>Ga0209204_1000007_pt1 | contig 224582 bp, 183 predicted proteins | sample AD_JPNMR2_MetaG_FD_184425 | JGI IMG/M metagenome (GOLD analysis project Ga0209204, IMG submission 184425) | Active sludge microbial communities of municipal wastewater-treating anaerobic digesters from Japan - AD_JPNMR2_MetaG (SPAdes) (version 2) | ecosystem: Engineered > Bioreactor >...
TAGATGATTTCATAGTTTTAAATTTTGCTGGACAAAACTAAAAAAGAGGTGGGAGGTTTTTTAGAAAAATCAATTTTTATTCAAAAATATTTTGGACAACAGTGCTATGTAACTCTTACTTTTAATTTGATTTAAAGTAAATTTAATTGTATAATTGTGCCAAAAAAAATATGAGCGGACTAAAAAGAATTATGGTATTTTTAACGAGTAAAGATGCTAAACTTTACTACAAAGAAAATGGTGAAATAAAAACTGAAATTATTGAATCACCAATCACATTAAAAGATGATAAAATACCTGGTGAAACCAAAGATACATTTAAATTTTCTCCTTCTCACGCATCTAATAATGAACATAAAAAACATAACCAGCACCAGTTAGAAGAATCTCAATACTTCAAAGAATTAGAAAATAAACTGTTGAATTTTGATGTAATTTACATTACAGGACCAGGAACTTTGAAAAATAAATTGAATAATCATCTTGCAGAAAACAAAAAATTTGAAAACAAATCTATTTTTGTAGAATCGTCAGAAAATCATTTAACTGAAAATCAATTATTGGCAAAAGCAAGAGCCGTAATTCATTAAAATCATTTACTATTCTGTTATGATGGACAAATTCAATAAATCTACTCACCCACTTAGAAAATTTGGAGTATACAATAATATCCTTGAAACAATAGGAAATACGCCACTTGTCAAGGTTAATAAAATTACAAAAAATTTACCCGGAGAGTATTACATAAAATTAGAAACTGTAAATCCTGGAAATTCCATCAAAGACAGAATGGCTCTTAAAATGATTGAAGATGCTGAAAAACAAGGACTTTTAAAACCCGGCGGTACAATCATTGAAGGCACTAGTGGAAATACCGGAATGGGATTAGCCATTGCCGCTGTTTTGAAAGGATACAAATGTATCTTTACCACCACTGATAAACAAAGTAAAGAAAAAATTGATGCACTGCGGGCATTTGGTGCTGAAGTTATTGTTTGCCCTACGGATGTAGAACCAGAAGACCCTAAATCTTATTATTCTGTTTCTTCACGATTAGCCAAAGAAATTCCTAATGCATGGAAACCCAATCAATACGATAATTTGAGTAATACCCAAGCACACTATGAACAAACTGGACCTGAAATCTGGGAACAAACTCAAGGAAAAGTTACTCACTTAGTAGTTGGTGTAGGAACAGGCGGAACAATCAGCGGTACAGGAAAATTTTTGAAAGAACAAAATCCTAAAATTAAAGTATTAGGTATTGATACTTACGGATCTGTATTCAAGAAATACAAAGAAACTGGAATTTTTGACAAAAATGAAATTTATCCTTACATCACAGAAGGAATTGGAGAAGATTTTTTACCAAAGAATGTAGATTTTGATATTATTGATCATTTTGAAAAAGTAACCGACAAAGACGCCGCTATTATGACTCGTCGCATTGCCCGTGAAGAAGGTATTTTTGCAGGAAACAGTGCAGGTGCAGCAATGGCAGGCGTTTTACAAATGAAAGATTTTTTTGACGAAAATAGTTTTGTTGTTATCATATTTCACGACCATGGTTCTCGTTATTTAGCCAAAATGTTTAATGACGACTGGATGCGTGAAAGAGGATTTTTATCATTCTCAAAACCAAAAGCCATTGATATTATTTCATCTCACAAACATTTGAAATTGATCACTATTGAAAGCCATCAACCTGTAAAAGACGCATTATTGCTTTTTCAGAAATATGATATTTCACAAATACCTGTTGTAGAAAACAATAAATTTGTAGGTTCATTAAACGATAATGTTTTATATCAAAATTTAATTGAAAACCCTGATTTATCAAAAGCCATTGTAAAAGATGTGATGCAAAAGCCATTTCCAATAGTTGACTTACACGCTACTATTGATGAAATTGCTAAACTGATTGATAAAGAAAACAATGCTGTTCTTACAAAAGATATGCTCGGTGATTATCACATCATTACAAAATACGACATCATTCAGGCAGTAAGTAATAGTTCGGGGGTATAGTTTTTTTGTTACCATTCTCATCCACTATTAAAATTTTTCACCGCTAAGACGCGGAGACGCAAAATTTAATTAGTTTTGAGTTTTAAGTTTTTAATGCTTAGTTTTGTCGTCATTGCGAGGAAGATAGTCCGAAGCAATCTCGTAATTGTTTTGTGTATAATACTTTTGAGATTACTTCACTTCTCTTAATGACGTAAAATTCATAACTATAAAATCATTGAACATTGAAAATTGAGAATTGAGCATTGAGCATTGAGCATTGAATATTGAATGCTGACGATTTTGCAAAGCAAAATGTCAGCATGCCGACCGCAAGCGTCGGCACATTGTACACTTCAATTTATATCCTTTTCAATACATCTAAAACTCTTTCCATCATTTTATCATCAATTTCTCTGTGCGTAACCATTCTGATAACTTGCTTCCCAAATGTTGAAATACGAATACCGTTTTCTGCTAATTTTTTCTCAAACTCTATCGGATTGATATTGTCTGATAATTCAAATATCACAATGTTAGTATAAACTGGCTTGATAGATTTTACATAACTTGCTTGTGATAAAACTTCATACAATTTTTTCGCTTTAATATGATCTTGTTTCAAATCTTTAATATGATTTTTCAAAGCATACAAACCTGCTGCTGCAAGAATACCACCTTGTCGCATTCCGCCTCCCATTTGTTTTCTTATTCTCCTTGCTTTACGAATAGTTTCTTTATCTCCAATTAATAATGTCCCTACTGGTGATCCTAATCCTTTTGATAAACACACAGAAATAGTATCGCAGTATTTACCTACATCTTTTGCAGTATAATCATTTTCTACAATAGCATTGAAAATTCTTGCTCCGTCTATGTGCATTTTCAAGGAATATTTTCTTGTAACTTCATAAATCTCCTTAATATTTTGCAAATTATAATAAGTGCCTCCTGCTCTATTACATGTATTTTCAATAACTACAAGCGATGTGCGTGTAAGCCAATCTGCATAAGGATTGATGTTTTGTTCTACTTGTTGAGCATTTATGATACCATTATCTGTTATAATAAATTTTGGTTGAATACCAGAATGCACCGCCATTCCACCTGTTTCATAATGATAAATATGTGAATGAATATCGCATATTACTTCATCACCTGGTTGCGTATGCACTCTTAGTGCAATTTGATTACTCATTGTACCGCTCGGGCAAAACAATGCTGATTCTTTGCCGAATAACTCCGCACCATATTTTTCAAGTTCATTCACTGTTGGATCTTCGCCAAATACATCATCACCCACTTCTGCATTCATCATACATTCCAACATCTCTTTTGTGGGCTTTGTTACAGTATCGCTTCTTAAATCAATTATTTCTGACATATTATTTTTGTTTTTCAAAATAATTCAAAGTTTCTTTGGCAGCATTTGCTAATCTAAAATTAGCACTTTTACTCGCTTGTTTTAGATAATTGATAACTCTTTCATCTTTGTAATTCACTTTTACAAGAGCATTAAAAGCATTCATTCTTACTGTAAAATCAAAGGATGGCGAACTATACAAAACAAGTTTTTCTAATGATGTTTTATTTTTTGTAACTAAATAATCAATGGCTAATACTGTAATTTCAATACTTCTATTGTTTGGTTTAAAATTTCTTACAGATGAAATAATATCTTGATATTCTGATGGAAAATTATCATATAACAACCACATCAATTTTTCAATATTAATGTAAGATTTAGTAGTTTTCAATGCTTCAAAAAATTCCTTTTTTAGTGAAGAAGGAATTTTCTTTGTATTTTCAATAACTGCTCTATTTACCAACGGATGTGCTTTTATTAAAGCATACTTAATTACTTCAAGTGATTTTGGCTGTGTTGTATCATTTATCAATTGTTTTACAATTTCAGATTGAATAGCATGAAAATTTTCTTTGTAAAATCTTTCCTGCAAAAATTCTCTCTTTTTATCTATTGAAATGTTTCTCATATCAACAATAGCATCATATCGGTCTAACATATTTGGAGCATAAATTGCTTGATTTTTCAGATATTCAAATGATTTCTCAAATTTTACTTTTTTTAGAATATTGCTATTCGGATCAAATAAAACAAATCGTATTTCTTTATCTTTAGAAAATGGAATTTTAAATACTTCATCTTTGTTTTCAATCAAAACTCTTTTATTTACAAAACTACCATCTGAAAAATGAATTTCAAATTCAACAGGCATTTTGAATAAATATACATTATCTTTGAATTCCTGAACTTGCTTTACATAAAATACACCCACTTTTTCATTTTCTTTTTCAAATTGTTCAAACTTCACTTCAAAATGCGGCTCACCGCCTCTATAAAGCCACTCATCAAAAAACCAATCTAAATTTATACCTGTTTCTTTGTAAATAGCCATCATTAAATCATTTGTCTCTACATTTTGATATGGATGTTCAAGCAAATATCTTTTGATAGAAGCATCATACAATTCCTTACCAATCACATATTTCAACATGTGTAAAACGTAAGCCCCTTTTGGATAAACTCTTACTGTTCCTGCATTTGAATGAGCAATAGGATATAGATTTTTTTCTGATTCTCTTAAAATTCCATCGGTAGCAGATTTTCTTAACCAATCATAATGGTCTTTCCCAAAGTATTCTTTTTCTACTAACCAGTTGTAATGAGTAGCAAAACTTTCCTGCAACCATGTATGTGCATTTGAATAAGCAGTAACATAATCACCAAACCATTGATGAGCAAGTTCGTGAGCCGCTACTGGCAAGAAATCTCTGTCATTAATAGAATATTCATCTATCAGAAAAAAATCACCAAAAATAGTAGCCGTTGTATTTTCCATTGCACCATACATAAATTCCTGAACAGGAATAATTGAATACCTCTCCCATGGATATTTCAATCCTGTTTCTTTTTCCAAAAAGTCCATCATTTGAGCAGAAAAACGAAATGTTGTATCAGCACAATATTCTTTGTCTGGATAATAATAAGCGGTTATTTCAACTCCACTTTTACTTTTGAATTTTTTAGTTTTGTAGTCACCAATTGCAAGCATTATCAAATAAGGTGCGTGTGGTTTATTCATCTTAAAGTGATATTCCTTCAAATTATTTTTCAAATCTTTTTGTTCAACTAAAACACCATTAGAAACTACAGGATATTTTTTATTAAATTGAATAAAAATATCTGTTGTAATTTTATCTGACATATCATCAAACATAGGAATCCAATGGCGATTATCAATACCCTGCCCTTGTGTCCATATTTGTTTCCTTGAAATCTTTAATGAATCATTCCATCCAATAAAATACAAACCTCTCTTTGGCTTACATTCATAAATAATTGAAATACTTGCAGTATCATTTTTGGATAATTTTTTTGGTAAGTAAATATTGAGTAAATCAGATTTAGTAATGAATTTGACTTCATTTTTTTGAAAATAAATTTTCTTTACATCTATATCAACTGCATCTAAAACAAGCGAATCCAAATTATTTCTTAATGTTGTAAATTGATGTGTTACTTTTCCATAAACTTTAGATTGCAAAGTATCAAAACTCACCTCTAATTTCAAATGCTGAAAATCTACCAAATGTTCTCGTGCAGATTTACCCGCATCTTTGTAATAGCAGGAAAGTTGGTTGTATTGAGCATATTGAAATGTGCCAACAGATGAGGAAATCAGTGTAAATAACAATTTTTTCAACATATTTTTTTGCCGAAAATAAATGAAAATATTTTCCTTATCATAAATAAATTCGCTTGATTAATAAATAATTCGTAAATTCGCCATTTGAATAAGTACTAATCAAGAACTATGATTGAAAAATTAGAAGAATTAAAAAGAAAATTTCACGATATTGAACTAAAACTTTCAGACCCTGCTGTCATTGCAGATATGAAAAAATTTAAACAACTGAATAAAGAATATAATCAACTTAAAGAAGTTGTTGATAAATTTGACGAATATAAAAAAGTACTCAATGCAGTTAATAATGCAAAAGAAATTTTAAGCAATGAAAAAGATAAAGAACTTTTGGAATTAGCAAAATTAGAACTTGCTGAAAACGAAGATAAAATTCAAAAATTAGAATCTGAAATCAGAATGTTGCTTGTTCCAAAAGACCCTGAAGATTCAAAAAATGCTGTAATGGAAATCCGTGCAGGAACGGGAGGTGATGAAGCCGCTATCTTTGCAGGTGACTTATTTGAAATGTACAAAAGATATTGTGATAAAAAAGGATTTCAAGTAGAAGTGGTTGATTCAAATCCCGGCACAATGGGCGGTTACAAAGAAATTATTTTTAATGTAAAAGGACCTAATGCATACGGTACATTAAAATTTGAAAGTGGTGTGCATAGAGTGCAAAGAGTACCTGCAACCGAAACACAAGGACGCGTTCATACTTCTGCTGCAAGCGTTGTGGTTTTACCGGAAGCAGAAGAATACGATGTAGAAGTAAAAGAATCAGATGTAAAAATGGAAACAGCACGAAGTGGTGGTGCTGGCGGGCAAAATGTAAATAAGGTTGAAACAAAAGTTATTCTCACACACATTCCTACTGGAATTACTGTAATGTGCCAAACTGAAAGATCGCAATTAGCCAACCGCGAAAAAGCAATGCAAATGCTGAAAAACAAAATTTACGAAATTGAATATCAAAAAAGATTAGAAGAAGTTTCCCACAAAAGAAAAACAATGGTAAGCACAGGCGACAGAAGTGCTAAAATAAGAACTTACAACTATCCTCAAAACAGAATCACAGACCACAGAATAAACCTTACATTATACAACCTTACCGATTTTATGAATGGCGACATTCAGGAAATGATTGACGCACTTCAATTTGCTGAAAATGCTGAAAGATTAAAAGAATCAGGATTACAAGAAACAATTAAATGAGAAAAAATTTATTGACATATCTGATTGTTATTTTTAGTTTGTCAAACTTATTTGCACAATTTGATAAAGATGCCTTTTTAAAACAATTTTATAAATCTGACTACAGAGAAAAAGTAAGATTAGTAGCCAATATTGACTTTAATGACATTAAAGATATTTATCCGCAAATAAAAGATACTCTTGATAAAATCAAAAAATTAGTTTATACTCAAACATCCAGTAATGAAGCAAAATTTTTATTTGATTTAATAGAAGCCAAAGAAGCAATGTATAATGCTCAATTTCCTAAATGTATTTCAATTGCAAATAACGCCTTACAATACCATTGTGATAATATTAATGATTCTCTTAAATCAATGTTATTATTAAAAGAATGTTTATTAAAAATTAATGATTACAACAAAGCATTAGAAATACACAAACTAATTGAAAAAAACTGGAATAGAAAAACCATTGCACTTTGGATAGGAACTCCCAAAAGCACAATTTACAGTTATCTTGGTATTTACAAATATGCTATTGCAGAGCGTAGAAGAGAATACGAAAACGGTTCTCATGACCACTGGGAAACGGCAAGAATGTTTAATGATATTGGTGTGTTTTACAACAGAATGCAAAAATACGATAGTGCAGAAGTGAATTTCAAAAGAGCACTAAAAGAATTATCTCAAACCGATAAAAAAGAAAAAGACACTAATTATTACAATTTCTTTGTATCGCTCATAAAATCTAATCTTGCAGTAGGATTATTAAAAACTCACAGATATAAAGAAGCCATACCTTATTTACTCATTGATGTAAGAAATAGTTTAGCCAACAAAGAATACGAAAGTGCTTTCAATGCTTATCTTGGTTTAATAGAAGCATATATCAACTTAAATAATTTATCATTAGCAAAAAGATATTTAGATACATTAGATATATTAGATATTCCTGAATTTCGCTATCCAAATAATGTTGTCAAAAAATATTACTGGAAATCTGTTTTTTATGAAAAAAGCGGGGATATACATAAATCATTAGATTTCTTAAAACAATATGTAAAACTGAAAGATAGTGTATTAGAACTTGAAAAGGAATTAAAAGCCATCAATGCTGAAATTGCATACAATGTTCAGGAGAAAGATAATGCCCTGAAAGAAAAAACAATGGCACTGTCTATATTAAAATTAGAACAGGAAAAAAGCAATACTCTAAAAACTTATCTCATTATTTTTATTATCATACTTTTAATTGCAGGATTTATTTTGTTCAGATATTACCGAGAAGCTCAAAAACATTCAGAAGAACTTGAAAAAAGCAATCAACTTATTCAACAACAAAATCAAACTATTCAAAAATCATTGAAAGAAAAAGAAATGCTCATCAAAGAAATTCATCACAGAGTAAAAAATAATTTGCAAATTATTAATAGCATTATCCGCCTTCAAATGAGTAAAGAAAAAAGCGAAAACGCCCAAACTTTGCTTAACGAAATTTCTGCAAGAATCCAATCTATTGCCCTTACCCATCAAATGCTCTACAAAAAAGATCAGTTTCTGCATATCAATGCCGCCGAATACCTTCGTCATCTTTGCGAACAAACCATTTCTGCATTTTCTGACAATACCAATATACAATTACATTTAAACATTGATGCAGATAATCTTGAATTGCCTTTAGACACTGCTATTCCACTTGGTTTAATTTGTAGCGAAGTGATTACAAATGCTATTAAATATGCTTTTCCAAATAAAAAAGGTAAAATAGAAGTATCTTTTCATTGTGATAAAAATAATTGCACACTCATTATTAAAGATAATGGTATAGGAATTGACTTAAATAAAATTGATAAATCCGAATCTCTTGGTATAGAACTCATCAAATTACTATCGGAACAAATTGATGGACAATACTCATACAAAGTTGATAATGGCACTATCTTTCAATTAGTTTTTAATAAACCCAAAAATTAAAATCAATTATTATAATTATGAAAAAAGATAAAATTCTTTTTGTTTGTCTTGGAAATATATGCAGATCGCCACTTGCAGAAGGAATTATGTTACATTATGTTCAAAAATACAAATTACCACTTATTGTAGATTCAGCCGCTATTGCTCCCTATCACATTGGTGAACATCCAGATAGAAGAACTATTCTTAATGCTAAAAAACATAATATTGACTTAAGTTCATTAGTAGCAAGGCAATTCAAATATTCAGATTTCTTAGAATTTGATAAAATTTATGTAATGGATGAAAGTCACTACAACCATCTAAAACAAATGGCAAAAGATGAAAACTTAATGAAAAAAGTAAATTATTTAATGAATGTATTATACCCTGCTCAAAACATTGAAATACCTGACCCCTACTATGGTACAGAACAGGACTTTGAAAATGTTTTTCAAATGATTCATTCCGCTTGTAAAAAATTAGTAGAACAATATGCAGAAATTAAAATTACTGATGTTGAAAACAAAATTTGAAAATTAGAATAATTTTCTTTAATTTTGCCAAAAATTTACTACTATGAAAAAAACTTTTACAATTATCTTAATTAGTTTAGGAATTGTTCAATTTCTATTTGCACAACAAGTGCCTTTGTTAAATCAATACATGTTCAATAAAATTTTGACAAATCCCGCAATGAGTTATCAAAATGATATGGGCGATTTATATGCACTTCACCGTTCTCAATGGACAAGTATGCCCGATGCTCCAGTTAATCAGGTGCTTGTTTTTTCAGCACCTTTACAAGCTAAAAAAAATGGTTTTGGCATCATTGTTACTCACGATAAAGCAGGTCTTTGGGATCAAACTGCTGGTTATGCTAATTACTCTCATGCAGTTAAACTTAATGACGATGCAGTTTTAAGTTTTGGTGTTAATGTAGGTGCATTTCAAAGAAGATTTGATTACAACAGAGTAGTTGTAAAAGACAATAAAGACCCAGAACTCTACGCTAATTCTTTTAGCCGTGCCACATTTGATATGGCTTTTGGATTTAATTTTACTTGGAAAGATTTCAATACAGGATTTACAGGTTGGCAACTTTTAGACAGTAGAGTAAAATTTGATGACCCATCTGGACATTTCACAAAATATATTACAACCAAACACATTACATGGAATGCATCTTATATTATCAAAGCCATTGAAGGTGGAGATTTTCCATTGAATGTTATCCCCTCTATTTTCTTACGCTATACTACACCTGTTGGAGGTTTTTCAATGGGAGCACCTGTTCAGGTTGATGCACAGGTAGTTGCAGAGTCAGACAAATATGGATGGGTTTTTGTTGGTTACAAACATGGATATTCTCTTACAGGAGGTATTGGTGCAATAGTTTCAAAGAAACTAAGAGCAGGGTTAAGTTATGATTTTCTATACATCAACGGTTTAAAAACATATTTAGGACCTGCCGCAGAAATTTTTGTATCTTACAAATTCTCTTTTGCAGGCAAAGGCAATAATTCTCAAACTTTATATTAATGATGAAAAAATATAAGTGGATTGCATTTTTTGCAATCAATTTTTTCTTTTGGAATTTTGTTAATGCTCAAAACCAACCCGATTGGGCAAATCAATTTAAAGATAAGAAGGACTCTTATCTCTCTTCCGAAGCAGAAAAATTTTATTCATCTGGAAATTTAAGAGAAGCTCTTAAGTATTATTATGTATTGCATGAAAGAAAACCAAAAGATGAATTTATTCAATATCGTTTAGGTATTTGTTATTTATATAAAAGTGATGAGCCCGAAAAAAGCTGGGAATTACTTTCTCCCTTACAAAATAGCAAAAATAAAAAGTTAGAAAACCTTGTTTTCTATTTAGGCAGAGCCCAACATATTAAAGGTAATTTTGAAGAAGCAGGTAAATTTTACACAACTTTTCTTTCAACACAAAAAGACACTACAACTGATCTTTACAAAAGGGGAAAATACTTTTTACAGCAAACAATTTCAGCCCAAAATACTATAAAACGAGATTTAGAATTAAAGAAAAACGATGTTGTTCAGGTCTTGCTTCAAAATCAAAATATCAACTCAGATTATGACGAATACATGCCTGTTACAGATGCCGATGAAACAAAAATAATTTACACATACAGAGGACCAAAATCAAAAGGCGGAATGCTCAATGAAAATGGTGACCCTGACCCTAACGGTGCATTTTATGGAGAAGATATTTACGAAGCATTACGCACTCCAGAAGGTGACTGGGGCACATCTCATCCTATTGATAATCTTAATACTGAAAGAAATGATGGTGCTGTGGCATTATCTGCTGATGGTCAAACTTTATTTTTATATAGAAACAGACAGGATTCATCAGGTAATATCTATTATTCCCGTTTAAATGGTAATCAATGGTCTGCTCCCGCTGCTCTGCCCGGTGGTATCAATTCAGAATATTGGGAAGGAAGTGCCTGTCTTGCCTTCAACGAAAATATGATTATTTTCTCTTCTGAAAGACCTGGCGGTTATGGTGGAAGAGATTTGTGGCGTTCAGTAAAACTTCCAAATGGCAAATGGTCTTTGCCTGTTAATCTCGGCCCAAATGTTAATACTCCCTACGATGAAGATTCCCCATTCTTATTTTATGATGGTGTAACGCTTTATTTTAGTTCAAATAGCACAAGATCAATGGGTGGATATGATGTATTTTATTCAACATTACAACAAGATAGTACATGGTCTGAACCAGTTAATTTAGGCATCAAAGTCAATACACCTTTTGATGATAAATTTTATGTTATCAATGCCAGTGGATCTCACGGTTTTTATTCATCAATGAGAAAAGGTGGATATGGCCAACAAGATATTTATTTAGTTACACCCGGACATTTTAATAATACTTCTGCATTTGTTTTAAAAGGCATTGTGTATCTGAATGATAAACCCGGCTATTCTGACATTTCAGTAAATTTTACTGACCAATCAAGCGAACCTTCTAATTTTAATTCTAATGCTTCAACCGGAAAGTATCTTGTAGTATTTCCATTGTCTTTTAAATATGATGTTAAATTTGAAGCAGATGGATTTGTCCCTTATCAAATGAAATTAAATTTAAAGAATGTCTTTTCTTTCAAAGACAGCGTATTAGATATTCATTTGTATAATAAAGATGATTTTGATAAGTACATGCGAATTGCTGGAACTGTTTTTGATCCTAAAACAGGAAAGCCCCTTGCAGGTGTAAAAGTAGAACTGAGAAGTAAAGATGGAGAAGTAATAATGACCACAACCACCGACGAAAACGGTAATTATGTTTTCAACAAAGTTCCAAAAGGCAAAGAATATGAAATTAATGTGGACTATCCGGGAGAAGTTTTTGTTGAAGGTAAAGCCACTGATTTATATGGACAAAATGGATTAGCGGGTGTTAGTATAAATGGTCAAATTACCGGCGATGACGGAAGTTTCAAATTCAATGCTTATGGTACTGGTGCAGAAGATGCTTATATGAATATAGCCGGAAAGGTAATTCATCCAAAAACAAAGAAACCTATTCCTGGTGTCAGAGTTCAACTTCGTTCAAAAGATGGCACAATTGTTAGAAATACCGTGTCTGATTACAAAGGAGATTTTATTTTCAAAAAAGTGCCTAAAAATAAGGACTACGATATTTTTGTAGATTATCCAACTGCATCAGTAGTAAATGGCGTTGTTACAGATCATACTGGTAAAGGTATTGAAGGCAAGAAAATTGGAGACCAGATTACAGATAAGGATGGTAAGTTTAGTTTATTAACCAACAATAAAGGAATGTTAGCAACATCTCCATATCCTCCTGGAACACTAGAAAAATACCTGATACCATTTAGTAAAGATAATTTATCTAATGCTTTAATAATGGATGAAGCAATGTTAGGAGAGTTTCTCAACAAATTTGGAGATTATTCTGATAAAGATTTAGTATTCAAGGTACAGATTGGTGCTTATTTATATGCTAAAAACTTCCAGTATTTCCAATATGAAAAATTAGATAAAGTAGATAAAAAATTATATGATGATAACTTAACGCGCTTTATGTTATCAACTCCATACAAAACTTTCAGACAGGCATGGACAAGACAATGGGAAGCACGAAAATATCCTGATCACGATGCTTTTGTAGTTATTTTCTATAAAGGGCAAAGAATGTTATTATCCAAAAATTTAATGGAATTATTGAAATCCGATAAATAATTTAAAAAATTAGATTCTTAATCCTAATATTGTAATATCATCAGTTTGATCATTTTGTTGCTTCCAGTTATTTAAAGTATATTCCAAAAATGATGCTTGTTCCTTCAAAGTCATAGGTTGAATTTCACTAAGAATCTGGTAAAAATTTTTCTTGTTCAATTTTTTATTTCATAATCCTCCGAATTGATCAGCGTATCCATCTGAGAAAAAGTATAAAGTATCATTTGCTTTTAAATTTCTTTCAACGGTAAAAAATTGCTTTGGCTCATCAGAAAAACCTATAGAATTTTTTGCAAATTCTAATGATTCAAATGTAGAATCAGATATTACAACAAGTGGTCTGTAAGCACCTGCAAACTGTAATTTCGTTTTTTCTTTGTTGATAAATACAATAGCAGCATCCAATCCGTCTAAGCAAAATTCATCTGAATTTTTATTTAATAATTCATATAAAACATCATCAACTTTGTATAAAATATCAGATGGTTTTTCATTGTGATTTGAAATAATTATTTCTCTTAAAATACTATGTACCAAAAAACTCATCATTGCTCCAGGCACACCGTGTCCTGTACAATCTGCCAATACAATTACAAATTTATCTTCTAATTCATAAAATGCATAATAATCACCACTAATGATATCTTTAGGTAAATACAATACAAAAGAATCTGAAAAATGTTTAGAAATGTTTTCTGGTTGTTTAAGAATAAAATTTTGAAGCCTACGAGCATACTGAATACTATCAGTGATATTCTTATTTTTTTCTTTTAGTAATTTTAATTGTTCATTCAATGAGTTTTCATAATTTTTTCTTTGTGTAATATCTTGACCAATTGCAATTAATTGACTATCAGAAATTTTGGTTACTTCCCATCTTATCCATTTTTTAGTTTGATAATTTGTATTTAATTCATGTTCATAAGCTTCAGTAAATCCAATTGGTTTTTGAAATAATTGAATCAATTTTGTTTTTACTATTTCAGCTTCTTCAAGATTACGAGTTTTCTCCCACCAATTATTTCCAAGTAATTCTAAAGAAGAAAAACCAAGCATTTTTTCAACTGCTGGGCTGATGTATTCTACATTCCCTATTGGATTTATTATCGCTATTAATAAATTTGTTTTATTTATTAAGTATTCAGATAATACAAATTGAGTAGTCATTTTATATTGATTTTTTGAGTTTTTTGTAAAAAGGAAAATAAGATATAAACTGGTATCAGGAAATTAAATTCCTAATAACATAATAATCCACCACATAATGTGGATATGACACGGACAGTGAGGTATGTGATTATTCAAATACATAAACCAGCGGCAAGTATACAAAATTTATTATTGAAAAAACAAATTTAAAAAAATCACTCCACCAAAAAATTAACTCTTAAAAATTTCTACAAAAAACTTTGATAATGTACTATCTACCTTGTCTTTAAAACCAGAAAATACTGCAAAATTACAGTTCTACTTCTACTTTTGCCAAATCATCTGATTGATATTTACCTGATTTTAATTTATCTACAATCTTTGAAAAAGATTCAATAGTGTATTTAACATCATCTAATGTATGTACGGCAGTTGGTATCAATCTCAAAATTATCATTCCTTTTGGAACGACTGGATAAGTTACCATTGAACAGAAGATATTAAAATTTTCCCGTAAATCAAAAACCATATTAGTGGCTTCTGGTATTGAACCGCTTAAATAAACAGGTGTAACTGGAGTATTAGTATTTCCAATATCAAAGCCCGCATTTTTCAATCCACTTTGAAGTGCTCTTGTAATTTCCCACAATTTTTCACGATATTCTGGATGATTTCTCATTAACTCTAATCTTTTCAATGCTCCAATAACAATTGGCATTGGCAATGATTTCGCAAATATCTGCGAACGCATATTGTATCTTAAATATGTAATCACATCCTTCTCAGAGCTAATAAATCCACCTATCAAAGCAAATGATTTTGCAAATGTTCCGAAATAAATATCTATTCCATCCTGACAATTTTGTTCCTGACCTGTTCCTCCACCAGTTTTGCCCATTGTTCCAATACCATGCGCATCATCTACAAACAATCTGAATGAATATCTTTTTTTCAATTCCACGATTTCTTTTAATTTACCTTGATCTCCACGCATTCCAAACACTCCTTCAGTAAGCACCAAAATGCCTCCTCCTGTTTCTTTAACTAATTTTTCTGCTCTTTGCAATTGTTTTTCAAGGTCTTCAATATCATTATGTTTAAATACAAATCTTTTTCCCATGTGCAAACGCACACCGTCTATAATACAAGCATGGCTTTCTGCATCATAAACTATTACATCTCTTCTGTCTACAAGTGCATCAATAGCAGAAACCATTGCCTGATAACCATAATTACAAAGTATAGTTTCGGGTTTATTTACAAATGCAGAAAGTTCTCTTTCTAATTGTTCATGATAAACAGAATTTCCGCTCATCATTCTTGCACCCATTGGGGCAGCTAATCCAAATTTTGCAGCGGCTTCAGCATCTGCTTTACGGACTTCAGGATGATTAGCTAAACCTAAATAATTATTTAAACTCCAGTTCAATAACTTTTTTCCTCTAAACATCATGTAAGGACCAATATCACCTTCTAATTTTGGAAATGTAAAATAACCATGTGCTTTAGAAGAATACATACCAAGTGGCCCCATGTTTTTTTTAATCTTATCAAAAATATCTCTCATAATAAAAATTTTTCGCAAATATACATAATTTAGTGTTTAGTTTTGAGTTTTGAGTATTTAGTTTTGAGTTACTCGTCATTGCGAGGACGGTAGTCCGAAGCAATCTCATAATTGTTATGTGAATAATACCTTTGAGATTACTTCGCTTCGCTCGTAATGACGGTAAAACTCATAATTAAAAATGATTTTCACTTTTTATAAATAACAAACGACATAAATGTCGTTTCTATTCATTTTTACTTTCTTACTATTTTTGAAAGATATTCCACATCAAATTGACCTTTATTTAAGCACTCTATCCATTTTTCCTTGGGCATGAGTTGTAACATATACTCATCTTGCATATTTTCAATCTTGTAACGGTTAATTTGTTCTGCTGTATATTCCCATCTTGGATTAACAATATCAAACATTAACACTACCCTGTCTTTATCTGTATTATTCCATGCTTCATGATCAAATGAATCATCTAAAATTAAAATTTTACCTTCTTCCCATTTTTTAGTGATATTACCTACTCTTATTAGCGTATCTCCTTCTGGAATTATCAAACCTAAATGAACTCTTAATACCATTTTTGTAAATCCTTTGTGTGGTAAGATTCTTGTTTTAGGCGGAATGTAAGAATAATCAGCAGAAATGATATTCTTATTGGATTTAATTAACTTACTTGTAACAGGGCATAACTGATGATTAATAGGATTATCAATTCCAAAAAAACGAAATGAAAACACTTTCCATTTATTTTCACTGCTCTTATCTACATAATGTGGAAAGGTATCTAACCAAAAACCTTTTCCTGTATTTTTTACATTCAAAAATTCATTTTTTATTTCCTCTGCATATTGCTCAAACACTAATAATTCAGGAAATTCACTGATATCATAAAAATATTTTGGATTCTTTTCTGTAAACTCACTCATGTTTTTTTCTTGCAAATTTACAAAACACTTTTATTTGAATAGTTTGATTTATCTTCAATTTTTTCATCGCTTTAGGATTTTTTAATTTAGAAACAAACACTAAAAATGCTGACGAAACTGCTTTGCAGTTTATCAGCATGCCGACCAAAAGCGTCGGCACTCAAAACTAAACACTCAAAATTCAAAACTAAAATTAAAATATCATTACATTTGCACACACAAATATATTATGACATCAAAAAAAAATAACTCATCTCTTCCTTTTTCTCCTTTATGGATATGGGTTTTAGTATGGCTTCCATTTTTATTACTTTTTTTAATTGCATACTTAACTTCAAAAGATGTTTTTGGGAAACTACCAAGTGTAGAAGAATTACAAAATCCCAAAAGTAATATAGCCACCGTCATTTTAAGTTCAGATGGAAAGATATTAGGTAAATACTATGCTGAAAACAGAATCAATGTTGAATATAAAAATTTAAGCCCATGGACTATTAAAGCACTACTGGCAACTGAAGATATTCGCTTCAATGAGCATAGTGGAATTGATATAAAAGCTCTGTTCAGGTCTGCATTTGGGGTATTTACAGGTAGTTCAAAAGGCGGTGGAAGTACTCTTACACAACAATTAGCCAAAATGATGTTTCCAAGAGAAAAACTATCTAAACCCCAATTAATTTTGAGAAAAATTAAAGAGTGGATCATTGCTATTCGTTTGGAAAAAAATTACACCAAAGAAGAAATAATGACTATGTATTTAAATCGTTTTGATTTTTTGAATTTAGCAGTTGGTATTCATTCTGCTGCAAAAATTTATTTTAGCACAGTGCCAGATAGTTTGAATATTCAACAATCTGCAATGTTAGTAGGGATGGCTCAAAATCCTTCATTATACAATCCTATTCGTTTCCCTGAAAGATGTTTAAAAAGAAGAAATGTTGTTTTATCTCAAATGAAAAAATATAAATTCATCACACCATCAATGTATGATTCTTTGGTAAAACTTACTCTTGGATTAAAATTTAGTCCAGAAAGCCATAATGAAGGTTTAGCCACCTATTTTAGAGAGTATTTAAGAGAATTCTTTTTGAAAGATTGGTGTAAAAATCACATCAATCCAGAAACAGGAGAAGCATATAATTTATACAAAGATGGTTTGAAAATATACACTACAATAGATTCCAGAATGCAATTGTATGCAGAGCAAGCAGTGCAAGAACACATGCATGATTTACAAATTGCTTTTTTCAAAGAATGTAAAACGAAAAGAAATGCGCCATTTGCATGGAACTTAACTAAACAAGAAATAGAACAAATAATGCTGACTTCTGCAAGACGTTCAGATAGATACAGAGGGCTTAAAAATCAAGGTTGGAAAGAAGAAGATATTTTGAAAACATTTCATGAAAAAGTGCCCATGCGTGTTTATACATTAAATGGCGAAAAAGATACAATAATGACTCCATGGGATAGTATAAGATATTACAAATCCTTTTTACAATGTGGTTTTATGGCTATGGAACCACAAACAGGTTTCATCAAAGCATGGGTAGGCGGTATCAACTACAAACACTTTAAATATGACCATGTAAAACTTTCAAAAAGACAGGTGGGTTCTACTTTCAAACCATTTGTTTATGCACTTGCTATTCAAGAAGGTTATTCGCCTTGTTATCAGGTTCCAAATGTAAGAACCTGTATCACTGATGATTTAGGCAGAGAATGGTGCCCTGATAATTCCGATGGAGAAAAAGGCACAGGAAAATTAGTAACATTAAGATACGCACTTGCAAACTCAATCAATTACATATCTGCATGGTTAATGAAGCAATTTGGACCACACGCTGTTGTTCAATTAGCAAGAAGATTAGGCATCACATCTGATTTACCTGAAGTACCTTCTTTATGCCTTGGAACTGCTGATATTTCTTTGTACGAAATGGTAGGTGCTAATTCTACATTTGCTAATAAAGGTACCTATATTGAACCAATTTTTGTAACAAGAATTGAGGACAAAAATGGAAAAGTTTTAGAACAATTTACGCCTAAAATGAACGAAGTATTCAGTGAAGATAAAGCTTATATTATGATACAATTGATGAAAGGTGTTGTAGATTATGGAACTGGTGTGAGATTAAGGTACAAATACAATTTAAGAAATCCTATTGCAGGTAAAACTGGTACTACTCAAAATAACTCAGATGGCTGGTTTATTGGATTAACTCCAGAATTAGCGGCTGGTGCTTGGGTTGGTGGAGATGAAAGGAGCATTCACTTTAATACACTTGAAATGGGGCAAGGAGCAACTATGGCATTACCTATCTGGGCAAAATTTTTTCAAAAAGTTTATGCTGATAAATCATTAAAAGTAAGTCAGGGTGATTTTCCAAAACCTGCAAATCTTGGAAATATAGAACTGGATTGCTCAAAATACGATAAAAATGCAGAACAAAATATTGACACAAAATCAAAAGATTGGTTTGAATAATTAAAAATTATCCATTAGTGTATTTTTAAAATGTATTATATTTCTAAAAAAATAAAAAAATGAAACGAATATGATAGCGAACAAGCAAAAATAAAAACAAAACTTTCTTAAGTTCGCATTCATAAAATTCAATCTATCCTCAAAAACAAAAAAAAAAAACAATTTCAAATGAAATCAAACAAAAGTAAAAATCAATCCAATAAATCAAAAGACAAAAAGAGTCATCAATTTGGGAAAAAAGAATTTGATAAGTCAAAAAAATCATCTTTTGAGAAAAATAAAAAGTCAAAAAAACAATTTTCTGACAAAACAGATAAAGAAAATAATCTTATTCGCTTAAACAAATATATTGCTAATTCAGGAATTTGTTCAAGACGGGAAGCGGACAAACTAATTGAAGCCGGTGCTGTAAAAGTAAATGGAGAAGTAGTTTCAACACTTGGTTACAAAGTCAAACCTACAGATGTTGTAGAAGTAGAAGGACAAAAAATTAAAAACGAAAAGAAAGTTTATCTTTTACTCAACAAACCAAAAGATTATATCACAACTACCAACGACCCACAAAATAGAAAAACTGTAATGCATCTTATTGCTGGTGCTTGTAAAGAAAGAGTGTTTCCCGTTGGAAGATTAGACAGACAAACAACAGGATTATTATTATTTACAAACGATGGAGAACTGGCAGATAAACTAATGCATCCGAAATCCAGAGTGCCTAAATTATATCATGTTACATTGAATAAAAATTTTTCAGTAAATGACTTTGAAAAATTGGCAGCAGGTATAGAATTAGAAGATGGATTTATTAAACCAGATGTTTTAAGTTATGTAGAAGGTAGTAAAAAAGAATTGGGAATAGAAATACACAGTGGCAGAAATAGAATTATTCGCAGGATATTTGAACATTTGGGTTATGATGTAGTAAAATTAGATAGAGTAATGTATGCTGGTTTAACTAAAAAAAATTTACCTCGTGGTAAATGGCGTTTTCTAACAGAAAAAGAAGTACAATATCTAAAAATGCTTTAATAACTTGATTTTCCTCTATCAAAAAATTATCTTTACATTTGAAGCCAAAAATATATTATGTCTAAAGTTCAAACTTTCAAAAAAGAAAATTATCGTTTGATAATTATTGGAGTAATTATGGTTGTATTAGGATATATATTGATGATTGGTGGAGGCAGCGATGACCCAAATGTTTTTAATCCTGAAATATTTAGTTTTAGAAGAATTGTTTTATCTCCTGTCATTATTGTTGCTGGATTTTTAGTAATTATGTACGGTATAATGAAAAAGAAATAATTCATTTGTAAATATATCCAAATAGCTTAAAAAAGTTTTTTCTCATAAAAAAATGAACTGGGTAGATGTTTTAATTTTAGGAATCATTGAAGGGCTTACAGAATTTTTGCCCATTTCTTCAACAGGACATTTAATTATTGCTACTGCATTTTTAGGTATTCAACCTACAGATTTTGTAAAACTCTTTACAGTAGCTATTCAGTTAGGTGCTATTTTATCTGTGATAGTTATTTACTTTAAAAAATTTTTTCAGTTTTCATCTCCTCAAAATTTTATCACATTTTATTTAAAACTTTTTACTGCATTTTTACCCTCTGCAGTGATGGGCGTTTTATTGAATGACTACATAGATGAAGCATTAGGAAATCCTGTTTTTGTAGCAATTTTTCTATTATTAGGTGGAGTGTTTTTTGTGTATTCTGATAAATTATTTAAAGATAATAAAAAAGGTGAAAATCTTATTACTTACAAAGATGCTTTTATTATTGGATTGTTTCAAAGTATAGCAATGTTTCCGGGAGTAAGCAGAAGCGGCGCTACTATCATTGGCGGATTATTCAGAAAACTATCAAAAAAAACTGCTGCAGAATTTTCATTCTTTTTAGCCGTTCCTACAATGTTTGGTGCAACTGCCAAAAAATTATTTGATTTTTTTCAACATCATTCTCAACTCACTTCAAATGAAATAGAAATTTTATTAGTTGGCAATTTAATTGCATTTATTGTAGCAATTCTGGCAATAAAATTTTTTATTGGCTTATTACAAAAAACAGGATTTTCAGTATATGGATGGTACAGAATAATTTTAGGAAGTATCCTTTTGATTATCTATTTTTCAGGTATTTCTTTGCAAATCATTTAATTTATTATGTTTAATTTTTCTGAAGGTGAAATTCTTTTAATTGATAAAGAACTCAATTGGACTTCGTTTGATGTTGTGAATTTTTTAAAGCCCGCCATCTGGAGTTATGAAGAAAAAAAAACAGGTGTTAGAAATAAAATAAAAATTGGACACGCTGGAACACTTGACCCACTTGCTACAGGACTTTTAATTGTTTGCACAGGAAAGAAAACAAAAGAAATAGACGCTATTCAGCAACTACCAAAAACATATACCGGAACTTTTTACATAGGTGCCACTACCCAATCGTTTGACAGAGAAGAGGAAGTTGATAAAGAATATCCCACCTCTCATATTACAGAAGAATTAATTTTATCTACTTCAAAATCAATGATTGGACAACAACTTCAAACTCCACCTGTTCATAGTGCTGTAAATATCAATGGTAAAAGGTCGTATCAATTAGCAAGAAAAAATATTGAAGTGGTTTTAAGTCCCAAACCAATTGAAATTTATCGTTTTGAAATAAAAAATATAAACTTTCCACTTGTAGATTTTGAAGTGGAATGTAGCAAAGGCACATACATCAGAGCCATTGCCCGTGATTTTGGCATAAAACTCAATAGCGGTGCTTACTTACATTCTTTAAGAAGAACAAAAATAGGAAACTATTCTGTTGATAGTGCATTACCAGTAAAAAAGTTTTTGGATATGTTGAAAAAACTGGAAAATTAAATTATGAAAAATTCGTGAATTTGCGACATAGTTAAAATTAATAATAAATTTTTCTCACAACTTCCTTCCCAATTTTTCAATCATATCTTTTTTCCAAACATCAAAATTTCCCTCAATAATCTTTTCTCTTGCAGTTTTTACTAAATCCAGATAAAAACCCAAATTATGAACGCTTGCTATCATTGCTCCTAACATTTCATCTACACTAAATAAATGTCTCAAATATGCTTTACTATAATAGGTATCTACATAACTTTTTCCGTTTTCATCAATAGGTGAAAAATCGTATTTCCATTTACTATTCTTTACGTTGATAATGCCATTATATGTATACAGTAATCCGTGTCTCGCATTTCTTGTAGGCATTACGCAGTCAAACATATCAATACCTCTTGCTATACCTTCTAAAATATTTTCAGGTGTTCCCACTCCCATTAAATATCTTGGTTTATTTTTAGGTAAAATTTCAGTAACAACTTCTGTCATTTCATACATTATTTCTTTTGGCTCTCCTACACTTAATCCACCAATTGCATAACCAAAAGTATCTTTTTCACATACATACTCTGCACTTTTTATTCGCAAATCTTTATAAACACTACCCTGCACAATAGGCAATAAACTTTGTTCATATCCATACAATGGTTCAGTAGATAAAAATCTATCTAAGCACCTATCTAACCATCTGTGTGTAATATCAAGGGATTGTTTTGCATAAGAATAATCACAAGGATAAGGCGTGCATTCATCAAAAGCCATCATAAAATCTGCACCAATCATTCTTTGAATATCCATAACATTTTCAGGAGTAAAAAAATGTTTGCTACCATCAATATGAGATTGAAACTCTACTCCTTCTTCTGTAATTTTTCTAATAGATGATAATGAAAATACCTGAAAACCTCCGCTATCAGTTAAAATAGGTTTATTCCAATTAATAAATTGATGCAATCCGCCTGCTTGATACAATACATCAACGCCTGGTCTCAAATACAAATGATATGTATTTCCTAAAATAATTTGTGCTTTTATATCATTTTCTAATTCTCTCTGATGAACTGCTTTTACAGTGCCTAATGTTCCAACAGGCATAAATATCGGCGTTTCAATAACTCCACGCTGGGTGTGAATGCTTCCTGCACGAGCATTAGAATGTTTATCAAAAGATATGATTTCAAATTTCATTAATTTTTTTGGGCAAAGTAAGTGTTTTTAATTTTTTATACATCTTAAAAAATTTTATTAAAAATTTGTTTGATTAAATTAAATTCCTTATATTTGCAGCAGAAACCACTAAACTTTTAAAGTATAGTAAAACATCTACCCAAATAATAACCAGTAAAATCAAGGGGTATGATGTATTTTCCAGTGTCAGAATTAAAGAAAAAATCAGATGCTGATTTATTGCATCTTTTTTATCAAGGGCATCAAAATGCCATTGCTGTTTTATTAGCAAGATACAAATCAAAAATTTGCTACCACATTTTCAATTATGTAAAATCAAAAGAAACAACTGAAGATTTGTATCAGGATATTGTTTGCAAAATTTTGCTTCAACTCAAAAAAAACAGGTACATAGAAAGTGGAAAGTTTTATGCATGGATTTTGCAAATTGCCAAAAATCAAGTTATAGATTATTACAGGGTACATAAAAACAAAAAACATATTGCTTTTATAACTAATGAAGATGATGAAGAAATAAATATCTTTGATATTCTACGGCTTGAAAATACAAATGAAACAGATGTATCAAAAGATATTGAACAAACTGAAATCAAAAAAACAAATAAAAATATCATTCGTCAACTTATTGATGAATTACCTGCAGAACAAAAAGAAGTAGTTATACTGAGAATGTACTATGATATGAGTTTTAAGGAAATTGCTAAATTCAGTAATGTTTCTATCAATACATCATTAGGTAGAATGCGATATGCTCTTATCAATTTAGAAAAAATGATTAAAGAAAAATCTTTAGATAAAAAATTACTCTGCGGATAGTTTTGTTCATCTTTTTTATTATTCGTTTATTTGCTCAAAAAATGTATGTTGAAAAAAATTCTTTTTATTTTATTTCTAAACATTTTAAGATTAAATTATTTTTCTCAAAATACATCTGATACTATTTATTTAATGAACGGACAAAAGATTGGAAGTGTTGTAATAGATACTTCATTTGCATTGGTAACCTACAAAATTCCTGCTTCTAAAAATCCTGATAAAATTCGCAATTTAGAAAAAGATGATATTTTTTGCATTCGTTATAAATCAGGAACTAATTTTTATTATTATTCACAAGATACAGTAAGAGGCGATTGGTTCACTCGCGAAGAAATGTGGCATTTTACTCAAGGAGAAAGAGATGCTAATAAAGGATTCAAACCAATGGCTACATTATTCATCAGCGGCACATTAGGTCTTGCATCAGGTATGACGGGAATGTTTGTTGCACCCGCTGTACCACTCGGTTTTTATTTAGTTTCCGACATTACAAAAATTAAAATCAGACATTCCTCTGTTTCAAATCCAGAACTTTTGCAATACGATGCTTATATTTTAGGTTATCAAAAAGTTGCAAAATCAAAAAGAAGAATTTATTCCATTATAGGCGGAGCATCAGGATTATTATTAGGTTATCTGACTTACTTTACTTTCAAAAATCAATATCCTCAACCTATAAAAGATATTTTATTTAATTGAAAAATTTTAAAATTCAATTTTATGAGAAAAAACAATTCAAACAATAAAATAGAATATATTATAGAATATGCTTCTCTGCCCGTTGGCGAACACGATTTTGAATTTGATTTAGATAATCATTTCCTACAGCAATATCACACAGAACCTCTTGAAAATAATTTTAATTTTAAAGCACTTATTAAAATTATCAAATACAACCATTCAGTTCAGGTAAAAGTAAATTTAAAAGGAGAAGTTTCTGTAATCTGCGATAAATGTTTAATTCCATATCAGTATCCAATAGAATATGAAGCAACTTTACTTGTAGAAAAAGGCAATCCAGATAACTCTACAGATGAAGTTCTATTAGTAGAAGAAAATGATAATAAAATCAACTTTTCTCAATATCTTTACGAAACAATTTCTTTATCCATTCCGTTCAAAATAGTGCCTTGCGAAGATTTTGAAGGAGTAAAGTGCGACTATGAAATTTTAGATAAAATCAATAAAAATTTGCAAGAAACAAATAAATCCACTACATTTGCCGACCTTTTATCAAACAAATTTAAAAAATAAAAACTTACCACTATGCCAAACCCTAAACGAAAAATGTCTAAATCAAGAAGAGACAAAAGAAGATCTACTTACAAAGCACCACAATTTACTATTGCTACCGATCCAGTTACTGGTGAAGCACACATCTATCATCGTGCTTACTGGATGGATGGAAAACTTTACTACAAAGGAAAAGTAGTAATGGAAAAAGCATAAGTCAATTTCACTAATAACAACTAATTCAAAAACCACTCTTTATGCAGGGTGGTTTTTTTATTTTATTCATAAAAATATCCTTATATTTGCCACACTAACCTTTAAAAATTATAACTATGAAAAAACAATTACTTACAATTATTGCTACAGGAGCAAGCATGATAGCACTTGCTCAAACACCAACCCCCTCTCCATTCTGGAGCATTATTCAAAGCCCAATGTGGCCTGTTGTTTCTGGGGGTGTAAGATATTTAGATGCCGTTAACCCAAATGTAGTATGGTGCACTGGTTATGATGGCTTTGCACCAGGTCTTGCTTACAACTTTTTTGCTCGTACTATTGATGGAGGAAATACATGGAATAATGGAAATGTATTTGCAGATACCAACTCTTACATTATTTCTAATATAGAAGGTGTTAATGATACAGTAGCATGGGTTTCTGCATACAGAAAATCATCTCAAGACAGAGGTGTATTATATTTTACAACTGACGGTGGAAATACATGGCAACTTGGAAGTGATACAACCACAATGTTTAGTTCAGCAGGTGAATCTTTTGCTGATGTTGTATGCTTTTTAACACCTAAAAAAGGTATTGCAATGGGTGACCCTATTACAAGTAATGGTGGCAAACATGAAATTTATGTTACAAATGATGGCGGTGCCACTTGGACAATGGTTCCAGGATCAAATATCCCTGCACCACTTGGAGGCGAATATGGATTAACCAACTCTTACACAAAAGTAGATGGAGACACTTTACACATGTGGTTTGGAACAAATAAAAGAAGAATTTTTTACACCAAAAATGCGGGGCAAACATGGAGCGTTGCTTCAATTACAGGTGTTCCAACTTCAATGTATGTAAATGACATTGCTTTTACTGATTCTTTAAATGGATTAGCATTGGGTTCTGTTGTGAGCGGTACAACTGCTACATATTATTTAGCAAAAACTACAAATGGTGGTGCCACTTGGTCTGTAATTACTCCGCTTGATCCAAACCTTGGACATAATGATATATGTGCAATACCTGGTACAACTTGGTTTGCTTCTGCTGGTGCAGGTAATGGTAATCAAGTGATTTCATACTCTACTGACCACGGAACAACATGGAATAGTTGGGGCGGTTCTAATGTGCAATACCTCGCTATTGATTTTGTAGATAATACTAATGGATGGGCTGGTGGTTTTGAAGATCAAGTTCAAGCAGATGGCGGTATTTACAAATACTCTGGCACACCATTAGGATTTAATACTATTTCTTCAATTCCAAGAAATTTGGATTTATATCCAAACCCATCAAAAGGTGAAATTAATATCAAATTACCCGTTGCAAAAAGAGGAATGAATTTACAAATTATCAATCAACTCGGTCAAATTGTATATCAAGAAAATATCACAAATACTATACCTGCAAAAGATTACAAATTAAACTTAAATCTTCCAGCAGGATTATATGTTCTTAAAATGAATGTAGATAACGAAATCTTCATTAACAAAATAACTATTGAATAATTACAATTCTTTAATCTATATTAATTAAAAAGCCGCTCATTATTAGGGCGGCTTTTTTTATTTTGGTTATACATATAATTTTTGCACTAAAACTTATTTATTTACTATCTTTGTGCCTCAAAAAAAATAGTTCTTTAAATTTTAAGTTATGAAAATTCTTGTTGCTATTTCTCAAGTACCTGATACTACTGCAAAAATTTCCTTCTCGGAAGATGGTACAAAATTCAACCCTACTAATGTTCAATTCATCATCAATCCTTATGATGAATGGTATGCTTTAGTTCGTGCATTAGAACTTAAAGAAGCCGGTCTTGCTGAAAAAGTTTCTGTTATTCATGTTGGGCTTCAAGATACAGAGCCAACCATTCGCAAAGCATTAGCACTTGGTACAGATGATAGTTATAGAATTGATTTAGACCCAACAGACGCATTTGTGGTGGCTCAACAAATTGCTCAATTTCTCAAACAAAATCCTTACGATTTAATTTTATTTGGAAAAGAAACAATTAGTTACAATGGAGGTGTAGCCGCCGGTATTTTAGCTGGTTTAATTGATTATCCATTTATATCAAACGCAAGTAAGTTAGAAATAAAAGATAATAAAGCCATTGCTAATCAAGATATAGAAGGTGGATATGAAGTGGTTGAATGTGCTTTGCCTGTTGTAATTAGTGCTAATAAAGGTATGGCAGAGCAAAGAATTCCGAATATGAAAGGTATTATGGCGGCTCGTACTAAACCTTTAAATGTTATTCCACCTTACTCTTATCAAACTGCTACTCAATATGAAAAATTTGAATTAGCACCCGGTAGATCTGCTTGCAAATTTATTGATCCTAATAATGTTGAAGAACTTGTTCAACTATTGCACACAGAAGCAAAAGTTATTTAAATTTTATACCAATAAAATTCATTAATATTAAATAATTAAAAAATTAAAATTATGTCAGTACTAGTTTTTGCGGATGCATCAAAAAATGGAACATTAAAAAAATCCTCATTAGAATCTATTGTTTTTGCTAAACAAATTGCTTCTAAAACTAATAGCAATGTTGTAGTGTTATTATATAAAGCCAATGACGAAGGAAAACAAAATGCACAACAAGCAGGTGCAAATAAAATTATTAATATCACTAACGATTTAAACTATATTACTGATTATTCTGCTGTTGCAAAATTGATTAAAAAATATGCTGAATCTGAAAACACTAATGATATAGTGCTCCCTTTTGATATTCATGGAAAAGCCATTGGTGCTTATCTTTCAGGATTATTAAACTGTGGTATTGTAGCAGGCGTTACTTCACTTTTAGAAATCAATGGTAATACTTACAAGTTTAAGAAAAATGTTTTTTCCGGCAAAGCATACGCTACTCTTTCAATTAATAGTGATAAAAAAATAATTACTTTATTACCAAATTCAATTCCAGTTCAATTTGATGCCACAAACACTGCTCAAATAAATGATGTTACTGAAAGTGCTGATATTCCATTGAGAGTAATTGTAAAATCTGTTGAGAAAACAACAACGGGTGATAATATTCCATTGCCCGAAGCAGAGTTAGTAGTAAGTGGAGGAAGAGGTTTGAAAGGTCCAGAAAACTGGCATATCATAGAAGATCTTGCTAAAGCCCTTGGAGCTGCCACTGCTTGTTCAAGACCTGTTGCCGATTCACATTGGAGACCACACCACGAACATGTTGGGCAAACCGGTCTTGCAATTCGTCCGAACTTATACATTGCTATTGGTATTTCTGGTGCTATTCAACATTTAGCAGGTGTAAGTGGTAGTAAAACTATCGTTGTTATTAATACCGACAAAGATGCACCATTTTTCAAATCTGCAGATTATGGTATAGTTGGTGATGCTTTTGAAGTTGTTCCTAAATTAACAGAAGCTATTAAAAAATTCAAAGCATCTCAACATTAAAATTTTCATAGATTTTATTATCATGGAACAAAAAAAAGTATTATTAAATATCGTAGGTATCTCAACTGGTCAAAGCGGAGCAGGCAGTAATAATTATTTGCTCTTATTAGAAGAAGTAAACAGCAACAGAAGATTGCCTGTAGTAATTGGTGTATTTGAAGCACAATCTATTGCCATTGCTTTAGAAAAAGTAAAAATACAACGGCCCATATCTCACGATTTATTTAAAAATTTTGCAGATGCTTTTCACATTACTGTAAAAGAAGTATTAATCTATAATTTAGTAGAAGGTGTTTTTTATTCTAAACTCATTTGTACCGATGCAAATGGTGAAGTAGAACATGAAATTGACGCACGCACCAGTGATGCCATTGCAATTGCTGTTCGTTTTGATGCACCTATTTATTGCTACGAATTTATAATTAAAGAAGCGGGCTATACTGTTGATGAAAATGATAATATCACACCCATTCAACCTTCATCAGAAGAAGATGAAGAAGAAGCAACATCAAGTTCCACCAAACAATCAGAAGAAGTAGCGAAATCATTATCTAATTTAACTTTAGAAGAATTACAGGAACTGTTGCAAAAAGCCATTAATGAAGAAAAATACGAATTAGCGGCTCAAATTCATCAGGAAATTGAAAAAAGAAAATCCTGATTTTTTTGTAATTTAAAATCACAAATGAATTCATCTGTCATTAAAATATATGCTCTACATTTTGTTGGAGCTGTAATTTCAGTATTTTTGTTTCTTTGGTTTATTTCATATTACTTAGATACCTATACAAATCACAATAAATATATTGCTACGCCTGATGTTATTAAATTACCTATCAATGAAGCAAGTAAAATAATTACTTCAAAAAAACTTCGCTTTTTGATTATTGATAGCATATATAAACCTGAAGAAAAACCCGGTATTGTTATTTCTCAAAATCCAGACCCTAATACGAATGTCAAAGAGAATAGAACAATTTATTTAACCGTTACAACTTATTTACCACCAAGTGTTCAAATGCCCAAATTAATTGATTTAAGTGAAAGACAAGCCACCATGATATTATCAAGTTATGATTTAAAATTAGGCAAAATAATTTATGAACCCTCTTATTGTAACGGATGCGTAATTAATCAGTTATATAAAAACAAACCCATAGAACCAGGAACTTATATTAAAAAAGGAAGTGTTATAGATATAGTTGTAGGCACAAAAGGTGCAATAAATTCACCTCAGGTAAATGATACAATAAATTCTGATGAAAATCCGTTAGATAAACTTAATTAATTTGGATAATGTTTGTTATCAATAAAACCATAAATAAAGCTCACAAAATATTTCCCTTTATATTTCTGTTATTTATTACATTAAATCTTTTATCTCAAGAATTTACTTTACCTTTATTTCAGAACATCAATTACTACACTTTTTCTCCTCAAATAAAATTTTCTCAAAATAATTTTTCTACTCAAAAAAATACATCATCAAGTTTAAATCTTCCTTTCTTTGATGATTTTTATTATGCATACAAACAAACTTATCCAGACATCAATAAATGGGCTGATTCATCAGTGTATATTAATTTTGGTTATGCTAAATACCCCATTTCTTTTGGCGTAGCCACATTTGATGGATTAAATAAAAAAGGTATTCCTTATAATCCCAATGCAGTAGCCACTGCTTCTGACCCTGCTGATACGCTTACATCTCAACCAATCAATTTAGAAACAGATGGAATTGTAAATTATACACCAGCAGATAGTATTGCACTTGTTTTTTATTATCAAAGAATGGGTAATGGTGATAATCCCGAAAGTAATGATTCTTTGATATTAGATTTTTACAAGCCATTGCAACAAGTATGGCAAAATGTAGTGTGGAGTACTACTGGAAGTAACATTTCTCCTGTTAATGACAGCACTTTTACAAAAGTTCATATTTATATTACAGATACCGCTTATTTTCACGATGGATTTCGTTTTAGATTTAGAAATAAAGCCACACCTGTTGGGGCAGTTGACCACTGGCATATAGATTATGTAAAATTAGATAAATATCTTTACACTACTGATACAATCATTGATGGTGCAGCATTTTACTATTTAAGCACGCCTTTACTCAAAAATTATTCTGCAATGCCATATAAACATTTTTTACCATCTGAAATGGCAACACAAGTTACTAATTACATCAAAAATCAAAATAAATATACTACCAAAAATTTGAACTATCAATTTAATATCTACGATGAAAACTGGAATTTTTTATATAACTATAATGGTGGAAGTGCAAATGTTGCACCCGGTGTAAATACTGTAACCGTTCATCAAAAGCCCAACTTTACTTATACATTCAGTATAACAGATTCTACAAGGTTTTATGCCAAACATTTCATCAACACTGCACCTGATGATTGGAATTACAACGATACAATTATACAATGTACTCCGCTCACTAATTATTTTGCTTATGACGATGGACAGGCAGAATTAGGATATTACTTGAAATTTTATGGAACACAGGTAGCACAAAGATATACTTTAAATGTTCAAGATACTTTGAGAGCAATGGATATTTTTTTCATTCCAGTTAATAGTTTCAAAATCAGCACCCAAAATATATTCAGAATATGTGTATGGTCAAACATTGCAGGACAACCGGGAAATCTGATTTACAGAGATAGTTTAATGAAACCAAAATTTTTAGATTGGGGTTACAACAAAATACCAAGATACCAACTCACTTCTCCACTCGTGCTTTCACCCGGAACTTATTTCTTTGGGATTCAATGTTTTCCTGCATCTTCACAATATTCTGTTACAATAGGATTAGATGTAAATTATGATCGTTCAAACAACACATTTTACAATAGCACCGGAAATTGGAATCCGTCATCAGTAAAAGGTTCTTTAATGATGCACCCTGTATTTGGTGATAGTTTAAGGGCAGTTGGTATAAATGAATTGTCTGAAAAAGATAATGAAATTATCATTTATCCAAATCCTGTTGACAACAATAAAATTTTATACCTAAAACCTTCTTTTTCATCACCTTATTTAATTAAAATTTTCAATGCATTAGGTCAAGAGATTTTATCTACACCATTAATTCAAAAAGATTATCAACTCAATTTATCTGATTTTGATAGTGGATTATATTTTGTGCAAATAATTACTAAAAATTCTGTTATCAATAAAAAACTCATAGTAAAATAGTTATTTTCACTCGCAAAATTTTCAATGCATTTGATTAAAAAGATATTTTTATATGTTTATTTATTGTTTGTAAACATTTTTCATTTAAGTTATTTCATTACTGCTTTACTTTTATTTATAAGTTACTACTCTACTCGCCTTCATCCTGATAGTTTCAGATTATTACCCATCATTTCATTAATGTTTCCTGTTTTGTTATTTCTTAATTTAATATGGATAATAATATTTGCTTTTTTACTTCAATACAAAAGATTAGTCATTGCTACTATAGTACAATTGTATTTTTTTCCTCAAATATCAGATTATTACAATATCAGTTTTTCTGAAAAAAATATAACTTCACAAAAAGCATTATCAGTAATGTCTTTTAATGTAAAACTTTTTGACCTCTATAACTGGCAAAATAATTATCTAACACGAGAAAAAATTTTTAATTACTTAAAAACTCATCCTGCAGATATAATGTGTTTTCAGGAATTTTATACATCAGAAGATAGCAATGATTTCAACAACCTTCAAGATTTAAAAAAATTATTTCCTGATTATTATTTTCATTATGCATACTTTGTTACTTTAAGAAAAAATGACCACTGGGGATTACTCACCATGTCTAAATATCCTATTATTAAACAATCTGTCATTTATTTCAATAATGCCAAAAACAATGGTTGCATCTATTCTGATATCATTTACAATAATGATACTATTCGTGTTTTCAACCTGCACTTACAATCATTTAGTTTGTTTAAGAAAAAAAAGTGGAAACCGAATCAAAAACCTGATGATGAAAATTTTATACAAGCATTAGATACTTCTGCAAAAGGATTAAATATCATTCAAAAATTATATTTGAATAGCCAACTCAAAACACAACAAGCAGAAAATATATTAAAAATTGCAAGTAATACTCCTTATCCCGTTTTAATAATAGGCGACTTCAATGATATTCCAAATTCGTATTTAATGTATCAACTTTCTAAACATCAATTCACAGATGCTTTTAAAGAAAAAGGTAATGGCTTTGGCTTTACTTATCACGACAAAATATACTTAAGAATTGATTATATTTTTCATTCAAAACATTTTATCACACTTGATTTTAATGTTGATAATTCTTCAGAAACAAAACATTTAAGTGATCATTATCCTATTAGAGGATATTTTATGAAAGTGAAAAGTGAAAAGTGAAAAGTGAAAAGTGAAAAGTGAAGAGTGAAAAGTGAAAAGTGAAAAGTTTTTAGTTTTGACTGCCGATGCTTAATGTCTACGGATGATATTTTGGACAACAGTGGTTTTGAAGTTTTGCATTTATAATTTGAATGTTTGAATTAATTATGATAATTGCATACTTGTCGTATTATTTTCCTTATAAAATTTCAATGAAATGTATCTATTCAAACTATACTAAAATAGTGAAAATTTACAATAAAAATTTCACTATTAAAAATATGATAATAAAAAATATTGCTGTAATCCATCTATTAAAATATTCATCTTCATATAAGAAGTATCTAAATTTTTTATTATTTTTAAATATTATTCTTGAAATTAAATATCTAATGCATGCTCCAATATAACTTAAAAATATTCTTCCTATAAATCCCATTTAATTTAATTGAATTTATTTTATGTTTGATTTGTTTTAGTTTTATTTTTTGTTTTAGTTTTATTTTCTGAATTATCAATATTTGTATTTAATAAATTTTTTAATCATATCTATACTCTCTTTTATTATACCTCACTCATTTTATTTTCAAGGGTATTAAAACAACCACAAATTTATATTTTAAATATATTTTTGTTACAAATTTAATCACTTTTATTTGATGTAAATTTTTGATTTTTTTGAAAGTTTGTAAAAATAAATACTACTTTATTTGGTCAGCACTTATAACTCAAATCAGATTAAACTTGAACATTAAGCATTAAATGCTGACGATTTTGCTATGCAAAAAAATATGCCGACTTCGAGCGTCGGCATATTGAACTTTTAATTCAAAAATAATTTTACTTACAGTAAAATTTTAAGGAAATTAATAGAAAAGAAATATTATTTACACCATTTTTTCTGGTCTTACCCATTCATCAAATTGCTCGGCAGTTAGTAATCCCAATTCTATTGCGGCTTCTTTTAATGTTTTATTTTCTTTGTGTGCTTTTTTAGCAATTTTAGCCGCATTTTCATAACCAATTTTTGGATTTAATGCTGTAACTAACATCAAAGAGTTATCCAAATGCTTTTTGATATTTACCAAATTAGGTTCAATACCTACTGCACATTTATCATTAAAACTAACACATACATCGCCAATCAATCTTGCTGACATCAATACATTGTAAGCAATCACTGGCTTAAATACATTTAATTCAAAATGTCCGTTACTTCCACCAACTGCCACTGCCATATCATTTCCCATAACTTGTGCGGCAACCATTGTCATTGCTTCGGGTTGTGTTGGATTTACTTTTCCAGGCATAATAGATGATCCTGGTTCATTATCTGGAATGATGATTTCACCAATGCCACATCTTGGACCAGATGCCAATAAACGAATATCATTAGCAATTTTCATTAAAGAAACAGCCACTCTTTTCAATGCACCACTCATTTCTACCATTGCATCATGGGCAGCAAGTGCTTCAAATTTATTAGGAGCGGTTACAAAAGGATAACCTGTTAGTTCTGCAATCTTTTTGGCTACTAAAACATCATAACCTTTTGGAGCATTTAAACCTGTTCCTACTGCTGTACCACCTAATGCTAATTCTCTTACTGCTTCTAAAGCATTTTTAATTGCTCTTAATCCCATATTTAACTGTTGAACATAACCACTAAATTCTTGTCCAAGAGTAAGTGGCGTAGCATCCATTAAATGTGTTCTTCCTGTTTTTACAATATCTTTGAATGCTTCAGATTTTGATTTTAGTGTATCTCTTAATTTTTCAATTCCTGGGATAGTAACTTCCACAACCATTTTGTATGTAGCAATGTGCATTGCAGTTGGGAATGTATCATTAGATGATTGCGATTTATTCACATCATCATTTGGATGTAAAACTTTTTTCTCGTCAGTTAATTTACTACCCGATAATACATGTGCTCTATTAGCAATAACTTCATTCACATTCATATTACTTTGTGTGCCAGATCCTGTTTGCCAAATTACCAGAGGAAATTGATCATCTAATTTTCCTTCAATAATTTCATCTGCAACTTTACATATCAAATCACATTTTTCTTTTGATAATACGCCTAATTCATAATTAGCCAATGCAGCACCTTTTTTAAGATAACCAAATGCATGAATAATTTCTTTGGGCATACTTGCTTCTGGTCCGATTCTAAAATTATTTCTTGATCTTTCAGTTTGAGCACCCCAATAAACATTAGCAGGTACTTTTACTTCACCCATTGTATCTCTTTCAATTCTAAATTCTGTGTTTTTTGCTGTTGTTTCCATATAATTTATTTTTTTAAATTTTCGTTACTATTCATTGTAGATATATTTTTCACGCAGAGAACTCAAAGTAATTCGCTAAGAAACGCAAAGAAAGTATAATCTTTATAACTCTGCGTAATTTTCCTTTGCGGACTTTGCGTGAAATGTATCTTTTAATCCTTTTTCCACTTAAATTGTAAAATTTAATGTTGAATTAATTGTTCTTCATATTCAGATACAGGAGGACATGTGCAAATTAAATTTCTATCTCCATAAGCGTTATCTATTCTTGCTACTGATGGGAATACTTTATTTTCTTTTACCCATGGTTTTGGGAATACGGCTTTTTCTCTGGAGTATGGAAATGACCAATTTTCCGAAGCCAACATTTCTGCTGTATGTGGAGCATTTTTCAATGGATTATTTACTTTATCATACTTTTGTGCAATAATGTCTTCTATTTCTTTTTTAATTGTAATCATTGCATCTGCAAATTTATCCAATTCATGTTTGCTTTCACTTTCTGTTGGTTCTATCATCAAAGTATTTGGCACAGGAAAAGCAACAGTAGGAGCATGATAATTAAAATCCATTAGTCGTTTTGCAATATCCACTACTTCAACATCTGTTTGCAATTTGAATGTAGAACAATCTAAAATAAATTCATGAGCACATCTTCCATTATGATTAGTATAGAGTATTTTGTAATAATCTTTCAACACATCTTTCAAATAATTAGCATTCAAAATAGCATATTTTGTGGCATTTGTAAGTCCTTCTGATCCTAACATTCTGATATAAGCATAAGTAATTAAAAGTATCAAAGCACTTCCATAAGGTGTTGCTGAAACTGAATAAATTTGTGAAGTGTTTTCATTATTATCTAATGGATGTTTAGGTAAAAATGGTTTTAGTTTATCATTTACTAAAACAGGGCCCGCTCCTGGACCGCCACCTCCGTGAGGAATTGCAAATGTTTTATGTAAATTCAAGTGACAAACATCTGCACCAATTTTAGCAGGATTTGTAAGACCTACCTGTGCATTCATATTTGCACCATCCATATAAACTAAACCGCCATTTTGATGAATTATCTCAGTGATTTCTTTAATTCGTTCTTCAAAAACACCATGCGTACTTGGATAAGTAACCATCAAACCTGCTAAATCATTTTTGTGTTGTTCTGCTTTTTGTTTAAGGTCTTCTACATCTACATTTCCATTTGAATCACATTTTACAACTACAATTTTAAACCCTGCCATTGCCGCAGAAGCAGGATTTGTACCATGTGCAGATGATGGAATTAAAATCACATTACGATGACCTTGTTGATGATGTTTATGATATGCTCTGATTAATAATAATCCTGTATATTCACCACTTGCACCTGAATTAGGTTGAAATGTAACACCAGAAAATCCTGTAATTTCACAAAGATATTTACCTAATTCTTTAATGATATATTGATATCCTTCTGTTTGATTTTCGGGGGCGTATGGGTGAATGCTATTAAATTCAGGCCAACTTAATGGGATTAGTTCAGTTGCTGCATTAAGTTTCATTGTACAAGAACCTAGTGAAATCATTGAATGAACAAGTGAAATATCTTTATTTTCAAGTGTTTTAATGTATCTCATCATTTCGGTTTCTGTGTGATATGAATTAAATACGGGATGTGTGAGATACGCAGATTTTCTATTAAGCGGAGAATTTTCTATGAAGTTTAATTTTTTGAATTCAAAAGTATGAGATTGTTTTTTGTTCTCTGCAAAAATTGATAATATCAATTTTAAGTCGTCTATACTTGTTGTTTCATCTAATGAAATAGATACAGTATTTTTATTGTATCTAAAATTAACTTGTTTTTGTTCAGCAATTTTTTGAATGTTTGTAGAATCAACATCGGTAATTGTTATAGTATCAAAAAATAACTGATTAGTTACTTTATATCCTAATTTTTCTAATTCAGATTTTAAGAAGCAAGTATTTTCGTGAATTTGTTGAGCAATTTTCTTGATACCTTTTGGACCATAATAAACTGCATACATTCCAGACATTATTGCTAACAAGGCCTGTGCAGTGCAGATATTTGAAGTGGCTTTTTCTCTTTTAATATGTTGTTCACGAGTTTGCAAGGCCATTCTTAATGCCTTTTTGCCTTGTTTATCTACTGAAACACCAATAATTCTTCCAGGAATAAATCTTTTAAAATTTTCAGTAGTTGCAAAAAACGCAGCATGAGGACCACCAAAATTCAAAGCAACGCCAAATCTTTGACTATTGCCAAAAGCACAATCTGCACCTAATTCGCCAGGAGGTGTTAATAAAGCAAGTGCCATTAAATCACTAGCCATTGCCACAAAAACTCCTTTTGATTTGGCATTACTGATAAATTCTGAATAATCAAAAATTTCACCATTAACATCAGGATATTGAATTATAGCACCAAAAAACTCATCAGTCAATTTTACTGATCTAAAATCATCAATAATCAATTCTATATTAAAAGATGTACTGCGGTTTTTAAGTGTATTAATAGTTTGAGGAAAGCATTTTTCATCAACAAAAAACTTTAATGCTGATTGTTTGCTTTTTTCACGAGCGTTAAAAAACATCATCATTGCTTCAACGGCAGCACTGGCTTCATCCAGCAAAGAAGCATTAGCAATAGGTAGTGCAGTTAAATCACTAACCATTGTTTGATAATTCAACAATGCTTCTAATCTTCCTTGTGAAATTTCTGCCTGATAAGGAGTGTATGCTGTGTACCAACCTGGATTTTCAAAGATATTTCTTAAAATAACAGATGGCGTGAAAGTGTTGTAAAAACCTAAACCAATATATGATTTGAAAACTTTATTTTTTTTTGCAACTTCTCTAATGTGATTGAGGTATTCGGGCTCTGATAAAGGTTCAGGTAAATTCATTTTTTTATTGAGCCGAATTTCTTTTGGGATAGTTTCATTTATTAACTGGTCTAAACTACTTACACCAATTTTTTCTAACATTTCACTTAATTCTTTTTCACTAATTCCAATGTGCCTTTGGGCAAAAGCGTGAGGATGCATATTTTAATTTTGAGCGACAAATATGCAAATTTTTTTGCTGTGAATTAAATGTAGGTGCTATAAATCAATTTTAATTTTTTACCGCTAAGACGCGGAGACGCAAAGGCAGTGAAAGGTAATAAACACATAAAAGTTCAATGTGCCGACGCTTGCGTTCGGCATGCGGACATTTTGTAAAACAAAATCGTCAGCACTCAATGTTCAATATTTGCTACTCACTTTTCACTATACACTAATTTATGTAGATTTGCCGAAAAATTTTTTATGAAAACAATTGATAATTTTAATTTTAGGAATGAAAAAGTTTTAATGAGAGTTGATTTCAATGTGCCATTAAACGATCGTTTTGAAGTAACTGATGACACAAGAATTAAATCGGCTATGCCCAGCATTCAAAAAATTCTCAATGATGGCGGTGCAGTTATTTTAATGTCACATTTAGGAAGACCAAAAGGTAAAAAAGAATCTAAATATTCGCTTTCTCATACTATTCCTGTTATTGAAAGATATTTAGGCAAAAAGATAAAATTTGCAGATGATTGTATATCTGCTGAAGCATTTGAAATTTCTAAAAATCTAAAAAGCGGAGATGTATTGTTGCTTGAAAACCTTCGTTTTTATTCAGAAGAAGAAAAAGGAAATAGAGAATTTGCAGAAAAATTATCTAAACACGGCACATTTTATGTAAATGATGCATTTGGTACAGCCCATCGTGCCCACGCTTCTACAACAATTGTTGCTGAATTTTTTCCATCTGAAAAAAAATGCTTTGGTTATCTGATGGCAAAAGAAGTAGAAAATCTTCGTAAGATATTATCAAATGCCGAAAAGCCCTTTACTGCTATTGTAGGTGGTGCCAAAGTGAGCGATAAAATTAAAGTATTGCAATCTTTATTATCAGTAGCCGATAATATCATCATTGGTGGAGCTATGGCTTTTACTTTTATCAAAGCAAAAGGTGGAGAAGTGGGGAAATCTTTATTTGAAAATGAACAAATTGAAACTGCACTTAATTTTATGCAAGAAATTGAAGTGATAAATGATAAACAAATTCGTAATGTGAAATTGTTTTTACCTGTAGATGTTGTTTGTGCAAAAGAATTTGCAGATACTTCAGAAAAAACCGTTCAGGATATTAATTGCATCCCAAATGATTTGATGGGATTGGATATTGGTCCAAAAAGCAGTGCTATTTTTAGAGATTGTATTTTATCAAGCAAAAGTATTTTGTGGAATGGACCAATGGGCGTATTTGAATTTTCAAATTTTGAAGAAGGCACCAAACAAATTGCTTTTGCAGTAGCAGAAAGCACTCAAAAGAATAAAGCATTTTCAGTAGTAGGAGGAGGAGATAGCGTTGCGGCAATAAACAAGTTTGGATTAGATAATCAAATTAGTTTTATCAGTACAGGAGGAGGAGCAATGTTAGAATTTATTGAAAATGGTTCATTGCCCGGCATTGATGCTATTGAAAAAAGTGCAAATTTGAAAGTTTAAGTTACTTACTCAATTTGTAGTTGAATAAAATTATTTTTTTACTATTTAGATGATTCAAAATGATTAGAAAGACATAGCACGCAAAGTCCGCAAAGAATAAGGACGCCAAGCACGCAAACTTTAAAATTTCTTTGCGACCATTGCGAGATGCTTTGCGTTCTTTGCGTGAAAAAATACCTACCTGAATAGTAACAATTTTTTAGTTTTAGATTTTTATTGGTTATTATTAATAATCTTGTTGATATTTTTTGTTTGAATATAATTCTTTATTTTTGGAAGCAAACTTTTTTATGTCATTTAAATCAACTAATTTATTTTATTGTGCTCTAATTCTTTTGGTTGTTTATTCATGTCAAGAAAATAAAAATACAAAAAATACATTTTTTAAGATGATATCAAAGTATTATAGAGATACAATATTTACAAAACTTAAAGTATATCCTGCAAATAACGAGATGTATAAACCTAACTATTATTTTTATGGAAAACCGTTTGATTCAATAACAGTTTGTAAACTATTTGGAGAAAATCAATTTATTGACAACTTCTATGGGATTTATAGATTTAAAATTGACAATGAAAATTATGGATTTTTGACAAGAACACCGAGTTTATATCATTCATCAAAAATAGAATTATGGACATATAACCTTATGAAAGATACTTTTACAAATAAAATTGAAGTTGCAGAACATCTTGGTGATGCAGGGGCTTCAGAAGTCATCAAATCATTGTTATTTTTTGATAAAAACAAAAAATTAAATATTCTAGTTTATTGGAAGTATGAATTTGACCATAAAATTGGTGGAGAAGATGAAAACGATACAATATATGAAAAATATAGAAATTTTTATTTGATGAATTTTAATGAAAGTAAATTTGATACATTATTAAAAGATACTACTGAAATCCTAAAAAAATTTAACCCTGAAATCAAAAATTTATTTTAAACCTAAAATTAAATTCATATTCTTTATTTTTGCAGATAAATGAAAATAAATTTTCACATATTTTTTTTGACTTTGTTATCTTTGAAAGTTTATTCTACTCATATTGTAGGAGGTGAAATTTATTATGATTATCTTGGAAATAATCAATATAAAATAACTTTGAAAGTATACCGAGATTGTTACAATGGTGTGCCGCCTTTGGATAATCCTGCACATATTGATATTTTTGATAAATTTGGTAATGTTGTAAAAACACGAGAAATTGCTTTATTATCACTAACCAATATTTCTCCATCAATCAATAATCCTTGCATTACACCACCTAATAATGTTTGTGTAGAAGAAGGTATTTATGAATTTACTGAAACCTTGCCTCCTATAAATGGCGGCTATTATATTGTTTATCAAAGATGTTGCAGAAATAATACCATACTCAATTTGATTTCACCCGGAGGTGTAGGTGCTACTTATTGGGAACACATTCCTGGTCCGGAAGTTACATTTCCCAATTCATCGCCAAGATTTAAATCCTTTCCTCCTATATTTATTTGCAACGGCATAAATATCAATTTTGATCATTCTGCTATTGATCCTGATGGCGATGTGCTCGTTTATTCTTTATGTAATGCTTACAATGGTTTAGACGGATGTTGTCCACTTGTTTCATCAAGTGGCGGCTCTCCAAGTCCCGGCACCTATTGTAGTTCGCCGCCACCGTCCTGCCCTACTAATTGTTCCCCTCCACCTTATACAAGCGTTCCTTATTTGCCTCCATATAGTGGAACATATCCTCTGGCATCAAGTCCTGCAATTAATATTCATCCTAATACAGGTTTATTAACTGGCGTGCCAAATTTGAATGGGCAATGGGTAGTAAGTGTATGTGTAAGTGAATACAGAAATGGGCAATTGATTGGCGTTCATCAAAGAGAGTTTCAGTTTAATGTAACTAATTGTAATCTTCAGGTAGTAAGTGCTATTCAAAATCAAACACAAAAATGCGATGGATTAACTGTAAACTTCATCAATCAAAGTGTTGGTGCAAATACTTATTTTTGGAACTTTGGCGATCCTACTACATTAGCAGATACTTCTCATCTTCCCAATCCTTCTTATACTTATCCTGATACTGGTCTATATCAAGTTACTTTAGTTGCAAATCCTAACAAACCATGCAGTGATACAAGTGTCAAAACTTTTTATGTTTATCCTAAATTTCAACCACAATTAGTTTCACCTCCACCACAATGCTTAACTAACAATAGTTTTTCATTTCAGGTTACTGGTCAATACGCCAATTACACTCAATTTAACTGGAACTTTGGTAGTAATGCCATACCAGCAGTATCAAATGCATCTGTTCCTACAAATGTTCATTTTACTACTTCTGGAAACGTTCCAATTACTGTAACTATTACACAACATCCCTGCGATACGGTATTAACTACCAATGTCCAAATTATTCCACCGCCTAATATCTCTGCTACTCCACCAACTGCCACCATTTGTGAGAAAAGTAAATTGTTACTATCAATAGATGGAGAAAATATAAATGGGGCTAATTTTCAATGGAATTTTAGTAATGGATCTACATCATTTGATAGCATTGCTTCAGTTATTTTTAATTCATCTGGAATTTACAGTTATTCAGTATATATTCATACTACTGGTATTTGCGATGCCATATTTAATGTAACGGCAGTAAACTCAATAACTGTTTATCCTAAACCTTATGCAAATTTTATATTTACCCCAACAATTACAACTATTTTTGATCCTGAAATTACTTTTACTGATGCCAGTTATTCTGGAATGTTTGAAAGTAATAATGCATATAATGTTCATTGGTATTGGAATTTAGGTGATGGTAATGATATCACAGATGCATTACAATTTATTCATAGTTATTCTGATTATGGGGAATATCCTGTAAGTTTGATAGTAACTAATAATTATGGCTGTGTAGATACTATTGTAAACAAAGTAATCATTTTACCAGAATATCGTTTTTGGGTACCTAATGTTTTTACACCTAATGGTGATGGATTGAATGATTTGTTTTTACCTATTATTTATGGTGCAGAAGATTATACATTAGAAATCTTTGACCGATGGGGAGAAAAAATATTTTCTACCAATAATTTAAAGCAAGGGTGGAATGGATATTACAAAGGCGTTTTATGTAAGGATGATGTATATGTATGGAAAATTTCTTTTAGAAATGTTGTAAGCAGAAAGTTTGAAGAACATACTGGACATGTTACATTATTGAAATAATATTATAAAATCAAGTTTTCAGGCGTTTAATCCAATAAAAATTCAAATTTATCTAAAATGTTAGTATCAATATGCAACAATTATTGTTTATTTGTGCCGCAAAAAAAATTAATATGAAAAAGTTTTCTTTAACGGGATTAGTAGTTATCTGCTTAAATTTATGTTCATCATTTTTACTTGCAGATGAAGGAATGTGGTTACCATTTTTGATAGGAGAAAAAACTTATCAGGAAATGGTTAAAAAAGGATTAAAACTTACCAAAGACCAAATATACAGTGCTAATAAATCCTCATTAAAAGATGCAGTAATCATTTTTGGAAGAGGGTGTACAGGAGAAATTGTAAGTGATAAAGGATTAATTTTTACTAATCACCACTGCGGATATGATGCTATAGCAAAAGTAAGTACAGTAGAACATAATTACTTAAAGAATGGCTTCTGGGCAAAAAACCTAAATGAAGAGATTCATGTACCAGATCTAACAGTTCAATTTCTGGAAAGAATAAAAGATGTAACCGAAAAAGTTAATTCTGAATTAAGCAAAGTAGAACCATCTAAAACATTAAGTGAATTACCCAAAATACTTAATAATATTGCACAAAATGAATTAACTGAATCAGAAAAACAAACAAGTTGTGAAGCAAAAGTTGTTCCTATGTTTTCTGGCAATCAATATATTTTATTTGTTTACAAAAAATACAAAGATGTTCGTTTAGTAGGTACTCCTTCTGAAAGTTTAGGAAAATTTGGTGGTGATACAGATAACTGGGAATGGCCTCGTCATACAGCAGATTTCAGCATTTTCAGAGTATATGCAGATAAAAATGGCAATCCAGCAGAATACTCACCTGATAATGTTCCATTAAAACCCAAATATGTAATTCCTGTTAGTATTAAAGGTGTTAAGCCAAATTCTTATGCAATGACTATGGGATTTCCTGGAGGTACTAATCGTTTTGAAACCTCTTATGGTGTAAAATTAAAAACAGAAATAGAAAATCCTTCTATTGTAGAATTGAGAGATATTCGTTTGAAAAATATGTTTGAAGAAATGAAAAAGAGTGATGCTGTAAAATTAAAATTAGCATCTTATTATGCAGGTGTTGCAAACTATTGGAAATTCTTTGATGGTGAAAACAAACAATTATTGAAATACAAAGTTTTTGAACAAAAACAAAATGAAGAAAACAAATTTATTGAATGGGCAAAACAAAATAATAAAACAGAATACATAAATTTAATGAATGAATTTCAACAATGTTTTGATAACTGGAAACCTTATACAAAAGCCGCCATTTATTTTAGAGAAGGCATTTTAGGAAGTCAGTTATTTTCTTATGCTTATAGAGTTTTTTCATTATTAAATGCTTCAAAAGAAGAAATTCAAAAAAACAAATTGAATTATATTGAATTGGTAATAGAATTAAATGCAAATATTGATTTACCATCAGACAAAAAAAACACTGCTATTTTATTAAAGAAATACAAAGAAGATATTGACCCATCATTTGTTCCAGAAAGCATTTATTCAAACATCACAAAAGATATTTCAATGACTGGAAATGACCAAAGTAGTTTAAATGCTTATCAAAATTTTGTTTCTAATATCTACTCTAATACAATTTTATTAAATGAAAGTAAATTTAATCAATGGTTAGAAAATCCTGATAAATCTGTTCTTCAGCAAGATCCTGCATTTCAAGTATTAAATGCCTTTTATCAAATTTATTCTACAAAAATTCTTCCCGAAAATCAAAAATTTCAAACTTGTAATTATTTATTACAACAAAAATATCAAAAGGGAATTCTTGAAATGAATAAAGGTAAAAAAGAATTTTATCCAGATGCTAATTTTACAATGCGTTTATCTTATGGTGTAGTAAAACCATATAGTCCAAAAGATGCTGTATTTTATAAAGAAGTTTGTACATTATCTGGTGTACTTGAAAAATATAAACCAGGAGATTATGAATTTGATTTGCCAAAAGATTTTATCGAAACTGCTACAAAAAAAGATTTTGGCAGGTATGTAGATAAAGGCATTAATGATATCGCTGTTACTTATATTACTACAAATGATATTACAGGTGGAAATTCTGGTTCGCCAGTATTGAATGGTAATGGAGAATTGATTGGACTTGCATTTGATGGAAATTATGAAGCATTAAGCCATAAAATTCATTTTGATGCTCAATATAACAGAACTATTTGTGTAGATATTCGTTATGTTTTGTGGATTATTGAAAAGATTGGAAAAGCAGACAATATCATTAAGGAGTTAAAAATCAGTGCTTAGTAAAATTGACGGAATTTTTGGCGAAATGAACTTTCGTTACTAATCAAACAATATTATTTCTTACCGCAGAGTCGCGAAGACGCAAAGTTTAGTTAGTTATGAGTTATGAGTTTTTAATTTTGAGTTAATAATCAAAAAAATAACTAAAAACTAAACACTCAAAACTAAAAACTATAGAAAATCTTTGCGAGTTTGCGTTATTTGTTGTTTAATTTTAAGCTAATATATTACAATTTAGGTAATTTAAAAAGATTATCAAGATGTATTTCACGCAGAGTTCGCAAAGAATAAGAACACAAAGCCCGCCAAGTTAAAAATATTCTTTGCGACCTTTGCGAAGTACTTTGTGTTCTTTGCGTGAAAAATTTACCTACCTGAATAGTAACGCTAATATTAAAAATATCCTTATTTAGGTTGAAGTATAATTTTAAAATTTTCAATAGATATATTCCCTATATCAGATACTTTTATTTCACTTTTATGTGGTAAAAATCCATCTGCATCAATGTTTATGATATATTCTCCTTCATATAACGCCATAATAAAAGCACCATTAGTTTTTGATGTAAAGGTATATTCTTCGTTATTTTGTTTGTTGGTAGCAATGATTGTAACCTGTGTATTTATATTTTGAGTGGTGTCTTTTACATAAACATTTCCTCTATAAATTTTAGCAGGTTGTTCTTCATCTAAAAATTTAATTCTATAAATATCCAAATCTCCTAATCCTGTACTTCTATATGAACTCACATAAGCAATTCTTTTATTTTTAGTAACACAAATACCCATATCGTCATCAGTTGAGTTGATAGGATAACCAAGGTTTTCTGCAGGTGAAAAAGTTCCTTTTTCAGGATCATAAATAGATTTAAAAATATCAAATCCACCCATACTATTATGTCCTTCCGAAGCAAAATAAAAAGTTACACCATCTGGGGCTATGTATGGAAAATCTTCATTGTAGGGTGTATTGATTTGTTCAGGAAGTTTTTGAGGTGGTCCCCAATTTCCATTCGGTAATTTTTTTACAACATAAATATCAGAAGTGCTTTCTAAATTATCTTTTCTCACAAAAAAGAAAATACTACTATCTCTGTTGAAACATCCTGATAATTCAATTTTATCAGGGTCATTAATAATTTCAGGTAGTGGTTTTAATTTTCCAAATTGAATTTTTGGACTTTTAGGATTTGTAGTTGTAATGTATAAATCCCCAAATTTTTCTCCACCTCTGTCAACATAAACAATCATTTTATTTCCTTCTGGATTAAGGAATACGCACATTTCATCAAAACTAGTATTGATTTCTCTACCTGCACTAATTGGCTTAGCCCATTGATTATTAACAACAGTACTTATCCAAACATCACTTGGTCTGTAACCATCTGCTTCTGTTCTGCCACCACCAATATTATTTTTTCTTCTTGAGGTAAAAACAAGTATTGTTTCATTTTCATCTACAAAAGGATAATATTCTGGAAATTCTGTATTGATATCTTTTCCAAGATTTGTAAAACTTACATTCACTGGATATTGCATCAATTCTTTGGCGTTTTTACACATTTCAATTTGTCTATTTACATCTTCTAAATCTTTCTTTTTTAGTTTAAAAGTTTTGTAATTCTGGTATGCTGTAACGGCGTCATCTAATTTGTTTGTAAGGTGATATGCTTTGCCTAAATAATACCATAGTTTTGGATCAATATCTTTTGATTCTACTAATTTTTCAAGTAATTTTACCGATTCCTCTCTTTTTGTTCTCGTTTTAATATAACAAACAGCCAGTTTAGCCATTACATATTTATTGTTAGGGGCTTTAATTAAAATTTCATTGTATAAAGGTATAGCAGATAAATAATTTCCTGCATCAAAATAATCTTCGGCTTTCAAAAATTTAGGCATTAGTTTATTATCTATTTCCTGAGAAAACATTGATAATGAATAAGTGAATACGATTAAACACAGAATTTTTTTCATACTTATTTTTTCTTTAATAGTATGTTTTTTTGTTTGATGACAATGTTTGAATGAACACCATCTTTTTTTCCAACATCATTGACAGAGATGTTTTCAGTATAATCTTCATATCCATCTGCAGATACCGTCATTGTATATTCTCCAGCAAATAAATTGACAATATACTTTCCTGTTTTAGGAGAATTTTTGAAATAAATTTCTTCATTTGTCTTTTTATCTATGACAGTAATATTTACATCAATATCTTTTCCAATAGATGATGAATCATTTAAATAGATAAGTCCTGTGAAAATTACAGATAACTGATCTGCATCTAAATTTTTTACTCTGTAAATATCCAAATCTCCATAACCATTAGGCCTAAATGAACTGATATAGTAAATTCTTTGATCAGAAGGAACACAAATACTCCTATCATCAGCAGTAGTGTTTACTGGATATCCTAAATTTTCTGCTTCTGTCCATGTATTGTCTTCTGGATTCCATTTTGACATAAATAAATCATACCCACCTATTGTATTATGCCCTTCAGAAGCAAAATACAATGTTACCCCATCAGATGCCATAAAAGGAAAATCCTCATTAAAAGATGTATTGATTTGTTCAGGCAATTTTTGAGGTAATCCCCATTGTCCATTAGGTAATTTGCGAATCATATAAATGTCACTTTGATCATCAACACTTTGTCTTCTTGCAAAGAAAAAAGTATTTCCATCAGGTGAAAAACATCCACTGGTTTCAATAGTTTTAGGATCGCTGATAACGGGAGAAAGTAATTTTATTTTTGTAAAATCACCATTTGGATTTTTATCAGAAGTATAAAGGTCTCCAAATTTTTCTATATTATCAAAGTACACGACCATCTGAGTACCATTTCCATTGAGGGATACGCATTGTTCATCATAATTAGTATTAATAACTTTTCCTGCATTATATGCTTTAATCCACTTATTATTTTCCACTTTACTAAACCAAATATCGCTTGGGCGGTATCCATCTATTTCAATTTTATTACCACCTACATTTTCTTTTCTTCGAGAAGTAAAAACTAAAAACATTTCATCATTTGTAATAAATGGGTAATAATCAGGATCGGGAGAATTAATATCTGGTCCTAAATTTTGAAAAGATACATTCACAGGAGTCATCATCAACTTTTTAGCATTTTTGCATTCTTCAATTTTCTTCTTTGCTTTTTCAATATCAGATTTTTTGGGTTTTAGAGATATATATTTATTAAATGCCTCGATTGCTTTATCAATTTGCTCATTTAAGTGATAAGCCAATCCTAAATAGTACCAGTTTTCAATATCTGTTTTTTCTTCTTTTGTAAGTTCTTCAAGAAGTTTAATGGGTTCTGATCTGTTTTGATTAGTGTTAAGGTAACAAACTGCTAAACGAGGTTTTATATATTTATTATCGGGTTCTTTTTTAAGTAATTCCTTGTAAATAGGAATAGCCATCAAATAGTTTTTGTGATCAAATAATTCATCTGCCTTTGCTAATTTTTCATTTAATTTATCATTTTTCATTTGAGAAAAAATGAAAAACGGACAAAGTAAAATTGAACCTAATAAAAGATTAACTCTAATATGTAATTTTAGAAAAATCATTTTTAATCAAGGCAATAATAATGAATAATTAATTTGTGGCAAAAAAGTTAACATTTAAAAGTTCTTTTAGTGTATATCTCTTTCCATTATAAAAACCAACTATCCAAGCATCTGTTTGCCCTTTTAAAATAGCTTTTTGTCTCCACGCTTCTGCTTCAATAAAAGTTGAACATTCTTTTGATAAATAAAATCTTGTAATTCCATCATTTCCAGCTTGAATAATTGGTTGTCCAAATTCTATAAGATGTTTGTAACTGTAATTCTTAGGATAATGGTAGGCAGCGATCTGAACTCTAAATGTTAATCCTTTTAGGCAGTAATTTGATAATAATTTAACAAGCAAGTCATAATTCTTTTCACTTTTAATATTTTTCAATTGCTTTTTTACTTCCAAGTAATTTTCAGGTAATTTGCTTGAACAGTCATTACTAATAGTAACTTCGGTTTTTGCAAATTCCTGTGGTTTTTCCTGCTTAAGTTGCTCGTTTTCTTTTTTGATTTCTTCATTTATTTTGGCAACCTGTTCAGTAGTTAATAAAAAGAAGTTTTTATTGATTTGAGTAAATTCTTTAATATTTTCTATATCAAACACTTCTTCAGTGGGCTCAAATCCTTTGGCTGAAACTTTTACTTTGTAGGTCATTCCAGGAGATAATGCGATATAATATTTTCCCGTTTGTTGATTAGAAGTAAGTTTAAATTCTTTGTTTTCTGCAACTTTGGTGATAATTATATCTGCGGCTATTGGTTTTTCATTACCAAAAACTGTACCTGTAACAACTGCTAAAACAGGTTTATCTCCAACGATTCCGGGTGTTGAAGTATAAATATCCTGCTTGCCTTTACCTCCATATCCACCCCTGTTAGAAGACAAATAACCTCTGTCTCCTTTTGCATTAATAACATAATATCTATCATCTTCGGTCGTATTAAGCGGAATGCCCATGTTTCTTGGAGTTAGCCATTGTCCTTCTTTTTTAATAGAGTACATAATATCATATCCACCTATACTTTTATGTCCTTTTGAACTAAAAAACAAAGTAATTCCATCTGGGTGAATAAAAGGAGCGTCTTCATCATATTTAGTGTTAATAATAGGTCCGAGGTTAGTAGCAGGTCCCCAGTCATCTCCTTCTTTTTCAGAAACCCATAAATCTCTACCTCCATATCCACCAGGTCTTTCAGAAGCAAAATAAAGATATTTTCCATCAGCACTTACTGAACAGCTTCCTTCCCAGTATTCAGTATTGATATTAGAGTTTAATCTTACAGGTTCTGTCCATTTATTTCCTTCAAGTATTGACATATAAATATCGCCTTTATCTTCATTAGTAGATTTGAAAATAAAAAGTGTTTGTCCATCAGGAGAAAGAGCAATTGCCGCATCATGTCCGGGTGTATTTAATTCTGCAATTCCAACGGGTTCCGTCCATGTTCCATCATCTTTTTTGTAGGAAACCATTATGTCTTCATGATAATATCCTTCATCTTTGTCGGGTTGAAGGTCATCATTAACCAATCCGCCTGTGGATTTAGGGCCTACATAAGTAAATATCATTACACTTTCATCAGCAGAAATAACAGGCACATATTCTGATGCCTCGGTATTAATTGGAGAACCTATATTTTCAATTTTGCAAAATACTTTGTTTTCCATTATAGATTTTCCATTTTCAGAGTAATTAAGTAATAAAAAAGCATCATTTAGCATTGCATTTTGTTCTTCTGTTGGTTTTTTAATAGAAGCAAAATTATTGATAAAATCCTGTATGAGTGGGATGGCTTCTTTGAATTTATAATTTAAATGATAGGCCTTACCTAAATAGTATTTCATTTCCAACATATCTTTTTTCTTCTGTGAAAGTGCTTCAAAAATTTCTAATGCTCTTTCTTTTCTTTCAGGATAATTCAAGCAAATTACACCAAGTGTAAAAAGATAATCTTCATTTTTAGGTTTTTTAGAATATAATTTATCCATTATATCGTATGCCTTTGCATATTCTTTTACATTCATCAGTTCAATAGCTTCACGATACATTTCTTTATCTGATTGAGCAAACATTGAAGCAGGTATAATTAACAAAAACAAACATGATATACATTTTAACATATCCAAAATTTTAAGGGGTAAATTTATGGTAAATAATATAATAAAAAAAATTTATTTATAAAAAATTTAATCTTTTCAATACATTTCGCCAAAAATTATTATGGAGAATAGGAAAGAAAAATCTTCAAATTTTTATTCTGAACAAAAAGTAGATGAGTATAAACTAATATTAATAAATGATGATTTTAATACTTTTGATTATGTTATTCAATGTTTGGTAGAAATTTGTAACTTTGATTATGAGCGAGCTGAACAATGTACATTACTTACACATTTGAAAGGAGAATATCAGATATTAAGCGGAGATTTAGATTCATTAGAAACTTTAAAACAAAAATTATTTTCAAAAAATATCACCACAAAAATTTTGAAAAAATGAACCGGAACATTTTTGTTTTTATTTCAATTATTCTTACTGAATTTATATTTTCATCTTGCACAAAAAATGTTGTAACAGGCAGAAAGCAATTAAATTTAATACCTGAAAAAGAGTTAATAGGAATGAGTTTAACAGAATATGATAATTTTTTAAAGCAACATAAGAAATTACCTGATTATGATAATAGAGTGCAACAAGTAAGAAGTGTAGGCAATAAAATAAAAACAGCAGTAGAGCAATTTTATAAGCAAAAAGGATTATCAAAAGAATTAGAAATGTATCAATGGGAATTTAATGTTGTAGATGAAAACATTGTCAATGCATGGTGTATGCCGGGTGGTAAAGTAGTTGTTTATACTGGTATTTTACCAGTTACACAAGATGATGTAGGATTGGCAGTAGTAATGGGACATGAAATATCTCATGCTCTTGCTAAACACGGCAATGAAAGAATGTCTCAGGCCATGTTAGCACAATTTGGAGAAGTAACTTTAGCAGTGGCATTATCTCAAAAACCACAACAAACAAGAGATTTATTTTTAGCCGCTTACGGAGTAGGTAGTGGTTTGTCATTATTAAAATACAGCAGATATCAAGAAGCAGAAGCAGATAAAATGGGTTTAATTTTTATGGCCATGGCAGGATATAATCCTGAACTTGCCATTGATTTTTGGAAAAGAAGGCTTCTTTGGGTGGAACAAAACCACCAGAAATTTTAAGTACTCACCCAAGCGATGAAACGCGTATCAAATTATTACAAGAGTTTTTACCAGAAGCCAAAAAATACTATCATCCAAATTAATAAAATGCCAAATAGAAAAAATATATTCTTTACACTTTTCTTTTTGTTGAATGTACTTTTATTTGCTCAACAATATCCTTTTATGACGCAATATCGCGGGCATTTGTATTATTTTAATCCCGCCTTTGCAGGTACTAAAAGGTGGATAGATATAAGAGCGTTTTATAGACAGCAATGGACGGGCTTTGAAGGAAGTCCTTCTACATCTGCTATTTCTTTTAATATTCGTTACTTCAAAGGCAAATTAGGAAGCGGATGTATGATATATTCTGATAAAATTGGTCCTTTTCAAACTTCTTATTTTTCTGGGAATAGTGCGGTGCATATTAAAATGGCTGATACAGAATTATCTTTTGGATTTTCAGTTGCCTATACAATGCTAAAATTAAATCCATCTTTAATAACACTTAGACATCAAATAGATGCGGCTGTTGATTTAAATAATCCTGCACTTACAAAAAATAAATTGGAAGGTACTCTTGGTGTTTTATACTATAATGATAGATTTTTTCTTTCACTTTCTATGTTGCAATTATTTGGTGCAACTTATAAATACACTTATAGCAATCCTAACTTTTACAAAGGTGAATATACTAATGAAAATCAAATAATGTTTGGTGCAGGATATAATTTTGGTGAAAATCCTGATTATGTTTTTGAAAATACTTTTTGGGTAATGAGTGGTAAAGCAATGCCCTTATTTTTAGATTATTCATTAAGGTTACATATACATAAAACATTAATAGTAGGTGGCAGTATTAGACCTGGCAATGCATTTGCTTTTCACGCTGGTTTAAATATTCTCAATAAATTTCAAATCACTTATAGTTATGATTTATTAGTTTCCAAATTAAGAACAGCACAAAAAGGCACACATGAAATCAACTTGGTATATTCTATTGATAAAAAGTATACATCTAAAAGTGGCGGAGTTGATAAAAGATTTCTCAAACAAAAATATCAGTATCTTTTGAATTAAAAAATTGAGAAATTTTATATACTTTTATAGCATGTTTAGAATAATAATTATATATCTATTCTTGCCATTGGTTTATTTTGCTCAATCAAAAAAGAATTTATTTAAACAAACTCAATTGAATTATCCAGTAGTAAAATCAATTTATGATAAACATTGGAAAACATTAGTAGATAGTATGAAAATTAAAAAAATTTCACCTGATAGTTTTAATATCTATTTTAGAGTTTTGAAATATGAAAAAATTTTAGAGGTATGGATAAAAAATTCAGGAGAACCTAAATACCAATTGTTTAAAACATTTTATTTATGTGCTACAAGCGGAAATTTAGGACCTAAAAAATATAACAAAGATGGGCAAATACCAGAAGGTTTTTATGAAATAACAAATTTTAATCCAAAAGATAAATATAAATATCTTGCTTTAAAAATTAATTTTCCAAATGCTGTAGATAGAGCAATTGCAGAAGAACCAATCACTACAAATGTTTTTATTCACGGCACTTGTGAAACAACCTGTGATATTGTATTAGATAAAGAAGATATGGAACAATTGTATATTTTATGTGTAGAAGCCAAAAACAGAAAAGAATCTCTTTACATTGATATTTTTCCCTGCCATTTTATAAAAGAAAATGAAGAAATGCTTTTGAATTTTCCTAAAAGAAATATTCGCTTTTGGTCTAACATCAAAGATGCCTACTTGTATTTTGAAGAACATCATTGGTTGCCTCGTATTAATACCAATAATAAAGGTCAATATATTTTTGAAGAATGAAAAACATAAAAGATATTACACAATCTTTCAAAACATGTCTATTGTTAGAAAAAAATTTATCTGCTAACTCAGTCAATGCTTATATACACGATATTGAAAAATTAGAAAGTTTTCTAAACGATAATTATCAAGATATTCATTTACTCAATACTGAAACCAAACACATCAAGGAATTTCTAAAAACCTTATATCAAATAGAATTAGAGCCATCAAGTATCAGCAGAATTATTTCTGGAATCAAAGCATTTTACAATTACTTAAATTACGCTCAAATTATTTCAAATAATCCAACTGAAACATTAGAAACTCCCAAAACAAAAAGAAAAATACCAACTGTATTAACTGTTGATGAAATTGAATCAATGATTTCAAAAATTGACAGAAGCACACCCGAAGGTGAAAGAAACTATGCAATGATTGAATTGCTTTATGGATGCGGACTCAGAGTATCTGAATTAGTAGAATTAAAAATCAGTAATATCAATTTGAAAGAAGAATTTATTAAAGTAGTAGGAAAAGGCAACAAAGAAAGATTGATACCTCTTGGAAAGCACGCCAAAAAAGCCATTACAAACTATTACGAAAATTATAGAAAACATTTTAAAGTATTACCAAAGTATGAAGATATTTTGTTTCTTAATAAATTTCATCGTCCATTGAGCAGAATAATGGTATTTTACATAATAAAAGATTTATGTCAAAAAGCCAATATTCAAAAAAATATTAGCCCTCATACATTAAGACATTCATTTGCAACTCATCTTATAGAAGGCGGTGCTAACATCCGTGCAGTGCAAGAATTATTAGGACATTCAAGCATTACCACTACTGAAATTTATACACACATTGATAGAGAATACTTAAGAGAAAATTTGTTGAGTTATCATCCAAGAAATAAAGTTTCGTTTTGAATTTTCTATTTTTGCCATTTAAATGAAACGAATATGATTGCGAACAAGCACAAAGCAAAACGAGTAACTTCCTTCAGAAGTTCGCAATCATAGAGTTCCATCTGTCCAAAAAAATAAATAATTTCAGATGAAATCAAAAGTTTGCTTAATATCCGTTATTTCTGATGTTTATACAGACCAAAGAGTATTAAGAACTGCTAATACTTTGTTAGAACAAAATTTTTCTGTTCATATCATTGGTAGAAAAATTAAAGGAAAAACAAATCCTTCAAAAATTAAATACCCTTATCAAATTTACCACATCAATCCATTGTTTAGAAAATCTGTTTTGATGTATGCGTGCTTTAATATCTTACTCTTATTCAAACTATTTGTTTTAGTCATTAAAAACAGAAAAAAATGTATTTTACTATATTCAAATGATTTAGATACTTTAATACCAAACTTTATTATTTCAAAATTATTTCAATTAAAATTAATTTATGATTCTCACGAGATTTTTACAGAAGTGCCAGAATTACAAGGAAAATCCATCAAGAAAAAAATCTGGGAAACAATTGAAAAAATGATTTTACCAAAATTACCTTTTTCTATTACTGTAAATGAAAGTATTGCTCAATGGTATCAAAAAAAATATCATACTAAATTTTATGTAATTAGAAATATATCTATTCCAATTTCTGTAAATAAAATAAAAACAAGAGAAGAATTAGGATTACCATCAGATAAAAAAATAATCATTCTGCAAGGCACAGGAATCAATATTCACAGAGGTGCAGAAGAATTAGTTCAAGCCATGCAATTTCTTGATGATTCTTATTGTTTGCTAATCATAGGAGGTGGAGATGTAATAAATATACTACATCAAATGACAGAAGATTTAAAATTATCTCATAAAATAATTTTCAAAAAAAGAATGCCTGCTGATGAATTATATCATTATACATGCAATTCAGATTTAGGTATAAGTATTGATAAACCAAATAATTTGAACTACCTGTATAGCTTACCAAATAAAATTTTTAGTTACATACAAGCCCACATTCCTGTTCTATCAACAAAATTACCTGAAATTGAAAAAATTATTACTCATTTAAATATCGGTAATTTTATTGAAAATCATCATCCAGAGCACATCGCAGAAAAAATTAAAGAAAGTGTTCATCACAAAGATTATCAACTATGGAAACAGAATACTTATATTGCAGAAAAAGAATTAAGTTGGGAAAAAGAAAAACAAATTTTAAAAGAAATCATTTCCACACAATTTAATTGCTAACTTTCGGCAAAATTTTTTTATGAGTAAAAAAAGAGTTTTAATCACAGGAGCCGCAGGATTTTTGGGCTCTCACCTTTGTGATAGATTTATCAACGAAGGTTATTATGTAATAGGAATGGATAATTTAATTACTGGAGACTTGCACAATATTGAACACTTGTTTAAAAATCCAAACTTTGAATTTTATCATCACGATGTTACAAAATTTGTTTTTGTTCCGGGAGAATTGCATTATATTCTGCATTTCGCATCGCCTGCAAGCCCAATAGATTATTTGAAAATTCCTATTCAAACATTAAAAGTATCATCTCTTGGAACTCATAATATACTTGGTTTAGCACGAGTAAAAAAAGCAAGAGTTTTAGTGGCTTCTACAAGTGAAGTGTATGGCGACCCTTTAGTGCATCCACAAAATGAATCATACTGGGGAAATGTCAATCCTATAGGTGTTCGCGGATGTTACGACGAAGCAAAAAGATTTATGGAAGCATTAACTATGGCATACCACAGAACACACGGATTAGAAACCCGCATTGTAAGGATATTCAATACATACGGACCTCGTATGCGTTTGAATGATGGCAGAGTTTTACCCACTTTTATAGCACAAGCATTAAGAGGAGAAGACTTAACGATGTATGGTGATGGTTCACAAACTCGTAGTTTTTGTTATGTAGATGATTTAATTGAAGGCATTTACAGATTATTGCTATCGGACTATCATTTACCTGTAAATATAGGTAATCCTGAAGAAATAACAATTAAAGAATTTGGAGAAGAAATTATTCAATTAACTAATTCAAAAAGTAAATTGATTTCATTACCTCCAATGCAAGATGATCCAAAGCAAAGAAAACCCGATATAACATTAGCCAAAAAACTTTTAGGTTGGGAACCAAAAATTTCACGCAAAGAAGGATTAAAAAGAACACTCGAATACTTCAAATCATTACCCAAAGAAAAATTGGTTCAAGAAAAAGAATTCAAAGATCTTACAAAGTGGAATAGGTAAGTAACAAAAAAGCCCTTTTAATTGCGAAGGGCTTTTTTATTATTAAATGAGAACTAACAGAAAGCTTTAGTGTTGTACAACAATTTTCTCAGTAATAATTTTTCCTGATTTATCTTCTGCTTGAATAATGTATGTGCCATTAGATAATGTAGAACAATCTACATTTTTATTTGCTGGATTTACATCCTTAATGATTTTGCCATTAATGTCTAAAATTTGAATTTTTTGCAATGTAGAATTATTTGTGATGATTGAAAAATTATCTTTTACAGGATTAGGGAAAATACTTAATTCATTCTGAACTGGTAAACTTGTATTAGAAACATTTAATGTTTGATAATTTTGATTTATATTTACAATTGTTTGAGTTGATGTGCCCCCAATAGTTGAACTAATAGTTGATGCTTGTACAGTTAAAAGCGGCCAATTATTGTTTGGATTAGGAAAATTTGAATAACTTGGTGTATAGTAATCATATTGTTCAACAGTTAATGTACCTTGAACGAAATTAATAGTAAATGTAATATTTTGCTGCATTTCAACTCTAATTACATTAGTATATGTAGCACCAGGAACTTGAATAGTACCTGTTGCATTAGCAGTAAAACTAACTGTACCTTTAAAGTTACCACTATTTCCCATTGCGTTAATTGTTCCTGAAACAGTATTTGTATTTGTTGTACCTAAACTCATTGGATATATACCTAAAACAGCAGGAGTTGAATAATTTAATAATACAGAATATCCTCCTAATGTCATTGAACCACCGTAATATTCTAATTTATTACTCAATGAATTGTAAAATACATTATCAGTTCCAGTATTTACAGCTACATTAGCACTTGGATATGCTGCCATACTTCCTGTTGATACAGGTGTTACACCATGACTTGTATATGAAGGGGAAGAAATAATATTTAATCCTGAAAAATTAAATAAGTTACCACTACCTGCATTTCCTAAATTAGAAGGTAAACTTGCGGGATCTGCCTGATAATAAACATACACGTCTCCAACAGCAGGGGCATGTGTACTTTGATTTAATGTTTGTGCAGAAATTGTTACTGCACTTAATCCTAAAAATGGTAAAATTAATTTTTTCATAGTTGTAAAAATTTTTTTATGCTGCAAATATAGGAAAAATTTTTCAATTAATTGTATTCACAAATTTTATTGGATAAATATAACTTTTCATTGATATTTTATCTCTTAAGATCAATTGGTCGATGCTTTATAAAATTTCTTATTTGATTTTAATTTTTGCGATTTAATTTCCAAAACTTTTTCAACAATTTTATTTGGTGAAATTCCACATTCCTCATAAAGTTCCATTGGTTCACCATGTTCAATAAATCTATCAGGAATTCCCATTCTAATTACTTGATTTTTATAATAATTATCTGCCATAAATTCTAATACTGCACTTCCTAATCCTCCAATTATCGTTCCATCTTCTATTGTAATAATAACAGGATATTTGCTCAATGCTTCATGTAAAATTTCTTCATCAATAGGTTTTACAAATCTCATATCATATTGGGCTGGATTTATCTTATATTTTTCTTGTAAAGTTTGAATAGCTTCTGTTACAAAATTTCCAATATGTCCAATACTTAAGAAACAGATTTCCTTACCGTCTTTAATCTTTCTTCCCTTACCAATTTCAATTTTTTCAAATGGTTTTTTCCAATCAGTTAATACGCCATTTCCTCTAGGATAACGAATACTCATTGGCAATTGAACTTCATCTAATGTGGCTGTATACATCATGTTTCTCAGTTCAACTTCATTCATAGGTGCTGCTACAATCATGTTTGGAATACATCTGAAATACGCAAGGTCAAATACTCCATGATGAGTTGGTCCATCAGCTCCAACTAAACCTCCTCTGTCTAAGCAAAAAATTACCTTCAATTTTTGTAATGCAACATCATGAATTACCTGATCATAAGCCCTCTGCATAAATGATGAATAAATGTTGCAGAAAGGAATATATCCTTGTGTGGCAAGACCTGCACTAAAAGTTACCGCATGTTGTTCTGCAATTCCCACATCAAATGCTCTGTCAGGCATGGCTTTCATCATGATATTTAATGAACATCCTGAAGGCATAGCAGGCGTTATCCCTACTATCTTAGGATTTTGTTCTGCTAATTCTACAATGGTATAACCAAATACATCCTGATATTTTGGTGGTTGCGGTTTTGGTGGAACAACTTTAATTAATTCACCTGTTTCTTTATTAAATAAACCCGGTGCATGCCATAATGTTTCATCTCCTTCTTCAGAAAATTTATATCCTTTCCCTTTTTTAGTAAGAACATGCAAAAGTTTTGGTCCCGGTATATTTTTAATATCATTTAATACCTGCGTTAAACGAACAACATCGTGTCCATCAACCGGACCAAAATATCTAAAATTCAATGACTCAAATAAATTACTTTGTTTAAGCAATGAAGTTTTAATAGCATTTTCAACTTTTGATGCAATATCTTGAGCAATTGGACCTAACTTTGATAATTTTCCTAACCAGTTCCAAACCTCATCTTTTAACTTATTGTAAGTTTGTGAAGTTGAAATATCTAACAAATAATCTGATAATGCTCCCACATTTGGATCAATACTCATGTGATTATCATTCAGGATAACTAGTAAATTTGCATTAAGATGTCCTGCATGATTGAGAGCTTCAAACGCCATCCCAGCAGTCATTGCACCATCTCCTATTACAGCAATATGGTGTTTATCTTTTAATCCGGAAAGTTGAGATGCAACAGCCATTCCAAGTGCCGCACCAATAGATGTAGAAGAATGTCCTACTCCAAATGTATCATATATACTTTCACTTCTCTTTGGGAAACCACTGATGCCTTTGTATTTTCTATTAGTATGAAAAACATCTCTTCTGCCCGTCAAAATTTTATGCCCGTATGCCTGATGACCAACATCCCACACCAATAAATCATAAGGTGTATTAAAAACATAATGCAATGCAACTGTTAATTCCACAACTCCTAATGACGCTCCGAAATGACCACCTTTAGTAGAAACTACATCAATGATAAACTCCCTAAGTTCTTTGGCAATTTCAGGCAGTTCATCAATTTTAAATTTTTTAAGGTCGTCAGGCGAGTTGATTTTAGATAATTTTTCACCTGCTATTATAGATGGATTCACAATTTTCATTTTACGATTTAAGTTTTGGCAAATATACAGAAAACTTTTATTTTGATGAAGTGTAAAAAAATATGCAAATTTGCCACAAAAAAATTATGGCACAACAAGTAAATGACTCAAATTTTGAACAAATTGTTTTATCAAGTGATAAGCCCGTGTTAGTTGATTTTTGGGCAGAATGGTGTGGCCCTTGCCGTGCAATTGGTCCAATCATTGAAGAACTTTCAAAAGAATATGAAGGCAAAGCAGTGATTGTAAAACTAAATACAGATGAAAATCCTGTAACGCCAACTAATTATGGAATAAGAAGTATTCCTACATTATTATTTTTCAAAGATGGTAAAGTAGTAGATAAGTTAATTGGTGCTGTTCCAAAGCCCAACATCAAAGCAAAATTAGATGCACTTCTTTAATAGTTATTAGTGCTGACGCTCTCGGTCAGCATGCTGATATTTTGCGTAGCAAAATTGTCAGCATTTTGAGTGTTGAGTTTTGAGTTTTTATTACTGTTTTTAGAAACATTTCATTATTGAGTCGAAGAAATTTAATTAATCTAATTTTTAGATTTATAATATTGTTTCAGATTGCATAACCCGTGAAATTTATACTGCACTATTTTGTTATTATATTTGTACAAAAAAATTATGTTTTATCAAACTAATTTTTCAAAAAATAATTCTAAATTCAAAATAAATTATTATTCACATAAGAATGTTTCAGTATATTTTAATCAAAAAGAAAAAATCAATGAACAATTACTGCAAAAACATTTTGAAATTAAAATTTGTTTAAGTAACATTTCTAAAACTGGTTATATTAAAACTAATTTCTACTATACATCAATTAGTGAAAAAATAAAACCTTACTTTATTATTACACCCAGCTTCAAATATGAAATTGAAAAATACTTTGAATGTTCTACTTTTATACTTTTTGAAATAATCTGGAAACATTTAATAAAACCAGCTATTATAGAAGTTATTGAAAAAATTAAAACCATTAAAAAGAATGATAAAAATAAAACCAAATCAAATAAAAAATAATTTTAATTTTACTACTTATTTTGTTTTGATTTCTGAATATACTCCTCGTTCAATGCTTTAATCACTTCATTTGTAATATCGTATTTTGGATTTGCAAACAAAACATTTGGCAATGCTTCAGAATATGATAATATGTAATCGTATTTTCCATTATTGAATCTATTCATAAATTCTTTCATGTCTTTTTGAAGTTGTTCGTTTTTTTCTTGTAACTCTGCCGCTAAATTATCCATTTGTAATTGCTTATTTTGAATATCTCTTTGTTGTTGTTCTAATTTTCTTTTTTGTTTTTCAAGTTCAGAAGGTGGTGCTATACCTGCCTGTGCGGATTGCTGAAATGCTTCATAATCCTGCTGAAATTGAGTCATCATTGATTGTAATTGTGCCTCAATTTTTTCTTTCTTTGCTTTCATTTGTTTTACAATATCTGAAATGTAAAGATATTTTTCATTAATGGTATCAATATTGACAAATGCAATTTTTCCATCTGGTAATGAAGATGTGCTATTAGTACTATTATTACTACTTGTTGTTTGTGTATTGTTAGTTTTAATATCTGAATTGTTGTTGGCAGATTTAAATTTAAACAAAAGAATAAATAGAACTACTACACTTAATGTAAGAATAATGAGTAAGATGTCTTTTAATTTTGAACTTAGCATAATTTTTAATTTTTATTTTTCAAAAATAGATTGAATGTATTTTTTTGAATCAAAAAGTTGAATATCTGTTATTTTTTCGCCAGTACCAATGTATTTTATAGGCACTTTAAATTGATGAGATAATCCAATAGCTACACCTCCTTTAGCTGTTCCATCTAATTTTGTAAGAGCAATAGCATTTACTTGAGTAGCGTTAGTAAATTGCTTACATTGTTCAAACGCATTTTGACCAGTTGTTGCATCTAATACTAATAATACTTCGTGAGGAGCATTTGGTAAAATTTTTTTCATTACATTTCTTACTTTGCTCAATTCATTCATCAGATTCACTTTATTGTGTAAGCGTCCTGCTGTATCTATAATTACTACATCTATATTTTTTGCTTTTGCAGATTGCAAAGTATCAAATGCAACACTTGCAGGGTCAGCACCGGGTTGTTGGTAAACAATAGGCACATTAACTCTGTCTGCCCAAACTTTAAGTTGATCTATTGCCGCCGCACGAAATGTATCTGCTGCTCCTAACAAAACAGAATAACCACTTTGTTTGAACATATTAGCCAATTTTCCAATAGTAGTGGTCTTCCCTACTCCATTTACGCCAACAACCATTATTACATAAGGTTTTTCATTAGAATAAAAAATATCCTGTTGCGGAGTAACCATCATTTGTTCAATTTCCTGCTGAAGAATCTGATGAAGTTCATCGGTATTAAGGTACTTTTGTTCTTTTACCCTTTTTTGTAGTCGTTCAATTATTTCAATAGTTGTATCAACACCTACATCAGCAGATATGAGTGCGGCTTCAAGTTCATCTAAAATTTCATCATCAACTTTTGATTTTCCTGCAATAGCACGAGATATTTTTTCAAATAAACCCGATTTGGTTTTCTGTAAAGATTGTTGCAACTCTTCCTTTTCTTGTTGTTCGCTTTTTCCAAAAAGATTTTTTAAAAACTTTATCATTTCAATGTGTATTAAAATTTGAGAGCGTAAATTTAATAAAAGAAAAATCCCGACTCTTTAAAAGAAATCGGGATTTTATGAATATGTTTATTCAAAGAGGTTTATTTTTTACTTCCTTCTTTTTCTTTTAGAAAATCCTGAATGTGATCAATATGAACAACGGCTTCTTTAAATGAATAAGTGCCTTTTGCAGTTTTGATAGGTTTAATTACTTTTGCAAAATCTTTTCCTTTACCTGTTCTAAGTGTTGCAACTGTTTTCTTTGCCATATTTTTAAGTTTTATTTAATTTCTTTATGAATAGTATATTTTTTTAGAATAGGATTGTACTTTTTAAGTTCCAATCTGTCTGGTGTATTTTTTTTGTTTTTTGTTGTAATGTAGCGAGAAGTACCAGGCATTCCGCTATTTTTATGTTCTGTGCATTCTAAAATTACTTGCACTCTATTTCCTTTTTTCTTTGCCATAGTGGTATTATTTTACTGGGGTTAATATTGATTTTGATAATAATCCTTTCTCAACTGCTTCTTTAATAGCATTATAGGCACCCTTTTTATTAATTGTTTTAATTGCAGATGTAGATAATTTTAAGGTTACCCATTTGTTGAGTTCAGGTACAAATATCTTTTTTGTTCTTAAGTTCACACCAAATTCTCTTTTTGTTTTCTTATTAGAGTGTGATACATTGTATCCTTTTACGGGCTTTTTTCCTGTTAATTGACAAACGCGAGCCATAGTATTTTTATTTTAAGGGGGGCAAATGTAAGTAAATTTATTTAATGATACAAATTTTTTATTTTTCATTTTACAAGAAATTTAATAATTGATATAAGTTTTTCTTTTCTATTTGTATAAATGATATTTAAAGATTCATAAATTAATTTTGTAAGTAAAATTTATCTTATTGAAAATCAATATTTTATTAAAATAAAATATCAAATTCTGACTAATGTCCTTGTATATTTTAATATTTTTTTAGAGTTTTGTAACCAGAAAATAATTTTACTCGTATAATAAAAAATTTGTTAAATAATTAATTATGATAGAGGTATTTATCCCGCCTTAATATTTAAAAGTTCTGCAAATAATTATGAAACTATTCCTGATTGCTGCATCAGGAATTTTAAATCCTCAAATAATCAATGAGTACAGCAGCATACTCGTAAATCTAAAAAATCAACTAACAATAAAAATTAAAATTATGAAAAAGTTAGGAATAATTTTAGGAATAGGTGCTTTAAGCACATCGTTGAGTTACGCTCAACTTGTAGATGAAAAAAATGTAACAGTAACAATGGATTTACAACCAGTGTTACAATTAAACATGACTACACCAGATCAAATTGCATTTGTGTTTGATGAAATCCGCGAATACTATGGTGGTATTTTGAAATATGGTGCAACTATATTAAAAGTATCATCTTCAGTATCATGGGATTTGTATGCAGTAGGCCATTCTCAAAATGGTACATATTGGGATCAACAAATGGCATACAGTTCAGGTGGTGGTCCTAATAGCAAAAATACTCTTCCATTGAGTTTATTAGAACTTCACCAATATCCTGCCAACCCAAGAACTAATGGTTTATCCGGTTCATGGTTAGATTATAGCACACCATTTGCTCCGGCTAATGCTGTAGTTCCTGGGCAAAACAGTGTTTATTACACTGCCGGTAACCCTTATGTAGGTCCTGCTGCTACTGAAAAATACATTGCTGGTGCCGCTGGTTTTATTGGTGGTGGTGGTGATGCAGTTGATGGAGGATCTTTCCTTACCGCAGGTTCATTAGGTAGCAACTATTATTATGTATTAGATTACAGAATCTTACCTGGATTACCTGCCATTTTCCCTGCTGCTGGTACAAATGCCGGTGCACCTGAAGATTTAGTAACTTTATTTGGTGCTAATTCTTATGCACAACCAGGTGTATATACAATGAATGTAAAATATGTATTAATGGAAGACCAATAGTAATTGGTTCTTCTTTTATTATTATTATTCAAACTTCCTTTCATCCTTCTCTGCTGAGTGATAATAACCAGCAGGGAAGGAAAAGAAAGGAAAAATTTATTATTAAACCAATCCGTTTGTGAAAAAAAATATAAATCTACATATCAAAAGTTTATATATTTATTTTTTATTTGTTTATTTTAGTTCAACACATTTTTTAATATCACAGGTTTGTCCAAATCCTATTACAAATAATTGTTCTGACGCAGTAGCAGGTACAAGTCGTTTTTATATGGATGGACGAACAAATATTGATTTTACTTTTGACGATATGAATAAGTATAACCGAGGAATTACTTATTCTGGTGCTACTCAATTGCGACTAAAAATAGACGAGATTAATCCGGGTTTTTGCAAATGGAAATTAGTTATGATAATTGAAAACAATGGTTATCTACCCAATAACGAATGGGAACCATTAGTGTATTATGGAAGTTCCGGTAATTCACCGAACTTAAATTTAATTCAGGTTTCTGTATGGAATGGATGTGGGACAGCACTTTTTAATGGCGTATTCAGAACTTTTTCAAATAATGTCAATCAAGATACTTTAAGTATTATACCAGACCTTGCAGTTAGAAATTTACCCGGTCCCTGCGATGGCACACACATAAATGGTCCAGGTAGTTATTTGACCGACTATAATGAATTTTCTTTCAATATAGATTATCGCATCATACCGGGCTATGCATTAAGACCTGGTTCTTATCAAATAAGAATAAGATTTTGTTTAGTTGAAATACCTTAATAATGGCAGATAAACAAAACTCTATAAATAAATTTTCTCTTTTTTACACATTGATTTGTGCTTTAATTTTTTCTTTTTCAACTTTTGCACAACAAAATGATACTATCAATAAAAATATTCCAGCATCTGATTCTATTAATTTAAAACAAATCAAAGGACAACCAAATATCTATGGATTAATTATTCAATTTAATAAAGATACTGTTACCTTTAATAAAGGTGAAATTATTTCTAATGTTTTGTATATTAAAAATCAGGGTAGTAAAAGTTATAATTTTTCAATTCAAATGATTGTTCCAAACGACTGGAGCCCCATTGGTGCAAGCACAAAAACTTATCAAATAGAACCTGATAAAGAATTATATATTCCAATAAGTATAATGCCCAGAATGAAGGTTTCTGGAAACGCTCAAGTTTTAATAACTGCATTTTTGCAAAATGCAAATAACCCGGATGAAATACTTGGAACTGTCTACTTTCAAAGCATCTACAATAAAAAAACTGCTTGGAAAATCTCTTCTGATATAAGCAAAATTTATTTAAAAAACGATCAAGATTCAGTTTCTTTTCAATTAAATGCTTCAAATCTGGGAAACACTAATCAGGATATCATTATCAATCTTAAAAAAAATAAAAATAACATTGTTGTAAAAGATTCGGTCACAAAAGAAAATTTTGATGTAAAAACTGTTGGCTTGAAACCTATGCAAGATACTACTTTTCATCTTAAAGTAATTAAGGAAAAAGAAAAAAGGAATCAAAGATTATTAGACATTGATAATTACAAACCAATATCTACGGGAATGCCTGAAAAATATCAATTAAATTTTTCTTCTCAATCTCCTCGTCCTGATGAAAAAAATGCTTTTCAATCGGGAACAAAATTAGAAATAATTAAATTGAATGATGAAGTAAATGGTAGCACATTTCAAACTAATCGATTGCCTTTAATAATGGATATTAATACTTACAATATATTAGGTTCATCGCCTGCTATGAATGTGTGGTTATATGGAAATGCTACTTTAGAAAATAATCAAAATGTTGCATATAATTTTCAAACATTTTTTAATCAAAATGCATTAAGCAATAATTTTCTAAAACAAACTACTTTTTTTATTTTTTATTCAAATCCGAAAATAGCCGCTCAAATTGGAAATGGTGGCATTTATACCATAGGTGCATTTCCAGGTTCATTTAACGTAAGAGGAGAATATAAGTTTAATACATCACATAAAGGTGGTGTTTTTTATTCACAAAATCCTCAAATATGGTTTCAGCCAACATCTCAAACAGCAGGTGCTTACTATGAATTTCTCAAAAATAATAAAATCAGAGTATATTCACAATATGCTCATTCAAGAAGTTTAATTTCAAATTTATTTGCAGACATTTTAAATCTTCAATCCAGTTTTTCAATCTTTAAAGGGCATAGCTTTGGAATAAGAGGCGGCTTAAGCAGAAGAGTGAAAAACGATACGGCAAAAGTGGGATATTATGTAGGAACCAATTATAGCGGAATTTTCAACAAACAATGGAGTGTACAAATAAGCAATTTATATTTTGCTCCAACTTTTGGTGTATTCTCGCAAGAAAGAATAAATAACTTACTCAATATCTCTTACAAAATAAAACAAAATTCAACATTAATGCTGAGAAGTAATTTATTTATGTACAAAATCAATCCATCCCAAAATTATTTTGATTACCAAATGAACAATGAATTATTTCATCAACTGTTAGGAACAAAAGTTGGAAATTTAAATTACTCGGGATTTTACAATTTGTTTTATGTTAGAAAATTTATGATACATTCCAGAGGCCTTGGTTTTAATACCAATATGTACAATCCAGAAAAATTTTTAAGATATTACTTTACTATTAGAGCGGGCTATAATTATTCACCAGACACATTAAGAAAAAATTTCTTTTTTACACAAGTAGGAACACAGGTTTTTTACAAAACATTATCTGTCAATATCCGTTATCTTTTAGGCAATTTAACTGTTGATGAAAGATTTTATTCTCTAAATAACTATTCTGTTCCACAATTCTTTTCAATATCTGCTCGTCATCAATATCAATTTAATTCAAAAAATTTTGTTACTGAAAATTATGTTGGATATAGTGTATCTACTATTAATTATACAAATGTTTATTGGCAACCAAATATGTATTTTTATAGCAATAATGGGTGGCGATTCAGGGCTTATGCAGAAGTAAATTGGAATAGATTAAGACAATTTAATGATTTTTTTGGAACTCCTTCACTTTCTAATACTAATTCAAATACGGGTAAATGGGTATTTAATGTGTTTATAGGTTTTGGCGTAAGAAAAGAATTTTCACTGCCATTGCCTTATAGTAAAAAGTATTTTGTGAATGTGATATTTGTTCCATTCTTTGACTTAAATGGAGATGGTAAAAAACAAGATAATGAAAAAGCACTTGAAAATGTCGTGATAAGAATTTACAACGAACAAAAAAATGAAGAATACGAAATGCTGACCAATAAAAAAGGAATGGCTACTTTAAAAAACATTGAATTTGGAACATATAACTGGAATGTTTGGTCTTTAGAAGATTTAGGAGGATGGTTTCCACATATTGCCGATTCCATTAATTTTTCAACCAATGGAACTCAGTATATTCCTTTTGTTAGAGGGGTAAAAATTGTAGGAAAAGTTTATTTACAAAGAGATAAAAATTCTCCTGATGCAGATAAAAAACTGGATGTTTCTCGCATTAAAATAACTTGTCAAAATTCTAAAACTTATACTACCATAACAGACAAAGATGGTAATTTTGAGATATTTGTCCCAGCAGGAAAATATGTAATTACAATGGATGAAAAAGTGCTTGGTACTAAATTCAAACTCCTTCAAAATAATATTGAATTACAAGTGGATGATAAATATTCAAACATTTTTATTCCTTTTCATATTATTGAAAAACCTAAAAAATTAAAAATCGTAAAACCTGAATAAATAAAAACTATCTGATTATGAAACCATTATTATCTATTACTACTTCAATATTGCTTGCAAGTACAAACATTTTATTTGCTCAACAAACATCAAAAGATTCTACTGCTATTAAACAAGATACTTCCAGTAAAAAAACAACATCAGTAACCAATGTTTCAAAAAGTAATTACCCTTCTGTACCAGATACTGCATTTGATGATGCTGGTGTTTCTGTAAGCCCCTCTTCAATGCATCTTTCTATTAAACCAGGACAAACAGAAATAAAAGAAATTAAAGTAAAAAATTTCACTAAAAAAACTCAAAAATTTCAGGTAAGTTTTTCTGATTTTGAAATGGGTACAAATGGAAAACCAAAATCAATTGTAAATAAGGATAGCAGTCAATATGGACTTTCTAAATGGATAAATGTTGCCCCTTCTTATTTTGAATTGAAACCCGGTCAGGAAGTGAAAGTAAAATTAACAATTTCAATACCCAATGACCCCGAAGGATACAAAGCACACTGGACAATTGTAACTATAGACATGATTCCCGACAGACCTCCTCTTGATGTTCAACCTAATGATAAAACAATTGCATTTGGGATTATTCCTTCTTTTGGTTTCGGGGTGTATATTTATCAAAATCCACCAAATGTTATTGTAAATAAATTAGCCATTAAGCAATTTGCAATGATTGAAAAAGATGGTAAAAAACAAATCAAGTTTGAAGTAAAAAATGTTGGCGATGGAATTAGTTATTGTAAATCATATCTGGAACTCACAAACCTTAATACTGGACAACAACAAAGGTCAAAAGTAAAAAATTTTACAATTCTACCTCAGTTCAATAGAGAATTTTTTTACGATATTGATGATTTTAAACTTAAGCCCGGAAAATATCACGCAATGGGTGTTATTGACTTCGGCAGTGATGAAGAAATTCTTGCTACTGAATTAGAATTTGAAATTAAATAAGAAAAATTTTCATTATAATTATCTTAAATTTTAATGTCTTAATAATATAATCTCTCTATAAATAATCCATGCATCTTTTTAACTTTGAGAAAAAACTTTACTGATATTCTGAAAAAACTATAAGCAATTAAAATATGCAACTAAAAAACCCCTATCAAATGATAGGGGTTTTTATTTAAGGTTGTCCGACCAGGACTCGAACCTGGAGTCTTCTGAACCAAAATCAGACGTGTTGCCATTACACCATCGGACAGTCGGACAACTTTTTATGGGCGGCAAATGTACAATATTTTTTTCGTAATTTCCAAATACTTTTTTTCAATTTATTTTTATTTAATATTTTCATTACTTTTGGCAAAAAATTTTACCTTATTTATTTCAATATGAAACTGCACTTAAAGCTACTTTTTATACTGACTTTCAGTTACTTGTTTCAAATCTCATTTTCTCAAGTAGATCATGATGTTCTTATTATAAAAACTACTATTTATACAAGAGAAGATGCACCTAATCCAGGAGCTAATGTAACAGTACTCCAAAATGGAAAAAACTTTACTCAAACTACTTCTGATGCAGCGGGAAATGTTATTTTAAAACTTCCACTTAATAACGATTATACCGTTATTATTTCAAAACCAGGAATGCTTACAAAAAAATTTTTAGTATCCACTCGTGGTCCTGTTTTAGGTACTGATGCAAAAGTTTCTTATGACTTTGAAGTAGAAGGTATTAAAATTTATCCACCTTTTGAAGGAGTTGATTATTCTATTTTTAACCAACCTCTTTTTCAAGTCGTTTTTAATCCTAAAAAAAATAAATTTGATGTTGATCAAAAAAGTATAGATGCTGTTTTATCGCAAATCAATCAAGTCAATCAAGCTGAAAAAGAAGCAGAAAAGAAAAAGAAAGAAGGTGAAAAAAAATATCAGGATTTAATTAAAAATGCTGACGCTCTCTATGCTAAAAACAAATTAGAAGACGCTAAAAACTTATACACACAAGCATTATCAATTAAACCAAATGAACAATATCCCAAAAACCAAATAGATCTTATTGATAAAACATTAGCAGAATTAAAAGCAAAACAAGAAGCAGAAGCAAAAGCCAAAGCCGAATTAGAAACCAAATACAACGCCGCTATTAAAAAAGGAGACGATGCTTTCAACAAAAAAGATTGGAACACCGCCAAATCTGCCTACAACGAAGCACTCTCTTACAAACCCAATGAAAAATATCCCAAAGACCAACTCACTGCAATTGACAAAGCCATCGCTGATGAATTAGCCGCTAAGAAAAAAGCCGAAGAAGAAGCAAAAGCTAAAGCAGAACTTGAAGCCAAATACAACGCTGCTATCAAAAAGGGCGATGATGCCTTCAACAAAAAAGATTGGAACACCGCTAAATCTGCCTACAACGAAGCTCTCTCTTACAAACCCAATGAAAAATATCCCAAAGACCAACTCGCTGCTATTGAAAAAGCAATAGCCGATGAATTAGCAGCTAAGAAAAAAGCCGAAGAAGAAGCAAAAGCTAAAGCCGAACTGGAAGCTAAATACAACGCCGCTATCAAAAAAGGTGATGATGCTTTCAATAAAAAAGATTGGCACACCGCCAAATCTGCCTACAACGAAGCTCTTTCTTACAAACCCAATGAAAAATATCCTAAAGACCAAATTGCTGCTATTGAAAAAGCCATCGCTGATGATTTAGCCGCCAAGAAAAAAGCCGAAGAAGAAGCAAAAGCAAAAGCCGAATTGGAAGCCAAATACAACGCTGCTATCAAAAAAGGCGATGATGCTTTCAACAAAAAAGATTTGAACACCGCTAAATCCGCTTATAACGAAGCCCTCTCTTACAAACCAAATGAAAAATACCCTAAAGACCAACTTTTAAAGATAGATAATGAAATTGCTAAAGAAAAAGGTATGGTTGTGAAAAATATTGAAGGCGAAAAAAAAGAAATAAATACCAATAAAGATAAAAATATCAAGCCCACATTAGGTTCTACAGATGATAAGTATAAAGCCGTCATTAAATTAGCAGATGAATTGTTTAATAAAAAAGATTACAACTCTGCTAAACTTAAATATGAAGAAGCAATGGTTTATAAACCATCCGACCCTTATGCAAAAAATAAATTATTAGAAATTGAAAAGATTTTAAATTCTGATTCACCAAAAAGTAAAAAAGAATTGTCTGATAGAGTTAAAGAATTAATTGCAAAATATCCTCCTGGTGTAACTGAAAAAATCATTATTGACGGTGATGTAACGGTATATCAAAGAATAATAGTAAAAGGAGATACAGCGGCTTATGTTTATGAAAAAAAAGTTTTTGGATTTGGCTTAACAAGATTTTACAGAGATGGAGAACTTTGTACTGAATCTGAATTTGAGAATGAAACTAAATTAAAATAGTATTACAATATAAGTAACAATTAAAAACTTATAAACTCAACAGGATTTTGAGGATTTTGTTTGTACCAAAGTTCAAAATGTAAATGCGTGCCATTGCTTTCCGAACCTGTATTTCCCATTGTTCCAATGATATCATTGGAATTTACATAACTCCCAGTATTTTTCAAGATATTAGACAAGTGTTTGTAAATGCTTGTAAAGCCATTTGGATGCAAAATTATTAAGAAATTACCATCATTGGTTGAATAACCAGAATACACAACTATTCCCTTGTAAATACATCTAACTGGTGTTTCATTTTTACCAGCAATATCTATTCCAAAATGATTTTCTTTTGGATTGTATGAATGAATTACAATTCCTTGAGCCGGTGGCAAAAATTGATCGTATAAATTATTATCAACATTTAATGAAGTATGCCCAAAAACATTTTTAGATAATTCTTTTTCTAATTCTTTTCTTACTTCTAATTCTTTTTCTCCAGGTTTCAATTTTTCATTAGAAGGTACAATTGTACTTTTTTTCAGTGGTTTTTGAATTGAATCCTTTTCACCCTCAATGGCTTTAAGAATTGCCTGGATATAAATTTCTCGTGTAATCATAACATTTTGAAGAGAATCCATTTTTTTATTTAATTCAATAATTATTTTTCTGTCTGCAAATTTTCCATAACCCGGTATATATTCTTTTAAAGAAGTTTTTGCTATAATAAATGTTGTAATAAAAATAATTATTGTTGCAAAACCTACAATCCACAGGAAAAGTGTAAATATGGTAAATCTTAATGAAAAAACAGGTTTGAAATCATCGTGAAAAAAAGCAATACGAAATCTTTCGTTAATGACTTTATAGAAAAATTTTTTTAATTTATTCTCTTGCATATTTGGCTGGCAAGTTACAGATAAAATCAATTGTTTAAAAGACAAAGATTTTTATTATTTCAATTTTATTTATCATTTGTCAATTTGAATTTTGTTAAACATTTATTTTTTATGTAAGTTTGCCACAAAACAATTTTATGAATTACGATGTAATAGTTATAGGAAGTGGGCCTGGTGGATATGTTACAGCCATCAGGGCGTCTCAATTAGGATTTAAAACTGCTATTATTGAAAAAGAAGCATTAGGTGGTGTTTGTTTGAATTGGGGATGTATTCCTACAAAAGCATTATTAAAAAGTGCACAGGTTTTTGAATATCTTAAACACGCTAAAGATTATGGAATAAATGCTGAAAGTGTAAAAGCAGATTTTCCCGCTGTTATCAAAAGAAGCAGAGATGTTGCGGACAGCATGAGTAAAGGTGTTCAATTTTTAATGAAGAAAAATAAAATTGATGTAATCTATGGCATCGCAAAAGTTAAACCAGGAAAAAAAGTTGAAGTAAAATTAAAAGAAGGTGCTACTCAAACTTATTCAGCACAACATATTATTATTGCAGTAGGTGCTCGTTCTCGCCAGTTACCTAATCTTCCACAAGATGGAAAATTTATCATTGGATATAGAGAGGCTCTAACATTAAAAGAACAACCTAAATCAATGATTGTGGTGGGTTCTGGGGCTATTGGAAGTGAGTTTGCTTATTTTTATGCTACAATGGGCACACAAGTTACATTAGTAGAATTTATGCCTAATATCGTTCCATTAGAAGATGAAGAAATTTCTAAACAATTAGAAAAATCATTTAAGAAAATAGGTATTGAAGTAATGACAAATTCTTCTGTTGAAAAAGTTGAAATTAAAAATAACAAATGTATTGCTACTATAAAAACTTCTTCTGGAAATATCACAAAAGAAGCAGATATAGTGCTTTCTGCAGTAGGAATTCAGGCAAATTTAGAAGGCATTGGTTTAGAAGAAGTAGGTATTAAAACTGATAAAGGAAAAATTGTTGTGGACGAATATTATAGAACAAATGTTCCTGGATACTATGCAATAGGAGATTGTGTAGGAGGTCAAGCATTAGCTCATGTTGCAAGTGCAGAAGGAATTACCTGTATTGAAAAAATCAAAGGTTTGCATGTTGAACCATTAAATTATAATAACATTCCAGCATGTACTTATACTTCACCTGAAATAGCATCTGTTGGTTATACTGAAAAAAAAGCAAAAGAATTAGGTTACGAAATCAAAGTAGGAAAATTTCCTTTTACTGCATCAGGAAAAGCAAAAGCAGCAGGTGCTCCTGATGGCTTTGTAAAATTAATTTTTGACGCAAAATATGGAGAGTTGTTAGGTGCTCACTTAATTGGGTATAATGTAACTGAAATGATTGCTGAATTAGTTGCTGCAAGAAAATTAGAAACAACTGGTCATGAGTTGATTAAAACAGTACATCCACACCCAACTATCAGCGAAGCTATAATGGAAGCCGCCGCTGCCGCCTATGGAGAAGTAATTCATCTTTGATTTTAATGGTAAATTGAATAATTTTTAATTGTTAGTGTTGAGTGCCGACCGCAAGCGTCAGCACTCAAAATTATTGAAAATTTTTACTTGCTCGGTTGCGATTCCTTTTGCGGTCTTTGCGTGAAAATTATCATTTTAAATCAATTTGTACCACCTGAATAGTAACAACAGTTTATTGTAAATTACAGAAATTAGTTTTTAATAAATTTAATGTATGATTGATTATTGATATTTATTATATAAACTCCTTTTTCATAATTACTAATTTCTAAATTAAGAAATTTAGTAGGAAAACTATAATTATTTGAAAAAATTGTTTTACCAGCAATATCAATAATTTTGATAGAGTTAATAATCTCATTCGAAATTATATTTAAAAATGATTGAGCGGGATTGGGAAAAACTTTATAAATTATATTTTCCTTTTCTAAAGAAGAAACATTTGTGAAATCATTCGCAGAAAACTGTCTAAAAAATCGCCATATTTCAGCAGAAGCATTGATATCTTGATTAGTTGTACCTATAATAAATGGAGAACCTGGCCATGTATGAGCCCCATTATTTATTTTGAAAAATTCAACAATAGATTTAGTGTTACCATTGATGAAATACCTGTAATGCTCAGCAGTACTCGCATCACTTGTATTAATATTAGGAACGAGAGAATAACTTGCTACCGGACTACAACCATTTTTTTGAACCCATCTTTTTACAGTAGAATCTGCTGATAACATTGAACTATTGCCATAATATGGAACTGTAGGATCTGATGTGCCGTGAATATGCATCATGGGGACAACTTTTCCGGGATTGCATACTGGCCAGAATGTAAAAAATGTCCCTGCCACAGAAGCAATTGCAGTAATTTTTCTATTACAAAAGCACGCCATATAATGACTCATAAACCCACCATTGCTCAAACCCGTCATAAAAACTTTATTTAAATCAATATTGTATAATAAAGACAAAGAATCAATCAATTGATTTAGAAACAATGTATCATTTACAACAGAAATAGAAACAGTTCCTGCATTCCAAAATGGATTTCCATAACTATCAGTCTTGCCTTGAGGATATACCATTAAAAAACCAGCAGTATCAGCAATCGGCATAAAATTTGAATATAGTTGTTGTTGAGTAGCATTTGATGTATAACCATGTAAATTTATAATTAAAGGTACTGGAGTAGTGCCGGTATAATTAGAAGGTATGTACAATCTATATTGACGAAATGTATTATTTGATTTTATACTATCTACAATTGTATTTCCTGATTGTGAGTATAAATTGAAAGAAACCAAAAATAAGAAATAATAAAAAATGTTTTTCATAGAACAATTTTATGCCCCAAATCTACAAAACACAATTTAGAAAAATAGAATCTTCAACTTATTTTTTATGCCTTTTGTGATGATGATGGTGATGATGTGGAATGTGAGGTGGAGGAGTTTGAGGATGTTCTTTCTCCTTTTTACTTTCAATTCTTTCTTTAATGGTCATTACAATTAAGCCAACAACTACGAAACTTACAATCCCTACAATAATGTAAATTCCCTCCTGACTAAATTCTAATTTTGAAATTTCTTCCATCAAATTACTCCAAAATGATAAAATCAAGTTGAAGATGAAAAAGACAATCGTTTTCATAAAATTAATTTTTTAGATGAATGCTTACAAATATACGATAAATTTATTGAATGGTTATACAAAAATTTATTTTTTTGTAATTAAAAAATTCTTTATCTTTGCCCCGCATTTTTGATACCCCGAAAAACGGGGTATTTTATTTTGATGATAAATTATGATTTCAAAAGAACTGATAACATCTCAACTGAATGATTTCTTAAAAGAAAAAAATCTATTTATTGTAGATATTGCCATTTCATTCAATAATAATGTGGAAGTAATCATTGATGGGGATAATTATGTGGGTATAGATCAATGTGTAGAGGTATCAAGATATATAGAAAGTTTTTTAAATAGAGATATTGAAGATTATTCTTTAATTGTTAGCAGTCCTGATGCTACTAAACCTTTACAATTACCAAGACAGTATCCAAAACATATTGGAAAAGAAATAAAAATTCTAACTAATGATAACAAAGAATTTACCGGAAAAATTTTGCGTGCCAATGAATCTGAACTGACTATTTCATTAAAAACAAAAGATAAACAAAATAAAAAAAGGATCATTGAACAAGAAATGATCATTCCATTTAATCAAATAAAAAAAGCAAAAATAAAACTACCATTTTAATTAAATTAATTTGCATTAACAATCTACAAAAAAATGTAAGGGCGTAGGCGATATGCCCAACCTGTAAGGGCAATTCATGAATTGCCCCTAACTAAAAACTCAAAACTAAAAACTAAAATTATGGCAACAAGTATCACAAAAGACCTCATTAAATCATTTGATGAATTCAAAGAATTAAAAGGTATTGACAAAACATTATTAATGAGCATCTTAAAAGATGTTATTAAACACGCTATTGATAAAAAGTATGGAAAATCAAATAATTATGATGTAATCATCAACCCAGATAAAGGAGACATTGAAATTTGGAAAAACAGAAAAATTGTAGATGATGAATTTGCAGAAGATTCATTTGAATATGATCCAAATAAACATATAAGTTTATCAGAAGCCAGAAAAATTGATGAATCATTTGAAATAGGAGAAGAAGTTTCAGAAAGAGTAGAATTAGAAAGTTTTGGCAGAAGAACCATATTAGCCATGCGTCAGCATCTAATTCAAAAAATCAACGAACTTGAAAAAGCAGAAGTTTACAACAAATATAAAGATAAAGTAGGCGAAATTGTCTCTGCAGAAGTTTATCAAATCTGGAAAAATGAAATCATGTTTATTGATGAAGAAGGTAATGAATTGATTATGCCCCGAAAAGAACAAATCCCATCTGATTTCTTCAAAAAGGGAGATGTTGTAAAAGCCGTCATTACAAAAGTTGATATGAAAGGGGCTACCCCTATAATTCAATTATCCAGAACTGCTCCTGAATTTTTAGAAAAATTATTTGAACAAGAAGTTCCTGAAATTTATGATGGTATAATTGTTATTAAAAAAGTAGTAAGAGAACCAGGAGAAAGAGCCAAAGTAGCCGTGGAAAGTATGGATGAAAGAATTGACCCGGTTGGTGCATGTGTAGGAATGAAAGGTTCAAGAATTCACGGCATTGTAAAAGAACTTCGCAATGAAAATATAGATGTTATTAATTATTCTTCTAATCCTCAATTGTATGTTCAAAGAGCATTAGCCCCTGCTAAAGTTTCACAAGTAATTATTGACGAAAACGAAAAAAGAGCACAAGTTTTTCTTAAAAAAGACCAAATATCTTTAGCCATTGGAAAAAATGGGGTTAATATCAAATTAGCAAGTAAATTAACTGGTTACGAAATTGATGCTTATCAAGAAGAAAGCGAAGATATTGAAGATGTTGAATTGGTAGAATTTGCAGACGAAATAGATAAGTCAATCATTGAAAAATTAAGATCTATTGGATTGGAAACCGCAAGACAAGTACTTGAAAAAGATGATGAGTTTTTAATAAATTCTACACAGCTAGACGCTGAAACAATTCAAAAAGTAAAATCTATTCTTAAAGCAGAATTTGAATCAGAATAATTTTTTTGCCATAAATCAAAATTAGTTACTATTCAGGTACTACTTAAATTTTCACCGCAGAGATGAAAAGTTTAATTAATTTTGAGTTTTTAATTTTGTCGTCATTGCGAGGACGATAGTCCGAAGCAATCTCATTTGAAATACCCGTCATTTCGAAGGCGTTAGTCCGAAGCAATCTCGTAATTGTTATGTGGATAATGCTTTTGAGATTACTTCGCTTCGCTCGTAATGACGGTAAAACTCATAACTAAAAACTAATAAAATTCTTTGCGTCGTTGCGTAATTGCGATTTAATTTAAATTGAATAATAACAAATGAATAATTACTTATTTAAATGTTTTCAATTTTTCTAAAATATCCTGAAAACCTTGTGGCAAGGGTGTTTCAAAGCACATCCATTTTTTAGAAATAGGATGGTTAAACCCTAACTTTGCAGCATGTAATGCCTGACCGGGAATAAGAGTAAATAAATTTTCTACAAAAGATTTATATTTGTTTGAAGGAACGCCATACAATATCTTATTTCCTCCATACTCTTCATCATTAAACAAAGGGTGATTGATTGATTTAAAATGTACTCTTATTTGATGTGTTCTTCCTGTTTCTAATGTACATTCAACCAATGTATGATAATTAAAATATTGCAATACTTTGTAATGAGTAACAGACCACTTGCCTTTTGATTCATCATCAAACAATTTCATTATTTTTCTGTTGGATGGATCTCTGCCTATAAAACCTGAAATAGTTCCTTTCTCGTTTTTTAATTTGCCCCACACCAATGCAACATATTTTCTTTCAATATTATGGTCAAAAAAATCCTTTGCTAAAATCTGCAGTGCTAACTCTGTTTTGGCAATTACTAAAATACCCGATGTGTTTTTGTCTATTCTATGAACAAGTCCAGGTCTATCTAAAATAAAATCTTCTGAAAGTTTTTGTTTTTGTGTTGGTAAATTTTCATAATGATATAATAATGCATTAACCAAAGTTCCTGTAAAATTTCCAGCCCCCGGATGTACCACCATTCCCGCCGGTTTATTAATAACCAAAATATAATCATCTTCATACAAAATATCTAATGGTATATTTTCTGGAATTAGTTTGAATTCTCTTGGAGGACGAGTGAGTAATATCTTAATTTCATCTAATGGTTTTACTTTATAATTTGGAGCAACAGGTTTGCCATTTACCAATACACAATTGGCTTTACAAGCAGTTTGAATTTTTGTACGCGAAGCATTAGGAAGTAAATTAAACAAGTATTTATCAATACGAACTAAACTTTGACCTTTATCTACTTTAAAGGAATGATGTTCATATAATTCTTCTTCCTCAAAATTTGTTGCTAGCTTATCTTCCAATTTTTCTATGATTTTTTATCAATAATTTTAGAAGGATTTTTTTCAATAAAACTTTTCCAGGATTGTTTTTTTGATGAAGTTTTTTTAGATGAATTTTTTATTGGATTATTTTTTTGAAAACAATGACAAACTGCAACAGCCAGAGCATCAGTAGCATCAAGATACTTTTCAGAATAATCAAACAACAACATATTTTTCAACATAGATGCTACTTGTTCTTTGCTGGCATTTCCATTTCCTGTAATACTTAATTTTATTTTTTTAGGAGAATATTCTGTAACCATTAGATTATTTGAAAAAGCCACTGCCATGGCAACACCCTGTGCTCTACCCAATTTTAGCATCGACTGAACATTTTTACCATAAAATGGCGATTCAATTGCCATTTCATTTGGTTGGTATTTTTCAATGAGATGAAAAATTTCTTCGTAAATACATTTCAACTTTTCTGAATGATTATCATTATCAGATAAATCAATATAACCTATACTTAAAACTTCTTGCGGTTTATTTTGATTAACTTTAATTATAGCATATCCCATGCGAATTGTGCCAGGATCTATTCCTAAAATTATCATTAAATTTCTCTATTAATATCCCACGCTTCCAAATAATCTGCAACTCTTCTTAAGAAAGATCCGCCCAACGAACCATCCACTACCCTATGATCATAAGATAATGATAAAAACATCATGTGGCGAATAGCTATCATATCTCCCTGAGGTGTTTCAATAACTGCAGGTTTCTTTTTAATAGTTCCTGTAGCTAATATAGCTACTTGTGGCTGATTGATAATAGGAGTACCCATTACATTTCCAAAATTTCCTACATTAGTCAAAGTGAAAGTTCCACCTTGAATTTCATCAGGTAAAAGTTTATTTTCTCTTGCTCTTTGGGCAAGGTCATTAACGGCTTTTGTAAGTCCTATCAAATTTTTTTCATCAGCATTTTTAATAACTGGCACAATTAGATTACCTGAAGGTAAAGCTGCTGCCATTCCAACATTGATATTTTTTCTTTTGATAATTTTTGTTTGTGTTTCATCAACAGAGATATTAATCATTGGAAAATCTTTTATCGCTTTCACAATGCATTCTATAAATATAGGAGTAAAAGTTATTTTTTGATTTTCTCTTTTTTCAAATTGTTTTTTTACTTTGTCTCGCCACAACACAACATTAGTTACATCTGCTTCTACAAAAGAAGTTACATGCGGAGAAACATGCTTACTCATCACCATGTGATCAGCAATTATTTTTCTCATTCTGTCCATTTCAATAATTTCATCACCCGGATATACAGGAACTGCAGGTCTTTTAATTTCAATAGCAGGAGTTTCTTTTGAAGTTACCTTTGATGCTTCAATTTTTTCTGCAACTTTAATTTCCTGAACATTGGCCACACTTCCACTTGATCTTTTCTCTAAATAGTTTAATACATCATTTTTTGTTACTCTGCCATGCAATCCTGAACCTTCAATTTTTTCAAGTTCTGCAATTGAAATACCTTCTTGTTTTGCAATTGTTTTTACAAGAGGAGAGAAAAATTTAGAAGATTTTTCTGAAGTTGATGTAACAATATTATTTGATTTTAATTCAGAAACAGATGTTGAAACATTTTTTGTTTTTTTAATTTCACCATTAGTTGGATTTGAATTATCAGAAACAGAAGCAGATGCCTCTTTTTCAGTAGATAAAATTGCAAATGGCTTACCTACTTGTACCACATCACCTTCTTTGTATAATTTTTTAATTAAGTATCCTTCAAATGGAGAAGGTACTTCACTATCTACTTTATCAGTAGCAATTTCAACAATCGTTTCATCTACTTTTACATAATCACCTTCGTTTTTAACCCATTTTGTAAGTGTTGCTTCCATTACGCTTTCGCCCATTTTAGGCATTGTAATTTCTTGTTGAGCCATAGATCAAATTTTTGCAAACAAATATACGGAAAAATATTCCTTACTTTTTCAAAAAACTTTTGATGTTTTTTAAATTCCAAATTTCACGCAAAAATTATTTTAATTATTATCAAGAAAAACAATTTAAATTTATTCTAAATAACCTTCTATCTTATTGTAATATAAAAAAATAAATTTTTATTAATACCACTTTATGTATAAAAATAAATTCAAAATAGTAATACACTAAAAATGTAACTATATTTGCACCAAAAAAATTAATATGGCAAAAGGAATGTTTAGTTACTCAGTTGGCAAAAAACTTGTAATGGGATTAACAGGAATTTTTTTAATTTTGTTCTTAATTGTTCATTGTTCAATAAATGCTTTAGTATTCTTAAATGATGGTGGCGAAACTTTTAATACTGCTGCAGAATTTATGGCTCACAATTGGCTCATGCGAACATTAGAGATATTTTTATTTCTTGGTTTTATTATTCACATTATACAATCATTAATACTTACATTAGAAAATAAAAAAGCAAGAAAAATAGGTTATGCTGTATCTAATGCAAATGCTAATTCTAAATGGTACAGCCGTTCAATGGGATTATTAGGAACACTCATTTTAATATTTTTAATTATACATTTAAAACATTTTTGGGTTGTAAGTCGCTTTACTGATCATATTACAAGTGGCGAAGAAACATTATATGAGGAAATGAGAGAAGTTTTTTCTAATCCTTTAGCGGTAATAATTTATGTTTTGGCTATGTTTTCTTTGTCATATCACTTAATGCACGGATTTCAATCTGCTTTTCAAACATTAGGATTAAATCACAAAAAATACACACCTGTTATTAAAAAACTTGGCATTATTTATTCAATTCTCATTCCATTCATCTTTGCTTTAATGCCTCTTGCTTTTTATTTTGGAATAATAAAATAATAATTTTTAAATTAAATCAAATTAAATCTAACACTATGGCAACATCACCAAAATTAGATGCTAAAATACCCGAAGGACCTTTACAAGAAAAGTGGACAAAATTTCGTTCTACTGTGCCTCTTGTAAATCCTGCAAACAAAAGAAATCTTGAAATTATTGTTGTAGGAAGTGGTCTTGCAGGGTCATCAGCTGCTGCCAGTTTAGCCGAATTAGGATACAAAGTTAAAGTTTTTTGTTTTCAAGATTCTGCCCGTAGAGCTCACAGTATTGCTGCACAAGGAGGTATTAATGCTGCAAAAAATTATCAAAATGATGGTGATAGCGTTTATCGCTTATTCTATGATACAATAAAGGGTGGAGATTATCGTGCCCGCGAAGCCAATGTTTATCGCCTTGCCGAAGTTTCTGCAAACATTATTGATCAATGCGTAGCTCAAGGTGTTCCTTTTGCCCGTGAATATGGCGGATACCTTAGTAATCGCTCATTTGGCGGAACACAAGTTCAAAGAACATTTTACGCCGCAGGACAAACAGGACAACAACTATTGTTAGGAGCATATAGTGCCTTAATGCGTCAGGTAGCGCTTGGACAGGTAAAAATGTATACTCGCCACGAAATGCTTAATATAGTAATGATTGATGGTAAATGCAGAGGTATTATTGCTCGTAACTTAATTACAGGTGAATTAGAGCGTCATTTTGGACACGCAGTAATTCTTGCTTCTGGTGGTTATGGCAATGTGTTTTACTTATCTACTAATGCCATGGGAAGCAATGCTACTGCAATATGGAAAGCCCATAAGAAAGGTGCATTTTTTGGAAACCCTTGTTTTACTCAAATTCACCCTACATGTATTCCTGTATCTGGCGAACATCAATCTAAATTAACTTTAATGTCCGAATCATTAAGAAATGATGGAAGAATTTGGGTACCCAAAAAATTAGAAGATGCAAAAGCCATTAGAGAAGGCAGATTAAATCCAAATGATATAAAAGAAGAAGACAGAGATTATTATTTAGAAAGAAGATATCCTGCATTTGGAAATTTAGTGCCTCGTGATGTTGCCAGCCGTGCCGCAAAAGAAAGATGTGATGCTGGTTTTGGTGTTAATGCTACAGGTGAAGCTGTGTTTTTAGATTTTGCGTACAACTTGAAGTATAAGTATGGAATGATGGAGGCCAATAAAAGAGGTATCAAAAATCCAACTGAACAACAACTAAAAGAATTAGGAAGACCAATAGTTGAAGAAAAATATGGCAACCTCTTTGATATGTACAAACAAATTACTGGCGTTGATCCTTATGAAAACCCAATGATGATTTATCCTGCAGTACATTATACAATGGGCGGGCTTTGGGTAGATTATCATTTAATGACCACAGTACCTGGTTTATATGCTCTTGGAGAAGCTAATTTTAGTGATCATGGTGCCAATAGATTAGGTGCATCTGCACTTATGCAAGGATTAGCGGATGGTTACTTTATCATACCTTATACAATAGGTGCATACTTGAGTAATGAAATCAAAACAAAACCTATATCAACTAACCACGAAGCATTTGTTCAAGCAGAAAATGAAGTAAAAGACCAAATCAATAAATTAATGAATGTAAAAGGAAAGCATTCTGTTGACCATTTCCACAAAAAATTAGGAAAAATAATGTGGAACAAATGCGGTATGGCAAGAAATGCAAAAGGACTACAAGAAGCCATTGAAGAAATCAGATCATTAAGAGAAGAATTCTGGAAAGATGTAAAAGTTCCTGGAAGTGACAAGGAATTTAATCCTGAACTTGAAAAAGCAGGAAGAGTAGCCGATTTTCTTGAATTAGGAGAATTAATGTGTATTGATGCATTACATAGAAATGAAAGTTGTGGCGGACACTTCAGAGAAGAATATCAAACTGAAGATGGTGAAGCACTAAGAGATGATGCAAACTTTAGTTATGTAGCTGCTTGGGAATTCAAAGAATTAGGAAAATGGGAATTACATAAAGAAGAACTAAAATTTGAAAATATTAAAGTAGCACAAAGAAGTTATAAATAAAAATTTAATACTATGAAAATTACATTAAAAGTTTGGAGACAAAAAAATAGTCAAGATGCAGGACATTTTGAAACTTATCAATTAGATGATGTTTCACCAGATATGTCTTTTCTTGAAATGTTTGATGTATTAAATGAAAAACTTATTACAGAAGGAAAAGATCCTGTTGCTTTTGATCATGATTGCCGTGAAGGAATTTGTGGCATGTGTAGTATGTATATAAATGGACGTCCACATGGTCCATTAAGAGGAGTTACAACCTGTCAATTACACATGCGTTCATTTAAAGATGGTGATACAATTGTAGTAGAACCATGGAGAGCAAGTGCTTTTCCTGTTATTAAAGATTTATCTGTAGATAGAAGTGCATTTGACAGAATTATACAGGCAGGTGGTTACATATCTGTAAATACTGGTAGTGCGCAAGATGCAAATACTATTTTAATTCCAAAAGAAAATGCTGATAAAGCATTTGCAGCCGCTACATGTATAGGATGTGGTGCTTGTGTAGCTGCATGCAAAAATGCTTCTGCTATGCTTTTTGTTTCAGCAAAAGTTTCTCATCTTGCATTACTTCCTCAAGGTCAAATTGAGAGAAAGGAAAGAGTTTTAAATATGATCAAACAAATGGACGAAGAAGGTTTTGGAAATTGTACCAATACAGGCGCTTGCGAGGCTGAATGCCCAAAAGGAATTTCATTAGAAAATATTGCAAGGTTAAATAGAGAATATATTTGTGCTTCACTAACTTCAGAAAAATAAATTTTTAATTTGTATTTGTCAATTTATTTGCAATATATTTGCAGCCCGAATTTTTTGGTCCCATAGCTCAGCCGGTTAGAGCATCAGACTCATAATCTGAGGGTCCCTGGTTCGATCCCAGGTGGGACCACTAGTAATTGAAAAGCGAATAGTGGAAAGTGAAAAATATTTAGTTTTGAATTTTTAGTTTTAGTGTTTAGTTATTTTTTCACTTCAATTTATTAACTCAAAAATAAAAAGCTGACAATGAATGTCAGCACATTTATTAGAATGTTTACAATGTGCGTCAGCACTCAAAACTAATGAAATTCATGATTTTAAAAATTTGGAATCTAAATCCTTTTCTAATTTTTCTATTTTTTTTCTAAGAAATGAATATTAAAATTTACTTTGCATATATTTTCAAAATTTAATAATAAGTTTAAATTGCTTTAATAGAGTATTCCATCATAAATCCTTATATTTACAGCAAAATTTTCAATCATATCAACTTACAGTACTATGAATTTCATAAAAATTTTTAATAAAGTAATTTTAATTCAGATACTTTATGTTTTGCATAATTTTCTTTCTGGTCAAACAACTTGCATTAGTGGAGGAATGAGCATTTATGCAGAATGTAATAATGGACAAGGTTGTACTGGTGGTTGTGATTTGACAGAATTTTCCTGGTTTGGACCAATGTGCAATTGTACAAGTTTCACTGGAAATTGTTCAAATGGGTTTCAAGTAAAAAGTACAATTATTACTATTAATTCTAGTTGTTCAGCAACTCTATCCGCTAGTTTTAGGCAAAGATGCAATGGGCAAGGTTGCAATAATTGTGGTACCCTTTGTACTAACAGCAGTGCAACAAATTGCGCATCTACAACTGGTTGTGGTAATTCTGGAATGGATGGAGGGGATTATTTTTCCATTACAGGAAGTGCTGCACCAACTTCAACTAATATGATAACACACTCAGGTTCTCCTTCATCATCCCAAACTGGGAACACTTTTAAAGTTACAGGTGGTTCTAATAGTGGTGCTACATTTGATTATGTTATGAATGGACCTGGCACTTTTACTTTAGAAATGTCCTCTAACAGAAGTGACGAGATAGTTACTTTTACTTTACAAGTAGGAAGTGGGTGTAGTTGTAATGATGTTTTGCCCGTAGATGTGCTTACTTTTGATGCTTTTATAAAAAATGATTTAGTAGAATTAAAATGGATAACAAAAAATGAACAACATCTTTCTCATTACAGAATTGATAAAAGCACAGACGGCATTCATTTTTCAAATATTGCAAAAGTTCCCTCTCATAATTCGCCATTTGAAAAAACTTATTCTATCATTGATGATAATCCTATACCGGGAATTAATTACTACAAACTCACACCTGTCAATCTCTCAGGATATGACGAACAAATTATTATGAGAGATCTTTTATATCAACTCCATTATGAACTTTTTACTTATGAAATTTTACAAGACGATATTGTTTTTCACTTTCACACTTTTAATGAATACACAAGTTTTCAATTAAGCGACTTAAATGGTAAAAAAATCTTTGATATTCCTGTAGTTTCTAAAAATGTTTATTCTATCTCAAATTCTTTAATATCAAAAGGTATTTACTTAGGTGTTATTAAAACAAAGTACTCTACATATACTCAAAAAGTTGTTGTGTATTAATTTTTTGTTGTGATTTTTCAACTTTCATAATTCCAACACAAGATTGCTTTGAGTATTCGCCATTGCAATTAGGGGTATTACAATACGAGATTGCCTCGGACCGTTTGTCCTCGCAATGACGGTAAAATGCTGAAGATAAATGTCAGCATACCAACCGATATCGTTGGCACATAAAAGTAATTATTTCACAGGCACCGCAGCACATTGAATATTGAGCATTGAATTGAGAATTGAACATTGAGCATTTAATACTTATAAATCTAAACTTATAACTAAAAATTAAAAACTCATCAAGTGGAGCATATCGGACTCGAACCGATGACCTCTACAATGCCATTGTAGCGCTCTAGCCAGCTGAGCTAATGCCCCAAATTTTGCGGCAATAATAAAGATTATATCTCTATCTGTCAAAAATTTAAACTCTAAATTTTGAAAATTAAAATTTCAATAGCTACATTAGCGACCTTAAAAAATTTTTATGCCTGAATTTATTGCAGAAATAGATGTAATGCCACATAAAGCACTTTTAGATCCACAAGGTAAAGCTGTTTTAATGGGCTTATCAAATTTATCAATTACATCTGTCAATGATGTAAGAGTAGGAAAACATATTCAACTTAACATCACTGCAAATAATGAAAAAGAGGCATACCAAATTGCAGAAACTGCATGTAAAAATTTATTACACAATCCTATTATTGAAACTTATCAAATAAACATCCATCAAAAATAAAAATTAAAAACTATGGCTTATCTATTCACCTCTGAATCCGTATCAGAAGGACATCCAGACAAAGTAGCGGATCAAATTTCAGATGCTATTATTGACCACTTTCTTGCTTTTGATCCTCAATCAAAAGTAGCATGCGAAACATTGGTTACCACTGGTCAAGTAGTAGTAGCTGGTGAAGTTAAATCATCTGTGTATTTAGATATACAAAAAATTGTTCGTTCTGTTATTAATAACATTGGTTACAACAAATCTGAATACATGTTTGATGCCAATTCCTGCGGTATTTTTTCGGCAATTCATGAACAATCAGCAGACATCAATAGAGGCGTTGATAGAAAAGACCCTTGGCAACAAGGTGCTGGTGATCAAGGTATGATGTTTGGCTACGCTACTAACGAAACTGATGATTATATGCCTATTACGCTTGATTTATCACATAAATTATTATACGAACTTTCTCAAATAAGAAAAGAAGGCAAACAAATGAAATACCTTCGCCCGGACGCAAAGTCGCAAGTTACTCTTGAATATGGAGATGACAGAAAACCCAAAGCCATCAAAACAATTGTTATTTCTACTCAACATGATGAATTTGACACTGATGCCAAAATGCAAAAGAAAATTTATGATGATATTCAGAAAATTTTAATTCCAAGAATTTTGAAAAAATACCCTCAATATAAATCTATTTTCCATAAAAATATCCAATACCTTATCAATCCTACAGGAAAATTTGTAATTGGTGGTCCTCACGGAGATACCGGACTTACTGGAAGAAAAATTATTGTAGATACTTATGGTGGAAAAGGAGCGCATGGCGGTGGTGCTTTTTCTGGTAAAGACCCATCAAAAGTAGACAGAAGTGCTGCTTATGCTACACGACATATTGCTAAAAACCTTGTTGCAGCAGGCGTAGCAGATGAAGTATTAGTTCAGGTTTCTTATGCCATTGGTGTAGTTGAACCAGTGGGATTATATGTGAATACTTACGGCACTTCAAAAGTTGATATGCCCGACTGGAAAATTGCAGAAATTGTAAAAGATTTATTTGATTTAAGACCTTATGCTATTGAACAAACCTATAAATTAAGAAATCCTATTTATAGCGAAACTGCAGCATACGGACACATGGGCAGAAAACCAGAAGTAGTTGAAAAAGTTTTTGAAAAACCTGATGGCACTAAAATTAAAAAGAAAGTAGAGCTTTTTACATGGGAAAAATTAGATAGAGTAAAAGATATTAAAAAAGCTTTTAAGTTGAAATAGTTTATTTAATGACTTACTTTTGGGATGAAAGGTACAATCAGGAAGAATTCATTTATGGTACTGAACCAAACGAATTTTTGAAGGAGCAATTAAATTCACTTATTCCTGGAAAAATAATTTTTGTTTGTGAAGGAGAAGGAAGAAATGCCGTTTATGCAGCAAAACTTGGTTGGTATGTAGAAGCTTTTGATTTAAGTAAAGTAGGAATGTCAAAAGCATTAAAATTAGCAGAAAAAAATAATGTAAATATTCATTATCAAATTGCTGATGCTAATGTTATTGAATATCCTGCAAATCAATATGATGCTGTTGCTTTAATTTATGCCCATTTCCCTTCAAGTATAAGAAGTTCTATACATCAAAAAGTAATCAAATGGTTAAAACCTAATGGAAAAGTGATTTTAGAAGCATTTAATCCTAATCAATTAAATAATTCTTCTGGTGGTCCAAAGGATATTGATATGCTTTATACTAAAGAGATGTTGATTAATGATTTCAAAGATTTGAAAATTGACTTATTAGAATACAAACAAATATTTTTATCAGAAGGTAAATTTCATCATGGTATAGCAGATGTTGTTAGATTTGTTGGAACAAAAATAAAATAGTTTTAAAACTTTTCTTTTGAAAAAATTATCAATTTGTACTTCAAATCTGTGTAAAATATTTTCCATCTACTAAACTTCTAAAGCCATTATCTAAAATAGTAACATAAATATTTGGATTGAGTAACTGAAAATGTCAATATTTAATTAACTCCTTTACTCTATTACAATTACAAGAAACTTTGATGCACTCCAGAATTCATCAGCATTGATAATTTCTATTCTATCAACATGTTTTTTATCTCCTACTATTTTATATGAATTAGAAGGATGTGTTGTTAGCACTTTTGCAGATTTAGCACTGATAGGAATAGATGTAATTTTTGTAACATCAATTTTAGTAAAATAATCTTTATTAAAATCATCTTTTAATTTTGTAGCTTTTCCTATACCTATAAATCCTCCTTCTTTGGTAATAACTCCTTTTTCTTTCAGTTCTTTTGCAGTTCCAATAGCATAATAAGCAGTATATAATTTTTCTGTTTTTACTTCATTTTCTTGTGCTAATTCCTGATATGATGTTTGCAAATTTGAAAGTTCAATATTTAGTGCTTCAATTTTATCTTTAAGTGTTTCAATTTCTCTATCTTTTTCATCAATCATAGCTTGCAAGTTAGCAATCATTTTTTCTAACCCTTCATTTTTAATGTTAGCATCTTTCAACTTTTTACTTAATGATGCTACTTTCATTTTATTTTTATTCAATAAATCATAAATAGCTTGAATATCTTCCTTAATAGTTTCTTCCTTGCTTTTTACATCGCCAGTTTGTGTAGAATTTGTAACAATTTTTTCTTTCTCTTTAATTTGATTAATATTATCCTGAATTTCATTAAAAGCATCTATAAATTCTTGTAATGCCGCTTCTTTTTGAGAAAGTTGAGAATTTAATTGTGTATTTACATTTGATAAACTATCTGCTAATGGATTTTTTTCTGCTTCTTCTTGTTTATTGCCACATGCGGTAAGTAAAGTTGTTGCAATTATCAAGATAATTGGATATTTTTTCATAGTGTTTTATTTTTATTGGATTTTTACATTGTCAATGTAAACATTAGAATCGTAAGTGCCTTTTTTACCATAATGTTTGAAGGCAATTCTAAAAGTTCCAGTATAACCAGGAGGTAATAATGGAGTTAGATTGACTGTACCAGCAGGTTGAAGCGAAGTAGTATTACCAGATGGAATAGTAAACCCGGGAACAATTGTCCATGAAGCAGCAGCGGGAGACCCACTTCCTACATAATTTGTGGAAATTGCTACTGATAATAAATTTGGATGTCCAGCATCATAGTATTTTACTCCAATATCAAATGAAAGGTTTTGAGTAGTACCAGTTGCTTGAATTGCAGGAGTAATTAAAAATAATGTATCTTGAGCACCTGTAGTTGAAGCATTGTATAATGATGCTTTTGCAACCGTATTACCAGTATATGTTGAATTATCTGCAGACCATTTAATTATATTATTCAGATTTTCATTTGCCCAACCAATTAAATTAATATCTACGCTTGGTGTGCATGCAGAAAAAGTTTCATTTAATGTAGTAGTTGGCACTGAACCACATCCTGGACCATTCATATTAACTTCATTAAAATTTCTAATGTATAATTGATATTGACCTCCATATTTGCCTACGATTGCAATGATTGAGCCATTACCAGATGGTGTTTTTTGATTTGCAAAATTAGCATATCCACTTGTTCTAACTAAAATTTGATAGTTATTACAATCAGTAATTGTTCTGTTTAAAGATTGCTGATTGGTAGCATCTGCAAAATATTGATTTTTATCTGAAGGGATGAACTCAACACCATTCAGTTTGATGAGTTGAGATAAATAATTATCATTTATTTGAGTTATATTTAATGTAACTGGTGAAGGTTTTAAACCTGTTTTTTGCTTTGCAACCATTTTATCTACATCAATAGAATCTAATTGAAGAACTCCTTGATATTGAGTAAGTTTTGCTCCTTTCAAATTTATTCTAATAGAATCACCGACATACAATCCACCAGATGCCAAAAGACGCAAATGAATAGCACCAGTTGCATCTCTCACATAACTTTCTTTGTAAAAATTACCTGATGTTTCATCTGCAATGACAGTACAATATAAATTGATATCAGAACGGAATGTTGTATCCTTTCCTGCATACATAGTTTTCAAAGCAGCAATTGTAGTAGGATTTCCAGAAGGAATTACTTGTTGAGGTGGAGCATCGTATTTTTTCTTACATGAATAAAATATACCTACCATTATTCCTATCACTGAAACACCATAAATTACTTTTTTCATAAAAATTAATTTTGCCGCAAAGGTAATTAAAATAATTCATTCAAATAAATCTATTAAATAAAACTTAATAATAAATTAATTCTGTTAATTTGTGGCAATTCAAAATGGATACATCAAGAAAAAAAATACTCTGTTGGGCTGGATGGTATAGATGCAGTCAAAGCGAATATTCGGCTATTTTTATTAAAAAACATTTAGATGTTATATCAAAGTTTGCCGACTTACATTGCTTTAATATTCAGCATAAAAAGGGACTTTTTTGGTATAATAATTTCCAACTAAATGAATCATTTGGAAAAATAACTATCTATCAAATTCCATCATTTTTTCCATTAAAGCATTTAGGTTATTTTTTAATTCCATTTATTGAAGGAATTAAATGTAAAAAACAATTCAAAAAAATTGACATTTTTCATTTACATGTATCATATCCATTTGCAGTTTTCACTTATTTATTAGAACTTCTTAATATAAAAAAATGGATTTTAAGTGAACACTGGAGCGGTTATACATTTAAAGATAATTCTTTTAATAAACTTAATTCCTTACTCAAATTTTTGCTTACAAAAAGATTAAATCGCTTCCAAAAAATTTCTGTAATATCAAATTATTTAAAAGTTGAAATGCAAAAAAGATTTCATTTTTCTGATGAAAAAATTATCATAATTCCTAATGTACTAAAAGTACCAGAATTTATTCCTGAAAAAAAATTAAATTCAAATAAATTCAAATTACTCACCATTTCAAATTTAGTAAATTATCCAAAAAATATTTCATTTTTAATAAAAATGATTTCTGAATTGTCAAAAGAATATCCAGACATTATATTAAATGTCTATGGTGATGGAAAAGACAGAGAAAAACTGATGGAATTAGCAGAAAAATTAGGAAGTTTGAATAAAAATATATTTTTCAAAGGGAAAATTGATAATGATAAAATATCAGATGTTTATTTTAATCATCATGCTTTCATCTTATTAAGTTTATTTGAAACATTTTCAATAGTTACTGCTGAAGCTATACTTCATGGACTTCCAGTTATTGTAACAAAATGCGGCGGACCAGAAGAATTTGTCAATGAAAAAAATGGTATCCTTGTGCCAATAAACGATGAAGAATCTACCAAAAAAGCTATTTTACATATTTATCAAAATTACTCTAGATATAATCCTAAAACAGTTCAATCTACAATGCTTTCAAATTATAGTGAAGAATCCATTTCACAAAAATTTCAATCAATATACTCATGAAAAATTTATTATCTTATATTTCAAGGCAAGCATTCATTATTCCAGGAGGATATTACCTTTATAAATTATTTTCATACATTTTTCCACCACCCAAAAAAAGCGAAATAAAAATTATTGAAACACCTTATAAATTCAAGATAAAAGTAGATATTTCAAGATATTTAGGCAATAAAATATATTGGCGAGGTGCTCACGACTGGAACACTATTTTTGCTTTGCAAAAAACACTTTCACCAGATAGTATTCTTTTTGATATTGGTGCAAATATCGGTGAATATACACTCTTTGCGGCTTCTATGATAAATGATAACGGACATGTTTATTCTTTTGAACCTGTTCAAAAAATGTATGAACAACTTCAGGAAAACATCTCCTTAAATCCTCATTTGAAAAATAAAATTACGCCTATTAAAAAAGGCGTTGGATTAAGAAAAGAAATACTTCCCATTTATGATGATATAAATACCACAAATGATGGGCTTTTTTCATTACATCAAAAAAATTTCATTGATGCAAAAATTATTGAAGAAATAGGAATTGACTCATTAGACAATATATTTAATATTCTCAATATAAATACTGTTCATTACATAAAAATTGATGTAGAAGGAAATGAGCTTTTTGTTTTACAAGGAGGAATAAATACTATAAAAAAATTCAAACCAACTTTAATGATTGAAATCAGTGAAAAAAATTTTAATGCCGCAGGTTATTCATCTAAAGATTTATTAAGTTTATTAAAAGAACTTGATTATTCTATTTATTTAATTCAAAAAAGAGGAAAATTAAAACCAATTAATAATGATTCTGATTTGCCAACTTTCTGCAATATATTAGCAATGTCAAAAAAATATAATAACTAATAGAGAATTCCGTTTTATATCCTTAAATTCATTATGTTTGCCAAAATGAAAAAATTAATATTCATATTTAGTTTATCCGCTTTAATTTTTGAGTTTAATAATAAATTATTTTCTCAAGAAATTAATTGTCAATTAACCGTTGTCTCTCAACAAGTACAAGGTACTCAAGAAAAACAAATTTTTGATCAATTAAAAAATGCTCTTACTGAATTCATCAATAATAACAAATGGACAAAAGATAATTTTGAACCTATTGAAAAAATTGAATGTTCCATGCTCATCAACATCACTCAAAAAAACGACATTGGCGACTACAATGCAACTATTCAAGTACAAGCAAGAAGACCCGTTTACAAAAGCACATACTTCACGCCTACACTAAACATCATGGATGAAAACTTTCATATCATTTATCAACAATTTACTCAATTACAATTTAACCTAAACAATTTTGAAACTAATCTTACATCAGTAATTGCCTATTACATAAACATTATTCTTGCAATTGATTACGATACTTTTTCATTGTATGGCGGAACAGAATTCTGGAACAGAGCACAAATCATTGCCTCCAATGCTCAAAGTTTTGGAGAAAAAGGTTGGTCTCCAAGCGAACCTGGTCAAAAAAATAGATATTGGTTTGTAGATAATCAACTTCAACCTGCTTTTCAGGGTATACGAGAATTTATGTATAAATATCATCGTTTAGGATTAGATATTATGTATGAAAAACCAGAAGAAGGTAGAGCCAATATATTAAATGCAATGGAAGCACTTGTAAAAGTTTATCAGGTAAGACCTGCTTCATTCAATATGCAGGTATTAATGAACACCAAACGAGATGAAATTATTAAAATCTTCAAAGAAGCTACTCCAGAAGAAAAACAAAAAGCCATTGAAATACTTACTACTATTGACCCTGCAAATGCTAGTAAATACGATGCCATAAAAGGTTAAATTTTTTCAATTACCCTATGAAAAAAATCGTATTAAAATCATATCCAAAAGAAGCCATTGAAAAATTTACTCAACATGTCTATAATGATACAACTGCATTTAATTGGTTAATCCTTAATAATTACAAAGAATTAATAGCAACTTTAGATGCTATTAGAGATGATAAAAACGCCTTTCAATATCTTATCAAATCAAAACACTATCATCTTGCCGCTTTTGTAAATGCTGTATGGGACGATGATGAAGCGTTTGATTTTTTAATCAAAGTCAATCAACCAGATTGGGCGGCTTGTGCAAGAATTATTGATGGTGATGAAAAAGCAGAAAAAGTTTTATTAAAACTAAATAAAAAACATTTTGTTGACCTTGCTTACTCTATCCAATCTCGTATTAGAGAAGATGGCGATAAATTTACCTCACCAATTCATGTTCTACAATCCGCATTTAATTTCAAAAAAATTTTCAAAGAAAAATAATTTATGCGAGTCATAGATACTATTCCTCACCCTTCAATGTCCATTCAAATATTTATATGGAACAATAAATATATTGTGAAATTTGAAGCAGGTCCAATGGAACAACACTTTAAATTTCACCTTGAAGATGTGCCTTCAATAGAACATCTAAAAAAAATAATCAATAACGATTTTATAGAAAAAGTTAGACAAAGGTTTAATGATATGTATCAACAACTATTAGATTGTAATTTTGGTAGAAACACAGTATGAAAAAAATTTTAATTATCACTTACTATTGGCCTCCATCAGGCGGTTCGGGTGTGCAAAGATGGCTAAAATTTGTAAAATATCTAACGCAAATGAACTATCATTGCATTGTTTATACCCCCGAAAACCCCGAAATGCCTACTATTGACAACTCTCACCTATCAGATATCCCTAAAAAAAATATCACTGTTCTAAAAACTAAAATTATTGAACCATACACACTTTACAAAAAATTTACAGGGAAATCTTCTAACGAAAAAATTACAGTTTCATTTCTCAATGAAAAAAATTCAAAACCTTCTTTGTCAGAAAAAATCAGTAAATGGATTCGTGGTAATATTTTTATACCCGATGCTAAAATGCTTTGGATTAAGCCATCTGTCCGTTATCTTACAAACTATCTAAATTCAAACAAAGTAGATGCCATAATTTCTACAGGCCCACCCCACTCTCTTCATCTTATTGCTTATCATCTCAAAAAAAAATTTCCATACATTCAATGGATTGCCGATTTCCGAGACCCTTGGACAAACATTGACTTTCTTAATGAACTTCATCTTTCTAAATTTGCTCAAAAAAAACATCAATCGCTTGAAAAAAAAGTAATTCAAACAGCAGATAAAATAATTACAGTTAGTTACACGCTTACATCTGAACTACAACAAAAATGCCCTCAACATCCAGAAAAATTTTTTACTATCACAAATGGGTTTGACCCTGATGATTTTTCTGAAATTTCAATACAATCCAACCTACAACAATTTACATTGTGTTATACTGGCCTTTTACCTGCTAACAGAAATCCAAAGTTTCTATGGAAAGCCATTGCAGAACTCTCTCAAGAAAAAAAATTACCGCAAAACTTTAAAATACAATTGATTGGCAAAGCAGATGCAAGCATTTGGGAAAGCATTAAAACAAATAACATTGAACAATACATTGAAAATATTGGTTATTTACCACATTCGCAAACATTGAAAATCTCATCACAAGCAAATGCATTGTTATTGATAATTAACGAAGCCCCCAACAGCAAAGGCATCCTTACAGGAAAATTATTTGAATACCTTGCCCTACAAAAACCCATTTTAACGATTGGTCCAAAAGATGGTGATGCCGCAAAAATTATTTATGAAACTCAATCTGGCATAGTTGCTGAACCGCATGATTTATCTGACATCAAAAATGCTTTATTAACCTTGTTCCAAACTCCCATTTCTCACTTTCAAAATTCTAACTACCTCAAATTTTCAAGAAAACAACTAACTCAAGAACTTATTAAATGTATTGATAGTATTACTCCCTAAAAACAATCTGTTTTTATCATTCAACGTAATTTTAATTCTTCAATTTCACTTTAGGACACTAAAACTTATCTGTTTTAATCATTCAACAAAAAAGTAACTTTATTTAAAAAATTCTACTCATAAAATTTCGTATTTTCGCACAAATTTTAATTCACAAGTATGGCTCAACCTAATGTTTTACAATCAGAAGAAATTTTCAAAAAAATCATTTCTCACTCAAAAGAATATGGCTTTATCTATCCAAGCAGTGAAATTTATGATGGATTAAGTGCTGTATATGATTATGGTGCTTATGGTGCTGAACTTAAAAATAATATCCGCACATACTGGTGGCAAGCAATGACTTATTTACATCAAAATATCGTGGGCATTGATGCCGCTATATTTATGCATCCTACTACTTGGAAAGCAAGTGGCCATATTGATGCATTTAACGACCCATTAATAGACAATAAAGATTCTAAAAAAAGATACAGAGCAGATGTATTAATAGAAGATTACATTGCAAAACTTCAAGACAAAATTCAAAAAGAAGTTGATAAAGCCAAAAAAAGATTTGAAAACTTTGATGAAAATCTTTTCAGATCTACTAATCCAAGAGTAAAAGAAATTCAGGAAAAAATTGACCAAATTGAAAAAAGATTCAAAACTGCACTTGAAAACAATGATCTTAATGAAATCAAACAAATTATTTTAGATTGTGAAATTGTTTGTCCTATTAGTGGAAGCCGCAACTGGACTGATGTTCGTCAATTTAATTTGATGTTCTCTACTCAAATTGGTTCTGTATCTGATGAAGCCAACACTATTTATTTAAGACCTGAAACTGCACAGGGAATTTTTGTGAATTTCTTAAATGTGCAAAAAACTGCACGAATGAAAATACCTTTCGGTATTGCTCAAACTGGTAAAGCATTTCGTAATGAAATTGTAGCCCGTCAATTCATTTTTAGAATGAGAGAATTTGAACAAATGGAAATGCAATTCTTTGTAAAACCAAAAACCGAAATGCAATGGTATGAATATTGGAAAGAAGCACGACTCAAATGGCATCTTGCTCTTGGATTACCTAATGAATATTATCGCTTCAAAGACCATACAAAACTTGCTCACTACGCAAATGCTGCCTGCGATATAGAATTCAAATTTCCTTTTGGCTTCAAAGAATTAGAAGGTATTCACTCTCGCACTGATTTTGATTTATCTAATCACGAAAAATATAGTGGTAAAAAATTACAATACTTTGACCCAGAAGAAAATACAAGTTATGTGCCTTATGTTGTAGAAACATCAGTTGGTTTAGACCGATTATTTTTAGCCATCATTTCAGCAGGATATAAAGAAGAAAAAGTAGAAGATGAAACCCGCACTGTATTGAGCATTCCACCTGCACTTGCACCTGTAAAAGCCGCTGTGTTCCCATTGGTTAAAAAAGACGGTATGCCTGAAATTGCTCAAAAACTTTGGGAAGAACTCAAATATCTTGGAAAAATCATTTACGAAGACAAAGATACTATTGGCAGAAGATACAGAAGACAAGATGCTATTGGAACACCATATTGCATAACTATTGATAATCAAACATTGCAAGATGAAACTGTTACTATAAGAGAAAGAGATAGTATGCAACAAGAAAGAGTGCTACTTAATCGTGTTTATACATACATTGACGAGAAAACCAACATCAGAACATTACTCCGAAAATTGTAATATGGCATTAAAGGTTGTTTTTATGGGCACACCTCAATTTGCTGTGCCTACCCTTGAAAAAATTATTCAACATCACAATGTATTGGCTGTTGTTACAACGCCCGATAAACCTGCAGGCAGAGGATTAAAAATTACTTCAAGTGCTGTTAAACAATTTGCTGTATCTCATCAACTTCCTGTATTACAACCAGAAAAATTATCCGATAAAAACTTTTTAAATCAATTACAATCTTTCAATGCTGATGTTTTTGTAGTAGTAGCATTTAGAATGTTACCAGAATCTGTTTGGAATATGCCGCCATTAGGGACATTCAATCTTCACGCTTCACTTTTGCCAAAATACAGAGGTGCAGCACCTATTAATTTTGCAATTATCAATGGTGAAAAAGAAACAGGTGTTACTACTTTCAAAATACAGAAAGACATTGACACAGGAAATATCGCATTGCAAAAGAAAATCACAATAGATGAAAAAGACACAGCAGGAACACTTCACGATAAATTAATGATAATAGGTGCAGATGTAATGTTATATACATTGAATTTATTAGAAAAAAATCAATTAGAATTAAAGCCACAAAATGATAGTGAAGCATCTTATGCTCCAAAGATTACAAAAGAGTTCTGCAAAATCAACTGGAATAATATTGCAGAAAACATTTACAATTTTATTCGAGGATTATCTCCATATCCTGCAGCACACACATACTTTGAAATAAACCAAAAAAAACTTTATTGCAAAATATTATGGGCTGAAAAAATATCTGATACACATTCATATTCAATAGGTAGTATATTAACTGACGATAAAAATTATATTAAAGTGGCTGTAAAGGACGGTTTTATTGATATTCAAACTATCCAGCCCGAAGGCAAAAAATCAATGTCTGTTCAAGAATTTTTAAGAGGAAATAAAATTACATCAAAAGAATGTATAACTTATTAAGAAATATCTTATTCATCCTTGATGCTGAAAGGGCTCACAATTTGGGCTTATCTGCATTGAGTTGTTTGTATAAAATTTTACCTAAAAAAGTTTTTAAATTCATTTTTAATGTCCCCAATTATCCTGAAACAAAAATCAATCCTTCAAATTTATTTGAAAATATAAAAGTTGGTTTAGCCGCAGGATTAGATAAAAATGCTAAACATTACAAAGCCCTTGCAGCACTTGGATTTCAATTTATTGAAATAGGAACAGTTACACCACGACCACAATCTGGAAACCCAAAACCTCGCTTGTTCAGATTAATTAAAGATGAAGCAATTATAAACAGAATGGGCTTTAATAATGATGGTGTTTTGGCTATAAAAAAGAGATTATTAAATAAACCAAAGAATATTATTATTGGTGCAAACATCGGAAAAAATAAAGATACTCCAAACGAAAAAGCAGTTGAAGATTATATTAAATGTTTTAATGAATTATATGATGTTGCAGATTATTTTGTTGTCAATGTAAGTTCTCCTAATACACCTAATTTACGCAATTTACAAGAAAAAGAACCGCTTATTAAAATTTTATCTGCATTAAAAGAAGAAGAAAAAAAATTTGTAACAAAACATAATACTCCAAAACCTATACTATTAAAAATTGCTCCTGACCTCACAGATGAACAATTAAATGATATTGTAGATGTGATTAAACAAACAAATATTACTGGCATTATAGCAACCAACACTACTATCACTCGCGATAATTTAATACACGAGAAAAATATTGATAAATATGGAAATGGCGGATTAAGCGGAAAACCATTGTTTGAAAAAAGTTTGGCTGTTGTAAGTAAATTATCAAAACTCATTCCATCAGATAAAATAATCATTGCAGTAGGCGGCATTGACTCTGCTGAAAAAGCCCAACAGATGATTAACGCTGGTGCAAACGCTATTGAAATTTACACATCATTCATTTACAAAGGCCCTGCTATCATTACAGAAATCAGAAAAAAATTAAATGTATGAACACTATTCACATTACAGAATGTCCAAGAGATGCAATGCAAGGCATCAAAACTTTTATCCCTACTGAATTAAAACAAGAATATCTCCAAACATTGATGGATGTTGGATTTGATTATTTGGATTACGGAAGTTTTGTATCTCCAAAAGCAATTCCACAAATGCAAGACACACCACAAATTACACCAAATTTAATAAGTAATACATCTACAAAACTCCTTGCTATTGTGGCAAATTACAGAGGTGCAGAAGATGCCTGCAAATTTGAAAATGTATCTTATTTAGGATTCCCACTTTCTGTATCTGAAACATTTCAACAAAGAAATACAAATGCAAGCATTTCAGAAGCATTTGAAAGAATTAATGAAATTCAAAACCTTTGTCAAAAGCACAACAAAAAATTGAGAGTGTATCTTTCTATGGCATTTGGAAATCCATATAATGAAGAATGGAACGCAGAGAAAGTAATTGCAATGGCAAAAAAATTATACGATATGTCCATTGAAGACATTGCTCTTGCCGATACTATTGGTTGCTCTACTGTTGAAAATATAAAATATCTATTTACACATTTAATCAATGAACTACCACAAATTAAATGGATTGCACATTTACATTCAACACCTACAACGGCTTATGAAAAAATACAAGCGGCTTATGAAAGTGGTTGCAGATACTTTGATAGTGCGTTATTAGGAATGGGCGGCTGTCCTATGGCAAAAGATGAACTAACAGGAAATATCTCTACTGAAACAATTATTACATTTGCAGAAAAAAATAACATTACACTTAATATTGATAAAAATAAACTGAAAAAAGCACAAGATTTAGCCACACAAATTTTTAATCAATATCATTAAAATGGAAAAAATTTTAGAATCATATTTTGACAGATTATTTCCCATTTGCAGGAGTATTACAGGAAATGGCGTAAGAGAAACTTTGTCAATTATCTCTGAAGTTGTGCCTTTGAAAATTTATGAAATTCCAAGTGGCACTGAAATTTTTGATTGGAATATTCCCAAAGAATGGAATATAAATGATGCATACATTATCACACCAGATGGAAGAAAAATCTGTGATTTTAAAAAACACAATTTACACATTGTAAATTACTCTACTCCAATTCACAAAAAAATCTCATTTGAAGAATTATCAAAACATTTACACACTTTACCCAACAAGCCAAATGCTATTCCTTATGTTACTTCATATTACAAAGAAAATTGGGGCTTTTGTATAACTTATGATGAATATAAAACATTACCTCAAAGTGGCGAATATGAAGTATTTATAGATAGTCGTTTAGAAAATGGACACCTTACTTACGCAGATGTTATTTTAGAAGGTGAGCGAAATGATGAAATACTTTTTTCAACTTATGTATGCCATCCAAGTATGGCAAATAATGAACTTTCTGGACCACTTGTTGCAATGTTTTTGTATCAAAAAATTGCATCACTAAAAAATAGAAAATATACTTATCGTTTTGTATTTATCCCCGAAACAATTGGTGCTCTTACTTACTTGAAATTGAATGGTGAACATTTGAAAAAGCATTGTAAGGCAGGATATGTTATCACATGCATTGGTGATAGAGGCATTTTTCATTACAAACAAAGCAAATATGGCAATACATTAGCAGACAAAGTGGCCATTCATACACTCAAACATTCAAAGAAGCCATTCAGAGTATTACCTTTCTATCCAGGAGGAAGCGATGAAAGACAATATTGTTCGCCAGCATTTAATTTACCTGTAGGATCGTTAATGAGAACACCTTATGGACAATTTCCTGAATATCACACATCATTAGATAACAAAGAATTTATATCATTTAAAGCATTATCTGAAAGTGTTGAAATGTATTTTAATATCGTTTTAAATTTAGAACTGAATGATACTTATATTAATCAAATACCTTACGGCGAGCCACAGTTAGGCAAAAGAGGATTATACACTGAAAATTTCTCCCGTGATGAAATAATGAAAATGATGTATGTTTTACAATATAGCGATGGTACAAACGATTTAATTGATATAGCAGAAAGAATTAAAATGAATGTGAGTAACTTAAAAGTGGTAGTAGATTTATTAAAGGAAAATAATTTAATTCAATAATGTCAGTAACAAAAATATCAGAGAAGTTCACAGATAAAAAAAATAAATTTAACACTTTAATTGGTAATCCAACATTATTTAATTGTAATGATTTTAATATCATTAAATTATTTCAATATGCTATTTTTAGAGAACATGGTTTTAATGCAAGACCATTCTGGAAACTACCTAATTTTTTGATTAATTTTATTTTTTTCATTAAAAGATTAAAACTTAAAAGAAATTACAAATTTGATAGAAAAATATTGGCAAAAAAAGATGCTTCTATTTTTATAGGTGATACAGATAGATACACAAACCCTTATAATGTAAAGTTTTTATCTAAACACGTCACATTAGTAAGTCCTGATATTATTGGAAAAATAAATGTTCTTGATACTATAAAATCAAAATACTATGAAAACATCAAAAATTATCTGAAAAGTAATAATAAATCATTTGTTACATTTAATACTACACAACTTTTTTCACCTTTAGATTATGATTTAAATTTAAAAGATATTTATCCATTTTTATCAATACTTCCTCTAAATGAAGATGATAAAAAATTTTTATTTCACATAAGAAAAACATACAAAAAAATTATTTCCGAAATTTCTTTAAGCAAAGAAAAGAAAAAGATATTAGAAGAAATTATTCAAATTTTTTGGCAAGAATATAGAACATATAGATACATCTTAGATTTTTACTCTAACTTAAAGTTAGCATTTGTAATTCCACACTATCAAAAAGAAGGTCTCATCTACGCCCTCAAAAAAAGAGGAATAAAAGTAATAGAACTTCAACACGGACTAATTGCTGAAGAAGATATGTTTTATGTTTATAATAAAAATATAATACCTGTAAAAGAAAAAGCTCTTTTTGCTGATGAAATATGGACTTACGGTCAATACTGGAAATCGGTATTATTAAAAGGCAATGAGTACTCCGAAGAACAAATAAAAGTTTTTGGATACTATCTCTATTATCCAAAAGAATTTTCAAAAGAATTCCAAAACTTTCAAGCTCAACTTTCTCAAAATTATTCTTACATTATCTTTGCTACTGCACAAAAAAATTTAGAACATCATCTTGCTGAATACATCAATTTTTTAGCTAAAGATATGAAACAAAAAAATCAATCTGCCGCTATCGTAATTAAGCCACATCCAAGTGCTACACAAGATATTTCTAATTTTATTGACAAAAGTTTTTCAAACATTTATATTGTTAACTATCCATTAGAATGGCTTTTTCAAATTTCTAATGCTCATTTCTCAATTTATTCTACAACACTTTTTGATGCATTAATGTTTAATATCAAACACAATTTTGCTCTAAATCATCCACTATTTTCGGATTATGTAGAAGGTATTACTCAAAAAGGGGTTGCAAAAAAATTAGAACTCAATGAAAATATTCTTGATAAAATAAATAACACTACTTCTAAAGATGATAATCATAATTTAGACCCATCTTATTTTTATGCTCCTGTTAATTACGAATTATTAAAAAATGAAATAAATTCACTTTAATAACCTCATTCCACTATCACTCCATCTACTATATGTATTGTCCTATCGGCCATTTGAGCCAGATGTTCATTGTGAGTAACTATTACAAATGTTTGACCAAATTCTTTTCTTAATTCAAAAAATAATTGATGCAATGCTTCTGCATTATGACTATCTAAATTGCCCGTTGGCTCATCAGCAAATATAACTTTTGGTTGATTAATCAATGCTCTCGCCACAGCTACTCTTTGCTGTTCTCCTCCCGATAACTCCGTTGGTTTATGATTTATTCTATGTGATAATCCCACTCTATCTAATAATTCTTTTGCTCTTTGCTCTGCAATGGACTTACTTTCTCCCTTTATCAATGCTGGGATATAAACATTTTCAAGTGCTGTAAATTCGGGCAACAAATGATGAAATTGAAAAACAAATCCAATATTTTTATTTCTGAATGCCGCTAATTTTTTCTCATTCATTTTCAATATATCTTCTCTGTCTATAAAAACTTTTCCTTCTGAAGGTTTATCTAATGTCCCAAGAATACTTAACAATGTAGATTTTCCCGCTCCTGAAGGTCCTACTAAACTCACTACTTCTGATAGATTAATTTGTAAAGAAATTCCTTTCAATATTTCAGTATTACCTATTTTCTTTTTTATATTTTCTGCAATAATCATAAAACAAAATAACTATAAATTGTGATGGTAAATATACAAAACACATCTAACCAAAAACCTGTTTTCAACATAAATGGTAAAGGAATATAACCACTTCCATAAGCGATAGTGTTTGGGGCTGTGGCTACTGGCAACATAAATCCCACTGATGATGCAAGCACACAAGATAATACTATTCCAAAAGATATATCATTTGCAAATTGTAATGCAATTATTGAAATAACTGGTAATGCTAACTGTACCGAAGCAATATTAGATGCAAATTCACTCACTATTACTACAACAATACAAATTATCAATATAATAATAAACGGATGAATATCACTCACAGATTTTAATGGTTCTATCAAATAGCCCATCAATCCTGATTTTTCAAAACCATACGCTAAAGCAAAACCACCTCCAAACAATAATAATATATCATATTTCAATTGCTTTACATCTTGCCACTCTAAAATACTTTGACCTTTATTTTTTTTACTTGGAATTATAAATAACAAAACAGCAGATGTTATTGCAACTACTGAATCATCAATATAATCAGAATGATTTAATAAATACTTCCATCCTTTGATATTTCCAAAACTAATATCTCTTGTTAGCCACAATATCACTGTAAAAATAAAAACACTTCCTACTACTTTTTCCTCGTAAGTCAGTTTAAATTCTCTATGAATTTCCATTGATTTAAAATCAATTTGACGAGTAGAAATTTTATTGAGAATTAAAATTTTCAAAATCCAAAAACACCCAAAAAGAATAATTAAACTTAAAGGAAAAAAAAACAAAATCCATTTCCAGAAACTAATATAAAAAGAATTATTTAGTAAGTATGGATATACTTTAAAGAAATACATATTTGGTGGCGTGCCTACAGGCGTTGCCATACCTCCTATACTTGCGGCATAAGCCATTCCAAGCATCAATGCACTTGCTAAAAGATGATGTTCTTTTTTATGTAAAATATGCTCTGTCTCTTTTATTAAAGCCATTATTACACCAAACATCATTAATGCAGTGGCAGTATTACTAATCCAGTTGCTTAATAAAAAAGTTGCAATCATTACACCTGCTAATAATCCATTGGTTGATTTACCTGTTACTTTTAAAATACTTCTGGCAATCCGTTTATGCAAATCCCATTTTTCAATAGCAATTGAAATTAAAAATCCACCTAAAAACAAAAATATGATGCTATCACCATATTGCTTTGAAACTTCTTTAATACTAGCAATATCACATAATGGAACAAGTATGAGTGGTAAAAGCGATGTTACAGCCAAATGCACACATTCAGAAAACCACCATATAGCCATCCATAAAACAATTCCTGCCATTCCATTTAATTGAATACTTTCACCAAGTGGACGCATCCAGCAAAATATAATAAAAATGACAGGAGCAATAATTATCCAGAAATATTTACGCATTGTTATTTCAAATAATATTGGCAAATTCAAAGCACAAATGTAGAAAAATAAAAACATTCATTTTACTTAACAAATTCTTTTTGTTCAAAACAAAATTTTTATGCTAATTTGGGGCTAAAATTTTTTATTCTATGAATACATCATCTAATTCAGGTCATCCTAAAGGTTTATATTTATTATTCTTTACAGAAATGTGGGAAAGATTCAGTTATTACGGAATGCGTGCAATACTTATGCTTTATATGACAAAAGCATTATTGTATGATAAAAATTTTGCATCAGGTATTTACGGAAATTACACGGGATTGGTTTATCTGACGCCATTGATTGGTGGTTATATTTCTGACAGATATTGGGGTAATCGCCGTTCAATCATAGTTGGTGGTTTTGTAATGGCAATTGGTCAATTTCTGCTTTTTTTAAGTGCTTCATTAAGAGAAGTTAATTGGCAAACAGCAGGTGTATTATTCTTTTTAGGTTTATTGGCACTGGTTATTGGAAATGGTTTTTTCAAACCAAATATCTCAACAATGGTAAATAGTTTATATCCTCCAAATGATAAAAGAATTGATGCAGCTTTTTCTATTTTTTATATGGGCATTAATTTAGGAGCGTTCTTTTCACCATTAGTTTGTGGTACATTAGCAGAAAAATTTGATTACAAATGGGGATTTTTAGCAGCTTGTATTGGAATGCTTATCGGTTTAGTTTTATTCATTCTATTTAAAGATAAATATATTGTAACATCAACAGGCGAACCTATTGGTGGCAAACCATCACATAAAACAGACGAAATCATTGACAAAAATCCAAACGCACCTAAAGAATTTGATATAAGAAGAGTTTTACTTTGGGTAATCATATATGTTGCTATGTTATTTTTATTTTACTTCATTGTTCCATTTACAAGAAATAATTTTGTAAGTACTATAATTTTTGGAACATCAATTCCTGCCGCAGGTTTCATCATTACAGACCCTACACTTACAAAAGTAGAAAAATCAAGAATTACTGTAATATACATCATTGCATTTTTCGTTATTTTCTTCTGGGCAGCATTTGAACAAGCAGGTGCTTCATTGACTTTATTTGCAGACCGCCAAACTGATAGAGTAATTTTTGGATGGGAAATGCCTGCCAGTTATTTTCAATCCATTAATCCATTAGCCATTATTATTTTTGCACCATTATTTGCAGTACTATGGACAAAGTTAGGACAAAGAAATTTAGAACCACCTTCTCCGCTTAAACAAGCCATTGGTTTGTTCTTATTAAGTATGGGATATCTTGTCATTGCTTTTGGTGTAAAAGGTGTAACTGCAGACCAAAAAGTAAGTATGTTCTGGTTGTTCTCAATGTATATTTTACATACATTAGGTGAGTTGTGTTTATCACCTATTGGTTTATCAATGGTTGCCAAATTAGCACCAGCTCGTTTAGCATCACTTTTGATGGGTATTTGGTTTATGAGTACTGCTATGGCTAACGACTTTGCAGGTATGTTAAGTAAATTATATCCAGTTCAAAATCCTGAAACAGGTATTGTAGAATCTACTCATTTTCTTGGATTTGAAATTTCAAGTGCCTATCAATTTTTTATGGTATTTGTTGTAATGTCAGGCATTGCTTCTATCCTTTTATTCATTCTTAATAAGAAATTGGTAACAATGATGGAAGCAAAGGAAAGTGAAGAATGATTAGTGAAAAGTGAAAAGTGAATAGTAAATAGTTTTGAGTTTTTAGTGTTTAGTTTTTAATTGTATTGAATTAGTAACTCAAAATTAAAAACTCATAACTCAAAACTCATTTAACTTTGCGTCTCTGCGCCTTCGCGGTAAAATAAAATAGTAAAAAATTTCAATTTTAATTCACTTCATTTTTTTGAAATCAATTTTAATTGATATTTTTTAAGATTTTTTCAATATTAGGTATTACAACAATAAATTTATTTTTCCCTATCTTGCGAGCAAAAAACAAATGAAATCTTTTATATCAAAATTATTAAATAATTGGAAACCTATTGCACTTTTTGCAGGAATAATTCTTATTTTAACTTCTGCTAAATTAGTTTTTAATAAATATCAAATCATAAGTCAACTTCTTTATGATAGCGTTAAACAAAATCATTACGAACCACCAAAAATTGATGATACATACTCTGAAAAGGTTTTCAATTTGTATCTTAAAAGATTAGATTACGGAAAAAAATTTTTACTGAAAAGTGATATTGAACAATTAAGTATCTACAAACATTCATTAGACGAAGAATGGATAGAACATAAAACTACTTTTTTTGATGTTACTTTAAAATTAATTCAACAAAGAATTGAACATGCCGAACAATGGTATAAAGAAATTTTATCAAAACCATTTGATTACAATGTAGAAGAGTTTTATGAGGCGGATCCTGAAAAAGCAATATATGCCGAAAATATTAATGAACTAAAAAACGAATGGAGAAAAATGCTTAAATATCAGGTATTGTTAAAAATTGACGAATTGCAAGAAGAAGAAAGAAAAAAATTAGAAAAAGATTCAACACATCAATTTAAATTAAGTTCTTTTGATTCATTAGAATACAAAGCCCGTCAAAAAGTTTTGAAATCAAATAATGATTGGTTTAAAAGATTGAAAAAAATTTCCTACAAAGACAGAATGGCTTCTTATCTCAACACCTTCATTAATGTTTATGACCCACATACTGAATACTTTCCACCAAAAGAAAAGAAAAAGTTTGATCAATCAATGAGTGGTCAGTTTGAAGGTATTGGTGCTCGCTTGCAACAAAAAGATGGTGTCCTTAAAGTAGTAGAAATTATTGTAGGTAGCCCAAGTTACAAGCAAGGTGAATTAAAAGCAGGAGATATTATTCTTAAAGTAGCACAAGGCGATGGTGAGCCAGTTGATGTTACAGATATGGAAATTGATGATGCTATTGAACTTATTAAAGGCCCAAAAGGAACAGAAGTAAGATTAACTGTGCAAAAACCAGATGGTTCAATAAAAGTCATTCCTATAATTCGTGATGTAATTGAAATGGAAGAAACTTATGCCAAATCTTTTATTATTGAACTTGAAAAAGAAAAATATGGTTATATTTATTTGCCTTCATTTTACACTGATTTCACCCATACTGGAGCACATCATTGCAGCAGAGATGTAAGAAACGAAATTGAAAAATTAAAAAAATACAACATCAAAGGTTTAATTCTTGATTTGCGTGATAATGGTGGTGGATCATTACAAGAAGCAGTAGATTTAGCAGGATTGTTTATTCCAGAAGGGCCTATTGTACAGGTGCGTGGCAAAATGAATTATGTCAATGTATTCAAAGATAAAAATCCTGATATCGCTTGGGATGGCCCAATGAGTGTGATTATCAATTACAGCAGTGCAAGTGCATCAGAAATTGTATCTGCGGCTCTGCAGGATTACAAAAGAGCCATTATTGTTGGAACAAACTCTTATGGAAAAGGAACTGTACAATCTTTTGTAGATTTGGATTATTATGTATTACCTTCTTATGACAGCATTAAACCAACAGGTTCTGTAAAAATTACAATGCAAAAATTTTATCGCATCAATGGTGATGCCACTCAACTCAAAGGAGTAGAACCTGATATTAAACTTCCAAATGTTTATCAATACATTGATGATATTGGAGAAAAAGATTTAGATTATCCTATGCCGTTTGATAAAATTTCACCTGCAAATTATATTCCATACAACAAAATCAATTATGACAAAATAAAAAAATTAGCATCAGCAAGTATTAAAAACAATGACGCATTTAAACTAATTGAAAAACAAGCCAGTGAATACAGAAAAAGAAAATTAAACACAAAAGTCAATTTGCAAAAAGATAAGTTTTTTGAATATCAGGCAATGATTAGAAAAACTAATAAAGAATTTGATGAAAATAAAAAGAAATTTGAAAATATGAATGTAATTATTCCTGAAGAAAATAAAGTAAAATTTGATATAGACACTGCAAAAGCAGGCAGAGAAACTAGATGGGCAAAAAATATTGAAAAAGATGCTTACCTTTACGAAACGACAAAGATTTTAAAATGGATGAAGTAAAATTTAGATCTAAAATTTAATAAACCGCAATGATGCAAAGATTTTTTAATTTTCAATTTTCAATGCTCAATACTCAATGTTCAATTTTCAATTCTTATTTAAACCACTAATTTTCATGAATTTTTTTATGCACTTTTCCTAAAAGCATTCCAATTTATAATTTTCATTACTTGAGCATTGAATATTGAGTATTGAGCATTGAAAATTTTTATATTATCTTTCACTTCCTTTTCGCCTCTGTGTCTTCGCGGTAAAAATTTAAATAGTGATTGAATAATAACATCAAAATTAATACAAAATGTAAATATGAAAAAATTTGTTGTAGTAACAGGCGGATCGGGCTACATAGGCAGCCATACAATTGTAGAAATTTTTGAAAAAACAAATTACGAAGTCATTTCAATTGATAACTTTTCAAATTCATACGAAGAGGCTTATGATAATATATTTAAAATAACTAATAAAAAAGTCATCTCTATCCAATGTGATATTTGTAATCAAAAAGAATTGTTTGAAAAACTTTTACCTTATGCCAATAACATTCACGCTATTATACACTTTGCCGCATTTAAGTCCGTTCCTGAAAGTGTAAATTATCCATTCAAATATTACCATAATAATATACAATCTTTACTCAATATATCAGAATTTGCAATCATTCACAAAATCTCAAATTTCATTTTTTCATCATCCTGTTCTGTATATGGCGATATAAAAGTTTCCCCTGTTACTGAAAATACACCTTTACCATTGCCAAATTCACCTTATGCTCATACCAAACAAATAGGCGAACAAATTTTACAACAACTTGTATACATTTCAAAATTACCATTAAAGATTTTATCATTACGATACTTTAATCCTGTTGGTGCTCATTCATCAGGATTAATTGGAGAGTTACCAAAATACAATCTCACTGGTTTAGTGCCAAATTTAATTCGCTCAGTATTAGGTAAAATTCCTGCCCTTGAAATATATGGCAATGATTATTCTACCAAAGATGGTACGCCCATTCGTGATTATGTGCATGTATCTGATATTGCAAGAGCCCATGTTTTAGCCATGATGAAAATGGATAGCATTACTGAAAAAAATTACTACGATGTTATCAATTTAGGAACAGGTAAAGGGAATACAGTATTAGATGTGATACAAACATTTGAAAAAGTAACATCAGAAAAAGTAAATTACAAATTTGCACCAAGAAGAGAAGGTGATGTAGAAGCAATTTATGCCAATAATGATAAAGCATTGAAAGAATTAAACTGGAAACCCGAATATTCCCTTGAAGATATGCTGTATTCTGCATGGCAATGGGGAAAAAATAGATATTGATAATGAAAAAACATTTTCCAACTTCTCAAAAATTTCCAAAACTCACTATTGTAGGTGTAATGTCTGGTTCATCATTAGATGGATTAGATATTGCTGTATGTAAATTTTATTATCAAAAAAATCAAATTCATTTTAAAGTTCTATCTGCTACTACTGTTCAATATCCTGCTTCCATACTTAATATATTGGAAAATATCAGAAAAACTTCATCACTACAATTTTTTGAACAGGATGTTATTTACGGAAAATTTATAGGGAAAAAAATATCCGATTTTTTGAAAAAAAATAAATTATCCGCTGATGCTGTATCTGTTCATGGGCATACTGTTTTTCATTATCCAGAAAAAGGTTTTTCTATTCAATTAGGCAATGCTTCACAAATCGCAGCAGCATGCCAGTTGCCCGTTATTCATAACTTCCGTAATTTAGATATAGCAATGGGTGGACAGGGTGCTCCACTTGTTCCTATTGGCGACAAACTTTTGTTTCAAAATTTTGATGCTTGTGTGAATATAGGCGGTATTGCTAATGTTTTTATCCAAAAAACAAACATTGCATTTGATATTTGCATTGCAAATATGGCCTTGAATTATTTTGCTCAACAACAAAATAAAAAGTTTGATAAAAATGGATCACTTGCCCGAAAAGGTAAAATACATCAACCATTATTAGATAAATTAAATTCATTACCATTCATACTTCAAAATCCGCCAAAATCATTAAACAGAGAATATTTTGAAAAAAAATATCTGCATCTCATTTCTAAATATCAATTAACTACAAACGATATTCTTGCAACACTTGTAGAACATATTGCACAACAAATTTCAAAATCCATTAATCATCATTTTGTAAAAAATGTTTTGATTACAGGCGGTGGAGCATTTAATCAATATCTCATTGAAAGAATAAAATTTTATTCTAAAAATAAAAAGATACACATTCCTGTTAACACAACTATCAAATATAAAGAAGCCATCATCTTTGCACTTTTAGGATATTTAAGGATATTAAACATACCAAACTCTCTTCATCAGGCAACTGGTGCAATCAAAGATTTAATAAGTGGAGAAGTTGTTGATATTGAATAAAATCATTTTGTATATTTGCCATCAAAAATTTACAATGAATAAAAACATCTTTACATTAGTAATTTTAATATTAATTTATTCATGTAACTCTGTAAATAAGTATATTAAACAAGCAGAGCGATACACCGCTGCCACAAAAATTGATAAAGCAATAGCATCTTACAAAAAAGCATTAGAAATTGATAAAGATAACTATAAAGCGAATGCCGCTCTTGGTGCGATGTTATGTAATTATATGAATTTGTATGAAGATGCTTTGCCATATCTTGAAAATGCTTATAATCATAGCCCAAAAGATACATCTGCCGATGTAATTTATGCCCTTGCAAAATCTTATCAGTTTGTTGGTGAGTTTGAAAAAGCCCTTCAATTATTAAATAAATTAGATGATGCAGTTGCAACAGAAGACGACGATAAAGAGTTTCAAAAAGATATTATCAAAAGAAAGCAAGATTGTAAATATGCATTAGAACATAAAAACGAAATCAATCCTGATATTAAAGTAGTTAATTTAGGAAAAAATTTAAATACCTCTGCACCTGAATATGTGCCTGCATTAGTTGATGAACAACTATATTTTACATCCAAAAGAAAAGATAGTGAAAAAGAAAAATTTAATGAATGGGATGGAAAATATTTTGAAGCAATGTATACTGCAAAACTAAAAAATGGAAGCCCTGAAAAAGTTGATTATTTATACATTCCGGCTATGGAGAAGAAAATTAAAGCTAATAAAAATCGCTCTGTTATTTCTGTATCAGGAAATAAAAAATATCTTTTCATTTTTGAAGACAATAAAATTACTCAAGTTGCACTTGACTCTATTAACAATACCAAAAACAAACCACTATCTAAAACTATTAATTTAAGTTATTATCAAAATCACGCATTTTTAACTAAAGATGGTCAAAAATTATATTTTACAAGTGAATCAGAAAATGGAATTGGTGGATTGGATATTTATGTATCTCGTAAAAATCCTGATGGAAGTTGGAGTGCCCCTGAAAACCTTGGTAGTCCTATCAATACAGAATATGATGAAGAAGCTCCATTTTTATCTGATGATGAAAAAACATTATACTTTGCTTCAACTGGACATCCGGGTTTTGGAAATTATGATGTTTTCAAAAGTCAATGGGATGGTACTCGTTGGTCTGAACCCGTTAATTTAGGAAAACCCATTAACTCTTATGGCCACGATATTTTTTACATTGAAGATGCCAATCAAATGAATGTATATTTTTCATCTTACAGAAAAGGCGGATATGGCGATATGGATATTTACAAAATTCTTTACTTGGACAAATACAGAAATATTCAACCTTCTGAACAAAACATGTTTGCCATTCAAGTCAATAAAAAGAATGATACTAATTTCATGCTTAATGTTCCTGATTATCCCTCTGTTAGTTTATATTATCCTGAATGGCAATATGCTTCAAACAAAGAAAATTCAAAAAGCATTGAATTAAAAGTGCCTTTCAATCAATCTGTAACTGTTACATTCACAGCCCTTGTATTATGTGATTCTTGTTTAAATCCACAAAAAATTTTATTAACCAAAACTATCACAAACATTCCTGCCGCTATTGCTTCTAATCAAAACACATCAGAAGAGTTGGATATTACAAAATTACCAAAAGGTTTAGTAAGTTATGATATGCTTGCAAAATTGGGCTATGATACTACTTCTGTTTATTTTGATTTTTATAAACACGATATTAAAGATGAATATATTTCAAAACTTGAAAAAAATGCTGAGATATTGAAAAAATATAATCTTGCTGTAAAAATATACGGATATGCAGATATGTATGGTTCAGATGAATTGAATAAACAATTATCTTTCAATCGTGCTAAAAAAGTAGCTGATTTTTATACAAATAAAAAAGTGAAGATATTAGAAGTAATAGCCAAAGGAGCTGAAAGATATTGCTTTGAAAAAGATTTAGATAAATGTCCTGATGGCATCCACGCCAAGCATAGAAGAGCAAGAATTGAAGTATATAAGTTGAAATAATTTGTTTTGTTATTGAATGGATTTCAAAAATAAAAAAGATATTGTTTTTTTAGTATTAGCAGGTTTCTTTGTTTCTAATGCTATAGTTGCTGAAATAATTGGTGGAAAACTGGTGAATTTTTTTGGTTTATTTACACAAAGCATTGGTATCATTTTATGGCCAGTTGTTTTTTTATTAACTGATTTAATCAATGAACATTTTGGAAAAGATGGTGTAAGAAAATTGACTTTCATTACAGTTGGGTTAATCATTTACATTTATATAATTCTCACAATTGCAATGAAAATTCCTGCTGTTAATTTCTCGCCTGTTAATGATGCTGTATTCAATACAGTTTTTGGACAATCGCAATGGATAATCATTGGAAGCATCACTGCATTCATTATTTCACAATTAGTAGATGTTTATACTTTTTGGCTTATTCGCAAAGCAACTGGTAAGTATCTAATATGGTTAAGAGCCACTGGCAGCACTATCATCAGTCAGTTAGTAGATACTTTTGTAGTGCAGTTTATTGCTTTTGTAATTCCCGGTTATTGGTCACTTTCAGATTTTATTGAAAATGCTACTTATGGTTATGTATTCAAATTGATAGTGGCTGTTGCTTTAATACCGCTTATTTATTTAGGACATTTTTTAATTGAAAAATGGGTGCCATCAGATGAATGAGTTTTACTTAAAAGTGTATGAAATAGTTCGTAAAATACCCAAAGGGAGAGTTACCACTTATGGTGCTATTGCCAAATGTTTAGGGGCATCAAAATCTGCCCGATTAGTCGGTTATGCAATGAATTTATCACATCAATATGATGCTACTATTCCTGCTCACAGAGTAGTTAATAGAAACGGCTTACTTACAGGAAAACATCATTTTGCTACACCCACAATAATGCAGGAATTATTAGAATCAGAAGGTATTAAAGTCGTTAATAATCAAGTACAAAATTTTGAAAAAGTATTTTGGACCCCTTGTGAATAAACCTAATTTCCAATTCTATTTGGATTTTTCTTTCTAAACAATTTTTGAAAATGATAATAAATTCCATCAGAAGGTGCAGGTGCAGGAGATAATGCTAATTGCTGATGTGTGTCTATTAAAAAAAACAATGGTGTTGCTTTGACATTATATTTTACTTTTGCAGATAAATCATTGAGTGGCTGATAATTCCAGAGTATTAAAAATTTGTATTGTGGGTTTTGCTTTACAAAATTCTGAAATTCTTTAAAATCATCATCTACACACACTGCTATAAATGCTACTTTATCATTAAATTTATTGTGTAAAAAAATCATTTCTTTAAGTTCTTTCAAACTGTTAGGACTTTTCAAAGAAAAGAAATTAAGATAAATGAATTTTTTTTGAATTGAATATAAATTAAAAACTGTACTATCTTTTGTAAGTGCAGTAAAATCTGGTGCAGGCATACCTTGTTTGAGTTGATTAAGTTCCTGAATAATGTTTTGTAAAATTTTTTTGTGTTGTTCAATTTTTGTGTTAGTAAGCAATTGTTCTAATAAAATCTGCACAGCATAAGGATTAAATTTTTCATTAAAATAAAAGTGATATAGATTTTGAATAAGCACTAATTCCTTTAATGTATCATTAGATGAAAGTAAATTATCATCTTTTACATAATCCATCAATTGCTTAATGTTTGTGCTTTTATTGACAACATAATAAATAGTTTGTTTGGTTTGTTTGGTTATATCTGCAATTAAGTAATCTTTGAAAAAAGAATTAAAAAATTCCATATACTCGTAATTATTCACCTGAACGGGCTTTTTAATTAAAAATATATTAGCAAGTGTATTTTTATTTCTTGTAGCATTGGCATTCAAATTGGCAATGTTGTAATCAATGTAATTACTAAAATATGGATGATTATTTTTTTGGAAAGTATTTTTTGCATCTACTAAAATACTATCTAATTTTTTAAACAAATTAGTTCTGTTGATAAATTTTGTTGTTGCTTCTTCAAGATAACGATTGTATAATTTATTAAAATCAAAAATTAATGAATTCAGTTCAGTGGTATCATAAGTCAGAATAGAAATGTTTGCGTTTAGTTCAATATCATTTGTATTTACTTTGATAGAATCAGGAGGATAAACTTTAATAATATACTCACGAATTCCCTGTTGCGGTGGTTCAACATATAATTTTGCAACTGCATTAGATAACTTAATAATAACAGGTTGTATTTTATCTGAATATAATTTCAATGTAAATCTTCCTTTTGAATCTAAAGAATCTTTATCCATTAAAATTTGCTGATATGTAATATAATCTGAATATAAAAATAATTGAGCCAGTTTCACATTATTTTGAATATACGCAGGATGGGCATTGCCATGAATAATAATGTTTTGAGAATATAAAACATTTAAGAAAATTAAAAAAGAAAATGTTAGAACAATTTTCTTTAAACTAAAAATTTTATCGGAAAAGTTTTTTGAACACACAATATTAAACATCAAAATACATTTCGGAATTATCTGAAAATTTATCTTCATCTGATAATATAACGGACACATCACCTTCTTGTTGCAATTGTTGTAATTTTTCAGGAATAGATTCAAGAATTTCCAAAATTTTATTCACATCATTTTCTGTTACTAATTGATGACGAATAGGTTTGAAATAAGGAATGCCCTTAAAATAATTTGCATAATGCCTTCTCATTTCTAACACGCCTAATTTTTCACCTTTCCATTCAATAGATTTCAAAAAATGTGTTTTACAAACTTCAATTCTTTCTTGCAATGAAGGTGGTGGCAATAATTCACCCGTTTGAAAATAATGTTTAATTTCTCTAAAAATCCACGGATAGCCAATGCTTGCACGACCAATCATAATACCATCAACCTTATATCTTTCTTTATATTCTTTTGCTTTTTGTGGCGAATCAATATCTCCATTTCCAAAAATAGGAATCTCAATATCAGGATGTTCTTTGACTTGTTTGATGTATTCCCAGTTGGCAACGCCTTTATACATTTGCGTTCTCGTGCGTGCGTGAATACTTAATGCTTTGATACCTGCATCTTGTAATCTTAATGCTACTTCTAAAACGTTGATACTTTTTTCATCCCATCCAAGACGAGTTTTAACTGTTACTGGAATTTGAACAGAATTGACAACTGCACGAGTTAATCGTTCCATTAATTTCACATCCTTCAACACGCCTGCCCCTGCACCTCTGCAAACTACTTTTTTTACAGGGCAACCAAAGTTAATGTCCAAAAAATCGGGCTGTGCTGTTTCAACAATCTTTGCGGCTAATGCTAATGATTCTTCATCTCCTCCAAAAATTTGAATACCTATTGGTCTTTCGTGTTCAAAAATATCTAACTTTTTCTTGCTCTTTATAGCATCACGAATAAGTCCTTCACTGCTAATAAATTCAGTAAATACAATATCTGCACCATTTTGCTTACAAACAAAACGAAAAGGAGGATCACTCACATCTTCCATTGGTGCGAGCAACAAAGGGAAATCAGAAATATCAACATTACCAATTTTCATTAAATACAAATATATCTCGCAAAGGTCGTAAAAAAATAGGGAATAAAGTGTAATTTTTTTTGAAGAAATTAATTTTGAAATTTTGCTTTTTTTTAATTATATTTGCAGCACTAACCATTAAAACTAAAAATTATGAAAAAAAGAAATCTACTAACAATGGGGGTAATTGTTTTTGGTGAGTTAATTTTACATTCTCAAACTTCAACATGCACGCTTTCCTGTAATGGAGATTTTGAAGATGTAATTTATGGTACTACGGTAAGTATGGTAGATGATAGTGTGGTGCCTTGTTGGCAAACTACAGCACCAGACCATATTATAGAAGTTTGGCATAATGGTTATAATTCAGTGCCAGCGTACTCAGGTAATCAATTCGTAGAATTAAATGCTTATTTTATGTCAACACTCTTTCAAAATATCAATGTAAATAGTGGTGATAATATTAATATAAAGTTTGCACATAGAGGAAGGTACGGAGTAGATGTAATGGGTGTTGAAATAGGTCCTTCTGGTGGTCCATATACATCATTAGGAACATTTTCAGATGGAAATACAAATTGGGGATATTATACATTAAACTACAATGTTCCAACATCTGGAAATTATGAGGTTAGATTTGTTTCTATTTCTGCAACAGGAGGGAATCCAGCAGCAGGCAATTTTTTAGATGCCGTTTTAATTACCAAAAATTGTGATAGCACACAAGTCGATACGACTTGTAATTTTATATGTAATGGAGATTTTGAGTTGGGTTACACTGGTAATACTATTGGAATGATACAAGACAGCTCTGTTCCATGTTGGCACACAACTGCATCCGATGGTTACTTTGAATTTTGGAAATCTGGTAATTATAGTGTCCCAGCATATTCTGGCAATTATTTTATTGAATTAAATGCATACATGCAGGCAGCAGTTTATCAAGATTTTAATATTACTCCTGGTAAAAATATAATTATTAGTTTTGCTCATAGAGGAAGACAAGGGGTTGATGTAATGGGTGTTGAAATAGGTCCAGTTGGCGGTCCATATACCTCACTTGGTAATTTTAGTGATGGAAATACATCATGGGGATACTATACAATTAATTATACAATACCTACTGGGTTAGGAAATAATTATCGAATAAGATTTGTATCAATTTCTGCAGCTGGAGGGAATTCTGCTATAGGTAATTTTTTGGATAAAGTTAATATAGTTTGTTCTTCAGTTAATGTTAGTGAGATTAATAATAGTAGTAATAACTTTATTATTTATCCAAATCCATCCAGAGATAAAATTTATGTCAATAGTCAATATCCTAATCAATCTTTTGAGATTGAAATTTTTAATATAAATGGCAAAAAGATTAAACATGAACATTTATTAAAATCAAATTATATAGATGTTTCAGAATTAGATTCAGGATTTTATATAATGACAATTAATGGACAGCCATTCAAATTTGTAAAAATTGATTAAGATTATTATCTTAAATTGCTAAAAAGTAACTTAAGTTTTTGCTTAGTTGTTTAAATCTTTTATCATCAATTTTATTCATATTTTTAAGTCATTGTTTGATTTTTTAAGATATTAAATACTTTTAATTTATTCAAAAATACAGAAAAATATTTTCTATTATTGTGCAAAAAAATTAATGGATAAAAGATTGATAAATGAAATAGAACACGGCAAAAAAATTAAAGAAAACGCTGAAGATATATGGGGATGGGGAACTCCATCAGGAAAAGTAAGGGCAGAAAGAAGATCTGATTTACTAATTTCAACTGCAAATATTAAAAATACAGATTATTGTTTAGAAATTGGCTGTGGTTCAGGTTTGTTTACAGAAAAAATATATAATAAAACAAAATGTAAAATTACAGCTATAGATTTGTCAAAAGATTTATTAGAGTTAGCTCAAAAAAGAAATTTGCCCGTTGAGTTTATTGAAGAAAATGCAATGAATACATCATTTAGTAATAATACATTTGATGTAGTTTATGGGAGTTCTGTTATACACCATTTAGATTTAGATTTATCTTTAAAAGAAATTTTCAGAGTTTTGAAACCTGGCGGCAGAATGGTTTTTGCAGAACCTAATATGATTAATCCTCAAATTTTTATTCAAAAAAATGTTCCGTTTATTAAAAAATGGTTAGGCGATTCACCTGATGAGACAGCCATTGTAAGATGGCAATTCAAAAAGAAAATGGAAAATATAGGATTTAAAAATGTAAATATATTTCCATACGATTTTCTTCATCCAATAACACCAAAATTCTTAATTCCTGTAGTTTTTAAAATGTCATTATTATTAGAAAAAATTCCTTTAATAAAAGAAATTGCTGGTTCTGTAATTATTTACGGCGAAAAAGCATAAACATTATGAAAGAAAAAAAGAAAATTTCTACCTCTACCAAATCACAGACAAAAAATAAAATTAGTTTATTTGATAAATGGAATAAAAAAATTGAAAGTATTTCAGAAAATAAATTATTAGTAATTTTTCTACTACTCACACTTATTTTTGACTTCCTTAATTTTAATTTTAAAATCAGCGAAGCTCACGACGATGCTCTATACATAGAAGCCGCATACAGATTTATTAATGAATTTCCAAAATATTTCTACACTGCCAATGCTCCTCTATATCCAATGTTTCTTGCTTTTTTAATGAAAATTTTTGGATTTAATATATTTATTTTCAAATTATTTAATGTTTTTTTTCACATTGGAACTATTTACTTTGCTTTTAAAACTTTCAAAGGAATAATTCCTAATGTGTTTTTTATGTTTTTAATGTTATTTTTATCAATTAATCATTTAATGATTTATTTTTCTTCAATGACCTTTACTGAACAAATGTATATGTTTATACAATTTGGTATGGTTTATTATTTAAGCCGTGTTTTAGTCATTACCGATAAATTAGATGAAAAAAAATCTATTAAAAATATCTTGTTACTATCATTTTTCGTTTTTCTATTAAACATTACAAGAAATATATCCATTTCTGTTGTTCCAGCTATTGTTATTTTTTTATACTTAATTAAACCATACAGAAAAAAAATTCCTTACTTTCTTGCATTTTACGGCATTTTTCAGGTTATTTTTAGAATTGCAATTAAATTAATCTGGAAAGATGCCACCACTAATCAATACGGTAGTCAATCTAATATTTTACTTCAAAAAGACCCTTACGATGCTTCTCAAGGATATGATGATTTTTGGGGATTTGTAGAAAGATTTTTTGGAAACACTGAATTATATTTTAGTAAAAGATTTTTTCAAATTTTAGGTTTAAAATCTGAAGATAACACATCAACCAATATGTTATTTCCACTAATGATGTGGACGGCTTTGATTTTAGGAACAATCATTGCATTTAGAAATAGAAAATATCTCATTGGATTTGTAGGTGTTTATTGCACTGCATTATTAGGTTCTACTTTCTTTGTATTACAAACCAGATGGGATCAGCCAAGATTTGTTCTCGTTGGAATGCCTTTTATGTTCATTATTTACTTTTATTTATTTGAAAAGTTTCTCCGTTCTAATTTTTGGAAATTAATTTCTTTACTGACAGTTTTAATTTTATCTGTTTCAATTATACTCTCAACTTTTAAAAGAACAATTACAAACTTACCTATCACTCTAAAAAACTTTCAAGGCGATATTTATTACGGATACACTCCCGATTGGCAAAACTTTTTGAAAGCAAGCGAATGGTGCGGAAAAAATTTACCCCCTAATGCTTATGTAGCAAGCAGAAAAGCACCTATGAGTTTTATTTATGGCAAAAGAAAATTCTTTCCAATTTATAGTGTTATTAAAAAAGATGAAACTACTAATCAATCCAATCCTGATAGTGCATTAGCATTCTTTAAACAAAATGGTGTTACTCATATTTTAATGCCGCGATTAAGAATTGACCCAACAAAAAATACAGGCCAATACATTAATACGATAGATAATATATTAGAACCCATTTCAAAAAAATATCCACAAAAATTAAAATTAATTCATACAGAAGGTGAAGTTGAACCTTGCTATGTTTTTGAATTTAAATATGATGAATAATTTATGTTTTTAGCACAAAAATTAGGAGAAATTCTTTACAAAAATTCTTATAGCATTTACAAGCCATTGTATTTTACATACAAAAATATATTTGAAAAAAATGAGATATTATTTTTTAAATCTGTAATTGAAAATAATAATTTTGTTGTTGATATAGGTGCTAATATAGGTTTTTACTCTATACTTTTTTCAAAAATAGTTAATGATGCAGGAAGAGTTTTTGCTTTTGAACCAGAAAAAAATAATTTTCAAAAATTATTACAAAATACAAAGCATTTAAAAAATGTTCAATGTATAAATGCTGCCATTTCTGATAAAACTGACACAATTAAAATTTACCCATCAGAATTTGGCTTAAATGTTGATTTCAGAACATATCCTACAAAAAAAACAGATTCTCCACTTGATATTGTAAATGCTTTTTCATTAGATGACTTTTTATCATTGAATAAAATTTCAAAAGTTGATTTTATTAAAATGGATATTCAAGGGTATGAATACTATGCATTATCAGGAATGACAAATACTTTGAAAAATAATATCAACATAAAATTATTTATGGAATTTTGGCCTTATGGAATTCAAAAAACAGGTATTCAACCTATTCAAATTATCAACTTGCTTAAAGATTTAAACTTCAATATCTATTTATTCAATAATGGAAAATTATTGCCGACTACAAACATTGAAAATAATTTATCTTATTCGCCAGATGTAAATTACCATTTATATTGCTCAAAAATATGAAACAAGACATCATAAATTACTTCAACGCTCTTGCTCTAAAAAGAAAAAAAAGAACTATCAATGCTTACTATTGGAATGAAATAACTAATTACATTCAGTATTTTACACACGAAGATGATACTGTGCTTGAAATAGGTTGTGGAAGTGGCGATTTAATTGCAAAAGTAAAAGGTAAAGACAAAACAGGTATTGATTTTTCAGAAGAACAAATCAAATGGGCAAAAGAAAAATATGGTCACCTGAATATTGATTTCATTGTAATGGATGCTAATAACATTCAATTAAATAAAAAATTTGACCTCATCATTATTAGCAACCTCATTGGCTTTATTGAAGATATACAAAAGTTTTTAGAACAACTACATAAAATTTCTCACTCTCGCACAAAAATTATCATTCAGTATTACAACTCTTTTTGGGAACCCATTATCAAATTTTCTGAACTAATTGGCATCAAATCAAAAGCCCCCATTCAAAACTGGCTTACAAGTAATGATGTCAATAACCTGCTATACCTTGCTGGCTTTGAAGTTTATCGCAATTCCCGACAAACTCTTTTCCCATTTTATATTCCTTTGCTTTCTACCTTTATCAATAAATATCTTGCAAAACTTCCACTTATTCGTTACTTCAACATTAATCATTTTTCATTTGCTAAAAAATTACCTTGCGAAAATACTAATGAAGAATATATCGTATCTGTTGTTATACCTGCCAGAAATGAAGCAGGTAATATTGAAGCCGCAGTTTTAAGAACACCTAAAATGGGCAGACACACAGAACTCATTTTTGTAGAAGGAAATAGCACCGATAATACATGGGAAGTTATCCAACAGGTAAAAGAAAAATATAAAGAAACACACGACATCAAAATTTTCAAACAACCCGGAAAGGGCAAAGCCGATGCTGTAAGAGAAGGATTTAAACACGCTTCTGGAGATATATTAATGATTTTAGATGCTGACTTAACTGTTCCACCTGAAGATTTACCAAAGTTTTACAATGCCATTGTTCAAAACAAAGGTGATTTTATTAACGGCACTCGTCTTGTTTATCCAATGGAAAAAGGAGCAATGCGTTTTTTGAATTACTTAGGCAATCATTTTTTCAGTTGGTTATTTTCTTTCTTATTAGAACAAAGATTCAAAGATACTCTTTGTGGCACAAAAGTTTTATTCAAAAATGATTATGAAAAATTAATTAAAAACCGCAATTATTTTGGAGATTTTGACCCCTTTGGAGATTTTGATTTACTTTTTGGAGCACATAAACTTAATCTCAAAATAGTAGAAGTGCCTATTCGCTACAGAGAAAGAACTTACGGCACTACTAATATCTCACGGTTTAAACACGGCTTAATTTTATTGAAAATGTGTTTGTTTGCAAGCAGAAAATGTAAATTTATTTAATGCTTTACTACATTACATACTCTTGCATTTATCTTTTATCCTTATTACCACTACCTGTATTATATTTTATTTCAGATGTTTTTGCTTTCATTTTGTATTATATCATTCGCTACCGCAGAGATGTAGTAAGAAAAAATTTATTGAATTCATTCCCTGAAAAAAAATTATCCGAAATTATTCAAATAGAAAAAAAATTCTATCGCTTTTTTGTTCAATGGATAGTTGAAACTTTGAAACTATGTTCTATATCTAAAAATGAATTGGCAAAAAGATGTCAATTTTCTGACTCATTCAAAGAAATTTTTCAAAAAAATTATTCACAAAATAAAAATATTGTTGCCCTAATGGGACATTTTGGAAATTGGGAATGGGCGGGAGCAGCATTTAATCTTTATTTTCCACAAAAATTATATGTAGTTTATCATCCCTTATCTAACAAAACATTTGACAAAATAATGAAAAAAATAAGAAGCCGAATGGGCACGCAACTTTTACCAATGAATGCCGCACCAAAATTTATGTTAAGCCAGCAACATCAATCTAATGTATTTGCATTCATTGCAGACCAAAGTCCTTCACTCCAAAATTCATTTTGGACAAAATTTCTCAATCAATATACCGCCGTTTATTATGGTCCCGAAAAAATTACTCAAAAAATTAATGCTATTCCTGTAACCGTAATAGTATATCCTGTAAAGTATAAAAAAGGATATTATTTTATAGATGCAAAAAAAATACAGATAAATGAAAAAATTGAATATCCAATTATGACCCAATTTATGAAAGATTTAGAACAAAGTATTAAAGAATATCCGGAATTTTGGTTATGGTCTCATAAAAGATGGAAATTATCAAAAGAAAAAATTTAACAATCTTTGGCACGATAATTATTTTTATGGTAAGACAAAAAAAATTTAATTATTTTTGCCCAAAATTAAAATTAAACCTTAAATTAAATTTAAAACTATGAGAAAAATCAATTACTTACTCGGCGTTCTGTCTGCATTTGTATTATTTAATGTGCAGGCACAAGTTGATGTTCAAAAACTCATTGCTTATCCTTTTGATGCCGACTCATTATATGGCTTTAATGAAGAGTTTGCTATCCAAGAAGGTTTAGCCAATAATTGTACTTCAACAGAATTAAAGTATTTTCTTTACAAAAAGAAAAGAGAATTTATTATTCAAAAATACAACTTACAAAAATACGAACCCACTGATTATTTAGGATGGATTACCAAAAATACTACTCCACCTTCAATTCAAACAACAGCTTGTAACAATGAAGATTTTGAATTAGGTAATTTTACAGGTTGGACGGTAAATCAAGGTAGTAATAGTAATTCTTGTTCTATGGCTGGATGCTGTGGTGGCGGTCCTGGGTTAGCAAGTATATTAACAACACCTGCAGCAAATCCTTATGGTGGAAGTCCATTAACCAACATACCTAATTCTCCACTAGGTGGTACTAAAGTTGCTGTATTAAATAATAACACTGCTGGCGCAAAAGCAGTAAGAATTTCAAAAACATTTGCTGTAACCCCCTCTAATTCATTATTCCAGTTTGCTTTTATGGCTGTTCTTCAAAATCCTGGTCATTCATGTTGTGACCAACCTTATGTAAAAATTACTTTTAGCGTATCATCTAATTGTACTGGTCCTCCTACTCCTACAACTTGTCCAACATTTAGCATAGTACCGCCTTCAACTGGCTGTTCAGCTACTTTTTCTGGCTGGGTAAATTCTGGAGGATTATCTTATACTCCAAACTGGATTGTAAGTTCTGCAGATCTTACACCATTTATTGGTTCTTGTATCACTATAGACATTACTGTAGGTGATTGTACTTTATCAGGACACTATGGTTATGCATTTTTTGATGCATTATGTTCTCCTATGGATATTACAACTGACAACGGAGCCACTGTAAATACCTATCCTGCAGGATCTCCTACCATTACTGCTTCTATGTGTGGTTACACCAGTGCTACCCTAACTGCACCTCCTGGTTTAGGTCCATATACATGGCAAGGACCTGCTGGTTTCCCTACTCAAACTACTCAAGCTGTTGTAACTAATTTAATTGGAAATTATACACTTACTATGAACCCTCCAGGTGCTTGTTCTCCTATAACAAGAACTATTACTGTAATCAACTCACCAGCACCTGCACTACAAGTTACACCTATTCAACCATCTTGTACAAACTCATTATCAGCATGTACAGCAACAGCATCTTTAGGTAGTGGTTCTTTTTCTATTAACTGGACGCCTGCACCTACAAGCACCGCACAAACAAGTGCAAATACCTTTTCTGCTTCGGGTTTAGCCGCTGGTAATTATACAGTTACTGTCAGAGATAGCGTGGGATGTACAGCAACACAGATTTTTTCAATAAACCCTGCACCAGTGATTCCAACATTTAGTATTTCACTGTCAGATGATACCCTTACTTGTTATCAACCAACAGTTAGTGCTACTGCTGTAAGTACTAATACAAATGCCTCTCCAAGTTATACTTTTACAAGTATTTCCAGTGGGACATTTGCAGGGAATCCTTATACCGTTTCTTCATCTGGAACATATACCGTTTTTGCTCAAGATGCAAATAGTGGTTGTATTACCACCAATACATTTGCAGTAGGTGTTTATACTTCTGTGCCATCAGTTACAGTAACACCAAATTCTATCAATATACCTTGTAATGGTACAGCAGGAACATTTACAGGAAGTTCAACACCAACAGCAAATGTTATCTATTCTTGGCTACAACCGGGAGGCGGTGTATTGTCGGGTAATTTACTGACGCCTGGTTTTGCGGGAACATACACTTTTGTTGCCACTAATATAGCCAATGGCTGTAGCAATACATATACGGTAGCGGCTACGCAATCAACAGCGGCACCAACGATGACATTAACAGCAACAAATAATAATTTCAATATCAAATGTAATCCAAATACAGTAACACTTACTATCAATGCTACACAAGCAGCAGGCGGAGGTGCCCCACAGGTATATTGGTCAAATGGTACAAGTACTTTAAGTACTAATAACACATTTACATTTAACACTCCTGGTAATTATATTGGCTGTGCTTATGACCCGGCTCCTGGTGGATGTACAATATGTCAAACGGTAACTATTGGAATGGATACTTTAAGACCCGCAGGTGGATATACTTTGAATGTACCAACGAATACATTGACATGCACCTATTCAACAGCGGTTATTACAGGTACTTCATCAGTAAGTGGTGTAACATATATTTGGTACACACCGGGTACAGTGCCACAACAAACATTATCAGTGAATAGTACTACAAACATTAGTCAAACAACGATAGGCACATACACAGTAGAGATAACAAATCCATCAAATGGCTGCAAAACAAAAATACCGGTAACAATGTTTCAAAACAAACAGCCATTGGGACTAACAGCAAAAGCTACACCAACTGCCTTAACCTGTAAAGATTTACAAGCTACATTACAATTTACACCTAATCCAATAGGAGATCCATTAACATTTACTTGGACAACACCAGCACCAACAGAAACCAATAATTTGAATAATCCTGTTACTTATTATAGTGCCGGAACCTATACAATTTGTGTAACTAGAAATAGTAATGGTTGCACAACTTGCACTAATGTTTTAGTAGGTAGTAATACTACTCCACCAGCTACAACAGCGGTAGGTCCTTATACTATACAATGTGGTTCTACAGTAACAACTATTCAGGCCGGAACAACTCCAAGTACTAATATTACTTATGTATGGGATGGACCTCCAGGCTCAACAATTACTCCAATTACTGGATATTCTCCCACAGTAACTCATAGTGGTCAGTATATAGTTGTTATTACCAATACTACAACAGGTTGTGCTTCTCAAAATTATGTTACTGTTGTAAATGGTACTGTTAATGCTGACTTTACTCCTAATCCTTCTGAGGGCTTTGCACCACTTGATGTGGCCTTCACCAATAATAGTAGTTTTGGAAATCCATCAAACTTAACTTACTATTGGTCATTTGGAAATGGTGGAACAGTCATTACAACGGCTAACCCAAGTGTAACTTTACCCGGCACATCTACTACTTACAATGCACCCGGTACATATACTGTTACAATGATAATTAAAAATGGTAATTGTGTTGATACCGCATACAAAGTCATAAAAGTAGATATTCCATCGGATCTGGAAGTACCCAATATCTTTACACCCAATGGGGATGGTGTAAATGATTACTTTATTTTACACACAGCAAACCTGACAGATATAAATTGTATTATTTTTGACAGATGGGGAGCTGAAATGTATAATGTAAGTACTGATAAAGGTAATATCCAGTGGGATGGAAAAACTAAAGGAGGAAAAGATGCTCCTGCAGGAACTTACTTCTATACTATTAAAGCCACAGGTAAAGACGGAAAAGAATACAAAAAAGAAGGTTATATTACCCTTGTAAGATAATTGAATAAAAAATCATTACTGACCACTTATATCACCTGCCTTTTGGCGGGTGATATTTTTTTAAATAATAATTAAGAAATATTTGGAGAATTAAAAAGAATTTATGTATATTTGCACCCCCTAAATAATAAAGATATGTCAAGTTTATTAGAAGAAATTAAAAAAGAATTAACTTTCAATGTAAAGCATCCAGATTTTAAGGCAGGAGATACTATCACTGTACATTATAAAATCAAAGAAGGTGATAAAGAAAGAGTTCAAAATTTTACTGGTGTTGTTATTCAAATTAAAAATGAAAATGCAACAAGAACTTTTACTGTTAGAAAAATTTCACATGGTGTTGGTGTAGAGAGAATTTTCCCATACAACTCACCTTTTATTGAAAAAATTGATATTGTTAAGAGAGGTAAAGTTCGTAGAGCAAGAATTTACTACATCAGAAATTTAAGTGGTAAGTCTGCTAGAATTAAAGAAAAATTAAGTTTCGGTAAATCTTCAAAAGAAGCAGCGGAGGTTGCCGCTCAATAATTAAAATTCAGGGGGCTTTTGCCCCCTTTTTTATTTTTGTATATATTTCAAAATTAAAATTAAATAAGTATTTTCATACATTAGCCACTTCAAAAAATTTTTCAATGAAAATTGGTTTAGCAGGTATTGGCTATTTAGGAAAAATTCATCTTAAACTCTTACTGGAATTACAAAAAGAAGGATACATAAAAAGTATTGGTATATTTGACATCAATAAAAATGAATTAGAAAAAGTTTCAAATGAATATGCTGTAAATGCGTATAATTCAATAGATGATTTGATAAGTGATAGTGATGTAATTGATATTGTAACACCAGGAGACACACATTTTGAAATTGCTAAAAAATCTATTTTAAATAATAAACATGTTTTTATAGAAAAACCAGTTACTAAAACAGTTGAACAAGCCAAAGCATTAAAAGAATTATCTTTTAAAAAAAATGTAGTTATTCAAGTGGGGCATGTTGAAAGATTTAATCCTGCATTTGTAGCAACTAGAAAATTTATTGACCTGCCTTTGTTTATTGAAGTTCATCGTTTAGCAATATATAATCCCCGCGGAACAGATGTGTCAGTTACACTTGATTTAATGATACACGACCTTGACTTGATATTGAATATTCAACCTAATAAAATTAAAAACATTTATGCAAATGGTATTGAAATTGTAAGTCCATCTACTGATATAGCCAATGTCAGAATAGAGTTTGAAAACGGAAGTGTGGCTAATATCACCACAAGCAGATTATCATTGAAAAATATGAGAAAATTCAGAGTATTTCAAAAGAATGCATACATATCAATAGATTTATTAGAAAAAAAATCAGAAATTGTTCATATCAAAAATATAGATGAAAATACTCCAGAAGATGCATTATTACTTTCCCATGGTAATGGAATGACAGACAAAGAAATTATTATTGAAAAGCCCGAAATTTTTCAATCCAATGCAATAAAAGAAGAATTAAAATCGTTTATCAATAGTATAAACAAGGGTATGAAGCCAATTGTTAGTATTGATGATGCTATAAATGTATTAGATGTTGCTTATCAAATAGAAAATATCATTTCAAAAAACAAATTAGCCCTTCATAATTCACTCTGATGAAAAAAATCTTTTCACTTATATTTTTCTTTTTAGGGATAATCTTAATTTTTATATTTAATACTCATTGTAATAAATCAAAATTAAAAGCACCAGTTCCATTTTACTTAAATATTCCTTCAGTAAGCGTTTATACTGTAAGTGGTCAAGGCACAACAAATCACAAAATTACAGAAATATGGATTTATGAAAATGGACAGTTCAAAGGAGTTTATCCTATTGGAAGAAATATACCCATCACATCTCAACCCGCAAGAATAAAAATGTTTGCAGGCATTAGAAAAGACGGTTTATCGGCTTTACGAATCATTTATCCATTCTATGCACCTATTGAAATAGATACTACTGCCAATGAAAATCAGATATTATACAGATCATTAAGTTTTAATTACAAATCTGGAATTAATTTTAAATGGATGGAAGATTTTGAAAACTTTGGAGGCATAGGTGGAATAACGATTGTAAAAGGCACGGGTTCTGATACAAATTTAATTATTTTGGACAAAAGTGTAAATCCTTCTGCAGATGTTTTTGAAGGAAATAAATGTATGAAAATTGTTACTGACGCCAATAGACCTTATGCTTATTTAGTTTCAGCAAATACTTACACACTCTCTTATGATGCAACTTATTTAGAACTTAATTATAAATGTAATCAATCATTTGAAATTGGCTTATACAGTGGCGTGCTTGTGAAATCGGTAATTACATTGGTTTCTACTAATGGAGAATGGAATAAAATATATTTAGATTTGACACCCTATTTATCACTGATGGGTGGAACATCAACCAATAACAATATTGGAATTTATTTCAAAGTAACAAAAGAATCATCTGTTTCTCAAGCAGAAATTTTAATGGATAATATCAAACTAATCAGTTATTGATGGATAGAAAAAAATTTACTATAATTAATATCTTACTTGATTTTTTTTCTGCCGCATTAGCATGGACATTGTTTTATGTATATAGAAAATATAATATTGACTACTTTAAAACTTATGTTGAACCACAAGTGTTGTTTGATAAACAATACTGGATAGGTGTTATATTAGTTCCCTTATTTTGGTTATTATTATATTATTTGTCTGGGCATTACAATGATGTATTTCGCCGATCTCGTGTTAATGAGATGTATCAAATTTTATTTGCTTCTATTTTTGGAACGATTTTGTTATTTTTCAATTTATTATTGGATGATTATGTTGCAAATTATAAGTTTTACTACAAATCAGTTTTATTTTTATTCATTTTTCATTTTGGAATTACAGCCACTACAAGATTTATATTTTCTTCTTACATCAATAAAAAAATCAAATTAAGAGAATGGGAATTTCCAACAATTATCATTGGAAGCAATCAAAAAGCATTAGAAATAGTAAAAGAAATACTTCATTTAAAGAAAGGCATAGGTTTTGGTATAAAAGGATTTATTCATTTAGAAGGTAAAAATGGATTTTCTGAAGAATTAAAAAAAATAATTCCACATTTAGGAGAATTTAAAGACATCATTCAAATCATTCATCAATATCAAATTGAAGAAGTTATTGTTGCTATAGAAACAAATGAACACGACAAACTCAATGAAATTATTAATGAATTATACTATTTAGATTTACATATTCATTTAGTGCCAGATACTTATGATTTACTTACTGGTCAGGTAAAATTAGATGCTGTAGAATCATTACCACTTATTACTTTAGAAATTGTACCAATGAAACAATGGCAAGTTTCAATGAAAAGATTTTTTGATATTGTTTTATCTTTATTTATCATCATTTGTTTTAGTTGGTTGTATTTGATTTTATCTATTCTTGTAAAATGTTCTTCAAAAGGCCCAATCATTTTTAAGCAAGAAAGAATAGGCAAAAATGGAAAAAAATTTTACATATATAAATTTCGTACTATGTATGTAGATGCGGAAAAAAATGGTCCTGCATTATCATCCGAAAATGATCCAAGGGTTACAAAATTTGGCAGATTTTTAAGAAAAACAAGATTAGATGAATTACCACAATTTTTTAATGTATTAAAAGGTGAAATGAGTATTGTAGGCCCAAGACCTGAAAGAGAATACTATATCCAGCAAATAATACAAAAAGCCCCACACTACAAATTGTTACATAAAATTAAGCCGGGAATTACATCATGGGGACAAGTAAAATATGGTTATGCTGAAAATGTAGATCAAATGGTTGAAAGAATGAAATATGATATTTTATATTTAAAAAACATGTCCGTTTTGCTTGATTTAAAAATTTTAATACATACCATTTTAGTTGTCATTCAAGGAAAGGGAAAATAGTGAATAGTGAAAAATGAATAGTGAAAAATGAATAGTGAATAGTGAATAGTGAATAGTGAAATGTTTTGAGTTTTGAGTTTTTAGTGTTTAGTTTTTAATTTTTGTCGTCATTTCAATGGCATAAGTCCAAAGCAATATCGTAATTGTTATGTGAATAATACTTTTGCGATTACTTCGCTTCGCTCGTAATGACGGTAAAACTCATAACTAAAAATTTTTGAAAATATTTGCATGCTTGGTATTCTTATACTTTGCTAGCTTTGCGAGAAATGAATCTTGATAATTACTTTGAATGACTGAATAGTAACACGATTTTTAAGTAATAAACCTGAATAGTAACAAATTTATTTTTATTACTTTTGCGAGCAATTAAAATTGTAAAATGAAATTTAATTTAAAAAAAGAATATCTTATTGCTTTTGTAGTTGTCTTTGCTATTGCCTGTTTATATTGGGGAATAAAATTTCTAAAGGGCGTAGAAATGTTTTCAAGAAAAACAATTTTATATGCAACATATCCAAGATTAGATAATTTAATTGAAGCTAACCCCGTTTTAGTGAATGGATATAAAGTAGGTACAGTAAATAAAATTTCTCTTATCAGAAGACACGGAAAATATGAAGTATTAGTGAGAATGCTTATTACAGAAAAATTAGAAGTACCAAAAAATTCTGTTGCACGTGTTATTAGCACCGACCTTTTAGGTTCAAAAGCTATTGAAATTGAATATGGAAACAGCAAAGATTTAGCTGCCGATAATGATACACTTTTATCTGAAGCAGAACAGGGATTAAAAGAAGCAGTAGATAAAAGATTAGCACCATTACAGGCAAAGATTGAAAATTTAGTCGGATCTATTGATAGTGTGGCTACTATAGTAACTTATGTTTTAAATAAAACTTCACGAGAAAATATCATTCATTCTCTTGAAAGCACCAGAAAAGCCATACTCAGTTTAGAACGCACAGCAAAAACTTTTGAACAAGATGCAGAAAAAATTTCTTTAATTATTTCTAAACTTAATTCTATTCTCACCACACTGGATAAAAATTTACCTGCTATTACAAAAAATCTAAATCAACTCTCTGATAGTTTAGCCAATGCTCCTATTAAAAACACTATAAAAGATTTAAATAAAACGCTTACAGAAACCAAAACTCTTTTAGCCAATATCAACGAAGGTAAAGGTACATTAGGTAAATTAGCAAAAAATGATTCAGTATATAACAATCTCAATAAATCTCTTGCTAATCTTGAAAAATTATTAGGTGATTTAAAAGATCATCCAAAAAGATACGTACATTTTTCATTATTTGGCAAAAAGGAAAAAATTAAAAATTAAAATATTTTAATCAAATCCCCAAAACTCAAAACTAATTTATGGCGAGCATAATATTTATTGTTTTACTAATTACTGCAATTGGCTTATTTACATTCAATGCAAAAAAAATTCGCAGAAATATCTTATTAGGGAAAGATGTAACTTTTGAATCTTCCCCCGAAGAACGATTGTCTAATATGATTCGTGTGGCACTGGGACAAAGTAAAATGATTACTCGCCCCGTTGCTGGTATATTACATATCTTTGTATATGCTGGTTTTATTTTAATCAATATTGAAGTGTTAGAAATTATTTTAGATGGTATTTTTGGAACACACAGAATGTTTGCTGTATTTGGAAGTTTCTATGATTTTCTAATAGGATTTTTTGAAATATTGGCTTTACTGGTTTTTGTAAGTGTTGTTATTTTTTGGATAAGAAGAAATGTTTTAAAACTTAAAAGATTTGCTCATCCTGATTTAATTGGATTTCCATTCAAAGATGCTAATTTTATTTTAATTATGGAAATGATATTAATGACAGCTTTAATGTTATCCAATGCTTCTGATAAAATTTTACAAACTCGTCAAATTGAACATTATATCTCTGCTGGGGCTTTTCCAGTATCTTCATTCTTTATTCCGTTATTACAAAATTTTTCTACTGAAAAATTAATTTTAATTGAAAGAACTTTCTGGTGGATTCATATTATTGGGATTTTAGTTTTTCTTAATTATTTACCTATTTCTAAACATTTACACATCATACTTGCATTTCCAAACACTTATTTTTATGAGCCCAATAAACCACTTGGAAAATTCAGAACACTCAAAGAAGTTACAGATGTAGTGGCTCCTAATTTTGATCCAAATTACATACCTTCTACTGATCCAAATTCAGAAATGACCTTTGGGGCAAAAGATGTATTTGATTTGAGTTGGAAACAATTATTAGAAGCATATACATGTACTGAATGTGGAAGGTGTACTTCTGTTTGTCCACAAAATACAACTGGAAAAAAACTTTCTCCTCGTAAAATAATGATGAGTGTTAGAGATAGATTAGAAGAAGTAGGAAAAAACATTGATGTCAATAAAAAATTTGTTGACGATGGTAAAAATTTATTTTCTTACATTTCAGAAGAAGAAATTTGGGCTTGCAATACTTGTAATGCTTGTGCTGAAGAATGTCCTGTTAATATCAATCCATTAGCCATTATTATGGAATTGAGATATAATTTAATTTTAGAACAAAGTAAAGCACCAAGTTCTTTGAATGCTATGTTATCAAATATTGAAAATAATGGTGCACCCTGGCAATTTTCAAATGCTGACAGATTAAAATGGACAGAAAATACTTAAAGTTTTTACATTCACTCAATAAAAGTTACCACTCACTCATTCATTTTATGTTTTTGCTACTTTGAATTATCTATTTGCAAAATATGGAACATTATTTGAAAACACATTTAAAAATAAAATCTTACAACTATGAAAAAATTAACATTATTAATTACAGGTGCAATTAGTATTGCTACATTACAAGCACAATTAACATTCAGTACAATTACAAGCGCTAGTTGTTACAGCCCTTGTACAGGTAGTTCTACTGTGTATGTAACTTCTACAAGTACTCCTATTGTTACTCCCATTACTTATACAATTGCAGGATGTACATTTTCTATGGGGTCTTCTTCAACCAATTCTTTTGTTGTTAATACTTTGTGTTCATGTCCCGTATACACTTTATGTGCCATGTCGTCAAATGGGTTAATAGGATGTACAACTTTTTCTATGGGTACTATATCTACTCCATTTATTTCAACAGTTACAACTGTTCCTGCAACTCCTCCTGGACCCATGAATTCATATTTAGCAACAGCACAAATATCAGGGGGTACTCCACCATATTATGTAACATGGTATGATTTCATGATGTCATCTATAAAAAACCATGTTGTTAATGGCAACCAAGATACAGTATATTTATATCCAGGTGATTATTATGTCAGTGTAACCGATTCTGTAAATACTTCCAATGGTTGCAGTGGAGGTCTTGGTGGTCTTTATCCATTTTCAATATGTGGAAATGCTGGAACAGGTTTTATAAATATATTGCCAAACGATACATTATGTGCTGGCACTACATTTACAGTTCAATATTTTCCTGCGCCTTTTGTTCCAGTTAATATAATCAACGCTAATCTCTACTCAAATTCACCAAGTTGTTTTCCTCCTATGCCAAATAATCCTTTTTCAACATTTACTTGTACTGCCACTCAGAATATTACATTTTCAGGAGAATGGTATTACTCAATGAATTGTCCTCCAGTACCATTTAATCCTGCTGATTTATATGTTACAACTTGCACAAATATTCATTCAAACTCACTATCATCAAATATTATTAATATCTTTCCAAATCCTAATAATGGTAACTGGAAAATTTATTCTAATTCAAGTAATAAATCTGCTTATTTGAAAATATTTGATATTACAGGTAAATTAATATTTGATAAATCAGTTAATATAAATGAAGAAATTAATACTAATTTACAAGACGGTATTTACTTTGCCCATATTAAGATTGATGAAAAAGAAGTTGTGCAAAAGTTAATCATTAAACACTAACATTAATTTAAGTTACAATCAGAACCACAAAGCACTTCTATTTTGTTATTAAAATACTTTTGTTCTCTGTAAATTATAGAATGCTTTGTGGTTCTTTATTTTAATTAATTTCTCTTTACCTCAATATCACTAACTTCCCAACTTCCTTGCTAAAAAACTTATCAGCATCAGTTGCACGATTTTCTACTTTTTCTCCATTTAATCTCACATTTACTTTATACAAATAAACGCCATTGGCTAATTTATCTCCAAAATCATCTTTGCCATCCCAAGCGTATTCAGTGATATTTCTACCTATATGAATAAATCCTAAATCTTCTTTACGAATGGTTTTCACTACTTTTCCAGTAATGGTCATAATTTGAATATCAAATACTTCGGGAATTTCAGAGCCAGTGAGTGTAAATACAAATCTTGTGGATGTAGAAAAAGGATTGGGATAATTGAGTATTTGAGTAATTGAAGGTTTATTAATCACTTCAAACATAATGCGATAATCGTTTAACCCTGAAACATTTTGACTTCGGTCATTGGCATGAACTCTCAAAGTATATTTTCCATCTGCTAAAATGGGCTTGTATTCTATTTGACATTTGTTTTTATTATAACTACTGGCTGGAATGAAAACCAAATCTTTTGCAAAGAATAATTGTTTTTCTGGATCACTATCTTTTTTTAGAAACACTTTAATATCAGAAGTATCATTGAGTAATAAATATTTATTTTCATCTACCACAGAAATTAAAATATGTGGCTTGGCTGAAACAATATCTCCATTTAATATTCTAATGCCATCAAAAGTTACATCCAGTAAGGGATTTATGATGTCTCGGGAAGTATTAAACGATAGTTGTAAAATATTATTGAAATGAAATTGTTCTAATTGATATTTTGGATGACCTGGTGGATTCACATCAATCCATATTGTATTATTTCCTGAGAGAGTAAGTGTGCTAATGCTTAAAGTATCTATAATAATGGCTGCAGGATAAAATGGTTTGATTTTTAATTTATCAGGAAGTGGTGTTAAGATATTATTTTGTTCAAGAGAATAAGTAACTAATAAGCTATCATTGAATGTTTTATGACTGATATTTTCAATGGCATAAGCTATAACGAATTTATCGCCTTGTTGAATAGTATCGTTTTTCAGATAAAAACCTTTTTTAGGATTGATAGCACATTCGGGCACTTCATCATAGAGCACTTGCCATCTTTTAAGTTGTGGTGCAGTGCGGTTGATATTATCGTACATATAAGCAATTAATTGTAAGCGTGGATAAACATTAGCATCTACATAATTGTACAAATCTAATACATCTATACTATCTTCTGTAAATATTGCAAGCGTATCTTTTTGACCATTGTTTTTAATGCCAATAACTTTGATAATTGTAGTATCTGTTTTAGGATTGTCTAATGATGCTACTCGCCAATGCAAACTATTCCATTTTGTAGCAGGACCAATGATTTCAGATAATACAAAGCCATTTTTCCATTTAGTAGTAATAGAATCAAATAATTCAATATATGTATGTGCATTAGGTGCAATAACTTCGTGAGCAGTTCCCGGCAAACTTCCCTTTTTTCCAAAGATAATCATTGGTATTGTGTCATTGTAATTGATAATATTTGCGCTGCCAATACTTTGCATTGCAGTATAAAATTGCGGAATCATAGTATTTGTAACAATATATTTAGGTGAATAAGCAAGCACATAATCTCCATTAGGCACGGTATTCAAGATAAAATTTGACAAGTCCTGTTGCCAATTGGGCAATGAACCACAATAACCATTACCAAAATCAAAAGCATATAGTGGGCGTGCACCATCACAATGACAATTTCCGTACATTCCAACTTGTGCTCCACCAGAATAATTGGGCAGTGTAGACACCCACGGTTCTCCACTAACAGAATCAATCACCACAATAGTCCATCCATCTGGAGTGCAAGACCAGATGTGTTTCACGCCATTATTGATAGAATAAATAATCTGGTCAAAACTTAATGGCTGTCCAATAAAACCTGTTCTACAATAGATGCTTACTTTATTATTGACAAAAACAAAATTTCTTTGCGGACGATTGTAATGAACATATTGATAAGCATCATTTTTGAATTGAAAATAATGTGCCTGTCCCCAGCCCCGTTTATCACCAATAGTTTGAAATGAACTTTCTCGCCAATTAAAATTATCTGTTGGTGAAATAGAATCTTTACTTACACGCCAATAATACACTGTGCTGTCTTTGAATGTAAGATTTACCTGCCACTCCACAACTCCACCGCTACTGTAAATAACTGCTTGTTGAATCGGATTAGTAAATTTATCTGTTGTATCTAATTGAAACCGCCAAGCTGTGTTCTGAATGAGTGGATCTATGGTAGATGCTTTCAAGGTGATGGTTGGTGTTTTAGGCACAATAGCATATTTATATGGCCAAACAGGAATAATATCTCCTGAACGAATAAACAAATCTACTGTGCCAATGGTTGAGTTATTATTTTCATTACTTTCTGCAATTTCAAAATAGGAATCAACATATACAGAAAATTTATTTAAACCACCTGCTTTGAAAATATCAGTGTAAATATAGAATTTGTAAGAATTGACAAAATAAGGTGCTTTTACTCGTCTGATTATAATAGATGTGTCTCCATCAGGAAATATTCTTGTAATTTTTACAAAGAAACTATCGTTCAATGCTTTTCCACCATTATGAATATTTACAACAACGCCAATAGAATCAGGATAGGTTTGTGTATCAAAACTTATATCAGCATTAGAAATTTTGTAATCAGGTACATTTCCACTCCATAATTTGATAGAAGGATCACCGTGTAAAGAAATATCTGATGTAATGATTTGTAGATATATATCATTGGATAAGTAAGCTGCATCTGCGACTTTTTGAATATTGTTTCCTATGCCTTTGCCATAAGTGTATAATGCTAAATTCTTATAGAAATTATAACTATATTGATATAAATATCCTGCTAGTCCTAAAGATGAACTGGCAATAAAATCAATAGCCCCTTTTTGAGAAGCAAAAATCCAATTCTCTGATACAGAGCTATTATTAGGGAAATAAATACCGCCTGCATAACAGCCATTCACAATAAATACGGGATATTTTCCTGCATTATTGTAATCATTTACATTTTCAATAGCAATATCAAAACCTGCAGGAGAGCCGTGTCCAAAGTATCCAATCAATCCAACACCTGCGTTTATTAGTGTTTGAACAGAATCAGGAATATTATTTTGTATAGGAGCAGAAGTCGTTTTTTTAAATGTTGCAATAACTTTTCCGCCCATTAAAGTATCTTCAAAAATATTTTTCAGGTTATTCATATATCCTAAAAATGCAGATTGTTCAAAGGCATTGATCCCACCTGCAAAATGAATGGCTTGCTTTTTCCAATCAATTATATCAGGATTTTCAAACTGTTGCACTTTACTTAAATAATTTAAAACTTGTGTATTATTCAATGCGGCAATTCTACCAGTAGGTATTTCAGGTTTTAAGTCATTATTACTATGTAATTTTGCAGTAAGCAATAAATCACAAGCAGGCCAGCCCATTGACGGGACAAGGTTTTGATTTAAACTGTCACCTTGATTTAAGTACTCATAAGTTATACCCTTACCAATTAGTAGCAAATACTTTGGCGATGAAGGCATATTATCTATCAAATACTTACAAAAATTACGAATGGCTTGTGGATGTTTAGGAGTTCCATAAGCAAATTGTTCGTACAATTCTTCTACATCAGCAAGTATGACATTGTGATTACCTCCTGCACTGCTTTCTCTATATTGCTTGTATTGATTAGCAGAAGACAATAAAGTAGTATGCGTGATTATGATAAACGCAGAATCTTTTGGCGTAGAAAAGTTTGTGAAATACCCTGTGTTATTATTAACTTTTTTGATAGAGGTTACATTAATGATTTCAGAACTTGCTGATAAAAAACACTTTTTTTCACCTCCACTATTAGGTACTAAAACTCTCAATGTATTTGATACAAATTGATTTTCAATTCTTTTGTGATTAGTCAAATCATAAAAAATAATTTCGTTATTGCTACCACCATTAACATTGTTCAAATACACAAAAGTTTTTGGCAAAGATGGATGATCATTAACATAAATGATCCCTTTATTTTGATATAAAAAATTATTATTAAATGGATATTTTGAATAAATATAATGAGTGATAAGTGCGATATTGGGTTGAGTTGAAGTACCTGCATCTGCTACTAATTCAATATAGGGCTTTACAGAAGGATTTAAAACATTTGCAGATACAGTACTGGTGCGTACGAAATGTTGCCATCCACTAAAAGCCGTGTCCCATACAGTAACATTTACAGAACTTCCATCATACCATTTTACTTTAACATGATGATCTTGTGTGTACATATAATCAACACCCTGTCCTGAAAATGAATATTTTAGATAAACTGGTAAAGATAATGCTGTATATAAATTTGAAAATGATGAAGAAAAAAATGTAGCCGAACTTCCTCTTCCATAATAATATCCCCACCCTTCTCCTTTTGTATATCTTGGATCGCTTATTCCATCAGAGGTATATTGTGGTAAATAGTTGTAATTATTTTTAAAAGCAGATAGAACTTCTGTATACAAATAACTTTCAGGCATACCATGAGATAAAAATGAAGTATCTGTTTCTATTGTGATTCTTTTGTTTGAAGTAGAATTGTTGTAAGTAATGAAAGCATATACTGTATCAGTTTTTCCTGTTCCTGCTGAACACACACCTACAAAAGGATTGGGCACTGCTGTAATATTCGTATATAATCCACTATCTAAAAGAGAAGGTTGTGGCTGAGCAAATAACTCAATAATATCAGAACCATTAAATACTCCATCTTGTTCTCCTTTAATGTATATGAACTGCTCCTGACCATATAAAAAAACTTGTATATTTCTTGGATCAATAGATTGAACAGGAAAACCAGCATTGGCTAAAGTTGTAGAATCTATTCTATAAATACCTTGTTTGTAAATAGGAAATTTAAAGTATTGCTGTGAATAATTTATCCATTCATTCCCATAAGATTGTCCAAAACTTTTTTGACAGATAAAATAAATAAAAACTAAGAAAAAACATGGAGTGTATAATAAATGATTTCTCATTTTTGAGATTGAGATTTTGGATTAATATCAATTCGTACAGAAAAGATATTTGAATACAGTGCTATACTATTATCTCCAATATCAGTAAGAGCATAATCAACAGTAAAAATTTTGTAATGAATACCTGCACCAATGTTGGGCTGAAAAGTTGTAATGTATTGAGTACCTTCTGGGTTTAATTGTTTTTGAAAATTGCCAATACCCGCTCTTACAAAAACCATTTTTTTGTAACCAATTTCAATACCCATTCTTGGCTCCATGCTCCATAAATTTGTTTTGATTACTGTATTTCTTTTTCCATCAAAAGTATTAAATAAATTCACTTCTGCAAGTAATGAAAATTCTTTTTTGAAATTAAATTGCCTTGCAGTACCAAGTATTAATGAAGGTTTGGTAACTTCTACAGAATTAGATGGTATTTCATTTCCAGTAGATTGCAACACGGCTTTTTCATCATCTGTAAATGAAAATGACCATGCATTAAAGGTTCCCGTAATGTCCTTTGCCATGGCGGCAAATTTCCATTCTTTGTAATGATAAGTAACAGAAGCATCTAAACCAAATCCCCACGCTGTAGCAAATGGACCTATTTTTCTATTAATGACTTTGAAATTGCCTCCAATCATAACTCCTTTCAGAGCAGGAATTTTACGAGCATAAGAAAGCAACACTGCAAGGTCTGTTGCACTAAAAGAAGTGATACGAGAATAATCTATATTACCATTAGGGTCTACTAAATCTAATGTGTTTGGGATATTATCAATACCAAAGCGAAGCACGCTTATCCCGCCTACGCTATTAGAATCAATGATTTTAGACACACCTAAATAATCATATTTAGCAATACCCGCAAAATATTCTGCGTGCATAAGCCCTACTTCAATATTATTTTTTTGAAGCAATAAAGCAGATGGATTCCAGTAGCCCGAACTAACATCATTTACACTTGCAATAACAGCATTGGCCATGCCAAGGGCACGAGCACTTACACCAATATTCAAAAATTCATTAGAATATTTTTGTGCAAATATCTTTGGAAAACAACTTATTATTATTACAATGACTACTAATTTTTTCATAAGCCCTAAATTTACAGAAAATTTTACTAATAAACGAATCAATTAGATAAAAATTGCAAGGGGATAAATCATACTTTCGGAATTTTTTCTCTTCATTGCGAGCTTAGAAATTTAATACAGTCATTGCGAGCAAAGCGAAGCAATCTCAAAAGCAATTTCGTCATTACGAGCAAAGTGAAGTAATCTCATTTGTATAATCACACTAAACATTGCGAGATTGCTTCGGACTATTGTCCTCGCAATGACGATATTGATATAACTTAAAACTTCTCACTATTCATTTTTCTCACTTTTTTCTCACTTTTCACTATTCACTTTTCGTTATTCACTTCTATAATCCTGTCATCCCTTCGGTTTTTTTTTGTGCTCATTATTCATTATCCTATAATTATTGCATCCTTTCAGGATTTTTTTTGAAAATAAATTTATAATTAAAACTTGAGCATTGAAAATTGAACATTGAGCATTGAACATTTTTTTAAATTTTTCGTTTTTCACTATTCACTTTAATAACCTTTTTTTAACAAAATGTCATTTCATTGAGTGAATGGTATGTTTTATTGAGCGAACGGTAGCATTTATTTATTTAAAAATTATGCATTTTAATAATAATTTATTTAAAATACGCCCAAAATTGTATTATGAAAACATTAAAATTAACTTTGACTACTTTAATTGTAATTTTAGGACAATATAATTTTGCTCAATACAAATGGCATTTTGTGGCTTTGAAATCATCAAATATAGAAGATAGAAATTATGTGATTGATAAGATAAAAAACACTTCGGGTTTAAAATATATTGCTTATTGCCCTACTCATCAAGGAATTTTCTTTAAATATGATGCTTCGGTATTTCTATCTCCTTCTGATGTTATTAATTCTTTAAAGGAAAGTGATACAAAACTCAATGATTTATTGTTAGAAAAAGTATACATTGATGAAAAGAACATCATTGATTTAACCAATTACTGCGACTTTGATGTAAAAAACGGAGAACTCATTAAACAAGAACTTCAAAACTAAAAAATATGAAAAGGATTTTAATTTTATTGGGGATTACTGCTTTGCTGACTCATTCAAAAGCACAACTAAATTATAATTTTACTGCAACAAGTGGAGTTTTTACCCCATTAACTGGTGGCACACCAACATTTACTAACAATACTGCTGATGATGTATTATCCTCTGCTATAACTTTACCATTTACCTTTTATTACAATTGCCAACCCTATACACAAATAAAAATTTCTTCTAATGGTTGGTTAACTTTTGATATGTCTAAAACAACTTCATTATTCACAAATAACTTATCTGGTACAAGTTTAATTATTGCACCATTATGGGATGATTTACAATGTACAAATGATGTTAGATGTCAAACATCGGGCACATTTCCCAATCGGATTTTTACTATTGAATGGTTAAATATGGAATGGAATTATGCGGCAAATACAGCAGTAATATCTTTTCAAGTAAAACTATATGAAACATCAAATAGAATAGAATTTATTTATAGAGATGAAAACAGTAATAATGTTTATAACGGGTCCGCTTCTATTGGGTTAAGTGGTGCTGTTGGACAATTTTTATCTCTTAATAATACAGGGCCTTCTCCAACTCCTTCATCTACTAGTGAAACTACATCATTAAATACCGAGCCCGCTACAGGCCAAGTATATAGATGGGATCCTATTCAATGCTCAGGAACACCAAGTGGTTTTACTTTAAGTGCAACTCCTTATAATAGATGTGCTAATTTTACAACTACATTAAACTTAGTAAGCAATTCTAATAGCGGTTGTGGTCTAACTTATCAATTTGAAACTTCTACTAATCTTATAACATGGACTACATTTAGTACTGGAGTTACAACTGCCACATATAATATTAATGGTTTGAGATATTTTAGAGCAGTCATTACCTGTCCCAATTCAGGACAAAGTTTTACAACAAACACTGTAACAACTAATGTAATATCCTCACCCTGTGTATGTGGGCTTATCCAAATACCATCATTACCATATTCAGATGTTGGAAGATCTACTTGTGGAGAAGTAAATGATGTTAAGTCAAGTAATGTTTCAAATGTATGCGGCAGTTCATCTTATTACACTGGTGAAGATGCTGTTTATAGTTTTACACCTACAGCAACTGGTCAAATTGATATTACATTAAATTCCTCCGGTAGTTATACAGGCTTGATGTTATATCAGGGATGTCCTCTAAGTGGTGGGACTTGTATAGCAAATGCTCAAAGTAGCACTGGAAATAAAACACTGAAATGTGTCAATGTTACAGCAGGTCAGGTTTATTATTTAGTAATAGATTCTTATGCTTCTTTAGCTTCTCCAGCTTGCTATCCTTTTGATTTAAGCATTTCCGGAGTTAATACTGCTGTAAATGTTTGTAATATGAATTATTCTGCCTCATCCATACCTTTTAATTTTGAAACTTTTACAGGTACCTCTTTACCAATGACTGATGATGTGCTATTCTCCACTATTGTAATGTTTGGTTTTTCAACTTGTTTTGATGGTGGCACTTACTGGGGTGGTTACCCTGCTTCCAACTCTTCGTTTGTATTTGATGCCGTTTGTAATATACCTAATATTCAAACATCTACAATTGCCGGTCCTGGTGTATCAACAGGATATTCTATTTCAAGTCCTGCTCCTGTTTTTGGTACATCTATACCCCGTAATGCGATTTTAGGACCATGGCATGACATTAATCCTGCAACATCTGCTACTGTTGCTACTTCAAAAATTCAATATGCCACTTTTGGAGTTGCACCTAATAGAAGAGTGGTTATTTCTTGGGAAGATATACCATATTTCTCATTTTCTTGCGAATCTAGTGTTTTACCTCGTTTTTTCGGACAAATAAAGATTTTTGAAAATGGTAATATTGAAATACATGTCAAAGAAAAAAGAGTTTGCTCTTCATGGAATGGTGGATATGCTGTTTTAGGATTACACAATTATGATGGTACTAAATATGTCCCTCCTGTAAATATGACCGCACATAATTATCCTACCCAATGGACTATGACTAATACTGCTTACTTGTTTACACCTCAGGGATCTTGTGCTTCGGGCTGTGTAGTACTGCCTATTGGCTTTAAATCATTTTATGGAGAAAGAATTTCAAAAGTCAATCATCTATACTGGGAAACAGCAGAAGAAAGTGATTTGAAAATTTATGAAATACTCAGAAGTACAGATGGTATCAATTTTGAAAAAATTGGAACCATGAAGCCCAATAACGCTCCTTCTAAATATCATTATCAGGATTTAACAGCACCATTAGGAAAAATCAGTTATTACAAAATACGATCAATTGAAAATTCAGGTAAGCAATCAGAAACTCAAATAATAGCAATAGATGCTCAAATGGATGAAGTTTTTGTAACAGGTATTTTCCCTAATCCTGTAAATGATGAAGTTAATATTATGATAGAATCCAGATTAACTAAAACAGAAGGTAATGCAAAAGTAAATGTGTATGATATGTTTGGAAAACTTGTTTTGAATAAAGATATAAAACTATTAGGTGGAGTTAATAAGTACGTTGTAAATACAAGTGATTTGGCAACAGGTGTATATGTATTTGAAATTTTAGTAAATGATAAAGAAAAAGTTATTGAAAAGATTGTGAAAGAATAGTATACTTTTGTTACTAATTCAGTTTAAAATTAAACCAAGACGCAAAGTCGCAAAGGATTTTATTAGTTTTGAGTTTTGAGTTAATTATTTTGAAACAAAAACATCTAAAAACTAAACACTAAAAACTCAAAACTTTTCCCTATTCACTTTTCGTTTTTCACTATTCACTATTCTCTTTATTATATTTACAGCATAAATTATTGAATATGTTTGTTCATTCTTTTATTTTTGGATACTTTCAGGAAAACACTTATATCATTTGGGATAAAACTAAAGAATGTATCATCATTGACCCTGGAAATACTACTCCCGATGAGGATAAAATGCTTTTCAGTTTTATTGAACAAAATCATTTAAAACCCGTTCGTTTATTACTCACACATGGACATTTAGATCATATTGCAGGAAATGATGCGGTTTTTTCTAAATATCAATTACTTCCAGAAGTTCATAAAGAAGATTTATTTCTTATTCAATCACATGAATTAACTGCAAAAATGTATGGTATTCCCTGTATACCATCTCCATTACCAGAAAAGTTTATCAATGATGGTGATGTCATAAAATTTGGACAATCAGAATTATTATGTATTCACACACCAGGACACAGTCCGGGAAGCATAACATATTACAGTAAAAAAGATGGTTTTGCTATTGCTGGCGATGTATTGTTTTATGAAAGTATTGGAAGAACAGATTTACCAAAAGGTGACTTTGAAGTATTATCTTATTCAATTCAAAAAAAATTATACACTTTACCCGATTCTACCATCATTTACTCAGGCCATGGCCCATCAACAACCATAGCCCATGAAAAAAAATATAATATGTTTGTTCGTGAAAAATAATTTATTATGAATTTTAAATTGTTACTAAAATACTTTATTGAAAATTGAGCATTGAGCATTGAACATTGAACATTGAACATTGAATATTGAATATCGAAAATTTAAAAAAATAAAATGAAAAGACCCTGGTATATCACCCTATTTTGTTTATCTGGATGGATATGGTTATTTGTGCTTTTTCCATCTGTATTTTCACCTGAAACAAAAAAAATTCATTTGCTTTTACCTAGTATTTATGGCATCATCATTGCTTTTTTATTTATAGCAACCATTGGAATCTGGCACTTAAAAAAATGGGGATTGGAAATGTTTTTTATTGCTTTATTCTTAAAGAATTTCTTAGACAACATTGTGGCCAATTTTTCAAATGCAGGAAATTTTAAAATCAGTTTTTCAGCAGGGTTTTTATTTTTCTTTATTTACGCATTAATCCTTACTTTTGTATCATATAATAAGATGCAAAATGAACTTTAAAATTTTTATCTATGAAAAAATCAATAATAACCACAATCTTTATAATGTTTTTAATTAACATGATTATGAGCCAACAAAAATTTGGAATAGTAATTCACGGTGGTGCAGGAAACATCTTACCTGAACATTTTTCAAAAGAACTAGAAGAAGCATATCATCAAAAGATGCAAGAAGCCCTTCAAGCAGGATATTCTATTTTAGAAAAAGGTGGTAATGCAACTGATGCAGTAGTGGCCGCTATTAAAATTATGGAAGATAGCCCATTATTCAATGCTGGCAAAGGTTCTGTTTACAACAATAAAGGTCAAATTGAAATGGACGCATCTATAATGGAAGGGAAAGAACTAAAAGCCGGATCTGTTGCTGGCGTTAGAAGAATTAAAAATCCTATTGAAGCTGCCAGATTAGTAATGGAACAAACGCCTCATGTAATGATGGTTGGTAAAGGTGCAGAAGATGTGTGGGTGTCAAAAGGAAATGCTTTAATAGATACCAATTATTTTTATGATGAAAAGAAATTGAAACAATGGAAAGAAAAACAAAAATCCAAAACAGATAAACATGGCACTGTAGGAGCAGTAGCATTAGATAAAAATGGAAATTTAGCCGCTGGCACTTCTACAGGTGGTATGATGGATAAACTTCCAGGAAGAGTTGGAGATTCGCCCATAATTGGAGCAGGCACTTATGCAAATAATAATACTTGTGCTATTTCTTGCACAGGTCATGGAGAATTTTTTATTCGTTATGCCGTAGCACATAGTATTCACAGTAAAATGTTTTATGCAAATCAATCTTTACAAGACGCTACACATGAGATTTTATTCAATGAGTTATTACCAGTTGGTGGAACAGGCGGTATTATTGGAATTGATAAAAATGGAAATTTCGTTATGGATTTCAACACAACAGGAATGTATCGCGGATACTGGCTTTCTTCAGGAGAAAAAGGGACATTCATTTTTAAATCAAATAAATAAACTTATTTATCAGAATCATTTTTTTACAACTAACATTGTATTGTGAATAATTTTATGAAATTTTAATTCCATTTCCCTTGAATTTCTGCGTAATTTTGTGCAAAATATTTTAAGATGTTTGGAAATTTTTTGACAGATGAATTGGCTATTGATTTAGGTACAGCCAATACTATTATTTATCATAATGATAAAATTGTTGTGGATGAACCCAGCATTGTGGCCATTGATAAAACTACCAACAAAGTTATTGCCGTTGGTAAAGCTGCTCAAATGATGCATGGTAAAGAACACAAACACATTGAAACAATTCGTCCTTTGAAAGATGGTGTAATTGCTGACTTTCAAGCCGCCGAAGAAATGATTAAAGGAATGATTAAAATGATTATTCCTAACAGAGGATTATTTACAAGATCATTGAAAATGATGGTATGTATTCCATCAGGAATTACCGAAGTAGAAAAAAGAGCAGTAAGAGATAGTGCAGAACATTCTGGAGCAAAAGAAGTGTATATGATTCATGAGCCGATGGCAGCAGCATTGGGTATGGGCATTGATGTAGAAGCACCAGAAGGAAACATGATTATTGATATTGGTGGCGGAACCACTGAAATTGCTGTTATTTCATTAGGTGGTATTGTATGTGATAAGTCCATTCGTATTGCAGGTGATGAATTTAATGCTGATATAGAAGAATTTGTTCGCAGACAGCATAATTTGCAAATTGGAGAAAGATCTGCTGAAAGATTAAAAATTGAAGTAGGTGCTGCCACCGTTGAATTAGATAATCCACCGCCTGATTTTCCTGTAAGAGGTAGAGATACAATGAGTGGCTTGCCAAAAGAAGTATATGTGAGTTATACTGAAATTGCTCATTGTTTGGAAAAATCCATTTCTAAAATTGAAGAAGCGATAGTTACTGCACTTGAAATGGCACCGCCAGAATTAGCCGCAGATATTTATCAGAAAGGTATTTATATGGCGGGCGGAGGTTCATTATTAAGAGGATTAGATAAAAGAATTTCTTTAAAAACGAAATTAACTGTTCATGTTTGTGAAGATCCTTTAAGAGCTGTAGCAAGAGGAACAAACATTGCATTAAAGAATCATCGTAAATATAAATTCATAATGGAATAATTCTTAATATTGTGTGAGAGCATTAGTAACATTTATACTTCATCGTCTTTATGGAATTTTATTTATTTTTCTTGAAGTAGTTGCTTTTTATTGGTTATTTCAATCTAATAAATATTCCTCTATTGTTATTAATAATCTAGCAAATGAATGGGCAGGAAAATGGTATGATCAAAAATCTAAAATGTATCAGTATTTTTCATTAAAAGAAGAAAATGAAAAATTATCTCAATTAAATAGTGCGTTGCTGAACAAAAGTTATTTTGCTTACAATATTATTTCTAATAAAGAAATAACATCAAAAGATACAAGCTTACATCAAGAATATACATTTATACCTGCCATAGTTATTAACAGCACATTTAGTAATCAAAAAAATTACATCACTCTAAATATCGGCAAGAATAAAGGCATTCAAAGAGATATGGCTGTAATAACAGACAATGGTATTATAGGCAGTGTGAAAGATGTATCCGAACATTATTCAACAGTTATTACTCTTTTACATAAAGATTTTTTAGTCAATTGCATGTTGAAAGATGGTTCTTGTGGCCCTTTATCTTGGGATGGAAAAAGCAAAAATTACTTGCAAATGAATGATGTTCCTTTACACGCAAAAATCAAAAAAGGTGATACAGTTTATACTTCTCATTTTTCTCATATTTTTCCAATGTATTTACCTGTTGGCGTTGTAGAAAGTTTTGAAAGAAAACAAAAAAATCCTTTTTATACTGTAAATGTAAAGATATTTACAGATTTTAGTTCTGTGAAACATGTTTATGTAGTAAAACATTTATATAAAGATGAATTAGATTCACTTCAAAATATCTCTTTCAAATAATTTTTTATGTCTGCTAATTTAGTTTTATCATATATTTTTCAATTGTTGTTTTTAATATTCATGCAAGTTGTTATTTTTCAAAAAATATATTTATCCGTGTATTGTGTGCCATTTTTTTATATTATGTTTTTAATTACTTTGCCTGTTCATACAAATAAATATCTGGTTTTAATCTTAGGTTTTTTACTTGGTGGATTGATGGATATATTTTATTACACAGGCGGAATTCATGCGGCTTCTACAACTTTAATTTCATATTTAAGATATTACTGGCTTAAAATAATAGAACCTTCAGAAAGATATGAAGAAAATCAATTACCTGTTGTGGCTATGACTAACAGAGATTGGTTTTTGAAATATATTACACCAATCGTTTTTTTACACCATTTTACTTTATTTACATTAGAAGCATTTTCTGCAAGATATTTATTTGAAATTATTTTAAGAACCATTTGTAGTAGCATTGTATCAGTTGCACTTATTTACTTTTTTCATTTGATATTCTTTCGTGTAAAAAATAGATGAACAGAAATCAAAAAATACAATTAGCACAAAGGAGATATTCAATAATTATATTTATCATTATAGTTATATTCTTATATGTTGTACGTTTGTTTTATTTACAAATTATAGATGACCAATATAAAGTTTATGCTCAAATCAATGCATTTGAATTTTTGACTGAATATCCACCAAGAGGTTATATTTATGACCGTAATGGTAAATTATTGGTAATGAATGAACCATCTTATGATTTGATGGTAGTTCCTAAAGAAGCAAAAGGTTGTGATACATTAGCATTGTGTGAAATTTTAGATATTAGTAAAGAAGAATTTATCAATAGAATGACCAAACTTTCACTTCCACCAAATTCTCCAAGAAAACAAAGTATATTTGAAAAACAATTATCTGTAAAAATGTACGCGGCATTGCAGGAAAAAATGTATCGCTTTAATGGATTTTTTGTACAGGTAAGATCAATTCGTAAATACCCTAAGCCCATTGCGGCTCATGCTCTTGGTTACATAGGAGAAGTAAGCAAAACAAAAGCCGAAAAAGATCCGTATTACAAAGAAGGTGATTATATTGGCATTAGTGGAATTGAGTATAGTTATGAAAAATTTCTGCGTGGTAAAAAAGGAACAAGAATCATTATAAAAGATGTTCATAATCGTGAAGTAGGTAGATTTATGGATGGTAAATTTGATACACTTGCTATTCCTGGAAAACCTTTGTATTCCTCAATTGATATGGACTTGCAGGAATATGGAGAATATCTGATGAAAAATAAAAAGGGAAGTATTGTTGCTATTGAACCATCTACTGGAGAAATTTTATGTTTAGTTTCAAGTCCTGCTTATGACCCTAATTTATTAGTTGGCGGAAGAGAAAGAAACAAAAACTTTGCTAAATTATTGGCAGATACTATCAATGTCCCGTTATTTAATAGAGCCACACAAGCAATGTATCCACCAGGATCAACATTCAAATTAATTGATGCTTTGATTGGTCAAAAAGATGGTGTATTATTTCCTAATACGGTTTATCCCTGTGCAAGAGGTTATCCTCCAATGGGCGGAAGACCTAAATGTCACCCACACCCTACTCCAAATTTAGAAATGTCCATTCAATATTCATGTAATTCATACTATTCTTATGTTTTTAAAAGCATAGTAGAAAATTACAAAATGTGGGGAAACTTTCAAAATGCTTATCAACACTGGAGAGATGCGGTTATGAGTTTTGGAATAGGTAGAAAATTAAACTATGATATTCCTTATGAAAAACCAGGGAATGTTCCATCTATTAAGTATTATGATAAAGTGTTTGGAAAAGGAAGATGGTTTGCAAGTACTGTTATATCTTTAGGTATAGGGCAAGCAGAGCTCACAGCAGTACCTATTCAACTTGCTAATGTGATGTGTATTATAGCAAATCGTGGTTATTATTATACACCACATTTAATCAAAGGTGTAGGACATGAAAAATATCTGGACAGTACTTTTAAAATTAAACATTATACTTATGTAACTGAATTAGAATATTATGAAAGAGTAATTAACGGAATGGAAAAAGTAGTAGAAGCAGGTACGGCAACATCAGCAAAAATAAAAGATATAAAGATATGCGGAAAAACTGGAACTGCAGAAAATCCTCACGGAAAAGATCATGCATTGTTTTTTGCTTTTGCTCCAAAAGATAATCCAAAAATTGCTATTTCCGTAATTGTAGAAAATTCTGGATTTGGTGGTGTTTGGGCAGCACCTATTGCTTCACTTATGATTGAAAAATATTTAAAGGGTAAAATTTCAAGACCAGATTTAGAAAAAAGAATGGTTGAAGCAAACTTAATTAAAGCAAATTTAGATTACATTAAAAGCGGTATGCCTGACAAGAAAAAAAAGCAACAAAATAAAAATAGAAAAAAATCAAGATAAATGAGAATTAAAGAAGAAAATCCATTCTTAGGCATTGATTGGATAACTGTTATTTTATATTTAATACTTGTAATACTTGGGTGGCTTAATATCTATGCTGCTGTGTATGACGAACAACATCAAAGTATTTTTGATATTTCTCAAAAGTATGGAAAACAAATGATTTGGATAATCACAGCATTAGTTATAGCATTTGCAATTCTTATTATTGAAGCTGATTTTTATACAGTTTTTGCTTATGGGTTTTATATTGTTATTTTATTAATAAATATCGCCGTTCCATTTTTAGGTAAAGAAATCAAAGGGAGTAAATCTTGGTTTAGATTTGGAGATTTTGGCATTCAACCAGCTGAGTTTATGAAATTTGCTACTAATCTGGCACTTGCAAAATTTTTATCAAATCAAAATTTGTCTGTAATCTCCACCAAAAGATATAAAAAATTAGCTGACTATTTCTTTATGTATAAAAATACATTCATGAGTTTTTTAATTATTGGAATTCCTGCTATTGTTATTATTGCATTGCAAAATGAAACGGGGCTTGCTATTACATTTGCTTCATTTGTCATTACTTTATACAGAGAAGGATTATCAGTTAATTTTATCATAATAGGATTTTTAGCTGTGGTGTTATTTATACTTTCCTTACTTATCCCTCAACAATATTTTTACATTGTTTTTATTGTATTTTTTATTTTGTGGTTTTATTTTGGAAAACATTCCTGGAAAAATTTTTTAATTAAAATATCCTATATTGCACTGGCTTCTTTATTTGTATTTTCAAGTAATTTTATTTATTCTAAACTTCAGCCCCATCAAAGAGGAAGAATAGATGTTTTATTAGGAAGAGGTGAAATAAATTTGAAAAAAGAAGGATATAATGTTCATCAATCAAAAATTGCAATTGGATCTGGTGGTTTAACTGGAAAAGGTTTTTTAAAAGGAACTCAAACAAAATACAACTTTGTTCCAGAACAAGATACAGATTTTATATTTTGTACAGTTGGAGAAGAATGGGGATTTATTGGAAGTACCTTTGTTCTTGTTCTATTTGCTATTTTAATAATTCGCATAATCAATTTAGCAGAACGACAAAGGTCAGAGTTTTCAAGAATATATGGATATGGAGTAGCATCTATTTTATTCTTTCACTTGACTATCAATGTAGGTATGACAATAGGCATATTACCTGTCATTGGAATTCCCTTGCCATTTTTTAGTTATGGAGGATCATCTCTTTGGGGATTTACAATTTTACTGTTTATCTTTTTAAAGTTAGATGCTCAAAGATTATTAGTTTTAAGGTGAGTTTGGCATATTAGATTATTTTTTATTACTTTTGCTTGCAAATTATTTATTGGAATTGAAATCATTTTCAAAACATATATTATTTTCTATACTTGCTTTATTCTTATTTAGTTCTTTTAAGCAGGACTACGATGTCAATGCTAAAATTAAAGCCGTATATATTTATAATCTCACCAGATATTTTGAATGGCCTGCTAATTCAAAAAATGGTAATTTTATTATTCAAATAGTTGGTAACGCCAGTTCTCTCATAAAAGAATTAAATGAGAATGTTGTTTCAAAAAGAACTATTGGTGGACAAAAGGTTGAATTGATTAACAGTGATAAAATTGACAAGAATAAAATACCACATGTTTTATTTATTACTTCTGAAAATTCTGCTAGCATAAAATCTTTTGCTTCACAACTTAAAGGTAAAGGAACCTTATTAATTACAGAACAAGAAGGAGCCGCAAAAACCCATGCTGTAATCAATTTTGTGGTAATAGATAATAAACAAAAATTTGAATACAATAAACAAAATGCTACTAAATATGGACTAAAAGCCAGCGAAGATATTAAAACACTTGCTTCGGCAGTATATTAAATAAAAACAATGAATAGTAGTTTTAAAATAAAGATTTTGCTCATCCTGCTAATTGGGTGGCAATGCTATGTTTCCAATGCTCAGGTTAACAAGTTATTGGAAGCATTTGAATGCTATAAAAATAAAGATCTTACTTGTGCCAAATCAAAAATTGATAGCGTAATCATTCACCCTGAAACTAAAGACGAACCTGGTGCTTGGACAATTAGAGCGTCTGTTTATTATCAGTATTATAGAAATTATGAACTAAGATTATTTAATTCTCCTTACCGAAATGAAGCCATAAAATCTATTGAAAAATCCAGATCGCTTTCTCCTGATGCCGAAATGGAAACCCAAAACAAACAAGTAATGTTAGCAATTGCTCAAAGTTATTATAATCAAATCAAATACTATTTATATGATTCATTGAATTATGAAATATGCCTCCAATTATACAATAACTATAAAAAATACTATCAAGAAATTTACCCGGGAACTGATTTCAAAGAAAAAGACATCGAGTTTTACTTAAGTGTAGGCGGTGAATTTGTTACAAGAGCAAAAAAAGAATTAGAATCATCAAAAAGTGAAGTTTTACCAGATGTGTTTAATAAATATATTGATATAGCCAAAATTACTTTTAGTAAAGTATTAGATTTAGACCCCAATAATATCAGTGCTCTAAAAGGTTTAGCTTTTGCTTACTATAATTTAGGTGCTAAACTTATTAAAGATATGTCTTATGATATTTCAATAGAAGAAACATTTCAAATACAAGAAAATGCTGCAAAATACTTCAAACAAGCATTGCCTTATATGCAAAAAGCTTTCGAACTTAACAAAGATGATGAAAAAGTGATTGAAGGGCTAACAGGTATTTATGAAGCATTGCATGACCATGACAAATACATTGAGTTTAAGAAAAAATTAGACCAAATCAAAAAGGATCAACAAAAATAAAAAAATGTTTAAAATAAGATTAAATATAACTACTCGCATTGCCGGAGGATTTGGTTCATTTATACTTTTAACACTTGTTGCATTTGTTTATACTTTTGCTGTACTGAAAGATACCAGAAAAAAAACAGATATAGTAGTTGAACAAGTTATTCCAAGTTTGAATGAATTAAAAGATTTTAATCTTTTACTACAAAAATCAAAAACTCTCATTGCAAAATGGTATTATTCCAGATCGGTTACAGATAACTCAGAATTCAGAGATGAATTAAAATTATTAATTACAAAAGAATATTCTCAAAGCAAAAAGCGTCTTAATGACATTTCAAAGGCGTGGAACAAAACAGATTCTTCTGAACTTCAAGCTATCTTAAAGAAAACTGAAGCTACATTTGCTTTGTATCAAAGAGAGATAATGGATAAATTAAATTCTTTAGAATCATATGATGATCCAAGTATAATGTATCCTGCAAAGTTTGCATTAGAAGATGCAGAATCAAGTGTAGATATGATTTCTAAAAAACTTAATATTCTTATCAGTAAGAAAACACAGGAAGCAGATACCGTAAAACAACAAATGTTTCAATCTATTAACTTTCTTGAAACCATCGTTAAGCTATTAGGACTAATTTTAGTAATTGGTGGAATCATCATTGCATATTTTACTATTCGTTCAATCGTAGTACCAATTATGCAACTTAAAAATTTACTTCTAAAAATGGGTAAAGGAATTATTCCACAAGAAAGATTTCCTGATAGACAAGATGAAATAGGTGAAATGGGAAGAGCATTAAATATCCTTATCAATTCATTTGAAAGAACTACTGAGTTTGCCAAACAAACTGGTGCTGGGAACTTTGATGCCCTTTTTCAACCATTAAGCGAGCATGATACATTAGGGCACGCACTCATCCGAATGAGAGACGAATTGGCAGAAAATGAAAGAGTATTGGAACAAAAAGTTATTGAAAGAACAGAAGAAGTTGTAAGACAAAAAAAAGAAATCGAATATCTTTTTACACAAGTAACTGATAGTATCAAATATGCTAAAAGAATTCAAGAAGCCATTTTACCACCATTAAAATATTTTCAAAAATTATTACCTGATTCTTTTATTCTATATAAACCAAAAGATATAGTAAGTGGTGATTTTTACTGGATTGAACAAAAAAATGATTATATATATGTAGCCGCTGTGGATTGTACAGGACACGGAGTGCCTGGTGCATTTATGAGTATAATAGGTTCAAATTTATTAAAAGATATTATCAACAATACTTCACTTATTCATCCTGCTGAAATTTTAGATGAACTAAATATTCGTATAGCACAAACATTACATAGCGAACAAACTGATACCAAAGACGGAATGGATTTGTCTTTTATTGCTATCAATAAAAATACAAACCAAATTGAATATGCTACTGCAATGAATCCAATTTGTCTCGTTAAGAAAAATGAAATTCATATTTTAGGAGGAGATAGATTTCCTATTGGAAAATATACTGATGTTATCAATAAATTTACAAATCATTTTATTCAAGTAGAAAAAGGAGATATTATTTATATGTTTTCTGATGGATATGCTGACCAATTTGGCGGACCAAAAGGTAAAAAATTATACAAGAAAAACTTTTACAATATACTATTAGAAGCGTCTAAATGGCCAATTGAACATCAAAAATTTATACTTGAAAAGAAATTTTTAGAGTGGAAAGGTGATCTTGAACAAATAGATGATATTCTTGTTATTGGTATTAAATTTTAGTATTAAAAAATTATTTTGTCTGCATAAAAATCATTCAATTGAAACGAATATGATTGCGAACAAACACAAAGAGGAATGCATTTCCTTCTGTAGTTCTCAATCAAGTAGTTCCATCTATCCTAAAACAATTAAAAATAATTTCAAATGAAAATACATATTATTGCTATTGGTGGAAGTATAATGCACAACCTTGCTATTGATTTAAAAAACAATGGTCATAAAGTTTCAGGAAGTGACGATGATATTCACGAACCATCTTTATCTCGTCTAAAAAAGCATCAACTTTTACCGGAAAAATTAGGTTGGTACCCTGAAAATATCACTAAAGATATTGATATTGTAATACTTGGAATGCATGCCAGAAAAGATAATCCCGAATTAAAAAAAGCTCAGGAATTAGGTTTAAAAATTTATTCTTACCCAGAATTTATTTATCAAAACAGCATCAATAAAAAAAGAATCGTAATAGGTGGCAGTCATGGTAAAACAACCATTACATCAATGATTTTACATGTATTAAAAAAAACTTCTACTCCTGCTGATTATCTTGTAGGAGCTCAAATTCAGGGCTATGATACAATGGTTAAAATTACAAATGACAATCCAATCTTAGTTGCAGAAGGCGATGAATATCTTGCTTCACCTATTGATGAAAGACCAAAGTTTTTAATCTATAAGCCACACATTGCTGTTATTAGCGGCATTGCGTGGGATCATATTAATGTTTTCCCTACCTTTGATAGTTACAAAAATGCTTTTGCACAATTCATTCAATCTATTGAAAAAGGTGGAACAATCATATACAACAATTTAGATAGTGAAGTTCGTACTCTTGTTGAAAAATGTGGAAGAATTGATCTTGAATATCTGCCTTATGAATTGCCTGATTACTCTATAGAAAATGGAAAAGTATTTATTTCACATAATACCAATAAATATCCATTGCAGATTTTTGGAAAACATAATTTACAAAATTTAGAAGCCGCAAAATTAGTATGTTCAAAAATTGGAATTGATAACAAAACATTTTTAGAAAGTATTTCTGATTTTACAGGAGCTGCTAAAAGATTAGAAAGATGGATTGATAAAGATAATTTAATTGTATTTAGAGATTTTGCTCATGCTCCTTCAAAAGTAAAAGCCACTATTGATGCTGTTTTAGAATTATATCCAGATAAAGAAATAATTGCTGCATTTGAATTACATACTTACAGTAGTTTAAATGAAAAATTTTTATCCGAATACAAAAATGTTTTTACAAAGGCACACTATAAAATTGTTTATTACGACGCTCATACATTAGAAATCAAAAAAATGCCTCCGCTTCATCCATCTACTATACTTTCTACATTTAATGATAAAGAAATTAAAGTTTGTACTAATAAAGATGATTTACTGAAAGTGTTTAAATCTATTGGAATAAAAAATAAAGTTTTATTACTAATGAGTTCAGGAACATTTTCAAACTTAACAAAAGAAGAAATAGAATCAATTCAATATTCTTAATTTAATACCTCAATATCTCATCAATTACTTTTCTAACTTTTTCAGCATTTGGTAATACGGTTTTTTCTAATATTTCATTAAGTGGAATAGCCGGTGTATCAAGAGCACCAACAACTTTCACCGGTGCATCTAAATACTCAAAACAATTTTCTACAATTCTGCCTGCAATACTTTGTGCAAAACTATTACTTTTTGCTTCTTCTGTTAATACAATTATTCTATGATGTTTTTTACTCTCTTCAAATATTTTTTCTTCATCTAATGGATACAATGTTCTCAAATCTAAAATACTAACTCTATCTTTTATATCTGAAGAAGCAGACTTTGCCCAATAAACACCCATTCCATAAGTAATAATCAATACTGCATTACCTGTGTTAATTTGATTCTCATTTGCATATTGAACAAAACGAGCTTTTCCAAATGGAATAACATAATTTTCATCGGGCTCAATAGTTTTAGCATCTTCGGTACCTTTTACTTTACTCCAATACAAACCTTTGTGTTCAAGAATAACACAAGGATTAGGATCATAATAAGCGGATTTTAATAATCCTTTCAAATCAGCGGCATTGCTTGGATACGCAATCTTTATTCCTTTGATATTTGTAAGAACACTCTCTACACTACTGCTATGATAAGGACCACCACTTCCATAAGCACCAATTGGCACTCTTAAAATCATACTTACTGGCCATTTGCCATTACTTAAATAATATGATCTGCTAACTTCTGTGAATAATTGATTTAAGCCCGGCCATATATAATCCGCAAATTGTACTTCCACAATTGGCTTCAAACCTACTGCACTCATACCAACTGTAGAACCCACAATAAATGCTTCCTGAATAGGTGTATTAAATACTCTGTGATCACCAAATTTTTGTGCTAATGTAGCGGCTTCACGAAATACACCGCCTAACCTTTTTCCCACATCTTGTCCATACAATAAGCATTCTTGATGTTTTTCCATCAACTCACGAATAGCAAATAATGCACAATCTACCATTACTACTTTTTGCTTGCCTTTTGGTTCTCTTTCACCTTTTTCTTCTGTAATAGGTGTTGGTGCAAAAATATGAGTTGTCGCATCTTCAGGTGTAGGATCTGGCGCTTCAAGTGCTTTATTAAAATCATTCCAAACTTGTTGTTCTATTGATTGTTCAATTTCTAAAATTTCTTTTTCATCTACGCCATGAATAATCAATTGTTTTCTTAATTTTGGCAATGGATCTTTTTTTTGTGCTTCTTCTAAATCATCTCTATACCATTCTTTTCTTATTCCGGATGTGTGATGATTTAATAAAGGTACTTTGGCATGAATGAGCATTGGACGCCTTTCTGTTCTTATTGTTTGAATACATTCTTTTAATGTATTGTATGATAATATAAAATCAGTGCCATCAATTTTTTTGGTTTCAAGACCATTTAATCCTTTCACATATTCAGAAATATCTTGTGCCCTCACTTCATCAGCAGAAGCAGAAATATCCCATCCATTATCCTGAACTAAATACAAAATCGGAAGTTTTTTTAATACTGCCATTTGAAACGCTTCGGAAACTTCACCTTCTGTGCAACTTCCATCGCCTAATGAGCAAACTACTATTGGCTTTTGACCTTCATATTCATTTGAAATTCCTTGTTTTTCCTGATACCAAAAACCCATTGCCACACCAGTTGCAGGAATGGCTTGCATTCCAGTAGCACTACTTTGATGAGGGATTTTAGGAAAATCATCTCTTCTTAATGATGGATGAGAATAATAAGTTCTTCCACCAGAAAAAGGATCGTCTTTTTTAGCAAGCAATTGAAGCATTAACTCATAAGGTGAAAGTCCAATTGCTAAAAGCATAGCATCATCACGATAATATGGAAAAGCATAATCACATGGCAACAATTGCATTCCTGTGGCTATTTGAATGGCTTCGTGTCCACGAGATGTAGCATGCACATATTTAGAAGCAATATCTTTTTTTTGCTCATAAACATCCGCCATTGTTTTGGCAGTATACATTAAACGATATGCTTTTACAAGTGTTTCAACTGGTATTTTAGTTTTTACAAACATTATTGTATCAGACATTTTTTATTTTTTATTGGCGAGCAATTTAAGGATAAAATGGTTTATGTAAAAGTATAATTTTGGTAAATATAATTCATTTATTATGAATTAGAAAATCATTGTTTTTTCAAAGAAAATGAAATTTTTTACTTCTACCTACTTTTGTTGTGAAAATTTAAACTACGAAAAAAACACAAAATTCTACTAATCTATTAAATCAAAACTAATCTTTCAATAGTTTTAAATCATTTATCAATTTCAATACATATTCTAATTGTTGATCTCTATCAAGATCTGTTGTATCTAATAAAATAGCATCTTTTGCCTGAATCAATGGATTTTCTTTACGATGAATGTCTAAATAATCTCTTTCTAATAAATTTTTTTTGACTTCATCTTCTGTTGCATAAATGCCTTTGCTATGCAATTCATCTAATCTTCTTTTAACCCTCACATCTAAATCTGTTATTACAAATAATTTCAATTCTGCATCAGGGAATATATTAGTGCCAATATCTCTACCATCCATTACAATACCTTTATTTTTGCCATACTCTCTTTGTTTTTCTGCTAAAAACTCACGAACTTCTTTTATACTGCTAATTTTACTTACCACATCAGATACGAGTGGTGTGCGAATTTCCTTTTCAACATTTTCGCCATTCAAATATGTCTCTGATGAATAAGTTACAGGGTTAAATTTAAATTGAATATCTAAATTTTTTAATGATTGAATGAGTTTAGGAATATCAATTTTATCTTTTGATGCTATATTATTTCTGATAGCATATAATGCAATAGCACGATACATCGCCCCTGAATCAACATAAATATAATTTAATTTTTTGGCTAAACCTTTAGCAAGCGTACTTTTTCCTGTTGCTGAATAGCCATCTATAGCAATAGTAATTTTTTTCACAAGAAAAATTTATTCGTTTGATAAATTAGATTTTAATAATTCTAAAATTTCATCTATTAAAACTATTGTATCTGATGATAAATCATTATAAGCACCTTCTATCATTTGAATGGCTTTTTGTGTGTCTGTTTCATCAAATGGTCGTGCTAAACCCATTATTGCACTATTGGCTTCTAAAACTAAATTGAAATTATTGGATAATAAAAATGGAATAAAAATCATCAAGTCCTTTTCATCATCAAATCCTGCTTCCCAATATGCACAAACTAATTTTGTTAAGATATCTTCATCCTGATTTTCTTGAATTTGTTCAATTAACAATGTCTTGTAATTATTTTCTTTTAACCATTGAAGTAACTCATTTTTTTCGCTTGGATTTTGATATAATGCAATAAATTTTTCTACATCTAATACTTGTTTCTTTGAATTTGCATTCTCATCAGATTTTTGATGAACAACTAAAGTATTAAAATGTTTGTTGTCAAATAAAAATTCATCATCAAATTCTTTATCATCATCATTTAATGCTTCATTTTTTTCTTCTTCATCTAATTTCCAATCATCATTCATCATCATAATAATAAATTTTATCTATATTTAAAGTATTTTCAATAAATTTTATTTATAACTTTATTGAATCAATAAGTTGTTGAATTATTTCTTTGGGCTTAATACTTTCTGCTTCTGCTTTGTAATTCAATACAATTCTATGTTGTAATACAGCATTTGCCACAGCGTTTACATCTTCTCTATCTGGACTGAATTTACCATTCAATAGTGCATGACATTTAGCACCAATAATTAAGTACTGTGATGCTCTTGGACCTGCTCCCCACTCTATCCAGTTTTTAGTTATGTTATTAGACTTATCTCTTGTTTGTTGAACCAATTTTACTGCATACTCAACAACAAAATCTGTTACAGGTACTTTACGAACAAGTTCCTGATATTGTATAATTTGTTGTTCAGAAAAAATTTTGGAAACTCTTGCTTGTTGATTAGTAGTAGTTTGTTTTACAATTTGTACTTCTTCTTCAAATTTCGGATAATCTAATTGAATACTGAACATAAATCTATCTAACTGGGCTTCGGGTAATGGATATGTTCCTTCTTGTTCAATAGGATTTTGAGTGGCTAAAACAAAAAATGGCTGTGGCAATGGATATAATTTTCCAGCCACTGTAACTTGTTGTTCTTGCATTGCTTCCAATAGAGCAGATTGTGTTTTAGGCGGTGTACGATTTATTTCGTCAGCGAGTATAATATTTGCAAAGATAGGACCTTTAATAAATTGAAATTGTTTTTGTTCATTTAAAATTTCAGAACCTAAAATATCGCTTGGCATTAAGTCAGGAGTAAATTGAATACGGCTAAATTGCAATCCTAATGCATCTGCAATTGTTTTTACAAGTAATGTTTTTGCTAAACCAGGAACGCCAATAAGCAAGCAATGCCCTTTTGAAAAAATGGAAATAATTGTTTCTTTAATAACTTCATCCTGACCAACAATTACCTTTGCAAGTTCTTTTTTCAGGGTTTGATAATCATTGTGTAATTGTATCGCTAAATCTTTTTCTGAAATGGGTGTCATAATTTTGTTTTAGTTATTTGGAATTTTCCAATAGTTAGAAAAATTACAATTATATATTTCTTTATCTACTTTAATGTAAGTTGATTGGCTTTTTTGTGCTATCCATTTTTTGATTAGTTTTTTTTGTTTTTCTAATTGTGCTAATTGTGCTAACTTTTGATAATCATCTTGTAAATTGGCTCTGTGCGGCGGAGTTATATTATTTAATTTGACAATTCTGTATGCGGGCTTATTATCTGCTATAAATTGCATTGGTTTTGAAATTTCGTTTTTGTTCATTTTTTCAAAAGTTACAACTAAATTTTGATCTAATCTTGCAAGGTCTTCTACTTCCCATTTTACAGATGCAGTAGCGGGATTTATCATTGTTCCGTTATTTTGTTTTGTATCTTTATCATCACTAAAAAGTTGAGCGGCTTTTTCAAAAGTTATACTTCCTGATTGTAATGCTTCATATATGCTATCTGCTTTTTGTTTTGCTTTAAAAATATCTTTATTCTGAATTTTTGGAATGACTAGAATATGTCTTAAATCTACAAGTTCTCCTTTCCTTGCAATCACTTGAATAAAATGATAACCATAAGGTGTTTCAAATATCTCCGAAACTTCACCAGGTTTTAATCTAAATGCTACTGCTTCAAATTCGGGCACCATCATTCCACGAGCCACATTATCATATCTTCCGCCATTTTTAGATGACCCAGGATCTTCGCTATACAATGCCGCAAGAACACTCATACTTTCACCGTTTATCACTCTTTTTCTATAACTTTCTAATTGTTCGCGTGCTAATTTTTTTGCTTCATCGGAAACTTTTGGTTGAATAACTATTTGCGACCATTCGTATTCTGTGGGAATTAAAGGCAAACTATCCTTTGGAATACTTTCGTAAAATAGTTTTACTTCTGTTGGCGAAATTTTAATATCTCCTGAAATTTTTTGTTGCATTTTTTGAATAATGAGTTGGTCTTTTACATTTGGTCTTACTTCATCTTTGAAAACATTCACTTTTTTGCCATAGAATTCTTCAAATTTTTCCTGACTTCCAAACATATTGATATAATACGCCAATCTTCTTCCAATTTCAGCATCTACTTCGTTATCTGTTACAGTAACACTATCTTTTTCTGCCTGAACCAATAATAATTTTTGAAACATTAATTCTTCTAAAACAGAACATTTACTTGCAGAAGAATCCTCTGATAATTTTTCTTTATATGCCATTTCAACTTCCGATAATAAAACAGGATGTTTTCCAACTATAGCCACTACTTTATCCAATAATACTTGAGCATTTAGTACTGATGTAAAAGCAAAAATTAGTATTCCAAAAAATTTCTTCATCACAAAAAATATAATGGGCAAAAGTAGTAAATTAAATCTTTATTTGTAGGTATAAATAAACGATAATTATTTTTTTCTCACATTTGAAGCGAATTTTTTATAGAATATGACACCCATTAGAAGATTATTGAGCAATAAGGATTTTGTGAGTTTTGTTTTATTGAGATTATTTTTGACATTAGGTATTCAAATGCAAATGAGTACTATTAGTTTGCAAATTTATTATGAGTATACAAAAGACGAATTGATGTTAGGTTTAATAGGATTAGCAGAAGCCATTCCATTTATTTTAGTTTCATTTTATTCTGGTTATTTAGCCGATAAAGTGAATAGAAAGTTAATCATTTATTTAGGTGCCATTACACTTTTGATAACTGCCTTATTTTTAGTGCTGTTTACAGAAAAAACTTTTTTATTTTTTCACAACAAACCAATGTGGGTATTGTATTTTGTTGTAGTGATATTTGGAATTAATAGAGCGTTTATGGCGGCAGCAATGCAACCTTTTTTGACAGAAATTTTACCGCGAGAGTTATATACTTATTCTGCGTCATTGAATAGTGGAGCGTGGCATTTGGGTGCTATTTTAGGACCCGTCTTTTCAGGATTTATTTATTCATGGAAAACAAATGGTGCATTATTGAATTATATTACTGTGGCTTTTTTATATTCAGCAAGCATTATGTGCTTATTGATAATTAAACACAAAGGAAAAAAAATTGAACAACAAAACACATCATCTAATAATTTATTAGAGAGCATTAAAGAAGGCATTACATTTGTCAAACAATCAAAAATTTTATTTGGTGCTATTACATTAGATTTATTTGCTGTATTGTTTGGCGGCGTAAGTGCTATTATACCTGCATTTACAGATAAAATTTTACATTTAGGACCAGAATATTATGGATTACTAAGAACATCGCCTGCTATTGGAGCACTGGTAATGTCATTATTGTTATCTTTTTATTTACCAACAAAAAATGCGGGCAAAGTATTAATGTATTCCGTAGCATTATTTGGTGTATTTACGATATTGTTTGGAATTTCAAGAAATTATTGGATAGCATTCTGGATGTTATTTTTAACAGGAGTGTTTGATAGTGTGAGTGTAGTAATAAGACATAGTATTTTGCAGTTATACACCCCAGATCATTTGCGTGGCAGAGTAACAGCCATCAACGGCATTTTTATAGGTTCAAGTAATGAAATAGGAGCATTTGAATCTGGTTTAGCTGCAAGGTTAATGGGCTTAACGGCTTCTATAATATTTGGCGGAAGTATGACTATTTTGATTGTTTATTTGATATTTCGTTCAAATAAAGAGTTAATGAAATTAGATTTAAGCAAGGTTTAATGATTATCTTTTTAAAAATACAAATTTTTACTTTCTAAGTTTATTAAAGAGTGTAAAAAAATAAATCTCTACTTTTGAAAAACAATTTTACACTTATGCTTTTCTTTCTAAAATCACTATATTTTCTGCGTGTGTAGTGTGTGGAAACATATCTACCGGCTGAATATTTGTAATTGTATATAAATCTGATAAATAAGTTAAATCCCTTGCCTGCGAAGGCGGACTGCAACTTACATATACAATTCTTTTCGGTAAAATTTCCCGAATTTGCTGAATAACATCTTTATGCATTCCTGCACGAGGTGGGTCTGTGATAATCACATCGGGCTTTCCATTTATATTAATAAACTCTTTTGTAAGCACATTTTTAATATCACCTGCAAAAAACTCTGTGTTGTCAATGCCATTAAATTTTGCATTGTCTTTTGCATCTTCAATTGCATCTTTTACATAATCAATACCAACCACTTTTTTAGATTGATGGGCTACATACAAACTAATTGTTCCAGTGCCACAATACAAATCATAAACAATTTCATTTCCTGATAATTGAGCATATTGCTGAATAGCATCGTACATTCTATGTGCTTGTAGTGAATTGGTTTGAAAAAAAGATGTTGCACTGATTTTAAATTTCAAATGACCCAGTTGTTCAACAATATAATTTTCACCTTTGTATAAATATAATTTTGCATTTAATAAACTATCATTAGCCATTGGTAAATGTGCATACTGCAAAGAAGTAATAAATGGAAAATTTTGATACACAGCATCTAACAATGGAAATATAAGTGATTCATTTAATTCATATACACCTAAAATAACCATCCATTGATTTAATGTTGTATTGCGAATAATGAGTGTTCTTAATAATCCTGTATGATTTTTTATATCAAAAAATGGTATATTATTTTTCAATGCATATTCACGAATAAAATTTCTAATCAGATTGGAATTATTGTGTTGTAAAAAACATTCTTGTATATCAATAACTTTGTCATAAGCATTAGAAATATGAAAACCCAGAGCAGGTAATTGTTGAGAATTTTCTTTTGAAAAAAATTCAGGTTCAATCCATCGTTTAGTAGAAAAAGTAAATTCTAATTTGTTTCTATAATGCTTGGTTTGTGGGCTTGGCAGAGGTTCATTAATAGTAGAAAATTCTAAATTTCCAATTCTTGTTAGGGCGTCTGAAATAAATTTTTTCTTAAATAGAAGTTGTGCATTGTAATCTAAATGTTGCCATTTACATCCACCACAATATCCAAAATGTTTACAAAATGATTGCGTTCTGTGTTCAGAGGGTTGAATAATTTCAACTGGTTGTGCAAGTATATAACTTCCTTTAATTTTAATAATTTTGACATTAGCTATATCACCAGGCACTAATTTTTCAGCAAAAACAACAATATTATCAGAGGTTCTTCCAATGCCCAAACCTTCTGCAGAAATATCAATAAATTTGACATTTTCTAAAATTTGTCCTTTTGAAAGTTTTTCTTTGAGGTGCATAATTAAAAGTGTTTCCAACCTTGTGCAGTGATAGGATGAACAGTTCCAGATTTAGAAATTAGATTATATTTTTTTGATGGTTCTGTAATATGTCCAATTATTGTATAGTTTGGAAGATTTTTAATATTGTCATAATCACTTAATGGAATTGTAAAAAGCAATTCATAGTCCTCACCGCCATTCATTGCACAAGTAGTGGGGTCTAAATTAAAATCAAGGGCTCGTTGATAAGTCATTGGATCAATAGGAATTTTATCTTCATATATTTCACAACCCTTATCAGATTGTTTGCAAATGTGAATAATTTCAGATGCTAAACCATCGCTTATATCAATCATTGAAGTTGGTTGAATATTGAGTTGTCTTAATTCTTCAATCACATCTTTTCTTGCTTCGGGCTTTAATTGTCTCTCTAAAATGTAATCGTTACCTTCTAAATCGGGCTGAACAGTTGGATGTTCAAGAAATACACTTTTTTCTCTTTCTAAAACTTTTAGTCCCATAAAAGCACCACCTAAATCTCCCGTAACAACAATCAAATCTTTTTCTTTTGCACCGTTTCTATAAACAATCTTTTCTTTTTCTACTTCACCAATAGCAGTTACACTTATTACCAATCCTTGATGAATAGCAGAAGTATCACCACCTACAAGGTCAACTTTGTAAGTATTGCAAGCCAATAAAATACCGTTATATATTTCTTCAATATCTTCTAATGAAAATCTATTAGATACAGCAATGCTTACTAAAATTTGTTTTGGAAAACCATTCATTGCATAAATATCACTTAAATTAACAATCACAGATTTATAGCCAAGATGTTTCAGTGGTGTGTAAGTTAAATCAAAATGAATACCGTGAATAAGAATATCGGTGCTTAATAGTGTGTAATTTTTATCATCTTTTTCAATAACTGCAGCATCATCTCCAATGCCTTTTATTGTTTGAGGATGAAAATGTTTGACATTTTTTTGAATGTGTTCAATTAAACCAAACTCACCTATTTCTGAAAGCGGCGTTGGATTTGGATTTTTAAACATACTGGCCATAGGATGATTTTAATTTTTTGGCAAAGATGTGAAGTTATTTTGTTTTTAGCAAAGGGATTATATTAGTGAAGAGTGAAAAATGAAGAGTGAAAAATGAAAAGTGAAGAGCGAATAGTGAATAGAAACGACATTTATGTCGTTTGTGAAAAGTGAATAGTTTTTAATTTTAAGTTTTTAGTTGTATCAATTACTAAAAATTGAACATTGAGCATTGAAAATTGAACATTGAGCATTGAAAATTGAACATTGAGCATTGAAAATTGAACATTGAGCATTGAGCATTGATTATTGAGCATTGAACATTGAGCATTGATATTTAAATTTTTAAAAACCTCTAATAATCAACTTCTTACGCTTCAATTGTTGATTATTATTTTATTTTGTGGATATTATCCTTCCTCTATTCCATTAGTTTATTCCTAATTTTACAACCGAAAAAATAATCAAACATTTCTTATGCAAATAAGCATTAACGATATTATATCCACTTTATATTATTCCCGCGAAGCCATAGAATATCTTTTTGCCAAAAAAGACAATATTAGTATTAGCCAGTTGAAAAGTGAAACCAATCTTTCTGAAGAAATGTATCACCGAATGAAATCAATGGAAATAATCTACGAATACGAAAATACCGTTGTTCTTAATGACTCTGTTATCAATATGCTTGAAGATGTATTGCAAATAGGCGAATCTACTCCTGGTATAATCTCTGAGTATGTTGCCGAAGTTAAAAGATACATTTCATTTTATCAGGAAACACAACATTATCGCTTCATTAGCCCTCTTAAAAAATATCTAAGAAGATTAGATAAAGCCATTACCCGTGAAATTATTAAATTACAAAAAACCATTGATGATACTTACAAAAACGAAAGTAACTATCGCATTAAACTCCGTCGTTTAGAAGAATATAGAGAAAAAAGAGATATTCTGATTAACAACATCTATTCTCTGCAAAATACACTTTCAGAAAATCAAAACACATTATCATCTTGTAGTGATGCTCAACTTTATCAAATTATCAATACTCTCAAACAAACCTTACTTGAAAATTTAGATTACCTTATTGAAATTCAAACAGACATTACTGATTACATCAATAAAATTCAATATCAACTCAATATCTATCAAAAAGCACAACAACTTAAAGAACTCAAAGACCAAGGTCTTCTTCATTTTTCTACAAACTTTAAAGAAGTTGTTGAAAACCTCAACCCCATTCGTTACAATGGACACAAAGCACCTCGCACAAAAATTGCCATTGACACACTTTATAATGATATTGGACAACAACTCTGTCAGAAAATTGCTGAAAAATATAAAGTATCGCAACTTCGTTTTAGAACTTCTGCTGGACAACTTTCTTTTGACATTAACGAAAAAATTTTAGACCATCAGATTTTATTAGACACTGAAAAATTAGTAGAAAAATTTTCAAAACAATCCGATAAAGATTTATTTCAATTTATTCTGAATTTCAAATTCCCAAAAGAAATTGGAGAACTTACATTAGAACAAAAACTTTCTCTCTTTGTAGAAATTTTAGTTCAATATGAAAAACAACTTAACTTTTCCTACAAAATAAATTACATCACATTAACTGATGAAAATCAAAAAACAAGAAAAATTGGATACACCATTGTGCTCCCACAAAAAATATCTAAAAAACAAAATATAAACATTACAACATAAATTAATTACTTAATACAATGTAAAAGCGTATAGCGATAATTTAAAATAACAACCTCACCCTTCCCTCTCCTTGCAAGGATAGGAGGATGGAACTGAACAAAAAAATAATGGCAATTCATTTTTAATTTATTTACACCCCTTCTCCTTGCGAGGAGAAGGGGCTGGGGGATGAGGTTCTGGACAAAATAAATACAGTAAGGGCGTATGGCAATACGTCCCTATCAATAAAAAACTCAAAACTATATAATCTATGAATATAGAAGATTTAGAACTTCCAAGACAAACACACGAGATATTCAACATTCTTGCTCGTGGTCACTTTATTTCAAGTAACGGAACAAAAGATGGGATGGGCAGATTGTATGATATTCTCAATGACCCTCAAAACTTTGAAAAACTGCAAGCATATTTTTCAGTATTAAGATACAGAATTGAACGCGGGAATAATTATTTCTACTTTTCTAAAGTCAATGAACCACCAAGCATCACAGAAAAAAAATTAGAAACATTTGAAAAATATATTGACATCATTGATTTATTTGGAAGTTTAGATAACAAGATTACCATTGGCTCTCGCTTTCGTCCATCTGAAATAGCAGAAGAATGTAATGCTAATGTTCGCCTCAAACAAAAATTAGCAAAAATTCCTCTTTACCGTTCTGAAAATTTTCTCAATAAAATCCGTGAAATATGCGATATGCTTGCCCGCGATTCTTATCTTGAACTGGAAGATGAAAATACAGAAACATACAAAGTCCTTGATGCTTATGCTTATTTATTAGAAGTCATCAATGCTATTACTATTTTTGGACAAGCACCAAATCCAGAACATTCACTAAATAATCAACCTGATATTGACATCAATATAAATCCCAACTAATCAATTTTAAATTAAAAAAATATGAGCAATTACAGAATACTTAACAGAATTGTGGAAATTAATATCGCTAATGTAAAATATGCCGACATTGAACTCAATGGAAATACTTGCTTTGTAGGAGCAAACAATTATGGTAAAACATCCCTTCAAAGAGCCATTCTGTTTTTTTACAATGCTAACTCCCGTGCTCTTGGTATTAGTTCTTCTCAAAAACCTTTTGAAGAACACTATTTCCGCTACGACAATTCGTATCTTATTTATGAAGTTGCCACCGAAACAACACCATTTTTTGTAATGGTATATCGCCACAATAAACTTGTATTCAGATTTGTAGACAGTGAATATAATCCAGAATTTTTCTTTAATGAAAATAATGAAGCAATTAAATTCAGAGAAGTTCTTGCTAAACTTGATCAAAAAGGTATTTTTTACAGTAATCAAATTGATACCTTTGAAAGATACAGAAATATCCTATACGGCACAGAAACTGACCCAAAACTCAATAGATTCTTTTTACTACGCGGAAATGAAAAATATCAAAATATCCCTAAATCTATCACAAATGTTTTTTTAAGTTCCAAAAATAGCATTGATTCTCGCTTTATCAAAGATTTTATAGCAAGTGCCATTTCAAACGAAACAGATGTTATTGTCCTTGAAAATATTGAAAGACAAGTTCGTCAGTTTTCTGAAAAATATAATGATATTAATACTTTTCTAAAAAAAGAAACTCAACAACTGATTGAATTGATTGAACAAAAATACGACCAAGTTCAAGTCCTCAAAAACGCACAATACGAAGCCGCAGAAAAATTAGGTTCTACGCTTAAATATGCCGATACTCAACACAACATCATTCTATCTTCTATTCAAGAAAAAGACCAAAAACTTCAACAACTCAAAGAAAATTATGATGCACTCAAATATGCATTAGAAGAAAAACAAAAAGATATTCGCGAACAGATTGGTTTTTATGATGGAATGATTAGAGAAGCACAACGCAAACTTGAATCTTACAAAGAAAAAAACATTGATGAAATCCTGCAAAAACATCAGGAAAAAAATCAGTTAGAATCTCGCTTGCAAATTTTACAAAAAGAATACAATACACTTACTGCCGATGTTCAAAATGTTGAAATTCAATATCAATCTTTACTCAATAACATTACAAATGAAATTCAAACTGTCAATAATAAAATCAATGCACAAATCACCGAAATAGTCAATCATTACAACGAATTAATTTTATTACAAAAAGAAGAACAAACAAAACGAGAAAATTCACTTCAACAGCAACTTCAAGCCGCCATATCATCTATAGATAATGAATTAAACCAAAAACAAATTGAACTCGGACAATTAAAATCTGAAGAAAAAATTTCTGCCGCTATTCAACCTTATGAAAAAGAAATTAAACAATTAGAATTAGAAATTACCGAACTTAAAACTAAAATTTATACAGGTAAAAGTGAATTGGCTATTCGTCAAAATCAAATAGATTCACTCCAAAAAGAATGGCAAAACTACGAAAAACAACTTCAGCAAAAATTTGAACAAATTGCACAAAACATCCAGCAAAAAATTGAACAACTAAAAAAAGAAATTGCTCAAATTGATGAAAAACTCAACTTACAGGAAAATGCTTTCTACGGATTTTTAGAAAAAAATGTTCCTAACTGGCATCTTACTTTTGGTAAAATTCTAAATGAAGATATTTTATTCAAAAATGAACTTAACCCACAACTCATCAATCCTTCTGATGAAACTATTTTTGGCGTTAAAATTGATTTGGATAAATTATCCATCGTATCAAAATCCATTGAACAATATCAAACTGAAAAAATTCAAAAATTAAATGCTATCAAAGAACTTGAAAATCAATATATTCAAGAACAACAAAATTTACAAAATGAAAAATTATTAAACGCTGATAAATACGGAAAACAAATTGCAGAACTCAAAGAAGATAGCAAAGTTACTCAATATGCCATAGAACTCGCAGAACAAAAAGCACGCAAACTCATCATTGAATTAGAAGAACTAAAAACAAAAGCCGCCAAAGAAACAGATGCTTCGCTTCAATCTATTCGTGAAAAAATTGCAATGATTGAAGAAGAAATTGCTATCCTCAAAAAAAGAAGAAAAATCACTGAAACAGAATTTGAAACTCAAATTCAAAATGCTATTGCAAAATCTCAACAACAAATTCAACACCTTAAACAGCAACAACAAAAAGAAATTGAAGAATTAGAAGTCCAAAGAAAAAATACCATTCAGGAACTTAAAGAAAAAGAACAACAACTCATTGCAGAAAAACAAAATATCTTTCAAAATAAAGGTGTTAATACTACAAAAATTCAGGAACTCCAAAAGCAAATTTCTCAACTTCAAGACCAACTTGCAGAATTAAATCAATATCAAAATATCGTCAATGATTATCTAAAAGATAAAAGAGATTTGTTTGATAACATTCCTGTTTACAAACAAAAGAAAGAAGAATTTGTTACTGAAAATAAAAATATCCTTCAACAAATAGAAGAAGAATCTAAAAAGTATAATCTTGAAAGATTAGAACTCAATAAACAGAAAAAAGAATTAGAAGAATCGCTATATCAATTCAATCAAGGTATTCTTTTCTTTCAAAATAATTTTAAAGAAACGCCTGTATATAAACATTACGCTTCCATTATTGAAAATGCAGAACCAAAACCATCTCATAATAATATCACCGACCTCTGCACTCAGTTACTCAAAAATGAATCTTATTTCAATGAAGAATACACACACTTCCAAAGATATGTCAATGAATTTGCAGGTAAATTCAGATTAGATAATCATTTTGGTTTTGTGATTCAACACGATGCGTCATTTAGTGAATATGAAAAATTTGCTCAAAACCTTCGCAACTTTATTAATGAAAACAGAATTGAAGTATCTATCACAGAAACAACTGCTCTTGCTACAATGATTATTGATAGCATTGCCATTAAAGTAAAAGAACTTTCAGGACAAAAAGATAAAATACAACACATCGTATCTTTACTTGCAGAAGATTTCAAAAAAGCAGAATTTGAAGAATCAAAATTGATTGAATACATCAAAATTCGTCTTGAAGAATCAGACAATAAAATTTATCAATTACTCAAAAAAATTCAGGAATTTCGTGATGAACACGGTATTACTATCAACGAAGGTTTATTTAATACCAACAATAACGTTCCTAAAAAATCACTTTCATTGCAAATTATCAGAATGCTTGACCAACTCCAAACTGCCATCAAAGAACAAGAACAACAAGAAATTCGTTTGCAGGATTTATTTGAACTCAAATTTAATATCAAAGAAGGACTTAATGAAACTGGCTGGACACATCGCATAGACAGCATTGGTTCTACTGGAACAGATATTCTTGTTAAAGCCATTATTTACATCACATTATTGCATGTGTTTATCAAAGAAAGTTCAATTAAAACCAACAAATCATTCAAAGTGCATTGCATAATTGATGAAGTAGGACAAATTTCTGCACACTATTTAAGAGAGTTATTAAGATTTGCCAAATCAAGAGATATTGTGATGATTAACGGATTGCCCAACAAAAGCGGTTTAGAAAGCCATTACAAATACACCTATCAGTTCAAAAAAGAAGACGACGGCACTATTCGTATATTCCCAAGTATTGTTACAGAAGTAGAAGTTTAAAATGAAGAGTGAAGAGTGAAAAGTGAAGAGTGAAAAGTGAAGAGTGAAAAGTGAAGAGTGAAAAGTGAAGAGTGAAAAGTGAAGAGTGAAAAGTGAAGAGTGAATAGTGAATAATGAAGAGTGAAAAATTTTTTCAAAAAAATCCCGAAGGGATGACAGGATTATAGTAGGAGTAATTCATGAATTGCCCCGTCAAAAAATCCCGAAGGGATGACAGGTTTGTAGCGAAAAGAGAGAAATGTAACGTCCGTCCCCTTCTCCTTGTAAGGAGAGGGGTTAGAGGTGAGGTTGTTATTGAATTTCAATATTCAATGTTCAATTTTCAATTTTCGCTACACATTTCTTTTGAGATTACTTCGCTTCGCTCGTAATGACGATGTGAGAATTTGAGATTGCTTTGCTCCGATCTCAATCTATTTGATACCTCTGCGAAATTTTTCTTTGTGGACTTTGCGTGAAATGATTTTTTTAATTACATAATAAACAGAACAGATTCTTTAATTTTTAATAAACCTTATCACATCAGTGGTGTAGCGGGTTTGTAATTTTACAAAATACATTCCTTTATCTAAATTTGAGGTATATAATTCAAGTTTGTTAGTTCCGCTTTCAACATCTATTGTTTTTTCATCAATAACATTACCTACAAGATCTGTAATGGTGATATGATATTGCTTATTCAGTTTTGAATAAATGTATAAATAACAATTTTCTTCAGCAGGATTGGGGACTATTTTCATTTCATCTTTTTGAATGCTGTTATTATCAATGACTATAATGCCTAATTTTTTAGTAGTACCATCATAATCAGTTTGAGAAAGCTGATAATAGGTTCTTTCAAAGGGTGCATCATCATATAATTCGTAAGTTCTTTGTTGATAAGAGTTTCCAGCACCTGCTACTTTTTGAAAAACTTCATAGTGTATACCATCAGATGATTTTTCTAATGTAAAATATGCGTTATTTTTTTCTGTTGCAGTAGTCCATGATATTTTATTATATCCATTGTTTTTTTCACCTATAAAATTAACTAATTCAATTGGAAGAAGTTGACATCCACCACTAACATTATTTAAAGTATAAGAATATGTGCATTGATCGCCAGCAAATCCATCCACAACTAAATAAGCACATTGACCTGCTGCTAAACTAAAATTACTTGATGTCCAAATCGCAGAACTAGGCAGCATTGGATTAGGTGCTACTTGATTTAAAGTCATACTTGATGCACTTCCTAATAAAATAGCCATTTGTGAACCCTGAGCGCCTGATTGAGGTTGAGAACATGAAACAACATCAAAATTAATATTGTATGTACCATTTGCAGTAGCACAAAATGTGAAATAAGATGGATTATTAATAACAAAGGGAACATCATTTCCATTACTTCCATTACATTGACCACCAAATGAGGGTGGACAGGAAGTACTTAAATTATTATCTATATTTCCAAGTGAAGGTGTTCCATTATTAGTAGGGGCATAACCACCTTGGGTGGATCCATTATATTGTGTGCCGCATGAGTTAATAGCAGAAGCACCAGATGGATTAGAATTTGAAGCAAGAGTATTTACTCCAATACAAAATTGCGCATAACTAGCAAAAGGACCTCCACATTGTAAATTAACCATTTGAATTAAATAAGTATTATTTCCAGCTGTAGTACTTAGACCATTTAATTGAATATAATTTCCCGGGTCTCCATTTAGTAAATTATAATACGCTCCACCTGCTGAACTTACATAATTTGTTGGAGTAGCAGAAGCAAGAACGGTATACCCTCCACTACTACATGAACCTGCCCCTGTAATTATTGAACAACCAGCAGAAACAGATGAATAAGGACCCCATATAATATAATAAGGATAACAGTTAGTTGCATTAGTTTGTAAAAAATTTAATACAAGAGTACTACTTGTAGCATTAAATGAATACCACATAGAACCTTCAGTTGCTCCACCAAAATCGATATAACACTCATTTGCTTGTAAAGTAACTCCAGAAGCATTTTGACTACAAGTTTGAGTGCCAATAGTTAATGGGGTTGCACTCCCGCAATTATCATTTGGTGGTGGTGGTGGCGCTGCAGCGTGTAAAATAGAAGTTAATAAAATAAATAATAAATAAATTTGTTTCATGTTTTTTAGTTTGTTGAATTATTTTTGATTATTTTGTTTTTAGGGAAAATTCGTATTAATGTTACATGATTTATCTTCCATTCAACAATATCAAATTCTTTTCTTTTTGTATTGATTTCATAAAGTACTTCACAAGGCAATGCGATTTTTGAATCATTATTGACAGTTGTGTTTTCAATTGCTTCATTAATATATATTATCTCATAAGAATTTTTTGGTGGTAATAAAGTAGAATCACAGTCATTAGAAGAACCACTATATTCTGTTTGTGAAAACACAATAAAACATAGAAAAATAAAATTTAAAGTAAAACAAAGTTTTTTCATTAGTATAATTTTTGTTACAAAGTTAAGGAATAAAATTGATATGTTGTAATTTTTTTTGTTAAAATGTAAAATTATTTATTGAATGGTAGGTTTTATTGAGTGAATAGTGAAAAGTGAATAGTGAATAGTGAAAAATCCCGAAAGGATGACAGATTTGTAGTGAAAAGAGAGAAATATAACGCCCATCCCCTTCTCCTTGTAAGGAGAGGGGTTAGGGGTGAGGTTGTTATTGCAAGAAGAAGATGCGTGTAGAGGCATATTGCGATACACTCTTACATAAATTGCTCTTGCATTTTTTATGCCATCATTGCGAAAATGAAAATCCCAAGCAATTTTGTGTGAAAAAGATTTGTCATTGTCCCGACGATAAAAAGTTATTAAGTGTTTATCTATTTCAAAATAACTAAACCGCTTTCTTTTGTTGCAATATAAAGTTTTCCGTTAAAATTACATACATCTGTTAAGTAATTTGATGGTAAACCAGAAGAATTGTAAGTATATTGTTTGAAAGCAGAAAAGTTCCATTCAAACAAACCATTGCCATCAGTTGCAATCCATAGTTTAAGATTGCTTTTATCATAAAATAATTTTCTTGTAAAATTTCCCGTGAGTCCTGAATTAGTTGAGTTGTAATAATTCCATGAATTGCTTATTAAATTAAACTTATTAATGCCATTATTGGTTGCAATCCAAATTTCATTACTGGTTTGACCATCAATAATATCATAAATCCATGTACTTTGTAATCCGGAATTTGCAGGGGTGTAAATAATCCAGTTATTCAAATTGTAACGAGCTAATCCACCACCTGTGCCAAACCAGTACAAAGAATCCTGAATAAAAATACGAGCAATTGAATTGGATGGCAATGGCGAATTTGAGGGCGTAAATATCTGCCAAGTATTTCCGTCAAATGAAGCTACTCCACCTCCTGTGTAAGTGCCAATCCATAACTTTCCGGTTTTATCTGTATTCAATGAACGGATTTTATTGTTAGGTAATCCTGAGTTTGATGTGGTGTATTGCTGCCATTGATTGCTAATAACATTATATTTATTTAAACCAGAGTATGTTCCTATCCACCACACGCTATCTGTGATAAAGCAACATCTAACATCATTGCTTAATAATGGCGAATTGCTGGTGGTATAATTTATCCAAGTATTGTTAGAGTAAATACTTAAACCTTTAGCCGTACAGATAAATAAGGATGAATTGTATGGGAATAAAGAATAAATTGTATCAGATAAAAGCCCGCTGTTTTTAGTATTTATTGACTGAAATATATCAGATGAAGTTGTATTATTATTGTTAGAAGGAGAAGTAAGATTATCTTTTTTACATGAAGTAAATGCTAAGAAAATACAATAAACTAAAAGTAATTTTTTATTTATTTTAAAAGTGTTTAAAATCTTCATTTTAAAATTCACTTATTTTTTCTACAATTTTCTAATAAAAAGATGTGCTTTATCATCAAGTTTTATTAGAATAAATTACTCACTCAATAATACTTTTTGAACCTGAATGAGTTTGCCATTATCATCAATGAGTTTTACAAAATAAATACTTTGTGATACATTCAGTGGAATTTGAAATGAGTTAGCCCCTTCTTTAATTTCTATTGGCTTATTGACTAAAATTCTGCCTAATGCATCATACACTAATACAGATAAATGCTGGTCGTTAGTAGTGTTGATGTTAATCATAACATTATTTCCGTAACCATAAATTTGTGTACGAAGAGAAGCACATTGTTGAATATCTGCATCTGCAACAGGAGATAATTTGCTTGTTCCGTCTTTATCTATCATACGCAAACGATAATAAACAATACCAGAATTATGAGCATCATCAGTAAAAGAATAACTGCCGCCATAAGGATAGATAGCAGGCACAGTGGCTATTACTGAAAAATCAATGCCATTGGTGCTTTTTTGAATTTCAAATTTATCTGCGTTCACTTCTGAAGCAGTTTTCCATTGTAAAAGAACGGTGTTATTTTTTTGACAATTAGCAGTAAAGGAAGTGAGTTCTATTGGTAATGGTTTTGCCTGACAGGCGAGTACCCAATAAGATGTTTGCAAATTTCCTTGAGGAAGAGAAACAGCACCAGTAGATGCTGTTGCATTTTGAGTACCTGCTGTTACTCCCGGCCATGTACCTAATGTAGAGCAAGTCCAGCTGGGTGCAGAACAATTCAACCAACCTTGATTTGTAGCACTGTAATTTACCCAGTATTGTGCCCCAAAATTCCCACTTTGCGGGCAACCTACACAAGTATTTTCAGCACCTCTGTAATGAAAGTTTAAATCTAATGTAACAGGAGTAGCACTGCTTGTATTAGGGGTGATATACCACCATCTGTCTATAACAGTATTTGTCCCATCATTAGTTTGAGTAACAGACATAGCAGGAACATTCATTGCAGTTACGTTTGCAGGTACAGATGTATTATTGGCAACAGTAGAACGGGTACTTACAGTGATATTAGCACTTCCAGCAGATTTAGTCATTGTAAAAGGAATACGAGTACCGCTTACACCAAATGGTATGGTAACAGCAGCATTAGGCACATTACTCCATGTAACAGCACTGCTCCATACATTACAGGTACCACAACCATTTTCGCTGTTGATGTATCCTGTAGTGCCGGCAATGGTCATATTAGGATTAGTAATAGTAAGGGTGTATTGATTGAGGTTGAGTTCAACAGTTGTAAGGTCTAGTAAACCATTGAGTTGTGTTTTGCCACCTACAGAGATATTATTGGTAAGAGTTTTTACGCCACTTCCACCTAAAGTAAGATTGTAAAAAGTAGTAGGATTGGTGCCGCCAATAGTTTGATTTGCAGTGGCTAATAAACGAACAGTAGCAGAGTCATTATAGAAACCAGTGTTAGAAGAATTATTTATCCAGTTGCCATATATATCAACAAAAGGAGTAGCAGGTGTTTTGTATACTTTGAAAATACCCGTACCATTAGCAGTATAATGCCCTGCACTATTGTTAGCCACCCACAGCACTACCCCTCCACGCAAACTGATGCTTGCATTGTCATTTCTCAAACCACCCTGAGCAAGTATATTCAAGCTATAGGCGGTAATGAGTAAAAATATGTAAATATTTGTTTTCATAGTAGTGAGATTGGTAGTTATATTTATTTATTTGATTGGATAATTTCTTTGTTTTTATCAACTACATCTTGTCTCTTAAATTGTTGAAAATCCTCTGGATTTGGGGCTTGTGGAAAGCGAACTCCAACATGTTTTGAAATAACTTCTTTTGTAACTGGATGAACATAATCATCTCTATTTGCAACTACCATATAATTAAATTCTACATTGGAGGTACCATTATTTAATTCTATTACATCAAAACCATACTTACTTTCATTAGTTACATAAACACCATTGCAATTTCCTCTAAGTTGAATAAATACTCTTAATGGATGTTCGTCATTTACGATTATGTTTTTTGCAAAAATTGGATCTAAATCTATGTGGCATTTCCCATTTACTAATTTACCTTTTCCTATATCTTGTAAAAGAATTTCAGATGCTTCAGGACAAAACATAATTTTTCTATCATTAGGATCGTTTGATTCACCCCACACATCTGTGGATACGTTTCCTCCAAAGGCACCTAAATTTAAAATTTTATAATTAATTCCTGCATTTCGTCCAGCAATTACCACTCCAACATTGGAAGTCGTTGATGCAATAAAATAACCTGCCCATTGACCGTTTGTTAATGCTCCATTTTTAAAAACAGTAATTCCATAAGGGTTACCAGTAAAAGCACCGCCAGAACCAGACATTAAATACCAAGGTAAAATATTATTTCCACCAGCTACTAAACCGGTACCACTTGCGTTTGAATTAAATGCATAAATCCCTACGCCGCCACTTGTACTAGCCCCTCCATAAACTCCTGTACCAGTGGCACCATTACAAATACCAACAACGCCAGTACCATCATTTGCAGCACTATTACCATATACTCCCCAGCTCAGTGATGTAGTATTACCGTACCCATAAACTCCAACATTAGAACTTGAAAATGCACCGCCACTTCCACCACCTAAATAATTTGGAGTAACATTATTCCCTGCACCTAATACACCTGTGCCACTTATATTTGAATTAAACCCAAGTACACCAAAACCTGTTGCACTTGAATTTCTTCCCAACACACCATAACTATTTGCAGCAGTTGCATACCCGCTTATAGCATTGATTGCACCAGTAGCATTAGCATATGAGGAAAACATATCACTTGCAAGTGGTGTAGTATTATTTACAACTACTTGTCCACCACTTGTTACTCTCATTCTTTCTGTGTTATTAGTTTTAATCACTAAATCAACAGCATTAGTAGTTCCTAGAAAATTTGTTCCTGCAATGGTACTTGCATTACCTGTTGTAAGCCATGCATCAGCAGGAACACCAGAAACTAAAAGTTTTACCCATCTGCCGCCATTCCAGTAATAGTAGCCCTTTCCAGTAGTAGTGTTTGTATTATACACAAGCATTGATTCAGTTGGTCCTCCTCCAGTAATAGGGGCATAAGTGGTTAAACTAGTTAGATTAACTCTTGGTATTAAAACACCTTTATCTGTAAAATTCACATCTAATCCGGCATCACCAGAAGGTGCAGAACCCGGAGCAGGGCTAATACCAACATTTTGAGCATTGAGTGAGAATGTTGCTACTGCAGTGCAGCAAAGTGCTGCAAATTTTTTTGCCCATTGAAAAATAATGTTTGCATTCATAGTTTTAAATTTTGCTACAAAGTTAAGGAAAAAAAATGATATGTTGCAAATTTTTTTTTGTTAAAATGTAAAATTATTTATTGAATGGTAGGTTTTATTGAGTGAAGAGTGAAAAGTGAAGAGTGAAAAGTGAAGAGTGAAAAGTGAAGAGTGAAAAGTGAAAAATAATAATTAAATGTTCAATAATCAATACTCAATGTTCAATGTGCCGACGCTACGGTCGGCATGCTGATATTTTGCATAGCAAAATCGTCAGCACTCAATGTTCAATATTCAATGCTCAATGTTCAATGTTCAATATTCAATGCTCAATGTTCAATGTACCGACGCTACGGTCGGCATGCTGATATTTTGCATAGCAAAATCGTCAGCACTCAATGCTCAATGTTCAATGCTTAATTTTATACCAAAAAACTAAACACTAAAAACTCAAAACTAATTAAATTTTTTATACATCAAAAATTTTGCGTTACATTTGGGGCTCAAAAAAAAATAATGTTGGGTTTATCAGTTCATCAATGGTTATTTGGGATTTTATCTTTTCTGGCAGTGTTGTTTAGTTTAATGGTGGTGTTTAGCCGAAGTCCTGTAAATAGTGTATTGTATCTTATAATGAGTTTCTTTTCAATTTCTGGAATATATCTATTGCTGGATGCTCAATTTCTGGCAATCGTTAATATAGTCGTTTATGCGGGTGCCATTATGGTATTGTTTTTGTTTGTGATAATGCTTATGAATTTAAATCATGATACAGAACCTCAAAGAACTGTTATTACAAAAATAATAGCAGGTGTTTTAGGTGGATTATTTTTATTAGTTATGACAAGTGCCCTAAAAGGTGCAGATACATTAAATAAACAATTTTATGGAACATCAGAAGTAGGGTTGATAAAAAATTTAGGAAAAGTTTTATTTACAGAATTTTTATTTCCTTTTGAAATTGTATCAGTATTATTACTTGCCGCCATGGTAGGTGCAGTGCTGATGGGAAAGAAAAAAATTCATTAAAAAAATATAATACAAAACAAAAATATATGATAAATGGTATTCCAATTGATTACTTTATATTATTAAGTGCTGTGTTGTTTACTATTGGGGCTATTGGTGTAATGGCCCGCAGAAACAGCATTATTCTTTTTATGTGTATTGAGTTGATGCTTAATGCTGTCAATATCTTACTCGTTGCTTTTTCATCATTATATCAAAATGCATCAGGGCAAGTGTTTGTGTTTTTCGTAATGACCGTAGCGGCCGCTGAAGTTTCTGTTGGTTTAGCCATTTTAACTATGATTTACAGAAATATCAAAAGCATTGATACAAATTTATTAAGCAATTTAAAAGATTAAAATATGGCATCAATTATTTTACTAATTGTTTTATTTCCATTATTGGGAAGCATTATTAACGGTATTTTTGGAAAAAATTTGAGTAAATCTGCAATTGGATATATAGCAAGTGGTGTTATTGCCTTATCTTTTATATTATCCATTGTTGCATTTATCCAACTTCAAAATGTAAGCGACAGAGTTGTAAATGTTGAGTTTTTCAAATGGATATCAAGTGGCTTATTAGATGTTCCGATGGGATTTTGGTTAGATAGTTTATCATCATTATATATACTGGTAATTACTGGTGTTGGCTTCTTGATTCATGTATATTCAATTGGATATATGAGTGAGGATGAAGGATTTAGCCGCTATTTTTCATACTTGAATTTGTTTGTGTTTTTTATGTTGATGTTGGTGTTAGGAAATAGTTATGTTACAATGTTTGTGGGTTGGGAAGGTGTAGGATTGTGTTCCTATTTATTGATAGGATTTTGGTTCAAGAATATGGACTATAATAATGCAGCAAAGAAAGCATTCATCATGAACAGAATTGGTGATGTGGGATTTATTTTAGCAATGGCTCTGATGTTTGTAAATTACGGAAGTTTGAACTATTCTGATTTACTCAAATCTGGTGCTGTGCATTATTCAAATAGCGTAACCTTAATAGCATTATTGTTATTTTTAGGTGCTACTGGAAAAAGTGCTCAAATTCCTCTCTACACTTGGCTACCAGATGCAATGGCAGGTCCTACACCTGTATCTGCTTTAATACACGCTGCAACAATGGTAACAGCAGGTATTTATATGGTGGTTCGTTCTAATGTATTTTATTCTCTATCAGAAACTGCAATGCTAACCATGGGAATTATTGGTGGTCTTACTGCTTTGATGGCTGCAATAATCGCTACTTTACAATATGATATCAAAAAGATTTTGGCATATTCTACAGTTTCTCAATTAGGACTAATGTTTTTAGGATTAGGGGCTGGAGCATATTCATCTTCTGTATTTCATGTCATTACACACGCCTTTTTCAAAGCATTGTTGTTTTTAGGTGCAGGATCTGTTATTCATGCTATGGGCGGAGAACAAGATATTCGTAAAATGGGTGGTTTAAGTAAAAAAATTCCTACCACATACTTAACAATGCTTATTGGAACTATTGCTATTAGCGGTATTCCACCATTTTCAGGATTTTTTAGTAAAGATGAAATTTTAGCCCATGTGTATGAATACAATAAAGGACTATGGCTAATTGGCGTCATTGCATCTATGCTAACTGCATTTTATATGTTTAGAATGTTATTTCTGACTTTCTGGGGACATTTTAGAGGCGGAAGCGAAACATACAAGCATTTACATGAATCTCCTTCTGTAATGACTATCCCTCTAATGATATTAGCCGCATTAAGTGTCATTGGAGGTTTAATTGGATTACCAGAATTATTAGGTGTAAAAAATTGGATTGGTAGTTATTTAGATAATGTGATTCAAATGAAATCCTATTTAGGATTAAGCCACGAAACTGAATGGATGTTGATGGGAATTGCAGTAGCAGGAGCAGTTGTGAGCATTTATGTAGCTTATCAATTATTTGTAGTAAGCGGTGTATTGCCTGCTGATAAAGAAGAGGATTTGAAATGGTGGCAAAAAATTATTCATCATAAATTTTATGTTGATGAATTGTATGATAATATTGTTCGTAAGCCCGTAGATTTTATGGGTAAAGTTTGCTTTAAGTTTTTTGAAAAAATTGTGATGGACGGAATTGTAGATGGAATTGGGAATACAACATTGTTTTTGGGAGAATGGATAAGAAAAATACATATTGGAAACATTGCCTATTACATTATGGTAATGACAGGAGCAATTATTGCGATATTTATTTTCATTAAATAAATTTCCCTAAAAAAGGGATATAATAAAAACAAAATATTATGATAGGAAACATTTTAATTTTATTGCCTTTAATTGGATTCTTTGTATTATTGATGCCTGCATTTAAAGAAAGTGCAAGAAGAGCAGCGTTGTTTTTTGTAGGAACTGAATTTTTATTAAGTTTAATTGCTTATGGATTAAATCTTACTGACGGGAACAGTATTTTCTTAAAATCAGATTACAATTGGATTAATGCAATCAATGCTCATTGGCATTTGCATGTTACGGGTGTTTCTCTTGTGCTTGCTATTTTAAATGCAATAGTTTTTGTATTGATATTTTTATCTGTTGATAAAAATCAATATGGTGAAAATGAAAATGTTTTTTATGCATTAGGTTTATTGATGCAAATGGCAATGATGGGAGTGTTTTTAACAAGAGATGCTTTTTCATTCTATATTTTTTGGGAATTATCTTTAATACCTATTTATTTAATTGGCTTGAAATGGGGTGAAAATAATAAAGAAAAAATCACATTAAAGTTTTTCCTTTACACATTCATAGGTTCATTATTCATGTTAGCAGGATTTATTTATTTGTATCATCACACAGCATTATTAAATGAAAAAGGTATTCGTTCGTGGGATATGTTAGATTTCTATGAAGCAGGAAAATTATTGACACCAACACAACAAACTGTTATTTTCTGGATGATATTTTTAGGTTTTGCTGTAAAAATTCCTGTATTTCCATTTCATTCATGGCAACCTGACACTTATACTGCAATGCCCGTTCAAGGCACCATGATGTTATCTGGCGTAATGTTGAAAATGGGTTTGTATGGTTTAATGTTCTGGTTAGTGCCCGTATTACCTGCTGCATTAAAAGAATGGCAAAGTTTTTTGTTACTTCTATCTTTGATAGGAGTTATTTATGCTTCATTAAGTGCATTGGTTCAGCATGATTTTAAGAGATTACTGGCGTATGCATCAATGGCACATGTGGGAATGATTTCAGCAGGCATTTTATCAAACACAAGACAGGGATGGGATGGTGCCTCTACACAAATGTTCGCTCACGGAATTTATGTAACAGGATTATTTTATGTAGTTCATTTATTTGAAAAACACACAGGCACCAGAGAAATTGGAAAATTAGGTGGTATAAGAAATTTGAATGGACAATTTTCAAATTTGTTTTTAATTATACTATTGGGTTCTATTGCTTTACCTTTAACACACGGTTTTGTTGGAGAATTTTTAATCATTGTAGGACTTTCAAAAGTAAGTTTATCATGGGCTATATTAGCAAGTTCATCTGTTATTTTAGGAGCAGTGTATATGCTTCGTTCTTATCAAAAAATGATGTTGGGAGATGTTGTAAAAACTAATTATACATTTGGTGCATTAGAAAATAAAGACAAATGGAGTTTGTTTTTGATTGTAGCATGTATTATCTTTTTAGGAATTTATCCTCAAGCATTAAATATGTTTTCAACATTAACTATACAAAGTATATTAAAATAATTTAGATATGATGGCATTATTAGTAATAGTAATTATTGGGACAATAACATTATTGGCAGAAATTTTTAATTTCAAAAAAGTAATTTATCCTTTGTCTTTAATAGGAATTTTATTAGCACTTGGAATGAATATAAAAGAATGGAATAATAATTTTTCTTGGAGATATTCTGACAATATGGTGATGTATGATAATCTTGCTTTGGCTTTTTCAAGTGTTTTATTAATCACTGTATTTTTATGGTTGATGATGTCAAAAAACTATTTCAATGATGAAACAAGTATAATAGAACATACCTCACTTGTTTTATATTCATTGGTAGGTGCAATGCTTTTAGTTGGATTTAATAATCTTGTAACATTATTTTTAGGAATTGAGATATTAAGTATTCCTATGTATGTATTAGCCGCAAGTAATAAGAAAAATATATTATCAAATGAAGCAGGTTTTAAATATTTAATAATGGGTTCTTTTGCATCTGGATTTTTGTTATTTGGAATAGCATTGCTATATGGGGCTTCGGGAAGTTTTAATTTAAGCGATGTTCAGTTAGCATTAAGCACTGATATAGTTCCTAAATTTGCTTATGCAGGAATAATTATGATTTTGATTGCATTAGCATTCAAAGTTTCAATAGCACCTTTTCATTTCTGGACACCAGATGTTTATGAAGGTTCGCCGATTGTGATTACTGCATTAATGAGCACAATAGTAAAAACTTCTGTTTTTGTGGCTATAATGAAGTTATTCCTTTGGTATTTTTATCCTGCATATAATCATTATGTAGAAGTAATTTCTATTTTGATTTTAATTTCACTTGTTATTTCAAATTTTTCTGCACTCAAACAGCAAAATACAAAAAGATTATTAGCATTTTCAAGTATTAGCCATGCATCTATAATGATGTTATTGATTATTTCAGATGTTCGTAATTCATCTACAGTAAATGCTTTGTTGTATTATACATTTGCATATTCAATAGCAAGTATTACATCTTTTGCAGTTATTCATTTTGTTGCAAAAGATAAAGATGAGCAAATAAATGTTTTGAAAGGGTTAATGTATAAACATCCATTTTTAGCGATTTCTTTAATGATTGCCTTATTATCAATGGCTGGTATTCCCATTACTGCTGGATTTTTTGCTAAATATTATGTGTTATCTCAATTAATGGTTTCTGGATATAAATGGATGATTATAGTAGCCATTTTAGCATCTATATTAGGTGTTGTATATTATTTGAAAATGGTTTTAGCAATGTTTGAGAATGATAAGAAATCAGAAAATATTGCTATTCAATTAAGCAGAAATGAATGGCTCGTTATTGTTATTTCAGTTTTATTGTTAGTTGTTGCTGGAATTTATCCAGACATTATTGCTTATACTTTTAAGCAATAATAAAATGTTGTGATGAATAAAAACTGGTTGATTTATACTAAAACAATTTTATTTTCCAAAATTTTTAACACAAAGTACGCAAAGATAACTACAGATCTCAAAGTGCACAAAGGACTTGATAAATCCACTAATTCTTTGTGGTCTTTTTTAAAGAATCTTGGTGATCTTTGTGTTTTAAAAATAAAATTCTTTTCAGTAATTAGAATTAGAATAACTTTAATATTTTTACTTTTTAATTTATCTTTTTATTCACAAGATAAAGAATATGTTCAAAAAATTTGTAATCAACTAAGTTCAAAAAACTTTGCAGGAAGAGGTTATACTATTTTTCCAAAAGACAGAAAAAGTGGTGTAGAAAAATCCAGAGAATTTATTTTGAAGGAAATTAAAAACATTGGGGGATATGATTTAGAAAAGTATGTGTTGAATAGTAAAGATTTCTCTAATAAAGAAAATAATTTTTCAAAATATAGTATTTCTAATAAAGTCAGCAAACCAAAGATAACATTTACTGCAAATAACATTTATTTCACAAAATTAGTTTTAGATGATAAAGAATTAATATTAGGAAAGGACTATATACCTGATGCTTCTTGCCCGAATGTTGATTTTTCGGGAGAATTAGTCAAATATGATTCTGTTTATTTTATCAATAAAGAAAAAGGCATAATATTTAAAATTGAAAATAAACTGATGTTTTCTACATCTCAAAAACAAGAAGATGTTGGAATGATTTTTTTGAATCAAGAAGTTATAGAAAAAAATAAAAATTCATTCAAATGTTCTTTGAATGTAAAATCTAAAATTGAAGAAGTGAAAACAGATAATATCTTTGCATTTATTCCCGGTAAAGAAATTCCAGATAGTTTCATTGTATTTACAGCACATTACGATCATTTAGGAAATATAGATACAACTTACTTTCCAGGTGCTAATGACAATGCATCAGGAGTTGCAACGTTATTAGATTTAATGAGGTATTACAAAAATAATCCTACAAAACATTCAGTTGCTTTCTTCTTTTTTACAGGAGAAGAGATTGGATTATTAGGTTCAAAGTATTATGTAGAACATCCATTATTTGATTTGAATAGAATAAAAGTTTTGATAAATTTAGATTTAATGGGCGGAGGAAGTGAAGGTATTATGGTAGTGAATGGAAAAATATTTCAAGATGATTTTAATACTTTAAAGAAAATCAATGAAGAAAAAGGATATAATATCTCTATTCATTCTCGTGGAAAAGCCCAAAACAGCGACCATTACTGGTTCACAGAAAAAGGAGTTAAGAGTTTTTTTATTTACACAATGGGCGATATTAATGCGTATCACGATATTTATGACAAAGCGAATAAATTAACTTTCACAAATTATGAAACGATTTTTAAATTACTTATAGAATGGGTAAAAAAGTAAATTTAAAATTTTTTTTTTGATAAGAAAATTATTACTTATATTTGCCAAAAAATTAAATAGAATGAAAATATTCGCCTATTTTTCAAGTATTTTCACAATAGTATTTATTTTTGCTATTAGCGGTTGTAAAAAATCTGAACAACAGCCCGCATTAGATACTGAATCTCAAACTTCCATTGACTATTCAATTTGTGAAAGAGAATTTGCACAAGTAGGGCCTACAGCAACCAACTTGACCATAAAAACTAAAAGTAGCCCTCCAAGATTAATGTCAGGTTTTTCAGGCATATTATCTACTTGTGATACTTTAACAATGATAGCGGGCGATACACTATGGACATCTCCAAGTCATGAAAATCCAGTATATGAATATGATTTTGGAACATGTGGTGGTTATTCTTTTGATAACATTGTCAGAACTGGTAAATGGAGAATCACTTATAGAGGTGGTGGAATTAAAAAGCCAGGAGCATCTATGTTATTGCAATTTATTAATTATAAATTAAACACAGTAAATTATATGGTTGATAGTGTTGTATTTAAAAATGGTGGAATGAATAATGGTATATATACTTATACAATTAGTGTGTATAATGCAGTTTGTGCCGCACCTTCATGGACAATAACTTACAATTCTACAAGATCTGTATCAATTGATACAAAAAATACTGCCGATCCATCTGACGATGATATTACAATAGTAAACGGAACAGCTAATGGAAAAAACAGAGAAGGAAGATTATATAATGTTACAATTAATAATTTATTCAAACCATCAAGTTGTAAATACATAACCAAAGGTACTATTCAAATTACACCAAAAGATTTAAAAACCAGAACTATTAATTATGGAAATGGAGCTTGCGATGATAAAGCAACAGTTACAGTTGATGGAAATTCTTTTGAGATTACATTAAACTAATTAACTTAAAATGAAATTAGAAAACATTTTTTCAATATATAAGTCAATGGAGGAATCGGGTATCATCCTGTCCTTCAAGGGTGATATTACTTCCGATTTGTTGACTTCTATATTGCAAATAATGGAAAACCGATTAGAAAGTTTTAATGAGGAACCAAAAATTAGAAAAAAAGTATATCATGTACTTGTAGAATGCTTGCAAAATCTATATCATCACATGGATGAAATTCCTTCTCACATAAATGGGAAAGACAGATCAGCAATTTTCATGATTGGAAAATCCGAAGATGGTTATAAAATTATTACAGGAAATTATATTTTGAATGAAAATGTATCTGGATTGAAAAAAAGAATTGATGAAATTAATGCTTTAACCAAAGAAGAACTTAAAGAATATTACAAACAAGTGCTTACAAATGGTGAAATGTCACTAAAAGGAGGAGGAGGACTTGGAATTATTGACATTGCCCGTAAATCTGGTGAAAAATTAGAATATGAGTTTTTACCAATAACCGACAACATATCATTCTTTATTTTAAACATAAAAATCAATAATAAAATCAACTAACATTAAAATCTATAAAACTATGAAAAAAATAGAAGTAGAAGCAACTCCCAAAACCCCTTATTTAATGCTTGATCCAGCAAGTAAAACTATTGTGATTAATGGGCGTTCTATTCCTGAAAATTCTGTACAATTTTACACACCTGTATTTGAAGCACTTGATAAATGGATAGCAGAAAAAACAAAAGACAAAATAAATGTATCTGTTCGATTAGAATACTTCAATACCAGTTCCTCTAAGTGCGTTTTGGATATATTTAAAAAATTGGCGGAATTGCACAAAAATGGGGCACAAGTTGATGTTACCTGGATTTATGAAAAAGATGATGAAGATATGATGGAAGCTGGTCAGGATTATCAAACCATTGTAGGTATCCCGTTTAAAATGGTTGAAGTAGACGAATAATCCTCTGGAAAATATATAATAATATAAGTAAGCAGGGAGAAAAATACTCCTTGCTTTTCTTTTTTAAATAATATGCAATGGAATATAATACATATTAAAGAAACTGAAAGTACGAATGATTATGCAAATTTAAATATCAATCAATTTGAAGTGCCTGCTTTAATTTATGCAGATTTTCAAACTAAAGGGAGAGGACAATCAAATAATGTTTGGTACAGTGAAAATTCAAAAAACTTGCTCTGTTCAATTGTTCTTCCCTTATCATTATCTGTAGAATATAACAATTACATCAGCAGATGGATTTCAATATTATTAGTTGAATTATTAAAAAATTATCAAATTGAAGAACAGCACATCAAAATTAAATGGCCAAATGATATTATTGTTCTTACAAACGAAGGATATAAAAAAATATGTGGTATTTTAATTGAAAACATTATTGAAAAAAATAAAATCACAAAAACTATCATTGGCGTTGGCTTGAATATTAATCAAACAAATTTTCAACAATTCAATAAAACCGCAACTTCTATAATAAATATCAAAAGAATTGAAATATCAATATCAGATATAATAAATAAACTTACACTACTTATTGATAATTATTTCTCACTTTTGCAATTACAAAAATTTGAAACCATCAACCAACTTTACACAAAATATCTTTATGGCTGGCAAAATGATTTTTTATTTCAATACAATAATGAATTATTAAAAGGAAAAATTTCTGCACTCTTAGATAATGGTAAAATACTTGTAAAAACAGAAAATGAAGAATACCAATTTGCTAACAAAGAAATTAAATTTTTACTCTAAAAAATTAAATATGCTTCGCTACATTTCAATTTTAATCTTCTTTTCAATCAATTTAAATGCACAATTTTTAATAACACTAAAATATAAAAAGCCCAAATGCGGTGGTGCAAGAAATCCAGATACAACTTCATATTTTGTTTTATCAAATAAAAAATGGATTATTCAATACCCATCTAATAAAATTGATACTATTTATACAAACAGCGAAGGTAAAATAACTATTCCTTCAATAAAGGGAAAATACTATTTATTTGACCCTTGGAAATACTACAAACAAACACCATCTGATTTTCCAGTAAAATTATATGATAAAAAATGTTTAGAAGCAGAATATTCTAAACCAGATTTTATCATTCAAATTTCATCCAAAAAAAAGTATAAAATAAGTCCTTCATTTTGGACACCTTATTGCCCAGATAAACATCCTTGTATTAGAAAAGACACCATTATTCCAAGAATACCACAAAGGTAAATAAATTTAAAAATTGTTAAATCTTTTTTAGAAACTTGTAAAACGATTTTAGTTTCCATAGTTTTGCAGCCGAAAATTATGAGTGTAAAACAAAACATAATATCTGCTGCACAAGAATTATTCTTTAGTAAAGGTATCAGAAGAGTTACTGTTGATGAAATAGCAAGTAAATTAAAAATCTCCAAAAAAACATTTTACGAACATTTTGAAAATAAAGATGAAGTTGTATATGAATTAGTTAAACATCATTTAAAAACTCATAAAGAAAAAATTGAAGAGTTAATCAAAAAATCTGATAATATCATTGAACAAACATTATCTTTAGTTACCTGTTCATCAGAAATGATGAAATCAATAAACCCAGTCGTTTTTGAAGATTTAAAAACTTTTTATCCAAAAGCGTGGAAATATCTAGAAGAGTTCAAAAAAAACTTTATTATGGATACCATAATAAAAGAACTTGAAAAAGGCCAAAAACAAGGATTGATAAGAAAAAACATTAATATTAAATTGATGGCTTATTTAAGATTATTACAAATTAATTTACTCTTTGAAACCGATGTGCTTGAAAAATTTAATATCTCTTTTGACGAACTTCAGAAACAACTCACCACTCATTTTCTCTACGGAATATCTACAGAAAAAGGAATAAAAATTTTAGAAAAATACATTCAACATTAATTTTTTTATCTTATGAAAACAAAAAAAACAATTTTAGTTTCCATCGTTTCTATTTCAACAAGTTTAATTGCACAAAGTAATTACAAAACTTTTTCACTATCAGAAGCCATTGATTACGCATTATCACACAACGCAAATTATCTTGCATCAGAAGCAGATGTCAAAATTGCTAAAGCCCGCAATTGGGAATATACAGGCATTGGATTACCCCAAGTATCTGCTTCATTTGACTTAAAAGATTATCTTGAATTACCAACTTCTCTCTTACCAGGGCAATTTTTTGGTGCCCCTCCTGGGACTTATGTTCCTGTTAAATTTGGAACTCAATACAATGCAACTGCTGGCATTTCTGTATCTCAAATAATCTTCAGTTCAGATTACATTTCTGCTTTACAGGCATCCAAAAATTTAGTTGAACTAACTTCAAAAAACTTACAAAGAACAAAAATTGAAACTAAAGTTCAGGTTACAAAAGCATACTACAATGCATTAGTTGCAAAAGAAAAATTCAAAATTATTCTAACTAATATCTCAAAATTAGAAAAACTACTTAATGATACCAAGGCATTAAACGAAAATGGTTTTGTTGAAAAAATAGATTTAGACAGAATACAAATTGCTTACAATAATTTAGTAACAGAAAAAGAAAAAGTGCTTCGCTTTATAGGACTATCTCAAACTTTATTAAAATATCAAATGAACTATCCACTCAATGATTCCATTGTTCTTACAGATTCATTACCTGCTTTCAAAGATAAAATAACTGACTTAAAAGATATTTCATTTAGTCCTGAAAAAAGAATTGAATATCAAATTTTTAATCAACAAAAGAAATTAAATGAAATTGATTTAAACAGATATAAAATGCAATTTCTGCCATCTATTGTGGCTTATGGCTCATATTCAAAAAATGCACAAAGAACTAAATTTGATGTTTTTGATTTTTCATCAAACAAACAATGGTTTACTATTGGTTTAATTGGTGTAACTTTTAATTGGAATTTATTTACATCTGGTCAAAGATATTTCAGAATACAACAAGCAAAATATAATGTATTAAAATCTCAATATAATTTAGAACAAATTAAACAATCTGTTCAATTAGAATATCAATCTGCTCTTGTCAATTATCAAAATGCTTTAGCATCATTAAAAACTCAGGAAAACAACTTGCAATTAGCACAATCTGTTTTTGATACTTCAATAAAAAAATACGAAGCTGGTGTTGGTGCAAACCTTGAAGTAGTTAATGCTGAAGCGGCACTCAAAGAAGCTCAAACAAATTATACAACTGCTTTATTAGAAGCACTTTCTGCTAAAATTGATTTAGATAAAGCAATCGGAAACATTCAATAAAAACAAACAAATTATGAAAAAATCACTTTCTATCATTTCAGTTATCTTAATTGCAGGATGCAATTCTTCAAAAAAAGATGATTTATCTTCACTTCTTAAACAAGAAGCTGAATTAAAAAAACAACTTTCAGAAGTAGAGGCAAAAATTAAATCATTAAAAAAAGATACTATCAATCCTATTCTTATATCTGTTATTGAATTAAAACCTGAAATTTTCAAATCATATCTAACTTTTCAGGGCAAAGTAGATGCAGATGACAATGTTGCTATTTCTTCTGAAATGCCTGGTACTATCACAAAAATTCATGTAAAGGTTGGTGATAATGTTAAAGCAGGTCAAGTTTTAGCAGAAACAGATTCAAGAACAATTCAGCAATCTATTCAAGCACTCCAAAGTAATTTAGAATTTGTCAATGAATTGTATGAAAAACAAAAGAAGTTATGGGAACAAAAAATTGGAACTGAAGTGCAATATCTTCAAGTAAAATCTCAAAAAGAAAATTTAGAAAAAACATTAGCATCATTACAAGAACAATTAAGAATGACAAAAATTATTTCACCTATTGATGGAACAGTTGATGCGGTTGATATTAAATTAGGTCAAATGGTAGCACCCGGTATGCCTGCAATCAGAGTTATTAACTTCAATCATTTAAAAGTAAAAGCAGATGTACCCGAAAATTATATGTCTCAAATTCATCAAGGAAACAATGTAAAAATTTTCTTTCCTGATATTCAAGATAGTTTAATAACAAAATTGACTTATGTATCTCGCACTATTAATCCTATTACACGCACTTTTAATGTAGAAGTATATCTTGGCAATAATTCAAAATTACATCCTAATCAAGTTGCCATTTTATCAATTAATAACTATACTTCTGAAAAGCCCGTAATTTCAGTGCCTATTAACTACATTCAAACTGATGTTAATCAAGAAAAATTTGTTTATGTAGTAGAAAATAACAAAGTAAAAAAAGTTTATGTAAAAATTGGAAAACAATCTGCTGATAAAGTTGAGATTTTATCTGGATTAGAACCCAATTCAAAACTTATCAAAACCACTGTGTCTTTGCAAGAAGGCACACCTGTTATTATTCAAGATAATTCAATATTGTAATAACAAACTAAAAACATATTTATATGAGCATCAAGCCATTCAAAGAGTTCAAACTCAGTTCATGGGCAATAGATAATCGCATTGCTATTTACATATTTACTGTATTCATTACAGTAGCAGGAATATTAACCTACATTTCATTACCAAAAGAAAGTTTTCCAGACATCGTTTTACCTAAATATATTATTACAACAATTTATGGTGGCAACTCACCTGAAAACATTGAAAACACTATCACAAAGCCATTAGAAAAAAAATTAAAATCAATTCCCGGTATTAAAAAGATTACAAGTACATCATTACAAGATGTTTCTTTAATAATTGTAGAATTTAATTCTGACATCAAACCAGATAAAGCAAGACAAGATGTAAAAGATAAAGTGGATGAAGCAAGAACTGATTTGCCCGCAGATTTAACTAAAGAGCCCTATGTAAAAGAAATTGCATTTTCAGATATACCAATTATGTTTATAAACATTGCAGGTCCAATGGATTTGATAACTCTGAAAAAATACGCAGACCGCTTGAAAGATGAAATAGAAAGTATGAAAGAAATTACTGAAGTGCGAATGGTTGGTGCCCCCGAAAGAGAAATTCAAATTAATTTAGATATGTATAAAATGCAGGCATCTAACCTTACAATGGGAGATGTTGAAAGAACTATTCAATCTGAAAACCTAACTATTTCTGCTGGAAATGTTCCCGTTGGTACTCAAAAAATGACCATTAACATTAAAAAAGAATTTAAATCTGTAGATGATATTAAAAATATCTTAATCACTTCACAAAGTGGTGCAAAAATGTATTTGAAAGATATTGCTGATATCAAAGATACTATTGCAGATATGGAAAGTTATGCCAAAATGAATAAGAAAAATGTAATTACTTTACAAATTATTAAAAGGCCTGGTGAAAACTTAATTGCCGCTTCAGAAAAAATTTACAAACTTATTGACAAACTTAAAGTTACAGAATTTCCAAAAGATATAGATATTGTTATAACTGGTGACCAATCCGACAGAACTAAAATTACATTAGAAGATTTAATCAATACTATCGTGATAGGTTTTCTTTTAGTAACTTTTATATTAATGTTTTTTATGGGTGTAACTAACGCTCTGTTTGTGGCCTTATCTGTTCCACTTTCAATGTTTATAGCATTCTTGCTGATGCCATCACTTGGTTACAGTATGAATATGATTGTGCTCTTTGCATTTTTGTTAGCATTAGGTATTGTAGTAGATGATGCTATTGTAGTAATAGAAAACACGCACCGAATTTTTGATAATGGAAAAGTGCCAATTGTAACTGCTGCAAAAAAAGCCGCTGGCGAAGTATTTTTACCTGTATTAAGTGGTACCCTTACTACCATTGCACCTTTTGTCCCACTTGCATTCTGGACTGGTGTGATTGGTAAATTTATGATTTTTCTACCCATTACATTAATCATATCATTATTTGCTTCATTATTTGTGGCTTATGTTATTAACCCTGTATTTGCAGTGGATTTTATGAAACCACATCACGAAGAGTTTAAAAATTACGGAAAACTCACTCGCAATGCTTGGTTGCAATTAATAATTTATCTTTTAATAGCCATCTTTTCTTACTTAAATCATAATCGTGCATTAGGTAATATCGTTCTAACAATGGGAGTATTTTTAATAATTCACAGATTATGGCTATATAAAATAATTCAAAAATGGCAAGAAAATATCTGGCCTTCATTTAGAAAATTATATGGAAAAGTTTTACACTGGGCACTTCAAAGACCAGTAAAAATGCTATGGTATACAATAGCACTATTCATTTTTAGTATTATATTTTTTGCAATACGCAAACCAAAAGTTGAATTTTTTCCGAGTGGAGATCCCAATAATATGTATATTTATATTGAGTTGCCTGAGGGCACCGCAGCAGAATACACAGATAAAGTTGCCTCAATTGTAACAGCAAAAGTAGATTCTGTTTTAGGAAAAAATAATCCTGTTGTAAAATCTGTAATTAGTAATGTTGCAATTGCTGTTACTGACCCAAGAGATAATGACCAAAACACTTATCCAAATAAAGCAAAAATTAGCATCAACTTTGTAGAATTTGGAAAAAGAAATGGTGTAAGCACTTCAATGTATTTAGAAAAATTACAAAACTTAAAATGGAATATACCTAATGCAAGAATTGTAGTTTCTAAAGAACAAATGGGACCTCCTTTAGCAAAACCAATTGTAATAGAAATTCAAGGAGATGACTTTAATGAAATTAAATACTACGCTAATCTTGTAAAATCAAAAATTGATGCATTAAATAATCCTGGAATTGTTGAATTAAAAAGCGATTTCATTGATAATAAACCTGAAATATGGTTAGATATTGATAGAGAAAAATTAAACAGAGAAGGATTATCAACAGCACAATTAGCATTAGAAATTCGTAAAGCTGTTTACGGAATTGACAGATATTCTAAATTCAAAGATATAGACGATGAATATCCTATTCAAATTCGTTATTTACCAGAACAAAGAAAAGATATAGAAGCATTGAAAAATCTAAAAATTACTTTTAGAGATATGAACATGGGCGGTATTATTAGAAGTGTTCCATTGTCAGCTTTTGCAGATATCAGATATGTCAATACTTATGGTGGTATTAAACATAAAAATAAACAAAGAATTATTACTTTATCATCTGATGTGAAAGCGGGCTATAACGCCAACGAAATAGTAGCACAAATTAGAGAAGTATTAAAAACTATTCAGCCACCATCCACTGTAAGCATAAAAGTAGGCGGAGAACAAGAAGACCAGGCAGAAACTATCAACTTCTTAAGAAATGCTTTATTAGCATCTATTGGCCTGATATTATTAGTATTAGTATTACAATTTAATTCTATTGGAAAAACGGCGATTATTCTTTCAGAAATTATTTTAAGTGTAATTGGTGTTTTAATTGGGTTTGGTATATTTAAAATACCTATGAGTATTGTAATGACTGGTGTTGGTTTATTTGCATTAGCTGGTATTGTAGTTAGAAATGGAATATTGTTGATAGAATTTGCAGAACATTCATTAAAAGAAGGAAAAGATTTAATGATTGCGGCTTATCAGGCAGGTTATGTAAGAATGACTCCTGTAGTACTTACTGCCACTGCAGCAATTTTAGGTCTCATTCCACTTGCTGTAGGGTTGAATATTGACTTTTTAGGATTATTTGAATCATTTGAACCACACATTTATTTTGGTGGAGACAACAACATATTCTGGGGACCATTAAGCTGGACAATGATTTTCGGTTTGATATTTGGAACATTCTTAACTTTAATTTTAGTGCCTTGTATGTTCCTTATTTCAGAAAGAATAAAAAGAAAATCAGATATTATTTTGGATTATTTTGAATTACCAAAAGGCCTGAAATATGTACCATTTTTAATTGCTATTCTTCAATTGGTATTAAAAATCAAAGGCGTTAAATTAGATTTTAGCAGAATTAATTGGGAAGAAAAATCCAACACAGAACATATCGTTTCTTAAAATAATATAAATTGATATAACTTTATATGTAAATATGTATATGTGTATGTATATTTGCAGAACAAAATTATCATTATGAAATTGTGGGAATTGTTATATTCATCATTTGGTAACAGATGCCCTCGTTGTCATAAGGGAAAAGTTTTTAAAACTGATAATCCTTATGATTTGAAAAACTTTGACAAAATGAACACTGAATGTCCTTGTTGTGGAGAAGTTTTTGAAAAAGAAACGGGCTACTACTATGGTGCAATGTATGTAAGTTATGCATGGATGGCAGGATGGTTTATTGTTACATTTACTATTAACTCATATTTTATAGAAGCAGAATTGCTGAATTATTTAATTTTCTTTTTTGTGAGTGTATTAATTCTTTCTCCAATGACTTTTAGAGTTTCAAGAATTACCTGGTTAAACTTTTTTGTCAAGTACGATCCTGAAAAATCTAAATGTATTAAACCACAACAAGATTTAAATCAATAAGTTTTACTTAATGGGTTGAAGTTTGCATGTAAAATGTCTTAAAAATGGTGGTTCATAAATCACTTTGTATCCTTTGATATTTATTTTTTTCTTTTTAAGATTCTCAAACACTTCAATAATATATTCTATATGGCTTTGAGTGTATACTCTTCTTGGAATTGCTAATCTTACTAATTCCCAATTCGCAGGAATAAATTTTCCATTCAATTTTTTTCCAAACATTAAAGAACCAATTTCAACACTTCTAATACCTCCTTTTTCATAAAGTTCTGTAACTAAAACCTGACCGGGAAAATTTTCGGAAGGTATATGTTCATACATTCTTTTGGCATCTACATAAATTGCATGTCCTCCAAATGGTCGCATTACAGGAATTCCTAACTTAAATAAATGCTCTCCTAAATATGCTGTACTTTTTATTCTGTATTGCAAATAATCCTTATCAAAAACTTCTTTTAAACCAACAGCCAATGCTTCCATATCTCTTCCACTTAATCCTCCATAAGTAGTAAAACCTTCAGTAATAATCAATAAATTTTTACATTCGTCTGCTAAATTACCATCATTTAATGTCAAAAAACCTCCCATATTTACAAGTCCATCTTTTTTAGCACTCATCACGGCTGCATCTGCTAATCTAAACATTTCTTTAGCAATATCTTCATAAGATTTTTTTTCAAAACCTTTTTCTCTTTCTTTAATAAACCAAGCATTTTCAGCAATTCTACAGCAATCTAATACAAATAAAGTATGATACTTTTTACACAAATACGATGCTTCTTTAGCATTTTTCATGCTCACTGGTTGTCCTCCACCACTGTTATTAGTAACAGTCAAAATAACAGCACCTACATTATTTTTATGTTTTTTCAAAAGTTCTTCTAATTTTTCTAAATCTATATTGCCTTTAAATGGAAATTCTGAATCTGTATCTTTTGCTTCTTTACATGGTATATCAATGGCTGTACCACCTGAATATTCAATATTTGCTCGTGTAGTATCAAAATGTGTATTGCTAATAAATATCTTTTTCTTTTTTGATAATACGCCATATAAAATTCTTTCAGCAGCCCTTCCCTGATGGGTAGGAAAAAAATAATTCATTCCTGTTAATTCTTTTACCACTTTTTCTAATCGCCTGTAACTTTTAGCACCAGCATAAGATTCATCGCCTTGCATCATCGCCGCCCATTGATTTTGACTCATTGCAGAAGTTCCACTATCAGTTAGCAAATCAATTAAAACATTTTCTGAATCAATTTGAAAAGTATTGTAATACGCTTTCTTCAAAATGTTTTTTCTTTCTTTTTCAGTGGTAAATTTAATAGGTTCTACAACCTTAATTTTAAAAGGTTCAATAATGGTATGCATAAAATTTTTGGGACAAAATAATTTTCAAACTAGCGATAAAACTATGACTTTTGTCATATTTTAAAATGCACAACCTTATTTTCTTTCTTTATTCTTAAAATACTTTTCTTTTAATTGACCAAGATATTTACCAACTTGCGGATAATTTGGATTGATATTCAATAATTCTTCATAAGTTTTTATAGCATTTAAAGTATCTCCTGATAATACATATAATTCTCCAAGACCAAATCGCAAATACTCTGATTGTTGTCTGTAACTTAATTCTTCTTTAAAAAACAGTATCCCTTTATCATACAATTTTTCTCTCTTGCAATACTCTAACATCACAGAATGAGGAATTTCATAATTTTTATCTTTATCTTTTTTTATAGATTTTCTGATAAATAATTCCACAGTATCTTTATTTCTATTAGTTTGCAAATAAGCTATTGCCACATTACATAATAATTCTTTTCTTGTAGAATCTAATTGATATGCTTTTAATAAATAAGGAATGCTTGCCTCATAGTTTTTCATCCAATTCATATACAAAAATGCAATATTATTATAGCAACTTCCACAAGTGCTGTCTAATTCGAGTCCTTTTTTAAATTCATCTAAAGCAATACTTAAATTTTTTGACATCTCATTAGGATTTAATTTTCCAGAATTTGTCATATATTCAATTATAATTTGAGAGGCATATAAAATGTGCAATTTCACAGATTCCGGATATTTTTTTACATCTGCTTCATACAAATACAATTTGTATCTCCATTCATAATTTCTTTGCCATATAATAATTGATTCTGCAAGAAAATACAACATTAACAACCATCTAAAAGAATACCTTTTATTCCACCACTCTACACTTAAAAAATTTGTCGCTTTATCTTTTGAAAAATACTTATTGAATAACCATTGCAATAAATACATCAATATCAAACTCCATCCTACTGATGGTAAAAATAAAAATCTATCTGCTACTATACCGGGTGCGGGCTTAACAAGATTTAAAAACATTGAAATACTAATTCCAAAAAACATAACACCATACCACAACAAAGATTTTTTCTTAAACTCTTTGAAAAATAAATAAATTAAAATTATCATAAATGGAATGCCTAATAATCCATACACATCAATTTTATCAAAAGCAATAACATTGTAACCATAATAACAAGACATTTTGAAAGGAGCAACTAAAAGAATCAAATAAAATCCAAGTGAATTAAACATTGTAAAAATTTGGTATATCCATTTTTTTTCAAAATATAATGGATTTTCAAAATATGTAAAAACTCTTTGTTTTGTAGTAGGATCTAAAATTAACTTTTGTCCCTTTTTTAGAAATACATACATTAAAAACATTCCTATAATCAAACTAATGATAGTTAGAATAATTTTTGAAGATGTAATGTCCTTTAATTGAATAGATTTTTTTTGCACATATATCAATGGAATGATAGCCATTAAAGGCAAAGCATCAAACTTACTTAATAATGCTAAAAAGAAAAACATCAACCCAGAAACAAAGTGTAGATATTTTTTTGATTTCATCCATTTCAAAAATGATATTAAAGTAAGCATTGAAAAAATAAAACTTAATAGCACATCTCTGTTTTTCAAACTTGCTACTACTTCGCTATGAACAGGTAAAAAGGCAAATAAAATAACCATCCATATTATAGTTTGCAATGTATAATTTTCAAACAATAACAACAAAAACTTAAATAAAACAATCAAACACAAAGCATAGTATAATACATTAAAAAAATGATGCAAATGTACATTACTTCCAAAAAATTGTATTTCCAGTGCATAAGAAATTTTTACCATTGGACGATATTCATATTCGTTTCCGGCTTCATCTTTGGCATGATAACTTTTCAAAATTTTTGGTATTGCTTTAATTCCTTTTTGAACTATATTATCTTTACCAGCTACAACGAATTCATCATCCAGAGCAAAGTCATTCTTTATAGTATTTCCATATAATAAAAATGCAACGGCAATGAATAGTAAGTAAATTTTTCCGTAACTTTGTTTTTTCACAACTTAAATTTTAAGTATGCAAATAAATGAAATTTCATGCTATCTTCCACCAAATAAAATAACAAACAAATTTTTATTCGATAAATTTGGTATTTCAGAAGAAGAAATTTTTAAAAGAACCGGAGTTCTTGAAAGAAGACACACTCATCCTGATTTTATTATGGAAGATATGGCTTTTGAAGCCGCAAAAAATTTACTAGATAAAAATCCAGAATTACGCTCTAAAATTGATGGCTTGCTTTTAGTTGGTCATGGTTTTTCTTACAAAGCACCTAATACATCAGCTATTTTACAACAGCGCCTACAACTTTCAAATAATTGTTATTGCCTTGATTTACCTCATGGATGTTCTGGTTATATGTATGGACTTTCAGTAGCCCATGCTTTATTAAAAGCCAACATTTGTTCAAACATTTTACTAATTACAGGAGATACACCTTCTTATGTAATTCATCAAAATGATGTAGAATTACTTTCAATCTTTGGTGATTCTGCAACAGCTACATGGATTTCAAAATCAGATAAAAATGAAGATATTCAATTTGTTTTCAAAACAGACGGAAGCGGTTTTGATAAACTAATTGTAGAAAGAAGCGGCACAAGAAATCGTGCTGATATTACTTACTTAAGCAATAATAACCCACCAGATGGTAAAATGAAAATGGACGGAACTGCTATTTTTTTAATGTCTATTAAAGAAGTGCCTTCACTTATTCAACAAACTTTAGAAAAAAACAAAATAACATTAGATGAAATTGATTTTGTAGTGTTTCATCAAGCCAATTCCTTTATGTTGGAAGTATTAAGAAAAAAATTAAAAATACCTAAAGAAAAATTTTTTAATGATATTCAATATACTGGAAATACAGTGGCTTCAAGCATTCCAATTGCCTTACATCAATTGATAAAAGAAAATAAATTAAAAAGAAATATGAAGATTTTGCTCGCAGGATTTGGCATTGGTTATACACTTGGAGCGAGTGTGATAGAATTTTAGTATATTTCCAAAAAAAATTAAAATGATGAGCATAGATGAATTCATAAAATTACTTGAAAAAGAATTTGAAGATTTACCTGCAGGAACACTTAAACCATCAACTAATTACAGAGATATTCCAAACTGGAGTTCTATGCATGCTTTAATTATCATTGCTTTTGCAGATGCTAATTTTGGCGTAGAATTAACAGCATCGGATTTAAGAAGCACAAGTACAATTCAGGATTTGTATAATACAATACAATCTAAACTTCAAAATAAATCATAATGGCTCTTGTAAGTATCCCTAATACATCCATTGTGGCCATTAGTGCTTCTGTTCCAAAAAATACTTATTATACCAAAGATTACACATATATTTCTGAACAAGAAAGGGAATTATTTATTAAAACAGTTGGCATATCTGAAAGAAGAGTTGCACCATCACACCTAACTTCTGCTGACCTTTGCTATCATTCTACAATGCAATTATTAGAACATTTGAACTGGGATAAAAATTCAATTGATGCTTTGATTTTTGTAACACAATCGCCTGATTATTTTATTCCTGCTTCTTCCATTATTTTACAACATCGTTTAGGATTCTCAAAAAATACAATTGCATTTGATATTAATCTTGGTTGCAGCGGGTATGTTTATGGTTTATTTGTGTTAGGTTCAATGATTCAATCTGGACAAATTAAAAGAGCCATTCTTTTAGCCGGTGATAAATCTACACTTTCTGTTTGCTATAAAGATAAAAGTACTTATCCATTATTTGGAGATGCGGGCAGTGCTACTGCATTAGAGTTTTCAAATAACACATCACTTATTTATTTTAATTTACAAAGTGATGGAAGCGGTGAAGAAGCCATAAAAATTCCACACGGTGGAAGCAGATATCACATTCAACCTGATACTTTTGAAGAAGTTGAAGTAGAACCGGGCATTATCCGAAGCAAAAGACATTTGCAATTACTCGGAGCAGATATTTTTAATTTTGCATTAAGAGAAGTTTCACCAAACATCCATCAATTACTTGAATATTCAGGTATTTCAATTGATAAAATAGATTATTTTGTATTTCATCAAGCCAATTATTTAATGAATGAATCCATCAGAAAAAAATTGAAAGTAGATATTTCAAAAGTCCCCTACTCTATTCATAAATTTGGAAATACCAGTTCAGCTTCTATTCCACTTACTATAGTAACTCAACTTAAAGATAAATTATCACAACCATCAACACTTCTGTTTTCAGGATTTGGTGTAGGTTTTTCATGGGCAAGTTGTGTTTTTAATTCCTCATCTATAAAAGTTCTTCCATTGCTTGAAATTGATTAAATATGATTTCTTTATCTAATAAAACAATTCTTGTAACTGGTGCTTCGTCTGGAATTGGTAAAGAAACTGCCATTTTATTAAGCAAATTAGGTGCTCGTGTTATAATTACTGCAAGAAGAGAAAATTTATTGAAAGAAACATTAAGTTTAATGAACAAAAACGAACATTTAGTATTTCCTTGTGATGCAACAAAAGAAGAACAAGTAAAAAATCTTATTACTCAAATTCCACCTATTGATGGATGGTTACACGCTACTGGTAAAGTTTTTCCAATGCCAATCAAGTTCATTCAAAAAAAACATATTGATGATGTATTTGCAGTGAATTATTTATCAGCAGTAAATTTTACCACAGAATTATTATCTCAAAGAAAATTAAATAATCATTCATCTATTATATTTATATCGTCTATTTCAACTATTCATAGTTATTTTGGTGGTGCTCTTTATACCTCATCAAAAGCCGCATTAGAATCATTTGCAAAAACACTCGCATTAGAATTAGCACCCAAAAAAATTCGTGTTAATGTTCTTCAACCTGCATTGGTTAAAACGGATATTTATCAAAGTACTTTGGAAGCCGCTGTATCAGAAGAAGAAATGAAAAAATACGAATCTCAGTATCCATTAGGTATAGGCGAACCTATTGATATTGCGAATATTTCAGCATTTTTACTTTCCGATTATGCAAAATGGATAACTGGTACATTCATTAAAATGGATGGTGGATTAAGTTTAGGTTTGAATAAAAGTTAATTATACCAAAACAAATCTTGTTTCTGAAATTTTAAACACAAAGTGCACAAAGATAATTATATATCACAAAGTGCGCCAAGAACTTAATAAATAAACTAAAACTAAATCTTTGTGCCCTTTATATAAAAAACCTTAGCGTTCTTTGTGTTTAAGAAAAAAATTATTTATTTCTCATATTTTAGAATAACTTTTAAAGAGAGTTCACAAATCAATTTACTCTTTGACCATTTTTATATTTTACAAGAAAAGCACCTGAATATCCCTTTTGTAAAATTTGTTCACGGTATTGTAATGCTTCTTCTTTTGTTGAAAATGTTTTATCTATCATTACCTTATACATTCCCTTATGAAAAATTATTTCAACTTTTCCTACATTTGAATAACTGCTTTCATCAGGTTTTGTAGCACTTGCTGCTAATTGAATTTTATATGTAAATTCATCATTTGATGGATTTGTTTTTGATGTTTCAACAGATTTTTTTTGTTCATCCGTTTTTACAACATTATTATTATTATTTTGATTAGAGGAATTAGATGTAATTGCATTTTGCTTAGGTGGTGAAATTTCAGTTGTATTTGTTGTTGTAGTATTAGAATTATTTTTTAAACTAATCTCTTCACTCACACTTTCATTTGAGTTAATAACAACTGGTTCTCCCGAAACTTCTTTTTTAATACTATTTTCTAAATAATAAAATTTTTGATAAAGCGTTGCAGGAAAAATATTATCATCATTAAAATATAACTTTAAAGTGATTGTAAATTCCTTTTCTGATGGCAAATTCACCCATACTATTTTGGCTTTATTTCCCTCCACTGAAAAATTACCTCCTTTAATATTTCCTTCTGAAACGGAAATCCCTTTTGGAAATTCCAACTGATATTTAGCAAAACTATTGATATTTTCTTTATGAATGATTATCTCTAATTCTCCTTTGCTACCTTTTTTTGCAATGCCTAAAAATTTTGACTGAACTTTTATTTGTCCGTATTGAGTAAAACACATCAATAATAATATCCCCATTAAAAATTTTTTCATATTAAAATTTTGCCGTAAAGTTAATAGATTTGAAATGATATTCCACTAAAAATGAATTTTAGCCGCTCATCCTATTTTAAGATTTAAGTCAGAATATATTCTTTAAATTTCGCACAAAATTAAATTTATGAAAAAAATCAACTTTTTCTTTACAATCATTTTTTTACTTTCAATTACATTTTCTACACATTCGCAAAATATTGAAAGATATTATCGTTTGCAATTATTAGGTAATCCTAATGAAATTATTTCACAATTAGCACAAAAAGGCGTAAATATTGATCATGCTCATATTTCTAATGAAAGAATAATTGCAGAATTTTCAGAAAGTGAATTAAATCTCATTCGCCAAACACCTGTAAAATTTGAAATTCTGATTGAAGATATGGCAAAATATTATCAGGAAAGAAATAAGATAAATTCAGAATCATCCAAAATTCAATTTTATAGCAATTGCGAACAATTTAATTTTCAAAAACCATCGCATTTTCATTTAGGTAGTATGGGAGGATTTTTTACATTAAATGAAATGTATCAAATTTTAGACAGTATGGCTTTATTGTATCCTAACTTAATCACAGTAAAACAAGCCATTTCTCCCATCAATAGTATTGAAGCCCGCCCTATTTATTTTGTAAAAATTTCCGATAATCCAACAACAGATGAACCCGAACCAGAAGTGCTTTATACCGCTTTACATCATGCAAGAGAACCCGCATCTCTTTCTCAACTCATCTTCTTTATGTGGTATATGCTTGAAAACTATAATACCGATCCTGATGTTAATTTTATAGTGAATAATACTGAAATGTATTTCATTCCATGTGTTAATCCTGATGGATATGAATATAACAAAAGCACAAATCCTAATGGTGGCGGAATGTTTAGAAAAAACCGCAGAAATAATGGCGATGGCACTTATGGAGTAGATTTGAATAGAAATTATGGGTATATGTGGGGATATGATAATACTGGGTCTTCACCAAATACCAATTCAGATACTTATCGTGGCACCGGTCCTTTTTCAGAACCAGAAACACAAGCCGTTCGTAATTTCTGTATTGCTCATCAATTTGTAAATGCCCTGAATGCCCATACATACAGCAATTTATACATTTATCCATGGGGATATATTGCCAGTTTTCTAACTCCAGATTCTACCACTTTTATCAATTGGGGAAAACACCTTACTCGTGAAGATAGATTTCTATATGGCACTGGTGATCAAACTGTAAATTATGTAACCAACGGTGACAGTGATGACTGGATGTATGGAGATCAAACTTCTAAAAATAAAATTATGTCTACTACTCCAGAAGCAGGTTCTGCCAATGATGGATTCTGGCCTGCTGCTAACAGAATCATAGATATTTGTAAAACCACTTTATTTCAAAACTTGCATTTTGCAATGCTGGCAACCAACTATGCTGTTGTAAAAGATAATAATGATAATTTTATTTCTTCAAATGGATTTATCAAATATTCTTTGCAAAAACTTGGTGTTACAGGAAATGGACAATTTACAGTTTCTGTGATTCCTATTTCAGGTATCAGCAGTGTGGCACCTGCAAAAACTTACACCTTATCTACTAACCAGCAAGTTCAGGATTCTATTGCTTTCACATTGTCTAGCGGTTTAACTAATGGACAATTTATAAGATATTGTTTATCCATCAATAACGGCATTTATACACATAATGACACTATTCAAAAAGTTTATGGCACACCAGTTACACTTTTATATGATAACGGCAATTCTATTTCAAACTGGAATACTAATGGATGGGGCACTACAAATGCTTCATATATTTCTTCTCCGTCTTCTATTACAGACAGCCCTTCAGGAAATTATGGCAATAATGCGAATAAATATATCACTTTGAAAAATAGTTTAGACCTTACAAATGCCGTGTATGCACATTTACAATATTATACAAAATTTGCCACTGAAAAAAATTATGATTTTGTCAATTTATATATTAGCACTAATAATGGTGCCACTTGGACAGCATTATGCAGTAAATATCAAACACCCCCTTTATCATTTGGTGGAACTACTCCTGTATATGATGGAAAACAAACGGACTGGGTAAAAGAAGAAATTGACTTAACGCCTTATGTTGGAAGCAATGTGTTATTCAAATTTGTATTAACTTCTGATGTTTATGGTACCGAAGATGGATTTTACTTTGATGATTTTTTAGTAAGAAAAATTGTATCCACTACTTCTGTAAATGAATTAACTAATCATTCAAACATAATGATATATCCCAACCCTACCAACAATGTTGTAAATATACTTGCTAACAAAGAAATTACTAATGTATTTATTTATGATATTTCAGGAAAACTAGTTTACAAGAATGAAGATATTTATCAACCTCAATTTAGTTTTGAACCTCATCTTTCAGAAGGTATTTATTTTATTAAAATTCAACTTCTTGATGGAGAAACTATTTCTCAAAAAATGATTATCAACAAATAAAACAAATGAGTTTGTTTAGATATCTTTATTTTTTCTTTCCCTTTGGTGGATGATTTTTAATTTGCACTTTCACACCAGATGGATTACTATGTATTTTTACCTGTGAACCACCTGGATTACTTTTAATCTGAACATTAGTAACTGGTGCAGGTGTTTCTTTTACTTTAACTTGTGTTTTTCCGCTTTTACCATTTGATTGAATTTTTACTTGCTGTGCATTTGCATTGAAATGCATGCCAATTCCTAACCCTACGATAACAATGATTGTTTTCATAATTTTATTTTTAATTCATTTTACGAATAAAAAAAACATTAGTTACTTCTTCTTTCTTTGAATGGATCTTTTAGCGGCTTCTACGATATCAGGAACATCTAAATGATATTTTTTCATCAGTTCATCAGGTTTGCCACTTTCACCAAAACTATCATTTACTGCTACAAACTCTTGTGGAACTGGATATATGGTAGATAAAAATCCTGCAATGCTTTCTCCCATTCCCCCAAATTTATTATGCTCTTCTGCAGATACTACGCATCCTGTTTTCTTTACAGATTTTAATATTGCTTCTGTATCTAATGGTTTAATAGTATGTATATTTATCACTTCTGCCTCAATACCCTCTGACAACAAAATGTCGTATGCCTGCAATGACTTGTACACCAAATGACCAGTAGCAAAAATAGAAACATCTTTTCCAGTAGTCAACACTATGGCTTTTCCAATAATAAATGGTTGGTTAGGATCAGTAAAATTAGGAACTGCTGGTCTTCCAAATCTTAAATACACTGGGCCATTGTGTTTTACAATTGCTTTGACTGCATTTTTAGTTTGATTAAAATCACAGGTATTAATAACAGTCATTCCGGGTAACATTTTCATTAAACCAATATCTTCTAAAATTTGATGAGTGGCTCCATCTTCACCAAGTGTCAAACCCGCGTGAGAAGCACAAATCTTAACATTCTTACCAGAGTATGCAATTGATTGACGAATTTGATCATACACTCTGCCTGTGCTAAAATTTGCGAATGTTCCCGTAAAAGGAATTTTTCCACCAATTGTCAAACCTGCCGCAATGCCCATCATATTTGCTTCTGCAATACCCACCTGAAAAAATCTTTCAGGAAAGTTCTTTGCAAAAGCATCCATCTTTAAGGATTCAGTAAGATCAGCACAAAGTGCTACTACATTTGGATTTTCTTTACCAACTTCTAATAATCCTTCACCAAAACCTGCTCTTGTTTCTTTTTTCTCTGTAAAATTAAAGGGCATATATTTTTTTGGGGCAAAGGTAAGTTTATTTTTATGTAAAAAGAGAGAGATTTTATTAGCAAATTGTTTTATTTATTCACATTTACTTCATTGAATATAATTTTCTTAATTTGAGCCCTTTATGAAGAGTGTATTTTATTTTTTAATAATGTTCTTATTTATTATTGGAAAGGGCTTCACACAAAAATCTCCCAAAAACCCAATTCGTTTTTCAAAACTTAGTACATCAATTCTTTTGCAAAGATATAATTACAATACTTTTCATTCTTCTTCATTAAGTACAGGTATTTCTTATATGATAGGATTTCATCAAGAATTTGCTCTTAATAAATTAAAGCAAAAAGATTTTTTAAGTTTTGGTGTTGAATATCTGTATCACTCATATTCCTTTCGTTCTTATTATTTTACACAAGATACTTTTAGATATTACAACGGACAAATGAATTATTCTTATTCTATTAAACAAAATGAGTTGTGCATACCATTGTTATATAAACATAATTTTTCTAATGAAAATAATGACTTACAAGGAATTTATTTTCAGGTAGGTTATGTTTACAGATTGCTTTTGCCTTCTACAATGTATGTAAGTTATGATGGGCAAAATATAGATGTAGAAAAATTTCATCCTACATTCAAAAATCCAGTTGTTTATCAAAATGGCAATTCTTATGCACATTTAAGTATAGGTTTTCAAAAAAATAATCCACAGGGAAAAATGAAATTTTATTTTGAAATCTTTGGTAGATATGGCTTTTCACCTTATTTTATTAAAACTTATAATACTCCAAATAACTTATACTTTCAAAATTATTTTTTAGGTGTTTGCTTTGGGATTAAGTGGAGAAGATAAATTTAGTTTTTAGTGTTGAGTTTTTTGTAAGAGCGTATCGCCATACGCCCTTACATTTTTAGTTTTGAGTTTATCAATGTTCAATTTTCACTTTTCACTCTTCACTTGCCGACGATTCGGTCGGCATGCTGACCGCAAGCGTCAGCATTTCACTTCTTTTGATATTTTTCTTTGTAAATGGCTTCTAATTGATTGTAAAACTCATCACCAAAATACTGAATTAAAGGTTCTTTCAAAAATTGAAATACAGGAATTTTTTTGTAAGTCAAAGCGGGACGACAAATTTCCCATTGATGGTATCTTAAATATGTAAAACCATTTTTGTATTCCACACGAATAGGATATAAATAACAAGATGCTGGTTTTCTCCAATTTATTTTTTTATCATTAAATGCTTTTTCAATAGCACAAAATGCAATGTTGTTTTCAAAAATTGCATACGCACAAGGTCCTGATGAATGTGTTAATGTAGTAGTCCAATCACCATCTGAATCTTTTACATATAAACCATTTTGTTCTAAAACTTTTTTATTTTTTGAAGGAAGATATTCTTTAAATTTTGGATAATTTTTTTCTAACAATACTAATTCTTCCTCACTTAATGGTGCTCCACTTTCGCCTTCTACACAACATGCACCCAAACATTTTTGCAAATGACAACAAAAGGTATTTTGCAATAAACTTTCTTCAACAATAATATTTCCAATAATGATCATCTATTTAATTCTTTCAATTGTATAATTTATCAATAATTCCATGCTTTTTCTTGCATCACTATCTGGAAATGATTGCAACATCTTCAAAGCTTGATTGTGAAATTCTTTCATCTTTTTTTGTGCATACTCTATTCCACCTAATTCTTCAACTTTATTCATCATCCAGTTTACTTTATCTGCATCTTCATTGTAATTTTTGAAAATGTTGATCATTTTTTTTCTATCTGCATAAGTGGCATGTTGTAAAGCATAAATTACTGGCAAAGTGATTTTTTGTTCCTGAATATCAATACCAGTGGGCTTTCCAGTAGATTGTGCAGTAGTATAATCAAGTAAATCATCTTTTATTTGAAATGCCATTCCAATCAGATAACCTAATTGCTTGAATTGCTGAATAATCTCTGAATTTTGTGTAACTGACGCAGCCCCTGAAGCACAACATGCAGCAATCAGTGATGCGGTTTTTTTTGAAATAATAGAATAGTAAACATCTTCTGTAATGTCTAACTTTCGTGATTTATCTAATTGTAATAATTCTCCTTCGCTCATTTCCCTCACAGCATCTGAAACAATTTCAAGAATATGATAAGAATGATTTTGAACTGATAACAACAAACCTTTAGCTAATAAAAAATCTCCAACAAGCACAGTTGCCTTGCTTTTCCACAAAGCATAAACACTAAAAAAACCTCTTCTTTCATTGCTATTATCAACAACATCATCATGCAATAATGTTGCTGTATGCAACAATTCAATCAAAGCCGCTGCATGATGGGTTGTATCATTGATATTATCTAATATCCGAGCAGATAAAAAAACTAAAATAGGACGTAATTGCTTACCCTTTCGCTTAATGATGTATTTTGTGATTTTATTTAATAATGCAACATCGCTATAAACTGCCTGCTCAAATTTTTGTTCAAACACAAGCAGATGTTCTTCAATGGGCTGGCGAATATGTTTAATAGTATCAGACACAATGAGCGGCGAAAGTAAGGAATAAAAACAAAATAAAATAGTTTTGAGTATTCAATTTTTTTGTTTTGCCGTTATTGCGAGGGCTATAGTCCAAAGGGATCTCATAATAAAAAAGTTCGTCATTGCGAGGAACTTAGCCCGAAGCAATCTCGTATTGAAAACTCCGTTATTGCGAGGGTGAATACCCGAAGTAATCTCATAAGAGATGAGGAATATACATTTGAGATTACTTCGCTAAGCTAGTAATGACGGTGTGATTTTTGAGATTGCTTCGCTTCGCTCGCAATAACGGCATGACTTTTTGAGATTACTTCACTTTGTTCACAATGACGGTAAAGTTCATAATTCAAAATTAATTTTCCTTCATCAAAACATTTTTATTAACTAATTGTCCGCAAGCTGCGTCTATATCTATTCCTCTGCTTCGGCGAACAGTAACAATAATTTTTTTCTTTTCAAGATATTTCACAAAATTTTCTAACCTCTCTTTAGTTGTTCTCTTAAATGGTGAATTTTCAACAGGATTATATTCAATCAAATTTACTTTTGATTTTACTTTTCTACAAAAATTAGCAAGAGATTCTGCATCCTTAATAGAATCATTAAATTCATATAACATTACATATTCCAAAGTAGGACGAGTGCCTGTTTTTTCATAAAAATAATTCAAAGCATTAGCAAGCATTTCTAAAGTATTACTTTCACTAATGCTCATTATTTGTCTTCGTTTTTCTTCAATAGCAGAGTGAAGAGAAAGTGCTAAATTAAATTTTACTTTTTCATCAGCCATTTTTACAATCATTTTGGCAATACCAGAAGTAGATACTGTTATTCTTTGCGGGCTCATTCCTAATCCTTTTGGTGATGTAATCATTTCAATACTTTTCATCACATTTGAATAATTAAGTAAGGGCTCGCCCATGCCCATATATACTATATTTGTCAAAGGTAAATTATATTTATCTTTTGCTAATTCTTTAATAAAATAAACTTGTTGATAAATTTCCTGATAATCTAAATTTCTTTTTCTTTTGAGTTGTGCTGTGGCACAAAATTTACAATCTAAACTACATCCTACCTGTGAAGAAACACATGCAGTAACTCTTGTTGATGTAGGAATAAGAACGCTTTCTACAACATTACCATCAAACAATTTGATAGCACATTTAATGGTTTTGTCTTTACTTATTTGAATAGTTTGAGTTTGAATCTGTTTTATTTCAAAATGTTCGGATAATTTTTGTCTTAAAGATTTTGGAATATCTGACATTTCATCAAAAGAAGACACATTCTTTAACCACAACCAATCATAGATTTGCTGTGCCCTGTATGATGGCAAATTATTTTCTTTAACCCAATTCTGTAACTGTTCAAAGTTGAAATGTCTGATATCTGGTTTGTTCATATTTATACTTTACTAAATGCATGTTCTAAATCAGCAATTAAATCATCTGCATTTTCAACTCCAACAGATAAACGTATCATATTATCTTTAATACCATAAAATTTTTTCTCTTCAGCGGGTACAGAGGCGTGCGTCATTGTAGCAGGATGTTCTGCTAATGATTCTGTGCTACCTAAACTTACTGCCAGATGAATGAGTTTTAAGTTGTTCAAAAATTTGAATGCTTGTTTTTCACCACCTTTAATATAAAAACTAATCATTGCTCCTGCTGATTCACTTTGTTTTTTGAAAATCTTATATTGCGGATCTTTTTTATCTAATAATCCTAAATATAATACTTTTTCTACTTTAGGATGTTTGTGAAGATATTGTGCAATTTTCTGAGCATTTTCTGCTTGTTGTTGCATTCTGACTTTTAATGTTTCTAAACTTCTTAATAATAACCAGCCAGTCCATGGTCCTGCCATATTTCCTAAAAATGATCGCAGTGTTTTAATTCTTTGTATAACTTCTTTTGAACCTACACAAGCACCAGCAATTAAATCACTATGCCCACCAATATATTTAGTAGCAGAATATACAACAACATCTGCACCATGTTTTACAGGGTGTTGCCATAATGGTCCTAAATAGGTATTATCAACTGCCACAATAATTTTATTATTTTTTGTAGAAAAATAATCTGCAATTTCTCTGCACATTTCAATATCAATAAGCGTATTTACAGGATTTGAAGGCGTTTCAATATAAATGAGTTTTAATTTTTCTGACAAATTATTTTTTTTGACAAGTTCAATAATATCTTTTTTAGAATGTAGATGATTGAATTGAATACCTTTAATATTAAATTTTGGCAACACATGATTGATAAAATGCTCCGTTCCTCCATATAATGGTGCACTGTATAAAAACACATCTTCTGGTTGTAAAAATTCTAAAAATAAAGTGCTAATGGCCGCCATTCCGCTTTCAAATACTGCAGCGGCTTCTGCTTCATCCCACAAGGTTAAACGGTCTTCTAAAATTTCAATATCAGGATTGTTTAAACGGCTGTAAATAAGCCCAATTTCTTCTTTTGGCTTTTTCTCTCTCTGACCATAAGCCAGTTCAAAAAATGCTTTGCCTTCTTCGGCACTACTAAATACAAATGTAGATGTTTGATAAATAGGGCATTTGATAGCACCTACTGATAGTTCTGGTTTGTAACCATACGACATCATTAATGATTCGGGTTTAAAAGAATGTGTTGTTTTGCTTGATTTTTTGGACTTTTTCATAATTGTTGTTTTTAAATTTGAATTGAATAATTGTATATAATGATTTTCTTTTTCTCGCATAACTTTTTTCTGAATGGCAGATTTATCTTTGTATCCACATAAGTGTAAAATGCCATGAACCATTACCCGCAAGAATTCTTCCTGCACTGATACTTTGTGAATATTAGCATTTTCTTTAACTCTGTCAATGCTGATAAAAATTTCTCCTGAAAGATTTTTATTTTCTGAATAATCAAATGTAATTATATCTGTATAATAATCGTGATTTAAAAATTGTTGATTGATTTTTAATAAATCTTCATCACTTACAAAGTGAAACATTGTGTAAAGTGAATCAAAATTTTCAGAAATAATTACATTTTGTAACCATAGTTTTATTTGACGAGTGGAAACTTTTATTTCTTTTTCAGGATAATTCTCAAAAAAAAATTTAATTCTTTTCATCTGAAATTGTTTAGGGCATGTTTGCGAAACACAGAAGAAATTGTATCAATTTTTATGTTTGTTTGTAATCATGTTCGTTTCATTAGAAGTAATTTGATGAAGCGAATAATATTGATTGAATGTATTTTTGTATGCTTCTGAAATGCCAAGTGCTTTGTAGTATTCTGAAATATAGTTTTCATTTAACTGAGTAAGATAATTTAATCTTCTGATAATTGATGTATCCTGAACTGAAGAATACTTTAATATAGTATCACTTTCAGAAAATAACTTTGGAAAAATCAAACGAATGCTGTCCATTGTATTAATTGCATTTTGATAATTAACTTGTAGATATTGAATAAACAAACTGTCTTTTAAAGATAAACTATCCATTTTTTGAAAGGATATTTTTTCAATGCTTGGTAAATTTTTTAATTCCGAAATTTGATATTTCAAAACATTAACTAAACTATCTTGCTGCTTGATTTGTGGATTAGTAGATAAATTACAGGCATATAACAAGAATGCTGAAATTATACTGCAAAAATAAAAACTTTTCATAGGGCAAAAATAGTGAAATTTGTATGAATTGAATTTGTTTTGATTTTTTTAAATCAAATCTGAAAAATAACAAGTATCTTTGTGTAAGATTTTTAAATGAAAAAGTATCCTTTTATAATATTGATTTTTTTATTTGGGCGATTTACTTTATTTTCGCAGGATATTCATTTTTCTCAATACAATGGTTCTTTATTGAATTTATCGCATGCAAATACAGGTTTTTTTGATGGTGATTATCGTGCTAATCTTATTTTTAGAAAACAATGGCAAGCCGTGCCAGTGCCTTATACAACAATTTCTATGAGTGTAGAAGGAAAATTTAATATCATAAAACTTAACAAACAATTTTCTTACGGACTATTATACAACAATGATAAATCAGGCGATGCAAGATATACTATACACCAAATTTATTTAAACCTTGCTTATTTGCATAAACTTAATCAGGATTCTACACTCCTTATGAATACAGGCATTTCATTTGGTTATGCTAATAATGCTTTTGATTACAGCAAAATGACTTTTGATGCTCAATTCAATGGACTACAATATAATTCTAATGCTCCTACAAATGAAAACTTTAACAGAACATCCTTACATTACTGGGATTTCAATATCGGCACATTTTTCAAGTATTTATTTAATCAAAAAATGTATGCAATGTATTCAATTAATTTAATGCACATAAACAATCCTGTTGTTACCTATTATGCAAACTACTCAAGTAAAATTGATAAAAAAGTTACCAACTATCTTATGTTTCAATATCCTGTCAATCAAAAATTATTTTTACTGCCTGAAATACTATTTTCACTTCAGGGAAAATACAAAGAATTTTTACCAGGGGCTCAAGTGTCTTATTTAATCAATAATTTAGAAGATATTTATGGTAGAGTTGGTTTATTTTTAAGAGCAAGAGATGCAATAATTTTTAGAATAGGGTTAGATTATCAAACTACGAATTTTGGAATAAGTTATGATATTAACACATCAAAATTTGTTGCCGCTACTAATAGTCGTGGTGGATTTGAAATGTATTTAATTCATATTTTCAAAACCAAAAAAAATTATCTTACCAAAAAGAAACCTTGCCCTGTATTCTTATGATTTCAAAATATATATACTACATATTTTTTCTACTAACATTGACGAATGTATATTTTGCACAATCTAAAAAGCAATTATTCAAAGCGGCAAATTCATCAATGGAAAACAAGGACTATGAAAATGCCACTTATTACTTTCATCTTTTGGTTTTGCAGGATTCATTGAATGTAGAATATCAATATAAATTAGCCACAGCAGCAAGATTAAACTATCAAAATGATTTATCATTTTACTGGTATAAAAAGATATTTGAAAATAATGTTGAACAATATCCTGATGTGATTTTTTATTTAGGTTTATTAAGTAAAAACAAAGGTGATTATAAAACTGCTATTAAATATTTTGATAAATTTTCAAGAAAATACAAGAGTGCAAAGAAATATCCTGAATGGCAAAAGTTAGTGCAATTATCAAATTTACATATTAAAGGATGTGAGGATGCTATTATTTCACAAAATAAATCAAGCGATAAAATAATTATTCATTTAGATAGTAATGTGAATAGTAAGTTTAGCGAGTATTCTCCTTTTATGAATGATACATCTTTAATTTTTACATCCTTAAAAAACGCCACAAGTGAAAATATTTTGTCACAACTATATTCAGCAAGTTTCAAAAATGATACATTTTACAAAGCTAAACCATTAGCTTCTCTATTTAATGATAAATCTACAAATGTTGCAAATTTTTGTGTGTTTAAAAATTTTGTTTTTTTTACCAAATGTCAACAAATAAATGCTTCAGAATTTGAATGTAAAATTTATGCAAGTCAATACATCAATAAACACTGGACTGAACCTATTGAATTAACTTATGAAATCAATCATCCAAGATATACGACAACTCATCCAAATGCGGCAGTATTAAATGGAAAAAATATATTGTTTTATAGCAGCAATAGACCTGGTGGTTTAGGTGGAATGGATATTTGGTATGCCTATTTTGATAATCAATTAAACTTTGAAAAGCCCATCAACGCAGGAAAAAATATTAATTCCGAATTTGATGAAATCACGCCCTTTTTTGATGAACACAAAAATGTTTTGTATTTTAGTTCTAATCATCCACTTGGATTTGGTGGCTTTGATATTTTCTCATCACACTGGTCAAAAGATCATTTTGAAAATGCTGTAAATATGGGCTTTCCCATCAATTCACCTTACAATGATAATTATTTTTCATTATCTACTAATAGAAAGTTTGCTCTTTTTACTTCAAATAGAATAGGTTCATATTTTGAATCAATGCCAAATTGCTGCAGTGATATTTTTTATTATCAAACGGGTGAAAGTATTCTAAACAAAGATACTACGCCTGTTATTCCAACCAAAAAAGACACCATTATTCAAACATTTAGTAAATTAAAATTATTAGTGCCACTCACCTTATATTTTCATAATGACGAACCTGACCCCAAAACGAAAAAAACGACTACAGATAAAAATTATCAAAAAACCTGCGAACTTTACTTGCAAATGAAGGATGAATATATCAGAGAATATTCTGCCGGATTATCAGGTAAAGAAAAGGAAAAAGCCATTCAGTTTGTCAATCAGTTTTTTGAAGATAGTGTAGAATATGGATTTTCTCAATTAGAAAAATTTGCTTCCTATTTAGAAGAATTGATGGATAAAAAAGCGATAGTAAAAATTGTAATGAAAGGTTATTGCAGTCCGCTTGCAAGCACAGATTATAATATCAATCTTGCTAAAAGAAGAATCAGCAGTTTGAGAAATTATTTCTATCAATACAAGAATGGAAAATTACTACCATTTATCAAAAATGAAAACGATACAAGTATTGGAAAAATATTATTAGTAGATGAAGATATTGGCGAATTGCCATTTAGCAAAGTAAGCGATGATTTAAGAGATAAAAGAAATTCAGTTTATAGTCCTTATGCGGCATCAGAGCGGAAAATTCAAATTATTGCAGTAGAATTGAAGGAATAATTTATACCGATAATCAAGTATTTAAGCCGTACAAAATAAAAATCATTCAACTACTTTATATGTATATTATATTTTTGTTACATTTGTAACAAAAATTTAAGATGAAAGTAAAGTTATATTTTCTTGTGTTTTTATTTTTGGTTTTTTCAATTTCTGCTCAGATAAAAATAAATGAATACTCTTGTGCTAATATCAGCATAAATACAGATAACTTTGGAAATTATGAAGATTGGATAGAATTATATAATCCTACCTCTTCTCCTGTTTCACTTGCAGGATATTATTTAAGTGATGCTGTGAACAAGCCAACTAAATGGGCATTTGGGGCAGGTGTTACAATTCCTGCAAATGGCTTTTTATTAGTTTGGGCTTCGGGTAGAAATATCAATACTGGTGCTAATCTGCATACCAACTTTAAACTTACTCAAACACAACCCGAAGCAATTGTTTTAAGAGACCCATCATTAAACATTGTGGATAGTATTATTCTTCGCAGAAATCAAATGAATCACTCTTACGGAAGAACTACAGATGGTGCTTCAACCTGGAATGTTTTTGATGTTCCAACTCCTAATGCTTCTAATAATTCTTCAACTCCAAAAACTTATTGCCCAAGACCTGTAATGAGTTATACAGCAGGATTTTATCCTTCTGCCATCAATGTTTCTATTTCAACCCCATCAGGGTATACTGTGCATTACACAACTAATGGCACAACACCAACATTATCATCTCCTGTTTATACTTCTCCAATCAATATTTCAACAACAACGGTTTTAAGAGCAAGAGCATTCAGTAATTTACCAAATGAACTTCCATCATTTGTAGAAAGCAATACTTACTTTATCAATGTATCACACTCTGTAGCAGTAGTGAGTGTTTTTGGAGATCAATTACCAAATTTATTAAATGGTAACTCTTCCCTAAATCCTGAAACAGGGCTTGAATACTTTGATGTAAATCACATCTTTAAAACAGAAACTTATGGAACTACTAATAAACATGGTAATGATTCATGGTCATATCCCCAAAGAGGAATTGATTTTGTTTCAAGAGATCAATATGGATATAATTATGCGGTAAAAAATAAATTGTTTCCCAACAAAACCAGAAAAGAATTTCAAAGAATAATTTTAAAAGCCGCAGCAAGCGACAACTATCCATTTGAATGTCCTGCCGCTGGCAATCCTTATGCGTGGGGCGACCCATCATTATTAGACGGCGCACACATCAGAGATGCATTTGTTCATACATTATCTCAAAAAGCAGGGTTACATTTAGATGAAAGAACATGGTCACCTTGTGTAATGTATATGAATGGACAATACTGGGGCGTATATGAAATTCGTGAAAAAGTTGATGACATTGATTTTACAGAATATTATTACAAAGCAGATGTTGAAGATTCTTTATATATGCTGAAAACATGGGGAAGCACATGGGCGGAATATGGGGGCACAACTGCCGTCAATGACTGGAATAATTTAAAAAATTTTATTCTTTCCAATAACATGGCCATTCAATCAAATTATGACTATGTAGATAGTTTGTATGATGTAAAAAGTTTGGCTGATTATGTGATATTAAATTCATTATCACTTTGCAGTGACTGGCTAAACTGGAACACTATCTGGTGGAAGGGCATAAATGCAAAATCAACACAAAAAAAATGGAAGTACGCTCTCTGGGATGAAGATGCTACATTTCATCATTACATTAATTATACAGGCATCCCAAATCAAAACGCTAACGCAGATCCTTGCGACCCACAATCATTGCCTAATCCGGGAGGACAAGGACATATACCCATTTTGAATGCCTTACTTCAAAATCCTAACTTTAAACAGTATTATGTGATGCGTTATTTTGATTTATTAAATGGAGGATTGAGTTGTCAAAGAATGGTTACTATTTTAGATAGTATGACTAACTTAATTGCTCCTGAAATGACTCAACATTGTGCTAAATGGGGCGGTTCATATTCAGCGTGGTATGCTAATGTTCAGGCATTGCGAAATTTTATTCTCCAAAGATGTGATTCTGTCTTAAATGGATTTTCATCTTGCTATAACACAACAGGACCCTATAAAATTAAAGTAAATGTATCTCCTCCTAATGCAGGACTTGTTCAGGTAAATTCGCTTTTAGTAAGTAATTTTGTATGGAGTGGAAATTATCCCGGAAATTTGAATATGATTTTCAAAGCCATACCTAATAGCGGTTATTGTTTTGATAAATGGGAATTTCAAAATCACACTCCATCACCAGGCGTAACTGATGATTCTGTTACAGTGAATCTTACAACCACCGATAGTATTGTTGCAAAATTTGTTCCCGGCACTGCTACACCTTCTGTAACTGCTTCATCACCATATATTTGTCAGGGTGAAGATATTGAACTGCAAGTAAGTGGTGGTAGTGGTTCAACAATTCAATGGCAATCTCCTATTGCATTAACTTGTTATACTTGTCCCATAACCATTGCATCACCTACTGCCAATACAACTGTGTCTGTTACCATTCAGGGAAATTGTATCAATGGTTCCACTAAATATAACATTAGGGGATTGTATCAAAAAAAGGACTAAATTTACACCTTAAATAATACAATCCACCTATGATTGACACAAATTTTTTATTGCCGATTTTATCTTCTAAAAATCGGCACAAAAAAACAACAAATTTTGGA
>Ga0209204_1000008_pt1 | contig 223169 bp, 167 predicted proteins | sample AD_JPNMR2_MetaG_FD_184425 | JGI IMG/M metagenome (GOLD analysis project Ga0209204, IMG submission 184425) | Active sludge microbial communities of municipal wastewater-treating anaerobic digesters from Japan - AD_JPNMR2_MetaG (SPAdes) (version 2) | ecosystem: Engineered > Bioreactor >...
AAAAATCAAAAATTTATATGAAATTATATCAAATAAAAATGATTAAATTTGCAACAGAAAATACATTTATAAACTTAATTTTTGGTCCATTTTTTGTTATAATCCCCTAAAAAAATAAACTTCAATCGGCAAAAATTTCTCTATATTTATAGTCGCAAATTTAAAATGAAAAAGAAAATGAGTAATACAATAGAAATGCCTGAAATTAAAAAGACAAACAAAAAAATGGAAAAAACAAGTAGTAAAAAAGAAACGGGGAAAACTTCTGCTCAAAAAAGGAACACCCCTGCAAAAGAATTCTCTGACAAAGAAATTTACGACACTCTGAAAAATTTCTTTGGATTTAATGCCTTCAAAGGTAATCAAGAAGCCATTATTAAAAGTGTCTTAAAAGGCGAAAATGTTTTTGTAATTATGCCTACTGGTGGTGGTAAATCATTGTGCTATCAATTACCTGCTATTTTAAGCGAAGGCACTGCTATTGTAGTATCACCACTCATTGCGTTGATGAAAAATCAAGTAGATCTTGTTAGAGGATTTAGTACCAATACAGATATTGCACACTTCTTAAACTCTACACTCAATAAAACTGAAACTAAAAAAGTAAAGCAAGATGTATTAAGTGGAAAATGCAAACTGCTTTATGTAGCACCTGAAACATTAAATAAAGAAGATAATATTTCCTTCTTCAAAGAATTTAAAGTTTCTTTCTTTGCCATTGATGAAGCCCACTGTATTTCTGAATGGGGACATGATTTCAGACCTGAATATAGAAAAATCCGTCCTATTGTTGATAAATTAGGCAGTCCGCCTGTAATGGCATTAACTGCTACTGCTACACCCAAGGTGCAACAAGATATTCAAAAGAACTTAGGAATGATGGATGCTGTGGTGTACAAATCGTCTTTCAATCGTCCCAATTTATATTATGAAATAAGACCAAAAATTGGTGCTACCAAACAAATCATTTCATTTATCAAAAAGAACTCGGGAAAATCAGGTATTATTTATTGTTTAAGCAGAAAGAAAACTGAAGAACTTGCAGAACATTTACAAATCAATGGTATCAGAGCTGCTGCTTATCACGCTGGAATGGAAGCCAAAGACAGAAGTAAAGTACAAGACAAATTTTTGAATGAAGAAATAGATGTAATTGTTGCTACCATTGCATTTGGAATGGGAATTGATAAACCTGACATCAGATTTGTTATACACTATGATATTCCCAAATCATTAGAAGGTTATTATCAGGAAACAGGTCGTGCAGGTAGAGATGGCGGCGAAGGGCATTGTCTGGCATTTTATAGCTATTATGACATACAGAAGTTAGAAAAATTTATGAGAGACAAGCCCATTAGCGAACAGGAAATTGCGAAACAAATGTTACAAGAAACAGCAGCATTTGCTGAAACATCATCCTGCCGCAGAAGATATTTATTACATTATTTTGGAGAAGCATTTGATGAAAAAAATTGTAACAAAATGTGCGATAATTGTCGTCATCCAAAAGAAAAATTTGATGCACAGGAAGATCTTGAATTAGTACTTGAAACTATTATAGAAACCAAAGAAAAACACAAAGCAAAAGATATTGTCAATATTCTTATAGCCAATATGACTACCACTGCCCGCTCTTACAAACATCATCAATTAGAAATGTGGGGCAAGGGATTAGAAGACGACAAAGATGAAAAACACTGGAATGCTATTATTCGTCAAGCAATAGTAAATGGCTTCATTCAAAAGGAAATTGAAACTTATGGTGTATTAAAACTTAGTGAGCAAGGTAAAGAATTCCTTGAAAAACCTTATCCTGTAATGTTTACAAAAGATCAGGATTTTAGTGATGCAGAAAAAGATGATGATGATATTACATTCAATCCAAGATCCAGTGCTGCTGCCCTTGATGAAACACTATTTAATATGCTGAAAGATGAAGTCCGTAAAATTGCTAAACAAAATAATCTACCACCTTATGTTGTATTTCAGGAAACATCTATTTCTGAAATGGCTACACAATATCCAATTACATTAGAAGAACTAGCAAAAATTACTGGTGTTGGACAAGGTAAAGCATTAAAGTTTGGAAGGCCTATTGTAGCGCTTATCAAGAAATATGTGGAAGAAAACGAAATTGAAAGACCAACTGATATTGTTGTAAAAACTGCTGCTAATAAATCACAATTAAAAGTTTCTATCATTCAAAGTATTGACAGAAAAATTGATTTGGAAGAAATCTGTAAAATAAAGAAAATTGATTTTAACGAATTGCTTAATGAATTAGAATCTATTGTGTATTCAGGTACCAAAATCAATATAGATTATTACATTTATAATGTAATGGATGAAGAAAAAGTTGAAGATATTTTATTATACTTCAAAGAATCTGAAACTGATAGTATTGATGAAGCATTGAAAGAATTTGGTAATGATACTACAGAAGAAGAAATCAGATTGGTAAGAATTAAGTTCTTATCTGATTTTGGAAATTAAACTATACTTAAAAACAATTGATTCGCTAATCCCTTCCTGAATTTTCAAGGAAGGGATTTTTATTTAATAGAAGTGCATTAAAGTTGTTGCAAATTGAGCAATAATAACCTATGAACCCCTTGCCAAATCTACAAACTCATCCATATCTTATTAAGGAGAGATGAATAACGGACAAAATATATTATCCTAAAAAACAAAATATTGCATAACCATCTTTCATCTATTACATTTGCACTAATCTATGAATCCTCTTCACACTACATCTATTATTCTTCAAAAAATTCAAACTAAAGATTTTAAATACATTGTCAAACTTTACACTGAAAAACACGGCTTACTTTCTGCTGAAATTGAAATTAAACATCACTTGCAACCTTCTTATATCCTGCCCCCAAATATTAATGATGTAGTATTGCTTCAAAATAAATACAAAAAGTTTTATATTAAAGACATTCAACCTCATTACATTTTCAAACATCTTTATTCTGACTACAAAAAAAATATCATTGCTCAATTTATTTTAGAAATTTTACTCAAAAGTATCAAAGAAGAATTAGCAGATAAAAATACTTTTCAATTCATATTAAATACATTCAAAACATTAGATTATCTGGAAGAATCAGCCACTCCAACTTTCCATCTTCAATTCCTCAAACAATATATTCAAATATCTGGCTATTATCCTGCCAATAATTTTAATTCAACAAATGAATATTTTGACCTCAAACACGGCAGATTTACTTCTCATCCATCTAATACTACCATCTCTGCTGATGACTCAAAAATACTTTACAATTTTTTATTTGATAATCACAATAGTCAAAATACGCCCATTCTTCGGCTCACTCACATCATTTTAGATTACATTAAGTTTCACCTTTCAATAACTGATTTTCAATCTTTACCTTTTCTAAAAGATGCTATAATTCAACTTGAGTTTTAATCAAACCAATATTCTTAATTTTTACTTCCCACTGTCTTTTTAGTTTCTTCTGTATTCTTATCAAAATCTACAACTATAGGTGTAGAGATACACAATGATGAATAAGTACCGATAATTCTACCAATTAATAACGCAAAAATAAATCCTCTGATACTTTCACCACCAAAGATGAATATCACAACTAATACAAAGAATACGGTCAAAGAAGTGAGTATGGTACGGCTCAATGTGCTGTTCAAGGCATAGTTAATTAAATTAATTCTTTCCTGTCCTTTCACATCATCTTTTCCGCTTTCGCTTAATCTTTCTCTAATTCTGTCAAATACCACCACAGTTTCAGTCATAGTATATCCCATTACAGTTAATATAGCCGCAATAAAATCTTGTCCAATTTCAAGTGAGAATGGAACTATTTTATCAAAAATTGTATAGAAAGATAGCACTACTAATACATCGTGGAATAAAGCCACTACTGAACCAAGACCATATTGCCATTTTTTGAAACGAATTACAATATAAATAAACATCACTAATGTTGAAAATAAAATAGCACCATAAGCACCATAAACTATATCAGTTGCAATAGTAGGTCCTACTTTTTGCTGTTGCATAATTTCATAACGAATATTAAGTGTGCTTAAACCTTTTTGAATAGCTTGTTCTGCTTCTGCATCTGCACTGGTAGAATTATCTTCAATTTTAAATGTTGTTGTTATCTTTACCTGATTTGCACTACCTACTGTTTTTACCTCTGGTGCTTCACCCAATGGATTCATCAATGCTTTTTTAATATCTTCGGTATTAACATCTTTTTCAAATCTAATAGAATAAGTTCTTCCTCCTTTGAAATCAACACCTAAATTAAATCCTCCATTTTTGAAGTAAAAGATAATACCTAATAAGATAATAATAGATGAAATAGTATAATAAACTTTTCTTTTCTCAACAAACTTGATATTTACATTTTTGAATGCATTTCTGGTAAAATTATTATCAAAAGTAATTTCTTGTTTTTTCTCTAACATCCAATCAAAAATTAATCTTGATAACAATACGGCTGTGAATAATGATGAACCTATACCAATGAGTAATGTAGTAGCAAAGCCCTGAACTGGTCCTGAACCAAAAGTCATCAATATGATGGCCAAAATGGCTAATGTCGCATTAGAGTCAATGATAGATGACATCGCGTGTCTGTATCCTTCACTGATAGCATTACCAATAGATTTTCCTGCCGCCAGTTCTTCTCTTATTCTTTCAAAGATAAGAATATTAGCATCTACTGCCAAACCAATAGTTAATACAATACCAGCAATACCGGGCAAAGTAAGCACTGCACCTAATGAAGTTAAAATGCCCATTATGAAAAACATATTGATGATAAGCACAATATCAGCTACAATACCTGCTTTGTTGTAATATAAAACCATAAATATCAAAATCACTAATAAGGCAATTAAGAAAGAGTTCAAACCTGCTTGAATAGCTTCTTTTCCAAGTGTAGGACCTACAATGTTTTCTTCTACAATGCGTGCTGGGGCGGGTAATTTGCCTGCACTCAATATAGCCACCAGAGCATCTGCTTCTTCGGGTGTAAAGTCGCCTGTAATTTGAGATTGTCCACCAGAAATTTCAGATTGCACTCTGGGTGCTGAAAATACCATATTATCCATTACAATAGCGATACAACGACCTGGTTTATTACCTTCGGGCTTATTAGCACGGGTTAATAACTGCCATTTTTTAGCGGCTTCACTATTCATAGTCATACTGATATAGGGATGTCCGCCACTTCTTTGGTCAAAGTCCTTACGGGCACTGGTAATAATATCTCCATACAATGCAGGTTTGCCGTTTTTATCAGTTACTTTAATCGCATATAATTCAAATGCTTCGGTGCCTTTTTCTTTATCTAATAATTTTGGTTTGGCACCCCACATAAATTTTAATTTAGATGGAAAAACAGATTTTACTTTTGGATGATTGAGCCAATAATTAACCTTTGCTGTGTCTGATTTCAAAGCATATCCTACAACAGGTCCTGGTGCATAATAATATTGCTTACCGTCTGAATAGATATTTGGTTTAAGTGGTGATATTTGAGAATACAAAGGAAATCTTTTCAAAGCATTTTGATAAGCAGTATCTTGTTTAGGTGTTTGTGGTGCTGCTGCAGGTTTGATAGAAGAATCTGATGATTTTTGTTGAACAGAATCTTTTTTGGCAACAGTTGTATTTGTGTTTATTGATGAAGTATCTTTACTTACAGAAGCAGTATCTAATAACTGACGAATTTTTTCATTTGCTTTTTCAAGATATTGTGCAATTTCTGTGTTTTCATAAGTTTCCCAAAATTCAAGATTGGCAGTCCCTTGTAAAAGTTCTCTTACTCTTGCTTTATCTTTTACACCGGGCAATTCAACAAGTATTCTGCCTGTATTTCCAAATGAACGGATGTTAGGTTGAGTAACGCCGAATCTGTCAATACGAGACCTTAAAGTTTTTTCAGCATTAGCAATAGCATCATTGACTTGTTCTCTGATAAATTCAACAACTTGTTCGTTACTTGCATTATAGTCAATTTTTCCTCTGTTTTCAGGGGTTTGAAATAAAGGTGCTAATTTTCCATTTGGATTTAATTTTTGATATTCTTTGTAAAATAAAGTAACAAAATCGTCATTGTTAACTTTTCCATATTTCTTTTGTGCTTCAGTTAAAGCTTTTACAAATGCAGGATCCTGAGAATTATTTGTTAGGTTTCTGATAATATCTGGGACAGAAACTTCTAATGTTACATTCATTCCACCTTTTAAGTCCAAACCTAAATTTAATTCTCTACGCTTGATGTCTTCATAAGTATAAGAAGTAATTAATAAATCATATACTGGCGTTTTTTTAATAGAATCCAAATAATGTTCTGTAATTTGATTCTTTAAAGAATCTAAAAATGACTGATATGCAGATGGATTATCAGGAAATTTTTCTTTGGCTAATTTTTGATAGTAAGGTGAATTGACCCTTTGTTCAGCAAATTCTTCTGCTTCTTTCTCAACACTTTTGGTTTTCCATGTAAATGAAAGATAAAAAATACATGCTAACCCCATTAGTACTGTAAATACCTTGATAAATCCTTTACTTTGCATAGTTGAAAATTTTAATTATTGATTTTTAAATTGAGGCGGCAATTTTAGGGAAAATTATACACAATTAAAAAAAATAATTATACTCAATTTTTTTAAATGAAAAAATTTCATTCATCATTACAAAATTTTATTTTAACCTATCATAATTAAATGAACAGAAAACAGACAACTCAATAGATAAATATATTTTCACTTTATTATCTCAACAAAGTAATAAACCCTTTCTTTTCGTATTCTTTACCATCAGAACCTTTTGCTTTGATAATATAATAGTAAGAACCTGCAGGAGCATCTTTACCTCCTTTTGTTTTACCATCCCACTGTATATTACCTTTATCTGTTGTTACCTTATACATTTCTGCACCCCATCTGTCAATTATTGTGCATTCAATTTCTGAAAGATTAGAGGTGTGCAAAATAAAATAATCATTAACGCCATCGCCATTGGGTGTAAACACATTTGGAACTTCTAAATCAGATGGTATATCTACATTAATAATTTTGTAAGCGGTATCAATACAAGATCCATTTTGCATAATTAATACTACAGTATATGTTCCGGGGGCATAATAAGTAGTAGATGTTCCGGGTAATGGTAAAGATGGGCTTGCTGTAGTTGTAATTGTACTTCCATTCCCAAATGACCAAGTATAAGTAAGATTGGATGGATTACCATAAGTACTATTATTCGCAAAAGAAACACTTAATGGAGAATAGCCACTTGAAGGATTAGGTGTAAAATCAGCATTTACTGTTCCATTCAATACTGCTACTGAATTTTGTGAAGAACAACCCGTTGTTGTATTAGTAATAGTAACATAATAAACACCTGGAGTATTTACAGAAATAGAATAATTTGTAATTGCAGATAATGTAGCATCTCTTGGTCCGCTCCACAAATAAGTGATATTTGTGCTTGGAGTTGTACCAGCATTAATAATTGTAGATGTTGAACCGCAAGCAATTGTTGCTGTAGGTATTGGAGTTGTAGCAGGTGGCGTAGTATTACTACCTACTAAAACAGTTGTGCAAGTTGTACAACCATTACTACTTCTTGTTACACAAAGAGAGTAGGTTCCGGCACTATAAAAAGTAACAGGATTATTCAAATTGTTGGTTTCTGTTGGTGCTGGTGTTGTCCATGTAAATGTTAATGCTGCACTTATTGGATTAGGTGTAAATTGTAATGTCGTTTGTAAATCTTTACAGGTTAAAGCAGTTGGTGTGGCTTTTGCTGTTAGTCCCAATGGCTGCTTGTCCTGAAACATAGTTACCGGTATCTTTGTCTTACAACCATTTGATGGATTTGTAATCTCTACTGTGTATGTGCCTATCGTTGTTTGACTAATGTTTGTAGTACTATTCACTGATAATGTTTGTTGTGGCACTGTACCCGGTGTATACCAAATATATGTTACTCCACTTACAGGCGATGTCCCTGTAATTACCGCTGTGGAATATGTACAAGTCAATGTGTTCGTTGGTACATTCAAAGTATATCCACCTGCGGGTCTTAAAGTATCCATTCCAATAGTTACCGTTTGACATATAGTACATCCGCCTGGTGATGGGTCATAAGCACAGCCAATATAATTGCCTGGAGTGTTAAATGTAAATGTGTTAGCAGTACTTAAAGTACTTGTACCATTTGACCAATATACCTGTGGTGCTCCTCCGCCTGTCGCTTGTGTAGCATTGATAGTAAGTGTTACAGTATTTGGATTACATTTGATGTTGAAATTATTATTCGTTGCTGTTAATGTCATCGTTGGAGCCGCTGTTGATTGCGTAGCCGCTACCGTATATGTATTGCTACATCCATTGGCTATATTGGTGGCTACAAAGGTGTATGTACCCGCAAAACCTGGTGTCAGTAAATTCCCCGACAATACGCCCCCTCCCGGTTGTAACCACGAATAGGTAACATTTGCTGTTGGTGTTGAACTTCCTGTAAATGTTCCTGCTGTACCATTACAAGGTATATTGATAGAATTTGGTGTTACTGTAACTGATGGCACAGAAGTATAAACGCCTACTGCAAATGTGCTGGTTGTTACACATCCTGTTGATGGGTCTTGTCCTATTACAGTGTATGTCCCCGGCGTAGATACTGTATATGGGTTCCCTGCAAATGTTCCACTGCTTATACTGGTAAAGGTATAACTCATTGAAGAGATACTAGTATTAGTATTGACTGCAGTGGCAGATATTGTTGGATTACTACATGTTAATGTATCATCATTTAATGAAATTGAAAAAGATGGGACAGCGGGACCATTGATATTAATTGCAATACTTGTAGTTTGAGCACAAGAACCGCCTGATGCGTCTGAAACAATAACTGTATATGTTCCAGGACAAAGCCCGGTAGCATACGCAGTATTCCCCCCAGTTGGAACCCATGTATAATTATATGAACCAGAACCACCTGTAGCAGTAACAGATGCGGCTCCTGTACAACTTCCTGTACAAGTTGATAAAGTAGTTGAAGATGTTGCAGTAATTGGATTATTACAAGCAAACATATCAATAAAAACTCCAGAATCGTACGCATGATCCAAGGCATCAGCAATAGCAATTTTAAAATGATATGTAGCACATGGACAAACACCAACAGTAGATGTAATAGGTACAGTCATACCATCATATTGGATGCAAGTTCCACCTGTATTATTTACATAATATGAACTATTTGCAGAGGCATTAACATTATTAATACTTACAGGCGTTCCCCCAGGTAAAGTAGCTACATTTGTATTATTATATGAAGGTCCTGTACAAGATGCATTAGGACCTGTAATAAAAAATCCAAAAGCATCATTAAACTGTCCAACAAATTCAGGATATTCTTCTGATCCAAATACATATTTAATGAAAAGAGTATTACAAGTAGGAACAATATCAAATTCTAAAATACAAACATCATTAGTTGCAGATGGCTCAATAGCTGTTAGTTGTGGATCACTATATGTTGTACCAGCACTAGTTCCTGCTCCACCAGAAGTATTTGGTCCCTGAGCAACGGTAGCATTTCCTGTTGCTAATAACACCCCATTTGTAATACCTAGATTACATGAACCACTGGTTGTAAATGTTGCATAAGACCCCGATGGGCAGTTTAGTGAAGGATTGCTAACCGTTAATCCACTTCCTACAAAACCACTTAATAATTGTGAAAGCGTAACTGTATTATTTATCGTAATTTGTGAAAATGAAAAATTGATTAATACTACACTTAGCAAAGATAGAAAAACTTTTTTCATAAATTTTAATTTTAATAATAATATATCAACCTTTGTGCAATTTTTTGTTAAAATACTATTCGCTAAAAAACATTCTTTTAAAGTAAAATCAAAAATGATTTTGAAATTACCTTAATAATGTTAAATATCCTTTTTCTTCGTATTCTTTTCCATCTAAACCCTTTGCTTTAATAATATAAAAGTAAGTACCTGTTGGGGCTTCTTTACCTGCTTTGGTTTTTCCATCCCATTGAATATTCCCTTTGTCTGTTGTTACTTTATACATTTCTACACCCCATCTATCAATAATAGTACATTCAATTTCAGTAAGGTTAGAAGTATGTAATATAAAATAATCATTCACATCATCCCCATTTGGAGTAAAAACATTAGGGACTTCCATATCTGAAGGAATATCTACTTTTACAATTCTATATGCTGTATCAATACAAGTACCATTTTGCATTATCATTACCACTGTGTATGTTCCAGGTGCATAATAGGTTGTAGAAGTTCCTGGTAAAGGAGACGAAGCATTTGCGGTCGTTGTTATTGTACTTCCATTACCAAATACCCAATAATAATTAAGATTTGCAGGATTACCATAAGTACTATTATTTGAAAATGATACAGACATAGGAGCAAAACCAGATGAAGGATTTGGATTAAATGATGCATCAATAGTTCCATTAACTACACTTACTGTATTAAATGCAATACATCCTGTAACAGTATTTGTTATTGTAACAAAATAATTACCTGGCATATTTACAGTTGTAGAATAACCTGTTAATGTAGATAAAGTTGCGTCCTTAGGCCCACTCCATAAATAAGTGATATTAGTGCTTGGAGTTGTACCAGCTTCAATAGTTGTAAGCGTAGAACCACATTGTATTGTATAAGGACCAACTGCAACAGTAGCTGGAGGTGTTGTGTTACTTCCAACTAAAACTGTCGTACATGTTGAACAACCATTACTATTTCTTGTAATACATAGAGAGTAAGTTCCGGCACTATAATAAGTAACAGGATTGTTTAAATTATTGGTAGATGTTGGCGATAGTGTTGTCCATGTAAATGTCAATGGCTCCGAAATAGGATTTGGTGTAAATTGTAATGTTGCTTGTAAATCTTTACAAGTTAAAGCAGTTGGTGTGGCTTTTGCTGTTAGTCCTAATGGCTGTTTGTCCTGAAACATAGTTACCGGTATCTTTGTCTTACAACCATTTGATGGATTTGTAATCTCTACTGTGTATGTGCCTATCGTTGTTTGACTAATGTTTGTAGTACTATTCACTGATAATGTTTGTTGTGGCACTGTACCCGGTGTATACCAAATATATGTTACTCCACTTACAGGCGATGTCCCTGTAATTACCGCTGTGGAATATGTACAAGTCAATGTGTTCGTTGGTACATTCAAAGTATATCCACCTGCGGGTCTTAAAGTATCCATTCCAATAGTTACCGTTTGACATATAGTACATCCGCCTGGTGATGGGTCATAAGCACAGCCAATATAATTGCCTGGAGTGTTAAATGTAAATGTGTTAGCAGTACTTAAAGTACTTGTACCATTTGACCAATATACCTGTGGTGCTCCTCCGCCTGTCGCTTGTGTAGCATTGATAGTAAGTGTTACAGTATTTGGATTACATTTGATGTTGAAATTATTATTCGTTGCTGTTAATGTCATCGTTGGAGCCGCTGTTGATTGCGTAGCCGCTACCGTATATGTATTGCTACATCCATTGGCTATATTGGTGGCTACAAAGGTGTATGTACCCGCAAAACCTGGTGTCAGTAAATTCCCCGACAATACGCCCCCTCCCGGTTGTAACCACGAATAGGTAACATTTGCTGTTGGTGTTGAACTTCCTGTAAATGTTCCTGCTGTACCATTACAAGGTATATTGATAGAATTTGGTGTTACTGTAACTGATGGCACAGAAGTATAAACACCAACTGCAAATGTGCTGGTTGTTACACATCCTGTTGATGGGTCTTGTCCTATTACAGTGTATGTCCCCGGTGTAGATACTGTATATGGATTCCCTGCAAATGTTCCACTGCTTATACTGGTAAAGGTATAACTCATTGAAGAGATATTAGTATTAGTATTGACAGCAGTGGCAGATATTGTTGGATTACTGCATGTTAATGTATCATCATTTAATGAAATTGAAAATGATGGAACAGCTGGAGAAGAAATAGTTACTGTAACAATTGAAGTGCAGTTTCCACTACCATCTGATACAAGACAAGTATAGGAACCCGGACTTAGTCCTGTAGCCACTGAACTTGTTCCACCAGATGGAACCCATGAATATGTTATAGGAGGAGTTCCTCCAACCACTGAAACAGTAGCACTTCCTGAAGAGAGTGTTCCGCTTGAACAAGAAGCATTGGTAGAAGCAACACTTGTTGTCATAGAATTAAAAGCTGATATTGTAATAGGAGATGAAACTGTAATATTTAATCCATCACAACGTGTATAAGTAGTAACGGCAGTATAAGTAGTAGTTGTATTTGGACAAACTACTACAGAATTTCCAGTAGCAAACATTCCAGAAGCATCATACCATTGAATTGGGCCATAAATAGAAGGGCCAGTTGGAACAAATCTCCATGCTTCTGGAGTAGATACAGTCCATGCTCCAGTATTTCTTCCTGGTGGAGTATAACCTACACTTCCTGCTGCGTTTTGAATACCAATTAAAGCATTTCCACTGTTCCAACTTGAGCACGTTGGTTTATTTTGAACATACACTTCAATTACATTGGTTGTTTCATATAACACCATTTGAAATGAACTTTTCAAACTCGTACAGGAAAAATGACAAACTTGATTAAAATTTACAACTAACATTCTACATGGGGCTGTACCAATCAAGGTATAGGTAACTGAGCCGCAAACCGATGGATCAATATCATGATAAGGGCCAAAAATTGCATTTAAGGGTAAACTTGAACTTGGGCATGATGCTGAAAATGCCCATGGACAATATCCACCTGCATAAGATGTATTAAAAGATATTACTCCATTGGATCCAATAACGCACTGATTATATGTGCTTCCAAAATAACAAAAAGGAAAAGGTAAATTGATAATTGGGCTCCAAACATCATCAGTCCCTACTGAAACACCTATACCACTTCCAGTAATTGGATAAGGCGGAGCAAAAGGAATAGAAGCTACTGAATAAGTGGTTGTTTGCCCAATATTAAATGCGGAGGCGGTTAAAGTAGCACATGGTGGACCACCACATCCTACCGAGGGGGTGCTGGAAGAGGTTACTATATTTGGACATCCTGGCTGAGCTTTTAATGCACTTGAAAGAATAGTTAACAAAATTGAAACTCCTGCTTTCCATTTTAATCCGTTACCTTTTTTCATATTATAAATAATTTTTAATAAATTTTCAAATTTGGTGCCAATAATAGTTAAAAGATTATTATCAAACAAAAATCAATTTCAAAGTTTTGAGTATTTAGCTTTTAGTTATTCCTTGACAATATCTTGACAAGATTTAGATACTCTTTTAAAAGTTCTTTTAAAAGTTCTGTATTCAACTAAAAACTCAAAACTAAAAACTCTATCAATCATTTTTCCTATATTTGCCGAACTTTTTAAAAATTTTATATGGCAGAAAAAGATTCTAAAATCATGGAAGGGCTCACATACGATGATGTTTTATTAGTTCCTGCTTATTCAGAAGTTCTACCAAGAGAAACTGATATTACAAGTTATTTTTCAAGAAACATCAAATTAAATACACCAATTGTTTCGTCTGCAATGGATACTGTTACTGAATATCAACTTGCAATTAGCATTGCCCGTGAAGGTGGTATTGGTGTATTACATAAAAATATGTCCATTGAAGAACAAGCATTACAGGTAAAAAAAGTAAAAAGAAGTGAAAGCGGAATGATATTTGACCCTGTTACTTTATCTGAAAATGCAGTTGTAGCAGATGCTCATAAAATAATGTCAGAAAATAAAATTGGGGGTATTCCAGTAGTTGATAAAGAAAATAAATTAGTTGGTATTGTAACCAACAGAGATTTGCGATTTGAAAAAAACATGAAAAGACCTATCAAACAAATAATGACATTACGAGAAAAATTAGTAGTAGCCCATCCAGGAATAGATTTAGCTAAAGCAGAAGAAATTTTACAGAAACATAAAATTGAAAAATTACCAATTGTTGATAAATCAAATAAATTAGTAGGATTAATTACTTACAAGGACATATTAAAAATTAAAGTACATCCTAATGCCTGTAAAGACAGTTATGGAAGATTGCGTGTAGCTGCCGCTGTTGGTATAACATCAGATACTTTTGAAAGAGTTGAAGCTTTAGCCAACGCAGGTGTAGATGCCATTGTTATAGATACTGCTCATGCTCATTCAAAAGCAGTTATTCAAACACTCAAAGAAGTCAGAAAAAAAATTAAATCAATTGATATAGTAGTTGGGAATATCGCCACAAAAGAAGCGGCCATTGAATTATACAAAGCAGGAGCAGATGCAGTAAAAGTGGGGATTGGTCCTGGTTCTATTTGTACAACAAGAGTTGTAGCTGGTGTGGGTGTTCCACAATTAACGGCTATTCTTAATGTTGCTTCTGCATTGTCAAAATATCAATTACCAATTATTGCAGATGGCGGCATTCGTTATAGCGGAGATATTGTAAAAGCACTGGCAGCAGGAGCATACTGTGTTATGTTAGGTAGTTTATTTGCAGGTACTGAAGAAAGTCCTGGAGATACTATAATTTACGAAGGCAGAAAATTTAAGTCATACAGAGGAATGGGATCATTAGAAGCCATGCAAAAAGGTTCAAAAGACAGATATTTTCAGGATGTAGAAGATGATATTAAAAAATTAGTTCCAGAAGGAATTAGTGGTAGAGTGCCTTACAAAGGTCATCTCTCTGAAGTGATTTATCAACTAGTTGGTGGTCTCCGTGCAGGAATGGGATATTGCGGAGCAAAAAATATCAAAGCATTACAAAAATCTAAATTTATTCGTATAACACACGCTGGTTATATTGAAAGTCATCCGCACAATGTAGTCATTACTAGCGAAGCACCAAATTACACAAGATAAAATATGATACTTCCAATATACTTATACGGCAATCCTATATTGCGTAAAAAAGGCATTGATATATCTCAAGATTATCCAAATCTTTCAGATTTAATCAACAATATGTTTGAAACAATGTATGCGGCAAAAGGCGTAGGATTAGCCGCTCCGCAAATTGGTTTGAACATCAATTTATTTGTGATAGATGCTTCCCCTTTTGCCGAAGATGATGACGATGAGTTGACAGCACAAGAAAAAAAAGAACTTATCAAATACTCTAAAAAAGTTTTCATTAATACTCGCATTGAAAATGAAGAAGGAGAAGAATGGAAATTTAATGAAGGATGTTTGAGTATTCCTTATATTCGAGAGGATGTATTACGCAAACCCATAATAACGATTTCATATTTAGATGAAAATTTTCAGCCACATAAAGAAACAATAAGCGGAATTCCTGCAAGAATTATTCAACATGAATATGATCATACTCAAGGTATTTTATTTGTAGATAGAATTTCATCCTTCAGAAAAAAAATGATTGCAAAAAAATTAAAAGAAATTGAAGAAGGTCTTGTTATTCCAAAGTATAAATATAAATTGTAGCGTTATGAAAAATTTAATAACAGGATTATTATTGATTATTATAGTTCATTTTTTTTCATGTCAATCATCAAATAACAAGAACAATAATAACACGGAAAATTCTTCTGAAAAAAAAATAAATAATGTATCCACTAAAAATGATTCAAATGATTCTTGTGCATTTTATTTATCATCATCAAAAAAATTAGATAGTATTTTATTGTCATCTACAAATTTTGACAAACAATTAGCTATTCAAGCTAATAATACATTTGTAAAATGTGCATTATTATGTAATAACGATTCTATTTCGCCATTATATTTAATGAAAGCAGCACAATTAAGTCAAAGTTTAAATCAGATTCATTTATCAGAAAAATATCTTTTAATCATTATTAAAGATTACCCAAAATCAAAATTTATTCCTTCTGCAAAATTCTTATTAGCAGAGTTTTATGCAGATATAAATTTACTTAATCAACCAGAAAAAGCCAAACAATTATTAAATGAAATTATTAAAGAATACCCAAGAACTGTATGGGCAGAAAATGCTGCCGCTGCTTTGCAATGGGTAGGAAAATCAGATGAAGAAATTCTTCAAAAATTAAAGCAAAAGAAGTAATTCTAATGTTGATAAAAAAATTATCCTTTTTCTTATTTGTTTTTTTCTTATTTGAAAATTCACTTGTATTTTCTCAAATACACGCCATTACTGATGATGGTAAAAAAGTAATACTTTACAACAATGGATTTTGGGAATTTGAAAATGCTTCATCTAATCATTTGACAATTTATTATCCAAAGTACAAAATTTCATCGTCAGAAAAAGTTTTAAACCACACCGCCTATTCATTGAGTTATGATACCATTCATCATTTAGCAAAATGGGCAATTTATACTTTAAGTAAAGAAAATGTTGCGAATAAAGTAGCTGAAAGAAATAATAAATTTACACCAGACCCATTACTCCCCTACTCTACTAATTTAGATAAGGACTACAAAAATTCAGGATTTGATAAAGGGCATTTAGTCCCTGCCGCAGATATGGCATTTTCAGAAACAACAATGAAAGAAAGTTTTTATTTTTCAAATATCACTCCACAATATCCCTCTTTTAACAGAGGCATCTGGAAAAAATTAGAAGATAAAGTAAGAAAGTGGGTAGTAGAAAAAAATAAGATTATCATTATTACAGGTGCTATTATCAGTGATTCACTAAAAAGTTTTGGAGAACATAAAATATCAATCCCTTATTATTTTTACAAAATTATTGCAGATATCAATTATCCAGACAAAGCTAAAATGATTGGTTTTTTAATTCCAAATGAAAAAGAAAAATCTCCATATACCATTCAACATTATGTTGTAAGTATTGATAGCATTGAACATATTACTAAATTAGATTTTTTTTCTTTTCTGAAAGATGATATTGAAGAAAAAGCAGAAAGTAAAGTAGATTTATCATTCTGGTTTATCAAGGAAGAAGAATAAATGTCTTTATAATTCTATAAAATAAATTTTTCCAAAATTTCATTTGAATTTATTTTTTTTCTTATATTTACCGCCAAATAAAAAATATGAAAAAACTGATATCATTTATTTTTCTAATTACTTTTATTAATAACTATCATTCTCAAACTATATTTTGGACAGAAACATTTGGTACTGGTTGTAATCAGGGACAAGTAGCCAATGGTACAGTGGCTACTCCTACCAATGGAGCGTGGGTAGTAAATAGCACAGGAACTAATGACCCTTTTGCAAATGAATGGTTTATCAGCGCTACAGAAGCAGGAATGGGTGCAGGTAATTGTGGAAATGGTTGTTTGAATAATGCAGGATTTACGAACAGCACTTTACATGTTGGGGACATTATAATTGGAGATCAGGGAGCCGCTTATGCAGAAGGTGGTTGTGGATTTGGTATTTGTACCAGTACCAACAAAAGAGCAGAATCTCCTACAATCAATTGCACAGGTTATAGTAATATCACGCTTTCATTTGAATATATTCAACAAGGCACACCCGGCAGCGATTATACAGAATTAATGTATTTTGATGGGACATCATGGAATTCATTAGGAAATTTACCTCAAACAAATAATTCACCCTGTGTTAATCAAGGATATTGGACTAATTACAATATTATTTTACCTGCATCAGCAAATAATAATCCAAATATAAAAATTGGTTTTAGATGGCAAAACATTGATGATGGAGTAGCCACTGACCCTTCTTTTGCAGTAGATAATATTCAATTAAGTGCTCCTACTTCTGTTCTTAATGTTACCTTAACAGTTTCATCCAATACCGTATGTGCTAATGGAACTATCACAGCCACGGCTAATACTGGAACAAGTTCGGTAACAGGTTACACATGGTCATCTAATCCATCAGGTGCTAGTTTCTCACCTACAACAGGTTCAGTTACAACAGTATCATTTGCGTCAGCAGGAACATATTCAGTAAATGTTTTAGTTACAGATGGTACTAATACTGCAAGTGCCACTCAAGTAGTTACAGTTTCTCCTAATCCTACCATTACTATAAGTTCTACTGGAAATACTATTTGCCCAAATGGAAATACAACATTAACTGCCAATGGAGCTAATAATTATACATGGGCACCTCCTGGTTCATTAAGTTCCTCTACTGGTTCAGCAGTTGTTGCCTCACCCACCATTAATACAACATACACAGTGAGTGGTACTAATGCTTTTGGATGTCCTTCTACTGCAACAGTAAATGTAGTTATTGGTCCACCATTTACGATTACAGTTACACCATCTTCTGCTACAACATGTGTAGGCGGTTCTAGTGTAAGTATTACTGCTATGGGAAACGGGGCTTATGGAGCCATCAATTATAACTGGGCACCTTCTTCAGGTTTAAATGTTACAACTGGTCCTCTTGTAAGTGCTTCTCCATCTGCTACTACTACTTATACAGTTATTGGTTCTGCGGGTTCATGCACGGCAATGGCTACTACTACGGTGAATGTTACACCTCCTCCTCCATTTACTGTTACTCCAACAAATACGGTTCTTTGTCAGGGAAGTTCTACAACTTATACAGCAACGGGATTAAGTACTTACACATGGAGTCCTGCTTTTACATTAAGCAGTAATACTGGAAGTGTAGTTACTGCTAATCCTACAGTAACTACAACATACACAGTTACAGGTAGAGATAATAATGGATGTTTAGCAAATCCGCAAATAATAACACTTACAGTTGTTCCAGTTCCTACTGCAACTGCAGTATTAACTACTCCTCTTGGTAATGATTCAATATGTGGAAATACTACAGGTACATTAAGTGTTAATACTTCTACACCTCCTACAGGATTTGCATATAATTATACATGGACAGCACCACCTTCTTATACGAATACATTTATAGTTCCACCAAATTTTCAACAAGTTGCCATACTGCCGCCAGTTCCTAATCCAACTGCAGTAATAGTTTATTCGGTACAAGTAGCATATTCAACTTTATCAACTTGCATTAGCGCACCTTCAACAGTAACAGTTTATGTTATCAATTGTAATCCTCCAGTAGCTTCATTCACTACAATTCCGGGTAATGATACATTATGTACAGGAGAATGCATTGTTTTAATGAACACATCTACGGGAGGACAACCCCAAACCATTCAATGGCAAGTACCCGGAGCAATTCCCAATACAGCCACTGGTGATTTTCCACAATTTTGTTTTCCAGTTCCCGGAAATTACACTGTGTTTATTAAAGTAACTAACAACTGGGGAGCAGATAGTACTGTAATACCTAACTACATTCATGTAGTAGATACACCAAATGTAATAGGAATACGAGATACTTCTATTAATTTTGGGGACTGCGTAACTTTGTATGGCACGCAGGCATCTTATTATTCATGGACCGGACCAGATGGATTGATTTGTAATCCTTGTACTTCAATAACACCATGTGTATATGAAACAACTAATTATTTTGTAACTGGCTACAATAGTAAAAGATGTAAAAACACAGATACAGTAACCGTTAGAATAAAATCGGACTGCGGAGAAATGTTCATACCATCAGCATTTTCACCAAATAGTGATGGAAAAAATGATATTTTATATGTGCGAGGGCGATGTTTAAAAAACTTTACTCTACAGATATTTAACCGATGGGGTGAATTAGTTTTTGAAACATCCGATAAAAATGTTGGATGGGATGGAACACAAAATGGACAACCATTAAATACAGGTGTTTTTGTATATAAATTAGAAGGAACTACTTATGATAATAAGCAATACATTCAAAAAGGACATATTACTTTATTGAGATAATTAAAAGTAAAACAATAAAATTTGGATAATATCATCGATACTAAACATTCAAAATTTCAAATTATGAAAAAAATTTATTTATTTATTTTATTAATATTTTTTACTGTGATAAGTTTTGGGCAAGATATACATTTTTCCCAGTACACAGAAGCCCCTTTGTATTTAAATCCTGCACTAGCTACTGTTTCTTATGACACAAGAGCCATTGGATATTATCGATCACAATGGGGTTCAATAGGAAAATCTTATCTTACTTATGGAATAAGTGTAGAACAAGCCATCAATCATTTGAAATTAAAAGCCAATCATTTTGGAATAGCATTGAATATATTTTATGATAATGCAGGTAATGGATTAATTAAAAATCTTATGCCTTATTTAGGAGCAAATTATGTAATGAAAGTAGCAGCAAATAGCAAACTATCATTAGGACTACAATTTGGTACATCAGTTAAAACGATTAATTCTTCAAACTTCACATGGGATAGTCAGTATGATAATTCAACATTGAAATATAATTCTAATTTACCCGGTGAGAATGTGCCCACTACAAGTATTGCAAGATTTGATATGGGAGGAGGAATTAACTATCACTATGCCCGCAGTGAAAGATACATTAGTGCAGAAGACGGGGCAAAATTTGATTTTGGCGTAGCCGCTTATCATTTTACATCACCAAAATTTTCTTTTTTCAATACAGGAGATAAATTATACATGAGATATATAGGTTATTTCAATGGTGATTTTGGAATTAAATCTGCTGGTATCGCATTAGTACCAAGTATTACATATATTAAACAAGGACCTTCAAGGGAAATAACTTCGGGATTTATGGTAAAATATATTATCAAAGACCAAAGCGTTTATACAGGGGCTGTAAAAGCCATGTCATTGTCGTTAGGGGCTTATTATAGATTAAAAGATGCTGTTATTCCAACCTTATTATTTCAATTTGATAAATGGGGATTAGGACTAGCATACGATATTAATTTATCAGATTTGACACCAGTTACCAGAACAAAAGGTGGTTTTGAAGTAGCACTCAGGTATAATATGAGCCCCGGTTATGGTAAAGCTTTGGGTGGTAACTTTAACAAAAGTTACATGAGATAATATAATTTTTTGCAGTAAGAAAATTTTTCTTTGTAAAAAAGAAAATTAGATAGTATATTTGCGGCTCTCTAAAAAAAATGAAAACAGATATTAAGATATTTAGTGGCACTGCATCATTGTCATTGTCGCATAAAATTGCACAGTCATTAGGAAGACCATTAGGTAATATCAATCACTATAATTTTAGTGATGGAGAAATGCAGGTTTCTTATGAAGAAAGTATAAGAGGACAAAATGTATTCATTGTACAATCTACAATGCCTCCTGCAGATAATATAATGGAACTATTACTAATGATTGATGCGGCAAAAAGAGCGTCTGCCCACTATATTATTGCAGTTATTCCATATTTTGGATACGCCCGTCAAGATAGAAAAGACCAACCAAGAGTTGCCATCGGTGCTAAATTAGTAGCAGACATGATTGCTACTGCCGGTGCACATCGTGTCATAACAATGGATTTACACGCTGATCAAATTCAGGGATTTTTTGATGTTCCAGTAGATCATTTATATGCCTCTACTATCTTTTTACCATATATACAAAATTTGAATTTACCTAATCTTGCAATAGCTGCACCAGATATGGGAGCTTCTAAAAGAGCTAATGCTTATGCTAAACATTTAAAAGCAGATTTAATAATTTGTTACAAACAAAGAACAAAAGCAAATGCGGTAGATCATATTACTGCTATTGGAGATATAGAAGGTAAAAATATTGTTTTAATTGATGATTTAGTAGATACTGCAAATACTTTATGTAAAGCAGCTAATATGATGATGGAAAAGGGGGCAAAAAGTGTAAGAGCAATGGCTACACATGGCGTATTATCGGGTAATGCATTACATAACATTGAGCAATCACAATTGACTGAATTAGTCATTACAGATACAATTCCATTAAAACATTCATCACCAAAAATAAAAGTATTGAGCGTTGCTGATTTATTTGCAAAAGTAATCACAAGCGTTCATAATTATGAATCAATAAGTTCAAACTTTATCTTTTAAAATTAAAATTTATGAAAACTATCAGTTTAAAAGCAGAAAAAAGAAACACACAAACAAAAGGCGATTTAAATCAATTAAAAAAATCAGGATTTGTTCCAGGAAATGTTTATGGGGAAAATGTTAATCTGACAATTAAAGTAGATGAAAGAGATTTGAAAAAAATCATTTACACTCCAGATACATATTTAATTCAGTTAGAAGTAGATGGAAAAACTTATCCAAGCATTTTAAAAGATATTCAATTTCATAAAGTTACAGACCGCCCTATTCACATTGATTTACAAGTAGTCAATGAATCAAAACCAGTAACAGTTACCTTACCAGTAGTTACCAAAGGGCAATCAAAAGGTGTAAAAGCAGGAGGACATCTCAATTTGTCTTTAAGAAGAGTAAAAGTGAAAGGATTAGTAAAAGATTTACCAGATGTGGTAGAAATTGATATTACAGATTTAGGTGTTGGCAAATCTATATTTTGTAGTGATATAAAAATAAATGGTGTAACAATTCTTCACCCAGAAAAATTAGCCATCGTTAGTGTAAAACCAACTAGAAATGTTGTAGAAGAAGAGCCAAAACCAGCAGCATCTGCCACTACTTCGGCACAACCTTCCGCTTCTGCTGCTTCTACAGGAGCACAGCCGACTGATAAAAAGAAATAGTTCAAAACTCTCTTTGAATATTAAGATGTAAATGTTTTATTATTTTTATTTTGATAATTAAACTAATTAAATTAGATGTCATCTAATTTGTAAATTACTTATGAATTTAAATATTTTATCGTTATTATTTCTTTCTGTTTTTTTTTCTTTTTCGCAAACAGATCTTGAAAAAGATCCAAAAGCAAAAGCTATTTTGGATAATGTAAGTAAATCTACTAAAACATATTCTACAATTACTTCTGAGTATTCACTAATTATTTACAATAAAGAAAAAAAGAAAGTAGAAGAACAAAATGGTAAGATAGAATTGAAAGGAGAAAAATTTAGATTAGAAATACCTGGTAATTTGATAGTAAGTGATGGAAAAACATTATGGAATTTTAATAAAGATTCTAAAGAATTGACAATTAAAAATTATAATCCTAACGATGATAAAAATGAAACAATAACCCCAAATAATTTTTTTACCATTTATGAAAATGGATATAAATATAAATATGATAAGAAAGAAAATGTAGGTAAAATTTCATGTGATGTAATCAATCTCTACCCTGCTATTAAACCTGAAAAGAAAAAGTTCCATACCATCAAATTATACATAGACAATAAGAAAAAACAAATTGTTCAGGCAAAAGTGCTAATGAAAAATGGAGAAGTATATGTTTATACAGTAAAAAAATTTACTCCTAATTTACCCATTGCAGACAATGTATTTGTTTATGATACAAAAGGTCTTAAGTCAGACCAAATAGTTGATGAGAGAGAATAATCTATAGTTTTTAATTTTTAGTTTTGAGTTTTGAGTTTTGAGTTAATAAATGTTCAATGCTCAATGTTCAATTCTCATAAACAATGTGCTTAACTAAAAACTCAAAACTAAAAATTAAAAATTAACTTCTATTTCTCTTTCATAACAAACTGAACATGATGCCTTGTTCTTTGCTCTAATAAAATTTCCTTTCCATCTGTAAAATATTGAATAAAGTTTGGTACATAATTGCGTATGGTTAGAATAGCTACCTTTTCATTGTAAAAAACTTTAAAGTGTTTTTGTAGTTCTTTAATAAATGATGGTGTAAGTATTTCATCAAATGTAATACAGAAAGAAAAATTAAGAGCAGTGTTTTGCATCAGATTAAGTTTAAATCCAAATTGATTAATAATCTGAAACACTACTTGCAAGTGGGATTCGGTAAAAAAAGAATAATCATTGGATTGCAATGAAATTAGTATTTGATTAGGTAAATATGTATATGTGGTAATCCTTTTATTATCTTTTAGTTGATGTATAATTGTTCCTTCATTTGAAGGTTTTAAAAATGACTTGACTTTTAAGGGGATATTTTTATTTTGAAGTGGTTTAATAGTTTTTGGGTGAATAACAGTAGCCCCATAATAAGTCATTTCAATAGCATCGTAATAGCTTAATTCATCAATTTTTTGAGCATTTTTGAAATATCGGGGGTCTGCATTCAATACACCATCAACATCTTTCCAAATGGTCAATTCTTTTGCATTAGTAAAATTAGCCAAAAGTGCAGCAGTATAATCAGAGCCTTCTCTTCCTAATGTTGTTGTATATCCATTTGAAGTGCCTCCAATAAATCCCTGTGTTAGAATGATAGATTGGTCACTTAAAAGTGGGTATATTGTATCCTGAAATATTTTTTCGGATTCTTCAAGGTTTACACTTGCTGAACGCCATTGTGTATCTGTAATTAAAACTTTACGAATATCTACCCATGTATGATAAATGCCTATTGAATTAAGATATTCAGAAAGAATAATACTTGAAACAAGTTCTCCAACAGAAACTATTTGATCATAGAACTGTCCGAATGGTAAATAGATATTATTAGTGATTTGTTTTTCTATAAAAACCCAGTATTCATTGATATTTAAAGATACCTCATCAATCTTTGATTGACCAAATTCTAAAAATAAATTCTGAATAATTTGTAAATGATTTTGTTTAACCTGTTCAAGATATTTTAATGGATTATCTTTTTTAAAGTAAGCCGATTTTACAACATCTTCAAGTGCATTGGTTGTTTTACCAGTAGCAGAAACCACAACAATAGAAGGGGTAGATAGTTGCTGAATAATTTTTGCAACATTGATAAATGAAAGAGCATCCTTTAAGGATGCTCCACCAAACTTATGAACATAAATGTTCAATGTAAGTCAATTTATTTTATTTAGTTGGTTGATTATTGGCAGGTTGTTGATTATTTTGCTGTAATGGAGCGGCAGGCGTTTGAGGCATAACAGCTCCTGCAGCTTTTTTACGAGTAGTAGATTCTGTATTTTCTGTTGGAGTATTATTTGTATTCACTTTTGGTGTTAATAAAATACTTAATGCTAACATAATACCTGCCAATGTCCATGTGGTTTTCTCAATAAAATCAGCACCACGAGTAACCCCTATAATTTGATTTGCGGTAGTGAAATCACTTGAAATTCCACCGCCTTTTGAGTTTTGCATTAGCACAACTAAGATAAGTAAGATGCATACAATGATGAGCAGAATTGTGAATACGATTTCCATAGTTTTTAGTTTTTAGTTTTGAGTTTTTAGTTAGGGTCAATTCAAGAATTGCCTTTACATTATTTATTTTTTAGTTAGTTTTTCTTTTAGTTCTTTAATTTTTGCCGCAAAGTAAGTGTTTTTATTTGGAAATTTCAAAGATAAAATTTCATAAGCTCTAATTGCCTTATGTATATTGCCTTGTTCGGCATAAATTTGAGCTAATGTTTCTGTAACTAAATCTTCTGTTTCTAATAAACTTTCTCGTGCTTTATTTTCGGCAGAAAAGAATTTTTGAGTGGTATTAATTTTATTTGTTTTTGGTGGATTAGAGATTATTTTATCAATAATTTCTTGTTGTTGCTTGATTTTTTCTTTTTTATCAGTATTGGCCTTTTGAGTAATTTTCAAATAATTGTTTTCATCTGAATCTTGTTGAAGCGAATGACTATATTTTTTCAATAAATTTGAAAAAGATGTATTAGGTAAAGCGTTATCCTTATTTTCTTCAGATGCTATTTCTTCAACTTTTATTTCATTTTCTTCTTTTATAGGTTCATTAATGATTTGTGCTTCTGACTTTGATTTTATTTCCTGTACTTTTTCTTTGATATTTTCTTTAATCTCAATAATCTCTGAATGAACAATAGATTCAGCAATAGTTTTATTAATTTCTTTGTTGATGGTTTCAATAGGATTGGTTAGAGAAGCAGCAACATTGGGTTGATTATCATTTTGAGTATTTAATTGAGAATCGGTTTTGAAATTTGTGATGTTAGTTTGAAAACGAATTTTTTGAGTATGTTGAAAGAAAAATTTTCTATCTGGAATAAGATGAGAAATTTTTTTTAAGAATGTAGAGTATTGACCATTATTTGATTTGTAAAGGTATTCAAAATAAAGAAGGTGAGATGCAGAAAAATAAGGGTATTGTGTTATCAGGTTTTTAAGTTCTGAAATTTCATTTTCTGATAACTCGGTATTATTAAAATTATTTAGTAATGTATTAAATTTTTGGATGTTCATTTATTTAATTTCTTCATAATCTACATAATCACCTGCATTATCTGATAATTTTTTATTTGAAATATTATCAGAATGTTTTGTTTTTGAATAATCTATATTTTCAGAGTCATTTGAATTGTTGTCTGCAAAAAGATATTTAAGTTTTGACGCCAACCAAAAAATTACGAGTATCCAAAATATCCACCTAATCATAATAATTAAATATTTTAATGTTCATTATCATTAGACACATCATAAAATCCGTCATTATCAAAATCATCATTATCAAAAATATCGTCCTCTTCTTCAAACATTTCATCAGATTCAATTATTTCATCATCTTCATCTTCTAATATATCTTTATTTGTTTTCGTATTGATATCCCCGAATATAGCATCTAAATTTCCATTCAAAATATCTTCTTCTGATATTTCTTTGTTCATCATTGTTTGATAAATTATAGCATCTATATCATCATCAGATATATTGTTGGATAAATTTGATGTAGCATTTAAATCGTTATTTTTTTTAGTTTGTAATGTAGTTCTTCTTTTTGGAATTTTATTTTTAGATGAAATAACTTTTGGAAAATTTTCATTTTCATCAACTAATTTTTCAGATTCAATTTTTAGTAATTCAATATTAAAAGTCAATTGTAATATTGGGTCATATACCAATACAAATCTTTGGTGCGGCTGTTCTATCAAAGATGCGATTTTAGTTTTTCGCATTAATTTTTCACCACCTTGAATATCTTCTTCTTTATAGGTAATTTCTAAATGTTTATCCCAATAATCATCTGATGTAAAAAATGATGCTGATGTATCAATAGTTGGCAGTTGAAAAGATTCTACTATTATTTTATAGAACTCTTCAAAAGTTTGATATGATTTAATTTGAATAACTCTCTCAACATTTTCATTTTCATCCCAAAAAACTCTAAATCTGTAAATAGCCATTTGATTACTTTTTTAGTTTATAAATTTCAGAATGTAAAATTCCCCATTTGTTTAATCTATGGACAATTGATGTGTTCAATACACCTAATCCATATTTGATACTTCTTCTAAAATTAATAGAACTTGCTTCGGGGAAATACTTTGTAGGACAAGTGATTTCTGCCACTTCAAATCCTGCATAAAAAATTTGCGAAAGCATTTGATTATCAAAAACAAAATCATCAGAATTAGCATGATAATTGATAGTTTCTAAAACTTCTTTAGAAAAAGCTCTGTAACCTGTATGATATTCTGAAAGTTTTTGCCAGATAATGATATTTTGTGTTAGAGTAAGAAAGCGGTTAAAAACATATTTGTATAAAGGCATTCCACCTTTTAAAGCACCTCCTCCTAATATTCTTGAACCTAATACGACGGGATAAACTTCGTTAGCAATCAAATATGCCATGCTATGAATAAGTTTTGGAGTATATTGATAATCGGGATGCAACATTACTACAATATCAGCACCTAATTTAAGAGCAGTGTCATAGCAGGTTTTTTGGTTGCCACCATATCCTTTATTAACATCGTGTTTGATAATATGTTTTATCCCGATTTTTTGGGCTACTTCTATTGTGTTATCCTTGCTACAATCATCCACTAAAACCACTTCATCTACAATGTCAAACGGGATTTCATTGTAAGTTTTTTCTAATGTCAAAGCCGCATTGTAAGCAGGCAATACTACTACTAATTTTTTATTTTTAATCATATTTAATTACTTCTTTTCTGATTCAATAATTTTCTAAAATTTTACCACAAAATTAAACAAAACTTACTACATTTGAAAATTATTTTTTGTTCTTTTCTTTTTCTAAAAATTCAATAATTTTAGGAATTGATTCGTGAGATAATTTTTTAGCACGGATTATTTTATTTTTATCTAATAAATAAATAACAGGGGTTGAAAAAATATCATATTTTTCACGGATATTATTGATATGAACCGGGTCATATACATTGATAAAATTTAATTTTTTCTCTATTATAAATTTTCTCCATTTATCGTATTCAGTATGTGTGTATACAGCAAATACTTTTACATCATATTTTTGTTTTAATTCATTGTAAGTTTTTACTAATTCAGGTATTTCTTTTTGACAATGCCCACAATCCACATCCCAAAAAACAAGAATAATATAATCGGCTTTTGTTTGATATAATGAAATAAGTAAAGGCGTGATTTTTTCTACATTAGCATAATATAATTTTGTAACCCCTTCACTTGTTCTTGCAGTATCAAAGCCCATTTTATTAGTTATTTTTCCTCCCGTAGTATCTATCATTAGCAATTCTGGTGCCTGACTTCCTATCAATAATGGTTTTAATATATCACCTCTTTCTATAATTTTTTTTCTGACATTTTCATCATATAATTCATCAGCAAGACCTGTTCTGATATATTTATCAATAATATGTACAAAAACTTTATCAAATCCCATTACTTTATGTGCTTCATAATAAGGCGTTAAATACGCTAATAAAAATTTAAACATATCGCTTTTGGGGTCGCATTTTCCAAGTATATTATCAATTTCAACAATAGCACTATCTGGAATTTGTGGGATAATTCTTTCAAAATAGTTTTTGAATTTTTCTCCGAAAAATGGCGTAATCAATAATCTATCATCCTTAAAATTGACATTATCCCAATAATGAGATTTAATATAATGATAAACAAAAATACTATCAGGGCGACCATTAGATGCTTTAGGCACTTCATCAGGTTCTTTAGAAATTTGTAAGTTGATAACATCTGCTAAAAAACTTCCCTTGTTTGCTAAATAAAATTCTTTTTGAAATTTTTTGACATCATCATTAAGTTGCTTTACTTCTCTTTCCATAAATTCCGCAGAGTCCTTTTTAGGCATTTGTTGTGCCTTATCTCTCAATTTTCCAAACATTTCATTTTTAGTAGCGATGAACTTAATATACTCTAAAAATTTTTCATTTTCTTTTGAGCCATTTACTTTGAAAGTTCTTATTTCTTTTATATCTCCGCTAATTGAAAATTTATTATTTTCATTAATAAAAAAATCAAAATATCTTACTTTATCCTGACTTACAATAAAATACACACCTTTTTCAATTTCTTTATCAGATTTAAAAGTTGCTTTTCCGTTTTTTACTTTTTTGCAGGTATCAACAATGTATTGCTTATCAAAAGTATATTTGGCTAAAAACAGCATTGTGTCTTTACAATTTAGAAGATTGAATTGTAAATTGTAACCTTTTATTTTACTTGGTGGAACTTTTGATGCAATTTCTTTAGAAATTGTTTTTGTTGTTTCTTTTAATTGAGAATTCAATTTTTCTGAAACTTTTTGTTGAGAAAATAGCAAATTACTACCTATTGCAAGCACACTGGCGGTAAAGATGAGTGTTTTATTCATAGTATTTTTTTGCTGCAAGTATAAAAATAAAAATCCACTTTATTTGAACCCTATGCTAAAAATTTTAATTAAATTAACTAATGTGTTTGATGGTAAATTCATTATATTTGCGAAAAAAATTATGGAAAACAGAAGCACAAAAATTGAAAATTTAAATTATGAGGAAGTAAGTAGCAGTGTTATTAGCACAAATGCTTTATTTCGTCAGGTATTTGCATGGATGTTTGGTGGATTGTTATTGACTACTATCAGTTCTTTATTTTTTGGATTTAATCCTGATGCAATGTCTTATTTAATTTCTGTATCAGAAACAGGTGCAAGATTAAATATATTAGGATGGATTGTAATGCTGGCGCCACTTGGTTTTGTATTAACAATGAGCTTTGCGTTTAATCGTTTAAGTTTTTCACAATTAGCCGCTATTTTTGTTTTATATGCTTTAATAAATGGAATTAGTTTGGGATTTATTTTTTATGTGTATGATATAGGAAGTATTTTTAAAGCATTTTTAAGTGCATCTGCTTTATTTGGAGTAATGGCTGTTGCAGGATTTACAACTAAAACAGACCTGACTTCTTTAGGTAGAATCTTATTTTTTGGTTTAATTGGAATTATCATTGCTTCATTGATAAACTTCTTTACAAAAAGTTCTACAATGGACTACATTATTAGTATTCTTGGTGTGATTATTTTTACAGGATTAACGGCTTATGATGTGCAAAAAATCAAAGCCCTTTCTCATCAATATGATGGAAGTACAGCATTTAAGAAAATTGGAATAATGGGTGCTTTAAATCTATATTTAGATTTTATCAATTTGTTTTTGTATTTGTTAAGATTATTTGGAAACAGAAGGGATTGACAATTATCTATTTTAAAGAATTGATAAGTTGATTTGTCAAATATTCATAATCCCATTCTTCAATAGGAAAATTAGTATATTGAAATTCTTCAGGATGTGATAAAGCATATAAGAATAATTCATTGAAATTTTCTTTTGTCAAATGTATACCTATTTTATGTTTTTTTACAAACTCACCGATAATTCCTTTTTCTGACCACAGTAGCAAGGGCTTTTTCATATAAAACAATTCTGGAAATTTAGTAGTAAAATAATCTTTCGATCGTTTTGACAACAACACTAATATAAAATGTGATTCTATTATCTCTTCAAATAATTTTTCACTTGATAAATTATATTTTACTATATATTTATCTTTGTGTGGTTTTATGATAGATAAGTATTTATTAGGTGATAATAAATAAAAATTAAAAAATATCTTTTGATACAATTCTTTATTTTGATTTTGTAAAACATTCAAAAACTTATTGAGGTTTTCAAAAAATAAAGATTGATCGCCTTCTATATTACCAAAGAGTGTAATAATAATTTTATCATTACTTAAACTTTTTTTATCAAAAGAGAAATTAAAATCGTCTTTGTCATAAGCGTGAGATAAGAGAAAATAGTTCTTCAATTTATATTTTTTATTCAAATACTCTAATATCAATGAAGCACAAGATATTACTACATCTGCTTTTTCACACACATATTTTTCTTTTTCAATTTCTTTCTGTTTTCTTCTTTCTCCAATACTATCAATTCCATGAACACCATTAAATGTCCATTCATCTCTATAATCTACAATAAATTTAATATTGGGATAAATGTCTTTTAATTGTAAAGTATAATAAGCATAATGAAATGGAGGACCCGATACAATAATTGTGTCAATCTTTTTTTCTTCTATTAATTTTACTATCTTTTTTTGTAATTGATTTTTCCAAAACATTGATCTATCATAATAATTTCCATCTGTAAATAATGGCAATACTCTATACCAAAACTGATATTGAAGTTTATCAATAAAATTCTTTAATGGACTAAATATAATTTTAGGATATAATGGTGGCAAATAATAAAAATTTTCTTTTGGAATCTCTGCAATATCATTAATAAAAGTGGAAACATTGCTATAAGGATTTTGGGCAGCAATGACATATACATTATGTCCATATCGGTAAAGATATTTTGCAAACTTAGCCCATCGTCTTCCTCCTATACCAGGATAGGGGGGAAATACATAATTTATGATTAAAATGTTTTTTGAATTCATAGTGCAACAAATATACAGGATTTAAAATAAAAATGCCTTGCTTTCGCAAGGCATTATAGGTGCAACTTACTTCTTTCTTTATTCTTTGGGTTTCACTTCTCCTTTAATTTTTAATTTTACCACAGGATATTTAGCATTAGAAGTAACAGTTACATTTTTTTCAAATCTGCCGACTCTTTTAGTATCGTATTTGACTTTTATAGTGCCCGTTTTACCTGGTAATATCGGTTCTTGAGGCCAACCTGGCTTTCCATCAATTGTTGTAGCAGTACATCCACATTCTCCTTGAACATTAGTAATAGTTAAAGGGGATTTTCCAACATTTTTAAATTTGAATTCTCTAATACCATCAGAGTCATAAGGAATAACGCCATAATCAATCACCTCTGATTCAAATTTAATTTCAGGAGCATTTGGATCATTTGTAGGCACTACACTTTCTTGTGCTTTAAGATGAGTAATTCCTATCAAACATATTCCTGCTAAATAAGCAACAATTGTTTTCATAAATTTTATATTTTTATTTAGTCTTACTTGATTAGTTGGCTTTTGGAGCACCTTCATTTTTATTTTGAGGGAATGCTTCTTCTACGGGCTTGGCTTCAACTGTTCCTTTGATTTGAAGTGTTACCACACCACTTTTAGCATTTGAGTTCACAGTAACGCTTTTTACAAATGGACCTACTCTATTAGTATCGTATTTTACTTTAATTACTCCTTTTTTTCCTGGCAATACAGGTTCTTTAGGACATTGAGGTACAGTACAACCACAACTTCCCATACAATTTGTAATGACTAATGGCTCTTTACCTGTATTCGTAAAAACAAACTCACATTCACCATTACCCCCTTGAGGAATTGTTCCAAAATCATGAACTGTTTTTTCAAACTTAATATCTGCTAAACTGGTTGGCTGTTCTGCCCCCTGAGGTTGAGCTGTTTTAGCATCTTGTGCTTGAGTATTGGAGCATAATAACAATGCGCCTGTTATACTTACTACATAAATAATTTTTTTCATAGTTATAAATTTTGTTTGCAAAGTTACAGACAAAAATCATTCCATACAACCTTTCATTGCAAATCTTTAATTATTTTTGCGAAAATTAACAGAGTAAAAAATCGCACTATGACTGAAAATCAAGAATTACCAAAAAAGTACGAACATCATAAGGTAGAATCAAAATGGTATCAATATTGGCTGAACAAAGGGTATTTTTATTCTTATCCTGATGCAAACAAAAAGCCCTACACAATAGTAATGCCTCCTCCTAATGTTACAGGTGTACTTCATATGGGGCATATGCTCAATAATACCATTCAAGATGTTTTAATTCGCAAGCACAGAATGATGGGCTATAATGCTTGTTGGGTGCCTGGTACAGACCATGCAAGTATTGCTACAGAAGCAAAAGTTGTGAAAATGCTTGCAGATAAAGGGATAAAAAAATCTGATTTAAGCCGAGAAGAATTTTTAAAATACGCATGGGAATGGAAAGAAAAATACGGTGGTATTATTCTGGAACAATTAAAAAAATTAGGAGCTTCCTGTGATTGGAAACGAACAACTTTTACAATGGATGAAGCATATAGCAATGCGGTAATTAATGCATTCATTGATTTATACAATAAAGGTTTTATTTATCGCGGATACAGAATGATTAACTGGGATCCTGTTGGACTTACAGCGTTGAGTGATGAAGAAGTTATTTACAAAGAATCTAATAGTCAATTAGTATATGTTAGATATTATCTTGAAGATAAATCCTCATATATTACAATTGCTACCACTCGTCCTGAAACAATAATGGCGGATGTAGCTGTATGCGTACATCCTGATGATGAAAGATACAAACATTTAATTGGGAAAAAAGTTGTTGTTCCCATTGTAAATCGTGTAGTACCTGTTATTGCAGACACCTACATTGATCCTACTTTTGGTACAGGTGCATTAAAAGTTACGCCCGCTCACGATATTGCTGACTATGAATTAGGTATTAAATATCAATTACCAATTATTATTGGACTTACACCAGATGGAAAAATTAGCAAAGAAATTATTGATTCAAATAATTCAAAAGACGCTGAAAAATACATTGGATTAGATAGATTTGTTGCAAGGAAACAAGTGATTAAAGATTTGCAAGAAATTGGTTTAGTAGATAAAATTGAAGTTATTAAAAACAAAGTAGGTCATAGTGAGCGTACTGATGCAGTTGTAGAGCCATATTTAAGTTATCAATGGTTTGTAAAAATGAAAGATCTTGCTAAACCCGCATTAGATGCGGTATTAAAAAATGAAGTGAATTTAATTCCTGATAAATTTATCAATACTTATAAACACTGGATGGAAAATGTAAAGGATTGGTGTATTAGCCGTCAGTTGTGGTGGGGACATCGCATTCCTGCGTGGTATAATGAAAACGGAGATATTGCTGTTTGTAAAACAAAAGAAGAAGCCATTGAATATTTCAGAAAAAACAATAAAAGCATTAATAATGTTCATCAAGATGAAGATGTTTTAGATACATGGTTTTCATCATGGTTGTGGCCTATTGCAGTTTTTGATCCAACAATAATTGGTTCAGAAAAAAAATCTGGCAATGAAGATTTTCAATATTATTATCCTACAAATGATTTAGTAACTGCACCAGAAATTTTGTTTTTCTGGGTAGCAAGAATGATCATTGCGGGATATATTTGGACAAATCAAAAACCTTTTACAAATGTATATTTAACTGGTATTGTAAGAGATAAGTTAGGCAGAAAAATGAGCAAAAGTTTAGGCAATAGTCCAGATCCATTAGATTTAATAGATAAATATGGTGCCGATGCTGTTAGAGTAGGAATGATGTTTAGTTCTCCTGCAGGAAATGATTTATTGTTTGATGAAGAGTATTGCGTACAAGGAAGAAATTTTGCTAACAAAATATGGAATGCATTTAGATTGATTCATACTCTTTCTCAAAGAGTTTCAGACAATGCTACACCACAAGAATATCAATTAAAAGCCATTGAATTATTTGAAAATTATTTATACAAACAAGTACAATACATTAACGATTGTTTTGATAAATTCAGATTAAATGATGCCTTAATGGCTACCTACAAATTGATATGGGATGATTTTTGTTCATGGTATTTAGAAGCCATAAAACCTAATGATATAAATGCTTCCATTCATTCTACTATTATCAATAAAACAATTGAATTATTTGAAAATGTGCTTAAATTATTACATCCATGGATGCCTTTTATCACAGAAGAAATATGGCATTTGCTAAAAGACAGAAATGATGATATTATTGTATCTGATTGGATAAATGAAAACCCATTTGATAGCCAAATCACTCAAGAATATGAACAATTAAAAGAAATTGTTACAAACATTCGTGAAGTAAGATCAAGATTGCAAATTTCTCCAAAAGAATTATTAGAATGGAAAGAAAATCAAGAGAATATTTATGATTGCTGGATTGAAAAATTATGTAATTTATCTAAAAAGAAAATTTCTGATGATAATTCTGGAAAGCTGATTGTTACAGCAAAAAGAAATATCTACATAGAAATTCCTGAAACATTAAATAACAAAAGTACTGAAGAAGAAATCAAAAAATTAACCGAAGAGTTAGAATATCTGAAAGGATTTTTAGAATCAGTTAGAAAAAAATTATCTAACGAAAAATTTGTTCAGAATGCCAAAGCAGAATTAGTTGAAAAAGAAAGACAAAAAGAAAAAGACGCACTGAATAAAATAGCAACCATTGAAGAACAATTAAAAAAATTACAGGTGAAAAACATCTGAAATTACATACATTTGCAAGTATTTACTTAAACTTGTATTATTGTGCTCCAAAATTTTTGATATGATAAATAAAGTGGTTAAAAATGCTGATGAAGCAATAAAAGATATTCAGGACGGTGCAACACTTTTAGTGGGAGGATTTGGTTTATGTGGTATTCCTGAAAATTTAATTGCCGCTCTTGTAAGAAAAGGTGTAAAAAATTTAACCTGTATCAGTAATAATGCTGGTGTGGATGATTTTGGATTGGGATTACTTTTACAAACACGACAAATTAAAAAGATGATTTCGTCTTATGTAGGTGAAAACGACGAATTTGAAAGACAAATGTTGAGCGGAGAATTAGAAGTAGAATTAATACCACAAGGAACATTAGCCACCCGTTGTTTAGCCGCAGGATATGGCATTCCTGCATTGTATTTACCAGCAGGCGTAGGCACAGAAGTTGCAAAAGGCAAAGAAGTTCGTACATTTAGTTTTAATGGCACAGAAAAAGAATATCTTTTAGAATACGCATTTGAAGCAGATTTTGCTCTTGTTAAAGCATGGAAAGGAGATACAGCGGGCAACTTAATTTATCGTTCTACTGCAAGAAATTTTAATCCACTAATGGCAATGGCAGGAAAAATTACGATTGCAGAAGTTGAAATTCTTCTACCAGCAGGAGAATTAGAACCTGACCAAATACATACTCCAGGCATATATGTAAATCGCATCTTTCAGGGAGAAAAATATGAGAAAAGAATAGAGCAAAGAACTGTTAGGAAGTGTAAGTAATTTAATTTAGTCCCTTCTCAAATAATTTTTCACTTCGGCTGATATAAAGGTTTCTGTTTTTTTACATCTGGTTTTTTACTTTTGCTGTAATTATCTTCAGGGTTTCTGACATCTACATCTTCTACTAATTTCCACTTTCCTCCATCTTTTACAAAAGCATCAAAACTTCCATCTGGTCCGTAAAATTGATATTGCTCCTTTAAATACGGGTCATCTGATTCGGGCGATAAGTGACTAAATACAATAGCATTTTTCTTGGGCTCATATCTCAATGTCATTACAATATCTGCACTGTATTGAAACATTATTCTCTTTGGATTTTTTTTAGGAATCTTAAACACATCTTTTCCAAATATTGGTTCTCCATTTTTGAAATACAATACATCAATAAATTTTCTTTGCACTAATTTTTCATTGCCATCCCATCCTAATAATAACCAGTAATCAGCACTTTCAATAATTTGATAATACAACATCCCAAACCATTTATCTGCTTTTCCTACATATGTTTCAGGACTTGCTTTTATTGTATTTGACACATCTACTAATGTATGTAATTGATATTCCTCTTTTTCTTTTTTATTGGGCTTATACCAATGTTGAATAAATCCAAAATACAAATGTGTGCCATCATTTTTGGGGAAATTCCATGTTATTATTCTAAATGTTTTGTCTTTATTCACTAAAATTGAAACATCATTCTTTATACTATCAAAAGAATAATTAAAAGATTCTGGATATTGCAAAACATCTTTCATTAACTTAAAAAAAACTTTGTTTGAATCCGTTCTTACCTGCTCATTTTTATTTCTAAATGCATAAGGGGCTAAATTTTTTAAGTGTAATTCAGTTTCACGAAAATATCTCCACAAACTATCATTCTGTGCAGTTACACAAAAACTTCCGAACATCAATAAAATCAGTATCTTTGAAAAAGTTCTCATCTCTTTTTTGAAATAGTTGAAATCCAATTTAATATATTATTAACGAAACTTTCCCAAGAAAATTTTTTCTTAAACTCAATAATTTCATTTTCAAATTGTTGAAAATTGTTATTTTTCAAGAAATCTAAAATAGCATCTGATATGCTTGATGGTTCTGGATTACACAATAATCCTGTTTTTTGATGAATCACAATTTCTGCTAATCCTCCAACATTTGTAGATATAATTGGTTTATTGTAAAAATAACTCACCATACTTACACCACTATTAGTAGCAGATTTGTATGGCTGAATCACTGCATCTGCTGCACTAAAATAAACATTCACTTCATCGTCAGGAATATATTTATCGTGCAAAATAATTTTATTTTCTAAATGATATTCTTTTATTTTTGAAATATATTTTTCTTTATCATCATAAAATTCCCCTGCTATCAATACTTTAAAAGATTGATTTTTTAATTTCTTATCCTTTAATGCATCTAACAATATATCTAATCCTTTATATTCTCTAATCAATCCAAAAAACAATAATATCTTTTCATCAGTTGGTATATTCAAAATTTCTCTTGCTTTATTTTTTTCAATTGGCGGAGGATAATTTTCATATAATGGATGAAATAATTTAATCTTTGAAGCACTTAAATAAAATTTATTTAAATCATTCAAAACCTTATCTGACATAGTAATAAAGCCATCACAAGCAGAAATAAAATATCTGTTTAAAAAATTATCTCCTACTCTTTTTTCATGTGGAATAACATTATCAGTAATAGCCAACACTATAATATCTTTTTTCAATAATCTTGCAATTGTTCCAAATGCAGGTGCAAAGAATGGTAACCAATATCTGAATATTACTACATTTGGTTTCTGACGATTAATATATCTTGCAGTTTTCAACCACGACAATGGATTGATAGTGTTAATAAGACGAGTTATTTTAAATGGAAATTTTGGTGAAGGTGCAGATTCAAATTGAGTTGTGCCCGGAAATAAAAAATCTGGATACTGCAATGTAAATGAAATTATTTCAACCTGAATACCTTGCTGCACAAAGGCATTAGACAAACTTTCATTAAATCTTGCAGGACCACCTCTATATGGATAAGCAGGACCTATTAAAATTATTTTTTTTATCTCATTTTGATTCATAAGTAAAAGAAGCAACAAATATACTCAAAAGCCAATCAATGTATTGAGTAATGATATTTTTGTATTTGAATTATCTTAATTTTTTTCGCAATTTTGAGCAAAAAAATACTATGGCACAATCAACAACATTATTAAAAGATGATTTAGAATTTAATAGAAATGCAGATGTGATGAGATTAGCAGTATCCAATCTCAATCAAATACTTTCAAAAATTTATTTAGGTGGCGGAAAGAGCAGAATTGCCAAGCAACACGAGCAAGGCAAAATGACCGCTCGCGAAAGATTAGATTATCTTTTTGATAAAGATAAACCTCGTGTTGAAATTGGAGCATTTGCAGGATATGAAATGTATGAAGAACATGGCGGATGTCCTGCTGGTGGTGTAGTGGTTGAAATTGGTTATGTAAGTGACAGACAGTGTATAGTAGTAGCCAATGATGCTACAGTAAAAGCAGGGGCTTGGTTTCCCATTACTGGCAAAAAAAATTTACGAGCTCAGGAAATAGCAATGGAAAATCGTTTGCCTATCATTTATCTTGTGGATAGTGCAGGAGTTTATTTACCATTACAGGATGAAATTTTTCCTGACAAAGAAAATTTCGGAAGAATTTTTCGTAACAATGCAATAATGAGTAGTATGGGCATTCCGCAAATAGCCGCTATAATGGGTAGTTGCGTTGCAGGAGGTGCTTATTTGCCAATTATGAGCGATGAGGCGATGATAGTTGATAAAACTGGAACTATATTTTTAGCAGGTTCTTACCTTGTAAAAGCCGCTATTGGTGAAGATGTGGATAATGAAACATTAGGGGGTGCTACTACACATTGTGAAATATCTGGTGTTACTGATTACAAATGTGCTAATGATAAAGATTGCTTGAATAGAATTAAAAGAATAATGGGTAAGTTAGGAGATTTTCCAAAAGCAGGATTTAATAGAATTACCCCTGCCCCACCTAAAAAAGACCCAAATGAAATTAATGGTATTATTCCTGATACAAGAGATAAACAATACGATATGTATGAAATCATTGAGCGATTAGTAGATAATAGTGAATTTGATGAATACAAAGCATTGTATGGAAAAACAATTATTTGTGCTTATGCAAGAATTGATGGATGGGCAGTGGGAATTGTTGCTAATCAAAGAAAAGTAGTTAAAACTAAAAAAGGTGAGATGCAATTTGGTGGTGTAATTTACAGCGACAGTGCTGATAAAGCCGCACATTTTATTATGAATTGTAATCAGAAAAAAATCCCATTAGTATTTTTACAAGATGTAACTGGATTTATGGTTGGGTCAAAAAGCGAACATGGTGGAATTATTAAAGATGGTGCTAAAATGGTGAATGCAATGAGCAATTCTGTAGTTCCAAAATTTACAGTGATAATTGGAAATAGTTTTGGTGCTGGTAATTATGCAATGTGCGGGAAAGCATACGACCCTCGCTTGATTGTCGCATGGCCATCTGCACAAATTGCTGTAATGGGTGGTGCACAAGCCGCTAAAACATTATTACAAATTGAAACTGCAACCCTAAAAGCAAAAGGAGAACAAATTACACCGGAAAGAGAAAAAGAATTATTTGATAAAATTAAATCCAGATATGATAAACAAATGTCGCCTTATTATGCTGCAGCAAGATTATGGGTAGATGCTATTATTGACCCACTTGAAACAAGGAAAGTAATTAGTATGGGCATTGAAATGGCCAACCATGCACCTATTGAAAAGAAATTTAATGTAGGTGTTATTAGAACATAATTATTAGTTATGAGTTTTGTCGTCATTGCGAGGACGACAGTCCGAAGCAATCTCATAAGAAATAGAATATACTCTTGATATTACTTTGCGTTGCTCGTAATGACGATAAAACTAAAAACTATTTACAATTGAACATTGAGCATTGAGCATTGAACATTAAATTTTAACTTACTAATCTACACACTATCAAGCATAAAAATTATATGATTTGGAATCAATTACCCGATTTAGAAAATATAAAAAATCACCTTGTTAATTTACATCAGCAAAATCAATTGCCTCATGCTATTCTATTTAAAGGAGAAGATGGAAGTGGTGCATTACCACTGGCACTTGGCTTTGTGCAATATCTTTACTGTGATAATCCAAAAAATAATTTACCATGTGGAGAATGCAAATCTTGTAAACAAACTAAAAATTTATTTTATCCCGGATTTCAATTATTGATCCCAAAATTTTCAACATCTCAAAAAAATGAAAACGACGATGAAACAAATGTAACAAAAGTATTTTTGCAATCATTTTCTGAAAATATATTTATTAGTTTTGATGATTTATTAAACAAACTCAAAGGTAAAAACAAACAAGCCAGCATTTCAACTCAAGATATTCACACAGTTATTGAAAGTGTTTCTTATTCTGCTGTTGGAAACAAATATAATATCATTGTTATCTGGAAGCCAGAATTGATGCTACCTGCAGCCGCTAACAAATTATTGAAAACATTAGAAGAACCACCACCACAAACTTTATTTTTACTCGTCAGTTCAAATCCTGAAGAATTATTACCAACCATCATTTCTCGTGTTCAGCAAATTAATATCCCAAACTATTCAGAAATAGATTGTATTGATTATCTAATCAATAAATTCAATACAGAACCAACAACTGCACAAGAAATTTCAAAAATTTGTAATGGTAATCTTAATAAAGCCATTCATATTCTCACTAATTTTGATGAGTATGTAGAATTACTTAATGATTTCAAGGAGTTTGCAAGATTGTCTATCAAATATGACCTCAATAACATTGATAAATTTATCAGTAAATTTGAAGATAGAGGGCGTGAGTATTTGAAAAGATTTTTAGAATACAGTTTGGATATTTTTCATTATGCTTTATTACAAAATTACAATGCATCGCATTTAATTAAAAGTACACAACAAGAAAAAGAATTTATTTCAAAGTTTTATCTATATGCCCATGAATCTAATATCCCAAAATTGTATGAAATTTTTAATGATGCTTATCATCACGCTGTAAGAAATGCTAATATCAGAATCCTTCTAAACGATTTGTTTTTAAGATGTAATGAATTATTAAAAAAGAAACCAACAACAAATGTCCAAAATTAAAACAACTTATTATTGTCAGAATTGTGGAATGCAATCTGTGAAATGGCTTGGCAGATGCCCATCTTGTGGAGAATGGAATACATTTGTAGAAGAAATTGTCAGTAAAGATAAAAAAAAATCTACCGTTACAGTAAATCTTGAAAATATCAAACTCATTCATCAATTAAATGCTGCTGAACACCAAAGAATAATTACAGAAGATAATGAACTCAATCGTGTATTAGGTGGTGGTATTGTGCCGGGTTCATTGATTTTGTTTGGTGGAGAGCCGGGTATTGGCAAATCAACATTAATGTTGCAAACCGCACTGCAAAATAAATTGAAAGTATTGTATGTATCAGGTGAAGAAAGTGAACAACAAATTTTATTAAGAGCCAAAAGAATTCCACATCAAAATGCAGAGTGCTACATTGTTAATGAAACAGTGATTCAAAACTTAATTCCTATTATTGAGCAATTATCGCCACAATTAGTGATATTAGATTCAATTCAAACGCTTACTACCAATGTGCTTGAAAGTGCACCGGGCAGTGTATCGCAGGTAAGAGAATGCACAGCAGAAATAATGCGTGTTGCTAAAACATCCAACATTCCTGTATTTATCATTGGACACATTACAAAAGATGGATCATTAGCAGGGCCAAAAGTGCTTGAGCACATGGTTGATACTGTTTTGCAATTAGAAGGCGACCAACATTATCTTTACAGAATTTTACGCACTACCAAAAACAGATTTGGAAGCACTAATGAAATTGGAATTTATGAAATGCAAGGCAGTGGTTTAAGACAAGTTAGCAATCCTTCTGAAATTTTGATTAATCAAAGAGAAGAAGATGTATCGGGTGTGGCAATTGCTACTATTTTAGAAGGTAATCGTCCTTTAATGATAGAAACACAAGCACTCGTTACAACATCTGCTTATTCTACAGCACAAAGGTCTGCCACTGGTTTTGATTTAAGAAGATTATCAATGTTACTGGCAGTATTAGAAAAAAAATATGGTTTGAAATTGTATCAAAAAGATGTGTTTGTGAATATAGCGGGTGGATTAAAAGTAGAAGATCCTGCTACCGATCTTGCTCTGGCTGCAGCTATTACATCATCTAATTACGATATACCTATTTCTCAAAAAATTTGTTTTAGTGCAGAAATTGGCTTGACAGGTGAAATAAGACCCGTCAACAGAATTGAACAAAGAATTGCAGAAGCAGAAAAACTTGGATTTGAAAAAATGTTTATTGCTCAATCTAATTTCAAATCTATTCAGGATAAATCATTCAAAATTCAGATTATTGGTGTTAGTAAATTAGAAGTAATGTTTCAAAAATTATTCAAAGGATAATGGTTGAATGATTAAATTTTCATTTATAAAAGAATCGCTCTTTTACACTATTGGCAATGCTTTGCCAATGCTTGCAAGTGTTATACTATTACCATTTTATGCTAATTTATTGACCACTACCAATTATGTAGCATTAAGTTTTTATATTGGCATTGCTATTTTGTTTCAAATTATTTTTTCTTTTTCATTTGAACAATATTATGGTGTTATTTACACAGAAGTAAAACACAGCGATGAAAAAATAAAAGTTTTAAATGGTTCTGTATTGTTGTTTTTAATAATGTATGGAACACTTTTGACTTTAATATTATTACCTTTTGGAAATCAGATATTATCATATATTTTTGACAAAGATATTCCAGTTATTTTTTTCCCTTATGGTTTATTATCAGTATTAACGGGCTTTTTAAATGCAGTTTTCAAAATTTTGATGACTACTTACATTTATTCTCAAAAACCTAAAACATTCTTTTTATCCAACTTTATCAATTTTTTAGCCACAGTAATTCTCTCACTTTCTGGCTTGTATATTTTTCCAGATTCTTTAATTGGACCTATTTATGGAAGATTTTTATCAGGGCTTGTCATTGTTTTATTTAATACCATTATTTTGAAAAATAATATCTTGTGGAAAATTGATTTCAATTTTATTAAAGAAACTATATACAAATCATCAGCATTATTTGGCACATCTCTAACATTATGGATTACTGCAAATATTGACAGATATTTTCTCAAAAACTACATTGATGTAAATTTATTAGCAAGTTATGATTTAATTATGAAATGCTTTGTAGGTGTGGAGTTTATTCAAAATGGTTTATCAATGGCAATTATTTCAAAAGTTTTTGATGTGTGGAAAAAAGAAAACAAAGTAAATTTTAATATCACATCTAATAGATATTTCAATGTATTTATTTTAAGCACTACAGCTTTTATTGTTGTTTTTACATTCATTTTACCATTATTTATTCAGTTGATTATCAAAGAAGAGAAGTATTATACAGCATTTGATTTAATAGGCCTGATAGCAGTAGCATATATTTTAAGAAACAATATCTACTCATATAATTTTGCATTGTTGTATTCAAAAAAAACAAATGTTATTTTTTTATCTAATGTAATCAGTGTGTTAATTCAAGTTATTATCAATTATTTATTTATTCCAAAATATGGACTCATAGTAGCCATTTATGCATATACCATTGCAAGATTAATAAATATCTTACTTTTTCATTTTTATGTAAAAAAGAGTGTGGAATTTAATATCAATTACCTTAAATGGTATGGTATTACAATAATATCGTCTGTTTTATTTATTTTAAGTTATTACTATTTCCCTTCAAATTACTTATTAAATTATTTTGTAATAATGCTTATTTTCTTTGTTATTGTAATGTTCATTTACAAGAATGAAGTGGATAATTTAATAAGAAGAACGAAGTTCAAAATATTTTAATGCTGTAATTGACATTCCCACTTATTGATAAAATCTTAAATACTAATTTTACTTGAGCATTGAATATTGAAAATTGAGTATTGAACATTCATCATTGAACATTGAATATTGAACATTTATAAGTCATAAAACTATTTTAATTTCCTGCCATTATTATTTGTAATTTTGCACAAAAAAATATGTCCAAAAAAATTGTCAATGTAAATGGTATTCAATGTGGAAATAAACAACTTTTTCTCATCTCTGGTCCTTGTGTAATAGAAGATGAGACAGTAATGTTCAAAACTGCTGAAAAATTAAAAGAAGTTTCAGAACGACTGAATATACCCATCATTTACAAATCATCATTTAGAAAAGATAATAGAAGTAGTTTGAAATATTACGATGGTCCAGGTATTGAAAAAGGCATACAAATGCTTGCGAAAATCAAAAAAGAATTTGGCTTTCCTGTGCTTACAGATATTCACGAACCTGCACACGCTGCAATTGCAGCAGAAGTAGTAGATGTGCTGCAAATCCCTGCTTACCTGTGTATGCAAACTGCTCTTGTTGTAGCCGCAGCCAAAACAGGTAAAATTGTAAATATAAAACATGGACAATTTTTAGCACCAGAAAACATGAAATATCCTGTTCAAAAATCTGTGGATAGCGGCAATGATCAAATTATTCTTACAGAGCGTGGTTATACATTTGGTTACAATGATTTAGTGGTAGATCCGCGTAGTTTTTATCATTTACAACAATTAGGTTATCCTGTTGTATTTGATGTTACTCATTCTATTCGCAAATATGGTATTCCAAGTGCCGATGCAAAAGGTGGTGCAAGAGAATATGCATTTACATTAGCCAAAGCCGCTATTGGTGCAGGCGTTGATGGATTATTCATAGAAACACATCCAGAACCTGAAAAAGCTTTGTGTGATGCGGCTTCTCAAATGTGTGTATATGATTTAGAAAACTTTCTGAAACCACTTTTAGAAATTTACGAAGTGAGTAAAAAATACTTCTGATTTTAAATGCTCAAACATTACGATAGTAAAAAAATAGTTGTTGGCTGTGATGAAGCAGGGCGAGGATGTCTTGCAGGGCCAGTTGTTGCGGCTGCTGTGATTTTACCACTTGATTTTTCAAATGAACTAATTAATGATTCAAAGCAATTAAGTTTAGATCAAAGATTAAAAGCAAGAGAAATCATTATCAATAGTGCTATTGATTTTGCTATTGCTGAATGTTCGCCTGAAGAAATTGATAAATTCAATATCTTAAATGCTTCCATATTAGCAATGCACAAAGCATTAGAAAAATTGAAAAAGAAATTTCAGTTAATTTTAGTAGATGGTAATCGTTTTAAGCCATACAAAAATTTTCCTCACAAATGTATCATTAAAGGTGATGCCACTTACTTTAGTATAGCGGCAGCATCAATATTAGCCAAAACTGAAAGAGATAACATTATGCAAAGATTAAGTGAAGAATTTCCACAATATCATTGGCATAAAAATAAAGGATATCCAACTCTTGAACACAGAGAAGCAATTTATAAATTTGGAATTTCTCCATATCATCGCAAGTCATTTTCTATTTGTCAGGAAGTCATTCAACCTAATTTATTTCAATGAATAAGTGGAAGTGGATAATAATTTCTTTTGTTTTAATTTCAATCGCAATTTTAATTTATAGTATTCGCATATTTACTCAACAAAGTTTTATTGAAAATAAAGTTTTAGAATTATTGCCAGAACATCCGCAATTAGTAGTAAACTTCAAAAATCCTGATGAATTATATAACAAATACATTGGTAATAATTTAATTTTTAAGAAACTTCAATTTTCTGATAAATCATCGCTTTTAAAAATTATTCAACAAGCAGATTCACTGAATCGCATATTCATTCAAAATGACATAAAAATACAAGATTACTCTTATTATTTTATCAAATACCAAGATGATGAATGGCTATTTGCATTTGTTCCACAAAACATTTCTTACAAAAATAAAATTGAAAAAATAATTACAACTTTTAATTACTCATTTACTGAACTAAATGGCAATTATTTTATTCATCAAAAAAATAAATTCATTAAAAATAAATCAAACAATTTAGAAAACAAATGCTTACTTGAATGGTTTAATATCTTTTCAAAATCACCTGCTCCACTTCATATTTATCAACATATTGATACAACAGAATTAGCATTTCAAACACAGTTTGAATTCAATAAAATTACACTCAATGGATTTTTAAACTACAAAAATTTTAAATCTTACAATAATTACAAAAAATTAAATTTTGAAGATGAATTAAAAATTGAGCCTTTTAATTTTATTGAAAATTCAAATGATTCAGAGTTTTCAGATTTTATTGCTACTTTCAAAAACAATTTTCTATTTAAGAAAGTATCTATCAAAAACATAAATTTTTTTCCCATCAAAAATTATGAAAGTTTTTCAGATATTTTAAAAAACCTCTCCGATTCTGTTGTTACAATTAATGATTTAAATATTTACAAAATAAAATCAATGCTAACTGACAAGTTTACTAAAAACTTTAAACTACCCAACGACTCAATTATATATGCTTTATTAACTGAAAATAATATCTGCTTTTCTAATCATAAAGAAAGTTTAATTCAAAATTCAAAATTATTATCACAGGATTTTTCAGATAAAAGTTTTTATTTTCATATCCAAAAAAATACAACTCAACTACCTAAAAATAAATATCTGCCATTACTCATAAAACTTTCAAAAGACACTTCAACATTTAATTTATACACAGAAATTTATTCATCATACTCAAATAGATATTTTGCATTTCTTTTTGAAATTAAACAAAACACTTCATTACCTCAAATTTTATGGGCATTTGAAAATGATAAACCAATTCAAAACATTACAGGATTTTTTGATGACCACAAAACACAAAATTATTTTATTCTCATACAGGATTCATCAAATACACTTATTGCTCTTAATTCAAATGGTGAAAAGAATTGGACATATTCTTTGAAACAGCCCATTTTATCTGATATTCACAATGTTGATATTTTAAAAAACAATAAACACCAAATATTGTTTAATACTTCAAATTCAATATATTTAATTGACAGAAATGGTAAAAATGTTGGAAGATTTCCTTTGAATTTCACCTCTCCTATTACAACTCCTATCAGTGTTTTAGATTATCAAAAAAATAAAAATTATAGAATATGGTTTTCTACTCAAAATCATTACACATACAATTATACTTTGGATGGAAATAAAGCAGAAAATTATCGTCCTTATTACTATGAAGAAATTTTTAATCAACCTCCAAAATACTTATCAATTGGTCAATCTGATTATATTGTTTTAATTTCTGAAAAAGGCAGTATTATTGGCATTAGCAGAAAAGGCGATGGTAGAATAAAATTGAAAAACAAATTGCCTCCAAATGCATTAGATTATTTCTTTGATGTTTCAAATACATTACAAAACTCTTACATCTATTATTGCACACCAAATTCATTAGAAAGATTATCTTTTACAGACCAGCATAAGATTATTCATCAATTTCAAAATGACACATTAATAAGTGCAAAATTTTTCAAAAATAAACTTACTGAAAAGCCAGTATTAGCAGGTATTACAAAGCATCAATTAAAATTATATTCACTTTCATCAGAAGAAATTTTTTCAATGTCCACTGATACTACGTATCAACATTTATCCATCCAACAATCTGATTTATTCACTTATGTCATTTTATCGCAAAATAATTATCATACTATCATTCGCTTTAATATAGATAACACCATCAATGTATTACAAAAAAAATTGTTTAGCACTACCCTACCAAAAATTCAAACATTATTCAAAAATCAAACGGACTATATTATTTTTTGTAATGAAAATAAAGTTTATTGTAAGCAATTGAAATAGCTTTTTTTTATTGTAAATGAATTCTTTTATCAATGTTCTTAAACAATAGCATATTTGAAACGAATAAATACACTTTCAACTTTAGATAATTATCATTAGTTTTATGCCTTTGATTACACAATGAGTAAAATAAAAAAATTATTTGGTCAAACGGCTATTTATGGTTTAGGAACTATTGTTCCAAGATTTTTAAATTATTTACTCACTCCACTCTACACATATCTTTTTACAAATCCTTCTGATTATGGTATCAATGCTGAAATTTACGCTTACATTTCATTCTTGAACATCATTTTTACTTATGGAATGGAAACAGCATTTTTTCATTTTTCAAACAAATATGATTCAAATAAAGTTTTTAATAACGCATTGAGTTTGCTAATCATTTCCACAACTTTTTTATCATTTATACTTATTATCTTTTCAAATCAATTCAAACAAATTCTGCACTACAACAACACTCTATTTATTTACTGGACAATTGGAATACTCGCATCTGACACACTATTGGCTATTCCTTTTGCATATTTAAGACAACAACAAAAGGCACTTCGCTTTTCAATACTAAAGTTATCTAATGTTCTCATCAATATACTATTCAATTTATTTTTCTTTTTGGTTTGTAAAAAATATTATGATGAAAACAGCAGTCATTTTCTTGCAAGATTATACAATCCTGAAATCGGCATTGGTTATGGGTTTCTGAGTAATTTATTAGCAAATATCTCTACTATATTAATGATGTATCCTGTATGGAAAAAATTTCATTTTTTTATAGATAAAAACTTAAGTAAAGAAATGCTTCGCTATGCATTGCCTCTTTTGATAGTAGGTTTAGCAGGAATGATAAATGAAACATTTGATAGAATAATTCTCAAATTCTTATTGCCTGAAAACATTGCTCAATCTGCACAAGGAATATATGGTGCGTGCTACAAACTTTCTATTTTAATAACTATTTTTATTCAGGCCTATCGCTACGCAGCAGAACCCTTTTTTTTCAACGCATTCAAAGAAGCAGATGCCAAACAAACATACTCAAAAGCCACAGAAGCATTCATTGCATTTGGTTTATTTTTATGGTTATCAACAAATTTAAATTTACCTATTCTTCAATATTTCATTGGTCCTTCATACAGAGTAGGTTTATCAATCGTTCCAGTTTTACTAACAGCAAATTTATTTTTAGGGATTTATTTCAATTTATCTTTTTGGTATAAACTTACAGGACAAACACAAATTGGTGCATATTTAACAATATTTGGTGCTATCATTACACTAATTGTCAATTTTATTTTTGTTCCCAAATATTCTTATGTTGCTTCTGCTTATGCAACATTAGCGGCTTATGGCACTATGATGATTTTATCTTATTTTCTTGGACAAAGATATTATCCTGTATCATATCCACTCAAAAAAATAACTCTTTACTTTGTTATATCGCTAATACTTTATTTTATTTCAAATAAAATTTCATTTATATCAAATTTTCATCAAATCATTTTCAACAACTTTTTATTGGTCTTATTTACATTGTTTTTATACTATAATTATTCATCCATTTTAAAGTTTAAAAAAATATCACATTCCTAATTACCTGAGTATGTGTGGCATTGCAGGAATATATCGTATTAATAAAAGTATTGAACTTCGCTATCAACCAGAAGTTTTAAAATTATTATCTCATCGTGGTCCTGATGCACAAAATTTTAAAGCATATAATGATGCAATTTTTTATCATACACGACTTTCAATTATAGATTTATCAGAACAAAGTAATCAACCATTTGTATTAGATAATCATAAATGCATTGTCTTTAATGGTGAAATTTTTAATTACAAAGAACTTGCTAAAAACCTTGATAATATTAGCACGCAAGGTGATACAGAAATTTTAATAAAATACTTTGATAAATATAAAACAAAAGGATTATCAAATATCAATGGATTTTTTTCTTTTGCTTACTATGATGAAATAGCAGATGAACTCTATATTGTAAGAGATAGATTTGGTGAAAAACCGCTTTATTACTATCAGGATGAAAATATTTTAGCATTTTCTTCTGAAATTCATCCTCTGTTGATTTTGATTCAAAAAAAATTACCAATTGATTACGATGTGCTTTATACTTATTTTCGTTTGCATTACATTACTGGTGAAAATAGCATTCTCAAAGGCATTAAAAGATTATTACCAGGACATTATTTGCATATCTCAAATAATAAAGTTTCAATTTATAAATGGTATGAAATACCAGAACAAACTTCAACAACAAATTTTGAAGAACTTTTATTTAGTGCAGTAGAAAAAAGATTAATTTCTGATGCTCCTGTTGGTGCTTTTTTAAGCGGGGGTATTGATTCTTCCATTACTTGTGCTATCGCAAAAAAATTAAAGAATGATTTGCATACTTTTAGTTTAGGATACAAAAATGAAAAGTTATATAATGAAACATCTGACGCAGAAATAGTAGCCAAACACATTCAAAGCCATCATCATAATTTTGAAATAACAACAGATGAAATAATTGAATATCTCCCAGAATTTTTAAATAAAATTGATGAACCGTTTGCTGATTCTTCATCTATCAATGTTTTCTTTTTGAGTAAAAAAATAAAACCTTATGCAACCGTTGCTATATCAGGCGATGGTGCTGATGAATTATTGATGGGCTACAACAAACACAAAGTTTTTTTTACATATTATTTACCACTCATCAAACCTGCACTTTTATTACTAAATCCACTAATTTCTATTTTCCCCGAAAACCGAAGTCATTCAATATTTAATAAAACTCGTCAATTAAAAAAATTCTCATCTTCAATTTTTTTATCTCCACTTGCAAAATATATTTCCCTTTCACAATGGGCAACTGATGCATATATTCATCAATTATTTCATAAAAAACTGAATGCTCATTACTTTTATCAATTATTTGAAAAATACAAACCACTTAATGAATTAAAACTATTTAATCTTGCAGATATTGAAATTGTTTTAGCAAATGATATGCTTTATAAAATTGATTTCTTTGGAATGCAAAATGCAGTAGAAATTCGCTCTCCATTTCTTGATTATAGAGTTGTAGAATACCTTTATAATCAGCCATTATCAAGTAAAATAAATGGCACACAACAGAAATATCTTTTGAAAAAAACATTTGCACACTTATTACCTAATACAGTTTTTACCAAAAAGAAATCAGGATTTGAAATTCCATTACATAAAATTTTACCATCATTTATTAACTCATTTCCACACTTAAAGGAAGATTATATTTCTAATCAAGGTCTCTTTAATTTACAATCAATCAAACAACTCATTAATCAATTACCAGAAAACACAAATGATGCTGCATTAAAACTATGGACTATTATTGTCTTTCAAGCATGGTATGAAAAATTTGAAAAATATATTGAAACTAACTTATGATAAAAGTTTTAAGAATAATCAATAGATTTAATTTAGGTGGTCCTACACACAATGCCGCTTATCTAACAAAATATTTACCATCAGAATATCAGACAATGCTCATAGGTGGTGTTCCTGAATCGCATGAAGCAGATTCATTACATATTGTAAAAAGTTTAGGTATTGAACCTGTAATTATTCCAGAAATGTCTCGCTCTATCAACCCTATCAATGATTTGAATGCATTCTACAAAATAAGAAAAATCATTCGTCAATTCAAACCTGACATTGTACATACACACGCATCAAAAGCAGGATTATTAGGCAGATTAGCGGCTATACAAGAAAATACACCTGTTATTGTGCATACCTTTCATGGTCATGTTTTTCATTCTTACTTTAATCCATTAATCACAAAAACTATTATTAACATTGAAAGATATTTAGCCCGAAAAACTTCTGCAATCATTGCTATCAGTGAATTACAAAAACGAGAATTAGTGAATGATTTCAAAATTGCTCCAGAAAATAAGTTTGAGGTTATTCCATTAGGTTTAAATTTATCTAAATTTTCAGAAAATAAAGAACAAAAAAGGAAGCAATTTCGTAGTGAATATAATATTCCTGAAAATGTTATTGCTATCGGATGTGTAGGAAGATTAGTAAGTATTAAAAATCATCATTTGCTAATAGATGCTGTGAAAATATTGAAAACACTAACATCTCAAAAATTTGAAGTGATTATTATTGGTGATGGAAAAATGAAAACTGAATTACAAAATTACATTACACAAAATAATATGACTTATAGAGAAAACGCTCATCAATCTCCATCGGATTTTTATTTTACTTCATGGATAAAAGATATGCCGCTTGCTTATGCAGGATTAGATATTGTTGCACTTTCATCAAAAAACGAAGGCACGCCTGTTAGTTTGTTAGAAGCACAAGCCGCAGGCAAATGTGTCGTTTCCACAAATGTTGGTGGTGTAAAAGATATTTTATTTTCTGAAGCAGGCATTATTGTAAATGATTTTACGCCACAATCATTTGCAAATGCTTTATTAAAACTTTTAGAAAATTACACATCCATTAATTCATTTATTGAAAAAAACATCAGTCAAAAAGTTATTGAAAAATATTCCTATCAAAATTTAGTTCAGAATGTAGATAAACTATACAAGAGATTATTAGTGAAGAGTGAATAGCACCGATATTAATGTCGGTAGTGAAAATTGATGAATTGAAATTTTTGAATTAATAATTTGAAATAAAAAATAACTAAAAATAAAACACTAAAATTCAAAATTAATTTAACATCCCGTCTCTGTAAAAAATATAATTCACCACAGAGAACACAGAGAAACACAGAGAGATTCAGCAAGAAAATCTCCGTGCACCTCCGTGCTCTCTGTGGTTAAAAAAATAAAAAATGGAAACAAATCAAATTACTGAGAAAATTATTGGTTGTGCAATTGAAGTTCACAGAAATTTAGGTCCAGGCCTGCTTGAAAGTGCCTACGAAGAATGTTTGTATTACGAACTAAATACTCTCGGCCTTGATGTAAATAGGCAACTCGCATTGCCATTGGTATACAAAGGCGTTAAATTAGATGTCGGCTATCGTATTGATTTATTGGTTGAAAACAAAGTAATCGTTGAAATAAAATCAGTAGATGCAATAGCAGAAATACATAAAGCCCAACTCATGACGTATATGAAACTTGCCAACATAAAAATAGGTTTGTTAATCAACTTTAATGTCACTCGTTTAAAAGATGGAATCATAAGATGGATTATTTAATTAATTCACCAAGGAGAACACAGAGAGAAAATCTCCGTGTACCTCCGTGCTCTCTGTGGTAAAAAAAATGATTTACCACTGATAACACAGAGAGACACAGAGAGAAATTCTCCGTGCATATCCGTGCTCTCTCTGCCTTATCAGTAAAAATTTTGGAATACTAATAAGTGTTTTAATAAATCTCCATTTCATAACAATTTTTTCAATACTTTTGGCACATTATTTTTTTAACTATGTATAAAATATTGACTATAATAGGTGCTCGCCCACAAATTATTAAAGCTGCTGCATTAAGTAGAATTATCCGAGAAAATTATGCTTCTCAACTCAAAGAGATTATCGTTCATACAGGACAACATTACGATGAAAACATGAGTAAAGTTTTTTTTGATGAATTGAATATCCCTGCTGCAGATTACAATTTAAATGTAGGTAGCGGATCACATGGCAAACAAACTGCTTTAATGATTGAAAGAATAGAAGAAGTATTACTCAAAGAAAAACCTAATGGAATGGTCATTTATGGCGATACAAATTCTACATTAGCAGGTGCTATCGCTGCATCAAAATTGCTTATTCCAGTTTTTCATATTGAAGCAGGTCTGCGTTCTTACAATAAAACTATGCCCGAAGAAATTAATCGCATAATGGCTGATCATGTTTCTACATTACTCTTTTGCCCTACTCAACAAGCCATTAAAAATCTTGAAAAAGAAGGATTCTATCATCATCCACACAATGCCTGTAATATCAATAATCCAAAAGTTATATTAAGTGGTGATGTGATGTACGATAATTCACTTTATTTTTCTAAAATTGCAGAACAAAAATCTACACTACTTCAAAAATTAGGCATACAAAATAAACCATTTGTACTTTGCACTATTCACAGAAACAATAACACCGATATCAAAGAAAGATTAAATAACATATTCAGTGCGTTGTATGAAATTTCAAAAGAAATTGATATTGTTTTGCCACTTCATCCACGCACAAAAAAAATGTTATCAACACAATTAGATAGTAAATTATATGAACTAATCATCAATTCAAAATCTATTCAAATCATTGAACCTGTTTCATTCTTAGAAATGATTGTATTAGAAAAAAATTGTAGCATCGTTATTACAGATAGTGGTGGTGTTCAAAAAGAAGCATATTTTTTCAAAAAGCCATGCATAGTTTTGCGTCCAGAAACAGAATGGACTGAACTATTAGACACCGGCACTACTGTGCTTGCTGATGCCGATGACAACAAAATAATCAAAGCATTCAAAGAATTATCAAATACTTCCATTGAAAAATTTTTACCTTTTTATGGCGATGGCAACGCCGCTAAAAAAATTGCTAATGAAATTTTATCATTCTTTAATTCTCAAAAATAAAAACAAATACAAATGAAATTTCACAAAGAAGGTTATCCAAGTTTAATTTTAGTATTAATAGTAGATGCTATTTTAATCACTCTTGCAAATCAAATTCAGCAATTACCAATAATTCAATATCTCTTAATTGCGTTAGCAATTTTTTTATTTATCATTATTTTACAGTTTTTTAGAAGCCCTATAAGAAAATGGACAAAAGATAATTCTGCAATAATTGCTCCTGCCGATGGTAAAGTTGTAGTAATTGAAAAAGTTTTTGAACCAGAATTTTTGAAATCTGAAGTAATGCAGATAAGTATTTTTATGTCTCCTGTTAATGTGCATGTGAATAGATATCCCATCGATGGAAAAATAATTTATTACAAATATCATCCCGGAAAAAAATTAGTAGCATGGCATCCTAAGTCCAGCACAGAAAATGAAAGAACAACAGTGGTAATTGAACATTCATCTGGTAAAAAAATTTTAGTTCGTCAAATTGCAGGATTATTAGCACGCAGAATAGTGTGTTATGCAAAAGAAAACGAAAATGCAGTTCAATCCGAAGAAATGGGATTTATCAAATTTGGTTCAAGAGTAGATGTATTTGTTCCATTAGATTGTAAAATAAATGTTACGCCCAATGATGTAACAAAAGGAGGTGTAAGCATTTTAGCAAAATGGTAATTATGAAAAAGAAAATTTTAATTGTTGTAGGCACAAGACCTAATTTTATTAAAGTAACCCAATTTAAAAAAGTTGTAGAAAAATATCCACGATTAGAAATTAAAATTGTGCATACATCTCAGCATTACAGCGATGAAATGAGTAATTTATTTTTCAAAGAATTAAATTTACAACCAGATTATTTTTTAGAAGTATCTCCTCAACTTTCCACTGTTTCGCAAATGGCTAAGATAATGGAAGAATTAGAAAAACTTATTAAGAACACTTATTTTCCTGATTTGATAATGGTAGTTGGGGATGTTAATTCTACTCTTGCAGGTTCATTAGTAGCAAATAAAATGAATATTCCACTGGCTCATTTAGAAAGCGGATTGAGAAGTTTTGATAATACAATGCCCGAAGAACATAACAGAGTTCTTACTGATAAATTATCTAATTATTTTTTTGTTACAGAAGAAGATGCTATCATAAACTTAAAGAAAGAATTAGTAAAAGAAGAAAAGATTTTTTTTGTAGGAAATACAATGATTGATACCTTAGTAGCATATCAAAATCAAATAGAACAATCATCTATATTAAAAGATTTAAATCTCACTTCAAAAAGATATTTTTTATTCACGCTACATCGTCCGAATAATGTAGATTCAAAAGAAGGATTAGAAAAAATTGTTGAATTATTTACTTCATTACATCAAAATTTTTCTGACAATAATATTCAATTAGTGTTTCCTATTCATCCAAGGACAAAAAATAATTTTATTAAGTTTAATTTACTCGAAAAATTAACTTCTATTACTTCTTTAATCATTACATCACCACAATCATATTTGAATTTTCAAAAACTCATAAAACACGCATTAGTTGTAATAACTGATAGTGGTGGCGTTCAGGAAGAAACAACATATTTGAAAATTCCATGCATAACATTAAGACCCGGCACTGAACGACCAGTAACATTATGGGAAGGAAGTAATATCATTTTACCTTTTGAAACCAAAATTGTTTTAGAATATCTAACTCACATAATGAAAACTAATAATCAATCATCAAAAGTACCTGCCTTATGGGATGGCAAAGCCACAGAGAGAGTTGTAGAGATTTTAAATAAAATTTTGTAATTAACTTTTACGAATTTTTATTTTATACTTTGAATTACCCGGTTTTGGGAAACTCACTTCAAAATCTGAACTTTCAGATAAATCCTTAATGATGGATAATCCTAATGTTTGTTTTTGCTGATATACTTTTTCAAAATCAAAATTTGAACAACTGTCACCTGCTATTATTTCTAATGTATTATCAGATAATTTATTAACACTTAATTCAAAAGTGCCTTTATTAGGTAAAATGCAATATTTAATAGAATTCAAAAATATTTCTGTGATAATTAATCCTAAGTTGATAGAATTTTTTGCAGATATTTCAAATTGAATATTCGGAATATTGATATTTAAATGCGTTTTTAATTCTACATAACTGGATATAAATTCATCTGATAATTTTTTGAGATAATCACTAACATTAATAGATTTGAAATTTTCTGATTCTATCAGCAATTCATGAGCTTTAAGCATTGAAAACACCTGATGTTCAAATGTTTCAAATACTTCAGTATTTTCTTTATTCAAATTTTCTTTACTTAATCTTAATAAACTAACCAGTACTGAAAAATTATTTTTTACTCTATGATGTAACTCTTTTATCAATATTTCTTTTTCCTTTAATGCTTTTTCAAGTTGTGCCTGAATTTTTCTTCTTTTAAGATTTTCTAAATGTGCCACTACGAGTTGAGATACAGCAATAGCAAATGTTTGTTCCATTTCATTAAACTCTCTTGGAGTTTTTCCGGTTTTTTCAAAACAAATAACACCGATTAATTTTCCATTCAAACGAAGTGGAATATCCATTAAAGAAATCACATCAAATTCTTTAGAATAATTATCACTAAATTCAAAAGTAGCAGAATGTGTGTGAATGTTTGGTGCTAAAATTATTTTATCTTCTTTCAAATGTTCAAAATAATGTGGCACATCCTTTTCAAATATCCATGTATGTTGCGAGAATTGATTAGTTCGTCTATCATATTCTGCAATAGAATAAATGGCATTTTGACTTTTATTTAATAACCATACATTTATTCGTTCAATATTTAAAAAATCAGTTACCCTTGAAGTAAATTCATACATAAAATTTAGTATTCCATTTTCTTCTGAAATACTAATTTGACTTAAACTATCTATTTCGTCTAAAATTTTCATCAATAAATATGTTAAATAAATTACTTTAGCGAAAACAATATTTGACTACAAATATAAGAACTTGTTTTCAAATAAACAAATTTATAAAAATAATGGAATTTTTGCCACCTGAATTGATTCTTTTTTTACTTGAAAAATTGCTAATGAAACATCTGTACAAACATCGTTTTAAATCTTCTAAATACAATAGAAACTCTTACTTCAAAACCTTTTTAGTGATAACTATAGATTAAAGATTTTAATTCACTTGTGCTTTCTGGGGGACTCGAACCCCCGACCCACTGATTAAGAGTCAGTTGCTCTACCAACTGAGCTAAGAAAGCTATTTTTTATGAGGCGAATATAGTGAATTTAATAGATAACAATTACATAATGTTTTAAAATGAATACAAATTACAAATTTTTTAGTATACTTGCGTGCATTAAACCCTAATAAAATGTACAAGATTTTATTTAATAAGTATACAATAACAATTTTGTTTTTTGTGGTTTGGTTATTGTTTTTTGATAAAAATGATTTTTTCACACAAAGAGATTTAAGTATTCAATTAAAAAAATTATACGATGAAAAAAGATATTACTTAAATGAAATTGAAAAAAATAAAATTGCAGCAGATGAACTAAAAAATAATATGCAGAGTTTAGAAAGATTTGCTCGTGAAAGATACTGGATGAAAAAAGACAATGAAGAAGTGTATATTATTGTCAATAAAAAGTAAAATTAAGAAAAGTTTTTTGGTTGATGAAAATTGATTTTTACATTGCAGGTATTCAAAAAGCAGGAACTACAAATTTAGCGTATGTATTGAGTAAATGTTCTAATATAGTAACTCATCCTCAAATGGAGTGTACATTTTTTTATGATGAAAAAGAATATTCAAAAGGGAATCATTTTCTGGAAAAAAATTATTTTTTTGATACACCTGCACATTTAAACGGATCACATTATAGGTTAGTAAAACATAGTAATTCTTTTACAACAATTGAAGCATTAGAACGAGTAGTAAAACATTCACCTGATGTAAAATTTATTCTAATTTTTCGCAATCCATTACAAAGATTTGTATCTTCATATTTGATGGAAAAAACAAGAAGTTTGTATCCTAATGACTTAAAAAAGACAATTGAAATCGCATTATCTGACAAAAATAGTTTTGAACATCAGGTTTTTTATTCTTTTGGAAAATACGATGAATGGCTAAAAAAAATTTTGGTAAAAATTAATGAAAACCAAATTCATTATTTTTTATTTGAAGATTTATATAACGATATTGAACATCATCTTGAACAATTTTCAAAAAAATACAATTTGAATATAGACACAAGTGTATTATCAAATTTACCTGTTCAAAACACACAAAAAGAAATTAAGAGTAATCGCTACCAAAAACTAATTGTAAAATTAAGACATAGTAAAATAAAAGAAAACATTCGGGCATTAATACCTGTTAAATTCTGGGTAAAACTTACAAAAAAATTAGAACACATCAATTTAGTAGAACCTCAGGAAAAATTTATCATTGATAAAGACTTAGAAAATATACTTGCTGATAATTATTATTCGTCAATAAAAAATTTTGAAGCAATAACGGGACTTAAAACTAACTGGCTAAATGGACAATAAACCTGAATATACTATTTTACCAAGAGGAAAGTTTTCTTTGGGCATTGCAGAATTATTGCAATACAAAGAATTGATTTATATTTTTACATGGAGAGAAATAAAAGTAAAATATAAACAAACTGCAATAGGTGTTTTATGGGTTGTTTTGCAACCTTTATTGATGATGTTAATCATCAATGCTTTTTTAGCCAATGTCTTTAAACATAATATAACCAATGCACCTTATTATTTATTTGTATTTTCAGGACTCATTTCATGGAATTTATTTTCATCTGCCGCCAATACATCTGTAAATGCTATTCTTACAAATGCTAATATTATTAAAAAAATATATTTTCCAAGGTTGATTATTCCTGTTTCATCTGTATTATCTTCATTAGTAGATTTTTTTATTTCATTTTTTGTCTTACTCATTTTTATGTTAATAGAAGATTATCATTTAATACTCAACATCAATTTGTTATACTTTTTAATATCATTAATTGTAATTGTGTTTTTTTCATTAGCATTAGGATTATATTTTTCTGCATTGATTGTAAAATATAGAGATTTCAGATATGCGTTGCCATTTTTGATTCAGTTATTGTTTTTTTTAAGTCCTGTTATTTACAACATTCATTTACCCAATCCATTATTACAACAAATAATTTTAATTTTAAATCCAATGATTTTAGGTATGCAATGGATGAGAAAAGCATTGTTTGGCACAGATATTCAAATAGATAATCTACAAATCATTGAATCAATGATAATGTTAATTATTTATTTTTTCATAGGCCTTTATACATTCAGAAGAACCGAAGAATATATTGCTGATAGAATTTAATTTATAATCTCACTATGCAGCCCATCATTGAAGTACATAATATCGGAAAGAAATTTAAAATACATCACGAAAAACAACCTTATTTAAGTGTGCGTGATTCATTGGTGAATTTTATCAAATCACCTTTCAAAAATATATTATCCAACTCTTTTGATGAAGAGTTTTGGGCATTAAAAGATGTAAGTTTTAATGTATATGAAGGTGAAAGCATTGGAATTATTGGAAAAAATGGTGCTGGAAAATCTACATTGTTGAAAATTCTTTCACGAATAACACCACCAAGCGAAGGAAAAATTATATTAAGAGGCAGAGTAGCAAGTTTATTAGAAGTAGGTACTGGATTTCACCCTGAACTAACGGGTAGAGAAAATGTTTTTTTTAATGGAGCCATTTTAGGAATGAAAAGGGCTGAAATCAAAAGAAAGTTTGATGAAATTGTTGATTTTGCCGGAGTAGAAAAGTTTATTGATACACCATTAAAACATTACAGTAGTGGCATGCAATTAAGATTAGCATTTGCAGTAGCGGCATTTTTAGAAGCAGAGATATTAGTAATTGACGAAGTACTTGCAGTAGGTGATGCCGAATTTCAAAAAAAATGTTTAGGAAAAATGGAAGAAGTGAGCAAACAACAAGGTAGAACGGTTTTGTTTGTGAGTCATAATATGGGTGCTGTTGAAAATTTATGTAAAAAATCAATTTTATTAATAAATGGAAATATAGAAACTATTGATGAATCTTCATTAGTAATACAGAAATATCTTAATTTTATAGAAGAAAACAATGGAAACACAACAGGTATTATAGATTTAAAAAATAATAAAGATAGCATAATTCAAAGAATTGAAATGCTTTGCAATGGCAAACATGGTACAACTACAAGTTTAGGAAGCGAATTGGAAATTAAATTATTTTTCAAATCAGATGAAAAATTAGAATTTCCCGTCTTAGGTGTAATTTTTAGAGATTCTCAAAATAATCCAATTATAGGTATAAATAATAAACATTATATCGAAAATATTTCAAAAATAGATATCAATAAAGGAGAAATTTCAATGAAAATACCATCATTGCCACTATATGCTGGTATATATCATATTGATATACATTTTGGAAATTCATTTATAGATTTACAAGTATTAAAAGATTGTTTTACACTACATATAGATGCAGTACCATTTACAAATTCAATAGAATTACCAGATGCAAAACTTAATAAAGTATTTATAAAAAATGTTGATTGGAAAATACAATCAATATAACACTACTTATAATATAATACTAATTATGATTAATAAAATATTTAAAAAAATAGAATTTATCATTCTTAAAAACTCAATTCATAGTTTTAAAAAATTCATAGAAGAAAAGTTTAATAATTATTCTAAAATAAATTTACAAGAGAACAAAATAAAATTAGAAAGCTATTACAATGAATATATTAATAATGTCTCAAGTCCAAACATGGCAATCTCATTAGAACTAGCAACCTTTTTATATACTTATTGTAAAATTAATAAATGTAAAAAAATAGTAGATTTAGGATCTGGATTCAGTTCATTTGTTTTAAGATTGTATGCAAATGATTCAGAAAAAATAGAAGTTTACTCTGTTGATGACGATGTAGAATGGCTTAAAAAAACTGAAACTTTCCTAAATGAACATAAATTAAATACTGATAAAATTTTTACTTTAAATCAATTTAAAAGTTTAAATGAAAGTAATTTTGATTTAATACTTCTTGATTTAAATTTCACTGATGTAAGAATTCAATATATTGAATATGTTTTAAGTTTAATTAGCGAAAACGGAATATTAATTCTGGACGATGTTCATAAAAAAGATTATTTAAGCGAAGTTCTATCTAAATTAAAGAATACTAATTTAAAATTATATGATCTCAAACCTATAACACTTGATATTTATGGAAGATTTTCTTTAGTTGTTACAAAATAAGTAAAACAATGCAACTGAGTATCATAATACCAACAAAGGATAGAAAAGATATTTTCGAACTAACATTAAAAAATGCTGTTAATGCAATTAAAAATTTAGATGCAGAAATAATAGTTATTAATGATTCAAAAGAAACTAAAATAAATATTTCAAAAGAATATCCCAATGTAAAGATATTTGATAACTTTAAAACTGGTGTTGCATCAGCAAGAAATCTAGGATTTCATAAGTCACAAGGAGAATTATTAATTTTTTTAGATGATGATATTTTAATATCAAATGAAACGGTTTTACATATTTTAAACTTACATAATAAATTCGAAAATTTCTGTGTAAATCCAAATTGGGAATACCCTCCTGAATTAAAATATAAATTAGAATCATCGCCTTTTGGAAGATTTTTAAAATCAAAAAAACTAACATCATTTAAAGAGTGGTATAATGACAATACTTGGAAAGATAATGAATTATTTAAATCAAAATCTATAGCAAGTTTTCATCTATCCATCAGTAGAAAAAATTTTGAAAAAGTGGGCGGATATAATGAAAATTTTCCATTTTCTGGTTTTGAAGATTATGATTTTCCTATACGATTAAAAAGAAATGGTATTGAGTGTTATATTGATTCTCGAATAACAGTTTATCATAATGAAATAGACAAAATAAATTTGAAAACATGGTTAAATGCACAAGAAAATCGTGCTAAAACTAGGAGAGTAGCTGTTGAAGAAGGTTATACAGAACTAAAATTAAATTATACATTTAGTAAAAATATAATACTATACATTTGTCAATATCTTCTACCTTTTTTTTACATTTTATACTCTATTATCCCAAATTCAAAAAAATTTGATTTTTTTCGTTTCAAATTAATATCATTAATGCTGGCAATAAAAATTTATAATGGATATAACTTTAAATAAATTATGGAATTAAGATTAAAAACAAAGATATTTAATTTCATTAGAAATTTCTTTAAACATGAAATTTTAGAAAAATATCTAATCAAAAAAACTAGAAATAAATCTATTAATAATTTTTGGTCAAAATTAGTTCCAAATAATTATCAATATAAACATCCTACATGGAGAAAAATCAATAAAAATGGCATTTTAATGGAAGTTGACATTAGTGATTATATTGGACATCATTTATATTATGGATTTAAAGATGATTCATTAAATGCATTACTTAATTTAGTAAAAGAAGGGCAAATTGTAATGGATATTGGAGCAAATATAGGTAGCACCTCACTTTTTATTGCACAAAAAATAGGTAGTACTGGTAAAGTATTTTCTTTTGAGCCCGATAAATATAACTTTATACAACTATCAAAAAATATAAGTTTAAATAAATTTAAAAACATTGAAATATTTAATTATGGTTTAGGAAATATAAAAGGAGAATTTAAATTATACATAAGCACAACAGATAATAGAGGTGGTAATAGAATTATTGCAGATACAAATTATAACAACAAAGAATATTCTATTATCCATGTAGAAAGATTAGATGATTTTGTAGAAAAAAATAATATTTCAAAAATTGATTTAATTAAAATAGATGTTGAGGGTTATGAATATAATGTATTAATTGGGGCAGAGAAAGTAATTCGTAAAAATAAACCTGTACTTTTTATTGAGTTAGATGATAATAACTTAAAACAACAAGGACATTCAGCTTCATTATTAATTTCGTTTTTAGAAAAAAACAATTATAGAATTGTAAATTCTTTGACCAATAAAACTATTTCATCAACCGATAACTTTAATAATTGTCATTATGATATAATTGCATACACTCAAAATTAAATGAGAATGAATATAAAAATTACATATATTATTTCAAATATAAATAAATCACTGGCATTTGAATGGATTGCTCAGTGTTTAGATAAAAATAAATATCAATTACAATTTATATTATTAAATAATTCTGAAACAGAACTTGAGAAATTTCTTTTAAAAAATAATTTATATGTAAAAAGAATTAATTACAATAATAAAGTTGATTTAATAAAAGCATTCTTTAAAATCACATTTGAGTTAATTAAAAACAGACCGGATATTGTACATGCTCATTTATTTGAAGCATCGTTTATTGGTTTGTTAGTTGCAAAAATTTTAGGTATTAAACAAAGAATTTATACTAGACATCATAGTACTCTTAATCATGTTTATTTTCCTCATGCAGTTAAATATGATAAATTTATTAATTGGTGTTCTACTCACATTATAGCAATAAGTGAAAATGTAAAAAATATACTTATTGAAAAAGAAAATGTTGATGATAAAAAAGTTGTTGTAATTCATCATGGATTTAAAATTGAAGAATTTCAAAATATTTCAAACGAACGAATTTTACATATCAAGAATAAATATAAAATTACAGATAAAGATTATCCTATAATTGGTGTAATATCAAGATATGTTCATTGGAAAGGTATCCAGTATATAATACCTGCATTTGAAAAATTATTAGTAGAATATCCAAATGCAAAATTAATATTAGCAAATGCACAGCATGGCGACAATAAAGATGAAATTAAAAAATTATTAAAAAAAATACCACAAAAAAATTATATTGAAATTCCTTTTGAAAATGATGTTCCCGCATTGTATAAAATTTTTAATGTTTTTGTTCATGTTCCTATTGATAATCATTCAGAAGCATTTGGACAGGTTTATATTGAAGCACTATTAGCAGGTATTCCTTGTATATTCACTTTATCAGGCGTAGCAAATGAATTTATAATAGACAAATATAATGCTTTGGTGGTGCCTTACAAAAATTCAGAATCTATATATGAATCTATAAAGATAATATTATCTGATAATTCATTAGTTTTAAGATTAAGAGAAAATGGTAATAAAACAGCACAAAATTTTAATTTAGAAAAGATGATTCATCAATTAGAGAATTTATATCAAATAAGAAAAAATAATATGAAACGAGCATGATTCGTTTAACAAACAAAAAAGGATGAAAATTCATCATGCGAGTTCCATCCGACCTATTAATAACAAATTATTTACGGATGAAAACTTACCCTATCTTCTCTATCATCATCCCTACATATAATCGTTCAAATGTTATTGAAAACACTATTCAATCAGTAATAAATCAAACTTTTCAAAATTTTGAACTCATTATTGTTGATGATGGTAGCACTGATAATACAGAGGAAGTAGTTAAACCATTTTTATCAGAAAAAATTAGATATTTCAAAATTCAAAATTCAGAAAGAGGATTTGCAAGAAACTTTGGTGCAAAACAAGCAATAGGAGAATGGCTAAATTTTTTTGATTCAGATGATATTTTATACAACAATCATTTAGAAACAGCTTTTAATATAATAAACAATTACAACATCAAAATTTTCCATTTATCTTATGATATTAAAACTAATAAAACAATAATTCACAGCAGAACTAAGATATTATCTGATTCAATTATATATGGAAATCCATTCTCTTGTAATAGTGTATTTATAGAAAAAAATTTTTTCCAAAATTTTTACTTCAACGAAAATAGAATAATTGCCGGATTAGAAGATTGGGAACTTTGGCTCAGAATATCTGCACATACTGAAATTAAACATTTTCCAATTATTACATCCGCTATTATTCAGCATCCCAATAGAAGCGTAATGCAAGTAGATAAAGATAAATGGATAAAAAAAATTGAAACATTTATTGACATTGTTACCTCTAATCCTGCCATTATTCAAAAATATCATAAAAAATTAAATCTTTTATATTGTGGTGCATATACCTATTTAGCACTACATTTGTCATTTGACAAAAAAAATAAAAAGGAAACATTTGAATATCTATTAAAAGGATTAAAGTATTGTCCATTTTTCATCTTTAAAAAAAGATTTTGGGCAGTATTAAAGCGATTGATATTTTGAATTTATGAAACGAGCATTATTCTTTTAATAAAGATGAAAATTCATCATGCGAGTTCCATCCGACCTATTATAAAAATTATTTACGGATGAAAGAAAAAATTAAAAAGAAAATTTTAGTTCTCACATACTGGGATTTTAATGATGCCCTCATTCAAACATATACATTGCCTTATCTTGAAATTATTTCAAAATCATTATATAATGACGAACAAATTTATCTTGTAGCACTTAATAAATCTAACAAAAAAATTTCATTTAATCATCCGCTTATTAAAGTTATTTCATATTCGTATATTCCATTTGGTTTTCGTGCTTTAATTTATTACTTGATAATGTTGTTACAATTAATTTTCTTTATCTATAAAAAAAACATCACACACATTCATACATGGTGCACGCCCGCTGGTTTATTTGGCTATATACTATCTTTAATTACAAACAGACCTTTAATAATTGACAGTTATGAACCACATGCAGAAGCAATGGTTGAAGTAGGAGAATGGAAAAAAAATTCATTAGCATTTCGTTTGTTATTTTATTTTGAGAAGAAAATGACTCATCACGCTAAATATCTTATTGCTACTACAGAAAGAATGATTAAAGAATATGCAGTGTCTCGCTATAATTTTAATCCCGATAAAAATAACTGGTTTGTAAAACCAGCTTGCGTTAATACCAATTTATTTAATCCATCAAATGAATTGAGAAATAAAATTAGAAATGAATTACAACTTAATAATAAAATTGTAGGCATTTATGCAGGTAAATTTGGAGGTATTTATTTAGAAAATGAGTTTTTTGAATTTTTAAGTGTAGCATCAAATTATTGGAAAGAAAATTTTAATTTCATTATTCTCTCCTCTCATTCAAAAGAATATGTTCAAAATAAGTTGAATGAATTCAAAATACCTTCAAATAAAATAATTCATTTGTTTGTTCCTCATAATGAAGTTCATAAATATTTGAATGTTGCTGATTATGCAATTACAATATTTAAGCCAACTTATTCAAGAAAATTTGGTTCTCCAATAAAAGATGGAGAATATTGGGCTACTGGATTACCTGTAATTATTACAAAAGACATTTCTGATGATTCAGATATTATTGAAAAAAATAACATTGGCTATGTATTAAAAGAATTAAATAAAACAGAATATCAAAAAGCCATAGAATATATTGACAGGTTAATTTCAGACAAAGAAATTAAAAATAAAATTGTTCAGATTGCAAAGCAATATCGTTCATTTGATAACATCTCGTGGATTTATTCAAAGATTTACAGTTAAAAAATATTTTCCTTCATTCAAGGAAATAAATTTTGTTTTATTTCTTTCTAAAAAGGAAATAAATTTACCACTCAGCAGGACCAAATCTTTTTGTGATTTCACTTTCTGGAAAGGCTTCAAAAAATAATTGTTCTAACATAAAATTGATATTCAATACATAAATAGGACCATTCAAATGGCTGATAATTTTTTCATCTTTATGCCAAACAAATCTATATCCTATATTTCCTGCTATTCCAAGCCATTTGAATAATTTAAACTGTACAGATACAGTGGGCTCATATACTATCATATTTTTTTTAAATTGCTGGTTCTTAAAAGATAATTTTGAACTTTGCTGAATCCATGAACTTCCATAGCCAAATTGTAAAGGTGTACTGTATTCCCATCTTTTGTTTTTATGATAAACTATTTTAGTGTAAATAGATAAATAAGCCATCTTAAAATAACCTTTTGTGGTATCTCTTGAACTATCATAAAAATAAGATACCTGATTGTAAATGTTGCTTTTTAGCCAATTGTAAGATAATCCTATTTTAATTTTTTTACCAAAACTTACGCCAAGTTTGATACCACGAAACTTCACAGTATCATTTAATAAAAATGAATTTCTTGTTTCTAATCCTACATCAATGCCTGGTTTCTTTTGAAATGCTACTTTCAGAGAATCAAAAATTTGTCCATTAACAAATTGAAAAAAAACAATGAACAAAATAACTAATAATTTATCTTTGATTGAAACTAATGTTTTCATTCACTATCATTGATTCATATACTTCAATGCTTCGTAACCAAAAAGTTTTTTATTATCTTTATATACTGTAATGAAAGCATCAGTAATTCCAAGCGATACAACTTGATCTCTTAATTTGGCTGCATATTTACTTCCTACAAAATTTCCTACTGTGTAAATATACAATCCGTTGATATAATGCACTTCAATAGGCCAATCTTTGATTTTGAAATATTTTTCTGCAGTGGCTTGTGGCACTCTGTTTTTGAATGCTCCAATTTGCACTCTAAAGCATATTCCTGAATTATCAGATTTTACGCCATTTTCGGGAGTAGACTCTGGTCTTTTTGTTACACCATTAGAAAATACAAGTGTTGGATCAAAGGGTGGATAATTTTCATTGTTTTCAATAATAGCGTTTTGAACAGTTGTATTTTGAGCAAATGGGATAGCTGCAGATTCATTAGGAAATACAATAGGTTGAGGTGGTGCATATCTGATATTTTTATTTTCACGAATAAGTTTTTCTGCTTCAGGATAAAATAATCTTTTACCATTCCAGTAAGCACAGATAAAAGCATCTTTCATTCCAAGTGCAATTACTTTTTGTAAGTCCTTTTGAGCTTGAGAAATGTTGTCGTAAATACCTGCTGAATATCTATAAAATTTATCATTGATAGTAGCACGGATAATGGGCTTGATGTATTTGAATGTGGCATCAGAAACATTTTTACCATATACACCAATTTGTATTGTGAAATAAAGATCATTGATTTCTTCACTTTCTTTAATATTTGATTCAGTTATATTTTGTTGTGTTGTTTCCATCAATGTAGTGTATGTAGGTATTTGGGCTTTTTCAAGGACATTTGTAGTAGCAAAAGGATTGATATTGGCTGCTTGTGAATTTTGCTTTTTCAATAATTCTAATGCTTCACTTAAAGATATTCTTTTGCCATTGTAATACGCAATAACAAAAGCATCGGTATAACCTAAATTTTTAAAATTATTTTTTAGTGCGATGGCTTCTTGTGCATCTGTCATCTGACCTACTAAATAACGATACAAATTATTTTCTGTAGTTTGAGAAAACACAGGACTTAAACCATTAAAGAAATTATTAGGTAAAGGATTTTTGAATGCTCCAACTTGCACAGAAAAAATAAGACCATCAGGTAATTTTGGATTTAATGGAATTGGATTAGCATCAGAATATGCTGGTGTGCGGGATATTTTTACAGATTTAATTTGTGGTAAAAAATTATTTTGCGGTTGTTGATTTTGTTGTGGTTGATTTTGAGCGATGTTATTATTAGATTGTGTTTGATTTTGTTGTGTTTTGTTTTGAGCAAGGTTATTATTAGCTTGCGATTGATTTTGTTGTGTTTTGTTTTGAGCAAGGTTATTATTAGCTTGCGATTGATTTTGTTGTGTTTTGTTTTGAGCAAGGTTATTATTAGCTTGCGATTGATTTTGTTGTGTTTTGTTTTGAGCAATGTTATTATTAGGTTGTGGTTGATTTTGTTGTGTTTTGTTTTGAGTAATGTTATTATTGGTTTGTGCTTGGTTTTGCTGTGCTTTATTTTGAGCAATGGTATTATTAGGTTGTGGTTGATTATTTGATGCAATTGGAGTAGAGAGTTGTTGTAGAGCAGTTTGTTGTAATTGTGCGGCTTTTGTATAAAGTTCTAATTTTTTATTAAGGTCATTAGTGTTTTTTGCCTGATTGATAATATTTTGAGCATCTGCTAAAAGTTTTCCTGATGGAGTAGTTGAATATTTTGGATAAAGACGTGTAATTTCCATATTCAAATTATTATTGATGGCTTCCCATTCTTTAATTTGCTTGTTGAGATTGCTTTGATATTTCAATGATAATGCAAGCGGATCATTGACATTAACTTTGGATGGTTGTTTAGTGAGTTGTGGATTATATTTTGAAAGTTTTTTTGTCAATTCTTCTTGGGCTTGCAGATATTCTTGTTGTTTGATGCGAGCATTTTGTAATGCACCTAATTGTGCTGATGTATTATTAAGTGCAAGTGCTTCTTTAATAAGAGATTCTTCTTGTTTTTTTAGTTTTTGAATCTCATTGATAGTGATTAATGCTGAATTTTTTTCTGTTGAATTATTTGAAGGAATAGATGAAATTAGTTGATTGAGATAATTTTGATTGGAATTATATTCTGCCTGATTGATTAAAATTTCATTAGACATTTGAGTAATCTTCTTTTCTTGAATAAGAGCATTGGTTCTGTCAAATTCTGTTTGAAGTTCTGCTTTTTTTCTTTGATCGGTTGTTTGAGAAATTTGTTGTTTTAATGTCAGAGCTTTGTTTGTCAATTGAGTAATTTCAGTATTTATATTTTCATTATCTTTTTGAATTTCGTCGGGTGATTTAAGGATTGGGTTATCAGTTTTCAAATTATCTTCTATTTGTTTTTGTTCCTGTATTAAAGATGTAATTTGTTGAGCAGAGTTGTTATTGATGTTAAGCGGTAATTTTTGGGCAAGTGCAATTGACGAATCTTTGATTGCATTATTTGTCATGAGTTTTTGAGTTTCTTCTTTTGTGATGTAATTATTTGTTTGTGTAACTGATGGTTGAATGGAATTATTGATTTGCCTTAATTGTTGTAATAGTTGTAATTGATTATTGATGATATTATTGAGTTGTTCTTTATTGTTATTTGAAGCAGTTAGTTGTTGGTCAATATTTTTTTTCAATTCTAATAATTGTGATAATGATTGAGATAATGAAGGATTAGATTTAATTTTTTGTGATGTGTCTGTAATGTTTATGAGATAATTAATTTCAGCGTCGTTGGCTTTAATAAACTGATTTTGAAGTGAAATGTGTTTTTCTGTTATTTGAGTATTCTCGGTTTGTAAGGATTGTTGGATATTGTCTGTTGGTAAAGAAATTTTTTTGTCAGTGAGTAATTGATTAAGTGAATTAAGTGCTACTTGTTCTTTTTCTTGTGCATTTTGTTCTGCAGCAAGTTTAATAGTTAAGTTACTTTGATTGGCGGCTTCCTGACGAATTTGCTGGGCTTGTTTGAAATCTTGTTTTGCTTTGTTTAGTTCTGATTGAAGTTCTTGTTTTTGATTTTCTGGTAAATTATTTATTGTTTCTTCATAGAGAATAAATAAATTTTGATTTAATGTTTTTGTAAATTGTGCTGATTGATATTCCTTTTCTAATGCAGCAACATCAAGTTTTTTAGCATCTGATAATAGTTTTTGTTTTTGATTGTTATCGTTGGTTTTATTGGCTTTATTTTTTAATTCTGATGAAATGGCTCTTAAACTATCAACTTGCTTATTAAAGAAATTAATTTGATTATTAGCATTCAAGATATTGATGATATTTTTGGTTGCTGGATTTTCATTGATTTGTGGAAGATTTTGTTTATATGATGATGAATTTGGAGATTGATAAGTTTGATTTTCAAATTGATTTTTCAGTGCAGTAAATTCTGATTTTAGTTGCTCTTGTTGAGAAATGTTATTGATAAGTTCTTGTCGATTATTGATAGGAATTGGTAAATTACTGGTTTTATTTTCAGATTGTTTGTTTGCTATTGGTTGTGTAGATGTGGCGTTTGTTGGTGAAGTAGTTTGTGTAGTAATTGGTTGTGTAGATGTGGTGTTTGTTGATGTGGTTTGTGTGGCAATTGGCTGTGTAGATGTGGTGTTTGTTGGAATTGAATTAGGTTGTGTAGTAGATTTATTTAATGCTAATAATTGGTCATTATTGGATTTTAAAATTTGCTCTAATTCATAATTTAGATTTTGTAATTTTTGTCTTTCACTTTGATTAGTAGTAGATGAAATTTTTTTATTGTTTTCTTTAATTGATTTGGTGAGCAATTGATTATATTCTTCAATTAAATGTTTTTTATTTTCATTGGAAGAAGCATTTTCAATTTTGGAATTGTATTCTTGAACGATATTATTGATATTTGATGAAGTTATAATTTTTGTATCATCTGAGGTTTGATTGGATTTGTTTTGATTTAAAGGAATTTGTTCATTCTTTTTAATTTTACTTACAAGTTCTTTTTGTTCCTGAATAGATTTTAAATCATCATTTTTATCTGATATTTGTTCATTTAATTGGGATAATAAATTTTGCTTTTCAGACAATTCACCTTCTTTTTCTTTTATTTGTGATTGAATATTTTCTTTTAATGCTTTATCTTTTGTGGTTGTGAGTTCATTATTTAAGTTTTTAAGTTCTTCATTGATAAGATTAATTTCTTCTTCTATGTTATTTTTCTGTTTTTGAATTTTATTAAGTTCTTCCTGAGTTTCTTTTTCTTGTTTATTTAATGATGATAATACTTCACTTTCATTAGATTTTTGTTTTTCAAGTTGTTGAAGTTCCTTTTGTAATTGTTCTAATTTTTTGAGAGCGGCAGATTGATTTTTTCCTTTATCTAATTCCTGTAATGTATTTGCAAATTGCTGATTGAGTTCTGCTTCTTTCTTTTTACCTGCAAGATTTTGTTCTACTTCTTTTTGATATTGTTCAAAAAATTGTTTTTGTTCAGTAGCAGTTTTCTTTTTGTCTTCTAAATCTTTTAATAACTTAGTTAATTGTTCCTTTTCTTCTTTTGAGTCGGCGGTATTAAGTTGATTTTGTGTGTCCTGAATATTTTTATCAATATCTTTTAATTCTTGTTCTTTTAGTTGTACAACTTGTTTTAACTGATTGTTTTCAATTTCTAATTGATTTGCTTCTGCTTGTGCTTCTTCAGCGTCTTTTTTTACTATGTTTAATAATTCTTGAACATTATTTGGTGGAATTGGCGTATTTGATGCTGATATTTCTTCTTTTTTATTTATATTATTTTGAGTTTCTTGCGTGCTTGTTGTGTTAGTATTTGCAATAGGTTGAGAAGTTTGTTGAGTTTGTTGTTTAAATTGTTCTTCATTCGTTTCTAACTTTGCTTTTTTCTCAATTAGTTCTACAATATCCAAATAGGCATCATCTGATGCTTTTTCATCAAAGTAATTAGTAATAACAAGAACATTTTTTTCATACGAAATACTTTGACGAAATGGTTTGATGGCATAAGATAAAGGTAAATTCACAACTTCTGATTGCTTTGTAAATCCTGGTGTTTCAACTGTAAATAAAAATTTTCCACCATTTGGAAGTTCCATATAATACTCTCCATTTTCATCAGCAGCATAAGTTCCAACTAATTCTCCTGTTTCAACATTTTTTACGGCAATAACAGAACGAACACTTTGATTCACATCATTTTTTCTAACATTTCCTTTGATAGCCACAAAAAGTGGTGGCACACGTTCTGTTTTAACTTTCAATACATCAATTTTGCCGGGTGGAGAATATCTTGAAGTAGAAAAGTATGCTATTTTTTCAGAAGAATCTGTTACGAACAAAAAATCATCTCCTGGTGAATTGATAGGAAATTCAAGGTTTTCGGGTGGAGACCAAGTTTGAGTATTGGGGTCAAAAGTGGTTTTGAAAATATCGTAACCGCCCATTCCTTTGTGTCCTTTGGAAGCAAAGTATAACACTTTTCCGTTTGGATGAAGAAATGGATAATCTTCGTCATAAGGTGTGTTGATAGCAGACAATGGCTGTGGTTTAGCAAAAGTGCCATTTGGCAAACGAATAGCAAAATAAATATCTCTTCCATTTTTTCCATCTTCACCATAAGAAGAAAAAAACACTTTATCACCTTGTTGTGGTAGATAAACAACAGATTTATCCTTTTTCTTTTTATCAATTTTAGATTGAAACTCATCAGGTTTGACTAATAATTTTCCGCCAATGGTTGATAAATCGTAACTTCTGAAGTATTCATTTTCGTTGAGTTGTTTTTTAGAGAGAATAACAAGTTCTTTGATATTAGATAAAAGTTTTTTACCATTTTCACAAGCGGCAATTTCTTTATCCACCTCCATTTCTTTAGCTTTTGAAGCCGAAACAGATTGCTTGTAATTTTGATAGTATTTAATAGCGTCATTAAATCTGTAATTGAGGTGATATGCTTTTGCGAGATAAAAGAGTGCTTCGGATGGAGTTTCTTTTTTTTGAACAAATTTTACAGCAAATTCAAGGTATGGTATGCATTTCTTTTTATCAGGTTCTGCATAAATCATTGATACTCCTAATCGGTAATTGTAAAGGGGTTCTTTTGAAAAGTTAGCAACAAGTTGAGAATATAATTTGTAAGCTTCTACATAACTTTCTTCTTTGAATGCACTCTCTGCTTGTTTTTTTACATCGTCAATATCTTTTTGAGAAAATATATTAGTACTGCAAACTATCAATGCAATAATAAAATAAAAAGAATTAATAAACCTAAAACCTTTGTATTTTGAATTAGATATTTTCAATTTAATAAAATCCACTTATAGCAGGCAAAATAATAAAAAAATATGTTAATAAACAAACAGATAAAATTGATTTTAGTTATTTTTACAATTAAAAGATTTTCAAGTAAGTTCTAACAATTACATTAAGAATAATAGATATTAAATGGAACTTGTAAATTGAGGAATTTTGAAATCCTTTTTACTTTGGGCATCTAATACAGATATAACTGCCATATTCACAATTTCTCTAACTGTAGAAGTAAGTTGTAATACATGAACTGGTTTTTTCAATCCCATCAAAATAGGTCCAAAAATTTCAGCATTACCAAGTTCTGCAAGCATTTGCTGTGTAATATGTGCCGAAGATAAATTTGGGAAGATAAATGTATTTACTTCTTTATCTACAATTTTGCTGAAAGGGAATTTTTCATGAAGTAAATTTTGATTTAATGCAAATGATGGCTGTATTTCTCCATCTACTATTATATCAGGATGATTTTTATGCAAATACTCAATGGCTTTTTGTTGCTTAATCGTTTCTTCATTTTTTACAGAACCAAAATTTGAATAAGAGAGCATTGCAATAACAGGTTGTATATTAAACTGACGAATATAATTATGTGTTAAAAGCGTAATATCTACAAGTTGTTCCCATGTAGGATTTTCGTGTATGGTAGCATCTGCAAAAAAGTAAATACCTTTTTTTGTGCTGAGAGCATATAATCCAGCAACTCTATGAAAGTGTTCATCTGGACCAATAATTTCAAGTGCGGGTTTTAGGATTTCATTAAATCTGCGAGTAATACCAGAAATCATTGCATCTGCGTGGCCAAGTTCAACCATCATAGCACCAAAATAATTTCTATCTCTCATCAAGCGTCTCGCTTCATATTGAGTAAGACCTTTTCTTTGTCTTTTTTTCCATAAAATATCGCCATATTCTTCTCTTAATTTTGTTTCTTCCATTGGGTCAATGATAGTAATGTTGTTGCCTAATTCTACGCCACATTCTTTGGCAATGGCTAAAATCTGATTTTTATTTCCTAACAAAATGGGCTGTGCGATATTTTCATCACATATTACTTTAACGGCTTTGATGATTCTTAATGCGTCTGCTTCGGCAAATACAATTTTTTTAGGTTCTAATTTTGCTCTCTGAGTGATTGTTCGGATAAATTTATTGTCCTTGCCAATTCTGTTTGCTAAATGAATTTTATAGGCCTCAAAATCAGAAATAGTTTTTCTTGCAACGCCACTTTCAATGGCGGCTTTTGCTACAGCAGAAGAAACTTCTGAAATAAGGCGTGGGTCAAGGGGTTTAGGAATAATGTAATCTTTTCCAAAAACCATTGTTTTTTTTCCGTATGCTAATAAAACACTGTCAGGAACTTGTTCTTTAGCCAATGCAGCCAATGCCTTTGCTGCGGCTATTTTCATTGCCTCATTAATTTGTTTGGCCTGAACATCTAAAGCCCCTCTGAAAATATATGGATAACCAAGAACATTATTTACTTGATTTGGGGTATCGCTTCTTCCAGTGGCTACAATTATATCTTCACGAGCACTAATGGCTTCTTCATAAGAAATTTCAGGAGTTGGATTGGCTAATGCAAATACAATGCAATTTTTTGCCATGCTTTGAACCATTTCTTTTGACAGCACATTTCCTTTTGATAAACCAACAAATACATCTGCACCATTGATGGCTTCTGCTAATGTTTGAATATCTGTTCTATCTGTAGCAAAAAATGATTTGTATTCATCTAAATCTTTTCGGTTTTTATGAATAACACCTTTACTATCTAACATCACAATATTCTCTTTTTTTACGCCAATTGAAATATACATTTTTGCACAGGAAATAGCAGATGCACCTGCACCGTTGATAACCATTTTTATTTTTGACAAATCTTTATCAAAAATTTCGCAGGCATTCATCAATGCGGCAGTTGAAATGATGGCTGTTCCGTGCTGGTCATCGTGCATCACTGGTATATCCAGTATTTCTTTAAGTCGTTTTTCAATTTCAAAACATTCGGGGGCTTTGATATCTTCAAGATTTATACCGCCAAAAGTAGGTGCTATATTTTTTACAGTATTGACAAATTCATCAATGTTTTTGGTATTAACTTCAATGTCAAACACATCAATATCAGCGTAAATTTTGAACAACATTCCTTTTCCTTCCATTACTGGCTTTGAAGCCAGTGGCCCAATATCACCTAAACCTAATACTGCAGTGCCATTAGAAATAACGGCTACTAAATTTCCTTTTGCAGTGTATTTGTAAGCATCTTCTGGATTTTTATGAATTTCTAAACACGGCTCTGCAACGCCCGGAGAATAAGCAAGTGATAAATCTCTTTGTGTACTATATGGCTTTGTTGGAATAACTTCAATTTTTCCTGGTCTGCCTTGTGAATGATAATCAAGAGCAGAATTTTTTTTGTAGTCCATAAAATTTATTTTTAAACTAAATTGAAAGGCAAATATACTAAATATATGGTGATGTGTTCTTTTAAGATACTTATAAAAATAAACGATGACAATCCATCAAACTCAAAAAATCAATTTTTCAAATTCAATAATTTTTTTCTTCCATTCATCAGGAACTGGAATTGTAGTGTTTTGTGTATAATCAAAACAAACCATAATACTTTGAGCAAAACATTTTATGGCAGCATTTGAACTTAAAACATTTTCAAACACAAAACTTTTTGTTCCAATTTTTGAAATGCGTGTGTAACAATAAATCTCTTCATTCAGAAAAATTGGCTCGTAATAATCAATTTCTGTACGGGCTATAATTAAACCGTTTTTTTGAAAATCATTTTCAGGGAATAATTTATTCATATACTCTACTCTACCCTGCTCAATATACGACAAATACACAGCATTATTAACATGCTGCTGCATATCAATGTCAATATATCTTATCTGTATAGGAATTTTATGCTGAAATAAGTTCAAATTGATATCTTCTTTTTTCATCTCAATAATTTTATTTTTTTCTATTGATTAGAGATTCAGAAAGTTGTAATAAAATATTTATTGCCGTATTATTAGTAACTTTTAATGATTTAATTTGTTTTAAATTTTTTTGATGGATATTTTTTACTGTATTTAATGTCAATTCATCAATATGTAATTCTTTGAATATATTTTTCATTGCCTCTATTTTTTCAGTATTAGCAGGCATTTGCAATATCTTTTTGATTTGAGAAAGTTGTTTTTTATTTGCTAACTCTATAGATTTAGTCAGTAAAAATGTTTTTTTATTGGTAAGAATGTCGTTGCCAATTTTTTTTCCAAAAGTTTTTGTATCTCCAAAAGTATCTAAATAATCATCCATTATTTGAAAAGCAATGCCAATGTTTTCACCAATTTTGTATAATTTTTTTTGTTCAGAGGAATTTACATTTGCTACAATTGCCCCCATTTGAAGCGAAGTGCCAATAAGAACTGCGGTTTTTTTTCTAATCATTTCAATATATTGTGCAGAAGGAACAGAATTAAGATTTTCAAAATTCATATCTTCCTGTTGTCCTTCGCAAATTTCAACAGATGCTTTTGAAAAAACTTTTAGTAATGAATGAGAAACATTGGAAGGATACTTAGACAATAACTGAAATGCTTCAACAAGTAAAACATCGCCAGAAAGAATGGCTCTATTTACATTCCATTTTGTATGAATTGTTTTTTTTCCTCTGCGTAGTGGCGAATTATCTAAAATATCATCGTGAATCAAAGAAAAAGTATGAAAAAGTTCTATTGATAAAGCAGCATTGAGAGATGGTTTGTAATTTTTTTGATATAGATGAGTAGCAAGCAAACATAATACGGGACGAATTTGTTTTGCATCTGATTGTAAAATGTATTGAATGGGTTCATAAAGTTCTTTTGGTTTTCTGTTATTAAGAGATTGAATATAGAGATTTAAGTGCTTATTAAATGCTGATTGATATACAGAAATGTTATTCATATTTTAATTGTGATTTAATAATAAAAAACCGCTGTATCACTTATTTGTAAATACAGCGGTTGATATTGTCATTTAAGATTGATTAGGATTAGTATCTATACCATTCGCTTTTGAAAGGGCCATTTTTATTTACTCCAATATATTCTGCTTGAACATCAGTTAATTCATCTAATTCTGCACCTAATTTACTTAAATGAAGTCGTGCTACCATTTCATCTAAATGTTTTGGTAATGTATAAACTTTATTTTCGTATTTTTCTCTATTTGTCCAGAGTTCTATTTGTGCTAATGTTTGATTAGTGAATGAATTACTCATCACAAAAGATGGATGTCCTGTTGCACAACCTAAATTTACAAGACGACCTTCTGCAAGTACAATAATATCTTTTCCATCAATGGTATATTTATCTACTTGTGGTTTGATAGTTTCTTTTGTATGGCCATAGTTTTTATTTAACCAAGCCATATCAATTTCTGTATCAAAATGTCCAATGTTGCAAACAATAGCGTTGTGTTTCATTTTTTTGAAATGTCTATCAACAACTATATCTCTGTTTCCGGTAGCAGTAACAATAATATCAGCAAGAGGAACAGCATTGTCCATTTTCATTACCTGATAACCATCCATGCATGCTTGCAATGCACAAATTGGGTCAATTTCAGTAACAATTACTCTTACACCCTGAGAACTTAAAGATTGAGCAGACCCTTTACCAACATCGCCATAACCTGCTACAACAGCAACTTTTCCGGCTAACATTACATCAGTTGCTCTACGAATGGCATCTACTAATGATTCTCTACATCCATATTTATTATCAAATTTAGATTTAGTAACTGAATCATTAACATTAATTGCAGGCAATGGCAATATGCCTTTACGCATACGCTCATATAAGCGATGTACACCAGTGGTAGTTTCTTCGGAAATTCCACGAATACCGGGTACTAATTCAGGATATTTGTCTAATACCATATTGGTGAGATCTCCACCGTCATCTAAAATCATATTCAGTGGCTTTCTGTCTGGACCAAAGAATAATGTTTGTTCAATACACCAATAAAATTCTTCTTCGGTCATACCTTTCCATGCATAAACCTGAACATCTCCACGAGCGGCAATAGCAGCAGCAGCATGGTCTTGAGTTGAAAAGATATTGCAAGAACTCCATGTAACTTCAGCACCAAGTTCAATAAGTGTTTCTATTAAAACTGCAGTTTGTATAGTCATGTGCAAACATCCTGCAATACGAGCACCTTTCAGAGGTTTTTTAGGACCATAAATTTTTCTTAATTCCATTAAACCGGGCATTTCATATTCAGCTAGTTTAATTTCTTTTCTTCCCCATTCTGCTAATGAGATGTCTTTAACTTTGTAAGGGATAAATTCTTGTTTTGTTTTTACTGACATAATTTAATTTTTAGAGGTGCAAAAATACAAAATTTTATTTGGATGAAAAGTGTAATAAATTCATAAAAAAATCTGCGTGAGGGATGTGTAGGGCGGCGAAGCCGGTGCGAAGCGAAGCGTAGCACGGAAGCGAACGCGAACCCCAGAGCAGCCCGACCCGAGCGAAGCGAGGGGCACGCCCAAATAATAATAAAAAATTTTACTAAAAATAATCTGCAAATACTTTTTGCCAAAGGGTATCGTCAAACGCAGGACGGCATTTGATTTGAATAAATTCTTTTTTTATAGGATGTTCAAAACTTATTTGATATGAATGTAAATGTATAAATCCACCTGGATTGGTGCGAGGATAGCCGTATTTAATATCTCCTTTAATGGGGCATTGTATAGCAGAAAGTTGGGATCTTATTTGATGATGTCTGCCTGTTATCAGGTTTATCTTCAATAAATAATATCTATCTGAACTGGCAATTATTTCATAAGTAAGTATGGCTTGTTTGCTATGTGCTACTTCTTTTGAAAATGCTTTGCTTTTATTGGCTTGCGAATTTCTTAAAATATAATGTGTAAGTGTATCTTTTTCTTTTGGAGGTTTGTTTTGCACAACGGCGTAATAAATTTTTTCAATTTTTTTATTTCTCAATAAATCATTGAATTTACTTAATGCTTTGCTAGTTTTGGCAAACATGACTAATCCTGATACAGGTCTGTCTATACGATGTATAACTTCTAAAAAAACATTACCTGGTTTGTTATCTCTTTTTTTGATAAATTGTTTGAGTTGATTTAATAAGGATTCATCACCAGTTTTGTCTTCTTGAACAATTTCAGAGGGTAATTTATTAACTACTAAAAGATGATTATCTTCATACACGATTCTTTGTTCTAATGGCAAAGGGTTTTGCATTACATTCAGGATAATTTTAATTCAGAAAGTTCTTTATTAATTTTATTCACAAGATGAGTCAATTTATTTTTTGCAATACTCAATACAAATGAATTTAAATGTCCTGTAAGTGTTATCTGGCTTTGATTTTGATCATTGAAATGAACGATTAAAACTAAAAAGTAATTTCCAAAGGGTTCAGAACGATAAATGATAGAGTTAGGATTAGATTGATCTATGTGCAATGTAAGTGAAATGATATTTTCAATATCAAAGCGAATAGTATTTTTATCTAGAGAATTTATATTATGAATTTTATCTTTAGGCAAAATAGATTCTAAATGATGGATATCAGATAAAAACTGAATGAGTTTATCAGAAGGAGATTGACAGGTTAATGTGTCTGAATGAATTTCAAAGGTATTTTGTGAGGAACTCATTTTTTATTTTTCCAGTTTTCAGGGTCTTTTTTCCATTCTAATAATTCCTGATATTCAGCATCAGAAATATATTCTTTTTCCAAAGCAACTTTAATTAAGTCATCAAAATTAGAAAGCGATAACACCTGGAGTTTATTTTTTTTGAAATTTTCGGCAGCAACAGGCAAATTGTAAGTAAAAATAGAAATCATTCCTTTGATGGTACATCCTGCATCTTTGAGGTGTTGAATAACTTTTAAACTGCTTCCGCCGGTAGAAATTAAATCTTCAATTACAATTACAGATTGACCTTTTTCAACATGCCCTTCAATAGCATTAGAAAGCCCGTGCTGTTTGGCTTCTGGACGCACATATACAAATGGAAGTCCAAGTTCTTGTGCTACTAATACGCCGTGTGCAATTCCTCCCGTTGCTACACCTGCGATAACATCTGGATTACCAAAATGTTCATTGATGGTATCTACAAATTGTTGACGAATGTATGTTCTTAAAGAAGGGTAAGACAGAATTACACGATTATCACAATAAATTGGTGATAACAATCCACTACTCCATTGAAAAGGTTTTTGGGTATTTAATTTTACAGCTTTGATTTGTAAAAGATATTCTGCAACTTTGTACGATGTTTCTTTGCTAATTTTCATAGTTCTCTCTAAAATTGAGGCGGCAATAATACAAAATAAATAACAAATGAAATGAACATGATTTATAAACAAATACCAATTAATATTCAATACTTTAAATTTTTTACCGCAAAGGCGCTGAGACGCAAATGAAGTGAATAGTGAAAAGTTTTTAGTTTCTAATTTTGAGTTACTAAAATACAACTAAAAACTATTAAAAGTCCTTAGCGATCTTTGCCTGAATTAAAATTTTAAACATTAACAATTAAATTAATAATATTAAAAATAAATTTATGAAAATTCAAATTCAATTTTTTCAATCTACATTATTAATATCGGATGAAAAATCAGATGAAAACTTGTCTGCTTTTACAAGTGTTTTTAATATAAACGATAAAACTACTTTTTCAGAAATAGACAGATACATAGCGTATTTTCTGCAAGGAAAATTTAATCATCAGTATTATGCTTTATTTTTTGAAAGTAATTTGTTATTAATGTCTTTTTTGGAAATGTATTTGCCAAATCGATTTAATATAATGTATGCAGCAGGTGGTTTGATTCATCATCAAGGAAAAGGATATTTATGGATGTTTAAGAGAGGAAAATGGGATTTACCTAAAGGTAAAATAGATTCAGGTGAAAAAGCCGAAGACGCTGCTATCAGGGAATGTATTGAAGAAACAGGTGTTTCAAATTTAAAAATAGAAATAAATTTGGGCTTGACTTATCATATTTTTGAACAAAAAGAAAAATATAATTTGAAGATTACACAATGGTTTTTAATGAGTACAAAACATGATGGACAACTTATTCCACAAACAGAAGAAGGTATTTCAAAATTAGAGTGGATAAAAGAAAATGATTTGTCTAAAGAGATTTTACCAAATACTTACTCAACAATTATTGATATTCTACAAAGAGCAAAAATTATATCAGAAAAAATTTAGTTGATACAGTTTATGGACTTTTTGTGCCAATGGAGATTTAATAGCCATCCAGTACCATGTTTTATAAAACATTACCTTTAAATTTGACGAGATAGATAATTTTGTTTTTTTTGTAATAGGTTCATAATTAAACTTTTTCATCCATTTGTAAGAAATTTTTTCAATAATTTCAATATCCTTTGGATTCATTTTTTTTCCAATCATCTTTGTATGATGTGGTAACTGGTTTTGATAAAGGAATATATTTTTTAAGTTTGTTTTCAGATAAAAAATGTTGAGCTTCATCTAAAAATAATTTAACAGGTTTATGAAAATTCCACACTTCATCAGAATAAGGAACATCCAAAAATGTTAATATCTCTTTTATTGTATTTTCTGGATTTTCCACAAATTTTTCATATTGAAATAAATAACATTTATCAGGATATTTCTCTAATAATTTTAAGGTTTCATCAGCGTAAAAAGTCCACAAAACTGTTCTACCTTCAGGGTTACTTTTACCTGCAAATAACTTTTCTGTAGATTGTCTTTTAATATGAGAATAATTTTGAGCACGAGGATCTCTGATATTGATAATAAACTTTGCTTCAGGAAAAATTTCTAATAATTCCTTTACATAAAAAGTATAATAAGGAACTTTATGAATTATATGAGTAACTTTTGATTTATCTCTATTATGAAAATCAAATACTTTATTGATAGACAATGCTAAACGAATGTATCTTTCTCTTAAGGACAAATTTTTTTCAAACACACTATTGTATAAATTCAAATCAATTTTATTTTGCTTATATTTATCTGGTAGTTGATTTAAAAAGGATTTTCTTTCAATACGCTTTAAATATTTTTCAGTATCTTTTTGAAATTTTTCTAATGAATTACATTTACTTGTAATAAGAATATTTTTGAATTCCGGCAGACCATAAATCTGTGGATGTGCATTTAAAATATAAAGCAATAAAGTTGTTCCACCTCTTCCATGTCCTATAATAAAATTGTATTTTATTTGATTAAAATGCATAATAACTTATTTTTTATGCAAAAATAGATATTTTGAATTTATTTTAATAAACAATAGTTTTTCATTATCATTTCAATCTCTATATTCGCCCCAATTTTATTAAATGAATAGTAAAGCAAAATTATCACTTATTATTGTTTTAGCAGTGTTGGTAATAGACCAAGCAATTAAAATTTATATTAAATTGAATTATCCATTAGGTGTTGTAAAAGAATTTGCAGATTGGGCATATTTATATTTTACAGAAAATCCGGGAATGGCATTTGGTATTGAATGGGGAGGAGAATATGGTAAATTATTTCTAACTTTATTTAGAATAGCGGCTTGTGTTTTTGGTATATGGTTTATTAATAAATCCATTCAAAAAGGTGAAAGCAGTATTTTCATTGCATCTATTTCATTGATATTAGCAGGAGCGTTGGGAAATATCATTGATAGTGTATTTTATGGAGTTATTTTTACAGAAAGCACTGAATATGATGTTGCACAATTAACTTTTGGAAACGGTTATTCATCTTTATTTCATGGTAAAGTAGTAGATATGTTTTATTTTCCACTATTTAGTGGAAGGTTTCCTGAATGGCTACCAATTTGGGGTGGTGAAGATTTTTTGTTTTTTCGTCCGATATTTAATTTTGCTGATGCATCTATCACGATAGGAGTTTTTATGTTGTTGATTTTTCATAAACAAATTGAAGAACATTCATTGAGTTTAAAATCAAATTCTCAAGAATAAAATACAAAAGTGAAAAAAGCGATCATTCTTGTAAATATTGGTAGTCCTGATGAAATGAATGTATCATCTACTCGTAAGTATTTGAGAAAGTTTTTAATGGATAAACGGGTTATTGATATTCCTTATTTATCAAGATTTATACTCGTTAATGGAATTATTGCACCATTTCGTGCACCTAAAAGTTTGAAATCATATCGTCAGGTTTTAATAAATAATGAATCGCCTTTATTGTATTATTCATTTAAGTTAGAAGAAAAGTTACAGAAAGTTTTAGGTGAGGGTTATATTGTAAAAAATGTAATGATGTATGGAAGACCTTATTTGAATGATGTTTTGAAAGAATTACAAAAAAAACATTTATCTGAAATTATTTTTATTCCTTTATATCCACAATATGCTTCATCTACTACTGGTTCTGCATTAGAGATGTTTTTTAATACCATCAAAAACTGGATAAATATCCCAAACATTAAAACACACCATACATTTTTTAATCATTCTGAATTTGTTGATTTGTGGGCTAATCATATACAAAAACATTTGCCTGAACACTTTGATAAAATTATTTTTAGTTATCACGGATTACCTGAAAGACAAATTTTTAAGGCAGATAATCAATATTCTCATCATCATTGCAATTTAAATGATTGCTGTAATACACTTTCAGATGTCAATAGATTTTGTTATCGTGCTAATTGTATACACACTACAAAACTAATTGCATCAAAATTAAATTTACCTGATAATAAAATAATCATTTCATTTCAATCAAGGTTAGGACAAAGTGAATGGCTAAAACCATATACTTCGGATGTATTGAAAAATGAAGCACAAAAGGGTACTAAAAATTTAGTAATTGTTTCACCTGCATTTGTTACAGATTGTTTAGAAACATTATTTGAATTAGGAATAGAAGGAAAAGAATTGTTTGAAAATAATGGAGGAGAAAGATTAACATTAATACCATCTTTGAATGATAAAGATGAATGGGTATTATTTTTGAAGAAATTAGTAGAAGTAAATTAAGATCTGTTTTACATAACCCTCATACAATAACATAATACCAAATAACAGACCATATTAAGTACCACACCATTGCCCAAAAAAGCCCCATATTTCCAAATAAAGCAAAAATTATAATTACACCTATCAACAAAATCCATTGATGTTTAGTTTCTTGAAATGTGAATTTTGGAAATTTAAAGGATATTAAATTAACAGGAAAAATAAGTAGTACGGATGAGATTATTGATATTGCTCTCAATGCCTTAGTCGAGTAAATAATTTTTGAGAATATAATTGCATTCCATTTTAATAAAGATGAATGCTCACTTAAATCTGGATTTTCGTTGATGATAAATAATAATAAAGAAAGTATAATCATAGCATTAGCAGGAGTAGGCAAACCAATAAAATAATAAGATTGCCGAGTATCGTGGTTAAATCTTGCAAGACGAATGGCAGAAAATAAAACTACAGAAAAACATAAATAATTCCAATTTGAATGTTCTTGCATTTCTGCTAAATGAAAAAGTATGAAAGCAGGTAACAAACCAAAAGTAACAAGGTCTGCCAAACTATCCAAATCTTTACCAATCAAAGATTTTACATTTAAACTTCTTGCAACCAATCCATCTAAAAAATCTGCAATTAAGGCAATGCTTACAAGAATAATTACATTTGAATAGTGTTCATTTAATAATTGATAAATAGCAATTGACCCACACAATAAATTTATAAGTGTAATGGTGTTAGGAATCCATGAAATAATTTTTCGCATCAGATTAGTCGTTTAATATGATTTCTTTTACGGTATCTAACAATTTAATAACATTTTCATAAGTATCACTTTCGCCATATAAGCGTAATAATGGCTCTGTACCGCTTGCTCTTATCATTACCCATTGTTCATTGTCTAAAAAGTATTTATACCCATCAATAGTTTCAGTACCAATTACTTTATATTTTCCAAATGATGTATATTTTCCATTTTTGCAATTACTGATAATTCTTTGTTTTAAGGACTCTTCTGTGTGTAAGTCATAACGATAATAAGAAAACTTTCCAGTAATTTTATAAACATCCTCAATTAGTTCTTCTAAAGTTTTTTTGCTTTTAGCCATATATTCCCAAATGGTAAGTCCCATCCAGATGCCATCTCTTTCAGGAATATGACCTTTAATAGCAATTCCACCACTTTCTTCTCCACCCAATAAAACATCATCTGAAATCATATAACCTGCAATGTGCTTAAATCCAATTGGAACTGTAATCACTTCAAGTCCAAGATATTTAGCCAATTTATGAATACGAGGAGTAGTTGAAGTAGCCGTTACAATTTTTCCTTTTAATTTTTTTACTTCTGCAAGATACTTGATAAGCAACAAAATAATATGATGAGAATCTACAAAGTTTCCTTTACTATCAAATAATCCTATTCTATCTGCATCACCATCTGTACAAAGTCCGCAGTTTATTCTACCATGTTGTTGAATGAATTTTTGAAACTCCTGCAAATTACGTAAAATGGGTTCTGGTGCTTGTCCGTAAAATGTTGGATTGTGTTGTTTATGCAAATGTATAATGTAAGGAAATAATCGATACATAATGTTTTGCCCTGCTCCATACATACTGTCATAAGCAAATCTCAATCCTGATTTTTCAATGGCTTTTAAATCAAAATGATTTACCACATGATTGTAATATAAATCTTCAAAATTTTGATATTCTAAAAGTCCTGATTTTTCAGCATTTTCAAGTGATATAGATGATAAATTAAAAGAAATCTTTTCTGGAATAAGTTGTTCTACTTCAGAAATTTTATCTGGTAGTAAAGGACCGCCATAACTTCCTTTTAATTTATAACCATTATATTCTGGTGGATTATGACTTGCAGTAATGATAATTCCTAAAGAAGCTTTATTTTGTAATGTAGCAAGTGAAATCATTGGAGTAGAAACAAAATTTTTATCCATTATTACCTTTATGTTGTAGTATGACAAAACTTTTGCAATAGTTTGAGTAAATAATTTTCCTGCAAAACGACAATCATAGCCCACACAAACAACAGGATTAGTATAATTATTTTTCAACCATTTGGCTACACCTTCGGTGACTCTCGCTACATTTTCTACTGTAAAATCATCAGCAATAATAGCACGCCAACCATCAGTGCCAAATTTTATTTGATTCATAAGATAAATTTTTGGGCAAATATAATGAAAAGTGAAAAGTGAAAAACGAATAGTGAAAAGTGAAATGGACATTGAGCATTGAATGCTGACGATTTTGTTTTACAAAATGTCAGCATGCCGACTGCAACGTAGGCACATTGAACTTTTAATAACTAAAAAATTAATCATTTAATAATACAATTTATTTTCAATTCTCCCAGTTATTTTACCTATTTTTGCCACAAATCTTTAAAAGATGAAAAAAACTTTAATTATTGGAGGATTCGTATTAATTGGATTTTCATATTATTCTCAAAATGACTCTATACCTTCTGATACAACAAAAAGTAATAAACAAGAAGAATTTCAAATACCTGTTTATTCTGTAACATCAGATGAAAGTGATGCTGAAAGTAATAGTCAGGATGTTGCTTCATTACTACAGGCATCAAGAGATATTTATTTGAGTTACGCTTCTTTTCATTTAGCATCAGTTAATTTTCGTTTTAGAGGATTACCAGCAGACCAAAGCTTAGTAATGATTAATGGCATTAATATGAATAACGCTGAGGTAGGATATGCCAGCTGGAGCAACTGGGGTGGATTAAATGATGTGATGAGATTTCCTGAAATAAGAATTGGTGTTACGCCTTCTCGTTATGCTTTTAGTCCTTCATCGGGTTATACATATATTGATAGTCGTGCATCATTATTCAAAAAAGGCACTCGTTTTTCTTATGCCAATTCAAATCGTATTTTCCAGCACAGGGTTATGCTTACGCATTCAACTGGAATGATGGCTAACGGCTGGGCTATTACACTTTCTGCTTCTGCAAGATTATCAGACACCAGTTATTATCCAGGAACATATTTTAATTCAACAAGTTATTATTTGAGTGTTGAGAAAAAATTTAATGACAGACATTCGTTGTCATTAACAGCATTTTATGCAGATATTGAAAGAGCAAGAAAAGGGCTTGCCACACAAGAAGTTTATAATTTAGTTGGCAACAATTATTACAATCCTAATTGGGGATATCAAATGGGCAAAAAAAGAAATGGATATATTACTAACAATTCTTATCCAACAGGCATCTTAACTCACATTTTCAATATCTCTGAAAATACTAAATGGACATCTTCTGTTTCTTATTCTTATGGAAAAAATAAATCAACAGGTGTAACTTGGTATGATGCGGCTAATCCAAATCCTACCTATTACAAATATCTGCCAAGTTATTATCAATATACTAATCCTGCTTATGCTCAAATTCTTACTCAATTATGGCAAACCGATGTTAATACTCAACAATTAAATTGGGATAAATTTTATCAAGCAAATTATGGCAATTTATTTACAGTTGAAAATGTTGATGGTATTGCAGGAAAAACCTATGAAGGCAGAAGATCAAAATACATGATTCAAGGACAAAATACTGACTCAAAAGTATTTAATTTTTCAACCTTCGTAAATTCAAGAATAGATAAATTTTTTGTAAGTGGTGGATTGAATTTCAATCATAGCATTTTCCATCATTACAAAACAGTTGATGATTTATTAGGTGGAGATTTTTGGTTAGATTATGATATTTTTGCAAGAGGTCTTTCAACAGATGAATCATATTATCAAAATGATGTGGAACATCCCAATAAACTTCTTCGCAAAGGAGATATTTTTGGATATAATTACAACATTAAAACTTTCCGTTCAGAAGCATGGGGACAAGCAGAATATAGTTTAAGTAAGTTTGATTTGTATGTGGGTTTATCAACAAGTTACTCAACCATTCTTCGTGAAGGTTTAATGAAAAATGGTAAATTTCCTGATAATTCCAAAGGCAACTCACCCACCAAAACTTTTTTTAACTATGGTGTAAAAGGTGGTGCAACATATAAAATAAGCGGCAAAAATTATATTACCTTAAATGCCATGTATTCTACTAAACCTACTGACTATCAAAATATATTTATATCACCACAAACCAGAAATGATTACATTAATCCAATACAAAATGAAGAAGTATTAGCAACAGATGTGAATTACTATGCTAACTTTAGATTCTTAAAAGCAAGAGCTACTTATTATTTTTATCAAATAAAAAATTCAACTTATTTAAGATCATATTTCCACGATGTTTATAATACTATTGTAAATTATATTATGACTGGAGTTAATACACAATATCAAGGGATAGAGTTAGGCGTAGAAGCAAAATTTTTAAGAGGATTTACAGCAACTGGAGTTTTTGGAATGGGAGAATATATCTACACAAACAGACCATTAGCACAAGCATGGAGAAACAATTCAGGAGAACAATTATTTTCTGACAGAGTAGTTTACTTAAAAAACTATAAAGTAGGCGGCACGCCTCAAACCATTGCAGGATTAGGATTGAGATACAATAGTAAAAAATTCTGGTATGTGGGCGTGTATTTCAATTATTTTGCTGATATGTATATTGAACCGAATCCAGACAGAAGAACTGAAGCGTCTATCAGTAAATATATTCCTACTGATCCACAATGGCAACAATTATTAGGTCAGGAAAAATTACCTTCTAAATATACAATAGATGCTAATGTTGGAAAATCATTTAGAATCAAAGGAAAATATACATTAGGAATAAACGGATCTGTATCAAATTTACTCAATAATAAGACGATTATTAGTAATGGAATTGAACAATTAAGATTTGATGCCAATGACCCTATGAAATTCCCAAACAAATATAATTACGCTATGGGATTAACTTATATGTTGATGATCAATTTTAATTTTTAGTAAAAATGAAAAAGATTTTTTCATCCATATTATTTTTAGTTTTTGTTCAGCAATTTATTTTTGCACAAAAGTTAGAAAAAGGTGTAAACTACCACACCGTAGTAGTCGCATTCTGGAATGTAGAAAACCTGTACGATACCATCAATGATCCTAAAAAAATAGATGAAGAATTTTTACCCGATGGCACAAATTTGTGGAATACAAAAAGATACTTGAAAAAGTTAGACCATCTGGCGGAAGTAATTAAACAATTAGGCGAAGAATATAATCCTGATGGACCTGCTGTAATTGGAATGTGCGAAATTGAAAATATCAATGTTTTGAAAGATTTAGCAAAACAAGATAAAATTGCCAATAGAAATTACCAAGCCATATTAATAGAAGGACCAGATGCACGCGGTGTAGATCCTGCATTAATGTATAATCCAAAGTATTTTAAGCCCGAAAAGTATGTTTCTTACCCTGTATTAGTTGTAACCGATCCTGAACATAAAACGAGAGATATACTTGTAGTATATGGAAAACTTTTAGGTGAGCCCTTTGCATTTCTTATCAATCACTGGCCTTCAAGAAGAGGTGGTGAAGAAGCAAGCAGGCCAAACAGAATATCTGCTGCAAAGGTAGCCCGCCATATTGCAGATAGCATTATGAATACCAATCCATCAGTAAAAATTATGATAATGGGCGACTACAACGACGATCCTGTAAATGAAAGTATAAAAAAATACATTCGTACTTATGATGATCTAAAAAGAACTCGTGATGATGAATTTTTTAATCCTATGGAAAAACTTTACAAAAAAGGGTTTGGAACGCTTGCTTACCAAGATCAATGGAATTTGTTTGATCAAATACTCATCAATAAACCATTGCTTCCAACAGATTATTCAACATTACAATATCTTAATGCTAAAATTTTTAATAAACCTTTTGTAAGAAATGATTTTGGTAATTTTAAAGGTTACCCATTCAGAACTATTGTAGGTGGAAATTATCAAGGTGGTTATAGTGATCACTTTGCTGTTTATATGGTTTTAGCTAGAAAAGTGAAGAGTGAAAAGTGAAAAACGAAAAGTGAAGAGTGAAGAGTTGTGAGTTTTGATTTTTTTTTGAGTTATATCGTCTTTGAGAAGACGAGAGTCCGAAGTAATCTCGTAATGATTTGTATGGTAATACTTTTGAGATTACTTCGCTACGCTCGTAATGACGATAAAACTCTTAAATGAATATTTACATTTTTTGAATAGAAAACTATTTCAACTTTTCGATTCCCTCATTATTAACTAAAAATCTGAATGGCAAGAGGGCATCTTCTTCTGCATAATCAATGCCAATTCTGGTTGTAGTGATAATATGATTATTTGATATTTTAATGCCTTCATCTTCAATCCAAATTTTATTACTCATCAAACTTGCACCATTTAGTGATTTATCAATTTTCAATGCCTTTGTAACTTTTCCTGGGCCATTTAATACACCTTTTTTAAGTGATTTTTCTGATATTCTTTGAAAAATAATATCTTTTCCTTTTTGTGGAATAATTCCTCTAATCAATACAGCATCAGGAACATTTTTTTGATTAGTAACTACATTAAACAAATAATGCATGCCATAGCAAAAATAAACATAACTAATTCCACCCTCTTCATACATTACTTTATTTCTTTCTGTTTTTCTGCCATTGTATGCATGGCAGGCCTTATCATATATTCCATTATATGCCTCAGTTTCAACAATAATACCTGTAGTAATTTTTCCATTAATTTTAGTAACCAAAACTTTTCCCAATAATTCTTTTGCAATTTCTACTACATTATCTCTTAAATAAAATTCTTTTGATAAAACCATAATTTTGAAATAAATTAATTTTACAATATTTATGAATATAAAATTAAATAAAATGTTTAAATTTAAATCTAATTATTTATATGTTGGGTTTAATAGATTATATATTTAGTGAATTAATTTTTTAATACTATTACTTTACAATATAATTGTTCTTAAACTTATTTTTAATAATACTTTCAATTTCATCTTTTGATATAGGATTTTTTTTAATTGTATCTAATATCAAATTTTCCAAGTAAATTTTATGTATTTCGGGATTTTGGGGATAATATATAACTTTATAAATATCACCAACAAAGATATTATCAAGAATTGTAGTTCTTGTTTCACCAGTATAAGATTTTCCATTAACATAATACACATACTTCACCCATAGTTGACCTCTTATACCTGAGTATACTTGAATAACTTTTGCATACGTTTTTCTTCCGTAATTATAAAGTAAGTTTCTATCTCTTTTATCTTTAAAGATACCTAAAACTAAAACAAGTATTAGTCCTATCAAAAATATTGTGCCTAAAAAAACTTTTAATCTAAATACTATTTGTTTTATTTCAATCATTCTAATTAAATACAGTAATATCTTTATTTAAATTTCTAAACAATCTTATTTTGTTTTGTTACAAAATTCTTAAAAATATTGTGGATATTTTTTTTCATAAAAAATAAAAAAGGTTACAAGTCATTCAACCTGTAACCTTAATAAAAATAAAGTAAGATTTTTATTTCGTTTCTTGTGCTAATTGTTTTTGAATATAATTTTTAATCCATTCAGTAGTAACAGAACTTGGTCTTTCAATAGGCAATCCTAATGCTCTATCCCAAACTAAACTTGCTAACACTCCTAATGCACGAGATACACCAAATAATACAGTGTAATACTCATACTCAAACATTCCATAATGAACTAACAATGCCCCTGAGTGAGCATCAACATTTGGCCATGGGTTTTTAATTTTTCCAGTAGCTTCTAAAATTGGCGGTGCTACTTCATATATCATTTGAACAATTTCACAAATATCATCATGTTTAATATAATTACGATAAAATTCTTGTTGTGCTGTGAATCTTGGATCTGTTTTTCTAAGCACGGCGTGTCCGTATCCTGGTACAACTTTTCCTTCTGCTAATGTTTTTTTAATGTATTCAGCAATTTGTTCTTTGGTCGGTAATCCTCCACCTAAATTTTCTTTTAACTGAAAAATCCATTTAATTACTTCTTGATTGGCTAATCCATGCAATGGACCTGCTAAACCATTTAATCCTGCTGCTAAAGATAAATAAGGATCGCTTAATGCAGAACCAACAAGGTGCGTTGTATGTGCAGAAACATTTCCTCCTTCATGATCGGCATGAATAGTTAAGTATAATCTCATTAAATTTTGAAAGTTAGGATCAGTATAACCAAGCATGTGGGCAAAATTCGCAGCCCAATCTAAATTGTAATTGGGTTCTATATGTTGGTTATTTTTATATTTTCTACGATATACATAAGCGGCTACACGAGGCACACGAGCAATTAAATTCATTGTATCTTCATACACATATTCCCAGTATTCTTTTTTACTAATGCCTCTTGCATAGGCCTTTGCAAATTCTGATTCAGTTTGCATGGCCATTATACCTGTAACAAACTGAGTCATTGGATGAGCACTTACAGGTAATTCATCTATTACATCAAATACATGTTTAGGAACATTACTTCTTCTTTGCCAATCAATAGTGATATTTTTTACATCTTCTTCTGATGGAATCTCACCCATTAAAAGTAAATAAAATAAACCTTCTGGTAATGGTTCGTTACTTCCATTTGCTTTGGGTAATTTTTCTCTTAATTCTGGAATTGAAAATCCTCTAAAACGAATACCCTCAATTGGATCTAATTTAGATGTTTCTGTAATAAGGCCTATAATGCCTTTCATTCCTGAATAAACTTGTTCAATAGTGTATTCGCCTAATTTTAAATTGCCATGTTTTGAAAGTAATTCTTTTACTTCTGCTGAAAGTTGTGCAGATTTTTCTCTGAATTTATTTTTTAAAGATTCCATATTATTTTTTTTAAAGCGAGCAAATTTAGTAAAATTATTAAGGAACAAATTTGAAATTTTTTCCTAAAAAGTGTGCGGCATTGCCAAGCATTTCTTCTATTCTGATAAGTTGATTGTATTTTGCAATTCTATCTGTGCGAGAAGCAGAACCTGTCTTAATTTGACCACAGCGTAAAGCAACTGCTAAATCTGCAATAGTTGTATCTTCTGTTTCACCACTTCTATGGCTCATTACAGTAGTATATGAATTAGTTTGTGCCATATTCACAGCCGCAATAGTTTCGGTAAGAGTACCTATTTGATTTACTTTAATTAGTACTGAGTTAGCAACATTATTACTAATACCTTCTGCAATTCTTTGAGTATTTGTTACAAATAAATCATCTCCTACCAATTGAATATCACTCAATTCTTCAGTTAATAATTTCCATCCATCCCAATCATCTTCTGCACATCCGTCTTCAATTGATATAATCGGATATTTATTTTTCCATTCTTTCCAAAAATTTACCATTTCTTTTGATGTTAATTTATCTCCAGTAGATTTTTTTAAATGATAAACTTTTTCTTTAGCATCATAAAATTCTGATGCTGCAGCATCCAGAGCAATAAAGACATCTTCTCCTGGTTTATATCCTGCTTTTTCAATGGCTTGTAAAACATATTTCAATGCTTCTTCGTTATTTTTGATATTTGGGGCAAATCCACCTTCATCACCAACAGCAGTATTTAAACCTTTATCTTTCAAAACCTTTTTAAGATGATGAAAAATTTCAACACCCATTCTCAATGAATCGCTGAAAATATCAGCATTAACAGGCATAATCATAAACTCCTGGAAGTCAATTCCATTATCAGCGTGAGCACCGCCATTTAAGATATTCATCATTGGGATAGGCAAAAGATTAGCACCTACTCCACCCACATATCTGTATAACGGAAGGCGACTTTCTTCTGCCGCGGCTTTTGCAACTGCCAGAGATACTGCAAGAATAGCATTTGCACCAAGATTAGATTTATTTTCAGTACCGTCTAATTCAATCAATGTATTATCAATTTCCTCCTGATCAAAAACATACATTCCGCTGATTTTTTCTTTGATAACCGTATTGATATTATTCACGGCTTTTGTAACACTTTTTCCAAGATATTGAAGAGGGTCATTATCACGCAATTCTACTGCTTCGTGAGTTCCTGTAGAAGCACCAGAAGGAACAGCAGCTCTGCCTACAACACCTGCATCTGTATAAACTTCTGCTTCAACAGTTGGATTTCCGCGTGAATCTAAAATTTGTCTTCCAATAACTGTGTGAATGAATGGCATAATAAAATTTTGGGGCGAAGGTAGAAAATTTTTTGCGGATATATCAGGAATAATTTTTTGATGTATTTAGTGAATATAGAATCTCAATTTTAAAATAAAAAACCTCTGCGAATGGCAGAGGTTTTGAGGTTTTATGTAATTTCACTTAAAAACTAATCCTTATCTTCTGCTTTGTTTGATATGTCTTCTTTTTTTATGAAGTTTCCGTTAGAATCAAAAAACACTTCTAATTTTTGTTTTCCTTTTTCTAACTCCACTTCATAAGAAATTTTTCCGTTTGCATCTGTAATTTTTGATGCTTCTTCCATTTGGTAATCAGCATAATTTTTTTTGCAATAATCAATAACTGTTTTAGGCAGTTCAGAGAGTTTAATTTCCTGCTCTTGCTCTTTGAATGATCCTTTGCTATCAAAAACTGCTGATGTTTCTGTTTTGTTCAGTTCAAATTCTGCTTCAAAATCATTGTTTTCTTTCTCCCATTTGACTTTTTTAGCATTGGGATACTGTTTCTGGAAAGCGGATTTTACATTTACTGGCACTTCGCTTTCGTTGATTTTTTGAGCCGATACGGCTGATGCTGTAATCATAATAGATACAGCGATGACTGACTTTTTCATAGTTATTGGGTTTTAAATTGTTGCTACAAACATAAAACTAAATTCTTAATCAATTCTTAATTTGCACACTAAAACAATGTTTATTGTTTTGATATGAATACATAACTTTTAAGTTGCTGGAATTACAAATACTATTTACAATAGACAATCCTAATCCGTGCGATGACAAAGATGCATTTGACTTTTTGAAAGGAATAAATATCTCTTCTTCATTTAATGGTTGATTTATGCCTGTATTACAAATTAAAAATTGATTTTTTGAAATATGTATTTCTATACAACCATTGTTTAATAAATTGTGGCGAATAGCATTATTTAATAAATTTGAAAATAGTATTTCACTCAAAATTGGATGTATGCTAATATACATTGGTTCAGTGAAATTTTTAAATATGGTGATATTTTTTTCCTGAATAAAGAATTGATAATTTTGTAACAATTTTTCAATAAGTTCATTTACGAGTATATTTTGTTTTTCAATAAATTGATTGTTTTCAATTTTTGTAATCAGCAAAAGAGATTTAATTAACTCACTCATTTTTTTGGTAGTATTTTCAATATCTGATAATAAAATCAATTCATTTTCAGTTAGTTTATCTGATTGCATTAGTAAATGAATTTTATTTTGTAAAATAGCAATGGGCGTTTGTAGTTCGTGAGATGCTGTTTCCGAAAATTCTTTTAATACTAAATAATCTGATTGAATTTTTTGAGTCATTTGTGTAAGGGAATGATTAAGTTCATCAAATTCATAGATATTGCTTTTTTCAAAAAATAATGCCTGATGTTGTTTAATGCTATATTGCTTGAGTTGATGAATAGTTGAGAAAAATGGTTTCCATATTTTTTTAGAAATTATCCAATTGATGATAAAAAATGAAATAATAAGAGCTACAATAATGATGGTAAAAGTAAAATTTAAACTTTCAAAAATTTCTTCTTGTTCTAATGTGGGAACAAATATTTTAAGTTGATAAAAATGATTGTCTTTTTGAATAATAGCATTTAAATATCTATAAGGCAGATATTCTTTTTCATTTTCATTAAAAATTAATGTGTCAGAAAAATATAACTTTGGAGTATTTGATTCAGTTGGTAGAATAAAAGATAATTCATCATTGTTCAGATATTTTTTTGAAACAATTTCATTGAAATTGGTAGCACTTTCAATTTTTGATTTTTCTATTAATAATCGTTCATCTATACTTTCTTTTAATTCTGCATTAAAGAAATAGTAAGAAAGAACATAAGTTAAAATTAAAACAGGTAAAATTGCTAATGTATAGTATATTAAGGTTTTATGAATGAGTTTCATGATTAAGATTTGAATTTATATCCTATTCCATAAATAGTTTGAATGTAATCCTGTGCACCTGCATCTAATAATTTTTTTCGCAAATTACGAATATGCACATAAATAAAGTCGTAATTATCAAACATATCTGCATCATCTCCCCATAAATGTTCTGCGATATTATTTTTTGATAACACTCTGTTTTTATTACTAATAAAATAAATTAAAAGTTCAAATTCTTTTGTAGTAAGAGGAACAATTTGGTCTTTAACTTTCACCTCTTTACTTTCAGGGTTAATAGTAATTTCATTAAAGATAATTACAGATTGCCCATCAAAATTTTTTCTACGAGACAGGGCTTTGATGCGAGAATTAAGTTCAGCTAAATGAAATGGTTTTGTTAAATAATCATCTGCACCCAAATCTAATCCTTTTACTTTATCATCTAATGAATCTTTTGCAGAAATAATAATTATTCCTGATTTTGAATTTATCTCTTTTAATTGCTGAATAAGTTTTAATCCATTACCATTTGGGAGTGTTATGTCTACCAATATAATATCATAATCATAAGTAGAAATTTTTTCAGAAGCATCAGGATAGTCGTTTGCAGATTCTACCACATAACCTTCTTCATACAAAAATCTTTTAATAGATTTTCTTAATTCAGGCTCATCTTCAATTATTAAAATTTTCATTTTTAATTATTGTAAAATTAATTGCAAATATATTCAAGAATTTTGAAGCAATTCTTAAGAAGTCGGAATCATTGATATAAAACTAATAAAATACTTTTTTCTTACTCAATTTTCTTCTATTGCATTTACCAATATAATAAGTTTTTCTTTAATATGTCAATTAAAAATTCTCGTTTTTGATAAACTATTTTTTTGTAGTATTGCGGCACAAAATTTAATTTAAATGATATTAGGTGTTCCAAAAGAAACTAAATTCAAAGAAACAAGAGTAGCACTTACACCAGATGTAATTAAAGACCTTATCAAGAAAGGATATGAAATAGTTGTTGAAAAAAATGCTGGTGTTGGTTCTTTTATCAGAGATGAAGATTATATTCAGGCAGGAGCACGCATTGCAGATAAAAACACTGTTTATCAAAGCGATGTGGTATTAAAAGTAAATCCTCCATTACCTGAAGAAATTGCTTTAATGAAAAAAAATGCTGTTCTTATTTCATTTATGTGGGCTTTAACAAATCCTGCTTTAGTTGATGCCTGTGTAAAGGCAGAAATATCAGCATTTTCAATGGATGCTATTCCTCGTATTTCTCGTGCTCAAAAAATGGATGCTCTTTCTTCTCAAGCCAATCTTGCAGGTTACAAAGCTGTTATTCTTGCTGCAAATCAAATAGGTAAAATACTTCCGATGATGACCACAGCCGCAGGAACAATCAAGCCCTGTAAAGTGGTTATATTTGGTGCTGGTGTAGCAGGATTACAAGCCATTGCAACAGCAAAAAGATTAGGTGCTATTGTTGAAGTCAGCGATATTCGTCCTGAAACAAAAGAACAAGTAGAATCATTAGGTGGAAAATTTATTGAAGTTAAAGGCGATGATTCTATTAAAATAGAAGGGGGATATGTAAAAAATGTTTCAGAAGAGTTTTTGAAAAAGCAACAGGAATTGGTTGCTAAACATGTTCAGGAAGCAGATATTGTTATTACAACGGCTTTAATTCCCGGTAAAAAAGCCCCATTGCTTGTTACAGAATCTATGGTAAAAAGCATGCGAAATGGTTCTGTAATTGTAGATATGGCTGTTGAACAAGGTGGAAATGTAGCAGGTAGTAAATTAAATGAAACAGTAGTAACAGAAAATGGTGTAACAATTATTGGAGAAAGTAATTTACCAGCATTATTGCCAATGAATGCAAGTCAATTATATGCTAAAAACATACAGGCATTTTTATTACACCTTTCAGATAATAATGGATTTAAATGGGAAATGGAGGAAGAAATTACCAAAGGCAGTTTAATTGTTCATAATGGAAAAATTGTTCATCCTTCATTATTAAATAAAAATTAAAAACAATAGAATATGGAACAGATATTAGAATTCATTACAGTGTACAGAGAACAAATTTATTTTGTTATTCTATCCATTTTTGTGGGTGTAGAAATTATCGGTGGCGTTCCTACTGTATTACACACCCCATTGATGAGTGGTGCAAATGCTATACATGGCGTGGTTATCATTGGTGCTATACATGTTATGTTAAACTTAAATCCAGAAGATACATTAGCACTTGTATTAGGATTTTTAGCAGTATTTTTAGGAACATTAAATGTGGTAGGAGGTTTTGTTGTAACAGACAGAATGTTAGAAATGTTCAAGAAAAAATAATTTTATCAAATAATAAAAAACTATGATTAGCAATTACTTATTAGAACTATCTTATTTAATCGGATCTGTATCTTTCATTGCAGGTTTAAAATTAATGGGACATCCAAAAACTGCAAGAAAAGGAAATCTCATTGGAGCGGCAGGTATGACACTTGCTATATTAGCAACAATTTTTTTACACCACACCTTTAATCCGCTTATTATCAGTTTAATTTTTGCCGCTATTGCCTTAGGTACTATTGTTGGCTGGATGACTGCAAAAAGAGTTCCAATGACCAAAATGCCAGAATTAGTTTCATTATTCAACGGAATGGGTGGAGCATGTGCTGCTTTAATTTCAATTATAGAATTTTATCATAATCAAAACAATACACCAAGTTTAGGTACCGAAATTGCTATTTTAGGAGGGATGATAATTGGTTCAGTATCTTTTTCAGGAAGTATTATTGCTTTTTTGAAACTCAATGGCACTATGAAAAAGCCAATTCGTTTGCCTTCCTACAACATTCTTAACATCATCATATTACTTATTACATTAGTATTAGCCATTTATTTTGCGGTAAGTCAAAGTAACTTTTCAATGTTAATGATGGTTTTTGCTTTTGCATTGACTTATGGTATTTTATTAACTATACCCATTGGTGGAGCAGATATGCCTGTTGTGATTTCATTATTAAACTCATTTACAGGATTGGCCGCTGCATTTGGCGGATTTCTATATGACAATAAAATTATGCTAACAGGTGGAATTTTAGTAGGAAGTGCTGGAACATTGCTTACATTGGCAATGTGTAAAGCTATGAACCGACCTCTTTCTAATGTCATTTTTGGAGCATTTGGAGGCGGCAGTTCATCTGAATCTACTGAAACAAAAGGAAGTATCAAAGATATTTCCGCATCAGATTTAGCAGTATTATTAGCATATTCAAAAAAGGTAGTGATTGTGCCCGGCTATGGACTTGCAGTAGCACAGGCTCAGCATACTATTAAGGAATTAGAAGATTTACTGGAATCAAAAGGTGTTGAAGTAAAATACGCTATCCATCCAGTAGCAGGAAGAATGCCCGGACACATGAATGTATTACTTGCAGAAGCAAATGTAAGTTATGATAAATTAGTTGAAATGGAAGAAATAAATCCAGAGTTTGAACAAACAGATGTAGTATTAGTAGTAGGTGCCAATGATGTTGTAAATCCTGCGGCAAAAACAGATCCTTCTTCACCTATTTATGGTATGCCCATTTTAGAAGTAGATAAGGCAAAACATATCATAGTGAACAAAAGAAGTATGAGTGCGGGTTATGCTGGTATAGATAATTTATTGTTTTACAATCCAAAATGTTCAATGTATTTTGGTGATGCTAAGAAAGCTCTCACTGATCTTATTGCTGAAATAAAGAATTTGTAGGAAAGGGAAATTACTTAAATTTATTTTTTATTGTTAGGTAGGCATAATTCCGTTTTGATTTAATCACAAAATTTTTTAAACATTTTTTCGTTATATTTTTACAAACCTGTTTAAATTTTTACATTTAAACTAAATTTTAAAAACATGAAAAGAATAACAATTGTTTTATTTTTGATTTACTCTCAATCCTTTTCTCAATCCTGGCAATGGGTAAGAAAAGATGGTAGTAACATGAGTCAAGATAATGGAAATGCAATTTGCACGGATAATGTTGGAAATTGTTATATAGCAATACAAAATTCTGATAAAGCAGCAATTTCAAAATATAGTTTATCAGGTAATTTAATATGGAAAACATACTTACACAACAACAGCAGTGCAAATTCTATTGTTTACGATAATTCAGGGAACCTATATATTGCAGGATATAATTTTTTAGCAAAATGTGATACAAGTGGAAATATTATTTGGAAAAAAATTGTTGTATACGAAATTTTTAAAAGTATCTGTATAGATAATAAGGGATATTTATATGTTACAGGAACGAATAATTTGCTTCAAAAGTACGATACATCAGGGAATAATATATGGACACTTAACATAAATGCTGTTGGATATTCAATTTGTACAGATAATCAAAATAATTTTTATATTACAGGTAATTTTTCAAATACTGTTTCCTTTGGTAATTTCACTTTAACAGCTCTAGGATGTCAGGATATTTTTGTAGCAAAATTTGATTCTTCTGGAAATTGTAAATGGGTTAAACAAGCTGGTGGTAAAATTAATTGTACTTATTATAAAGACAATGGTTATGGAATTACAACTGATAATTCAGGCGGTATTTATGTTACTGGTTCAATTGCTGATACTGCATACTTTGACTCTTATTCTTTAATTGCAAAATATAATGATGTTTTTATTGCTAAATATGATACTGCTGGTAATGTTTTATGGGTAAAACAAGCAAAGGGATATAGCGATGAAGAAGGTCGTTGCATTACAATAGATAACTCTGGTAATATTTATGTTGGCGGTTCTTATGTACCTAACATATTCATTGAAAATAATATAATCACTGGATGGGGTAATTATGATGCTTTTGTATTAAAATTTGACAAAGATGGTAATTTTTTAAGTTATACAAAAGCAGGTGGTAATACATGGAATGAATATGTTTATGGAATTAGTATTGATAATTCTGATAATGTTTTTGTTGTTGGTAGTTTTTCATCACCATCAATTTTTGACAACGATACATTATATCCTTCATTAAATTACAATTATGATATTTTTGTAGGAAAAATTAACCTGCCTACTAATATTCAAGAATTAAAAAACAACTCCTTTAATATCTCAATTTATCCAAATCCTTCTAATGGTTCATTTTGGCTTGAAGTTGAAGAGAAAATTAAAATCAGAGAAATACAAATTGTTGATCTTCTTGGTAGAATCATTTTCCAATTACAATACATCAATCAAAACAAAATTAAAATTGATAACATTGAAAGCGGAATATATTTTATTAAAGTATACGATGAGAATAATAATTTTGCTACTAAAAAATTAATAATTTATCACTAATAAAAATTAAATTTCCCTTCCGAAAATAAAATCCGAAATACTAATTTGTTGAATTACTAACTGCAACAAAATTGTAAATGATATTTTCCTGATAGGTTTGAATAAATGATTTTTCATTGTTTGGTAATGCTTTATTTAAAAATGATTGATAATCAAATAATGAGTAATTTCTTTCTGTAAAAAACTTAAACATATCTTGTGCAGAAGTATTGTAAAATTCACTTCCTCCTATACCAAATTCAAAAGCAATAACTGGTTTGTCTTTTTTAATAATTTTTTCAGCACCTTGTAAAACTTTTAATTCTGCCCCTTCCACATCTATTTTAATAAACTTAATTTTGATATTTTCAGGTATAATTTCATCTAACTTTTTTGTTTCAACATTAATTTCTAGAATTTGATCATCTGCATTTGTAAATTTTCTCTTACTTAATCCACTATACGCAGGTTTGTCTTTTATCCAGAAAAATTTTTGTTTTCCCGATTCATCGGATAATGCACAATTCAATACATTTACAGATGGAAATTTAGTTTTCAACTTTTCATAATAATAAGGAATGGGCTCAAAAGCAAAGTGTTTCCCTTTTGGAGCATAGCGTATAAATAACTCTAAAATCTCACCCTTATGACATCCAATATCAATGCAAATATCATCTTCTTTGATAGTTTGCTTTATTATTTTTTTTAATAAAATATCATTTTTCAAATTAGTAGTAACAGGTATGTTACATTCAAAAAAAAATTTTCTGATAAAATCCTTCATGATGTTTGTAAAGTATTTTTCTTATTTAGTAAAAAAATTAAATAAATGGTTGCCGCATACAAAAAGAATGCTACTGTTTGATGCAATACTGCTAAAACTAAAGGTGTTTGATAAATCAATGTAAATATCCCGAGCATAAATTGAATGGTAACCAGATAAATTATCCAACTGATGGATCTTTGCTGATTTTCTTTTAATTGATATCTGGATGATAATGCCCATAAATTTATTGTAAGAAGTACTAAAATGATAGCCACCGTACGATGAACAAATTGCACGCCAGCAGGAACATCTAAAAAGTTTTTCCACCATGAATCATATATCAAAATCGTTTCAGAAGGGAACCATTCATTACCCATTTTTGGCCATGTGTTGTAAAATAGTCCTGCCTTTAAGCCAGCCACAAATGCACCAAATGCAATTTGTTTTATTAACACAACAAAGAAAAACAGCATCCAGTAAAATAATTTTTTTTGATCTGAATTCACTTCTAATTTATAGTTGTAATACAAAACATCTAATAAATACCAAAATGTAAAACCAAATACCAAAAATGCATTCAATAAATGCGTAGCAAGGCGATAATGGCTTACTGCGGGCTTATCCACCAATCCGCTTTTAACCATCCACCAACCAATGACTCCTTGCAACGCCCCTAAAAAGAATAAAATTAAAACTTTTTTGTAAAATCCATTTGGTATTTGCTTTTTTAGATGTAAAATTAAAAATCCTAATATAAAAACAACACCAATTAATCTTCCTATAAAACGATGAATATACTCCCACCAAAAGATAGATTTAAATTCTTCCAAACTCATTCCAAAATTCTTAATTTTATATTCAGGGCTTTGCTGATACTTTTCAAAATGTTGTAGCCAATCATCTTCTGACATTGGTGGCAACGAGCCCATTACACTCCAATCTGTAATAGATAACCCGGAGTGTGTTAATCTTGTAATTGACCCTACAACTACCATTACATAAATCAGAAATGCACCACTGAAAAGCCACAAAATAAAGGGCTTGTAAGGACTTTGTTTATACAACGAATACATAAATAAATTATTCTGCTACCATTTCAATAACATCATCAGGAATAATAAGCTTTCCTGCAGTAGATTTTTTTATTTGATCAATAGTAACCCCAGGAGCTATTTCTCTCAAAATAAACCCTCCTTCTTTTTGATCAATATCATACACGCCTAATTCTGTAACAATTTTTTTGACACATCTTACACCTGTTAATGGCAATGTGCATTCTGATAACAATTTTGATTCTCCATGTTTATTAACTTGTTGCATGGCTACAATAATGTTTTTTGCAGATGCTACCAAATCCATTGCACCACCCATTCCTTTTACCATTTTTCCTGGAATCTTCCAATTGGCAATATCACCTCTTTCACTTACTTCCATTGCTCCTAAAATTGTCAAATCAATTCTTTGAGAACGAATCATTCCAAAACTCATTGCTGAATCAAAAATTGATGCACCCGGCAGTAATGTTACAGTTTGCTTTCCTGCATTGATTAAATCTGCATCTTCTTCCCCTTCGCAAGGGAAAGGTCCCATACCTAAAATACCATTTTCTGATTGTAATACTACATTAATGCCGGCAGGTATGTAATTAGCCACCAGTGTAGGAATGCCAATGCCAAGATTAACATACATTCCATCTTTTACTTCTTTGGCTATTCTTTTTGCTATTCCATTTTTATCTAACATAAATTACTTTTTGGGACTGCAAATATCAATAATATTTTTTGACCTGTCAAATGTTGAATGATGTTTATTTTGCAACCAATTCCTTATTTTTATCCCTCCCCAAAAATATTAGTATGAAAAAAAATTATATCTTTCTAATCATTGTATTTTCACTTCAAATTACTTTTTCACAAAATAATAATACTGATGTAAATGTTGGTATCATATCAAATAACCCTAAAAAATGGGATACTACATGTTATACATCATACTCTCATAAATTGAATATCTATGTAGGCAGTAGCCGTTTAAATTACAACATTGACATAACTTCAACTTTTAAACATCCTTACAAATACAATACAAATGTGAATTATACAACCTTTATGCCTCTGAGTTATTCTGCGGGTTTTTCTTTTGATAAAATTTCATTAGGTATTGGATTTGCAAAGAAATATGATTTTGATTCTACACAATCAAAACCAAAAACTTCTTATACTGCTTTCAATTTTTCTTTTGGTGGAAATAAGTTTATCATAGAACCTTATTATGTGAAGTTCAAAGGTTTTTATGATGAAAATACTCCAAACAACGACACCACATACAAGAAAAACAAAAAATATCATTCAGATCCATCAATGACAATTCAATCAATTAAAGTAAATGGAATTTATTTTTTAAATAACAAACGATTTGCCTACCGATCTTTATCTGGTTTTACTTACAGACAATTAAAATCAAAAGGCAGCTGGCTACTTCTTGCAAACGCTTATTACACAAAACTAAAATCCGATAGTATTATTTATCCGAAATCAGTAGAATTGGCTTATGATAGTGTAGAGAAATTAAACTCCTTTGAAATTGCAGGCGGAAGTATTGGTGGAGGGTATGGTTATATCTGGACACCCGGAAAGAAAAAGAGATTTTTTATAGGTTTTACAGCGGGACTACTATTTGGTATTCAACAAAGAAATATCCACTTCAAAGACAGTGTTTCAATTTCTGAAACAAAATTTTCATCAGGATTTGATTTTAGATTTTCTACAGGATGGACAACTGATAAATTTTTTCTGGTAATATATGCCTCTGGCGATAGAATGCAAATGAAATATCTAAAAGTAACAATGACACCTTATACAATTCCTGTTAATGCTGTATTAGGATTTCGTTTTAATGTCAAACCTCCTAAATTTTACAGATGGTTTATGAATACAAAAGTTTATGATTTGATGTAAGAAATAATTTACTTACTTTTGTATTGAAATCCTAATTTTTATGAAAAAATTTATTGCAATAATTTGTGTTTTTATTTTATCCTATAATTTAAATGCACAGGATGTTTCATCTAAAAAATGGTTTTCATTAGGAATGAGAAGCACAGGAAGTATTTTTTCTGATGATGGCTTTGGAATAGGAACTGGTGGTCAATTTAGAATTCAATTTAGTCAAAGGGTAAATTCTGATTGGTTTGCAGATTACATTAGTATAAACATTAATAATAAAGTCAAGAGTGATTATGCACATATTGGTTGGTCAGTATTATTTTATCCATTTAAAAATTTGTTGTATCCCAATTTTTTTCAGCCATATATATTAGCAGGTCATTGTTTTGATTACAATAAAAAAACTGCTATCAGTTTTCCTGATATTAGTAAAGATAGATGGGGTTCAGCTGTTCAGGCAGGTATTGGAACTCATTTTAATATTACAGAAAGATTTGATGTTTCATTAACAACCCAATATATGATTCACTTAACATCAGAAATTAATTTCAAAGAAGATAATTATGGTAAAATAGAATTTTACACTCATTCACATTCAACTTTAGAAGGACATCTCCTCACCACCATAAGTATCAATTATAAAATTTTCAGATATGGTAAATAAAGTTTTACTTTTGTTTTTGATGCTTCATTTTTCACTACATTCTCAAGATGAAAATACTTTTGTCAAAAAAGGAACTATTAAAGCAATGGCGACTCTTTCACCATCAAAAATTTTTTCAAAAAATTTATCCCCATTTTATTTGCATGGGAATCTTGAGTATTATCTTGATAAAAAAATTTCCGTATCAGGTGATGGCTATTATTTTTTAGGTGATTTATCAAATGAAAAATCCACATTTAATTTTCATCATAGTTTATTTTTTGGAACAAATTTTCATTTTATCAAAAACAATAATGATTTTTATATTGGATTTCAGCCCGGTATTGACATAAGCGAACTATATTCATTTTCTTCTAAAACACTTGTTAATCCTTTAATTTCGGTTAATGTAGGATATAATTTTTTTGTAAGCAGATATTTCAACTTTTTTATACTTATGAAAAATACTTATGGTGAGAATATCTTAATAATTCCCTTCAATATATCCGACATTAGATTTTCTGCAGGATTAGGATTTCACATTTAATCTTTCAAAAAGTAACTATAGTTTTGAAATAATTTTCCAAAAACATAATATTGTATCAAAGCCGTCTCAATTTCATTGGTTTCTAATGATGGATATCTAATATACAAATGGTCAGGATCGTATTTATACTCTTTTCCATATTTACTGTTTATATCTGGCGTAGAAGGTTTGTAATAAAATGAATAAACTTTTATGTGTGATGGATTTTTATAACTCAATCTTAATTCTGCAAATGGTTTAATTGCAGATATAGAATCAACAAGATGTTTTTCAGTATGAGTCAACAATGCATTGGCATTTAAGTTTTGTAAATAAGCAAGATATTGTTTTACTTTAATAGGTTTGGCATTTATTTTCTGTCCATTCCCATTTATTACTTCAAAATTATTATTATCAATTAAATTTATCTTAAATGAAGAATCTGGTTTTTCAAAATTTCTATATTCTACAAAATTTAATTCAGGTGGTGTAACATTTATCACTAATTTACTCCTCCACTCTTCTGGATTTGTAAAATATCTGACTGTCAAATATCCACGAAATCCTGGAATATGACAAATAAAGGGTTCATCATAATTTTTGTCTTCGTCAATATCTGTGAGTAACATAAATGTACCTTCATAGTCCTGTGTATTGTGTCCAACATAATATTGTTTTATCAATTTATTCCCTGAATAAATTTTCACCTGTGTTGCAAAGCCAGCCATTGTTCTTAATACTCCAGCCCGCATAGATTTTGGCACGGGATATTTAACATCTACCATTCGTATTGTATAAAGTAATGTCTGAATAGCATCGGATCTTGCTGAATATTTATCATTGAGTTTCCATCCATTTTTTGTTCTTTCTAACTTTACTAAATTTCCTTTTTTATCTGAAAGAATAATTTTAGTAATAGAAGCCGTATCTTCTACTTTAAAATTTTTGGCTTCTTCATTTAAGGTAGAAGTTTTACCTTTATTATTTTTTACCCAAATTGCAAATCCAATCAATACAACTAAAATAATCCCAATTAAAAGTCCCTGATTTTTTTTCATTACTTAAATTACTTTGTATTTCTATATTCTGACTTTTGTGCAAACAAAGCATCACCAAGAATATTATATCTTAATGAAATTTCGTAACCACCTGTTCCTTTTGTAGCAATTTTGTATGTGGAAATATTATAATCATAAGAAAGGTTTACAGCAAAACTTCCCATATCAAACATTAACTGGGCAACAAATGCATCTTTATTTCTGTAGTAAATTCCTAAACCTGCTTTAATTTCTTTTTTCTCTCCTGTAATTTTAGTGCCATTATTAAATCTGTAAAAAGCATGTGTTCCTAAATATAATTCACTTGCAGGTTTTTGAATTTGATATAAGATATTAGGCATAATACTTACAGGAGTCCCTTTAATATCAAACAATCCTGTTGCATGAAAAGTAAATCTTGCAGGTAATCTATAATCAGATTGATTGGTAAAACTGGCTTTGGGAGCATTGATGTGATATGCACCAACACCTAATCTAAATGAAGTAACATAATCTCTTTCTTCACTGATTTTTTTAGTAGAATATTCATAAGCCAATCCTACACCTACATCTGTATAAGTAAATTTACGAAATGCAAAATTTTCACCTGTTGGTAATTTTTCATCAAATTTTTCTCCATTAAATTGTTGTGAAAATAATAGTTTAGGATAGTTAGCATTGCTTGTAATTGGACCGCCATACATTCCTATTCCAAAAGCAGATGTTTTTGATAATCTTACAATCCCACTTACATTTAATCCCACAGATAGTATAGAAAAATTAGCAGATCCAGCAACATCATTGTATACTGTTAAGCCCCCACCTAAAAAAGCATTTCTTCTTTTGTTCTTAAAAAATCCGCCATCTACTTGCAATGCCATTGTTTTAAAAGGATTTCCCATTGCAGACCATTGATTTCTGTAATTTGCAATAGCACGAAAGTACCCATTAAAAAAGCCAGTATAAGCAGGTGAAATAAATAATGGTGATTCTTGTATTTGTGAAAAATGAATATCTTGTGCCTTCATATTTGCGAACATGGCAACAAATAAAACCACATAAATAAAACTACTATAATTTTTCATTTTTAATAAAGCAGGGCAAATATGATGATTTTTTAAATACCTCATGAATTTTTTTTCAAAACTTATTCTTAACGAATTAATGTAATATTACCTTTTGTTACTTTTTCTTCATTCAATATATTTTTATACCTTGCTACATAAGCATAAACTCCCGGCTCCACTTCTTTATCTTTATAAGTTCCTTTCCAATATTCAAATGGATTGGTTGTAGAAAAAATCTCTTCACCCCATCTGTTGTAAATATGTAACTCATAGTTTTTTAAGAATCTTGGATTTACTGGTCCAAATTCATCGTTGATGTTATCGCCATTTGGTGTAAATCCCGTAGGGAATAATGCATCAATTCTTTTATCATAAAAGAATGCTGTAATTTTATCATTTGCTTTTAAACTCAAACTAACTGCAGTATCTCGTACATTTTGTTTAAGTGTATGAACAGAAGTATTTTGATTTTCCCAATGGTCAAAAACATAATTTGTATCTGCAGGTATGGCTTTGAAATTCAATGTCAAACTATTAGGATAAGGAAGAGTATAATAAGTTCCCGTCCATGTAAAATTTTTAAGTAATATTGTATTTAAATAAACATATCCTGCCCCCGCCGGATATACGTCTACTGTTATAAAATGTGGTCCATTTAAATTGTAACAAGATTTAAATTTATTATAAATTGTATCACATCTGCTTTGAATACGGGCAATGAAAGTATCCACATTTGCTTGCCAGTCAGAATAATTTACACTCCATGCATTTGAGCAGTGATTGTTCATTTCTGTGCTAAGTAAATTTTTGATATAATTAGCATGTGCCTTTACATTATCACATTTCAATGCAGTATTCAATAAATCCATATATCGAGTAAGATATGTATTTTTAAATCCTGTATTTGTCATTAATTTAGTCAGTAAGTATGAATGTAATTCATAGGCAGGAGAAGAAGCGTTGTAATAAGGATTGTAAGGACACCCAGAAACAGCCATTGAACAATTAGTAAATGTTGATGGTCCCATACATAAGCCATAAATATTTGGCATATTCCATGTGAAATAACGCCATTTGGTTAAATTGACATTATTACCACTCCTACCTCTCCACCATGCATTATTCTCATTCATTAAATCTATATTTACTAATACACTGTTGTAAATCATAAAATCTATGAGAGAATTAGTATCTAATCTTGAAGCCGCATTTTTATAGAAAGGGGCAGAACCTACCATTGTGTAATACTTAATGTAATTGGTAACACCACTATTTCCAACCGTTGTAACCCATCCTGTATCTGAACCATTTGCAATTATGCTAATACCATGTTGACCCAGAATATCTACAGAATCCTTTTTGACATTTTTATAAAACTCGGTATAATATTTATCCGGCAATTCAGATAATTCATATATTCCTTGATACTTACCATTCACAAATGCTACCACTGGTTTGAAGTGCATGGCGTCTAAGTTCAAATTACTTTTAATAGCATAAGTTTGTGCAAACATATCTCGCATGTGAGCCCCCATTGGAGTATTAGTCATGGTTGTATAAGTACTAAAATTATCTTTTGTTTCACATTTCATTTCAATAGCTGGAAAGAAAGTTCTGGTGCTTATTCCCAAATTGGCATTATTAAATACTTGTCCCTGCAATGCACAGCCATTGCCATACTCATCTTTAAATATAAAATCTACCCCTCTTTGCTTAGTAATCCATCCATCATTAATGGGTTTATTGATGGTAGTGTATCCTTCACTTATTTGCTTTTGCTTGTCAAAATACTCAACATGAATGGTTTGAGAAATGGCAGTATTAAAAAAACTTGCAGCTCCGGTGTCCATTGCAATTGAAACAACACCAAAATTAGGGTCAATAGTTTCTCCAATAAAATAAGTATTTGTTTCAATAAAACTTGGTAAATACGCTGTTGAATAAGAATTAACAGGCACACATATTGCACGATAAACTGTTGTAACCCCTGGATTAAGCGGTGTTGCAATAGGGTCATAAACTTGCGTTGATCCTCCTAATCCTATGGTGTAATTAGGTGCCACGCCTGGCTTAGGATCACTACCATCTTGTGTAAACAAAATTTTAAATAAAGTGGTGTCATAAACTGTGATATCTACTTGCCCGGGATTACTGAATCCTGCAGCAGGCGTGAATGTTGGCGTTGGTGCATAATCTATAAAATAAGTTGAGGAATTGGGAGCACTGAATGTTGGCGTAGTAAATAATTTCCAACCTAATGAACCATCAGGATACTTTCCTCTAGAATGGTCTGCCATTGTTTTTCTGATTTTCAAAGAATCTTTTACTACGCCTGCTAATGATAATATAATCCATTGATTTTTACATTGTTCAATAGTAAAATTAGCGTGGTATTCACCATTAGGAGCTTTGATATTTCTACCTGTCAGCCATACAATTAAAAAACTATCTGGTTTAATAGAAATGTTTGGCAATGCATACATATATAAATTAGAAGGAGAATTACTTAAATAATAACCATTTAAATTGATAGGTAATGTTCCAGCATTATATAACTCTACCCAATCACTTTTTTGTCCATAATAATCTGTTGAACCTGTTAAGTTTGAAACATTGATTTCATTTATTCTTAATTGTGCACTAATGTTTCCGATAAATAAAAGCATTACTACACAATAGCCCAAAATTCTATTCATAAATATTTTTTTGTGGCAAAGATAAGAAAAATAAAATTATACCGCAATTTTTATTCTTTCACAAAACATTCTTTCAAACTATTTTTTTTCCAATTATATTTGCCAAAATTTTTTTATGATAGATTATATCTCCGGAAAAATAATAGAACTCAATCCTGCTTTTGTCCTCATTGAAAATAATAGTATTGGATATAAGTTTTTTATCTCTCTTCAAAGTTACAAAATTTTTCAAAACCAATCTGATATTAAAGTTTATGTTGAAAGTATGTATGTAAGAGATGATATGCCTCGTTATTATGGATTTGCAAGTAAAGAAGAAAGAGATATTTTTAGACAACTGATATCCGTTTCAGGAGTTGGGGGAAGTTCAGCAATGCTTATGCTTTCTTCTTTGTCTCCATCTGAAATTATTGGTGCCATCAATACTGCAAATGTGTCTTTACTCAAAAGTATAAAAGGCATTGGCGAAAAAACAGCTCAAAGAATTGTAGTGGATCTTAAAGGAAAACTTGGCAAACACGAAGGCGGTATTGCTCAAATTATTCAATCTCCAAATGATAAATTAAAAGAAGATGCTCTTTTAGCACTCATTGCATTAGGTATCAATAAAAATCAAGCAGAAAAAGCCATTGAAAAAACCATTTTACACAATAAAGAAGCCCTTTCTTCCGTTGAATTACTCCTTAAATTAGCACTCAAAAATTTACAATAGTTTCATAGAAGGTGAGAAGTAAAGAATTTCTAAATATCATCATTGGTTCCCTTGTAACTATTTTTCTGTTATTGTCTTTGTACAAAACAGATGCCTCTTACCGTTCTTTTAATGTTATACCTGATTATCAAAAACAAGTTGCTCCACCTGACTCTCCAACAAAACCATTACCTTATAATTTTTCTGATAATAAGGGTGAAGAACCTATTTATGACGACAAACATAAGTTATATTTAAATGACCCTTCTAATATAAAAACAAATATAGATTACGACCCACAAGAAAAAAAATACATAATTCAGCAAAAAGTTGGCGACCAAAGATACCGACCTGATACTTATTTAGATGAACAGGAGTATCAGGATTATATGTTCAAAAAAGCAGTCAGAAATTACTGGCGATCTAAAATTGCTGCAGAAGATTTAAATAAACCCAAAAAGAATCTAATTCCTTCTCTGAAAATTGAAAATGAATTATTTGACAGAATATTTGGTGGAAATACCATTGACATTCGCCCAACAGGAACAATAGAACTTATATTCGGTATTAACCGAATGAAAAACCTCAACCCTGCTATTCCCCAAAGAAATCAAAAAATTACCAATTTTGATTTTGATATGCGTATTCAATTAAACCTGATCGGAAAAATTGGGGAAAAATTTAAAATCAATATGAACTATAATACACAAGCAAACTTTGACTGGGAAAATCAAACTAAATTAGATTGGGCAGGTGGTGAAGATGATATTCTCAAAAAAATTGAAGCCGGAAATGTTACTATGCCTCTTAATAGCACACTTATTACCGGCAGCCAGAGTTTGTTTGGTATTAAATTAACTACACAATGGGGAAAACTTACTGCTACCACCATTTTTGCACAACAAAGAGGGAAAAAACAAGAAGTAACTGTTCAAGGTGGGGCTCAAACTCAACCATTTACAATCACTGCGGATAATTATGAAGCCAATAAACACTTCTTTCTTTCTCATTACTTTATGAAAAATTACGACAAATGGATGGCTACTCTTCCAGTTATTTCTTCTCCTATTGTTATTACAAAAGTAGAAGTATATGTATTAAATCAAACTGGAACAACCGACCAAAACCGTAATGTAGTTGCCTTTGAAGATTTAGGTGAAGATTCTGCAGATGTTTATTCAAGTATGAAAAATTCATCTTGTATTGCTAATCCAAATTATTTAATAACAGATAGTGCAGATGTTATTCCTCGCAATGGTGCAAATAGTTTATATTACATTGTTTCAAATCCAACTACCGGGATATTAAAAGATAGAAACAGTACCAACATTGCCGCCACAATTAAAAATGCAACTACAAACTCCTGCAACAACAGTGGTGAATACATGGTTCAATCTCGTGATTTTGATATTATTTACAACGCCAGAAAATTAAATCCTTCTGAATACACATTAAATTCTCGTTTGGGTTATATTTCTTTAAACCAAACTCTAAACAATGATCAAGTTTTAGCAGTTTCTTTCCAATATACCTACAATGGAAAAACTTATCAGGTAGGTGAATTTAGTGATCAATACCCTGAAAACAACAAGGTACTTATTACAAAACTTTTAAAGGGTGCAAATGTCAATGTTCGTTATCCTACATGGAAATTAATGATGAAAAATGTTTATGCCATCGGTGCTTACAATATCAATCCACAAAATTTTAATCTTCAAATTTATTACAACAATATAGAAACTGGCGTTGATATTCCTTATATTCCTTATGGTTCTATCAATGGAGAGTTATTAATTAGAGTGTTAGGATTAGATAATCTTACTGTAAATGGTGACAGACATTACGATGGTGTTTTTGACTTCCTGCCCGGCTATACCATCAATCCCGCCAATGGAAGAATTTACTTTACTTCAGTTGAACCATTTGGCAACTATTTAAAATCAAAATTTAGTGCTAATGATTTTCCTAACGCAAATAAATATATTTTTCAAGAATTATACGATTCTCTTAAAGTTTCTGCACAACAAATTCCTGAAAAAAACAGATACAAATTAAAAGGTACTTACACTTCTTCATCTGGTTCTGAAATCACTTTGAATGCTTTGAATATTCCGCAAGGTGCCGTAGTTGTTACTGCCAATGGCGTTCGCCTTACTGAAAATGTTGATTATACCGTAGATTATACACTTGGAAGAGTAAAAATCATTAACGATGGACTGCTCAATAGTGGTGCTCAAATTAAAGTTTCTGTTGAAAGTAATTCATTATTTAATATCCAGCAAAAAAGTTTAATAGGCACACGACTTGATTACAAGGTAAATAGAGATTTACTCTTAGGTGGTTCTATATTTAGATATGCTGAAAGACCAATGACTCAAAAAGTAACGCTTGGAGACGAACCAGTTTCTAATATCATTTGGGGACTTGATTACAATTACAAAACTGAAACTCCTTTCATTACACGCTTATTAGACAAATTACCTTTTTATAGCACAAAGGAAAAAAGTTCTATCACTACATCGGGCGAATTTGCTCAACTTATCCCCGGAAATGCCGCTGCCATTAAACAAAATGGCGGTACTTCTTATGTTGATGACTTTGAAGGTAGTGTAAGTACCATTGATTTAAGAAGCCCACAATCATGGAAATTAGCAAGTATTCCACAAGGGCAACCTTCTATTTTCCCTGAAGCAAGCTTAAGCGATTCTATTGCTCATGGCTTTAACAGAGCAAAATTAGGTTGGTACACTATTGACCCATCTTTACAAAGACAACAAGCCAATATCACACCATCTTATTACAACAAAAATGTTTATTCTAATAACTTTTTCAGACAGGTAATTGAAACCGAATTATTCCCATTAAAAACTCCACCCAACGGACAACCAGTATTATTGCCCGTTTTAGACCTTGCTTACTATCCAACAGAAAGAGGTCCATATAACTTTGATATTAATCCAAGTCCAATTTCGGCTGGTATTGACCCAACTACCGGAAAATTAAAAAATCCTGAAACCCGCTGGGCTGGTATTATGCGAAACCTTACTACCAATGACTTCTTTTCTGCAAATGTTGAATACATCCAATTCTGGTTAATGGACCCATTTAATTCTGACTACAATTCATCTACTTATCCTGAAATGGACAAAAATAATCCGCCATCTGGAGAATTAATTATTCACCTTGGAAATGTTTCGGAAGATATTTTGAAAGACGGAAGAATGAGTTATGAAAATGGATTGCCCGCATCCTCCCCTGCTACACAAAATTTACCAGTTTCACAAAGTAGTTTAGCTATTGTTCCTTCTGTTCCGCCTATTACCAATGCTTTTTCTTCTGACCCTAACGACCGTGCTCAACAGGATGTTGGCTACGACGGAATGGATGATAATGCTGAAAAACAAAGGTTCAATTATTTATTAAGTCAAATTACAAGTGGAAGTTTTAATACTTCTGCTCCACTTATACAGGAATTTTTGAACGACCCTGCTTCAGACAACTATCACTTTTTCAGAGGCGATGATTATGACCAACAGCAATTAAATACTTTGTACCGCTACAAACAATACAACAATCCACAAGGAAATTCACCAACAGAAGCACAATACAAAAACCTCAATTCTGGCGGCTATCCAACATTAGCAACAACAATGCCCGATATTGAAGATTTAAACAGAGATAATACTTTGAGTGAAACTGAAAACTACTATCAATACAAAATCAAAATTTCTAAAAATGATGTAAGTCCAACAAGAGTAGGACAAAATTTTATTGTCAATAGTTTTGAAACTACAGCAGATGTTGAAGGCGTGAAAAAAACAGTGAGATGGTATCAATTCAAAATTCCGGTAACTGAATTTGAAAAAGCCGTTGGAAACATTGAAGGATTTAACTCTATTCGTTTTATGAGAATGATTGTAAAAGGATTTGATAAACCAGTCATCTTACGCTTTGCAAGATTTGAATTAGTTAGAACCGACTGGAGAAGATATCCTTATGATTTATCTAAACCCGGTGAATACATTGCTCATGACAATAGTAATACTTCATTTGATGTATCCGCTGTTAGTTTACAAGAAAATGGAACAAAAACTCCCGTTAATTATGTAATGCCTCCTACTATTCAACAACAACAAAATGTTCAAACAACCAATTTAGTTTTACTGAATGAACAAGCATTACAAATGAGAGTTGTCAATTTAGAAGATGGAGATGCAAGAGCCATTTACAAAAATCTTGAATTAGATGCCCGTATGTTCAAAAAAATGAGAATGTTTGTTCACGCAGAAAAAATTCCAACTGCAGACAATTTCTTAAAAGATGGCGACCTTACTTTATTCGTAAGAATTGGCACTGATTACAATGATAATTATTATGAATATGAATTGCCATTAAAACTTACACCTGCCGGAAAATACGACAATAACTCTGATAATGATAAACATATTGTTTGGCCTGATGAAAATGAGGTGGTCATTGATTTTGATGAATTAGTAAATTTAAAACAATCCAGAAATAGTTACTATGGAAGCAATTTCACGGGTAGCCAAAATGTTTATCAGATAACGGTTGGAACAAGAACATTATCTATTCGTGGAAATCCAAATATTGGAACCATCAGAAGTATAATGGTGGGCATCCGAAATCCCAAAGACCCTTCTCTACTCTCTCATAGTGCAGAAGTTTGGATAAATGAACTTCGTCTTACTGATTTCAATAACAAAGGTGGTTGGGCAACCACAGGGAAATTACAGGCACAATTGGCAGACCTTGGTACTGCAAATATTGCAGGAACATACAGCACTCCATTCTTTGGAAGCGTTGATAAAAAAATTAATGATAGAAGCAAAGAAACAAATCTCAACTGGGACTTTTCAACTCAATTACAATTAGGAAAATTTTTCCCACAAAAATGGAAAGTAAGTTTGCCTTTTTATTACAATTACGGAGAAACAAGAATTACACCACTATTCAATCCATTTGACCCTGATGTCAAAACAAAAGATATTCCAAAAAGTGATTACCTCAGCAATGATGAAATCAAAAAAATGCAGGAAAATGCAATGGATTATACAAGACGAAAAGGATTTAATTTTACTAATGTTCGCATTGAAGGGCTGAAAAACAAAAAAATGCCACCACTTCCAACCGACTTATCTAACTTTACTTTTTCTTATGCATACAACGAAATGTTGAAACACAATGTTAATTTAGACCATAGTATTGTTAAGCAATACAAATTCAATCTTACTTATCAATATACCATTAAAACAAAATCAATTAAACCTTTTGAAAAAATTAAATTATTCCAGTTACCTGCTTTTGCTCTAATTAAAAATTTCAACTTTCAACTATTGCCTAACAGTTTTGGTTTTTCTACTGATATTACCAGAAATTATTCTGAACTATTAAACAGAGATATTACAAGCTTTTACTTTAATCAACCTGATAAAACACTCACACAATTTAATAAACAATTTTTATGGACAAGAAATTATTCATTAAGATGGGATTTAAGCAAATCATTAAAGTTTGATTACAACGCTACTAATAATGGCCGTATCCTCGAACCCTACGGAGCAATTGATACAAAAGATAAAAAAGATAGTATTAAACAAGAATTTAAAAAAGGTGGAACTACTACTGATTTCAAACAAACTATTAATTTAAACTATCAAGTACCTATCAACCAGATTCCATATTTAGAGTTTATCAATTTATCTTACAAATACACAGGCAATTATCAATGGACACGCAGACCTTTTGCTGCTGCTGATACCATTGGAAATACCATTCAAAATTCTAATAATCAAAACTGGACAGCCAATCTGAGTATGACCGTACTCTACTCTAAAGTGAAATTTATAGATAAAATGGTTAAAGGCACTCTCTTTGACAAACCACCTAAAAAAGATAAAGTAGATAGTGCTTCTGCAAAGAAAAAAACAAATAAACCAACTGTGTTATCACAGGTATTACAAGTATTTGGTCAAACCATTACAATGGTCAAAACTATTTCAATTAGTTTTCAGGAACAAAAAGGAACGATTATTCCTAATTTCAAACCATCTTCTCAATACCTTGGTGTAGATGGCACACAACAATACGCACCGGGATTTGCTTTTGCCGCAGGAATTCAAAAAGATATTATACCAACTTCTATTGAAAAAGGATGGATTTCAAAAAATATCATTCAAACTTCTCCTATCACTAAAAATTATTCTAAAACATTTAATTATCGTGCTTCTATTGAACCACCTGCAGGTATTCGCATTGAAGTAAATGGAAATCAAAATTATACTCAAAATCTTTCTCAATATCTTGTTTGGGATACTATCACAAAACAATTTGCTTATGTGAGTCCTAATGAATCAGGCAATTTTAGTATATCTATTTTCACATTAAACAAATCTTTCAAAGAAAAATGGAAAGGTGCAGAATCACAATTATTCAAAGATTTTCTGGATTTAAGAAAAGAATATGCTCTATTATTAAGCAGCCAAAACCCAAATTCTAACGGCGCCTTATCTGATGGAAATGGCAATACTTATTATGATGGTTATAATTATACACAACAGGATGTATTGATAGGTGCATTTTACAATGCTTACACGGGTCAAAAAATTAAAAACTATAGTACAAAAAATATCTTACCTACTTTCCCTATGCCAAACTGGAATGTTACTTTTGATGGATTAGGCAAACTTAAATTCCTTCAAAAATGGTTCAAAGCCATTACTGTAAAACATAGTTACAAATCTACATATACCATTGGCGGATATAACAACAATTTATTATACAGCGAATTAAATGGTTATCAGTTCGCCCGTTCCCCAGTTCAAAATCCTATTGTAAATGGCATTCAAACTACACAAAACTTCAATCCTAAATACAACATATCCGCAGTTACTATTCAGGAAGCATTTGCTCCACTTATTCGTGTTGATTTTAATTTTGTTAAGCCCGGATGGCAGGCCAATTTTGAAATTAAAAAAGATAAAACTGTAAATCTCAACCTTACAGGACCTCAGATTACTGAAACTAAAGGCCAAGAATATGTTGTTGGAATCGGTTATCGTTATCCAAAACTGAAATTAAACAAAATCAAAATACAAGGCAAGGTTCTTGAAAGTGATTTGAATGTAAAAATTGATATTAGTTACAGAAAAAACTTAAATGTAGTGCGTAGAATTGCTGATGGCGTAACTTTACCTACTACTGGTGCAGATATTATTTCTTTACGTTCTCAAGCTACCTATCAAATTACTTCTAATATCCAGTTACGGATATTTTACGACTGGGTAAAAAATATCCCACAAACATCTGCCACCTTCCCCACTTCCAATACCAATGCAGGATTTAGTTTAAGAATTAGTTTTCAATAATGAGCTGTAAAAATCAATTTTGTTAGTTATATTCTCATACACTTTATTTCCTTACTTTCGCACAAAAAAAATTTGAAAATTTATTCTGAACATAGTTACTGGTGGTTGTTGTTAATTGCTCTGCTCTCTTTTGGTATTGCTTATTTGCAATATCTTTACAAAATTAAATCCACCATCTTTTCAAGACAAACACGAATTTTATTATTCATCATTCGCAGTATTTTGCTTTTTATCATTGGCTTACTCTTGATGGATTTTTATTCTCGTTTTATTAAAAATGATTACATCAAACCTGCAGTTATACTTGCTATTGATAATAGTCAATCAATGATTGCCTCAAAAGATTCTGCCGAAGTCAAAAAATTCATCAAAAACAATTTACCTCAACTTATCTCACACTTATCAGAAAAATTTGATGTGCAAACCATAACATTTGGCGAAAAAATTCATTTTAATCCTGATTCTATTATATTCAACGATTTCAAAACAAATGGTGAAAATATATTCTCTGAAACACAGCAGATATTAGGAAATAAGCCCATTTCAGCAATGGTTATGATAACAGATGGAATTTTTAATGAAGGTGTTCATCCTGTTTCATTAACTAATAATGTTGATTTTTCTATTTACACAATTGGCACAGGAGATACCACTATCTACAAGGATATTGCAGTCAAAAAAATTCTGCATAACAAAAATGTTTTTATAGGAAATGATTTTATTGTAGAAGTTTTGCTACACACAGCACACATCAATAATGAAAAAGTAAAAATATCCATTAGTGAAAATAACAAAGAATTACTAAGCAAAGAACTCATTATCAATTCACCCAATGAAAACATCACTTCACTGCAATTTCAATTAAATGCAGAAAAAGGCGGACATCACACATACAAAGTTACTGCTTCTGTTGTAAAAGATGAAAAAAATACTCAAAACAATGTTGCGTATTTTGTCATCAATGTTATTGAAAATAAACTAAAAGTATTGTTTTTGTATTCTGCTCCACATCCAGATATTTCTGCTATTCGGCAATCATTACATCAATCAGAACAATATCAAACCGAAGTTTTTTCTGAACAAACTTTCAATAAAAATATCAATGACTATGATGTAGTAGTTTTTCATTCTCCAGAATCCAATTCTCCATTATTTTCAAAATGCTTGCAATCCAATATTCCAATGTTTATTATTACTACCCATCTGACACCATTACAGAATAAATTTTTGAATATCACACAAAATTTACCACAGCAAACCAATGAAATAGAATGCACACTTAATACTTCATTTTCTACATTTTCTACCAATGATGAATACAAAGAAATAGTGAATCAACTGCCTATCATTATTGCTCCTTATGGAAATTATGCACCTGCTGGTGAATATCAGGTTTTATATTATCAAAAAATAAATCAGGTGCTAACAGAACTGCCCTTATTCTTTTTTACACAAACTACAAATGGCAAATACGCAGTATTTTTAGGTGATGGTTTATGGAAATGGAAAATGAAAAACTTTCAAATCAAACAAAATACAGAATGGTTTAATCACCTCATCACACAAAGCATTCGCTATCTTGCAATAAAACGAGATAAAACACCTTTCAAAGTTTATATGCCCGCTACTATCAATGAAAACGAGCCATTGCAAGTATCAGCGGAACTCTACAACGAAATAATGCAACCCATCACAGAACCTGATGTTTTTTTAATCCTCAAAGATTCCAGTAACCACGAATATAAATTTGTATTCTCAAAATCCAGCAATAATTATTTTCTCAATGCAGGAATTTTACCTTCAGGTGAATATATCTATAAAGCATACACTCAATATCAATCAAAAGAATATATTCAAACAGGTAAATTGCATATTTTGCCTTTATCAATTGAAAAAAATAATTTAGTTGCACAACATCATTTATTAAAAACAATAGCCAATAAAACATCAGGTAAATATTTTCAATTGAATGAAATTGAACAATTAGAAAATAATTTACTGAATGATGAAAATATTAAAATTATTGCGGTGGAACAAGACACTTATCAATACTGGATTGAAAACAAAATTTGGTTTTTTATCATTATTTTATTATCTTTGTGCGAATGGATTATCCGAAGATGGAATGGAATCATTTAATGAGTTTTTAGTTTTTAGTGTTTAGTTTTTAGTTAATAATTATTTATTAAAAATCTCAATATTCAAAACTAAAAACTCATAACTCATAACTAAAAAATAAATAATAACTAAAAACTCAAAATTAAAAACTCAAAACTATCAAAGAATGAACTTCCAATTAGTTTCTCCATATCAACCTACCGGCGACCAACCTGAAGCCATTCAACAACTCACTGATAATATATTAAAAGGTATTAAACATCAAGTATTATTGGGCGTTACAGGTTCTGGTAAAACTTTTACAATGGCTAATGTTATTGCCAAAATCAATAGACCTACATTAGTTTTAAGTCATAACAAAACATTAGCCGCTCAATTATACAGCGAGTTCAAACAATTTTTTCCTCACAATGCAGTAGAATATTTTGTAAGTTATTATGATTATTATCAGCCCGAAGCATACATTCCTACTACCGATACATACATTGAAAAAGATTTGTCTATCAATATGGAAATTGAAAAACTTCGTTTAAGTGCTACTTCTGCTTTGCTTTCTGGTAGAAATGATGTAATCATTGTAAGTTCTGTTTCCTGCATTTATGGTATAGGTAATCCACAGGATTTTAGAAGCAATATCATCACTATTAAAGTAGGACAAAAAATTTCTCGCAATAAATTTTTACATCAATTAGTTACATCGCTTTACAGCCGTTCTCATACAAATTTTGAAAGAGGAAATTTCAGAGTAATGGGCGATACCATTGACATCAATCTTGCTTATGCTGACTACAACCTTCGTGTTTCATTCTTTGGAGATGAAATAGAAGAAATTTATACTTTTGATTCTGACCCTAAAAACATTATTGAACAATTTGATTCATTCAACATTTATCCAGCCAACATTTTTGTTACCACACCTGATAACATTAACAGAGCCATTTTTGAAATCAATAAAGACCTTGAAATTCAAGTCAATAAATTGATGAGTGAAGGTAAAACCACTGAAGCCAAAAGATTAGATGAAAGAGTAAAGCATGATGTTGAAATGCTCACAGAACTTGGTTATTGTAGTGGTATTGAAAATTATTCTCGTTATTTTGATGGCAGACCTCCTGGTTCGCGTCCCTTTTGTCTTTTAGATTATTTTCCAAAAGATTATTTGATGTTCATTGATGAAAGCCATGTTACACTACCGCAGGTTAGAGGAATGTATAATGGTGACAGAATGAGAAAATCAACTTTAGTAGAATATGGCTTTCGCTTGCCTGCAGCATTAGATAATAGACCTTTGAAATTTGATGAGTTTGAATCACTTATCAATCAAGTTGTATATGTGAGTGCTACGCCTGCCGATTATGAATTATCAAAATCAGAAGGAATTATTGTAGAACAATTGATTCGCCCAACAGGTGTGTTGGATCCTATCATTGAAGTAAGACCATCACTCAATCAAATTGACGATTTATTAGAAGAAATAAGAAAAGTAACAGAACGAGATGAAAGAGTGTTGGTAACTGTTCTAACAAAAAGAATGGCAGAAGAATTAGATAAATATCTTTTGAAAAGAAATATCCGTTCTGCATACATTCATTCAGATATTGACACATTAGAAAGAGTTGAAATTTTAAGACAATTGCGTGAAGGAATGATTAGTGTTTTGGTAGGCGTAAATCTTTTAAGAGAAGGATTAGATTTGCCCGAAGTTTCTTTGGTCGCCATTTTAGATGCAGATAAAGAAGGTTTTTTAAGAGATACCAGATCGCTTGTTCAAACTGTAGGTCGTGCCGCCAGAAATGTGAATGGAAAAGTTATTATGTATGCAGATAAAATTACAGCAAGTATGCAACGCACTATTGATGAAACACAAAGAAGAAGACACAAACAGATGGAATACAATTTGAAACATGGCATTATACCTCAACAAGCAGGTAAAAAATCCTTACTACAACCCTCACCTACTTATACAAAACCAGCAGGAATTACTTATTATCAGGAACCCACACAACTCAATATCGCCGCAGATCCTATACTTAAATATATGACCAAAGACCAGTTGGCAAAATACCTTAAAGAATTAGAACAAAAAATGAATGAAGCGGTTGAAAAGGAAGAGTATATGATGGCCGCATATTATCGTGATGAAATTAAATCCATTAAAGAACAATTTGAAATAATTGAAAAAATTTAAAAAAATTATCTACTATTCAACTTAAAATTAAACCGCGGAGACGCTAAGCACGCAAAGGATTTTTAATAGTTCTTAGTTGTGAATTTTTAATGCTGACGCTACTGGTCAGCATGCTGATATTTTGCAAAGCAAAATCGTCAGCATTTTGAATTGATGATATTGAATAAAAATAACTAAAAATTAAAAACTAAATACTAAAAACTTTTCATTATTCACCGACATAAATGTCAGTGCTATTCACTCTTCACATTTCGCTTTTCACTATTCACTATTCCTGCGGTTGTTCTTTATTTTGTTTTTTGAAAGAATCAAAATCAAAAGAAAAAGTAAATCGCCATGTATTTTGTAACGGATGATTGCGATTAGCCACTGTTGGAACTAAATAAGAAGCATCTAATCCAAAAACTGAATAACGAACACCAAATCCAAAAGTTAGAAATTGTCTTCCACCTTTTGTTTTATGTTCATAAAAGTATCCCATTCTGAATGCAAATTGATGAGCATACCAATATTCAAAACCTGTTGAGATATTTACTTCTCTAAGTTCCTCTTTAAATCCACCAGGGGCATCACCAAAAGATTGTAAAACACCTTGTATAACAGGCACATCAGGGTCTTTACCAGCCAATATTATTTTTTTACCAGTTGCAACATCAACAGAATCCCCATCTCCACTTGCTTTCTTTAAGTAAACTGGTGGCGTTGGCACTAAAAGTTTATTAAAATCAAGATACAATCCTATACTATTGTATTCATCTAAAATGGTATTTAATCCTCCACCTAATCTTAAATTAGTAGGAATGAAATTTTTAGTTCCAGTACCGTAATTAATTTTTCCACCTAAATTTGTAATGGCTAATCCTGCAGTTGCAAATCCTTTTTTATCACCCATTTCAAATTGTTTGCTTTTGTAATACATTGAAACATCAACGGCTACTGTTTGTCCCACTTTTGTAGGTTGTCCATTGACTGAATATCCACCTGTCAGATTAGAATTGACATAACGAAAAGCCATTCCCATTGAAAAATGAGGAGATAATTTTTGAGCGTATGCTAAATCAATAGCAAACTCATTTGGTTTAAATTGCCCTGTTGTATTTCCCATTATGTCTGTAAAAGTGATATTTCCAAGAGAAAAATACCTCAATGACATTCCAACTGTACTCATTTTATTGAGTTTTTTGTAGCCACTCACATACGCTAAACTAATATCAGGTACAAGGTTTCTAAGCCATGGAGAGTATGATATTCCAAAGCCCATATCTTTTTCTGTCATTGCTAATTTAGCACCATTCCAGTGAATAGAACTTACATCAGGTTCAGTTGCAGCACCTACTTCCCCCATTCCTCCTTGTTTAGAATCCGGACCAATGATTAAAAAAGGTACAGCAGTAGTAATAGGATTAAGTGCTCCTAAAAGCTGGCTGGTAGTTAAGGTTTTGTTTGAAGTAGAACTTTGTGATAAAACATACAAAGGAGAAAATAATAACACAAAAAACTTTTTCATTCTCAAAAATTTTTGTGGCAATACTACAAATAAAGATTGAAAGAAACTCATTAGTAAATAAAAATTATTTTGCATATAACGAGAGAAATAATGGTTTATTGTGTGAATTATTTTTCATTATCTTTTAATGAAAAATTTATAATGTAAATTCATTAAAAGGTTTGCATTTTAATTACAATAGAAAAATTTATAGATTTTTGTGAAATATTAAAAGTATTTTTCTTAAACTTGCCCTCTCAAAAAATTCTCAAAAACCATGAAATACATTTTTTCTTTTTTTCTAGTTTTATTTTCTGATATATCATTTTCTCAATCCAAGCAATTTTTCAATAAAAATGGTCAATCTTGTAACGAAGCAAATGCTTACTATTACAGAGTAAAAGAAAATGGTAATTTTTACAAATCATACTATGTAGCAAATAATAACTTATACTTTCAAGGAGAAATCATCAATGCTTCAAATTCAGATGAGAAATTAAATAAGTATAAAGGAAATTGCAAATGGTATTATAAAAATGGTAATTTGATGTATGAAAAAAATTTTGATGAAAATGGTAATTTAAATGGTTGGAGTTATGAATATTATGAAAATGGAAAATTAAAGAAAAAAGCTGAATATGTAAATGGTAAATTAAAAAATAACATTTACTTTGAATATACCTTAGAAGGTGAAGAATATAAAGTGTTTGAAGAGAATTTTAGTAACAATGTTAATCAATGGGATTTATATGATAGTGATAAAAGTAGTGCAAAAATTATAAATGATTCTCTAGTTCTAGAATCTTTTACAAACAAAGGCACATCAAGGTATATTAGTGAATTCAATGGAACAGAAAATTTTATAATAGAAACTTCAATAGATTATTCTTTATCAAACTCTAACGAGAGAGCTGGTTTGATTTTTGGATTCAAAGATTGGAATAATTATTATTATTTTTTACTCTCTGGAAATAAAGTTTATATTGGCTATGTAAAAGAAGGATTGTTAGTTCAAAAGGCAGAAGGCATGTTTTGTTCCTCTTGTAAAGAAAAAAATGTGAATACATTAAAAGTTTTAATGTCAGGTGATAAACTCATTTTTTCTGTTAATGGAGATGTACAAAATATTAACTCTGCAATAAGTTTTTCTGGATTAAACATTGGTTTTGCTACCTCTGGAAAAAATAAGATTTTTGTTAAGAACCTTATTATAAAATATTCTAATCCAACTCTTTCTTCAAATGCAACTTCTGAAAGTGATAAAAACGTTTCTGCAATAGGAAGCGGTGTTTTAGTTTCTAAAGATGGATATGTAGTAACAAATGAACATGTTATCAAAAATGCTAAAAAGATTTTCATTGAAATTAATTCAAAAAATTATCAAGCAGAATTAGTGAAATCAGACAAAGATAATGATCTTGCTATCCTAAAAATTAAAGATTCAAGTTTTTATAAAAACGAAAATACCAATGTTCCTTTCATTATAAAAGATAATTTTAATTTAGATTTGGGAAGCTATGTTTATACTGTAGGATTCCCATTAGCCCTTTCTGGTATGGGAAAAGAACCAAAATTTTCTGATGGAAAAGTAAGTGCAAAAACAGGATACGAAGGGGCTCTTAATTCTTTTCAAACAACTATTCCTGTTCAACCTGGAAATAGTGGTAGTCCTGTATTTAATGAAAAAGGTGAACTAGTGGGTATTATCAATGCAAAAATTCAAGGTGGAGATAATGTTTCTTATGCATTAAAATCAACATTTGTAAAAAATTTATTAGATGTTTTATCAGAAAAAGTTAATTTTAATAATACCAATCAACTTCAAAATCTTAAACTAGAAGAACAAATTAAATTGCTTACAAACTTCATTTATCTAATTAAAATTCAATAACTATGAATATTAAACAAAAATTATTTTTAAAAGTTTTTACTTTAATTTTTTCATTAAGTTTTTTTTCGCAAAATAAAAACTATCCATCTAATCCATTAGATGAAAATTATACACCAAAAGGTAATGGACCTTTGAGTTCAGAATTTACTGGTTATGGTAGTTCAGGAGATGAATATTATCCACAAAATATCGTAAAGTGGAATTTAGGATTATTAGTAAGAGGTGCTGGTGTTTTAAACTATGAATATAATATTAAAAAAGTAGTTTCACTTTTGGGAATTGGAGGTGTAAATTTTGCAAAAGATTTTATTTTTTCTGCAGTAGGATTAAATATTCTTTCACTACCGGATCAAAATCCAAATGTTGTATATAATATTGAAGAATTATATAATAAATCAAAATTCAATGGAGTTTCTCCATATTTAGGTGCAGGTATAAAAATTCTTTTAAAAGAAACTGATCACTTTAAATTTCTTCAAGTTGATTATACCACATATACTTGCAAAACAAAATATAATTTTACTGAAACTACACAAGATATTCTTGGAAATACTATTGAACATAATTATTCATTTCCCATTGATTTCAATTTTTCTAATTTGAGTATAAAATATATCTGGCAAAATTCTTCTGAACCACAAAAAATCGTTTTTACAAGTGAATTTTATGTTTCATTAAATATAAGATTTCTTAATTATTCGCCAATTTTGAAAGATGATAATTCTAACTATTCTCTTGGTGATAAAATTAAAACTACAAGTTTTTATATAGGGGCAGGTTACATTATTGGCTTTGGATTTGGAAAACATAAATAATAAATAATAACTTAAAAACATAAATATATGATAAAGACAAAAATGACAGCTCAAATCATTACAGCATTATTAACAATTAATGCCAGTTTAAATTTAGCTCAAGATTTTGATATTGTAGTTTCAAACGAGGAAAGAAGAGGAAAAAAAGAAATACCCCCTTTTAACGAAATTTTAGGATTCAATTCAAAAAATATGTATGTTGATTACAGGGTTGAAGCTTTTCCACAGTTAGGAGTTGCTTATGGAATATATGACAAAAATACTCTTGAAAAAAAATCTGAAATTTACTATGGAAAAGATTATTATAAAGAGCATAAACCATATAAAGTTTATGGACAAGGTTATTACGTAATAAATAGACCAGCATATAAAAATAATTATAAGGTTTTACTAGAAGATAAATGTTATTTGTTCTTTGAAGACAAACACATTGATAAAGAAGCATCTATTTATGTAGAAACTTTTGATTCAGATTTCAAATTGACAAATAAATTAACCAAAATATATTCTACTCAAAACAACAAAAGTGTAGAACCCAATTTTGTAATACTGTATAATGAAAATTTGAAACAAATACTTGTTGGTGCTGAATTATCCAGAAGTAAAAAAGAAAACATTAGATTAGAATATAAGTTAATGGATGAAAACTTAAAATTTATTAATTCAGGACAAGTTGATTTTCCTGTTACTTCAGAAGCCCACAATGTAATTAGTTATGAATTTTTAGACAACGGATTAATATGTGCATACTATAAAGTAGAAGCAGAAGAGAAAAAAAGTAAAATTTCTTATTATTATTTTATTACCATAATCAATCCAAAAACAAACTCATTCAAAACATTTGAATTGAAAGATGGAAATAGGTATTTTATTGACATAAAACCAAAAAATTATAATGATAAAATAATTATTTTAAGTACTTATTGTGAAGTAGCAGAAAAAAAGGATGAAGTAATTGATAAAGGTTTTGCTCTAATAGAAATTGATAAAGAAACTCTAAATTCTAATTCAATTAAATATATTTCATTAAAAAATGAATTTATCATGAATACACTTAAAAAAAGCGAATATTTTAAAGATATTTTTGAGAATGCTAAAAAAGCAAATGAGTTTTTTAATGAAACATTTATGTGGAATTTAAAGATAGCTAAAATTTTTCCTTCAGATAACAATAGTGTAGTAGTAGAAACAAATTATAGTTTTTCATATGAATTAAAAAAAAGTAATTTTTCAGGAATATATTCTGACTATTATGATGTTATCTATTTTAGGATTAATTTAAATGGTAGTATTGAATGGGCAAAAAGTATAAGTAGATCATCAAAAATGCAAAGTGGACTCTATGAAGATAATGTGAAAACTTATCAATTAAATAATAATAAAATTTTATCATACATTCCTGGGTCAAGTAATAATTTTGCACCAGATGGTAAAATTAAAGATAAAGATTTAATTAATCTTTTGCATTTTTTTATTATAGATATTAAAACTGGAACAATTGAACCATTTAAAGTTAAAGTTCCAAATATTGATCCTAAAGACGAAAAAACAATGAGTAGGTTTTATTTTGATAAATCAACAAATTCTATTTATACAATTTTTTCAACTACCTTAGGTAAAGAAATAAACTTTGTTAAATTATCATTTAAAAAATAAAATAATCACTAACCATAAAACCCTACAACTATGAAAAAACAAATCACAACAGCTAAAAAACTCATCCTAACAACATTAGTAGCAACAACTTTCAACAATTTGGGATTTTCAAATTCCTCAACAATTCCTAATAACACAAATCCTTCCACTTTAACTACTTACAAAGTTGATTTAGAAAAGAAAAATTATCTAAAAATTTCAAATCCTTTTCTGGATAAATCATCACCTCTTTATTCTTCTAATACATTTAATAAAACAACACTAATCCCTCGCGCCGCCGAAAGCCACGATGGAATACAAATTTCATTAAATTTTGGGCAATTATTCTACTTTAAAGAATTTTCATATTCCCCATCTGAAGTAGGTATTGAACTTTTGAAAAATATTGGATTTAATTTTGGTGTAGGTCTTTTTGCTGGTTATAGGCTTGAATTAATAAGATTTTTGAGTGATAATGTATCAGCTACTCAAATTCCTATAATGCTTGACGGTAGATATTATGTAGTTGGTGATAGAACCGGTATGTTTTTCAATGTTATGTTTGGTTTTAATCACATGAAATACAAAGATAACTCTATTAATATTTCAGTAAGTGATAATAGATTTGCATGGGCAATAGGTTATGGTTATACATTTGAACACGGATTTGAATGGGGAATGAGATTTGAAAGTATTCCTTATAAAGGAGGCAGTACGAATTATCTAGGATTTCGTATAGGTTATTTTATCAAATAATAATATCTTCCTCAAGCCCACAGGAAATAATTTCTTGTGGGCTTTTTTATTTGTTTTTTTAAAATTCAAATTCAATATTTTGCAACAAAAATACACACTTATCTTACTATACTAAAGTTACTCTAAAACCAGAAAAAAAAATATATCTTTAAATACTGACGATAAATGTCAGTATGCTGACTGATAGCGTCAGCACACAAAGAACTCAAAGATTTTTATGGAAAGCATGCTGACGATAAATTTCAGCATGCTGACCGATAGCATCAGCACACAAATATTTAGTAGATTTATCAAGTCCTTTATGCACTTTGTGATATTTAATTATCTTTGAGCACTTTGTGTTTAAAATTTCGGAAAATATAATTGTTTTGGTATAAAATTGAATTTTCCCCTCATCTTTTTTCAAAATTAAAAACTTTTTCCTACATTTGCCGTCCTTTTTTAAAATTATGAACACACAAAACATCAGAAACATTGCTATTATTGCCCATGTAGACCATGGCAAAACAACATTAGTTGATAAAATTCTTAAATCCTGCGAAGTATTCAAAGAACACGAACTTCCCGGCGAACTTATATTAGATAATAATGATTTAGAAAGAGAAAGAGGTATCACCATCATCTCTAAAAACGTTTCCGTTAATTACAAAAACCACAAAATAAACATCATTGATACACCCGGCCACGCTGATTTTGGCGGAGAAGTAGAAAGAATTATGAATATGGCCGATGGCGTTTTACTATTGGTTGATGCATTTGAAGGACCTATGCCGCAAACTCGTTTTGTTACTCAAAAAGCCATTCAAGCCGGTAAAAAAGCTATTGTAGTTATCAATAAAGTAGATAAACCTAATTGTAACCCCGAACAAGCATTAGAAGCCGTATATGAACTGTTTTTTAGTTTAGATGCATCAGAAGAACAACTTGATTTTCCGGTTGTATATGGTTCTGCTAAACAGGGCTGGATGGGACCAGATTACAAACAACCTACTAATGATATTTATTTTCTATTAGATACAATTATCGAAAAAATTCCTGCTCCGAAAGTTCCACAAGGCAGTTTGCAAATTCAAATTTCTTCTTTAGATTATTCATCTTACATTGGAAGAATTGCCATTGGCAGAGTTTTCAGAGGAACTATTAAAGAAAACATGCCTGTGAGTGTAGTAAAAAGAGATGGAAGTATTCAAAAATCTCGTATTAAAGAATTATTTGTATTTGATAAATTAGGAAAAATAAAAGTAACAGAAGTAGGTGCAGGAGATATTTGTGCATTTACAGGTATTGAAAATTTTGAAATTGGAGATACAATTGCTGATTTTGAAAATCCAGAATCTCTACCGCCTATTCATATTGATGAACCTACAATGAGCATGCTTTTTACTATAAACAACTCGCCATTCTTTGGTAAAGAAGGAAAATTTGTTACATCCAGACATTTAAGAGACAGATTATATAAAGAACTTGAAAAAAATCTTGCCTTGCGAGTAGAAGACACCAATTCTCCCGATGCTTATTTAGTTTATGGTAGAGGAATATTACACTTATCTATATTGATAGAAACAATGAGAAGAGAGGGCTATGAACTACAAGTAGGTCAGCCCAAAGTAATTATTAAAGAAGAAAACGGCAGAAAAAAAGAACCCTTTGAAATACTTACAGTTGACGCCCCTTCTGATGTAGCTGGAAAAGTAATAGATTTAGTAACTCAACGAAAAGGATTAATGATTAACATGCAAATTAAAAACGACAGAACTCATTTAGAATTTGAAATTCCTTCAAGAGGGTTGATTGGATTAAGAAATCAGGTTTTGACTGCTACAGCAGGTGAAGCTGTAATGGCACATCGTTTTATTGATTTCAAAGATTGGGCAGGTGAAATTCCAATGCGCATCAATGGTGTATTAGTAAGTAAAGAAACTGGAAAAGCAGTAGCATATAGTATTGATAAACTTCAGGACAGAGGAAAGTTTTTTGTTGACCCAGGAGAAGATATTTATACTGGAATGATTGTAGGAGAACATATACGATCAGAAGATTTAGTAGTAAATATCTGCACTGAAAAGAAACTTACCAATATGAGAGCATCTGGATCTGATGAAAAAATGAAAATAGCACCCAAAATTAAATTCTCATTAGAAGAAGCTTTGGAATATATTCAGGCCGATGAATATGTAGAAGTAACTCCACAATCTATTAGAATGAGAAAAATTATTTTAGATGAAAATGAAAGAAAAAGAGTTCAAAAATCAGGGGCGGCTCTTGTTTAATTGACATTCATGAATTGGAAAAAATATTTCATAAGTATTAGTATTATTTTGAGCGTGAGTAGTTGTAACAATTACAATAAATTACTCAAAAGCACAAACTATGAACTAAAATTAGAAAAAGCCAATCATTATTACGACAAGAAAAATTATGTGCGTGCTCAGCAATTATATGAAGAACTGATTCCAATCTTTAAAGGCACAGACAAATCAGAAGATTTGTATTACCGCTACACATGGACACATTTTTATACAGGTGATTACTCATTAGCACAATTTCATTTTAAAAATTTTGTGCGACAATTTCCAACAAGTGAAAAAGCCGAAGAATGTTTTTTTATGAACGGTTATTGTTACTATCTCAATTCACCTAAATACTCATTAGACCAAACTGCAACTATTAACGCTATTAAAGAAATGCAAAGTTTTATTGACAATTTCCCTGAAAGCAAATGGGTAGATAGTGCCAATACAATAGTTTCAATTTTACATCGCAAATTAGAGAAAAAAGAATATGAAATACTTAAACAATATCGCCTGTTAGATGACTACAAAGCCGTTATTACTGCGGGTAAAAACTTTCAAAAAGATTATCCTGATTCAGAATACAATGAAGAGATTCAGTTTTGGATAATAGAGGCCTATTATTTATTGGGAATCAATAGTATTCCTGATAAGAAAAAAGAAAGATTAGAAAAAGTTGGCGAATATTATTTAAAATTCGTAGATTTGCACCCCCAAAGTAAATTTTTAAAGGACGCAGAAAGATATTACATTAAATCAAAAGAAGAATTAAATTTACTTCAATAATAAATAAAAACACAATAATATGATAGAACAAGAAACAGAAAAAAGAGAATTATTTGATATTACAAAAGTAAAAGGCAATCCATCCATTGTAACCAGAGACATCAGACAATTTGATGCTCAAACTGGAAATATTTACGAAGCTATTGTAATTATTAGCAAAAGAGCCAATCAAATTAATTCAGATATAAAAGAACTTATTAAAGAAAAATTATCTGAATACAGAGATTCTACTGATACTTTGGAAGAAATTATTGAAAATCCTGAACAGGCAAACATTAGCATAATGTTTGAAAAAATGCCTAAACCCACGGCTATTGCTATTGAAGAATTTTTAGATAATAAAATTTACTACAGATATCCAGATGAAGATAAAGATAATGATTAATTTTTAATTTACATTTCACATATAATAAAAACCCTGCTTTTTAGCGGGGTTTTTTGTTTTATACTTAATTCAATGCTCAATACTCAATACTCAATGTTCAATATTCAATATTCAATATTCAATGTTCAATTTTATTAATGCAAATAACTAAACACTAAAAATTCAAAACTCAAAACTATACACTATTCGCTTTTCACTTTTCACTATATTCGCCACTTATTTTTAAGTAATGCAACAAAAACATTTCATAAAAAATTTATTCTTTTTATTATTTTTAAACTTACTTATTAAACCATTCTGGATTCTTGTTGTAGAACCTTATGTTCAGTTCAAAGTGGGCAATCAGTATTACGGTGAGTATTTCACTTTATTTAATTTTACATTTTTATTTGCTATTTTTTTAGATTTTGGTTTAGTCAATTTTAATAACAGAAATATCGCTCAAAACAGTCATTTATTAAGCAAACATTTTTCAAATTTAATCACATTAAAATTATCAATGGCGGGTTTATATATTGCTATTACAATGCTTGCAGGATGGCTTATTGGATTTAATACCCGTTATTTAAAACTTTTATTTATTCTTTGTATTAATCAGTTTTTTATCTCTATGGTTTTGTATTTAAGAAGTAATTTATTAGGATTACATTTATTTAAAATAGATAGTGTTATTTCTGTATTAGATAGGTTGATTATGATTAGTATTATTGGGTTGTTGTTTTTTGAATTATTACCTATTCGGTTAGATATTATGAGTTTTGTATATGCACAGGTGTTCGCTTATGCTATTACTGCCGTTATTGCATTTTTTGCAGTATTAAAACAAACAGAGCATTTTAAGTTTACATGGAACTGGAAATTTAATTTACTTATATTGAAAAAAAGTTTTCCTTATGCTATTTTAATTTTACTAATGGTATTTTACAATCGATTAGATGCTGTAATGTTAGAAAGAATGCTGGATTATCCTGAAGGAGCCATTGAAGCTGGAATTTATGCAAAAGCATTTCGTTTTTTAGATGCCTCTAATATGATTGCTTATCTTTTTTCTGTGCAGTTGTTACCCATCTTTGCAAGATTAATTGAAGAACAAAAAAGCGTTGAAGAAATTACAAAATTAGCATTTTCATTACTCATAGTACCCGCTATTATTGTATCAGTAGGATGTTTTTTTTACAGTAAAGAATTAGTAGCACTCATCAATAAAGGCACTACTGATGCTGCTGATGTATTTAGTATTTTAATGTTTTGCTTTACTGCTATTTCTACAACTTATATTTTTGGAACTCTCCTCACTGCCAACGGAAATCTTAAACAACTTAATACTATGGCTATTTCAGGAATTATTATCAATGTTATTCTCAACTTAATTCTTATTCCAAAATTTAAATCTTATGGAAGTGCATGGGCTAGTGTTATTACACAATTTCTCACGGCTTTAATTCAGGTTTGGATGGCTAAACAGATTTTTCATTTCAAAATAAACTGGAAATTCATTCGTTCTTTGAGTATATTTATTGTTGGTGTTATTGTAATAAATATATTCTCATTACAAATTACTAAACAATGGATTTTAAATTTCGCAATAATGATAGCATTCAGTATATTGTGGGCTTTTTTAAGCAATGTTCTTTCCATTAACTCTGCTTTAAAATTATTAAAAATCAAACGATGAATGCATTTATAGCCGCTCATTTTTTTATACAGATTTTACGACAAAAACTTCGTTACTTTTTAATATTTGGAGTTATATCAATTATATTAGGAATTATTATTTCTTATATTTTACCAACTGAATATCAATCTGAAACTATTTTATTACCTGCTCGTCATTTTTCAGTTTCTAAAATGCTCATAGAACCAAATGTTGGTAATCAGGAAGATTATTTAGAAATAGGTGATGAAGATGATTTAGAAAAATTATTGCAAATTGTATATTCTGATGAATTAAAAGTTTTGTTGGCTAACAAAATGAATTTATGGAAAAGATGGAAAATTGAAAATAAAGAATATAAATTTTATTATTTGAAAAGTAAATGGGATCATTATATTTCTATTTACAGAACAAATTATAGTGCTATCAGAATTAAAGTATATGACAGAAACCCAGATACCGCTTCATTGATTGCCAATAAATTTGTAGAACTGATTGATACTGTTCAAAAAAATATGAGTTATGAAAGAGTGAAAAAAGCATTGGATATTGTGAAACAAGAATATGATCAAACCATCTTAAAAATTAATGAAATGGAAGATAGTTTGAATACATTAAGAAAAATGGGTATTTATGATTACAAAGAACAAGTAAAAGCATTTTCAAAAGAATATGCGAAAGCCATTGCTAAAAATGATTTGCGTCAAAAAGAAGCATTAGAACAATTTTTCTCAAATCTGCAAAAATATGGTGGAGCATATAATACTTGGAGTGAAAATCTCAGAAAATACAGAGCAAAATTTGCTGTAATAAAAAGTAAATATGATCAAATGATTGTAGATGCAAATAATGTTTTGCCTTTATCATTTGTTGTTCAAAAAGCACTTCCTGATAATAAGAAAGCCAGACCTGTAAGATGGCTGGTTGTATTAATCTGTTTGTTATCAACAGAATTATTATTATTTTCATATTTCATTTATCAATCAAAAAACAACTCTTTATGAATACTTCAAATTCACTTGAAATTTCAACCCTTCTTAAACTTATTTTTAATCACAAAAAAACTTTAATCTGGATTATTATTATTACAGCTGTAGTTTCTACCGCCATTTCATTTATAATCCCTCCTAAATATAAAACTAATGCTGTTGTTTACCCTATTCACCTTACGCCCTATTCAGAAGAATCTCAAACAGAGCAACTTTTACAGTATTTCAACAGTGTTTCAGTAAGAGATATTGTAATAAAAAAAATGAATCTTATTCAACATTACAAAATAGATACTTCACGCTCTGATTATAGGAGTTTACTAAATTCTTTATATAAAGAAAATGTTTCACTATCTCCCACCTTATATGAATCTATTGAAATTGAAGTAAGAGATCGTAATCCTGAAATGACTAAAAAAATTGTCGAATGTATTATTCAAACAACGGACTCTTTAATTCTCGCTCTGAAAAAACAGGTTATTACCGAAGAATATACCAACTACCAAAATACTATTTACACATTGCAACATCAAATTGATAGTATTAACACATTGATAACTTCCATGTATAATCAATACAATATTGTAGACCAAAATTATCAGGCAAAATATCTAAGTAAAAAATTAAGTTCTGGAAAATTAGATGCTGACAACCAAAAAATTCTTGAAAATATTAAAAATAAAAGAGAATATATAAACTCTTTAAAACTTCAAATAAAAAATATCTCTAAATCTCTTGAAAAACTAATTAAAGAAAAGAACAGATTAGAAGTTGATTTAAAAGGTAATTTGCATTTTGTTCAGGTTATTTCTCCTCCTTTTACGCCCGATAAAAAATATTTTCCTGTAAGGTGGATTATTGTTTCATTATCAGAATTAGCAGTTATTTCAATATTCATTATTTATTTGATTTACAGATATTCAAACAAACAATAATAAATGTCTTTAAAAAAAGATATACCTTTATTTTTAGGAATAACATTATTCCTCTTTTTTGAATATTACATACTTACCAATAAGTACGATCTTTTTGTGCCTTTTAATTTAATTCCATTTGTAACTCTTTTGCTTGTTGGAATATTTTACTTTACAGAATGGATTATTTTTTTTATGGTGTTTATTACGCCATTTGCTATTACACTTCGCGAATTAGGCATTACACAAGGAATTGATTTGAGTATTCCTACTGAACCTCTAATGATTATTTTTTCTGGTATTTATTTAATCAATGAAAAACTAAAAGGTATAACTGCAAAAACAATTTTTCAACATCCTGTTACTAAAATAATTTTTATTCAACTTATATGGATGTTCATTACTACCCTTACAAGTATGGATATTATTGTTTCTGCAAAGTATCTGACCGCCCGTTTGTGGTTCGTTTTGAGTAGTTACTTCTTAATGAATTTTCTTTTTCAAAATATTGAAAATATCAAAAAGTTTATCTGGATGTATGCCCTTGGTTTATCTTGTGTAGCAATTATTACACTTATCAAACATGCTGAATATAACTTCCACCATAAAATTGCCGACTGGATTGTTACTCCATTTTATAATGACCACACTGCTTATGGTGCGGCTCTGGCTTTATTTATACCGCCTGTTATTTCACTCGTTATCATTGAAAACAAAATAGTATTTAAATCCTTTTTAATATTTATTTCTATCATTTTATTTGTTGCAGTAATCTTTTCTTTTGCCCGTGCTGCTTGGATTGGACTATTTGCTGCATTACTTGTACTTATTACACTTTTATTAAAAATTAAATTTCGTACACTTCTGATTTCTTTTGTTTCTCTATTTATCATTATTTTTAGTTTTAGCGAAGAATTGCTTTATCTGATGGGAAAAAATAAAACCGATTCAGAAGGAAGTTTTTATGAAAATATATTATCAACTTACAACATTAAAAATGATGCTTCTAACCTTGAAAGAATCAATAGATGGAATTGTGCAATAAGAATGTTTTTAGACAAACCTGTATTCGGATTTGGACCTGGTACTTATCAATTCTTTTATGCTCCATATCAATTAAGTAAAGAAAAAACTATTATCAGCACTAATTTTGGAACTGGTGGAAATTCCCATTCTGAATATTTAGGACCCTTATCAGAAGAAGGATTACCTGGATTACTAATTGTCCTTACTTTAATACTTTTTGTTTTTTCTCTGGGCTATCGGCTCTGCTACACTGTTCAAAATAAAAAGATTAAAATTCTTACTTATGGTATATTTCTTGGGCTAGTTACCTATTTTGTTCACGGCTTTTTCAACAACTTTTTAGATACAGATAAACTTTCCTTACCTTTCTGGGGATTTATTGCTATGCTTGTAAGCATTGATGTCTATCATAAAAATAATAATAACATTAAAAACAACATCCATGAAAAAAACAACAATTAATTTAAGCTTAATCATCTTCTCAATTTTTTCATCTTTTGCTTCAAAAAATGTCTATTCAAAATTCATTTTACCTGATGATACTTCTAAAAAACACATTTATCAATACAATCCAAATTATCGTGCTACAAATACTTTAATCACAGATATTCTACACACTACTCTATATGTAAAACCTATTTGGGATAGTTCTATTTTACTTGGCAAAGCAGAAATTACTTTAAAACCTTATTTCTATCCAACTCAAAAAATTTATCTTGATGCTCGTGGAATGCGAATCAATTCAATTAAAATCAATGATTACAAAAATAAAACTACCAATATTCCTTTTACATACACTTACGAAAATGATTCTATAAAAATTACACTTCAAAAATCTTTACCTTCTACACAAACTGTTATTGTTACAGTAGATTATGTTGCTCAACCTGAAAAAATTAAAACAGGCGGAAGTCAAGCCATTCAAAGCGATAAAGGACTTTACTTTATAAATCCTCGTGGCGAAGTTCCAAACAAAATGCCACAAATATGGACACAGGGCGAAACTCAAAGCAATTCAGTTTGGTTCCCTACAACTGATTCACCTAACGAAAAAATGACACACGATATTTACATCACTGTAGATAAAAAATATACTACTCTTTCAAATGGCTTGTTAGTTGAAACAAAACAAAATCCAGATGGCACAAAAACTGACCACTGGAAAATGGACTTGCCCAATGCACCATATCTTGTAATGATGGCTATTGGTGAATTTAAAAAAGTTACCGATAAACCTTGGAAAAATAAAGAAATCAGTTATTATGTTGAACCTAACTATGAACCTTATGCAAAAGCAATTTTTGGCAATACTTACAAAATGATAGATTTCTTTTCAAAAAAATTAGGTGTAGATTATCCTTGGCAAAAATATTCACAAATTATTTGCAGAGATTATGTAAGCGGTGCTATGGAAAATACTTCTGCAACTCTGCATGGCGAATTTTTATATCAAACCGACAGAGATACAGTTGATGGCGTTAATGCAGAAGATGTTATTTCTCACGAACTTTTTCATCACTGGTTTGGCGACCTTGTAACCTGCGAAAGTTGGAGTAATTTACCACTTAATGAATCCTTTGCTACTTATGGTGAATATCTTTGGGAAGAATTTGCTTATGGAAGAGACGCCGCTGATGAACACCATTTTAAATCTGGAAAAGGATATTTACAATCTCATACATCACCAGAAAAAAATCCGCCACTCATCAGATTTTTCTACGAAAACAGAGAAGAAATGTTTGACGGAATTAGTTACAACAAAGGTGGTCAGGTGCTTCACATGCTTCGTAAATTAGTTGGCGACGATGCTTTCTTTCAATCTTTACAACTTTATCTCACACAAAATAAATTCAAACATGCTGAAATTCATCACCTTCGTTTAGCATTTGAACAAATTACTGGACAAGATTTAAACTGGTTTTTTAATCAATGGTTTTTCTATGGCGGTCATCCTACTTTATCTGTTGAAAAAAATTATGATGATAATTCAAAAATTCTAACTCTTAAAATAAAACAACTTCAACCTGAAGAATATCCTATTTACAGATTACCCCTTTATGTAGATATATACACTTCTAATGGCGTTGATAGAAAATGGATTGATATTACAAAATCTGAACAAACATTTACCTTTTCAGTTTCTCAAAAACCTTTGCTTGTAAATTTTGATGCAGAAAGACAATTGTTAGCTCAAATCAATTACAATAAATCAGAGGAAGAATATATGTATCAATACCTTCATGCTCCATTATGGCAAGACAGATATGAAGCAATAGAAAATTTAAAATCAAATCTTTCTAACACAAGTATCCAAAACTTCTTTATTAAAAATGTCTTAAACGATAAATATAAAAATATCCGATCACAAGCCATTAATATACTCAAACCCTACTTAAATTCAAATTCTGAATTGAAGAATAAAATAATTGATATGGCTCAAAAAGATCCATCTGCCAGTGTTAGATCTACAGCATTATACGCTCTTTCATCATTGAAAGACAAATCGCTAATAAATTTATACTCATCGGCTTTGGAAAAAGAATATAGTTCTGATATTATCAGTAATGCTTTATACGGATTAAAAGAAATAGATTTATCTACCGCTACACAATATGCTCAAAAATTTGAAAAAGATAAAAGTAAGCAAATCATTTTAGCTATTGCCAGCATTTATGCAGAATCTGGTAATGAATTATATTGGGATTTTATGCAAAAGCATCTCACTACATTTTCTGGATTTGAAGCATTCAGTTATATTTCTGTATTCAATAAATACATCAAAAAAATAAATAATTCTGGCAAAGTTTTAGCCACTGCAAAAACATTATCTAATCTTTACAAAAATTCCGAAAAGATTGGAAAATTTGCTATTAAAAAATTATTATCAGATATTTTAAGCAACTGGAAAGACAAGGAAAATAAATTAACTTCTGCTATTCAACAAAATACTCAAAACAATGAATCAATTCGTAATTTGCAAGACGAATTAAATTCTGTTCATGAAACTGTTCAACAATTAGAAAACATTATTAAAACCCTATAATTATGAAAACAATCATCAATTCTGCCATTCTATCCTGCTTTCTTATCTCAACATCTTTTGCACAACAACCAGCAAAAAGCACCATTAACAAGTTATCTCAAAACTTTAGAGAAACGCTCAAATTTCGCCCTCCAGCAGGAATGAAATTCATTGAAAAAGTAGATAAACAACAAGGACAAATCAACATTCCTTATCTCAAATATCAATTAGACAACGGACTTATTGTGCTTATTCATGAAGACCATTCAGACCCAGTGGTATATGTGGATGTTACTTTTCATGTTGGTTCTGCAAGAGAACAACAAGGAAGATCTGGCTTTGCACATTTCTTTGAACACATGATGTTTCAGGGTTCAAAGCATGTTGCCGATGATCAGCATTTCAAAATAATTACAGAAGCAGGCGGAACTTTAAATGGAACAACAAACTCTGATAGAACAAACTACTTTGAAGTTATCCCTTCTAATCAACTTGAAAAAATTCTCTGGTTAGAAGCAGACAGAATGGGCTTCTTATTAGATTCTGTAACCCAACAAAAATTTGAAGTTCAAAGAGCTACTGTGAAAAATGAAAGAGGACAAAGATATGATAATGCTCCATACGGTTTAGCATGGGAAAAAACCGCCGAAGCTCTTTTTCCAAAAGGTCATCCTTACTCATGGCAAACCATTGGATATATTGAAGACCTCAACAGAGTTGATGTGAATGATCTCAAAAGATTTTATCTCCGCTGGTATGGACCAAATAACGCCGTTCTTACCATTGCCGGTGATGTAGATGTGCCTAAAACGCTTCAATGGATTGTAAAGTATTTTGGCCCTATTCCAAAAGGAAAAGATGTTTCTCCAGTGAAACCTGTTCCTGTTGAACTTCCTGAAACCCGCTACATTTCTTACGAAGACAATATCAAATTTCCAATGCTCAAATGGGCTTTCCCCACTGTTCCATTTACTTCTGATGAAGCCACAGCACTTGATTTTTTAGCAGATATTTTATCAGAAGGAAAATCTTCTCCACTCTATCAAGCGTTTATTAAAACAGGAAAAGCAACTTCTGCAAGTGCTTACCATTACAGCAGAGAATTAGCAGGACAATTTGAATTTGCTATTCGTGCAAACATTCCACTCGCTGAATGTCAGAAAATTTTAGAAGAAACATTACAGAATTGGGAAAAAACTGGTATTACAGATAAACAAATTCAAAAAATTAAGAATCAAAAAATATCTCAGATATACGAACAACTCTATACTGTTCAAAGCAAAGGATCAATGCTTGCTTATTATCAAACATTTTTTAATACCCCCAATTATTTACCAAAAGAAATAGAAAAAATCAAAAAGATAACTCCACAAGATGTGATGAATGTTTATCAAAAATACATTAAGGGCATAAATAAAGTGGTATTAAGTGTTGTACCCAAAGGTAAGCCAGAATTAAAAGTAAGAGAAGATAATTGGAGAATGTATGAAAGAACAATTGAATCTGAAAGTGAAGAATACAAAAATCTTACTTATGTGCAACCCAAAGATACATTTAACAGAGCTATTATGCCCCCTGCAGAAAAGGAATTAAAACTTCCTAATCTTCAAATCAAACAAGGTAAAACTCCATATCTAACTCCTTACTTAATGATGCAGGAAAATGAAGTGCCTAAAACTAAAATACTCATTAGTTTTGAAGCAGGACATCGTTATGAACCTATTGAAAAATCAGGCATTGCTAGCGTACTTGCTGATTTATTAAAAGAATCCACCAAAAAAAGAAGTGCTGAAGAATTAGATGATAAAATCACTTCATTAGGTAGCGAAATTTCAATAAATGTTTCAGATAATGATTTTACAATAAACATTTCATCTATTACAGAAAATTTAGATTCTACATTAAAATTAGTTCAGGAAATAATTTACGAACCAAAATTTGATACAGCAGATTTTCGCAGAATTATTAAAAGAAAATTAGATGCATTGCAACAACGCAAAGTTACTGCTTCTATCATCGCTGCTGATGTTTTCAATAAATTATATTATGGCAATGCTAATGTGTTATCTACTCCAAATATCGGAACTGAAGCATCTCTTTCAAACATTACTATTGATGATGTAAAAGATTACTACAAAAAAATGTTGAGCAAAAAAACAATGAAAATTTCTTTATTATCTGACAAAAACGATGATAAAATACTCATTCAAAAACTCGGATTTTTAGCAGGATTATCAAATACTGCTAACAATTATACAGAGCCCGTTATTCCATCTATTCCAACTACACAAATTTATTTTGTAGATAAACCAAATGCTGCACAATCTGAAATTATTTTTGGAACTTATGGATTGCCATTTGATGTAACAGGAAATTATTTCAAAGCTACTATCTTAAACTTTCCATTTGCAGGTGCTTTCAATAGCCGTGTAAATTATTTATTGAGAGAAATTAAAGGTTATACTTATGGCACTCGTGGCAGATTTGAAGGCGACAAATATTCTGGAAGATATTTGATTACAGGTGGATTCAAAAAAGATGCAACAGATTCAACTCTATCACTGATTCAACAAGAAATTGATAAATTGATAACAACAGGATTAACTAACGAAGAACTTGAATTTACCAAAAGTTCATTACTTCAGTCAGAAGCATTGAAAACTGAATCTCCTTATCAAAAATTATATCTGATGAAAACAATAATGGATTACAACTTACCTCTCAATTTTAAACAACAACAAAGAGAAATTCTAAATACTATTACACTTAAAGAATTGAATGACCTCGCTAAAAAAGTCATCAATAAAAATAAGTTTTACATAGTTGTTGTGGGCGATAAGAAAACCATTTTTGATAAAATAAACAAACTTGGACTTCCTGTTGTTGAACTCACCACCGACGGAAATATGGTGAAGTAGTAACGATAGTGCATTAACGCACTACCGTTACTCTTCCAACAAATTCGTGAGCTTTACTTCTTTTATCTTTTACAATGGCTTTCCATACATAAGTATCATTAGGAACTAATTCATTTTTGCTTTTATCTTTGCCATCCCACGGTTGATTGATGTCATTGGTTTCATACAACAAATGTCCCCATCTGTCAAAAACATATAACTTAAATTCTTTTATTCCATAACCCTTTCCTGTAAATCCATCATTCAAATTATCATCATTGGGTGTGAAAGCATTTGGAAAATAAATGGCAAACCCCGGCACTATTTCAATTACTTTCATCAATGAATCCTTGCATCCATATTGATTAGAAACTAATTGATAAATGAGTAATTGCTGCATATCTTCTTTTGTTACATTATACACAAAATCAGGTGTGCTGTAAATACTTCCATCACTTAAAGTATAACTTATTACACTCGCTCCGTTTGAAGCATTCTTAACTTCCAGTGGCTCCATTTCATCTAATACTCTTTCAGGATTAGTTACAAATCCAGCAACAGGAGTAGGATACACTTCAACACTGTTTGGTAACATAAAACTTCCTATACATCCACTATCTGAAATGGCTTTCAATATCACACTATACACACCGCTGTTTTGATAACAATATACTGGATTTGATACATCTGATATTCCTCCATCTCCAAAATTCCATTGATATGATTGGATATTACCACTCACAATACTGGATTGATTTTGAAATACAACACAATGTTTAGGACAACCCTTTGGATTCACAATAGAAAATATTGGATTAGGATTTGGATTAACATAAACTGGCTTCTTAATTATTCCCACACATCCATATTCATTTTGAACTTCTAATGTAATAAGATAACTGCCATGAGCAGGATATGTAAATGTTGGATTTTGACTCACATTATCAAAATAACCATCTGCATTTAAATCCCAATAGTAGGCAGTGATATTTCCATCAATGGAAAATGAATTGTTTGTAAATTGTGTTTCATCTCCTAAACATGTTTTACTGCTTACAAAATTAGCAACAGGATTGGCATGTACAACTACATTCTTTAATGTTTGATGAACACAACCATTATTACTTACTGCCTGTAATCTTGCTTTGTACATTCCATAATTTGGATAAACATGATTAGGATTTACAGAAATAGTATCATCCCATATTCCATCATTTTCAAAATCCCATTTATATTTTGTAATTGTACCTACTGAAATGGTACTCAAATTTGTAAAAGCATTGGCCTGATTAAAGCATGCGGTAGTTACACTGAATTGTGCAACTGGACTTGGATAAACTACTAAATTTGAACTACCTGATGATACACAATTTTTATCTGATATTGCTGTTAGTGTAATTTGATAATTTCCTGCATTGTATAAAGCACTAGGATTTGTTTGATTAGAAATTATATTGTTTCCTAAATTCCATTGATAAGATACAATACTTCCTGATAAAATACTTGATGTATTTGTAAAGTTCACAGCAGTACCTTCACATACATTATTGAATGAAAAAGATACAACTGGCAAAGGATATACTTCAAATGTATTTGTTGCAGATGAAACACAATTATGATTACTAACTACCGAAAGTGTTGCACTGTATATTCCAGCATTATTTAATGTAATAGTTGGTTGACTGATAGACGATGTAGCACCATTACTAAAATTCCACTGATATTGAATAATCTGACCTCCGCTTACATTAGACAAATTATTAAATGAAACAGGTGAATTAGCACAATTACTATTAGCACTAAACTGAACATTAGGTAAAGGATAAATTTCTAAAGTTTTTGTAACAGAAGAAACACAATTTTGGTTGCTTGTAGCTACTAATGTTACAGAATAAATACCTGCAGAAGTATAGGCACATTGTGGATTAGCCACATTTGATGTTTGACCATTTCCAAAATTCCATTGATATGAAACAATACTTCCTGATGAAATGCTGCTTAGATTATTGAAATTAGCTGATGTTCCCAAACAAACATTAGATGTTGTAAAATTAACTGATGGCAATGGATAAACACTTACCACTGATGAATATGAAGCAATACAATTATGATTGGTAGCAACATTCAAACTTACTGTATAATTGCCAGACGCAGGATAAATATACATTGGATTGCCTAATGTTGTAGTTTGTCCATTTCCAAAATTCCATTGATAGGATGTAATAGTACCTCCATTCACATTAGCATAACTTGAAAAATTCACAGCATTTCCATAGCAAACATTATTAGCAGAAAACGAAACTGTAGGTACAGGATAAATATCAACTTGTTTGACAACAGTGTCTTTACAACCTTTGTTAGATGTAGCAATGAGCATTACCGAATAAGATCCTGCAGAAGTATAGGTATAAACAGGATTTGTTTGATTTGAAGTACCGCCATTTCCAAATGACCATTGATAAGATGTAATTGCTCCATTTGTAATTGAACTTGTGTTAGTGAATGAAACAGGACTTCCTAAACAAACATTGTTGGCTTGAAAATCTGCAACAAGTGGATTATTTACATCAATCAACATTCCAGTAGTATCATTGCATCCAAAAGAATTACCAACAATTAATGTAACACTGTATTGACCTGCTGTAGCATAAGTATGCACGGGGTTTTGAACAGTAGAGGTGTTGCCATCTCCAAAGTTCCAGTACCAGTATGTATTACCACCTGCATTACTGGATGTATTGTAAAATGTTACCGTTAAACCACAAGAAGTGTTGCTGTTTCCAATATTAAAATTGGCATTAGGTGTAGGATGATTATACAAAGGAAAATAAAAGGTTGGTCCAGGACAACCTGTAAACATTGTAGTTTGAACAGCATAATTGCCGGGTGTATTGACAACCACACATTGACTGGTAGATCCATTTACACCTGTACCACTCCAAACATAAGACAAAAATCCGGATGGTGCACATAATGTTTTACTTTGTCCTACACATATAGTATCTGGTTGTGTTTGTGGAAATGATAAGCAATCACCATCAATGTAGGCATAAGCATAGTGCCCGCCTAATGCACAATCATAGGTTGTAAAACGAATTGTTACATTTTGTCCGATATAAGCAGTTAAATCAGCAGAAACACTTGACCATGGTTTATATATAACACCGGGGCAGGATGTTGAATTTTGAAAACCAGGAATATTTTGACCTGCTGTAACGCTATAATAAGTACATGGAATTTGGTTGCCGTTTTGATCTAACATTACTATTTCAAACTTTGGCTGATTTATAGGTGTATGTCCCGGGTCTTGCAATACCACTGCATATTTATAGGTAAAATAGGCATTTGATGGTGTTACTAAAAATGTTTGCTCTATTCTATCGGCTTTTCCTCCTACCTGATTATCACCTAATTTCAGAGAAAAATTTCCACCGGGACAAACTACAGGAAATCCGCCGCAAGGATCAGTAGCGGCACCGCTCATTATTGCCTGTGCTCCACCTGCAAATGGACAACAACCGGTAGAATTATATTGTGGATTATAACCGGTCGTGGCTGTCCATCCACTCAGATTGCCGGCTTCAAAATCCATATTAGTACAGGATTGAAGAACAACAGGTAAATTGCATGACACTGGCTTAAAACTTGCAGATGAAACATCACTCAAATGTGAGCGAACAAACTCTACTGTTTCATCAGGAGAGAGATTTTTTTGTTTGGCAATTTCTGTCCAATACTCCTTACTTTTTACATCATCCATATTGGTGATGTGTGATGCCGTTTGCCCATTGGCTGAAAGAACAGCCATAGTGAAAAGGGCGAATAATTTTGTTTTCATAGTTGTAAGTTTTTAGAGTGATTGAATGAGTTGTTTTCATTGTATTAGATTTTTTGTTTTTCACTATTTATACGAGTATTGGGGGCATTTTCGTTACAAAAATATGATAAGTGGAAAAAATAAAGTATGAATGATTTTTGAAATGGATGAATGGAGGAATTTTAATCCCATATACTATTCAGCCAGTAATAACAATTGTGTTAATATTCAGGTAGGTATATTTTTCACGCAAAGAATACAAATGATTCTCAATAGTATTTAGTTTTGAGTGTTTAGTTTAGTCGTCATTGCGAGGACGACAGTCCGAAGCAATCTCAAATAAGAAGTAGAATATACTTTTGAGATTACTTCGCTTCGCTCGTAATGACGGAAAAATTCAAAACTGATTAAACTTGAGTATTGAGCATTGAGTGCTGACGATTTTGCTATGCAAAACCCTGACGACTTTTGTGTCAGGGCAAGTATCAGCATGCCGACTTATAGTCGGCTCGTTGAGTATTTTTTGTATTTATTATCTTTCGTTGCCTTTGCGTTTCTTCGACTCTGCGGTAAAAAATTTATTACTAACTGAATAGTAACAATTCACTTAATTTATAAAAATCAACTTAAAATTTGTAGTATTGCCGCAATTAGTATAACAATATGAGTAACTTGAAAGTAAAAACAATGGCAGAAGTGGCTGCCAATGGCGAACAAGTTGAGTATCTATTTTGGGTAGGATGTGCTGGAAGTTTTGATGAAAGAGCCCAAAAAATTACAAAAGCAATTGCAAAAATTTTAAATGCCGCTAATGTTACATTTGCAGTATTAGGAACAGAAGAAACATGCACCGGAGATCCGGCAAAGAGAGCGGGAAACGAGTTTTTATTTCAAATGCAAGCAATGCAAAACATTACCACACTGAACAATTACGGAGTAAAAAAAATTGTAACTGCTTGCCCACATTGCTTTAATACATTGAAAAATGAATATCCTGCTTTGGGTGGAAATTATGAAGTGATTCACCACTCTCAACTTTTACAGCAATTATTAGATGAAGGAAGAATTAAAATACAAGGCGGAAGTTTTAAAGGTAAAAAAATTGTTTATCACGACCCTTGCTATTTGGGCAGAGCCAATAATATCTACGAAGCCCCAAGAGAAGTGATTAAAAAATTAGATGCTGAGTTAGCAGAATTAAAAAGAAGCAGAGCAAAAGGGTTTTGCTGTGGTGCAGGTGGAGCACAAATTTTCAAAGAAGCAGAAAAAGGAAACAAAGAAGTAAATAACGAAAGAGCAGAAGAAGCATTAGCAGAAAAACCTGATGTAATTGCAGTAGCATGTCCTTTTTGCAATTTAATGTTGAATGATGGTGTAAAACATTATCAACAAGAAAATAAAGTATCAGTAAAAGATATTGCCATTCTTATTCAAGAAGCCGCTGATTTGTAAGGTTATTTTGGGTTGCCGTGAATAAATAAATTGTATTAAATTAAAATTATTCACTTTTTATTTTTGCAATTTTTCCAATCCTTAAATTCATTTGAATTACACCAAATCCATTTCTTTTTCTTTAACCATGGATTTGATTTTAAAGTAATATCAGTTTCTATGAATTCTACTTTTATAAATTCTTCCTTAAACCTTGTGTTTCTGTGAGTATCATTTGTAGCAAAATAGTTTTTAGCAAAAACCACTTTTAATGTATTGTCATCAATCTTTTTATACCAAACCTCTATTGAATACCATGATGCAAATACAGCAGGGTGATTAATATACTGTAATTTTATTGTATCACCAACAATTCTATAAATACCCCAATGATAGAGATTACTAAAACATTTTGTTTCTGGTTGTTTTTCTTGTTCAACTTTTCTTAAAAATTCTTTTTCATAGTATTTTCTATGTACAAAATTATCTCCAGCAACAAAAAAACCATCTTTAAAGAACATAAAACTTTGGAATGAAGCATCTTTTTTAAGTTTGATTGTATCTCCAAAAAAATTAGTAAAAAAAGATTCATAAGGTGGATTGTTAAATATATAGTAGCCATTAAACTTAATAAATGAATTTGTATAATCAACAGATGGAGAATAGCAATAATTAAAATTTTTTCTTATTCCTGATGGCACAAAATCTGATGTAAAAAGGTTCGCTATTGGCACATAGGTTATGCAAGAATTTAATATAAATATAAAAAATAAAAATGATGTTATCTTAATTTTTTTTATCATAATGAAATAAAAAATAATTTCTTTCAATTAAATTACAAAAATAAAGAAAATATATTTATCTAACACACATTTCCATTTTATTTAAAAAATACTTTATCTATTTTTCTTAACCTGCCTCTTAATTTTTTCGTATTATTGTTGCTCTATTGTTATTTTATGCGTATTAATGTAATAATACTTATACTTTGCTTTGTTAGTTTGAATAATGTTTTTTCTCAAATGAATTATCAGCAAAAGTATCAATTGGTGCAATCTTATCTTTTACAAAGAGAATATGAAAAAGCATTGCCTCTATTACAAGAAGTTTATGATGTTTCACCTGAATATTGGTTTGATTATTACTACGATGCTCTTGTCAATACTAAAAAATATGAAGATGCAGAAAAACTAATTAATAAACAAATAAAAAAATTTTCTTATAGAACAGATTATTATGTTTTGTTAGGTCATTTGTATGAATTGCAAAACAATGAAAAGAAAGCAGAAAAGTATTTTCAAAAAGCCATTGATAAACTGCCTAATGATGTAAATACTATTACGCTCACTGCTAAACAATTTATGAAATTACAAAGATTAGATGATGCATTGAAAACTTATGATAAAGGTGAAAAAATTACTCGTTATCCATTTTATTATGAAAGAGCCGAAATTTATCAGCAAACAAAGGACTACAAAGCACTTATCAATATCTATTTAGATATTCTTAATTCTAATCCGGGTGAATTATACAATGTGCAAAATCAAATACAATCTTTATTGGCTTACAATCCTAATGACACCACACAAATTTTTCAACCTGTATTAAAACAAGAGTTAATTAAACGCATACAAAAATATCCTGAAAATAATGTATATCCCGAGTTTTTAATTTATTTACTCACACAACAAGGTGAGTTTGAACAAGCATTCATTCAAGCAAAAGCATACGATAAAAGAATTAAAGATGATGGAATGAAGTTATTTATGTTTTGTCAAGTGTGTGCTAAAAATCAACAATACCAAACAGCAGAAAAATGTTTTGAAGAAATAATGAAAAAAGGCAAACAAAATCCTTTTTATGAAAGTGCTTATTTAGAATATCTCAACAACAAATATTTAAAAGTAGTCAGTTCAACAACTGTATCAATTAAGGATATTCAGCAATTAAAATCTGAAATGTATGATTACATTAAAAATAATATCAATTCAACAATTATTTATCCACTTGTGTTTAACTTATCAGATATTTATTCAAAATATCTTTATGAGTTTGATAAAGCCGATAGTTTATTAAATTATTTCATCAATAATCAGCAAATCAAACCTGATATAAAAGCAAGATTTAAATTAAAATTAGCAGATGTTTATGTGTTGCAAAATAAATTGTGGGAAGCGATATTGCTATGTATGCAGGTAGAAAAAGATTTTAAGTATGAAGAAATTGGGCAGGAAGCACAATTTAAAAGAGCAAAAATTAGTTTTTATTCTGGAGAATTTAAATTAGCTAAATCGCAGGCAGATATATTAAAAGGTGCTACATCAAAACTCATTGCCAATGATGCTTTACAATTATCAATGCTTATATCTAATGCTTTGTTTAATGATTCAACGGGCTTGCCATTAAGTTATTTTGCAAAAGCAGATTTATTGATTTTTCAAAACAAATTAGATGAAGCCATTGTGATTTTAGATTCTATCAATCAAAAGTTTACCAATCATTCATTGGAAGATGAGATATTTTTTCAGAAAGCAATGATTTATGAAAAAAAACAAGATTGGAAGCAAGCAGAGCAAATGTATTTAAATATTATCAACTTTTATCCACAAGAAATGTATGCTGATGACGCTGTGTATAACCTTGCAAAATTGTATCAATACAAATTGAATGATAAACAAAAAGCAATGGAGTATTATTTGAAATTACTCAATGATTATCCGGGTAGTTTGTTTATTCCCGATGCCCGAAAAATGTATAGAACATTAAGGGGTGATGAGGTTAATAATTAATCAAATAATAAAAATTCCTGATGTGATTTGGAAATGGTTATATTTTGTAACCATTTTGATAATAGCACTAATAGAAGCAAATGGTAGAAGTGATTTTGATATTTATCAATTAGCATCAAAAGATGTTTTTAATCACATCAATCCTTACAGCCATTCATACATTGATGGCTATTATTATTATTATTCCTTGTTATTTACTTATCTAATTTATCCATTCACTTTTTTACCTGCATATTGGAGCACATTTTTATGGTTATTTATCAATGGTATTTTATTGTATTATATAATTGCTGAAATATCTGATTTTATTGGTACTTTCAAATACTCTTATCAAAAACAACTTTTATTTTTTCTGTTATTAATACTCTTCAATATTCGCACTATTCGTGAAAATTTTCACTCTGCACAAATTACTATTTTTATTTTATTTTTAATGATGTATTCACTAAAATTTTTACATCAAAATAAAATAATACTATCAGCAGTTTTATTAGCACTTGCTATCAATATCAAATTATTAGCATTGCCTATTCTTGTTTATTATTTGTATCGTGGTTATATCAAAGTATTTTTTTACTCTGTAATTTTTGTAGTAATTCTTTTTGTTTTACCTGCATTTTTTATGGATAAAAATTTTTATTTGGATTGTATTCAACATTGGTGGTTACTTATCAATCCTGATAACAACAAACATATTATTGATGTAGATGAAAGAAGTTTTCATAGCATCACAACTTTAATAACAACATTGTTTATGAAAAATCCGCCCGACATTTATGCATTGCCCATTAGAAGATACATTGCAGATTTATCATTTGAACAAATAAAATGGATTATTCAAATCATCAGATTGATTTTAATGTTTTCAGTATTGATAATCATTCGTGATTGGCCATTTAAGAAAGTCAATAATTCATTTCAATTATTTTTTGAATGGTCTTATGTAATATCACTTATTCCATTAATTTTTCCACATCAACAGCATTATGCTTTTTTACTACAAATGCCCGCCATTGCAATTCTAATTTTTTATTTAATATATTATCAAACATCAATATCTTTCAAAATTATACTTGCTATAATTTTTCTATGTTTCAATTTGAAAATAATTTTAGGAGTATGGAATGATTATTACGAACATTTTAAGATACTCACTTATGGAGGGTTATTAGTAATTTTGATGTTACAACTTTTAAGGTTTAGAATAAATCAGAATAATTTTTCACAATAGGATTTTAATTATTATATTTGCGGCAAAATTTTTGGTTCCGTAGCTTAACTGGATAGAGCATCTGACTACGGATCAGAAGGTTGGGGGTTCGACTCCCTCCGGAACCACAAGTTGTTTTTCGAGTATTAATGTTCAATGCTCAATGTTCAATGCTCAATTTTCAATACTCAATTTTCAATACTCAATTTTCAATACTCAATTTTCAATACTCAATTTTCAATACTCAATTTTCAATACTCAATGTCCAATGTTCAATGGGCTACACTAACGGGAGAGCTTGTTTTTACATTTTGTGAATCAAAATTGTTAGCATTCAATATATTTAAACACAAAGCACACAAAGAAATTTAAACAAAAAACACAAAGAATTTTTTTAGTTAATACGAATTACCTAAATTTTCACTATTCACTTTTCATTTTTCACTTTTCACTCTTCACTTTTCACTATAATTGCTTTTCTCTTTTCTTTCAACATATTTCAAATATCCATTCAAAAATATCGCCATTAAAATAAGTGAAAGACCAATGTAAAAATTACCGCTCAACATTTTATTTTCTTTGTAAATAAGAATAGCCAAAATAATGCCATAAATACTTTCAAGATTAACAGTTAAGTTGATAGTATAAGGACTAATATGTTTTGTCAAATCTATTGCAACTATAAATGGTATAGTTGTACAAATGTATGATAGCAAACTTAATCCTATCCAATTTTGCATACTCACCTCAAAAAATTGATTATTCATAAAACCACCCATCAATAAAAATATACTCAATACTATCCATCCAAAAAATAATTCAAAAAAAGATATCTGAACAGAAGGAATTTCTCTGGCAAGCAAACTATTCATTACTGAAAATAAAGAAGATAATGCCGCCGCTAACAATCCCAAAAACAATCCCCATTTGTATTCTAACGATACTGAAAAAATTACCGAAATACCAATCATCACCAAAATGCCCAATAACAACTCGTACATTTTTATTTTCCTTTTGTAAAAAAATGGTTCTATTAAAGAAGTAAATAAAGTAGCGGATGAAAATGCTGCCATTGTAATAGAGATATTTGAAATTTTAATAGCACCATAAAAACATACCCAATGAAATGCTATAAGCGTACCTACTAAAATCAATTTACTTAAATACTTCTTATCTGGCCATACATTTTTCTTTTTATTGATGAATAAAAATAAAAACATAACAGGTAATATCAATACCAATCTCCACCATACCAGTTGCCAAGCATCTAATGTAATAAATCTGCCTAAAACAGGTGTAAAGCCCCATACAAAAACAATACTATGCAAAATAATATAATACCGCATACATCAAACAAACATTATAATTTTAGAACAAACACAAAAATTTTAAGTTAATCACACAAAATATTTTTTCACTCGCAAATGTACAAAATGTAAATTCAAACAGCTGTGTAAATCCCATCAATTTTAATTATACTTGCACCAAATATTTTATGATTACTAAAATTTTATCTTTGTTCATTGTAGTGTGTTCCTTAATTGGTTTTGCCAATCCATCCATTATTGAAAAATATATTTTCTCTCCATACTTAATTAAACACTACAAACAACATTATCGTTTTTTAAGTCATGCATTTTTTCACGCTAATTTCTTACACTTATTTTTGAATGTATGGATTTTCTGGATGTTTGGCAATGTTATAGAATACAATTATCAATTATTGTTTGATGAAAAATTAGGAAAAATTTATTTTTTGATTTTGTTTACAGGAGGAATTTATGCTTCATCCATTGCAGAATATATCAAACACAAAAATAATCCATCTTATGCATCACTCGGAGCAAGCGGAGCCATTGAAGCAGTTGTATTTAGTTTTATTATAATGAATCCTTTTCAATGGTTGTATTTCTTTTTTATTCCAATGCCTGCATGGATTTTAGGATTATTATTTTTGATTTTTAGTTTTTATATGAGCAAAAGAAAATTACCTAATGATAGAATTGGCCACGAAGCCCATTTTTGGGGTGCTATTTTTGGAATTGTTTTTACCTTTATTATCAAACCATCTCTTCTTCTCGCTTATTTTGATTTAATATTTTAGTTATGAGTAAAAAAATTTATACTGACTTTTTAGTAATAGGTTCAGGAATTGCAGGATTATCTTATGCTCTAAAAGTTGCTTCAAAAGGAAAAGTTTTAATAGTTACTAAAGATAAAAGAGAAGAGTCCAATACTCGTTACGCACAAGGCGGAATAGCCGCAGTATGGGATATGTCTCACGATAGTATTGAAAAACATATCCAAGATACCATCAATGCAGGTGCAGGATTAAACGACAAAGAAGTAGTAAGAATGGTTGTTTCAGAAGGCCCTAAAAGAGTAAAGGAACTTATTGATTTAGGTGCAAATTTTGATAAAATTGATAATGAACATTACGATTTAGCAAGAGAAGGTGGACATACCGAAAAAAGAATTTTACACCACAAAGATATTACCGGATGGGAAATTGAAAGAACATTATTAGAAGCTGTATTAAAGCATCCTAACATCACTATACTTGAACATCACTTTACAATAGACATTATTACACAACATCATTTAGGTGAAATTGTAACATCTCAACGCACAGATATTGAATGCTACGGAGCGTATGTTTTGAATAAAAAAACAAATGAAGTATTAACAATACTTTCTAAAATAACAGTGATTGCAACAGGTGGTATTGGTCAAACTTATGCTGTAACAACCAATCCACCTATTGCAACAGGTGATGGCATTGCAATGTTCTACAGAGCAAAAGGTTTAGTAAAAGATATGGAATTTGTTCAGTTTCATCCTACTGCATTGTATGAAGGAAAAACCAATACACAAAGTTTTTTAATTTCCGAAGCTGTAAGAGGATTTGGGGCTATATTACGAAATCAAAATGGCGAAGCATTTATGGAAAAATACAGCGAACTGAAAGATTTGGCTCCGCGTGATATTGTGGCTCGTGCCATTGATAACGAAATGAAAATTCATGGAAGCGATTATGTTTATTTAGATTGCCGTCATTTAGATAGAAAAGAATTTATCAATCACTTTCCAAATATTTACAATAAGTGCAGAAGCATTGGTATAGACCCATTTACAGATTTGATTCCCGTAGCACCTGCTATGCACTATTTGTGTGGTGGTATTCAGGTAGATAAAAATGGTGCCAGTTCTATACATCGTGTATATGCCATAGGAGAATGTGCTTGTACAGGATTACATGGTGCTAATCGTCTTGCAAGTAATTCACTTTTAGAAGCCCTTGTATTTGCTCATAATGCTGCAGACCACAGCACATCAGTTTTGAATAATTATACCATACCCGAAAATATACCCGACTGGAATGCAGAAGGCACCACACAACCTGAAGAAATGATTTTAATTACACAATCTCGCAAAGAATTACAACAAATAATGTCTGCGTATGTTGGTATAGTTAGAAGTTCAGTGAGATTAAAAAGAGCATGGAACAGATTAGAATTGTTATATCAAGAAAATGAAGCGTTATACGAAAAAACAACCATCAATCAATCTATTTGTGAATTAAGAAATTTAATTACCATTGCATACCTCATCACCAAACATGCAATGCGTAGAAAAAAAAGCATCGGCTTGCATTATGTGATTGAAGGAGAGTGAGTATTTTATTCTTTATCGTTTGATTTCTATCACCGTAATTTCAGGCCAGATACCCAGTCGTCCGGGATAACCAATAAATCCTGCTCCTCTGTTTACATATAAATGTTGAACATTATTTTTTGGAAATATCATTTTATCTTTCGATGCTAATTGTACATCAACTTTTTTCTCATACAAACCAGCCCAGTGTTTATAGACCCATTGAACGGGACTAAACTTTAATACTTTGCTTTCTATACCAAACTGAAAACCGTGTGTATGCCCACTTAATGTGAGTTGAATATCTTTATACTTTTGAGATACTTCCAAATCCCAATGCGATGGATCATGTGAAAGTAAAATTTTAAAAGGTATATCTTCAGTGCCTTTATATGCTAAATCTAATTTTCCATATCTTGGAAAATGCAAATTCCCTCCCCAATTTTCTACACCAATAATTGCAATTTTTTCACCATTCTTTTCAAGTACTCTGTTTTCATTTAATAAAATATACCAACCCATTTTTTGTTGAATTGCTATTAGTTGTTTTAAGTTATTTTGTTTTTCTTCAAGAGAATCCCAATGCACATAATCTCCATAATCATGATTCCCTAAAATTGAATACACACCTAATGGTGCTTTAAGTTTTGATAAAACAGGAACATAAGGAATAGCTTCATCAGCCAAATTATTCACTAAATCTCCTGTAAAAAATATAATATCAGGTTTTTCATTCATAACCAACTCAACAATTTTTTCAACTGGCTTTGTATTAAAAAAAGAACCTAAATGTAAATCTGAAATTTGAACAATTTTTAATCCTGAAAAACTTTCTGGAAATTCAGGATAATTTAATTTAACTTGGTGAATCTTGTATTTATATCCACCTCTCACTATTCCATAAACAAATCCAGCAAAAGGAATAAATGTAAAAATCATTGCTAATTGCGAAAAAAATTCTGAACGGGAAATACCTGTTAATGTATTGTTGGAAACATTTACATTATTTGTAAAAAATCTTTGCAATACAAATAAAATTCCTCTTCTGATATCATCTAATAACATGAATATACTTCCAAATAATTTTGAAAACTCAATGATAACAATCATTGAAAGAATTATTCTAAACACATCATTCCATTGATGCGGTCTGTAAAAATATAACAAAATTATTGTGCCGATTATCAATAGAATCCAGATAATTTGAAGAATCCAGATAATTTTATGAAATCTTTCAGGAGCAATTGTTTTTAATGCCTGATAAAAATAAAATTCTACCAATGCAATAATTCCAAAAAATAAAGCCAATCGTATTATCATATCAATCGGCAAAAGTAGATAATTTTATAGCAATAAATTTTTTATTGATATTTTTAATTTAAAAAAAATCAATTGAATAATTTAAAATACCTTTTACCACTAATTCACGAATTTTACCAAATTTACATTATTATCAATTTACTATCTTTGCCCAAAAATATAATTAATATGAGTACATTAGTTCTTGTAAGACACGGTCAAAGTCAATGGAATTTAGAAAACAGATTTACAGGATGGATTGATGTGCCTCTTTCAGAAAATGGTATTAAAGAAGCAGAAAATGCCGCACAAAAATTATCCAATTACAAATTTGATGTTGCCTTTACTTCGGCTTTACAAAGAGCACAACAAACATTAAACATTATATTAGATAAAATCCATCAAAAAAATATACCCATTCACTCTAATCAAGCACTGAATGAAAGAATGTATGGCGATTTACAAGGAATGAATAAAGATGAAGCAAGACAAAAGTTTGGTGAAGAACAGGTAAAAATATGGAGACGCAGTTATGATGTGCCACCTCCAAATGGAGAAAGTTTGAAAGACACCGCTAATCGTGTTATACCGTACTTTGAACAAAACATTCTTCCGCTCATAAAACAAAACAAAAACATTTTAATTGTAGCACACGGCAATAGTTTAAGAGCATTAATTATGCATTTAGAAAAAATGACACCTGAACAAATACTTAATTTTGAATTAGGTACTGCTATTCCACGAGTTTATGAATTAGATTCTAATCTAAATATCTTGTCTGTAAAAAATCTATAACTATGGATGCACAAAAAACATCCACATCCAAAATTATAGCAGTTGATTTTGATGGAACTATTGTAGAACATGCTTATCCAAAGATTGGAAAAGAAATGCTCTTTGCTTTTGCTACTTTGAAAGCATTGCAGGCCAAAGGACACAAATTGATTCTATGGACAATACGAACTGGTCATCTTTTGGATGAAGCAGTAGAATTTTGCAGACAAAATGGTGTAGAGTTTTATGCTGTGAATAAAAATTTTCCTGACGAAGAATGGAGTCCAGATACTCCAAGAAAATTAAATGTAGATATTTTTATAGATGATAGAAATTTAGGAGGATTTCCCGGTTGGAGCAAAGTATGGCAAATGCTTCATCCAGAAGGGGGGGATTTTCAGCATATACTCACTGATCCAGAAGCACATTACAATTACAAAAAACCTTCTTTTTTCAAACGACTTTTTGGTAAAAAATAAATTTATAAATCACTCAACAAAAATCAATGATTTACTTAAAAACAAAAGAAGAAATTGAACTCATCAGAGAAGCCGCCTTACTTGTTTCAAAAACACTTGGTTATCTTGCACCTATGGTAAAAGCAGGTGCTATTCCTAAACAATTAGATAAATTAGCAGAAGAATTTATTCGTGACAATGGCGGTATTCCGGGATTTAAGGGGTATAATGGCTATCCTGCCACTTTATGCATTTCAGTCAATGAAGTAGTTGTTCATGGTATTCCAGGAAATACACCATTCAAAGAAGGAGATATTGTATCAATTGATTGTGGGGTGAAAAAAAATGGTTTTTACGGAGACCATGCTTATACATTTATGATTGATCCCGTAAAACCTGAAATAAAAAAATTAGTTCAGGTTACTTATGAATGTTTAATGTTAGGAATAGAACAGGCAGTAGTGGGTAATAGAATTGGAGATATAGGCCATGCTATACAAACACATGCAGAAGAAAATGGTTTTTCAGTAGTTCGTGCTCTTGTTGGACACGGGCTGGGAAAAAATTTACACGAAGAACCAGAAGTACCTAATTTCGGGCATCCTGGCAATGGTTATCCTATTAAAAATGGAATGGTCTTAGCCATTGAGCCAATGATAAACTTTGGTAAATACAAAGTTCAGCAATTATCAGATGGGTGGACAATTGTTACATCAGATAAAAAACCAAGTGCTCATTTTGAACATGATATTGCTATTATTGATGGCAAACCCGAAATACTTTCAACCTTTGATTATATTCATCAGGCATTGAAAGTAAATTCTCTTTAACCACTTTAAACTTTCGTTACTATTCAGGTAATAAAATCATCTGATATGAACCACAATAGACACATAGAACACATAGATTTTCACATAGGAGAATATGCTTTAATAGAAATATGTGCTTTTCTAATGTGCTCTATTGTGACTATGTGGTGCAAAAAGAATATATGGTGCTGAATAGTAACATTCTCTGAAATTTCTGTAATTAAAAAAATTCTCTCTCCTCTTTTATCTTTAACTCAAAACTAAAAACTAAAAACTAAAAACTAAACTATTAATTTTTAATAGTTCTATCAATTATTTTTACAGGTAAAATGATATTTGCGTGCTTATCTAATAATTTTGGATTCTCAATTCTACGCAATAAAATTGCAGTAGTGTAATTTACATATTCCTGAATGGTCTGCTCTGCTGAAATTATGGGCTTTTTTAACCAATCAAAATAAGGCAAATTATCAAAACAAGATAAAATGGTATTTTGAGAAAGTTTTTTCCATTTGTCATTTTGTTGAGTAAGTGTGATAAAAGCATTGATGATAAGGTGATTCGTTGCAAAAATAGCATCAGGAAAAGAACTTTTCTCTTCCCATTTTTGTAATACCATTTTCATACTTGTAAAAGTATCATTGTACGCTAATTCTTCTCTAAAACAATTTACAATTGTATTATCATTATGACTATCTCTAAAACCATTTACTCTATCTTCAATTGTACTTATAGAGATTTCTTTCAACATACTTAAGCAAGCAATGCTTTTTGCTCCTTTTTGTATCAATAACTCTCCAATTTTCTTTGCTCCACCATAATTATCAGATGTTACAAAATTACACTGACTTAAATAAGGTAACAATCTATCTAAAAATACACAAGGAATATAAATTTGTTTAATAATACCTTGATAAAATGTGGAATTGTTTAAACACGAAAAAATAATCAATCCAGCAATAGATTTATCTTTAATAATACTTTCAACTAATTCCTTTTCTCTATCTGGATTTTCATAAGTCAAATAAATTTGTGTATCAAAATTCCTTTTGAAAAACTCTTTATATAAACCCATACATATACTGGCATTAAAATACTCAAGGTCAGATGTAACTATAGCGATTTTTCTTTTCATCAGGGCAAGGATAATTGAAATGATTTGTATAAATCATACTTTTTATACTAATGGATTTAATGCAGGTTATTCGGTTTTAGATGAATTTGAATTTTTACAAGATGTATTTGCTATTAAACAACACAAAAATTAGTAACCTAAATTAGTAGCAGACAATTTCACAAAAACTTAAAATATACTACATATTTGATAAACACAAAAATCATTAACTTTGCAATAAAAAAAAAATGAAACTTATTTGTTGGTTTGAAATACCTGTAAAAGATATGCAAAGAGCTAAAACATTTTATGAAAATGTTTTTGATGTGGCTTTTGATATGCAGATTTTTGGCGGAATTCAGCATGCTGTGTTTGTAAATAAAAGAGGTGGAACATTTGATATTACAGGAGCATTAAGAGATGTATCTGATACTGATGAAAAGATTTTTGGTTCTGTTATATTCTTTGATGTAAATTCATTAGGAATAGATAATGTTTTGAAAAATGTTGAAAAATTTGGAGGTAAAATTCTAATGCCAAAAACACTTTTGAAAAACAAACTACCAGATGGCAAAATCACAATTGCAAAAACATATATTGACCAACAGAGTGGTTATGTGGCTTATATTTTAGATACAGAAGGAAATAAATTAGGACTATATTCTCACGGATAATTTTTTATACTATCAAAACAATTTTCTTTATTATTCAGGAGATATATTTTTCACGCAAAGAATGCAAAGTATTTCGCAAAGGTCGCAAAGAATATTTGTTACTATTCAGCACCATTTATTCTTTTGCACCACATAGGCACATAAGGACAAATTAGAAAATCACATAATTTTGATACGGTATATTTCTATGTAAAAATCTATGTTTTCTATGTGTCTATTGTGGTTCATTTCATTTTAGTGCTGAATAGTAACGAATTTTCTAAAAAATCATTTAAGGACATTATCTTTTGCCCATTCTTTTGCAAAATAAGTTAATATAATATCTGCACCTGCTCTTTTAATACTCAATAAAATTTCATCTCTTACTCTTTTTTCATCTATCCAATTTTTTTGTCCCGCTGCTTTCACCATAGCATATTCGCCGCTCACATTGTATGCCGCAACAGGTAAATTAGAATTTTGTCTAAATAAATGAATAATATCTAAATAAGACAATGCTGGTTTTACCATTACAATATCAGCACCTTCCAATGTGTCTAATTCTAATTCTATCAATGCTTCACGACTATTTGCAGGATTCATTTGATAGGTCTTTTTATCACCAAATTTAGGGGCACTATCTAATGCATCTCTAAAAGGACCGTAAAAACCACTTGCGTATTTTGCTGTGTAGGCCATTATTGAAACATTTGTAAATCCATTTTCATCTAAAATTTTTCTGATATACCCTACTCTACCATCCATCATATCACTTGGTGCCACCATATTTGCCCCTATCTGAGCTTGTGCAAGAGCCATTTTTCCAAGTATTTCAAGCGTTTCATCATTTAATATCTCATTATCTTTTACCACACCATCATGCCCATAATTACTATATGGGTCCATTGCTACATCAGTAATAATAAATGCTTCTGGAAAATTTTTCTTCAATAAACTTATTGTAGATAAATATAATCCTTTATCATTCCAACTTTCTGATGCCTCATTATTTTTTAGATTTTCTGAAATGTGCGGAAACAATGCAAATGCAGATAATCCTAATTTCAAACATTCTTCTACTTCAAATAATAATGCATCTTTTGAAAAACGATAAATACCCGGCATTGATGAAATTTCTTGTTTGTCTTTTACTTCACTACTTACAAACAAAGGATAAATTAAATCATTTACCGAAACAAAATTTTCCTGAACTAAATTTCTAATTACTGCATTTTTTCTATTTCTTCTTGGTCTGCGAATATTAAGTTTCATAATTTTTTGGACAAAAATACAATATTTAGTTGTTAGTTTTTAGTTGTGAATTTTTAGTTTTGAGTTAATTATTTGAAATAACTAAAAAATTAAAACTAAACACTAAAATTCAAAACTAAACAATATTAACTTTTCACTCATCATTTTTCACTCATCATTTTTCACTCATCACTTTTCATTTTTCACTATTCACTATTCACTTTTAAATAATTTCCTTTAATTTACCGCCAAAATTCTAAAATGCAACTACCACTTTCTCAAAAAGTTTTAAGTATTGAAGAACCGCTCACAATCGGAATGTCAAGAAGAAGTAGAGAATTAAATCAACAAGGAATACAAGTCATCAATTTAAGTTTAGGAGAACCTGACTTTGACACACCTGAACCCATCAAACAAGCCGCAATTGAAGCCATTCAAAATAATTTTTCACACTATACTGCTGTTTCCGGTTATTTAGAACTTCGTCAAGCCATCTGCGAAAAATTCAAAAGAGATAACAATTTACATTTTACACCTGACCAAATAGTTGTATCTACTGGTGCTAAACAAAGCATTGCCAATGCTTATATTGCTTTATTAAATCCTGGTGATGAAGTAATAATTCCTGCACCTTACTGGGTAACTTATGCAGAATTTTTAAAACTTATTGACGCTAAGCCAGTAATTGTTCAAACATCTATTGATAATAATTTCAAACTTTCTGCAGAAGAACTTGAAAAACATATTACTCCAAAAACTAAACTTATCATTTTCAGTTCTCCTTCTAATCCTACTGGTAGCGTTTATTCACAACAAGAATTAGCAGAATGGGCAAAAGTTTTAGAAAAATATCCACAAATTTATGTAATTAGTGATGAAATATACGAGCACATCAATTATGTAGGAAAACATTATAGTTTAGCACAATTTGAAAGTATTTCAGAAAGAGTTATCATCATCAATGGTGTTTCAAAAGGATACGCTATGACGGGCTGGCGTGGTGGAATTTTAGCAGGACCAAAATGGTTAGCACAAGCATGCGACAAAATTCAAGGACAATTTACCTCTGCTACTTGTAGTATTACTCAAAAAGCCATGCACAAAGCCATGGAAATAGATATTGAAACTTATGTAAAACCAATGGTTCGCACTTTTCAAAAAAGAAGAGATTTGGTATTAAATCATTTGAAAGATATTAAAGGTATCCGTGCTAATAATCCTGATGGTGCATTTTATGTATTTGCAGATGTTACAAATCTTTTTGGTAAAAGATATAAAGATAAAGTTATTCAGTCAGGAACAGATTTGTGTTTTTATTTATTAGATGAAGCAAGAGTTTCATTAGTGCCGGGTGCAGCATTTGGTAATGATAATTATATTAGAATATCTTATGCAACATCAGAAGAGTTGCTAGAAAAGGCAATGAATCAAATTAAATCAGCCATTGAAAAACTTCAGTAAACCATGAAAAAATTCAGTATCAAACAAGAACACATCAGAGAGTTATTTAAATCATTCAATAACTTAAATGTGCTCATTATTGGTGATGTGATGATTGATAATTATGTGTGGGGAAAGGTAAATCGCTTATCTCCTGAAGCACCAGTGCCTATTGTCAATGTGGAAAAAAAAGAAATGCGTTTAGGAGGTGCAGCAAATGTCGCATTGAATATTCAATCGTTAGGAGCAAATCCTATTCTATGCTCGGTTATAGGTGCTGACTTTGAAGGCAATGCATTTATTGAATTACTTAAAAAACAAAAGTTAAGTCAAAAAGGGATATTAAAATCAAGAAATCGCCCCACAACAATTAAAACAAGAGTTATAGGAAATAACCATCAATTAATTAGAGTAGATGAAGAATCAGATGAAGATATTACACCAAATGAAACACAAAATTTATTAACCCTTATCAACTACATTATTCATCATGATAAAATTGATGTGATTATTTTTGAAGATTACAATAAAGGAGTTATTACTCCAAAATTGATTCAAAAAGTAGTGGAATTGTCTAAACAAAAGGAAATTCCTGTATGTGTAGATCCAAAGAAAAAAAATTTTCATGCATATAAATCTGTAACTCTATTCAAACCAAACTTAAAGGAATTCAAAGAAGGATTAAAAATTGATAGCGATGAATTAAGCATAAATGAGTTACAAAAACTTACAAGTAGTTATAGAGTAAAACAAAAGATTGAATCCGTATTAATTACTCTTGCAGATAAAGGAGTAATCATTAACACAAGAACATCAAAGCATCATATTCCGGCTCATGTTCGTAAAATAGCCGATGTAAGCGGAGCAGGTGATACTGTGATTAGCGTTGCTGCACTTTGTTTAGCCATGCAATGCGATCCGTTTCTAACAGCATCATTAGCCAATCTTGCAGGTGGATTAGTTTGTGAAGAAGTTGGTGTAGTGCCTATTAATAAAACTCGTTTTTTGAATGAAGCCCTTAATTTAGATTTTGTAAAATGATTGAAAAAGTAAAACCTTATTCCCCAGATTTATCAAAAAAAGAACAGGTAAAAGAAATGTTTAATAACATTTCTCAAAAGTATGATTTTGCAAATACAGTTTTATCTTTTGGTATTCATACTTTTTGGAGAAAAAAATGTGTAAATGTTTTGAAAAAACATCAGCCCAAAATTATTTTAGATTTAGCCACAGGCACTGCAGATTTGGCAATTGCTCTTTCTCAACTTCGTCCAGAAAAAATTATAGCCGCTGATTTTGCTGAAAAAATGTTACAATTGGCAGAAAAGAAAATTCAATCTAAAAATCTTTCTTCACTCATTGAAGTAAAAAAAGAGGATGGAGAAAACTTAACTTTTAATAATGAAACCTTTGATGCTGTTACTATAGCATTTGGAATTAGAAATTTTGAAAATTACAAAATAGGTTTATCAGAAATGTATAGAGTCCTTAAACCACAAGGAATTTTACTTATTTTGGAATTTACAATGCCCAGAAATTTTATTATGAAAGGGCTTTATAGTTTTTATTTCAAATTTATTTTACCAATTATCGCATGGATAATTACAAAAGATAAAAAAGCATACGATTACTTACCCAATAGTGTTAAAGCATTTCCACAATATGAAGAGTTTTGTTCTATTATTAAAAACACAGGTTTTTCTGAATGTTCTTATATTCCACTCACTGGCGGAATTGCAAGTATTTATGTTGCAAAAAAATAATTTCTCACTGCACAATTTTCATTTCTTGAATCAACCAATTGCAATGTGCATATTTATCTAGTAAAAATAAAGTGTAACGAACATCTAAAATGATATTTCTGCAAATATCAGGATTATACATAATATCGCTCATTGTGCCTTCCCAACATCTGTCAAAATTCGTTCCTATCAATTCTCCATTTGCATTAAATACAGGGCTTCCACTATTTCCGCCCGTTGTATGATTAGATGCAATGAATGCAATATGTAATTCTCCGTCTTTATCTGCATATCTACCAAAATTCTTTTTCTCAAATAAAGTTCTCAAAGTATCATCAACATAATAATCTGGATTATTGTTATTTTGTTTTTCCAGAATGCCCTTGCTTGTTGTAAAATAATCATATCTTACACCATCTCTCGGTTCATATTTTTTTACTTTTCCAAATGCTATTCTCAAAGTAGAATTAGCATCAGGATAAAAGTTTTTTTCTTTTAAATAATTCATCATTAGTTGCAAATAAGTTTTTTGATGTTCATTAATTTCTGATTCTAACTCTTTCATTACAGGTAAAAGTTGTGCATAATAATTTAACTTAATACTTTGTGATACTCTATAAAACATATCACTCTCAAAATCTTTTATTTTTTCATCACTTGATGAATTTAATAATTCAGTTAATTTTTCTGGCTTTAAAAACCAACTGTTAGAATATAGATAATCAGCCATTTTCACAACATCCTTATTAAATTGCTTATACAATGAATCCAAAAATGCAATTCTATCTTTTTCATCTACATTATTAAAATAATCAGACATTAGTTCTATGAATAATTCTTTATCAGCAGACAAATGAAATTGATACGGAATATTTTTTGATAATTGCTGTTTGAGTTTATCAAATTGATTAGACATTCCCATTTTCATTCTATTGTATTCAGTAAAAAAATCAACATAATAACCAATGTATTTAATAGCATCAATAGCCATAAAACATTCTTGAAAATAATCCACTAACTTCATTATATGACGATATTTAGGGTACAATTCAGAAAAATTTTTCATTACATTATTAAAACTATCCAGTGCTGATGGTTTGTTTTTTAATTTTTGTGCTAATTCATTTTCAAAATTTCTTTTTTTATCAACAGCATTGAATTTTTTTAATCCAATCATTTCACCTTTCCATTTTTTGTAATAGTTTGCTACAGATGCATAAGTATTAGCATATTTCAAATTAAGTTCTGCACTTTGCTTCATATACTTTTCAAGTATAGATAATTTTTTTTCTCTCAAATTTACTCTTCTTGGGTCAATATCATTAATAATAGCATCAACAGCATAAGATGTCAGATATTCTTGCGTTCTGCCAGGAAATCCATATACCATTGTAAAATCATTTTCTTTATAACCTTTCAAACTTATCGGAATAACATACTTTGGTTTGTATGGAACATTTTCAGGTGAAAACTCTGCGGGCTTATTATCTTTTGAAGCATAAATTCTAAACATTGTAAAATCTGCATTATGTCTTGGCCACATCCAATTATCATCTTCTCCACCAAATTTTCCAATATGTTCAGGAGGTGCGGCTACTAATCTTATATCTTTGAAAGTTTCATAAACAATCAAAAAGTATTGTAATTCATAGTTGAATGGTTTAACTACGGCATTATAGTGCGTTCCTGCAATAGCAGTATTTACAATGTTTTTGATGGTATTGTTTAAAACTTCTTCTTTTTGTTTTTTATCGGTTATGCCTTTTATCATTTTTTGAATTTGGGCTGTTACATCTTCTATTCTCACTACTATGGATACTGATAAATTTGGACAATACAATTCTTCATTTTGATTTTTAGCCCAATATCCATTTTTCAAATAATTTTTTTCTACCGTGCTTAAATTCACAACACTTGAATAACCGCAATGATGATTTGTAATCATCAATCCTTTTTCAGAAATAATTTCGCCTGTGCATCCACCGCCAAACAATACAATAGCATCTTTTAATGATGACTTATTTACACTATAAATTTGTTCAGGAGTTAATTTACAACCTGCTTGTTTCATTTTTTGATAAACACCTGTTGCCTGCAATAATTGTGGCAACCACATTCCTTCATCTGCTGATAATAGAGATGTAAAACCAATAAATAAGTATAAAATAAATTTTCTCATTGTTTTATTTTTTTAATTCTTTTAATGTTAAATAAGATTTTTCCTGTGATTTTTTGAATAAAGGTTTTTCTCTTAATGGTTCACAGGGCTTTAATGATTTGTAACAATCTTCAGGTAATTGCTGATACAATTTTGTGCCTTCGGTTTTCCATGCAATCATTTCATCACTCACATCTTTTACTATTTTTGCTGGATTTCCCACTACTACTTTTCTATTTGGAATTTTCATTTCTTGTGGCACAAGCGATAATGCTCCAATAATACATTCATCACCAATTTCAACATTATCCATAATAACACTATTCATTCCTATCAAACAATTTTTTCCAATAACTGCACCATGAATAATTGCACCATGCCCAATATGTGCTGATTCTTTTAATAACACCGTTGTTCCAGGAAACATGTGAATAATACAATTTTCTTGCACATTACAACCATCTTCAATAATTATTTCACCCCAATCACCACGAATAACTGCCCCTGCACCTACAAACACATTTTTTCCAATACTCACATTTCCAATCACACACGCCATAGGATGTATAAAAGCAGATGGATGAATATAGGGCTTAAATCCATCAAACTCAAAGATATTACTCATACTTCTTTTTGCCGCAAAAGTAAAAATTTATTTAGTGGATTTTAATTTTTGTGATAATACTTTTTTGGCATGCCAACTGACTGATAGCGTCAGTTCTTGCCTGTATTTTTCTTAGTATGACTAAAACAGCAAAATCAACTATTATCAAACTCACTTATAGTATAAAATTTTATTTCTGGATATTTTTCCTGTGCCATTTGTAAAAGCCATGCTGACTCCGCTAAAAAAACAGGTCTGTCTTGTTTATCATAAGCAATATAAGATGATCGTTCATTGACAAATTCCTGTAATTTTTTTTCATTATTTGAATGCAACCACACCGCCTTGTAAATAGGTATTGTATCAAAATCACATTTTGCAGAGTATTCATGGGCTAATCTGTATTGTAATACTTCAAATTGCAATTGCCCAACAGTGCCTACAATTTTTCTATTATCCATTTTTTTGTAAAAAAGTTGCACTACTCCTTCTTCGGTCAGTTGCTCTAATCCTTTTTGTAATTGTTTTGTTTTCATTGGATCTTTATTCACCACATATTTGAATATCTCTGGTGAAAATGCAGGAATACCTTTGAAATGCAATTCTTCTCCTTCTGTCAAAGTATCACCAATCTTAAAGTTTCCTGAATCATACAAACCAATTACATCTCCTGGATATGCTTCATCAATTACTGATTTTTGCTGTGCCATAAATGCAGTAGGATTACTAAACTTCATCCACTTTTTTTGTCTTACATGATAATAGTTTTTATTCCGCTCAAACTTTCCAGAAACAATTCTTAAAAAAGCAATTCTATCTCTGTGTTTAGGATCTAAATTAGCATGAATTTTGAAAATAAATCCTGTTAATTTAGGATGCTCGGCATCTATAAATCCTTTATCACTTTCACGACCTTTTGGCGAAGGAGCAATTTCAACAAATGTATCTAACAATTCTTTGATACCAAAATTATTCACAGCACTTCCAAAAAATACAGGACTAATTTCACCTTTTAAATACTCATCTCTTTCAAATTTATCATAAACACCTTGTATTACTTCTACATCTTCTCTTAACTTTTTAGAAAAATCTTCGCCAATATATTGCACAATTTCATTTGAAAAAATATCATTGATGGTGATATAATTTTCTGCTTTGACAAATTTATTTTGATTATCAAATAAATTCAATTGTTTTTCATATAAATGATAAACACCTTTGAATGACTTGCCAATTCCAATAGGCCAAGTCATCGGAAAAACTTTAATTTTTAATTCTTTTTCAATCTCATCTAACAAATCAAATGGATCTCTTCCTTCTCTGTCTAATTTATTAATAAATACAATCACAGGTGTATTACGCATTCTACATACTTCTAACAATTTTCTTGTTTGACTTTCTACACCTTTTACACAATCAATTACAAGAATAACACTATCTACTGCTGTTAAGGTGCGATAAGTATCTTCTGCAAAATCTTCGTGTCCGGGTGTATCTAATATATTTATTTTGTAACCATTATAGTCAAAAGCCATTACAGATGTAGAAACAGAAATACCCCTTTGTTTTTCTATTTCCATAAAATCCGAAGTGGTAGACCTGTTAATTTTATTAGATTTTACAGCACCTGCCAATTGAATCGCTCCTCCAAACAAAAGCAATTTTTCTGTTAATGTTGTTTTACCTGCATCAGGGTGTGCTATAATTGCAAATGTTCTTCTTCTTTTAATTTCATCCAGCCAATTACTCATATTTTATTACAGTTCTATATTTTGACGAATCTTTTGAGCAATATCTTCAAACTCTTCTTTACTCAATTTTAATTTAGGGTTAGAAAAATTACAATCTGCCATTGAGTTAATTGGAATAAGATGTATATGGGCGTGTGGCACTTCAAGTCCAATCACTTGCATAGAAATTCTATTGCACGGTGTTGCTTTTTTGATTCCTATTGCTACTTTTTTAGCAAACTCCATCAATCCAAGGTAAGTATCATCATCTAAATCAAACAAATAATCTACTTCTTTTTTAGGAATAACTAATGTATGTCCTTTTGTTAAAGGGAAAATATCTAAAAAAGCAAGGTAATTTTCATTTTCAGCAAGTTTATAGGCAGGGATTTCGCCCGCCACTATTTTTGAAAAAACAGAAGCCATAGTTTGAATTTTATTCTTGTGATTTTATTAAACAGAAATTTCCATAATTTCTAATTTTAAAATTCCCGCCGGAACTTTTACTTCCACAATTTCACCAACGGCTTTACCAATTAAACATTTACCTATAGGAGATGTAACAGAAATTTTGCCTTGTGAAACATTAGATTCACTTTCAGTTACTAACTGATATACAACGACTGCTTTTGTTGTATGATTTTTTAATTTTACTTTTGTAAATAAAGATACTTTATCTGTAGTTACTCTGCTTTGATCAACTACACGGGCATTTTGCAATAATTGTTCTAATTCTGCTATTCTCGCTTCAAGATGGGCTTGTGCCTCTAATGCGGCTGTATATTCAGCATTTTCACTTAAATCACCTTTTTCTCTTGCTTCTGCAATTTGTTGAGCAATTTTTTTTCTTTCATCTGATTTTAAACGTTGCAATTCATCTTTTAATTTTTGCAATCCTTCCTCTGTGTAAAATACAAAGTTACTCATAACTCCTCTTTTTATATTATTAATAAAAATGCAAAATCCCGAAATAATCGGGATTTGCAATGCAAATATATGAAATTATTTACTAGTTTACAAATTTACTCTTACACCAAAAGTATGAACACCCCCAAATGTAGCAGTAAATCTATATGAATAATCCAACCCAATGGTACTGTTTTTTTCTTTGTTAAATGGCCATTCTACAGTCAAACCTGCAGTGGGTCCTGTTAAAGCAGTCATTCTTTTAGCACTGTCAAAAATATACTTTTCTCCTTGAAATCCTGTACGAACCATCACTCTTTCTTTCCATGCATATTCTACACCAAATAAATAATTATCATAAGTAAAAGAATTGGATAAGTAGTTTGCCGCTATACTTAATCTGTGTTGCATTATTCCATCCACAATACTATCACCCGTCAAATTAAAATCATAAGAAGCACCAATATTCATAGCTAAAGGCATTTCAAAAAATCCGGATCTGTTTTGAACAGTTCTTTGATATTGAGGATATGGTTCTGTTAAGGTTTGGAATGTCAATAATTCACCTCTGTATTGCATTTTAGGTCCCCAATTTTTTATAGAAACACCAAAATGTGCTTGTTTATGTTTCCCTGTATGATATTGAATGCCAGCATCAATAGCAATACCTGTTGCCTGCACACCTGGAATTCTTTCATTAACAATCTTAAAATTGACACCGCCAAAAATATCATCTGAAAACTTTTTAGCATAAGAAATACTCATATTCAAAAAATTAGGAGAAAAAGTTCCTAATCCTCCTTCTGGTTGATCTTCTGTTGTTCTGATTAATTTACCACCACTGATATTTACAAACCCTAAACCTAATACACCTGTTTCTCCCACTTTTTGAGTAAAACCAAGAGTATTAATGTTTATTCCACTTCCTACCAGCCATTCTGTTCTCGAAAAATAAAATTCTGTTTTTTTGGTAAAAACTGTTCCTGCCACATTCCAGAATTGAGCTTCTATACCTCTTACATTGGCTTGATTGGCTCCTGCCCAACCAGAAGTACGAGCATAAGGATTTATAAGAAGCTGAGTAGCACCGGCTTGGCCAGCTCTTTCAGGATTTCCAGCAAAAATGGGAGAAATGGCTAATGCAAAAGATACTCCCAATGCCCACGAATAATTTATTATTCTCATAGTATTGCTATTTTAATTTTAATTAGAAGTTTTGTAAATCATATGGTCTCATTATTCCGAACCATTTGATAATTTTCTCACCAAATTTTGGTGAATCAATATGAATAATATACATCCCGCTGGATACTAAAACACCACTTTGATTTTTTAAATCCCATTCAATATATGGTATCCATTTGGCTTGTTTGAAATCATTTACATAAGAGAATTTATCTTCTTGATTTTCCATATTTCTGGTTAATGTTCTGATTAAGGTACCATTGAGCGTATAAATCTTAACTGTACAATCACTTGGTAAGTTAGTAATTTTAATACGAGTATCCAATCTGTTGCCTTCATAAGTAGAATATCCATAATATGGATTTGGAACTACTCTGATAATATCCAATGCATTTTTCGCTATATCATCTTTATTTGTAATAGTATAAATATCACTTGTAGAGAATTGATACATTGGGAAATTACCATTTTGAGAAGATGAAGAAACATTTATCAAACTACCAACATTGCTTGGTAACAAGGAAGCAGAAAATGGATACCCTCTCCATGAGTTTAGATCTGCATAATAAGGAGATCCCCCAGGAGTTGTATTTGCATAGAAAGTTGAATATCCATATCTGTAAGGTTTTTTAACTCTTATTCTTACTTTTACTTCTGTAGGAATTTGTGATGGATTCTTAAATGCAAAACTTGAACTTGTCAATACTGGCAAATTAACCCACATCATATCGTGTATCGCAGATTTTATAACTCTTGCAATTTGAGTTTTATTTGCAGGTGTTGATGGAATTGGATCGTCTAATACTTTCCACTGATTATATAACTGTTTGCAACCATCGTATCTTCCAGCACCAACAGGTGTATTATGTAATGCAGCAATTTGTGGAACAGCAGAAGTACTGGTATTATAAAGTTCATATCTGTTATTTCCAAAAACATAAATATAATGTCTGCCACCTAATGCATAAGGATATGCTGAACCTATCTTTCTTGAAGTTGGATTCCATATTAAATCATTTCCATTATCATCATAATTCCAACTATCTTCTCCAAACACAATATTTAATCTTTCACCTGTTTCAACATTAATGGCATATCCTGGGAACCAACTCATACCTTGAGCGGCAATATAATCAGCATCATTTGGATCATTTGTTACTACACCATCGCCAGGATTTCCATCTTTATCTACAGATGGGTGTTTTCTAATTTGGAATTTTCTCGCACCACCTTCAGATAAATTTGGATCATCCTGCATTTCTATCACAAAACATCTGGTCCATTTACTTTTATCAGGCGTAATGACTAAATCAATACTTGATAAATACGCTGGTTCTACCTTTGAAGGATTTGCATCAGAAACATTATATACTAATCTTGAATCATAAGCAGGTCCAGCAAAAATATCACAACCACCAGGCATATTTCTACCAGAATAGGCAGTAATACAATAAGGTGCCCATGTACCGCCTAAAATATTAGCCATTACATTATCTTTATCCGTCCAATTAGATGGACCAGCAAATCCATAAATTGGACCACCACAATCGGGTTTTTCATTTGTAACTGGACCACCTGTATTAGCATCAATAGAAGCAACCCCGCTTCTTATCCAGTTAAATGGAGATGGATTTGGTGAAGTGATATTATCTGCAATACCAGTTAACCATGCCTTGTGTGGTTCTGCAAATGTCATTGTCGCTTCAAGAAAATCTCCATCTTGATAAACGGATCTATCAACAGTATAAGTTGTTGTAGTTCCTTTTAGCGTAGTTGCAGGGTCTAAAACTTGTTCCATTGTAATAGATAATCCTATTTCTGGCATTACATATTCCTTTGCTGTTCCAATTCTTAAAGTAGTATCTAACTGATAAGTTTCACCTGAATTATTATCCACAAGCACCCAAGTTGCACTATCAGGATTAATTACATTCATATTTAAAATATCACCATCTTTTGCTTCTAATGGTACAGCAGGTTTATTTAATCCCCTCCATTGCATTAGTTTAAGTGTATAAGTAGTATTTTTTACCTTTAATGGATCTATTACTTTTACATTAACTGGTCCTCTTCCATTAATATAAGTAGGATTAGGATCAAAACCATTAGTAACAATTTTATTAATACTTTCATCGGTAAGGTCAAGTATATTTCCACCATTACCTTGCCCTTCTATTCTTGTGATTTTTGGACCATATCCATAATAAGCTTGAAGAGCAGTTCCATCTTTTTCAGGATCATTAATATGAGGAATTCCTGATGCTTTTTTCACTTTTCTTCCTTCTAAATAAGGTCTTTTTTGGCCTAAATAATTGGCATCAGGGCTGTTTAATGGGTCAGTATCAGGTTTATAAGTTAAGTAATTATTATAGGCATAAGCAACAGCCATAAAATAATATTTCTTATGATTAATTAAACGATTATTAGAAGTTCCTCCTGTAGTTGATACTGCAAAGGCATCAGTAGTAACTTTAAAAGATTTTATTATACCTTTATCTGCACCATCTACTTTTAATTTTGGAACATATTGACCAGTTGTATTATCCTTTTCAAAATTAATTATTCTTGCAACTCCATCTTTAATATCACATTGGAAAATTAATTTTGCTTTTGTTTGATCTTCTAAGTCAGTTTGAGTAACAGTTTCATCTCTTAACTGATATACCTTATACCCCTGAAAACGATATTTTCTATCTGGATTTGCTAGAGCAGCAATTGTACTTCCTGGAACAGGTAAAATAGTTACATCTGTTTCTTCATATCTTTCACCGTAATTATTTGATGTTGGAGCATTCGTTAAATAAATAATAATTTCTTGGTCTAATTCTTGAATAGTTAAATCAGGTGCATCAGGTCCATTAAGAATTTTGAAACAGTTATCAAATAATGCTTGGGCTTTATCATCTGCTGCTTTCATTAATGGAATAGAATATAACTGTTGATTCTTGATAGGAGTTTGTGCCCATGGCAATCCAAAAGTAACATAATTAACTGCACCGGGTTTAAGTGTAAATGGACCGGCAGTTTGTAAAAATCTCCTATCACCGGCTACATTACCAGCAGAATATTCAGTCCAGCCAGTTCCCGCATAAGGATCTCCTGAATATACAAGTACTCTTCCTTCTGGATTAGTTGTATTTAAAGGCGTAGAACCACCGTAAGCATTGCCTCCATATGTAAATGGAGAACCATCTTTCCATTTTCCAATCATATAGCCATAATAATGAGCTGCAATTTCTGGATTTGTAGTTTGAGGAGGGAAAGTACCAATGTTATTGTTATAGTAAGTAAAATTAGTCATTCCAATTGTTTCACATGGTTCATCAACTGTTCCATTAAAATTGTTATCAATACCATCATTTAGATCTGCAGCAGGACCGCGGAAAAAGTCAGCACCTATTGAAGGTGGATAATCACCATATCCTGGAGTTCCCCCTGATGTTTCATCATAACTATCCGCATTATAAATATACCCTAAACCTCTTGCTACATCACAACCAACATAATCATCTGAGTAAAAGCCAAGATCTGCATCTGTCCACACTGTAAAATAGGTTTTTTGTAATTCAAAAGTTGACCTATTTATAACCTCATAACTATAAAATGTCATATTATTAATTTCATCTGATGTTTGAAAAGCAAAGGCCTGAGCTCTGATTTCCAAACCAATTGATAATCCTTGAGTTTCAGTATGAGCATTTCCTTTATCATTAAATACCCACCATAAACAATAATCCCCAAACAATCTTGCTTTACAATTACCACAATTGTCTTTTTCTGCTTTATTATAAATATCAAATGCAGGATAATCACCTTTTGAAGGGTCATAATATCCATCTCCATCAACATCTTCAAACGGTGCCAAGTATTGATCTTGATTATAGGTAGGATCTCCATTTCCCGGCCATATTTGTGCATTATATGGAATTGGATTGCCTGGATTTAAAACATAACTTTCAACTTCACTTCTGCTTATAGAGAAAATTTTATCATACTTTTGACATACCTCATCTGTTACCGACGCATTAGTAATATCTAATGGACCGGGCCAATAATCATAGCCACTTTGTCTGTATGTCATTGCGGCTACCCTTAATTGACCACCTGCATCATATCCTCCAATCCAAATAGAACCAGCAAACAATGAAGAAGGTGCTTTACTTCTATCTTTTTGTGCAGGTACAATATAATATGCATTACTACTACCAAATAAATCCCACCACATATCACCTGCAGTAAAAATAATAGTTCTAACATTATTGACCCATAATTCTTTTGAACCATTTGCGCCCACACATTGAGCCATTACTTTATTAGATACATTATTAGATGTTGCTTTATGTCCATTGGTAGTATTTACTTCTCTTGAAAATGCAGAAAATACAATTCCTGCAAGTGAAATACCCATTAAAATTTTTGTTGTAGTTTTCATATATTTATGTTTTATAATTAAATTGATAAGTAGGATATTAAAAATCTAATTGTATTCCTAATCTGATTTGCCTTGGAAGTGAATAGTTAGAATAACGGTTAATAAAGATATTATATTGATCAATAAAAGCAGCAGGGCTGTTAGTAGATTGAATAGTAGATTGGGCAATTGGTGAAGCAAGATACCCGTCATCATCCGGTTGACCTGTAAAATTATAAACGCCAAGTATATTTTTTTGATTTAAAACATTTAATACTTGTAAATAAACATTCAGATTGGCTGTTCTTTTATTTTCTGAATCTTTGTTACCAAATGTCAGTTCAAAATTTCTGTCAATTCTCAAGTTTCCTCTTACTGTCCATGGCTTATATGCACCATTTATAGCACCTACAATACTTGCTCTTTGCGACCCATTTGCTGCAACTGGATAAGCCCATTTTGTATATGGTGTTCCTGAACCAATAAAGAATTGAATATTAAATCCAAAATCCTTCAAAATTTGTATTGTTTTATCTCCTTTTTCAATTTTTGGACCCTTGTAGTCAGAACCCTTACCAAAACGATGGTCAAAAGTTAAAACAATGGTGTGTCTTTGATCATAATCTAAAGGTTGTAAAATTCTTAGGTTGGGTTGACCAGATAATGCAAGGTTTGCTCCAGAATTGGCATTTGAACCAGAACCTTCTGCAAATTGTAAGGTATAATTTGCCTTGAAACTTGATCCACCAGTTCTTCTTAAATCAAATTCCAAAGTTACACCTTTAACTGTTCCAAAGTCCTGATTCACATAAGTTACATAATTTCTTGGAAATGCACCTACTATATTTTTGGTAGTAAGCATATCTCTTAATTCTCTATAAAAAATTTCTATTTTTAAAACAGAATTTTTTCTCTCATTTAATATCTGTGCAAAACCTAATGAATAATCAATAGTTTTTTCAGGTTTCAAATTAGGATTAGTTAAAAATGGTAAAGAACTTTCATTTGGTAAAAAGTAATAATCCTTTGGGTCAAATCTATTTCCTCCATCAAAACCTGTGCTTCCAGGTCTTTTTGTCAAAATATCATAGTGTGCAAAAAAGTTTGCCATATCAGAAATAGGAAATGAAAATGCTACACGGGGCATTACATTAACCTGAGCTTTATAATTTGTAAATGCATCAGGAGAAAATGGTTGTCCATTTTGATATTCTTGAGCATTTTTAAGATAAGGTGTTAATCTTCCTGTAATGCCGGCAAGAGCATTTGGATCTGATACTTCATTACCTTGTGCATCATACCATTTATCACCATCTCTGTAACCAATTACACTTCCACCATTGACATCTGTAGTATACACAACAAAATTGTCTCCCATATTTCCGGGATGATTAAATTCGTTTCTGGTTTCTGCAACAGTTTTTGCAGGATGAACTAAATAAGGATCTTTCAGTACTTTTTGGTTGGCATCGTATCTATCAATTCTAACACCAACATTAAATTTCAAATCTTTGTAATCAAATCTGTCCTGAATATAACCAGCCATATATATAGGACGAAAAGCACCAACACTAAAAGTTTTTTTACCATACTCATCTGTTTTAGTAAGAAAATCAGAAAGATTAGTTGATCCATTATACTTCTTTCCGGTATGATCATATCCAAAATAATCAACGAGTGCATTGCCGCTATTATTACCAAGTAAATCTTCTGCACTAAACATGTTTATTGAAAACACTGATGGATCCAGTGCGTCAATATTGATTTGTTCTGTACTATTAATTGGCTTACCAAGCGCCTGAAGTAATTTTATTGAAAATTCAGTTTGTTGAGAAGCATTGTATAAGTTATCATAGTAATACGCAGGATAAGTGTATGATAAATCTGGATTATATATTGGATTAGATTTATCTAATTGAGAGATATGCTGATTTACAATTTGACGCATTCTTGTCCATAAAGTTGCTGGCTGAAGAGTCCATTGTCTTTGCTCTCTTTGGTCAAATTCAAAACCCGCAGTAATTGCGTGTGTAGAATGATTGATATTCAAGTCGGTATTGATACTTGCGGCAACTCTGAACTGACGATAATTGACTTTTGAATACCCATTGTAAATAATCCCTGGATATGTCCACATACCATATACGGTTCCGCCACCTGCAAAATTTCCACCTGAATTATCACCATTTCTCATTCCGCCAAATGCTGGTAAAAAATCAAGTGTTGGCATTGTAAATGGTAAATTGTTTATAACATAATTTGTAAATGCTACTGCTTCTGGATTTTGGTTGCCTGGAGTAAAGTCAAACCCAATAGGACTTTGTCCCTGATATTCGTATGCTTTAATGGTATCATTTCCTACTATAAATTTTGGATTGAACACATAGTTATTAATATTTTCTTTACCTGTATATTTTTGATTAAACTTTCCTACATAACCATAATCAAAAAATTTATCTTTGAATTTTGGTACTTGTGTGATATTATCTAACCCTTCATAACTTGCGATGATATTAAAAAATGTATTCGTTAATAGTTGATTAGATTTTTCTTTTTCATCCTTTGAAGTAATGTGTTTACCAAATTTTTGAGTAACCCTCAATGAGAATCTCCAAGTATTAGAGATGGTTTGTGGATTGGCTTCAGGTGTAAATAATGAATATTGATAAATAAAATTTCTACTATTATTCAATTCATAAGCACCGCCGATAGAGATATTAGTATTTTCTGCAGGTTTAATGTCTATCTTTCCATTCAATGCTAAGTAATAGTTTGCGATATTCTGATGTGCTTTTCTGGTTTCCATTTGATCTTTTGTAATATAGTCATATCTTTTTACAAATCCAACACCACTAGGAGAAGGTTGTAAAGGATTAGCAATTAAATCGTTTTTTACATCTTCTTTTAAAACATATACTGGTACAAAAGATGGCACAGGATCTTTAACATAGTTACCTTGTCCTGCTAAGAAATAACCTACAATAGTTTTTTTGTTACCATTTGTATCAATTTTATTCCATATAGGACCGCCAACACTAAAACCAAGAGAATTAAATCCATAAGGATCTAATCCAAAAACTTTTCCTTTATTATTTTCTCCTAAACCAGAGGAGTAAAATTCAATGCCTCCAAAAAATTTAGATTGAGGACCTCTTGTTGAAACGGATACTACACCAGATGTAACATCTCCATACATAGCAGGAACACCACCTGTTATCACATTGATTTGTTCTACTGCTTGCTGTGGTAAAGCTAAACCTCCAATTACTTTTACGCCATCTACAAAATAGGTATTTTGAGTATTTCTACCTCCTCTTACATTCAATGATTTACCTTCATCTGCCTGAAAAATACCAGCGTTACTTGCCACTGCTGTATTGATATCTTTGGTAGCCATATTAGAATACTCTTCACGAGTAACTGTACCTCCGGATTTTGTGTCTGGATCAACTAATGGCACCTGATATGTTTCTACAACTACTTCATCCAATTTGATGCCTTCACCTGTTTCCATTAACATTGTGATGTATGCAGTTTTTCCTTCTCCCACTAAAATACCTTTTACTTCTTTTGGTTGATAACCCACATAAACTGCTTTTACATCATAAGTACCTGGTGGTAATGGCTTGAGGAAACACTCCCCGTTCATATCGGTTGTTGTTCCTGCAATTTGCACACCTTTTGAAAAAGCGACAACGCTGGCAAAAGGTAATGTTTCTCCTGTACTTTTGTCTTTAATTGTTACTTTTATAGCTCCTGTATTGTTTTGAGCCCTTATGCCTAAAAAGGCAAGAATAAGCAATGTAGAAAGTAGGTTTCGTATCATAGTAGTTAAATTAAAATAAAATTAACTTTTAGTTTTGGGCGTAAAGTTATGTAACTTTTTAATAATATGCAAAAAAATTAAAAAAAATTTTTGTGGTAAATTTATTAGTATTGTTCTAAAAAGTGTTCTTCAATATCAAAAGTAGAACCTGTACCAATTTTGTGCAAATTTTTCTTTAACCATTCATCTGCTACTTTTCTACCTTCTTCTTTTAATTTTTTCAAAAATTGATAGGAAGTATTTAACTTACTGCTATATCCTAATTTACTTAATACATTATATCCAGAAATGACATGAATAAAAATCTCTCGGTTTGTTTTTCCATCTGCTTTTATTATTCCATTTCTAATAAGTTCATTTCTATAGTGAATAAATCTCATTTCATTGATTAAACTACTATTAAAAGAAATTTCATTTACACGGTCTGCAATATCTCTTGCGGTGGTAGGCAATTGATGAATATTAATAGAATTTATTTTTATTAAGATAATATCTTGTGAAGCGGTATTATTTATCATAGGAGTAAGTGGCGGATTTCCCATATAGCCCCCATCCCAATAATAATCGTCGCCAATTTTTACCGCCTGAAAAAGAAAAGGTAAGCATGCTGACGCCAATACTGCATCAACAGTGATTTCTTTGTTAGAAAAAATTTTAGCTCTGTTAGTTTTGACATTTGTAGCACAGATAAAAAGTTTTTTTCTGTTGTATTTATGAAGTTCTTCAAAATCAACAAGTTCGTTTAAAATACCTCTCAATGGGTTATAATTAAATGGGTTAAAAGTATAGGGTGAAATATATTGTGTAAATGTATTAAATAAAATATATCCAGGCGAATTATAAATATCACCATTACTCAATAAGCTATCAAAAAAAGATGGTTTTAGAAAAAAACTACCATTCAATGCAATTTTTTCCCAAAGTTTTTCCAATAATTCTTTGGCTTTTTGAGGACCTCCGATATGCAACCCGTAAGCACAAACAACTGTATTAATGGCGCCGGCACTTGTTCCTGCCATTGCTTCAACTTCAATTTCATCTACTTCTAATAATCTGTCTAAAACTCCCCAGGTAAAAGCGCCGTGTGCTCCCCCGCCTTGTAAAGCTAATGTAATTTTTTTAGGAGTAGATTTGTCAGTCATAATAAATAATTCTGCTTCAAATTAATAGATTATTTGCGTAATGCAACTTATGATTTTAGACAAAAGAGAATTTTTGATATACAAAATTCAAAATTTATATTACTTGCACTTAGTTTTATTTTCTGCTTAATTTTTTACTCAATTTTGGTTGATCTTTTTTGTAAGCATTATCAATAAACTTTGTTCTTGGTTGTCCATAACATTCAGGATGTAAGTAATAACCTTTTTCTTCGGGTTTCTTTTCAACTTCTGGAACAATTCTATACATATTTGCAAAAGGATCCTGACGAACTCCTGTTACTTGCCAGCTAACTTTTACATGTGGCTTATCTGTTTTAATAACAAACTGATTGTTTTCAATTTCTTTTAAAACAATACATTGAGCAAATTGTCCAATAGGTGTTAATTGATACCTATAATCTTTATTTAATGATTGGAAATATTCAGGCAACTTAACTACTGCTTCGCCATTTTCATCAGTTATCACATTTCCATTATATATATTCATCATATCAGGACTTTCTACAAAACTATGATATAAATATTTGTTTTCTGGATCTAATGGGTGATCGATTAAAAAACTACCTCCACCTTTTGATACCGTTCCTACTACTGATAAATTATCTAAAACCCTAACATGTCCTGCATTTGCAACACTTGCTAATCCAAAATAACCTGCATAGCCATTTGTATTTGAATAGCCATAGAAATTTGGATTACCTCTAACACTAACGCCCCAAATACCTAATGGAAAAGATGAGCCATTTGAACATTCTCCATAAACGCCATTACTACTTGGTGCATCTGCATAACCAAGCACGCCAGCAGTTGCAGTACCCGATGAAACGCCATATAAGTATCCTTCTACTCCATTATTACCCGAACCACCACCACTAACACAACTACCACTAACACCTGCACCACCAGCAGGAGCGTCTCCATAAATAGCAATACCGTGGGCAGATTGGATAACATCAAATCTGCCAGTTGTTGGAGGACAAGCATTGCCAATAGACACGGACCCACCAACAGCAGTTTGTAAAACTAATAAAGCAGCATTGTTTAGATTATCAACAGCTTGAATTGAACCAACAGTACCAGAACAAACAGTTGGTAATACTCCTATACCTACTGCATAGTTGGTTTGACCTTTAAATAAGGCAGTATGTATTCCTGCTGCCCCACCAACTGCTAATAATGCTCTACCATTCACTGGATTAATACTTCCAATTTCTAATCCTCCACCATTTGCAGCACCATTCAAAAATCTAGCTCTTTCAAAATTATTTGTTTTAATGATTAAATTTTGATTATCAGTGGTACCCAAAAAGTTAATGGCAGAATTTGTTCCAGCATTACCATTAGTGAGCCATGCTGAAGAACTGCCACCACTGCCACTAGAACTCAATAAACACACCCACTGAGTTCCGTTCCAATAGTAATATCCAATACCACAACCTCCAGTAACTGTGGCATTAGTATTATACACAAGCAAAGAATTAGCCGGACCTGTAATTGGAGCAGGATTATTCACTGCCGCCAAACTTACACGCGGAATTAACACTCCTTTATTATTAAAATCCACATCTAATCCTGCTGAAGCATTTGGTAATGCACCAGTTGGATTGATACCTACATTTTGAGATTTTAATTTGTTGTTAACTCCTACTAATAATGCAGTAACTCCTAAAATTAACGCTATTTTTTTCATATTAATTGATTTTATTTTTCTTGCATATTAGGTAATTGATGTTGAATACTAACTCCTTTACCAAAATCTGGTACAAGAGGAAATCTTACATCCTGATATTTTGAGATGATATTACCATTATCATCAACATCATCTTTTCTTACTGCAATTATGAACCATGAAAATTCTGCATTACTTTTACCATTCATTAATTCTACTACTTCAAAGCCCTTATTTGTTATATTCTTTACCATCATTCCATTACACTCATCTAATGGTTGAATAAATACATTAGCAGGATGTTTTTCATCTATAATAATTGTATTTGCAAAAGTTTCATCCAATTGAATATTTGCTTTTCCATTAACTAATTTGCCTCTGCCCATATCTTGAAATAATATTTGAGGAGATTCAGGACAAAACATGATACGAGATTGATTATTTTTATCTTTAATAATAGTAGAAGCTGTTCCATTACCTACTATTTTATATTGCGTCCCCCCAATATTTCCACCAACAGCTACTGTATATGTATTTAAAGCATCTCTCCACATTCCTCTATATGCATACCTATCACCACTTGTATTATTTGCATAACTAAAAACTCCCATTTCAGTTCCGGTAAAGTACCCACCACAACCATTAGATGGTATATTCATAGCAGAAGTCCCATTACCCACACCAACTACTCCGATACTTTTAGCACCATGTGTTTCTGCCCAAATGCCATAACTTTGGTTAGTAGCACTATTATTATTTGATACTGCCCAAATTGTAATAGATTGAGGCGCATCGTTTTGTCCATAAATGGCAGTGCCAGGTGAATTAGTATTAGTTGGTGCAGATGTAGAGGAATTATACCCTCGTACAGCATGAGCATCATTAGAATATACTCTACCATCTACTCCAAAATTCACACCAGATGTAGCTTGATTTTCACCAAAAACACCTTTTGAACCGTTAGTAGTTGAATTTACTCTACCCCACAAACCATAAGTTGTTCCAGAAGCATTAACATAAGCCCACACACCATTTCCTGCATTTGTAGTACTTTCTACATAAATCCCATTATTTACAGTAGAAGTACGAACATCTAATTTTCCATTTGGGGTAGTTGTTCCAATACCTACTCTCCATCCTGCTGTAAAACGAGCAATTTCAGTATTATTTGTTTTAATTACAAAATCATTATTATCAGTGGTGCCTAAAAAATTAGTTGGAGGTGTAGTTCCTGAATTTCCAGTTGTTAACCACGCAGTTGAACTACCACCACTGCCGGTAGAACTCAATAAACACACCCATTGAGTTCCGTTCCAATAGTAATAACCAACACCACATCCGCCAGTAACTGTGGCATTAGTATTATACACAAGCAAAGAATTAGCCGGACTTGTAATTGGAGCAGGATTATTCACTGCCACCAAACTTACACGCGGAATTAGCACTCCTTTATTATTAAAATCTACATCTAATCCTGCAGATGCATTTGGTAATGCACCAGTTGGATTGATACCAACATTTTGAGGTTTTATCTGATTAATTGATACAAAAAGTATAAACGCGTATAGAATTTTTTTCATAAAAATTTTTCGCAAATCTACACAAAATTTTCTATGAAATTGTATTTTCAAACAAAAAATTTATCCCTTTAATCAATTGCTTTATTTTTCGTAAGTTCGCAAAAAAATTTTTTATATGTCAATAAAATTTGGAGTTATTACTTTTCCGGGTTCAAACTGCGACGACGACGCTGTATATGTGCTTTCTAAAAAATTAAAACAAAATGTTGTAAAACTTTGGCACAAACAAACTGATTTAGAAGGTTGTACTCATTTGATATTACCGGGTGGATTTTCTTATGGTGATTATTTGAGAAGTGGTGCCATTGCTCGTTTTTCACCTATTATGAAAAGTGTTGTAGAACATGCTAAAAAAGGCGGTTTTGTTTTAGGAATATGTAATGGTTTTCAGATTTTATGTGAAGCCAATCTTGTTCCTGGTGTACTTTTACATAATACCAACAGAAAATTTATTTGTAAAAATGTTTTTATTAAACCTTCAAATTACTCAACTACAATCACAAAAAATTTACCACAAGATAAAAAATCTTTCAAAATACCAATTGCCCACGGTGAAGGTAATTATTATGCAGATGCTGATACACTAAAACAATTACAAGATAACGGGCAAATTATTTTTCAATATTGTGATGAAAATGGAAATGTTGTAGAATCTGCTAATCCTAATGGTTCTCTATTAAATATCGCGGGTGTTTGTAATAAAACAAAAAATGTGTTTGGTATGATGCCACATCCAGAAAGAGCGGCAGATGAAGAATTGAGAAATACAGATGGCCTTTTTCTATTTCAAAGCATTATAGAAGAAGCTTTATCACCAACTTTTTAAGTTTATGATCAAAACATTTCAACAAAATCAAATTCAAGAAATCATTACCCGTGAATTAGAAAAAAGGATTTTAGTGATTGACGGTGCAATGGGCACCATGATTCAAAAACATCGTCTTAATGAAGAAGATTACAGAGGAAAATTGTTTATCAACTGGCACAAAGAAATAAAAGGTAATAACGATATTCTTGTTCTTACTCAACCTAACATTATTCAAGACATTCACTTACAATACCTAAAAGCAGGTGCAGATATATTAGAAACTAATACTTTTAATGCCCAAAGAATTTCACAGGCAGATTATGACATGCAGGAATATGCTTATGAAATTAATTTAAAAGCCGCTCAATTAGCTAAAAATGCTATTCAACAATACTATTTAGAAACGAATACTAGTTTTGAAAACAACCCAAAATTTGTAGCAGGGGCTGTTGGACCTACTAATAAAACATTAAGTATATCGCCTGATGTAGCAAGCCCCGAATACAGAGCTATTACTTTTAATGAACTTGCTGATGCTTATGCAGAACAAATAGAAGGTTTAATAGATGGTGGTGTTGATATTCTTTTGATTGAAACAATTTTTGATACATTAAATGCCAAAGCCGCTATTTACGCTGCTCTGAATTGTTTTGAAAAAAAAGGTATTCAGTTACCTTTGATGATTTCGGGAACAATTACCGATGCCAGCGGCAGAACACTTTCTGGACAAACTGTTGAAGCATTTTTAATTTCAGTTTCTCATGCCCCTATTCTTACAATTGGCTTAAACTGTGCATTGGGGGCAAAAGAATTAAGGCCATATATTGAAGAATTATCAGAAAAATCAGAATTTTTCATACACGCTTATCCTAATGCTGGTTTGCCTAATCAATTTGGTGAATATGATGAAACGCCAGAAGTAATGTCTCATTACATTTGTGATTTTTTAGATAGTGGATTAGTTAATATTGTTGGTGGATGCTGTGGCACAACACCTGAACACATCAAACACATTGCAGAACATGCAAAAGTGTCAAAACCAAGAAAAAGAAAGCAACTTTCGAAATATCTAAGAATATCAGGTTTAGAAGCCGTTACGCTTCGTCCTGATAGTAATTTTATGAACATTGGTGAAAGAACAAATGTAACTGGTTCAAAAAAATTTTTACGACTTATTAAAGAAGAAAAGTTTCAAGAAGCGTTATCTGTTGCAAGACAACAGGTTGAAGGCGGAGCACAGGCAATAGATATTTGTATGGATGAAGCCATGATTGATGGTGTGAATGCAATGACAACATTTTTGAAGTTCATTGCATCCGAACCAGATATTGCTCGTGTCCCAATAATGATTGACTCTTCTAAATTTGAAATCATTGAAGCAGGATTACAACATTCACAAGGAAAATGTATAGTTAATTCTATTTCTTTGAAAAATGGTGAAGAAGAATTTATTCGTCAGGCAAAAATTATTCGCAAATATGGTGCGGCTGTGATTGTTATGGCATTTGATGAACAAGGACAAGCAGATACTCTTCCTCGCAGAATTGAAATATGCAAAAGAGCTTATGATATATTAGTCAATAAAGTAGGATTTCCTCCTGAAGATATTATTTTTGATCCAAATATCTTTCCCGTAGCAACAGGAATGGAAGAACACAGAAGAAATGCATTAGATTTTTTTGAAGCCACAAAATGGATAAAAGAAAATTTACCTTACGCAAAAGTGAGTGGTGGCGTAAGTAATGTTTCTTTTTCTTTCAGAGGAAATGATATTGTTAGAGAAGCTATTCACGCTGCCTTTTTATATCACGCCATTCAATATGGAATGGATATGGGTATTGTTAATCCTTCACAGTTAGTAGTATATGAAGAAATAGATAAAGAATTATTAAAACTAATAGAAGATGTTTTATTTGACAGAAGTGATGATGCCGCTGAAAAATTAATTGCAAAAGCAGAAGAAATTAAAGAACAATTATCTTCCGATCCAAATAAAAAATCTCGTCAAACGAAAGACAGCGAATGGAGAAATTTACCTGTTGAAGAAAGATTAAAACATGCATTGGTTAAGGGCATTGATGAATTTATTGAAATTGATACAGAAGAAGCAAGAGTAAAATTAGGCGATCCATTAAAAGTAATAGAAGGTCCATTAATGGACGGAATGAATGTAGTAGGAGATTTGTTTGGTAGTGGAAAAATGTTTTTACCTCAAGTAGTAAAGAGTGCTCGTGTAATGAAAAAAGCGGTGGCTTATTTACAACCATTTTTATTAGCACAACAAAAGAAGGGAGAGAAAAAAGGTAAAATACTTTTAGCCACCGTAAAAGGTGATGTTCATGATATTGGAAAAAATATAGTGGGTGTTGTATTAGCATGTAATAATTATGATATCATTGATTTAGGAGTAATGGTTCCTGCTGAAAAAATTCTTCAAAGAGCCATTGAAGAAAATGCAGATATCATTGGATTAAGCGGATTGATAACTCCATCATTAGATGAAATGGTGCATGTAGCAAAAGAGATGGAACGAATTGGATTAAATAAACCATTATTGATAGGTGGTGCTACTACTTCTAAAATTCACACTGCATTAAAAATTGCTCCTCATTATTCTCATCCTGTTATTCATGTTAATGATGCATCAAAGTCAGTCCCTGTTGTATCTTCATTATTATCAAAACAACAAAAAGAAGAATTTTTACAAAAAGTTAAAACCGAATATGAACAATTAAGAACATCATTTAATAAGCAAAAAAATCCTGATATTTTTGAATCACTTGAAGAAGCAAGAAAAAATAAATTTCAAATTGATTGGGACAACTATGAAATTCCTGTTCCTAAACACCAAGGGATATTTACACTAAAAAATATATCATTAGAAACCATTGCTGAATACATTGACTGGACACCGTTTTTTCATGCATGGGAAATAAAAGGTGTGTATCCTGCCATACTTGAAGATCCAAACAAAAAAGATGAAGCACAAAAGTTATTTAAAGACGGTCAAAAAACTTTAGAAGAAATTATTAAAAAACAATGGCTTTCTGCTAACGCAGTATTTGGATTATTTCCTGCTCGTGTGAAAGATTTTGATGATATTGAAGTTAATTACTTAAATCAAACTTATACATTTCATACGATTAGGCAACAAACTAAAAAACCACAAGGACATTTCAATATAGCATTAGCAGATTTTATTCATCCAGAAAAACAGGATTACCTTGGTGCTTTTGCAGTTACTGCTGGTATTGGTCAGGATAAATTAGTAAAACATTTTGAACAAAAACATGATGATTACAAAGCCATTATGATTAAAGTAATTGCAGACAGATTAGCAGAAGCATTAGCAGAATATATGCATTTACAAGTTAGAAAAAAATACTGGGGTTATTCACATGATGAAAATTTTACAAATGAAGAATTAATTAAAGAAAAGTATCAAGGTATTCGTCCTGCACCTGGCTATCCTGCACAACCAGATCATACAGAAAAATTAACTATCTGGAATATTTTAAATGTTGAAAAAAATGCAGATATACATTTAACTGAAAATATGGCGATGTATCCAACTGCGTCTGTAAGCGGGCTTTACTTTTCTCATCCCAAAGCACACTATTTTAGTGTAGGTAAAATTAATAGAGATCAAGTAGAAGATTACGCAAAAAGAAAAAATAAAACTATTGAAGAAATGGAAAGATGGTTGGCACCGATAATTGGATATTGAAATTTTGAATTTTAAATGTTCAATGCTCAATTCTCAATATTCAATTTTCAATACTCAACTTAATACTCAATACTCAACTTAATACTCAATACTCAATTTTCAATAATTTATTCTTAAAACCAAGTATTGCACAAATTTCAACAAATTAAATGTAGTTGCGTATTGCGATAAGCCTCTCTATGTAAGGGCGTATTGCGATACGCCCCTACTAAAAAAATAAAAATATGAAAAACGAAAAAACAATTAAAATAATTATTGGTATTCTTTCTGTAATAGTATTATTAGTGGTTGTTATTCTAAATAGAAAAATAATTACACCACCATCTGAAATACCTTCATTTATCTATCATTTACCATTATTAAATGCTTTCTTGAATGGCACTTCATTTATTTTGCTTTTACTTTCATTTTGGGCTATTAAAAATAAAAACATTCAATTGCACAAGCAACTTAATCTTACTGCATTTGTATTAAGTGCTTTGTTTTTGATTTCTTATGTAACAGCACATTTCTTTTTACCAGAAACTATTTACGGCGACATCAATCACAATGGAATTTTGGAGAATGAAGAATTACAAGCAGTTCAGGGAACAAGAAATATTTATTTATTCATACTTATTTCACATATATTATTAGCAGCAATTGCATTTCCATTGGTATTATTGGCTTTTTACTATGGGTTAAATAACAAAATATATGCCCACAAAAAAATTGTAAAATGGGCTTATCCAATGTGGTTGTATGTTTGTTTAACTGGTCCCATTATTTATTTATTTTTGCAAAAGTATTATGCTTAATAAAATTTATCATTGTTGTTTTTTTAGCATAATTATATATTTCTTTTATCAATGTAATCACATAGAAGAAAAAATTTACTTTGAAGATGTTGCACCAATCATTCACAAAAAATGTGGTGTTTGCCATTCTACAAATAATGCTGGTCCTTTTAATTTAATTACCTATTCAGATATTAAAACTCATGCAAATAAAATTAAATTTGCTATTCTTAATAATTATATGCCTCCATGGCCAGCAGATACTAATTATACAAGATTCGCTAATGAATTAGTATTGACAAAACCAGAAAAAGAAAAGATATTAAAATGGATTGAATTGAATTGTCCTGCAAAAGACAGCACTTTTATTGATACTAACTTTTTATCTCCTAAAAATATCACTCAAAGAAAACCTGATTTAATAGTCAAGTTTGATAAACCAATATATTTAAATGGTAAAGGTGTTGACCAGTTTTTTATTGTGAAAATGCCATATCAATTAAGTAAAGATACTTTTGTGCAATTTGTAGAATTTGTGCCCTGCCAAAAAAAATTAGTTCATCATGTCAATGGACACTTATTGAAATACGACTCTATAAGAAAATTTAATTACTACGAAGGTATTTCATACATAGAAGAACCCGTTGATAATTTCATAGAAGCATACAAAAAAATGGGATTAACCTACACAGATAGCAAAGAAAATAATCCAAAAAAAATTCTTCCGTCTTTAATACCCAATACAGTTTATTACTTACCTGGATTTTTGCCATTGTATTACAAAGAAGGTATTGGTGGTTTTTATTTACCTAAAAATGGTGTGTTTTTTCTCAATGACATTCATTATGGTCCAACTAACAGAAGTTGTTTAGATAGCAGTTATTTGAAGGTATATTTTGCACCACATCGGCCAAAGAGATATGTGTATGAAGGGCAATTAGGGACTCACGGAATGTCTAAAATTGTTCCTCCTCTTGTTATTCCACCAAACACAATTAAAACTTTCACCACAACATTATTGATACCTGCTGATATTAGCATTGTAGCGGTAAATCCACACATGCATTTATTAGGGCAATCATTTGTTGCATTTGCTGTTACACCTTTCAGAGATACTATTCCACTTATTAAAATACCAAAATGGAATTTTAATTGGCAATACTATTACATTTTCAAAAAGCCCGTTATTGTGCCTAAAAATTCAATCATTGTTGCCATTGGAACATATAACAACACAGCCGATAATCCATATAATCCCAATCATCCACCTATTGAAGTAAAAGAAGGCGACGGATTTCATTCAATGAAAGCCACTGATGAAATGTTTCAATTTTTCTTTCAATATATGTTATATCAAAAAGGCGATGACACTTTAAGTGTTCAATGATTAATGTTTTTTAATTATTCAATAACACTTACTTCATGAATAGTATTTGAGAAAATAAAATAATATCTCTGGCTCTCATTATTTTCAACGACTTTGTTATCTAACTCAATAAATTTTTTCAAGTTTGGAATATATCCTTTAATAGACAGTTTATTATTTCCATTTAGAAGAAAAATGAAATTGTTTTTGTTTGTATAATACAAAACATCTGAAACTAAATATTTATTCGTAGAAAAAACTTTCTCAATGGAACTTAAATGAACATCTACTTGATAAATCAATGATTTATTATCTTTTGGATTATAAATAACAAAAATCTTTTTATTGTGAGAAGTAATAGTTGGTATAAATTTATCTCTACTAAAACCATGTTGTTCTACAATGAACTTATTTAATTTTAAAGTATCATTATTTACAACATAAGATGCAATGCTGAATTTTCTAATATCTGGAAGGTATTTAAAGACATATAATATTGAATCTATTACAATTGATTGAGTAGATGAAACAATGTTGTATCCACCATCATTGAAAAATAAAACTTTCCTTAAGTGATATTGAGTATCTAATAACACTACAAAGTGATAATGCTTTTCATAATACACACTATCTTTTTTGTAAACACTATCTTTTAAGCAAGTCAAGGAATATAAAACTCCAATTATTGTATCACTAAATTTAAAAACACTACTTGCATTGATTAACGGCATTTTTCTTATATTTTCATCTTTACGGTATATTTTCAATGTATTTTCAAAATCATCTTTTGAAAAAATTTTCTCAGCAAGTTTTAAGTAATCTAATTTCAAACTATCAAGAAAATAATTACTTACTTCATCGCCATCTTTGGAATACTTAGCAATCATATTTAATCCAGGACGATAAAGTAAAAAACTGTTTCCTAAATCAATAAAATTTTTATAAGTATCTGTGATATTCTTGACATATTGATTAGTGATAGTTTTTTTATTTTTCAAATAAACTTTAAAAGTGTATAATGGCAGATTAGTAAAAAAATCTGACAAATCACTATTTAATTTTCTAATCATCAAAATTTCTCCATCATTTGAAACTACTGATATATTGGGCGTTTTATGAGTTTTTGAAATCAACCATTGATATAAATTATTATTACTGATAACTTTTATATTACTATCTTTTAAAGCATTCTGATTACAAAAATGTTTGATTCCTTCATTTGACAATTCATCTTCAAGAATAATATAAACCATTGTGTTTTGTGTAACACTCCTTATTTGATTAATTATTATATTTAATGGTATGTTGCAAGAATTGTTTAATGCTGTGTTGTAAGAAATAAAAATAGTATTCTTTGAAATATTATTTTGCTTACAGAAATTGACAAGAAGATTTTGTGCTAAAAGTTGTTGAAATAATAAATAGCAAAAACAAAGAAATACTAAATTATATCTTATATATTTATCCATAATCAATTAAAGTTATTAGTTATATCTGTAATTAACCATCGGGCAAAATAATACATTTTTGATTGAAAATTAGAACCTCTTTTAGTCAAGCAATTAATGATTATTAATTTATCTCAATAAATTCTACAATCAATACAATTTAAAATGTATAATTGCGGGCTCAATTTTACAACACATGATTTCTCGCAGGGCTATTCGTATTAGAGTTTTTCAGTTTTTATTTTCTTATTTCAAACAAAATGGTTCTACTTCTCCTCAATATCTTGTCAAACAATGTTTGCAAAGTTTAGATAAATCATATTATTTTTATTTATTAATTCTATCACTTTTAGATGAATTCAGAATCAATGAAATTAACGACATTGAAAATCAAAAAAATAAATTTATTAAAACCAATACTACTATAACGCCTGTTTTTACTTCACATCCATTTTTAATTGCATTATCTAATTCAAAAGAATTTTACAATGCATTAAATCAATTCAAAGTTAATTTTAAAGATAAAGATTGGACTGTATCTGTTTACAAAGCATTTAAAAAAACTGATATTTATCAAAACTACATTCAAAATTTTAATCCATCTGATAAAGAAAAAGCGTTTCATTTTTTAGAAGAATTATTATTAGAATATCTTTACAACAATGAAATTTTAGAACATTTCTTTGAAGAAGAAAGTCAATTTGCACAAGATGATTTATATTTAGCCATTAACGGTGCTCATAAAACACTTGAAGAATTTAATAAACACAATTCTTTTACATTATTACCAAAGTTCAAAGATGAAATTTCTGATAAAAAATTTATTGAAGAATTAATTAATTACACCATTCAAAATTATTCCAATTTTGATAGTTATATTGCTCAAAACTCTGAAAACTGGGATATAGAAAGAATTAATTTTGCTGATTTGTTACTGCTCAAAATGAGTATGACTGAACTTATTTATTTTCCTGAAATACCTCTAAAAACAAGTGTTGATGAGTATATTGAAATTTCAAAAGAATACAGCACCCCGCAAAGTTATGTTTTTATAAATGGGATATTAGCCCCCATTATTAAGTATCTTACTGAAAAAGGAATGATAAAAAAATCTTAATTTACACTTTTACCAACCATCCAAAATCATCAGCCAATCTACCTTTGCGAATATCTCTCAAGGTTTTATCAAACATTGGTGAATATTTTCTTTTCTCAATTGGTGGAAGAACATAATCTTTGTCCTTATATCCAATGGCTGTAATATGAGCAACAGTAGCAGCAGTTCCTACTCCAAATGCTTCTGTTACTTCACCCTTTTCAATACCTTCAACAATCTCTTGAATACTTACCTTTCTCTCTTCTACTGGAATATTCAACTTTTTTGCTAACTTAATAATGCTATCTCTTGTTATACCTGACAATAATGTTTCTGACAATTCAGGCGTAATCAACACATCATTTTTCACAAACATTACATTCATTGTTCCTGATTCCTCAATATATTTACTGGTTTCAGCATCTGTCCATAAAATTTGCTGATATCCTTTTTCCTGTGCTAATTTTGTTGGATATAAACTTCTTCCATAATTTCCTGCGGCTTTTACATAACCTGTTCCGCCTTTTACACTTCTGTAAAATTTATCTTGTATTAATACTTTAATTGGTTGAGTATAATAAACACCCGCAGGTGATGCAATTATCACAAATTGATACTCACTACTAATTTTTACGCCAATTGCTTCTTCTGTTGCTATCATAAACGGACGAATATATAAACTTCCATTTTCAGAAGAAGGCACCCAATCTTTATTAAGTTTCATAAACTCTAACAAACCACCCATAAACACTTCTTCAGGAACTTCTGGCATAGCCATTCTTTCTGCTGACATATTTAATCTTGCCCAATTATCTTTCGGCCTGAATACTACTACATTTCCATTGTCTTGTCTAAATGCTTTCATCCCTTCAAAAATGGCTTGTCCATAGTGCAGTGCACTCATTGCATAACTCATTTGCATTGGCTGATATGGAAGAATTCTAAAATTTTTCCATTCGCCATCTTTAAAATCTGCAATAAACATATAATCTACAAACACTTTTCCAAAAGGCACTTCATTCACATTTACTTCTGGCAATCTACTCTTTTTTACTTTTTCAATACTAATAGGTACAGAAGAGGTAATCATATCAATTTAATTTTATGCTACAAGTGTCCGCATTTTTTCTCAATTATACAAATTTTTTAGATATACATAGGTTCAAAATAGACCGTTGATACAAATTCGTTATTTTGATACTTACGAAATGTTTCTTTAATCATATATCGGGAAGATGGATAAATAATATTATCCTCGTTTACAATATCTGAATACCCACTTCCAATGAAAACAATATCTTTATATTTTTCTTTTAATGAATGAATATTTTCATCTGATAAAATAAAAGTTTCAGGATAAAGTAATTCTTTCCCTTCAACAGAATAAATACCTAAATATATCTTTTTACCTCTTGCTTGCATTGTTGATGCAATATACTGATGATTATTACTTTTTTGTTCAATAAATGCCAATGCTTGTGTATGTAATGATGAAATAGCTACTAATGGCACATTCAACGCATACGCTAATGTCTTGGCAGATGCCGCACCAATTCTTAATCCTGTATAAGAACCAGGACCTGATGAAACAGCAATAACTGAAATATCATTTATAGCAACAGATGTTTTTTCTAATAACTCTTTGATAAAATAATGCAATTGCTCTGAATGGTATTTTCCATCATTAATTTCAATAGTATCTAAAAAATTTTCATTAACACCTATAGATACTGAACATAAAGTTGTAGATGTTTCTATATTTAATGAAATAATTTCTTTATCAGACATTTTCAATTATTCTGTTTTGGTCAATTCTTCTTTTGTAACAATCTTTACTTTTTGTCCGTCTTTGATAATTTGCTGAATAACTGTATATGGCTCTACTACTACTTTTTCACCTTCTTTCAATCCATCTTTTATTTCAATATATTGATTATCCTGAATACCCGTTTTTACCAATCTTGCTTTTGCGATATTATTTTCTATTACAAAAACATACTCATCTTTTTTCTTTTTGGTATTTGTTTCTTTTGAATTTTCCACACTATCCTTTTTTTGAAATGGATATCGAATAGTTACTGCCTGCACTGGCACACTCAATACATTTTTCAATTTTTTTGTCAATATCTCTACTGATGCACTCATACCCGGTCTTATTGGAATAGGGTTTTCTGAAGTTATCAAATCTTTATATGTATCATACAATACTCTTACTTTTACGGTATAATTACTCAACTGGTCAGCAGATAAACTGGCTGTACTCACTGAATTTGAAATATCTGTAACTATTCCTTTGAAAATTTTATCATCGTATGCATCTATTTGAATAATAGCCGTATCATTTTTATGCACACGAATTATATCATTTTCACTAATTTCCATTTTAACCTCCATTTCATTTAAGTTTGCTAACCGCATTATTTCTGTACCCTGAAAGCCCTGCACACCTTGCACTCTTTCACCTTTTTCTACATTCAGTTTTGATACTGTTGCATCTACAGGTGAATAAATATAAGTTTTATCTAAATTTGATTTGGCTTCATTGTAAGATGCTTCTAAACTTTTGATGTTAAACTCTGCTGATTTGATATTTTCTTCAAGTCCTTTAATATTTGCAAGTGATGAGTGATATTGTGATTCAGCCGTTTGATATTCCTGTAATGAAATGGCTTTTTGTTCATATAATTTTTTACTTCTTTCGTATTGTGCCTGAATATTTGATAAATTTGCTTTTGCTTGTTCTAATTGTGCTTTTGCCTGTTCTAATTGTGCTTTGCTTGCATTAATTTGTGCTAATGTTCTATCTAATGCACTTTGATAAATATCTGGTTTGATGCGACACAGCAACTGACCTTTCTGCACTTTATCACCTTCTTTTACAAAAATATCAATGATTTCACCGCTCACATCAGATGTAATTTTTACTTCAGTTTCTGGCTGAATTTTTCCACTACCAGTTACCGTTTCTGTAATATCTCTTCTTTTTACCTCCTCAACTGCCACTTTTATGGCATCATCTGTCATTAAAACTTTCAATATCAATACAAGTATAGTTAAAACTACACCACCAATAATTATCCACCAAATTCTTTTCATAATAATTTATTTTTTTATTTTTGGTTTATCCTGACATTTATCGTCAGCACGTCATGTGCGTTAGCACTCGCATGTTTTATTTTCCGTCATTACGAGTGAAGCGAAGTAATCTCAAATGTATATTCCTCCTCAATTTTGAGATTGCTTCGGGTATTCACCCTCGCAATGACGAGTATTTTCATTCGCTCGGGGCAGTGCCGGCTTCGCCGCCTTCCGCATCCCTCACGCATTTTTTATTTTTCTTCTCAAAAAATTTGAAGCCACAAAACTAATCATTTATTTTGTGAGCATTAAAAATTTCAACATGCATAATTATTTGATAAACGAAACAAGCCCTTATTTACTTCAACATGCCCATCAACCAGTAAATTGGCATCCATACTCTGAAAATGTTTTTGAATTAGCAAAACAAGAAGATAAACCACTCATCATTAGTATAGGTTACAGCACCTGCCACTGGTGTCATGTAATGGCTCACGAATGTTTTGATGATATTGAAGTGGCTGAACTAATGAATAATTTCTTTATCAATGTAAAAGTGGATAGAGAAGAACTTCCTGATGTAGACAGATATTATATGAATGGCTTGCAAGTGCTTACAGGCAGAGGCGGTTGGCCATTAAATGTTTTTGTCTTGCCCAATAAAAAAATGTTTTATGGCGTAACATACTTACCTAAACATAACTGGATAGAATTACTTAAAAAAATTCATTTCTTATACCAAAATGAAAAAGAAAAATTGTATCAATATGCCAATGATTTACATCAAGGTATTACAAATTTTGAATTATCTGAATTAAGCAAATATAATTCGCAAAACTCTTCAAACATTGAAAAAACAAAACTTTTAGAAAAAATAAATGAATGGAAATCTTTATTTGACAAAGAATGGGGCGGTCATCAATATACACCAAAATTTGTAATGCCTATAAATTACAAGTTTTTCTTTACCTACAATACTTTAAATCCCGATAAAGACATTGAACAACATCTTAAAACAAGTATCAGAAACATATCATTAGGTGGATTGTTTGACCATGTAGATGGCGGATTTTACAGATATAGCACAGATAGATACTGGAAAATTCCCCATTTTGAAAAAATGCTCTATGACAATGCTCAAATGATTGAACTGCTATCATTGTATTATTTACAATTCAATGATGAAGAAATCAAATGGATTGCAGAAAAAACAATTAAAAGTGTTTTTCAAAATTTTTATTCTGATGAAGGACTTTTTTACTCCGCATGGGATGCTGATAGTGAAGGCGAAGAAGGTAAATTTTATACATGGACTATGGATGAACTCAAAGAAATCATTGATGATTTTTATGAATTTGCAGAGATATTCAATATCAAAAATCAATTTGGTTATTGGGAACATAACAAATATGTGCTTACTATCAATCTATCATTATTTTATGAAGACAAAAATTACTGGATAACCAAAATCAATCAATACGCCGAAAAACTTAATCAATACAGAAAAAAAAGAATACCACCTTCTACAGATACCAAAATTATCACCTCTTGGAATGCTTTGATGATAAAAGCATTAGCCATTGCATCTGTTGTTTTTGAAAATCCTGATTATCTTGACAAAGCAAAAAAATCGTTAGATATTCTTATCCAAAAAACATTTATCAATAATCAATTATTCAGAATTTATCATCATTCACAAACAAAAAATCCTGCCTATTTAGACGACTACGCTTTTTTAATAGATGCTCTCATAACACTTTCAAAATTAAGTGCCGATACAAATTATCTTTCACTTGCTATTTCTCTATCAGAAATAGTCATCAATAATTTTTATTCACCTTCACAAAAAATTTTCTACTACACAAATCACCATCATTCTATTCAAAACAGCGTTGAACTATATGATGATGTAATTCCATCTGCGAATGCACAAATGATAAATAATTTATTATACCTTTCTGCATTAACCAATGAACAACATTTCAAAGAAATTGCTGAAAATGTTTTTAATACTACATTCCATTTATTTTTCAACTCTCCACTTCACTCTGCATCTTATGGTTTGTTATTAACACAAAAATTATTCTTCAATGATTTAGAAATAGTAATTTCAGGAAAAGATTCATTACAATACTTGCTAAAATTATTTCCACAAATTTGGTTTATCAATAATTTATACACTTCTTCAAAAGCCAATAATTTCAGCATTTTTCAAAACAGATTTCATTCTCAAAAAACTTTTATCTATGTTTGTCAGCACTCTGCATGTTATGAACCTATTGAAAATACCCATCATTTTAATATCCATCACTTTCTACATAAGTAAAGCACAATTACTCATTCATCCGCCTGATTTGTTATTTGAAAAGTTTCCTGTATTCAATGAAAAATACATTCAACAAAATAATATCAAAAAAATTATTTTTGACATTATTGATAAAAAAGATTGGCAAGAAGCAGAAGATAAAGACCTTACAGAAGTTTATGAATTTGATGAAAATGGAAGATTAAAAAGAAAATATCATACTACAATTAAAAAAGTTATTCAATACGAAACTCATAATAAAAAAAACAAAAGTATCATTACAAAAGAAATTTACGAATACGATACTGTTTCAACTGAATATACTTATTTGCCCAATCAAATCATTGAAAGAAATTTTTTACCTAACAATTATGCCGATGCTCATTATTACAAAATTTGCGGAAAAGAAATTTGTAAAGAGGAAAAATACACAGAATTTTATCGCACACTTTCTACAGGAACAAGAGTTTTAGATAAAGTATTGCTACGCTCTTATGATAGTATTGCAACATTTTCTTATGAAAATCAAATCAAAAAAGTTTATTACAATAACGAAAAATTACCTTACAAAGAAAAATTTATTTACTTTGATAAAAATAAAAGAATTACTGAAATTTCTGAACAACTCATTGTAACAACAGGTTACATTAAAAAACAATTTTTTTACAACTCTTCTGGAAATATTGAAAATGCAATAATGACTGTCAACTTTGGAAACCCAGAACAATACATTATAGAATTTAATTACGATGAAAAAACACAACAATTAATTTCAGAAATACATTTTAAAAATAATAATAAAATGAAAGAATATCAATACATTTACAGCCAAAATAATAACGAACTATATTCTATTTTAATTCGCACCTTTGAAGAAAAAAACATCAGAATTATCAAACTAAAAATACAAAGATAAATTGTTATTAACTAAAAACTTAAAACTTAAAACTAAAAACTATTAAGAAATTATGGAAAAAAGAGTTCGTGTAAGATTTGCTCCAAGCCCTACTGGTGGCTTACACATGGGCGGTGTTAGAACTGCATTATTCAATTATTTGTTTGCTAAAAAACACAATGGCGATTTTATTTTGAGAATTGAAGATACTGACCAAACCCGCTATGTAAAAGATGCCGAAAGATACATTATTGAATCATTGAAATGGTGCGGAATTGAACCCAATGAAGGATTTGGTTTTGGTGATGGACCTTATGCTCCTTACCGTCAAAGTGAAAGAAAAAATACAGGCATCTACTGGAAATACGCTCAAAAACTAATAGAAGCAGGCGGTGCATACTATGCTTTTGATACCGAAGAAGAACTTGAAGAAATGCGTAAAAGATTAGAAGCCGCAAAAGTTGTAAGCCCACAATACAATCATATTACAAGAATGAGCATGCGAAATTCTCTTACATTAAGTGCTGACCAAGTCAAAGAACTTTTAGATAAAAACACACCTTTTGTTATTCGTCTTAAAGTGCCTCGCAATGAAGAAATTCGTTTCCATGATATTATTCGTGGATGGATAGTGGTTAATTCTTCTACCATTGATGACAAAGTTTTACTCAAATCAGATGGAATGCCCACTTACCACTTAGCCCATATTGTAGATGATATTGAAATGAAAATTTCTCATGTTATTCGTGGTGAAGAATGGTTGCCAAGTGCACCTGCTCATGTGCTTACATATAGATATTTAGGTTTAGAAAATGAAATGCCACAACTTGCTCACCTACCACTTATCTTAAAACCAGATGGAAAAGGAAAACTTTCAAAAAGAGATACTTCTGGATTACCAATGTTTCCGCTTAACTGGTATGATGAAAGAACAGGTGAAAGTTACATCGGATATAGAGAAAGTGGTTTTTTCCCAGAAGCATTCATTAATATGTTAGCATTATTAGGATGGAATCCTGGAAATAATCAAGAAATTTTATCAAAAGAAGAAATGATACAATTGTTTTCATTAGAAAAAGTGCATAAAGCCGGTGCAAAGTTTGACCCTGAAAAAACCAAATGGTTTAATCAACAATACCTTCGTAAAAAATCAAAAGAAGAATTAGCAGAACTTTTAGAACCCATTTTGAAAGAAAATAATTTTACATCTACAAAAGAATATGTTGCTAATGTTTGTGAACTGATGAAAGAAAAAGCCCATTTTGTAAAAGAAATTTGGGAATTAGGAAAGTATATGTTTGTTGAACCTACATCTTATGATGAAAAAATTATTCAAAAAAAATTCAATGCTGATAGTAAAAAAATGATTGAAGAATTACTCAATACACTTCAAGCAGTTCAACCATTTGATGAACAAAATATCCATAATGCTTTTGAAAACTTTGCAAAAGAAAAAGGAAAAATAGATTATCAATTATTAAGAGTGTTTATTACAGGTGTATCATCAGGACCTTCATTAGCAAAAATAATGGAAATACTCGGTAAAGAAAAAGTTATTAAACGAATAGAGACTGCATTATCAACAATTCTATTATCATAAAAATTAAAATACTGATAACATCCTGACGCTTCGTTCAGGACAAGTCAGTTCTAAAATCCTGACATTTATCGTCGGGCAAAATTGTAAGGGCAATTCATGAATTGTCTGAAAAAGTAAGGGCGTATGGCTATATGCCCCAAACTAAAAATTAATAATTAAAAACTAAAAACTACTTATATGTCTTTTATAGATTTCTTTTTACACTTAGACAAACATCTTGCAGATATTTTATTACAATATCAAACAAGCACATACTTTATTTTAGCATTGATTATATTTTGCGAAACTGGATTAGTTGCAACACCTTTTTTACCAGGTGATTCACTTTTGTTTGCTGCAGGCATGCTCACTGCATCTATGGGTGTATTAGACATTCGTATTTTAATACCACTACTTATTTTAGCCGCATTTGTAGGTGATAATGTAAATTATTTAGTTGGAAAATTTGTTGGCGAAAAAGTTTTTGATATTCCTTACTTAAGAAAAATTATTAAACGAGAATATTTGGATAAAACCCATCAATTTTATGAAAAACACGGTGGAAAAACAATCATCATTGCTCGATTTGTTCCAATTGTTCGCACCTTTGCTCCCTTTGCCGCTGGATTAGGAAAAATGACTTATCCTAAATACATTACTTTTTGCATTTTTGGTGCAATTCTTTGGGTAAGTAGTATAACATTAGCAGGTTATTTCTTTGGAAATATCCCCATCATTAAAAACAATTTTGAAAAAGTAATCTTCGGAATCATTTTTATTTCAATACTGCCTATTATTGTTGGAGTAATAAAAGAGAGAAGGAAGAAGTGAAGAGTGAAAAGTGAAGAGTGAAAAGTGAAGAGTGATGAGTGAAAAGTGAAGAGTGATGAGTGAAAAGTGATGAGTGAAAAATGATGAGTGAAAAATGAAAAGCGAACATTGAACATTGAGAATTTAAAATCAAAAATTCATTGTATCATTGAAATTCAATAAATATGTAATGAATAGAAACTAAAATTCGTACATTTACCACCAAAAATTTCAAATGAAAGTATATCGTATTTTAATTGTTATCATCTTGTTATCTGCTTTGTATATTTTTAATGCCTGTAAAAATAAACTCAACATTTTAGCACCTTACAAAGAATTAGTAAGTGTATATGCAGTGCTTAATCCACAAGAACAATATCAATTTATCCGCATCAACAAAGTTTTTGCTGGTGAAGGCAATGCTTATGATATGGCTCAAAATAAAGATACTATCAACTTTCCCGCAGGTCAATTGCAGGTTTCTTTGAAAAGAAAAGTAAATGGCACTTATGCTCCTGTTGTAATTTCTTCATCAATAACAGAACTCTTTTTAAAAGATACTATCATTTACACTCAATCTGGAACATTTAATAAAGAGCAAAGATTTTATTACACAGACCAAAAAATTTATCCATCTGGAACTTATGAACTTTACATTAAAGACACTAAAACTAATGTAACCTTTACTGCTTCAACTACAATGATAGATAGTGTAAAACCAGGATTTACACAACCACTTGCTCCACCTTATTATCCTGTTACACCTAATCCCGGAAATCCCTCCTATTATTATTTAGATTTAAGTAATCTTACTGTAACAAGAGATGTTCGCTTTAACAGTGAACCTAATGCTTATATGTATGAAATGTATATTCGTATGCATTACATAGATTCTTTAAGCGACCATAGCACTGTGGCTAAATATGCAGATGTAAAATATACACCCATTTTTTCTACAACTCTTAATGGTGGTGAAGCAATGAAATTTACTTACAATTCAAATCAACTTCTCAATAGCATTTATCTTTATATTTTGAATAATGATAATTCGCCAAATATCTATTTCAGAAGAATTGTAAAATTTGATTATATCATTTATGCAGCTAATTATGATTATTATGTATTTCTACAATCTAATTTACCTTCCACATCTGTAGCACAAGATAAACCTATCTACAGCAATATATCAAATGGTGCAGTTGGGATTTTTGCATCTCGTTCCAGAATTCATGTAAGCAAACATCTTGCCAATTCTTTTATTAGTTTTCTTTCTTCTACCAAACCTTTCTGTAATTTAAACTTTCTGAATTACGACGGTAATCCCTCCCCTACTTGCAACTAAAAATATCTTTTCAATTCAGATATTGTTTTTTCTACCGCCCCCTGATGTTCTTTAATAAATGTATTTACAGCTTTTTGAGATGAATTATACAATTGTTTGTCATTCAATAATTTTCCTAAAACATTATCAAATTCAGAGATATTTTTAATAGTAAAAGCACCTTTTGATTTTATTAATTCAACTGCTTCATAAAATTTCTCATACTTTGGACCAAAAATCACAGGAAGCCCATATACCGCTGGTTCTAAAATGTTATGAATACCATCTGTAAAACCTCCTCCAATATACGCTAAATAACCATATCTGTAAATCTTATTCAATACCCCAACAGTGTCTATTATTATCACATTTGAATTTTTGTATTCATCAATATTGCTATTTGATAAATGAGTAAATCTGCAATAAGTTATCTTATTATTTTCAAGCAATTTAATAAGTTTAGATACATTTTTTTCATCAGGTTGATGCGGTGCAATTATTATTTTAATTGAATGTGATGAAATATATTTTGATAAAACAGGCACTAATATCTGTTCATCTGGATACCATGTGCTTCCACAAATAATGGTAGTTTGTCCATTACAAAAATTTTCAATTTCTTTTGATGTATAATTTTGTTGTGCTATTTCAATTACTCTGTCTACTCTTGTATCTCCCGACAATATCACATTATTTTCAATTCCAATTTTTTTTAATAAACGAATAGATAAATTATCCTGAACAAAAATTTTATCATAAGCAGTTAATGCTTCTACAAATATCTTTCCATACCACTTAAAAAATGGCTGATGTTTACGAAATATAGAAGAAACTAAAAAACAATTTATTTTATCATTATTAGATTTTCTTCTTTTTATTTCATTCAAAAAATTTAACCAAAACTCATACTTTACAAAAATAATTGAATGTGGCTTTACAATATCTAAAAAATCTCTTGCATTACCAGATGTATCATAAGGCATATAAAATACCCAATCAGCATATTCAAAATTTTTTCTTGCATTATATCCAGAAGGGGAAAAAAAGGTAAGTAATATCTTGTATTCAGGAAATTGAGTTTTAATTTTAATAATCAATGGTCTTGCCTGCTCAAATTCTCCAAGTGAAGAAACATGAAACCAAATGATTTTATCAGAATTATTTTTTAAGGCATCAGAAATTATTTTTCTCCAATTTTTTCTTCCCTCAATGGCTTGTTTGGCTTTATTATTGAATAAAGAAGCAATTTTTATTCCTGAAATTAAACACCTTATGGACAAAGAATACAATAACTTCATCATAACTAATCATAAAAAAATATACCATCTGCTTTACGATAAACAGGTAATATCCAACCAAATTTTATTCCATATAAAATATCTTTTCTCTTTTTATTATCTACGCTTGCAGTGGAATAATCATAATACCGAACATTTTGAGTGAATGCAAGATACATTTCAACTCCAACTGTGAAATTGACATATCTATTAGAAGATAAATAAGTATAACCCAGATATTGATATATGCACGGTCCTATACTCAATTTATCATAACCCTTTATCCAGTTTCCTTTTATAGCGGCTACTCTTTTTTGAGCATCATACAATTTAATTTTATGTTGAAAATACCCAGTACCTATTTGATACTGAATACCTCTGTTTTTATTATTTCCACCAATATAAAAAATTTTACCAACATTTAATGTAACATTAAATCCTCTTTCAAATACTCTTAAGTCAGCAGGATAACCTTCATTATCAATAATAAAACTTTCTCCGCTATTTGTATTTACTCGTAATTGTGATAATACATCTTCCTTTACATCTTTTCCAAAAAAATAATTTCCTTCAATATCTACTAAAAAATTATTTTTGAATTTGTAAACAACAGTGCTGCCTACATTCATATTATTTCCAAATCTTTTGCTTAAATCACCAGACGGCATTTGAAATGAAGCATGAATTTGAAAATAAGGAAAAGCAAGTGAAGAATCATAAGTTAATTGTGCTATAAATTTTTGAAAACACAAAAGCGAAATAAAAAATACCAACCTTTTCATTGCCCGCAAAGATAGAGAAAAATAATTTTAATAACTTATTCTGCCTCCACTTCTTTTCTGTAAATTTTTTATACAAAATCTTTATACTTCTCTAAAATGAATTTTCTCTTTAAACTCATTTTTGGTGTTAACTCTCCGCTATCTACACTCCACAATGCATTTAATACTCTTGGATTTCTTATTTGTTCATAAGCCGCTAATTGTTTATTCACATTATGTATAAATTTTTCAATTTCTTTAATAATACTAGTATCCTGCGATAATTGTTCAACATTTAAATTTTTCTTTTCAGGAAATTTTTGGTGGATATTATTAACATTCAATACTATCAATGCAGAAGGAAATTTTTCATTTGCCCCTATCACCATACAATGTTCAATCAATGGACTCTCTTTAATTTTATTTTCAATGTATGCAGGCGAAATATATTTACCTGATGTCGTTTTAAATATTTCTTTTTTTCTATCTGTTATTTTCAAAAATTTTCCATCTACAAATTCTCCAATATCTCCTGTATGAAACCAACCATCATTATCAATCACTTCTTTTGTTGCCGCTTCATTCTTGTAATAGCCCATCATTACACCAGGACCTTTTACTAAAATTTCTCCATCCTCTGCAATTTTCACCTGTGTATTTGGAATAACTAATCCAACAGTTCCTATACACTTTCCACTTTCATAAAACTCATTAACCGATACCACTGGCGATGTTTCTGTTAGTCCATATCCTTGCATGCAATTAATTTTTGCACACAAAAACATTCTCTCCAATTTTGGATTCAATGCTGCACCTCCTGAAATCATACATTCTAAATTCCCTCCCAATGCTTCTCTCCATTTTTTATACACAAGTTTATCTGCAATTTTTCTTTGAAATTCATACCACCATCCATTTTTTCCATTCAACTCATATTTCTCTGCTAAATTAATCGCCCACGATAAAATATGTTTTTTCAAACCTTTTAATTCATCTCTTGTTGATGTGATTTTTTGATATACTCTCTCTAATAAGCGAGGCACTGAAACAAACAAATGTGGTTTAATTTCTTTGATATTATCTACAACTTTTTCTACACCTTCTGCATAATAAATTGAAACAGATTTATAGATAAGTAAAGAATTCACCATTCTTTCATACACATGATTCAATGGCAGAAAACTCAATGCTTTCCAGTATTTTTGAAATGGTGCAATGTGCTGACAATTCAAAATGTTTGAAACTAAATTAGAATGCGATAACATTACTCCTTTTGGTTGCCCAGATGTGCCTGATGTGTATAAAATAGTTAGCAAGTCATTTGTAGAAATTGTTTTGAAAATGTCTTTAATTTTACTTTCAATTTGATTTAATGAAATATCTTTAATAACCTCCCAGATGCTTTGCAAACCTTGAACTTCAGAAAATGTAATAATGCTTTTTCCAAAATATTTTTCAAATAAAGATTGATATTTTTTATAAATAGATTGATTAGAAACAAACAATAATTTTGGCTCACTATCCTGCAAAATAAAACTCAAATCATGTTCTGATATATTAGGAAATACAGGCACTGTAATTACGCCAATTAATTGAGAAGCAAAATCAGCAAAGTTCCATTCAGGGCGATTTTCTGAAATTAAAAGCACTTTATCTCCTTTTGACAATCCTTGTCTTAAAAGATATTCAGCCAAACGAAATGTAATTGAATAAAACTCTTTTCCAGAAAAAGATTTCCACTCTTTATTGACTTTATAGTTCAACAAATTGTCTTTATTAATCACATCATTCAAAAACAAAATATCTGCAACCCTCTGCATATTTTTTTTGCTGAAAAATAATGAATTTTAATTTGTTTTGGGAAAATATTCTAATACAAGTTATTTGTTGCATAAAACTGTTAGATGCACATCAAACTTTATTTATGTTGCAAAAAATTGAATATTGAATATTGAATATTAAAAAATTAAAAAATGTATTCCCCTTTCAGATATTCTTTCGCTAATGGACCTAAATTAAAAATTAAATCTAAAACACTTAAATTTTCCTGAAATTCAAATCTATCTGAAAATACTTGTAAATAGGGCTTTTTCAAAGCATCTGGTAAATTAATTGTTTCATCATCAAAAAAATTTCTGTAATCTTTTTCAACATCAATTTTATATTCTGTTGTATAATCAACTTGAATATTTAAATCTAAAACTTTCATCACATTCTTCAAAATAAAATTGTTCATCTCAAACAATTTCTTAAACTCTGGTTTTATTAACCAACTTACTAAATCATCATAGTAATACTCAAAATACGCAGAATTCTTATATGCAGAAACAATGGCTGTGTAATGTTTTTTATACCATTTTTCTTTGTAACATATTTCTTTGTGTTCAATAATTTCTTTATTTGATTGATGAACTAATGGCACTATTAATTTCATTTGACCATTTGCTGTTAAGATAATAGTCCTGTTTCTAAATGTTTGTTTAATAAAATATTCTTTTGATTCTATCTGTATTTGCTGATATTTACACATTTCAAAATAATACCATATACTTCCAAAATATTGTGTAGAAAAAACAGGAATACTCATAATTACAACTAATTTATTATCCAAAATACAATACCAACAATATCCTTTCTTTTAATCGGTCCAAAATACCTGCTATCAATAGCATTATCTCTATTATCACCCAACACAAAATAATAATCTTCTTTGAATTTATATTCACTTACATATTTGTTTCCAATAAACAAACTATCATTCTGTATTCTGGCTAATTTTTCTTCCTTTTGAATAATGTAATAATACAAATAAACATTTTCTTTGTTTAGTTTAATGACATCCCCTTTTTTAGGCAAATACAATGGTCCCCAAAAATGTTTTGACCACTTAAATTTTTCATTGTGTGGAAAAATATCTTCCTGAAATATCGCAGGATTATCATAATCATAAGAAATCCCTAAAACATTTGTATCTTTCATCAATTGCTTGTATAACCTTTGTGAAATACTTACCGAGTATTCTATTTTCTTTGAAATCAATGCTTTTTCCTGAATAATGCTATCTAAATATTTAAATTTTTCAATGCTATCCACTAATTGAATAAAATAATTTTTTTGATAATCCTCTCTAAATATCTCTTTTTTTCCATTTACAAACACTTCATTACTATCAATTAAAATAGTATCTCCGGGTAAACCAATTATTCTTTGAACAAATAAATACCTTGAATTTTCTGATGAATCGCTTTCCTGAAAATAATCACTTTTGTAAATTACTATATCATTATGATCTGGATAAAGTAAAAATTTTCTAAACACTAATACATCGCCTTTTTGAATAGTATTTTTCATATCAAGTGCAGGCATTCGGATTATTCCAATACTCAACCATACTAATACAAACAATGATACAGCAATGGTAAATTCATTAACAAATTTTTTCATCTTATTGCAAATATACACTTTCTACACCACTCTACAAAATTTTTCTATAATCTATTTTTTCTTCACTGATGATTTTCTTTTTTTCCACTTATTGTATGCCCATATTCCAAATATCAATGATAAAATAGGAATTTTCAACGATACTAAACCATTGTGTCCTACATAACACAAAAATCTTTCCCATCTAAATTTTCCATCTTGTGAGTTTTTGAATAATGAACCTATTACTGATTTTCCACTTACAGGATTGTTTTCTGCATACTTCATACTAAACCAAATAAAGAATGGCTCACCAACAATATGATCAAATGGCACAAATCCCCAACTTCTTGAATCAGCACTATTGTGTCTATTATCTCCCATCATCCAGTAATAATCTTGTTTGAATGTATAAGTATCAATGGGCTGTCCATCATAATATACCTTTCCATTTTTCATTTCCACCTGATGAACTTTTCCAAAGTCATCATAAGTTGTCAAAATTGTTCTATACAAAATATAATTTGTGCTATCCATCTTTATAGTCATTCCATTATGTGGAATAGGCAATGGTCCAAAGTTGTCATTATTCCATGCAAATTTTTCATTGTGAGGAAATACTGTAATATCTCTTTGACCTTTTGGATCAATTTTTCTTTCAACAGAAATAACACCTTCTAATTGTTTAACCTTTTCAACAGTGCTTTTTTGCATCGTTAATAAATACACACAAGTATCTTGTTTGGATTGAATTAAATCACCTTCACTCACATAAATATCCAGTTGATCTAACAAATTAAAATTGCTCAAAACAATTCTGCCATTCACTTCCATTCTCTCGCCAAATAATGCTCCTTTTGTTGTTACATAATACTTGAACTGTGCGTGTTCTGGCGTTGGTTGTTCTTTTCCATTAATGTAAATAATGCCATCTTTTATTTCAAGTGTATCGCCTGCAATAGCTACACATCTTTTTACATAATGCTCTCTTTTATCTACAGGTCTTGCTACAATTTTTCCAAATGGCTGATTATTCAAAGGATTGATATTATTGGGCTGATGAACATATTCCCATGCCTTGCGATGATAATAATTTTCATCTGATATATTTTTTCCTGATTGCACATCTTCATTTTTCATTAACATTGCTATAAGCCGCACTGCTTGATAGTAACTTATATCCTGCATATTTTGAATAACAGTATCACCATCAGGATAATTAAATACAACTATTTCATTTCTTTCTACTTTTCCACCAACTGGTATTCGCATATATGGTAGTTTTACCCAATCCACATAAGCAGGAACAGAATTTGTGCCTATCAAAGTATGATGTGAAAAAGGAAATGCAATAACAGTTTGCGGAATCCTTGGTCCATATGCCAGTTTATTTACAAACAAAAAATCTCCAACCATTAATGTTTTTTCTAACGATGATGTTGGAATTGTAAATGCTTCAATAAAAAATGTGCGAATAATTGATGCCGCAATGGTTGCAAATACAATTGGATCTACCCATTCTCTAATAAATTTTGATGGCTCTGGTTGATATTTACTTAATCCAACAAATTTTATTTCTTTTTCAAAAATCAATTCTATAAAAAACAATGGCGGTAATAATGATGCTATTAATAAATCAAATGTTTTAGTTTTATCAATGGCTCTTGCAGTATTAAATCCATACACACCCCACATTATCAAATTTACACCAGGCACTATCATTATTAATGACCACCACCATGGCTTTCCTAATAATTTTGATAACTTGTAAAAATTATGAATAGGAATGAAAGCATTCCATACAGGCACATTACAAACTTTAAATATCTTTGCTATTCCAAAAAATGAAAGAAAAGTCAAAATCAAAAAAATTGTATTACCCATAACATTTAATTTTGCGGCAAAAATGAATAAAAATTCTTATTTATTTTGTTTTTTGTTTATTTGAATATCTAAACCTAATGAAATTTATACTATATATTTTTATCGTGATTGCGAGCGAAGCAAAAAATCTCAAATTTTGCCCCGTCATTACGAGCAAAGCGAAGCAAACTCATATGTATATTCCTCATCACTTTCGAGATTGCTTCGGACTGCGTCCTCGCAATGACGACTTTATTCATTTAATGTCATTAAAGATTTCTCATTATCATTGCACAACATTACTTAATCATTATGAAACGAATTTGATTGCAAACAAGCAAAAAAAGGAATGAGCAAACTCTTTCAGAATTTCTAACTGACCACAAAAAAATTAAAACAATTTCAAATGAAAATCATATCAAAGATATTTTCAAATATATTTGATACACCCATAAAATCAATACATTCAATAGGAGGTGGAAGTATTAATCAAACTTATTATGTAGAACTTATCAATCAACAAAGATTTTTTATCAAACTTAATTCATCTAATTTTAAATATAACTTTGAACAAGAAAAATTTAATTTAGAATATCTACAAAACAAATCAGGACTAATAATTCCTGAAGTTTATCATTTATATGTTGATAATGATTATGCTTGCTTAATCATTGAATATCTTGAAAAAACTGGTGAAGACAAATACTTTGAATATAATTTAGGTAAGCATTTAGCAGAATTACACAAAAATACAAATTCATTCTTTGGATGGTTTCAAGATAACTACATTGGAAGTTTGCCCCAAAAAAATACACAACTTAAAAACTGGATTGATTTTTTTGTAACCCAAAGATTAGAACCGCTGGTAAAAAATTGTTATGATAAAAAATTACTTTTTCATTCTGATATAAAGTCCTTTGAAAATCTTTATTCAAAATTAGAAAAAATATTTCCAGTTGAACCGCCATCACTGCTTCACGGAGATTTATGGACAGGCAACAGAATGAATACCACAAGAGGTGTGGCTGTTTTTGATCCTGCCTGTTATTTTGGTTTCAGAGAAATGGATATTGCAATGCTGAATTTATTTGGACATCCTGATGATGATTTTTATGCGGGATATCAATCTGTCTACCCGTTAGAAAAATACTTTAAAGAAAGAATACCTGTTTGCAATTTGTATCCATTACTGGTGCATGCTGTTTTATTTGGTTATTCCTATATTTACGACATTAAAAGCATTATCAAAAAGTTTTAATCAATGTTGTTTAATTCATTGCCATTCGTTATTTTTTTAGTGATTGTATGGGTAATTTATTGGACCATTCCAGAAAAATGGAGAAAATATTTTTTACTATTAGCATCCATTTATTTTTATGCTTGTTTTGAATGGTGGTATGTTTTTTTATTATTACTTACCACAATCATTGATTTTTGGGCAGTTCAGCAGATATTGAAACATCCACAAAATAAAAAATTATTCTTATGGATTAGTATCTCAATGAATTTATTGATACTTGGAATATTTAAATATGGAAACTTCTTTGTAAGTATTTTTCAAAACACTGATTGGACTTATCAATGGGCAATACCAGTCGGTTTATCATTCTATACTTTTCAATCTATGAGTTATGTAATTGATGTGTATCGCTCAAAATATCGTCCTGATGATACTTTTGCAGAATTTTTGTTGTATGTATCTTTCTTTCCGCACATGGTTGCAGGACCTGTTGTTCGCTATTACTCATTAATGCCACAACTAAAAAAAATTACCTATTTCAAAGATATCCAATGGTGGGATGCTTTGCGATGGTGTGTTTGGGGATATTTCAAAAAAATGGTCATTGCAGATAATTTAGATTATATAGTAACACCTGCCTATCAACATATTGCAGAATTAAATGGATGGGAAACAATATTAGCAGGATTTTTATTTGCAGTGCAGGTATATTGTGATTTTAGCGGTTATTCAGATATTGCCACTGGTATTGCAAAATTATTTAATGTCAATTTATCTATCAACTGGATAAGACCTTTCTTATCAAAAAGTATTAAAGAATTTTGGAGCAGAAATCATATCAGTGTTACTACCTGGTTTAGAGATTATTTATACATTTCATTAGGTGGAAACAGAGTAAGCACAAAAAGATGGATTCTCAATATTTTTCTAACTTTTGTAATCAGCGGGTTCTGGCATGGTGCAAATTACACTTTTATTATATGGGGAGCATTTCATGGTATTTTCTTTTTACTGGAACATTTTTTCTGGATAAATAGCAAGTGGATTAAAACTATTTTTGGAAATGTTTATTTACTTTTATTTCATAGCATATCAATGCTTGCTTTCAGATGTCCTGATATTTCAAGTTTATCAAATGCTTATTCAAATTTCTTTCAGGACTGGAGTTTTCATTTTAAAAACATCTCAAATTACAATGACAAAGTTTTCTGGTATTTTGGATGGTTAATGGTAATTTTTTTATTTATGAAGGAAATCAGTGAAGAAACAAATAATGTGCAAATTTTAAAGTTGAAAAATTATTTTCGTGAAGCATTTTATGTAATATTAATCATCGGCATTTTTGTATTTGGAAACTTCCACTCAAAACCATTTATCTATTTTCAATTTTGAAAAACTGCATTTCAATTAAAACCAAGCATCTCACAATAGATTTTCAGTTCTGTCGTCATTGCGAGCAAAGTGAAGCAATCTCAAAAGAATTATCCAAACAATTACGAGATTGCTTCGGGCTAAAGCCCTCGCAATGACGAGTAACTTAAAACTAAACACTTAAAATGCTGACGATAAATGTCAGCATGCCGACCGATAGCGTCGGCACTAAAAAATAAATTATGTATATTTGCAAAAAAATTTTTTATGAAAAATGTTATACTGACTATCTCAATTTTATGTTTTAGCATTTTCTCTTATTCACAATCTGATACCGTAAAAATTGCCGCTAATCTTACACCTGAACAAATTGCTCAAAACGATTATAATTCTGGATTAAATTATTTGAACAATAATAATCCATCAATGGCTATTCAATTGTTCACGCAAGCATTGCAAAATATGCCGAATTTTGAAAAAGCATATTACAACAGATCACTTTGCTACATACAATTAAAGAATTACCCTGAAGCACTTAAAGACATCAATCAAGCCATTCAATTAAAACCATCAGATGAATATTATTTCACAAAATCATTGATATTTTTTCACCAAAATCAAAAAGATAGTTTGGAACAAACATTACTCAAAACATTAGTTATCAATCCTAATCATGCAGAAGCGAATTATTATTTAGGAATGTTATATTTTAATTATCAGGATTATGACAAAGCACTCAGTTATTATCAAAAAGCCATTCAGTCAAAATCAGATTATGCTTATGCCTACAATGATTTAGCATCTACTTATTTAATGAAAAATGATATTGATAATGCCATTAAAAACTACGAATTAGCCGCCAAATATGCCCCCAACCAAGCATTTATTTTCAATAATCTTGGTTCTGCTTATCGTCAAAAAAAAGATTACAATAAAGCCATTGAAGCATATTCAAAAGCAATTATGTTAGACAACAATTATTTTATTGCTTACATCAATAGTGGTGCTACGCGTTTAGAAAAAGGTGATATTGTAGGTGCAAAATCTGACTTTGAAAAAGTGATTCAAAAAGATCCTCGCAATTCTGCCGCCTACAATGGTTTAGCAGGTGTATATATAAAAGAAAAGGACTACAAAAAAGCCAAAGAAATGGCAACCCGTGCTATTGAACTTAACCCTGATAACGGACAGGCATATTACAATCGTGGTATTGCAAGACAAATGCTTCGTGAAGAAGATGCGGCTTGTGAAGATTGGCAAAAAGCCCTAAAATTAGGCATTACACCCGCCAAATCTTTTATTTCAACTGATTGTGCTGATTAAAATAAAAATTTAAACCTATGAAAAAATTAAGCATTCTCTTATTTACAATGATTGCTTTGAATGGCATTGCTCAAAATGTAGAATTTGAAAAGAAAAATTTTCCGGGCAGGAAAGATGAATTAAATGAAGCAAAAGACAACATCAAAAAAGGAGATGAAATCTTTGAACAAGGTGAAGCATATTACAGAGACGCCTTACCATTTTATTTGAAAGCTCAAAACTTCAATCCTAATAATGCTAAACTCAACTTCAAAATTGGCTTGTGTTATTTACATTCTTTTGAAAAAAAGAAAGCATACGATTATATTTTAAAAGCTTTTCAATTAGATCCTTCTGTTGATCCTAAAATTAGATATTATATGGGCAGAGTTTATCACCTCAATTCAGAATGGGATAAAGCCATTCAGGAATATTCTGCTTGCTTAAATACTATCAAATCAAAAGAAGAAATTAAAGATGTAAATAAAAAAATTCAGGAATGTAATAGTGGAAAAATTTTAAGCCAAAATCCAATCAGAGTGTGGGTAGATAATTTAGGACCAGAAGTAAATACCTCTTTTAATGAATATTCACCAGTTATTACAGCAGATGAAAGTGTTTTGATGTTTACTTCCCGCAGACCAGGTGGTGTAGGTAATAAAATGGATGAATCAAAAAATGAATATTTTGAAGATGTTTGGGTAAGTTATAAAGTAGGTAAAAAATTTTCTCAGGCAGTTAATCTTGGACCTCCCGTAAATACTGAAAATCACGACGCCGCTGTTTGTTTATCTCCTGATGGACAAAAATTAATTACTTATCAAGGTGGTGTGAATGGAGGCGATTTATTTATTTCTTATTTAGTAGGAAAACAATGGTCTAAGCCCGAAAATTTAGGTAAAGCCATCAATACAAAATACCACGAATCTTCTGCATCCTTTTCTTATGATGGAAAAATTCTTTACTTTGTAAGCGACAGAGAAGGCGGCTATGGCGGACACGATATTTATTATGCTGAAATCAATGAAAAAGGCAAATTTGAAAAAGCTGTAAATATAGGTCCTGTTATCAATACTGAATATGATGAAGAAGGGGTTTATATGATGCCTGATGGTAAAACGATGTACTTTGCTTCAAAAGGACATAATTCTATTGGTGGTTATGATGTATTTAAAACAACTTTTGAAAACGGTCAATGGACAAAACCCGTTAATCTTGGTATCCCTATCAATACCCCCGATGATGATGCTTTCTTTGCATTAGCAGGAAGCGGTCGTAGAGCATACTATTCTTCTGCATCTCTTGGAGGTTATGGTGGAATGGACTTATATAAAATCACCATTTTAGGTCCTGAAAAACAACCATTATTAAATACTGAAGATCAATTATTAGCAATGTCCGCAAAACCTGTTACAAATCTTAAAGTAGAACAAGCAGTAGAAGTAACCAAACCTAAAATGACTTTACTAAAAGGTATTGTTTATGATGCTAAAACAAATGAACCATTAGAAGCAATACTTAATTTAATTGACAATGAAAAAAATGTCATACTTGCTTCTTTCAAATCTAATGCCGCAACAGGTAAATATCTTGTTACTTTACCATCAGGAAAAAATTACGGGATTGCTGTGCAAAGAGAAGGTTATTTATTTCACTCTGAAAACTTTAATCTGCCTGCTGATGCCGACTATCAGGAGGTTACAAAAGATATTCCATTAAAGAAAATTGAAATTGGAAATACTATCGTTTTAAAAAATATCTTCTTTGATTTTGATAAAGCCACTTTACGCCCTGAATCTTTTAATGAATTAGATAGATTAGTAAAATTACTTACTGAAAATCCTACTATTAAAGTAGAACTTTCAGCTCATACAGATAGCAAAGGATCTGATGAATACAATATGAAACTATCACAAAAAAGAGCAGAATCAGTAGTCAATTATTTAATTGGAAAAGGTATTAGTGCTGATAGATTGATTGCAAAAGGTTACGGAGAAACTCAACCTATTGATACCAATGATACCGAAGAAGGCAGACAAAACAATAGAAGAGTAGAATTCAAAATTTTAAGTGCTAAATAATTGATTTCAATATTTTTCAATAATCTCAGTTATTTCAATAAATTGTTCATAAGATAATTGTTCAGGTCTTTTATCCTGATAAGGGAAATCAATACTTTTAGACCATTTGGATAAACTATTTCGCAATGTTTTTCGTCTTTGCTGAAATGCAGTTTTGACTATTTCAACAAATAATTTTTCATCCACCTGTAAATTATTATTCTGCTTATTTACTAAACTTATAACGGCTGATTTTACTTTTGGTGGAGGATTAAAACTTCCTTCATTTACAGTAAATAAATATCTTGTTTCAAAAAATGTTTGTAACAACACACTCAAAATGCCATATACTTTACTTCCATGCGATGCACAAATTCTTTCTGCTACTTCTTTTTGAAACATCCCAACCACACCTTGAACATTTTGTTTGTGTTCAAAAATTTTAAATAAAATCTGGCTTGATATATTGTATGGAAAATTGCCTATTATATTGACTTTTTTATTACTTAAAATATCTTCTACAAATTTAGAGTTTAGAAAATCTTCTAATAAAAATTGATTGGAATTATCTGGAAATTTTTGTTTAAGATATTGGATGGATTCTTCATCAATATCAATGGCTACAAAATTATTTTTTGGAAAATGATTAATTAATTTTTCAGTTAATACACCTGTTCCAGCTCCTATTTCAATTGTAAAATGTTTTGGAAAACTAAGAAATTCAGAAACAATTTTTTGTGCAATATTCTGATTAGTCAAAAAATGTTGTCCTAAATATTTTTTTGCTTTTACCAATTTTTTACTCTTTATCTAATTTTTTTAATACTGTTCTAACAGCAACAAACTTTCCTTCATATTTATCTTTATGTTCCTTTTGAAGATCACTCGCATATTCTCTTTGGTATTTTTCCAAATCTTCTATTTTATTAAAGTGATATTGAATGTTGAATGTTGCAAGATCTTCCGAATTAGCTGAAAATACTTGAAAAATAGCATAATCAGTAAAACAACTAGTTTTAATTACATCAGGAATATGCTTGCTCTTCATCCACTTTAACCATTCTTCAGCAAGATTTTTGTCAATTGAAATAGTAACAGAGTATATAAACATTTTTTGTGCATTTGTGCAAATATACTTAATTAGTTTTTAGTTATAAATGTTCACTATTTACTATTTTCTATTATTTTTTCCCTTTTCACTCAATAAAATATACCATTCACTCAATAAAATATACCGCTCAATAAATAATTTGACACTTTTAAAGAATTTATTAAATAAATCTATCTATTTATATTTACCTTTGTAGCCAAAAATAATTTTTATGAAAACAAAAAAATTTTTAATTATTGGTTTTGTGTTATCATTTTTTCAATTTAAATTCTTTGCACAAATTGATTCATTAGAAGGTTTTAATGAAGAACACGCATGGGCTCATACACAGCATTTAAAAACACAAGAGGAAAAGAAAGCCGCTTATGAGCAAATAAAAAGAATGTGGATTAAAAGGAAATATAATTTGTTTCCAAAAAATCCTGAAAATAATTCCTTTAGTTTCTCTCAAAAAGTAGTAAGCAACAATCCAGATATTCTCCAGGGACCTCAGCCATCGGGATGTAATAACATTGACTTTGAAGCAGGAAACACTACTGGATGGACAATGACAAATACTAGTAGTGGTTCAGGTTTTTATCAAGTAGTTAATTCAGGAGTAGATATGTGGGGCGGGTTTCCAATGGTTTATCCTGGTGGAAATTATTCTTTAAGATTAGGAACCGATTGGGGGGGTGGCTGCAACTGTAATTCAAGTTCTATGGGTGCATTTTGTACTTCTCAAGCACAAAGAGTAATTCCAGTTACTTCTGCAAATGCTCAATTTGCCCTTCATTTTGCTTTTGTAGTATATAACTTTCCACATTCGCCATCAGATGCAGCTTATGTTGAAATAAAATTATTAGGTCCAAGTGGAAACCAATTACCATGTCCTTACTTTAAAGTTTATTGGGACGGTAATTCTAATCAATTTGTGGGTTTATCTGGAGCAACCCCACAATTTGGAGGAATTGATACAAGATGTAACACCGGATGTACAAATTGCAATGTAACATATTTACCATGGACTACAGTAAATGTTGACTTATCCCCATATATTGGTCAAAATGTAACTTTACAAGCAAGTGTTCATTGGTGTGTATATCAAGTTGATTGGGCTTATGCATACATTGATGCTGATTGCACCTCTTCTACTTTTTCAATTCCACCTGCATGTGCAGGTTCTAATGTTTGCGCTCCTGGTGGATTTGCCAGTTACAACTGGTCAATACCTGGTGGTGGTTCTGCAACTGGTCAATGTATTACAACTACTGTTCCAGGAATTTATACTGTAGTTTGTAATCCTATTATTGCTTGCTCTGCCCCTCAAACTGTAACAGTAAGTGTTGGTGGAGGTTTTACGACTAATATCACTTCTACAAATGTTTCTTGTTACAGTGGTTCTAATGGTTCTGCTTCTGTTTCTACCACAGGAGCAACCCCACCACTTTCATATACGTGGGCTCCTTCGGGTGGTAATTCTGCATTAGCAACTGGTTTAAGTCCTGGTATTTATACTGTTACCGTTCAAGATGCCAGTTGCTCAAAGATTGCTACTGTACAAATATCTCAACCAACAGCTTATACTTTATCTTCCATAACACAAACAGCAAGTTGCTCTTCACCAGGATCCGCTACAATAAATGTAAGTGGTGCTACTCCTGCATATTCATACACATGGTCACCATCAGGTGGAAACAGTAATATTGCAACAGGGTTATCGGTAGGTAATTATACCTGTACAATAAAAGATGCAAATAACTGCTTTACAACTGCAGTTGTTAATATTACTGGTGCTCCAACAGTAAGTATTACTTCTATAAACACAAACTCTGTTACATGTAATGGTGGTTCAAATGGGATCGCAACAGTCAATGTAAATGGTGGGGCTACACCTTATTCCTATACTTGGATACCTTCTGTTAGCTCTAATTTTGTTGCCTCTGGTTTAAGTGCAGGTAATTATTCTGTTATTATTATGGATAATAATAATTGTGCCACTAATGCTGTCATAAATATTCCTCAACCACCAGCCCTTTCTCTTACTGCTACGCAAACACAAAGCGTGAGCTGTAATGGTGGCAACAATGGTTCTGCTTCTGCTACTGCTTCTGGTGGTGTTGGTGGATATACTTACACTTGGTCACCTTCAGGTGGCAATTCATCCTCTGCTTCTGGTTTATCCTTCGGCACTTACACTATCTCTGTCCTTGATGCTAATAACTGCCCCATTTCTACCACAGTTCAAATTCAAGAACCACCAGCCCTCTCTCTTACCGCTTCTCAAACTCAAAGCGTAAGTTGCAACGGTGGCAACAATGGTATTGCTTCTGCTACTGCTTCCGGTGGCGTTGGTGGGTATACTTATACTTGGTCACCATCGGGTGGTAATTCTTCAACTGCAACAAACTTAACCGCAGGATATTATACCGTAACTATCTCTGAT